>JADMIO011197682.1_pt1 | contig 134890 bp, 120 predicted proteins | sample 8958161 | NCBI WGS metagenome assembly JADMIO01 (sample SAMN16585339, study PRJNA669376) | soil metagenome | isolation source: Crop rotation soil | place: USA: Cullars Rotation, Alabama | collected 2011 | reverse complement strand
GCCGCGACTTCAAGTCACGTGAATTCCAAGCTTCGGATCCCACTGTGCTGGAAAGGTCGATGCCAATAGTGCCGTCAATGCCGCTCGCCGCATGGCGTCTCGCTCCGGTGGGTCCACTCGATTGCGTCTACAGCGAATACAGGAACGCCCGCAATTGCATGACGTCGGTGGGGGACAACTTGCCGAGCTCCTCGATGACTTGCAGCTGCTTGATCGCCGGGCCGTCGTGCAGGAATGCCGCCTCGATCGCCGTGCAGGCGCGGCCGTCGTGCAACAGGAAGTCGCAACCCGGGTCGGCAGGCTTCTTCGCCTTGTCCTTCGTATTGCGGTGCGGGTCGGTGACGTAGTTGTTGAAGCGCAGGCCCTTGAGCGGCGGCGTGCGGATCTTCTGCACGTACGCCTCCAACCCCGGCATCACGATGCCGTTGGCGTCCCGGACCGACTTGCGCGAGTCTCCAACCTGCGAGAGATAGCCCATGTCGTGCATCAGGAGGTCGGTGCCGATATAGGACAGGAACGGCGTGAGCTTGTCGTCGACGTGCGCCTTCAGGCGATCGCGGAAGTTCTTCGACAGCACCGTGTCTTCGTAGTCGATGTCGATCCGCTTGATCACGTGGCAGGTGTCGCATTGCAGCTTCTTGAAGATCTTCTCGCCCGCGATCACTTCCGGTTGCGAAACCTGGACCTCCGACCGGGTCGGACTGCCCAACCAGCGGCCATAGTCGGCCATCCGCTCGATGTCCCGCTCGGACAGGTCGGAATTGCCCGGCGACTCCATGCAGGTCTTGTTCGCGGGCCCGCAGTTGGGATACTTGTAGCGGATCGGCACCGCGACCTTGCCGGTGCCGTAGAGCGCCTCGTAGCTCGTGGTCGACGTCATGTTCATCTCGACGTACGCGGCGTTGGCCACCTGGTCCTCGAGCGAGCCGCGATCCCCCAGCCATCCGAAGCGGCCGATGAAGCAATCGCTGAGGTCGTTCTTGCGGCAGTCCTTCTTCACGAGGCCGGTGATGCCGTCGCGCGAGCCGGGCGCCCACACGATCTCCCCTGCCGCCTTTTCGAGCTTTTGCTGCTGGTCGTGTTGAAACTGCTTGATCGCCTTGTTGGGTATCGCCTCGATCACGCCGAGGTTGCCGAGGCGCTTCCCGTTCAGGTGCATGAAGCCGACCTTGGCGCTGCCGGATGCGGTGGCGGTGACCGCGTCCTGGATGGCCTTCTCGGCAATGTCGTCGCACGTGATCGGCCACGGCTTGCCGATCGGCGCGAACAGCACGAGCTGGCAATCCTTCGGCGTGGTGAAGCTCTGAAGCTTGATCTGCTGAGGCACGTATTGCTTGTTGAGCTCCGGGTCCAATCGGCTGGCCGTGACCACCAGCCGGATCGAGTCGGCGTCCACGAAGTTCCACGAGTAGCCGAATTCGGCGGCGCCTTCCTTCGGCGACACGTGGAAGCTGTCGCCGTAGAAGTTCATGACCTTGTTGTTGTAGTACGTCTTGACGGTCCGCGGCGCGGCGGCGAGGGCCGTGTCCGAGGCATTGACCGGCTTGGAATACGTCGACGTACTCGGACGCGAGCCTTCCTGCTGCAGGTCGAAGAACACGAGCTTCATCGGCCGGATCACGCCCGTGAAGGTGTAGTCGATGTCCGCGGCGTTGCCGTTGGCGTAGGGGATGTACGTCGTGTCCGCCATGTACTCCTTCGTCATGACGGGGTCGAGCTTGTATTGCGTATTGATCGGCACGCCGCTGCCGTTGCGCAGGTGGCATCCGTCGCAGGTGTTGTTGTGGAAGGGGGCGGGCGCCTTCGACGAGTCGTACTTCGACTTCAAGGGGTCGAACGCGGCCTGGAACGTCCGGTCCTTGAGCCAGGGGTAGGACGCCGGATTCTTGACGTGTGCCTCGTACATGGGCTCCATGCGGTACTCGTTGTGCCAGAGCACCTTGCCGCGGATGCCGTCGGCGAATTGCCACGGGTCCGATTCCATGTGATTGCTCATGAAGAGCGTGTGGTAGAACGCCGTGTCCGTGTAGTTGCGGGCCTTCATGGCGCGCTTGACGTCGGCGACGTTGGCGACGGGCAGGAACAGGCTGAAGATGCTTGCGTTGTGCACCTGCTCGTAGATCGTCATGCCGCCGTCGCCCGGTTGGTCCTTGTAGAACGACACCGGCACCTGCATGCCCCGCACCCCGCCGAACAGGAAGGACGTCCTGCCGTATTGGTTCGCCGCGTAGTTGAACGGCGCCCCCTTCAGGATTTCGCGGTATGTCTCCGGCCACTGCGAGAGCCATCCGTTGGGATGGATCTCGTAGCTCAAGCCGCATGCGCGCAGCCGGTCGATGCTCGGCTCCTTGCCGCCGATGGCGCCGGCCAGGTCTTCGTACGTGCAACTGCGCGGGTAAGCGAATCCTTTCGCCACGTAAAAGGGGGCGGTGTTGCAAGCGCCCTGCGGGGCGAGCACGCCATTCTGATAGCCGCCGTCCGGGCCGGTGTCGCACCCCGTTCCTACGGCAGGGGCAATCGCCGCATCGGTCGGCGCCCAGGACCCGAGGAACGGGTTCAGGACCGCACGGTGATAGATGAACGATTCCCAGCTGACGGGCTGTCCGTTCCAGGGGAAATGATTCTGGAACTCGGGCTGGCCCAGTTCCTTCGGGAACGCGACCATCGCGTTGCTGAACCACGTCTCGAGAAGCCGGTTGTAGTTGTTGTACTGCAGGTTGGCCGCCGCCTGCGGGACCCGTCCGAGGCCGAATGCGGCCAGCGCCATCACACATGCCGTGTCGCCCGGCCTGCAGTGATTGCCGGGTTCGGGGGCAGCGCCCGACGGATACACCGACCACGCCGCCGACTCCTGCGGCCACTTGTCGGCACTCCTGCCGCCCACGTTGTTGAACCCGGAGTTCATCGTGGAGAGATAGTCGCCGTAGCAGACGGGGTCCAGCATGTCGCCCAGCGCGAACATCGAATCGCAGTAGTGCGACATCTCCCACAGCATCTGCGGCGCGTAGGTGCTGCCGTCCGTGATATAGAAGCCGCCGTACACGGGCGCCTTCGTGGCGGAGCCGATCACGTCCGGCGTGAGGGCGACGGAAGACCCGTCGCTTCGGGCCAGGAAATTCGATACCTCGAGCCGCACTTCGGTGCAGGCCTGCGTCGTGCACTCCTTCGAGATCCTGGAATCGGTGGTGTCGTAGAGCGTGTCGATCCTGTGATACCCGAGGATGTTGGCCACGCCGACCTCGACCATGCAGTCTTCGGGGCTCAGGTTGCGCGGCGGGTTGTCACCCGGCGGATTGCAATACTTGATCGCCTCGGGGCCCAGCATCTCGAACGGAAAGATGAGCGGCACGAGGATCTCGTTGCCCGCGTAGGTGCCGAGCTTCTGGTGCCAGGGAACGTCCGAAAACCATTCGTCGAGCGTCGGCTTGCCCGGCTTGATCGGGGGCCAGGTCGCAGGACGTCCACCGGATTGCGCGAGCGCGACGAGGGCAACCGTCGTGAGGAGCAATGCAGCGACGAAGCTCGTGATGGCAGGACGTTTCAAGCTTTTCTCCTTCTTGCTCATTCGTTCGTCGCGGGCGGCGGATCACCGGCGCAGGGACGGAGCATCGGGTGATGGCACACGCGCTCGCGTGCGACGTGGAATCGGCGGGCAGCGATTCGACGCGGTGGGCCGCGCCACGATAGCAAGGACTTGCGCAACGCGACAACTGGTTTCGATGTGTCGTACAGCGTTTGCGCCGGCGCTCGAGTCACGCGGTCGCATGACGAGCGCAAGCAAGCTAATCCGACGCGCGGGCCGTTAGTTTGCGCAGGCGCATGCAAGTCGCCTTGACATTGAAGTAGACTAACCGGTCTATGCCGCGGAAGTACCGACAATTCGTCGCCCGCCTTCTCTTGGCTGCAGTTGTGTTTGCGCAGGGGGCGGTTAGTGCATACGCCTGCCCGGGATCGGCTGATTCCATTGCGCCAACGGTAGCCGTGGAGACGATGCCGGGTTGCGACGAGATGGCGGGACTCGATCCCATCGTCCCGAACCTTTGCCTTGCGCATTGCCAGTGGGGTGACCAGACGTTCGATCACTCCTCGCAGCCAAGCCCCGCACCTGCATTGCTTCCGCCGCTGATCGTTTCCCTCTTCGATCCGGATGCCTCGCCAGTGTCCATCCGAGCGTCGAGCTGGGAGCGCTTCACCACCGCACGACCTCCTCCGCACTCGATCCTTCACTGCTGTTTCCGCATTTGATCCTCTAGACCGCGCCGCCTGAGGCGGCGTGTCGACTGACGTCGCTCATTCATCGGACGCGACGCCCTGGCCGTAGGTCGTCTGGAGGTGCAACATGTGGATTGCTTCTGTCGGGACATTGCTCCCAACGCTGCTGGTGCCGCTGGCGTGCGCGTGGTTTGCAAGCACGCCCGGTGCACAGCCGCTGACTTTCGATCGCGCGCTGGAGCTCGCACGGACGCGCTCGCAAGCCGTCGTGGCCCAGGAGTCCGCGGCCGCGGCCGCACGCGAGCTCGCCGTTGCCGCTGGGCAACTTCCGGATCCGACTCTCACGGTCGGGATCAACAACCTCCCCGTCACCGGACCGGAGCGCTTCAGCCTGACAGACGACTTCATGACCATGCGTTCCATCGGCGTCATGCAGGAGTTCACGCGCGAAGGCAAGCGCAAGGCGCGAAGTGCCCGATATGAGCGCGAAGCCGAATCGGCGGAGGCGGGGAAACAGCTCGCAGTTGCCAACCTCTCGCGCGACACGGCGCTCGCGTGGCTCGACCGCTATTACCAGGAATCGATCAGCGCAATGCTTCGTCGCCAACGCGAACAAGCGATGCTTTCGATCGATGCAGCCGAGGCAGCGTATCGGGGTGGACGCGGCAGCCAGGGCGACGTCATCATGGCCCGAGCTGCCGTCGCAATGATCGACGACCGTATCGCCCAAAACGACCGTGAAGTTCTCACGGCGAAGACGATGCTTGCCCGCTGGGTCGGGACACCAGCAACGGATCCGCTCGCGGCGCCGCCATCGACCGCGACCTCGCCCATTGACGTTGCGGACCTCGATTCACGGCTCGCGCACCATCCCGCAATCGCGGTGTTGACCAAGCAGGAGGAAGTCGCGCAAGCCGAGGCCGAGGTTGCGCGCGTCGCGAAGGACAACGACTGGAGCGTCGCGTTGATGTACAGCCAACGCGGTCCAAGCTACTCGAACATGGTGTCGATCAACGTCTCGATCCCGCTCCAGTGGGACCAGCGGAATCGCCAGGACCGCGAAGTCGCGGCCAAGCTCGCCTTGGTCGACCAGGCGCGCGCACAGCGTGAGGAGACGGTGCGCGATCACCTCGCGGAAATCCGTGTCATGTGGCAGGAATGGCAAAGCTATCGCGAGCGGCTCGCTCGCTACGATTCGACCCTGGTGCCGTTGGCAACGGAGCGCACGCGGGCTGCGATGACCGCTTATCGAAGCGCTGCAGCTCCATTGGCGGCAGTGCTTGATGCCCGACGCGGCGAGATCGACACCGGCATCGAGCGTGTGAAGCTCGAGCTCGAGTCCGCTCGCGTGTGGGCGCGCCTCTATTTCCTGCTTCCGCCCGGGCACTCCGCTCGAGTCCTGCGCGGATGAGGCGATGACATGACCACCAAGTCCATTGTCGTCTCCGTCCTCGCGCTCGCAGCACTCGTTGGTGCGGGCTACGGGTTGTACTCGATCGGCATGCGTCACGGCATGTCGATGTCCGCTCCCGTGGAACGCTCACCCGCCGTTGCGACGGCCGGGACAGGCACCGATAACGACGCTGCCGGAGAAGCCGCGACGCGGCGACACATCAAGGAGGGGCTCAAGGCAGGCGACGTCGATCCGACAACGGGCAGGAAGATCCTCTTTTATTACGATCCCATGATGCCGGGAAAAAACTTCGACGCGCCTGGCAAGTCGCCCTTCATGAACATGATGCTCGTGCCCAAGTATGCCGGCGGCGATACGGACGAAGGCAAGGTCAGCATCAGTCCGCGCGTCCAGCAAAACCTCGGCATCCGGACGGCACCTGTCGTCAAAGGATCGCTCGCACGCAGCGTTAGCGTACCCGGAACCATTGCGTACAACGAGCGAGACCAGGTCGTCGTGCAGGCGCGCGCCAACGGCTTCGTCGAGCGCCTGTACGTGCGTGCCACCCTCGACGGGGTGCGCCAAGGTCAGCCGCTCGCTGAGCTGTATGTTCCCGAGTGGGTTGCCGCGCAGGAGGAGTATCTCGCCGTGCGGCGCATGCAGGGCACGGACCTCGCGGCTCTCGTCGACGGCGCCCGACAGCGCATGCGTCAAGTGGGAATGACCGAGGCGCAAGTGCGCCGCGTCGAGGAGGCGGGCAAGGTCGAGCCTCGCATGGTCCTCGCGTCGCCGATCTCGGGTGTGATCACGGAACTCGCTGCACGCGAAGGCATGACGGTGGCAGCAGGCACCACGATGTTCCGCATCAACGGCATTGGAACCGTCTGGGCGAACGCCGAAGTGCCCGAGAGTCAGGCCGCGGTCGCGCGTCCGGGCGTCAAGGTCGAGGCGCGATCGCCCGCCATACCCGAGCGCGCATTCACCGGGCGCGTTCAGGTGCTGTTACCGGAAGTGAGTCCCGCCACGCGCACGATCAAGGCGAGGATCGAGCTGGCCAACCCGAATGGCCAACTCTCTCCCGGCATGTTCGTCAACATTGTGTTCGCTGATCAAGCAACGGGCGAGACGCTGCTCGTGCCAAGCGAAGCGGTGATCAGTACGGGCCGTCGAACCGTCGTCATGGTCGCCGAAGGGGATGGGAAATTCCGACCCGTCGACGTCGAAATCGGTGCGGAAGCCAACGGGCAATGCGAGATCAGGCGCGGCCTGCAACCGGGGCAGCAGGTCGTGGTGTCCGGCCAGTTCCTGCTCGACTCCGAGGCGAGCCTGTCGGGCATGCAGTCACGCATCGATGCGAGCGCGCCCGCCATTGCCGGAGCCATCAGGCACAAGGGCACCGGCAGGGTCGAGTCGATCGAGCCGGACGCAGTCACCCTGTCCCACGGCCCCATACCCTCGTTGCAGTGGGGCGACATGACCATGACGTTCAAGAAGCCAGCGACCGGCGCGATGCCCAATGTGAAGACGGGTGATCGCGTGGACTTCGAATTCTCGATCGAGAAGGAAGGGCCGCAGCTGACTGCGATCAAGCCGCTGTCCGCAGGGAGCATCAAATGATCGCCCGCGTGATCCAGTGGTCGATCGGCAATCGCTTCCTGGTGCTGCTGGCAACCGTGGGGCTCACGGCATGGGGTATCTGGGCGGTCAAGCAGACGCCTCTCGATGCCCTGCCCGATCTATCCGACGTGCAGGTCATCATCCGGACGTCCTGGCCAGGACAAGCTCCGCAGCTCGTCGAGAATCAGGTCACGTATCCGCTAACGACGACGATGCTGTCCGTTCCAGGTGCCAAGACGGTGCGCGGCTTCTCGTATTTCGGCGATTCGTTCGTGTACGTCATCTTCGAGGACGGCACCGACCTCTATTGGGCGCGGTCGCGCGTGCTCGAATACTTGAGCCAGATCCAGTCGCGACTTCCCGCGTCGGCGAAGGTGTCCCTCGGGCCCGATGCGACGGGCGTCGGCTGGATCTACGAGTACGCGCTGATCGACCGAAGCGGCAAGCACGACCTCGCAGAGCTGCGCTCGCTGCAGGATTGGTTCCTGAAATTCGAGCTCAAGTCCGTCCCCAATGTTGCCGAGGTCGCGAGCGTCGGCGGCATGGTGAAGCAGTACCAGATCGTGCTCGATCCCGACAAGCTTCGCGCGTACAACCTGCCGCAAAGCCGCGTCACGGAGGCAATCCGGAAAGCCAACCAGGAAGCCGGGGGTTCATCGCTCGAGCTTGGCGAAGCGGAGTACGTGGTTCGGGCATCGGGCTACATCGCGTCCCTCGAGGATCTCCGCAGGATTCCGCTCACATCGACTGATGCCGGCATCTCGGTACGCCTGGGCGATGTTGCGCGTGTGCAGCTCGGCCCCGAATCCCGACGCGGGATCGCCGAGCTCAATGGCGAAGGCGAAGTTGCGGGGGGCATCATCGTGATGCGCTCGGGCAAGAACGCGCTCGAAACCATCGACGCAGTCACGGCCAAGCTCGAATCTCTCCGACCCAGTTTGCCTGCCGGTGTTGAAATCGTGACTATGTACGACCGCTCGGAGTTGATCAAACGCGCAGTCGACAACCTCAGTCATAAGCTGTTCGAGGAGTTCATCGTCGTCGCCCTGGTATGCGCGGCATTCCTCCTTCACATCCGCTCCGCGCTCGTGGCCATCGTCGCCCTTCCGCTGGGCATCCTCGCAGCGTTCGTTGTGATGCACTACCAGGGCATCAACGCCAACATCATGTCGCTCGGCGGCATTGCGATCGCCATCGGCGCCATGGTCGACGCGGCCGTTGTGATGATCGAGAACGCGCACAAGCACATCGAGCGATGGAGGCACGCGCACCCGGGAGAAACGCTCGCCGGTGAGGCGCAGTGGCGCGTGATCGGCGATGCCGCGTCCGAGGTAGGCCCCGCCCTCTTCTTCTCTCTGCTGATCATCACTCTGTCGTTCATACCGGTCTTCACCCTGGAAGCGCAGGAGGGGCGCCTGTTCTCCCCGCTCGCGTTCACGAAGACGTACGCGATGGCGGCGGCGGCCGGCCTGTCCATCACACTGATTCCAGTGCTGATGGGCTATCTCATCCGCGGACGCATTCCCGACGAACGGCGCAATCCACTGAACCGGTTCCTGATTGCGGCGTATCGACCGCTGCTTCGAGGAGCGTTGCGCTTTCCCAGGACGACCATCGCCGTCGCCGTGCTGATGCTGGTGGTCACCGCGTGGCCGATACTCCAGCTTGGTGGTGAGTTCATGCCGCAGCTCGATGAGGGGGACCTTCTCTACATGCCGTCCGCACTTCCGGGGTTGTCCACGGGCAAGGCGTCAGAGCTCCTGCAACAGACCGATCGCCTCATCAAGTCGGTGCCTGAGGTCGCAACCGTGTTCGGCAAGGCCGGGCGGGCGGAAACCGCCACGGATCCGGCGCCGCTCGAGATGTTCGAGACCGCCATCCAGTTCAAGCCGCGCGATCAATGGCGGCCCGGCATGACGCCGGACAGACTCGTCGCGGAGCTCGACCGGGTGGTCCAGGTGCCTGGCCTGTCCAACGTATGGGTACCGCCGATCCGCAATCGCATCGACATGATCACGACGGGCATCAAGAGCCCGGTAGGCGTGAAGGTCTCCGGCGCGACACTGGCAGAAATCGATCGCGTTACCGGCGACATCGAACGCGCCGTCAAGAAAGTGCCTGGTGTCACCTCGGCTCTCGCGGAGCGGTTGACGGGAGGCCGTTACATCGACGTCAGGATCGACCGCGACCGTGCGGCGCGCTTCGGCATGAACATCGCGGATGTCCAGCAGGTGGTGTCGACGGCGATCGGGGGCGAGAACATCGGTGAGACAGTCGAGGGACTGGCGCGCTATCCCATCAACGTGCGCTACCCGCGCGAGGTTCGCGATTCGATCGAGCGCTTGCGGCAGTTACCGGTCGTCACCGAGCGCGGCGCCCAGATCGTGCTGTCGGACGTGGCGGAGATTCGCGTCTCAGACGGGCCGCCGATGCTCAAGTCCGAAAACGGGCGTCTGTCCGGGTGGGTCTTCGTCGACATCCGCGATCGCGATCTTCGCTCCGCCGTCGTCGATATGCAGCGCGCGGTCGCACAGGGCGTGGTGGTACCGATGGGATACTCGGTGTCCTGGTCGGGCCAGTTCGAGTTCCTCGAGCGCGCGACCGCCAAGCTCAAGGTGGTGGTGCCGTTCACGCTGCTCGTCATCTTTGTATTGCTCTACGTGATCTTCCGACGGTTCGACGAAGCGTTGCTGATGATGATCGTCCTTCCATTCGCCCTGATCGGCGGATTCTGGTTGATCTACCTGCTTGGTCACAACCTCTCGATCGCAAGCGCTGTGGGCTTCATCGCCCTCGCCGGCGTCGCGGCCGAGTTCGGCGTCGTCATGCTGCTGTATTTGCGAAACGCATGGGACCAGCGCATTGCGGCGGGCAAGACGAGCCCGGCGGATCTCCACGATGCCATCGCCGAAGGCGCCGTGATGCGCGTGCGACCGAAGGCCATGACCGTGGCAGTCATCCTGGCCGGGTTGCTGCCCATCATGTTTGGCGAAGGGACCGGGTCCGAAGTCATGCAGCGCATCGCAGCACCAATGGTTGGCGGAATGATCACGGCGCCTCTGCTGTCCATGCTGGTGATACCGGCCGCGTTCCTGTTGATGCGGCAGTCTCGAAGGAAAGCGCATTTCGCGACAAACGCTCGGGAGCTCACTGCTTGAATCAAGGTTTGATACATGTTTTTACAGGCGTGAACGCTACGCCGCTTACGACGAAGGAGAAGACCCATGAAGCATTTCGCGATTGCAGTCATCGTTTTTGCGGCAGCCTCCTTGGCTTTCGCGCAAAGCACGAAGGACATGGACATGAAGAACATGCCCATGAAAAGCGAGACCGCGGGCTCACACAAGGCGACGGGGGTCGTCAAATCGGTCGACACGAGGAACAACACGGTCACGCTTGCACATGAGCCGGTCCCGAGCCTGAAGTGGCCCGCCATGACGATGGCGTTCAAGGCGGACGATCCGAAGCTGATCCAGGGACTGACTACCGGACAGAAGGTGAACTTCGAGTTTGCGCAGCGTGGCAAGGATTACGTCCTCACCTCGATCAAGTGAACGTACGACCGACGCCACGGCCGTGGTTCTGCAATCCGATCTGACGTGCACACATTGCGGGCTGTCCACTCGCGCAGCGACGCCGACGGACGCGTGCGTGTTCTTCTACGAGTGCAATGGCTGCAAAACGGTCAGGGCTGTCCCTGCCTCGCGGCCTTGAAGTAGGTCTGCGGTGACCGGCCGTACGCCTCGGCACAACGTTGCGAACAAAACCAGGGACCGGTCGGCGTGGTCTTCGCATACGCTTCAAACGGAGCATGCATTTTGCAGACCGGACATATCCAGGCGGGGTCAGACGCTGGCGCCAATTCAATGGAGAACAGCGGCACGCGGTCAGCAATGGATCGCAGCGCAACACCCCCAAGGTCATGCACGGCAATTCCCGATGCCGTTGCGAAATCAGCGACCGGTTGCGTTGCCAGCAATTGCCCCGGCGACGCGAACGCGGCGATGCGTGCGGCAATGTTGACGGTGGAACCGAAGATGTCGTTCCCTCGGCGTAGTACCGGTCCGTGATTCAGGCCGGTCCTCGTTAGCGGAATCTGCGGTTCGGACCGACAGGCCGGCAACAGACGCCCGAGCACAAGAAGAGCCGTCGCCGGGTCGGGAAATCCAAACATCGCTTCGTCGCCGATCCATTTGATCGGCGGCCCGAGCGCACCGAGCGCCTCGCCTACCAACTCCTCGAAACGCTGAAGGACGGCTATCGCGGATGCATCTCCATAAACGTCGGTCAGCGCGCTGAATCCGGCAAGGTCGACGAACGCGACGGTTGCAACAGTCGACTCGAAACCATCGACCGAGGCGGCGTTTGCACTCATGGGTAATTTTGGTTTGACCCATGCCCGTGGTCAAGCGCCCGTCTCAAGGTCGGACCTAGTGAGCGGTGGGGTGGCTGATGGGATTCGAACCCACGACAACCGGAATCACAATCCGGGACTCTACCGCTGAGCTACAGCCACCATTGAGGACGCAATCGCGCTGTGGCGCGCCCGACAGGACTCGAACCTGTTACCCCCGGCTTAGAAGGCCGGTGCTCTATCCGAATGAGCTACGGGCGCTTTGCCTGTCGGACAGGCAGCCTGGCTGCCTGATCGCCGGAGAATCTTAGCATACCGGTCCTTCGCGCCTGCGCGCGCGGGGGTCCGCGGCAACGGCTAACATAGCGACCGCAACGACAACCCACGACCCGCGTGCCAGACCAAACTCCGGTCACCGTCTTCCTCTTCACGGACATCGAGGGCAGCACTCGCCTTTGGGAGGAAGTGCCGGAGGGGATGCGCGATGCCCTCATCCAGCACGACGCCATCGCAGCGCAAAGTGTGACGTCGCATCGCGGCCGCGTCGTGAAGACGACGGGCGACGGCGTGCACGCGGTGTTCCACGATCCGCTCGATGCCGTCAAGGGTGCAGTCGCGATGCAGCTGGCGCTCGGCAGCGCCGACTTTCCGTCAGGCATCCGCCTGCGGGTTCGCGCCGGACTTCATGTCGGCGTCGAGAGCGAGCGAGCGAACGATTTCTACGGCGCGGCAGTGAATCGCGCGGCGCGCATCATGAGCGTCGCGCACGGCGGCCAGATCCTCGTCTCGCAGGCAATGGCGTCGCTGCTGCGCGACCGGCTGCCGCCGGACATCACGCTGCGCGCGCTCGGCCGCGTGCGGCTGCGCGACTTGAGCGAGCCGGAGGACGTCTACCAGGTCGCGCACCCCGGCCTGCGCGCGGAATTCCCCGCGCTTCGCTCGCTGGAATCGACGCCGAACAACCTTCCGCACGGTCTCACGTCGTTCATCGGGCGCGAGCGGGAGCTGGCCGAGGTTCGGGACAAGCTGGGAAGCGCGCGCCTGCTGACCATCTTCGGCATCGGCGGACTGGGCAAGAGCCGGCTCTCGCTGCAGGTCGCAGCGGCATGTCTCGACAGCTTTCCCGACGGCGTGTGGTTCGTCGAGCTCGCGCCGGTGGCCGATCCGCGGCTCGTGGCGCAAACGCTCGCGACCGTCCTCGGCATTCGCGACGACGCGGGCCAGTCGCCGCACGACGCGATCATGAAATTCGTGCGTGACCGGCGCCTCCTCATCTTGCTCGACAACTGCGAGCACCTGACGCAGGCGTGCGCCGAGCTCACGCGCTCCATCCTGCAATCGGGTCCTGCCGTCAGCGTGCTCGCGACCAGCCGCGAGCGGCTCGGCATCGCCGGCGAGCAGACATATCCACTCGCGCCCTTTGCCGTGCCTCCGCGAGGTGCGCTGGCGCCAAGCGCGCTCGCGGAATTTGCGAGCGTTCGCCTGCTGTCCGAGCGCGCGCTTTCCGCCCGGCCCGATTTCGCCGTGACGAAGGACAACGCGGACGCCGTCGCATCGATCTGCCAGCAGCTCGACGGAATTCCGCTCGCGCTCGAGCTCGCCGCGGCACGCGTGCGCTCGATGTCCATCCAGAAGATCGCCGAGCGGCTGGTCGACCGATTCAAGCTGCTGTCGACCGGCGACCGCACGGCGCTTCCGCGCCAGCAGACGCTGCGCGCGCTGATCGACTGGAGCTACGACCTGCTCTCGCCTGCGGAGCAGGCGTTGTTTCGCCGGCTTGCGGTGTTCGCCGGCGGCTTCACGCTCGAAGCGGCGGAGGATGTGGTCGCAGGCGGCACAATCGATCGCGACGACGTCCAAGACCTCGTGACACAGCTCGTCGAGAAGTCGCTCGTGGTCCTCGATGTCGAGCACGATCGGTATCGGATGCTGGAGACGGTGCGGCAATATGCGCTCGAGCGTCTGCAATCCAGTGGTGAAGCGAGCAACGTGCGGGAGCGCCATCTCGCGTTCTACCTCGCGCTGTGCGAAACGGCGGCGCCGGAACTCAACGGCATCTCGGCGGGCGTGTGGCTTACGCGTCTGGACGGCGACCGCGAGAACATACTCGCCGCCCATCGATGGTGCGATAGCGCAGTAGAAGGCGGCGCCCTCGGATTGCGGCTGATGCGCGCGGCGCGATCGTATCTATATAGGCGTGGTCAGCTCGACCTCGTGTACTCCGCAACGCTCGAGGCGCTGAATCGCGGAGGAGCGCTTTCTCGCGACATCGCGCGCTGCCGCGCTCTCTCGGACGCGGGCCAGTTCGCGCTTCTGATGGGCAAGCCCCGGGAGGCGATGACTCATCTCCTCGAAAGCCTCGACATCGCGCAGTCGATCGGCGATGCGGACCGCACCGCCGTCGTGTTGCAACCGATTGCCCGCGCCTACTTTTCGCTGGGCGATGCAGGAACCGCGCGACGCTACCTCGACGATGCGCTGGACCTCGCTAAAAAGGGCGGCGACAGGCGGGAGATCGCCGCCGCTCTCGCGGCGATGGAACAGTTCCACCGTGCTTCAGGAGAGCTCGACGATGCGGAGCGCTTGGGCAAAGAGGCGCTGGCGCTTGCTCGCGAGTTGCGGGACCAGCGAGGGCTCGGGGTCGCGGTGGTGAATGCATCGATGGTCGCCGTGATGCGGCATCGCAAGGATGATGCACTTGCGATGCTTCGGGAAGCCGCGAAGATCGACGACGACATGGGTGATACGACATTTCGACAGGCCGTGGTCGAGACGGCCGCTGGCGTCGCCGCGCTCGAGGGCAAGCTTGAACTAGCCATACGTCTTCACGCCGCGGCGGACGTGGAAGGCGAGCGACTCGGCCAAAAGCGAGATCCGGCCGACCAGTCGTTCGTGGCCGCAGTCAAGGAAATGCTGCGCGGCGCACTGGGCACAGATTTCAATGACCGCTTGGCCGATTGCCGGGAGCTCGCTTACGAAGACGCCGTCATCCTGCTGCGCGAGTGGCTTTCCTCGCGGAATGCGTCATAGCCCGTCGTTGGTGAATACCGGATCCAGCGTCACCGGCATGTCGTCCGACTTTCGGAACACGGTGATGTTGTACGAAAGTCTGGTCACCTTATTGTTCGCGTTCTGGACCGTATAGTTCACGGCCGAGCTGTTCCGGAACGTGATCTGCGAGCGCCATTCGTTCGCCGACGTCGTTTCCTTGCCGCCGCTCGGCGCGCTCGTGTGCGGCGCGATGCTCGTTTCCTTGAACGTCCACTGCGGCGAGTCCTTGAGCTTCCAGACGACCGTCACGTCGCGGTTGCCTTTGGGAAACCGTACCTCGTCGAAATCCACCTGGACCACGGGCGCGCCGCCGACCATGACGACCTGGACTTCCACGTCGCACGAATTGCCGGGACAGGTCTTGGAGCGCTGCTGCGCACCGGGAGCCGCACATGCCACGAGCAGGACGGCGGCGATGACGCCGCCCAACATGCCACGAGTATTCATCGAAGTGCCTTCTATTGTTGTAGTTGGGAATGGGGACCCGGCGCATTCATGATGCCGGCGGTTGCGGTGACCGGCGGCCCGCCGGTCGTGCGATCGGGGTAGACGGTGATGTCGTACGCCAGCACCACGGGCTCGGTGTTGAGGTTGGTCAGCGAGACGCTGTTGTACCACCATCCGTGGTTGATCATCTGGCTGTCCCACTGGCCGACGGACGTCGCCTTCGACATTGCCGTGGCGCCCGCATGCGGCCGCACGCCGAAACCGCGGAATTCGTAGCCCGGCGTCTGCAGGTTCCACACGATCGCGGTCAGCCGGTGGCGCGTGCCCATCCGCACGTTGCCGTCGCCGGTCAGCTTGAGCTTGCGCACGCCGCCTTCCTCGACGACGGCGACGTCGATCACGCACGCGGGATAGAAGCAATCCTTGGCCGTGGGGAACGGCATGGACTCGCGTGTGGCGCACGATGCCAGCAAGAGTGCACCGGCGACGCATGTCAGCAGGGTCTTGGTCGTCATTGGGGGCAATGGGTAGGTTAACGGGAAACGGACAGGGCTTCTTCGATCTCGGCGAAGGTGCGCGCGAGCTCGGTGATCTGCAACGGCACGCCGAGCTGGCGGGCGATCTGCGACGCGGAGAAGATGCCGCGGATGCACGTGTGGCCGTTGGCGAGCTTCTCCGCGACGAGCTCGTGATGGCGCCCGGCCTGCTTGAGCGACGCGACGATGTGCCCGACCTTCGCGCCGCGCACGTCCTCGATGCGCATGGCGACGATCGAGTCGATGGGCGTCATCACGTCGGACACGACGAGCTCGTTGCGGTTGATGCCGCGGGCGTGGCTGATCCGCACCGGCCGTTCGCCCAGGATGTCCGTGGTCGTGACGAGGCCGAGGAGATGGCCGTCGGCTGCCGTGACGAACAGCGAGCGCACGGCCCGCGCAATCATGTACTCGTTGGCGGCGGTGACGGCGGCCGACGGGTCGATCGTGACCGCTGCGACTTTCGAGAGATCGGTCATGACGTCGAGCGCGGGCGTGTCGAGCGTCACCGGGTTGGCGGCCGGCTGCGCGAGCGCACACGGCCCGCTGGCTGCGAGGGAGATGGACGCAAGTGGCTGGTAGTCGCGCATGGCAGCCTTTCGCCGGGCTCTCTAGGTCGCGCCAGTCTAGCAGCCTGTCCCGAAACACGCTCGCCCGAGCGCGGCGCGTCCGGGGCCCGGGCGTATCCTGTGCGAGACAAATTGCACGGAGGATCGGCCATGGAAGTCACCGCAACGCGCGACCGGACCGGCAAGCTGCGCCACGTCGTCACCATTCGCAACCATCGCGTGCCGGTCGACGAGATGCCCGCAAATGGCGGCGAGGATACGGGTCCCACGCCACACGATCTCTACGACGCCGCGCTCGCTGCCTGCAAGGCGGTGACCATGGTCTGGTACGCGAACCGCAAGCAGATACCCCTGGAGGACGTCACGGTGACCGTGGAGCGCGACGACGCGCAGGAGCGCGCCGGCACTTACCGGCTACGGGCGGCGCTCGCTCTAGGCGGGGCCGCGCTTACCGACGCGCAGCGCGGGGAGCTCCTGCACGTCGCGGCCAAGTGTCCCGTGCACAAGCTCATGACGCAGGTCACCACCGAAGTCGTGACCGAGCTCGCAGCGCGCTCGCCCTAACCGGCGGCACCCCGGTCAACCCGCCTCCGCACGCACCGCCTTCCGCGCCTGCATGCTTCTTGTGAACGAAACGAACGACATGCGAGGACCCGCGTGGCTGCGCGAGGGACGCGCGACGTCTCGCATTGGAGGGTGTTACCGGTAAATGTTTCGAAGTGTCTGCGCCCCGTGGACGCATCGTGGCACGCTGCTGTTTTTCGTCATCGCGCACGTCGCGCCAATCGCCGGTAAACATTGCCGAAGACACGCGTTTCGTGTCGTCGTCTCGCGAGCATGCTCGTAAGAACTCACGGCGTCATTCAGGCGCACGGAAGATCGCGCACGCAGTGGCGCGCATGTTGCAAAGAGCGACGAGGTCGGCCGCTTCCGGCCGTTCGATCAAATCAAGGAGACTGCACATGAAATCATCCACCACTGCGCTGTCGGCACTCGCGTTGGCCGTCGCGCTCGCCGTCGGCGCCGTGCAAGCCCAGGGCACGTCGGGCGGCACCTCGGGCACCGGTTCGTCGACGGGCGCAACCGGATCGACGGGAACCACCGGCGGCACGGGCAGCACTGGCACTACCGGGTCGACCGGGTCCCCCGCGACCGGCGGCGGAACGGGGGCGACCTCGGGTTCCACGGGAACCGGCGGGACGAGCGGATCCACCGCAGGATCGACGGGGACGTCGCGCGATGCGTCGTCGACGACGGGCAGCACCGGCGGCATGACCGGCGGAACTACGAGTGGAACGACGAGCGGCTCGTCGAGCAGCGGAATGAGCGGCGGCACGGGCAGCAGCGGAATGAGCAGCGGCACGGGCAGCAGCAGATCGAGCGATACGATGGGGACGCGTCGCGCGCGAGCCGACCGCAACTGAGTCCGGCGCGCGCAGGAAGCTTGGGCGTGTGCGGGCGTCGCATGATTCCGTTGGCCGCCGCGGCCTGCGCGTTTGCGCTGGTCGCAGCGGCCTGCTCGGACGTTGCACCTACCCCGCCGTCTGCCGCAGGTGGTCCGAAGCCACGCGTTCCTCGCATGGCGATCGGCGCGGACGCCGCGACTTCGAATCCGCGCGTCGCGCAGGCGGTGCGACGCATCGTCGCCGTCGACGACGCGCACGGCATGCCGTTCTTCGTGATCGACAAGACGGCGTCGGAGCTCTACGCGTTCGACCAGGACGGGACGCTGCGCGCGCAATCGGCGGTGCTGCTCGGCTCCGCGCGCGGTGACCGCACGGCCCCGGGCGTGGGCTACAAGCCGATCGAGCAAGTCTTGCCGGAGGAGCGCACCACGCCGGCTGGCCGTTTCGTGGGCGAGCCCGGCATCAACGCTCGCCACGAGGATGTCGTGTGGGTCGACTACGATGCGGCAGTGTCGATCCATCGCGTCATCACGTCGAACGCGAAGGAGCGGCGCCTCGAGCGTCTGCGTTCGCCGTCACCCGACGACAACCGCATCTCGTATGGCTGCATCAACGTCTGGCCGGAGTTCTACGAGACGTACATTCGCCCCGCCTACGTCACGCAGCGTCCTCCCATCTACATCCTTCCCGAAATCGAGAGCTTCGACTCGATGATTGCGCTGCGCAGCGACCCGCTCGCGCGTGCGCACGAATAGCGGGGCCGCGCGGTGCGAACACCAGATGCGGTCGTCGATTGCGTCGTCGTGGGTGGCGGGCCGGCCGGGCTCATCGCGGCGCACTACCTGTGTCGCTTCAGGCGCAGCGTCGCCTGCTTCGACGACGGCGACAGCCGCGCGCTCCGCATCCCGCTGTCGCACAACTTCCCGGGCTTCCCGAACGGCATCGGCGGATCCGATCTCCTGCACCGCCTCCTGCTCCAACTCGACAATGCGGGAGGGCACGTCACCGCCGGACGCGTGTCGTCCATCGATGCCTGCGACGACGGATTCATCGTTCGCGTCGGATCGCACGCGGTCGCGGCACGCACGGTCCTGCTTGCGACGGGCACGCGCGACGTGGAGCCGGAGGTCGAGGGCATCGCGGCCATTCGCGAGCGCGGCCTGTTGCGTCAATGCCCGGTGTGCGACGGCTTCGAATCGTCGGGGAAGCGCATCGCCGTCATCGGCAAGGGCGTGCACGGCGTGCGCGAAGCCGAATTCCTCCGGACGTACAGCACGCAGGTGACGCTGGTCGACGTCACGGCGTGGCCCCGTCGCGTGGACTCCCGTCCTAGCGGCATCGTGGTCGAGCTGGCCGACGGGTCGCATTTCGAATGCGACGTCGTCTATGCAGCGCTTGGAAGCCTTCCCAAATCTTCACTCGCTGCGCGAGCGGGAGCAGAACTGGACGGCGACGGCAACATCGTCGTGGACGCGCACTGCCGCACCTCGGTACCGGGCCTGTACGCGGCAGGCGACGTCGTGGTGGGGCTCGACCAATTAGCCGTCGCGGCAGGCCACGCCGCCATCGCGGCAACCACCATTCACAACGACTTGCGTCAGGCCGCGAAGGAAGCGAGCGAGCGGCAGGTGATGGAGCAGGCTATCGGCAATCCGGCGATCAGCGAAGCCCAGGAGGAACTCCTGAGCAGGAACTGGTCGGGGTGAGAGGATTCGAACCTCCGACATCTTGCTCCCAAAGCAAGCGCGCTACCGGGCTGCGCTACACCCCGACGAGTGCGAATTGTGCCATGCCGGCGCGCCCTACCGCCGCATTTCGTCGACAGCAGAGACGAGCGGGGTTGCGGGCACCTGCAGGAAGCCTTCGAACGGCTGGTCCATCTCGAGGATCATCAGCACGGCGGTGGACACCGACACGGCGCAGATGAACAGCACCCCATAGACGGTCGGGTTGCGCGGCGAGAAGAGGCCGAGGCCGGCGAATATCACGGCGATCCACGAGGCGAGGATCACCAGGAAGGGGCGCGGAATCGAGCTTTGATCGCCCTCGACGAGGAGCCACCGCCCGTGCTCGATCTCCGCCGTCAACGTGAGCGCGCGGGCGTGCAGCCAGCGTTGGGCCTCGTTCGTCGGGGTGAGCTGCCACAATCGCTCGCGAATCAGCTCGCTGCTCGTGGCATCCTCCGTCACGATTCGCATGTGCTCGCGCGGCTGCGCCTTGTCCCAGGTGTGGTCGATGCGTCGCTGTGTGAGCTCCTGCAAGAGCGCGCGTATGTCGCTCGTTTCGCGGCCGTATTGACGCAGCGTACGGTCGAGCAGCACGAGCCGCGCCGCGCTCTGCTTGATCTCGTCGTTGCGCGCGTCGAAGGCTCCCTTCGCGGAAGCCACGAGCAAGCCGAGGACGATGGCGGAGAGCGTCGCGATGAGGCCGATCGCGATGTTCACGATGTTGCGCGACTGCTCGCTCATGTGCTCGGAAGGGAGGACGCGGCGCAGGCTCGCGCCGATGAACGCCCCTGCGAGGATCGCGAGGCAGACCAGGGTCGCGGTGCTGATTTCGCTCACGCCGTCTCGTTCTCGGTGATGGTAAGTCCTGAAAGGGCGCCGGCATCATGCCATTGGGCGAGGCCCGCCCGCAAACGGCTTACCATGGAAGACTCACGAACGAACGAGATCGCCGCCATGAGTGCTCGCAATGTCGCCGTCATCGTCGGCAGCCTTCGCAAGGAGTCGTTCAACCGCAAGCTCGCCAACGCGGTGATCGCCATCGCCCCCGACACGCTCGCGATGCGCATCGTGCCGATCGGCGACCTGCCGCTGTACAACCAGGACCTGGAGACGGAGTCGCCGCCGGTTCAGTGGACCGCTTTCCGCGATGCGATCCGTGGCGTCGATGCGCTGCTGTTCGTCACACCGGAGTACAACCGATCGCTTCCGGGCGGGCTCAAGAACGCCATCGACGTGGGTTCCCGACCGAGCGGCAAAGGCGTCTGGAGCCGGAAGCCCGCGGCGGTGATCAGCGTCACGCCGGGTGCGCTTGGCGCGATGGCCGCCAACCTCGCGCTTCGCCAGACGCTGGTTGCGGTGAACGTCGCCACCATGGCGGGACCGGAAGCGTTCATCGGGCAGGCGGGGACCCTATTCGGCGACGACCGCAAGCTCACCAACGAGTCCACGGTCGATTTCCTGCGCAAGTTCCTGCAGGCATTCGAGCATTGGATCGAGCGCAACGGCGCGCAGCGCTAGCGCGCGAACTTGCGCACGACGGTGAGCGCCTCGTCGATGGCGCGCTTGCCGTCGCCCGACTTGACGGCGTTGTGCACGCAGCCGTGCAGGTGATCCTCGAGGAGCTCGAGCGCCAGCGCATCGAGCGCCGCCTGCACCGCGCTCACCTGCGTCAGGACGTCGATGCAGTAGCGATCCTCCGCGATCATCTTGCCGATGCCGCGCACCTGGCCTTCGATGCGTGCGATGCGCTTGCCGAGCGCTGCTGCGTCGGAACGCGCGACGCGCTTAGGCGACGACGTCATAGCCCGCATCCTCGACCGCGCCGCGCAGCGCGGGCGCGCCGGTCTGCGCCGGGTCGAACGTCACCGTGGCGGTCCCGGGCGTCAGCGTCACCGCGACGTCGGTCACGCCGGGCAGCGATTTGAGCACGCGCGTCACGCTGGCGACGCAGCCGCCGCACGACATGCCCTTGACGTTCATCGTGATCGTTTCCATCGTCTTCTCCTCAATGCGGCGCGGTCCAGCGCCGAAGCAACAAGGCGTTCGTCACGACCGAGACCGAGCTCAACGCCATCGCGGCACCGGCGATCACGGGGTTCAGCATGCCGATCGCGGCGAGCGGGATGCCGAGCACGTTGTAGGCGAACGCAAAGAACAGGTTCTGGCGAATCTTCGACAGCGTGGCGCGCGACAGGAGGATCGCGTCGACCACTGCCGCGAGGTCGTTGCGCATGAGCGTGACGTCGGCAGCCTCGATTGCGACGTCGGCGCCGGCGCCGATGGCGAAGCTCACGTCGGCCGCCGCGAGGGCCGGCGCGTCGTTGACGCCGTCGCCGACCATGCCGACGACGCGGCCGGCGGAAGCAATCTCGCGCACCGCGTCCGCCTTGGCCGAAGGCAGCACGCCGGCTTCATATTTCGTGATGCCGACCGCGAACGCGACGGCTTGCGCCGCGGCGCCGTTGTCGCCCGTGAGCATGACGACGTCCACGCCGATGTCCGCGAGGCGCCGCACGGCGTCGCGTGAAGTGGGCCGGATCGTGTCGGCCAGCGCGATGACGCCGAGCGCCCGACCTGCGTGCGCGACGCCGACGAGCGACTTTCCCTGCGCTTCCAGGTCGAGGATCGCCGTCGTCGGCGGATCGAATCCCTGTTGCGCGACGAATGCAAGTGCACCGAGCGTCGTGGGCTCGCGACTCGAACCGACGCGCGCGGTCACCCCGCGGCCAGGAATCGATTCGAAGTCCGAGATCGGCAGCAGCGCGATGCCCTCCTCCTTCGCCGCGGCGACGATCGCACGTGCGAGCGGGTGCGTGGACCCCTGCTCGAGGCTCGCGGCAGCCCGCAGCACATCGGCGCGTTTCGCGCCGTCGAAGGCGACGACGTCGGTCACACGCGGGCGTCCTTCCGTGAGGGTGCCCGTCTTGTCCACGACGAGCGTCTGCAGTCGGCCGGCCTGCTCGAGCGCGGTTGCGTTGCGGATGAGGATGCCGGATTGCGCGCCGCGGCCCGTGCCGACCATGATCGCAGTGGGCGTGGCGAGACCCAGCGCGCACGGGCACGCGATCACCAGGACCGCAACGGCGTGCACGAGCGCGGTCGCCGCGTCGCCAGCGACCCACCACGTCGCGAAGAACGTGACGACCGCAATGGCGAGGACGATCGGGACGAAGATTCCCGAGACGCGGTCCGCGGTGCGCTGGATTGGCGCCTTCGATCCTTGCGCCTGCGCAACGAGGCGCACGATGCCCGCGAGGAGCGTGTCGCTCGCCGCCTTCGTCGCTTCACAGGCAAGGAGCCCGTCCTGGTTCACGGTGCCCGCATACACGGGATCGCCAGGCTGCTTCGCGACCGGGCGCGATTCGCCGGTCAGCATGCTCTCGTCCACCGCGGACGAGCCTTCCCGGACGATGCCGTCCACCGGGACGCTCTCGCCTGCGCGCACCGCGACGCGATCGCCGACGGCGATGTCCTCGACCGCGATCTCGACCGTGGTGCCGCCGCGAATGACGTGCGCGACGCGCGGCGCAAGCCGCAGGAGTCCCTGCATCGCCGCCGACGCGCCGGCCTTCGCGCGCGCTTCCAGGAGCTTGCCGAGCAGCACGAGCGTGACGACCGCCGCTGCCGCTTCGAAGTACACGTGCCGTTCGTGCAGGCCGAGCACCGTCACGGCGGCGCTCCATGCGTACGCCATCGACGTGCCCAGCACGACCAGCACGTCCATGTTGGCGCCGCCGCCGCGCAGCGCGTGCCACGCACCCACGTAGAAGCGCCGCCCGATCCAGAGCTGGACGGGTGTGGCGAGCGCGAGCTGCCACCAGCGCGGCAGCCAGTCGTGGCCGCCGGACAGCATCATGGGGATCATCTGCAGCAACAGCGGCGCCGTCAGGAGCGCAGCGACGGCGACCTCGCGGGTGAGCGCCCCAAGCTCGTGCGCCCTGCGCGCGTCGTCGCGCTTGCGGTCTTGCTGCGGATCGCGGCGCACCGTCGCGCCGTATCCTGCCCGTGCGACCGCCGCCAGCAACTGGTCGGCGGATGCCTGCGCAGGGTCGAAGCCGACGCTCGCCGTCTCGGTCGCGAAATTGACGTTCGCCGAGACCCCGGGCACGCGGTTGAGCGTCTTCTCGACGCGCGCGGCGCACGCGGCGCAGGTCATGCCGGTGACGCCAAGCTCGATGCGTTCGGGTGCGGTGGCCGGGCTTCCCATGCTCCCTATATATACCCGGCACGGGTACGGATCAAGATACCCCTACCGGGTATGACTCAGAACGGGATGCGGCCCGTGAGCACCTGGGCGTACATGACCCAGTCGCCGACGAAGCTGTACAACGGGTGGCGGAACGTCGCCGGCTGGTTGTGCTCGAAGAAGAAGTGGCCGACCCACGCGAAGCCGTAGCCGCCCAGGAACGCGCCGCCGATCCACCAGCCGTTGCCGGTCGCGGCGAACATGGCGAGGCATGCGATGACGAGCGTCGATCCCACGACGTGCAAGCGACGGCAGGTGCGGTTCGCATGCTCCGCGAGGTAGAAGGGATAGAACTCCCGGAAGGAGCCGAAGCCTTGCGTCATTCCTTCTTGAGCTGCGGGAACAGGATCACGTCGCGGATCGACGGCGAGTCGGTGAGCAGCATGACCAGGCGGTCGATGCCGATGCCCTCACCCGCCGTCGGCGGCAGGCCGTACTCCATCGCGCGGATGTAGTCGGCGTCGTAGTACATCGCTTCCTCGTCGCCGGCCGCGCGCGCATCGACCTGCGCCTGGAAGCGCGCCGCCTGGTCCTCGGGATCGTTGAGCTCGGAGAAGCCGTTGGCGAACTCGCGTCCGGTGATGAAGAGCTCGAAGCGGTCCGTGACGGAGGGGTCCGCGTCGCTGGCGCGCGCGAGCGGCGACACGTCCGTCGGATGCGCGACGATGAACGTGGGCCGCACGAGCTTCGCTTCGGTCGTCTCCTCGAACAGCTTGAGCTGCAGCAGTCCGAGGCCGTCGGTGGCGAACACGTCGACGTCGAAGCGCGACAGCGCGCTGCGCAGGTAATCGGGATTGGCGAGGTCGGCCGGCGCGTGCTCCGGGTTGTACTGGTGGATCGCCGCCGCCATGGTCAGGCGATCGAAAGCGGGCGCGAGGTCGATCGCATTGCCTTGGTAATCGATGGTCGTCGTGCCGAGCACCTTGGTCGCGACTTCGCGCAGGAGCGCTTCGGTGAGATCCATGAGGTAGTTGAAGTCGCGATACGCCTCGTAGAACTCGAGCATCGTGAACTCGGGATTGTGGCGCGTCGAGATGCCCTCGTTGCGAAAGCTGCGATTGATCTCGAACACCTTCTCGAGGCCCCCGACCACCAGCCGCTTGAGGTAGAGCTCCGGCGCGATGCGCAGGAACAGCTCCATGTCGAGCGCGTTGTGATGCGTGACGAACGGACGCGCGGCGGCGCCGCCCGGGATCGGATGCATCATCGGCGTCTCGACCTCGAGGTAGCCGCGGCTCACGAAGAACTCGCGGATCGCCTGCACGATCTGCGAGCGCTTGACGAACACGTCGCGCGCCTGCGGATTGGTGATGAGGTCGACGTAGCGCTGGCGATAGCGCTGCTCGGTGTCGGTCATGCCGTGGAACTTCTCGGGCAGCGGTCGCAGCGACTTGGCGAGAAGCCGCACGCTCGTCGCCTTGACGGACAGCTCGCCGGTGCGTGTCTTGAAGAGCGTGCCGGTGGCCGCGACGATGTCGCCCAGGTCCCAGTGCTTGAACGACTCGAGCGTGTCGGCGCCGACGCCGTCGATCGTGACGTAGAGCTGGATGCGTCCGGACATGTCCTGCAGGGTAGCGAAGCACGCCTTGCCCATGACGCGCTTCAGCATCATGCGGCCCGCGACGTTGACCGGGATGGCGAGCGATTCCAGCGCCTCGTTGGACTCGCCGCCGTGCTTTGCATGGAGGTCGCCTGCGAGCGCGTCGCGGCGGAAATCGTTCGGGAACGCCTGGCCGCCGGCACGAAGCGCCGCAAGCTTGGCGCGGCGCTCGGCGATGATCTGGTTCTCGTCCTGTGGTACCGCGTCGGGCATGGGCGTCGGCTGCTTATCGTGTCGTTCGACCCGCAAGCATAGCCGACTCGCGAAGCGACGCCATCTGGTCGCCCCACCATCGACCCATTTCCGCACAGAACGCGCTGCCCAGCAGGCCATGGCGCACCGGGTGATCGTCGCGCAACGCCGCGAAGCCGCTGTGCGTGACGGTCACCAGCGTTCCGCTGTGCTGCGGAGTGAATTCGACCTCGACGTCGGTGGACTCGTGAGGCGCGAAGTTGGACGCGCGCCATGTGAAGGCAACGCGCCGCGGCGGATCCCAGACGCTCACGCGGCCCATCTCGACGACGTGCGGCGCAACGTCGCCCTCGATCGACTCGAAGAGGCGCCCGCCGACACGCGGCTCGATGCAGACGATGCCGCGCCGCTCTCCCGCTTTGCGAAACCGTGCGCCGCGCCGCCACCACAGGTCGATCTCCTGCGTGAAGATAGCGAAGGCGGTCGGCGCGTCCACCGTGACGGCGACGCTGACCCGCGCGCGATCGCCGGTCATCGGCGCTTGCCTTCCGCGTGCGCCTTGAACGCTTCGAGCTGCTCCGTCCAGTACGACTCGACATCGTCGAGCCATTCCCGCAACGGCGTGAACCCCGGCTCCCGAACGCTGTAGATGCGTGCGCGCGCATCGTCGTCGTCGCCTTGCTCGACCACGAGCCCCGCCTGCCGGAGGATGCGCAGATGCCGCGACAGCGCAGGCGGCGACAGCGCCACCGCCTTGGCGAGCTCGCCCGCCCGGCGCGGCTGCGCAAGCAACGCGCGGATGACCGCGCGGCGCTTGTCGTCGGCGAGTGCCGCAAGCGACGCGGACAGGCGGGCCGCTTTGCCCGTCGTCACGCCTTGGCGCCGCTGCGCAGGCGCTGGGTGATCCACCACTGGTGGCCGCCCGGGTCGATCGCGCCGTAGCTGCGGTCGGTCCAGTAATCGTCGCCGTAGTCGTGCGTGCCGGGCTCCTCGTGGATCGTCGCGCCGTGCGCCCGCGCATGCGCGCAGTGCGCCTCGACATCGTCGACGTAGAGCATCAGCATCTGCGTGTTGGCGTTCCCGAGCGCGCGCGGGCTCTTCATCGCGCGCTTCCACTCGGGCTTGACGGCGGGATCGTCCTGCTGCTGGCTCACCATGATCACACCGTCGCCATAGGTGAGCTCGCTGTGCACGATGCGCCCGGCGTCGTCCTCGACGCGCAGGCGAACCTCGAAGCCGAACGCGTCGCACAGCCAATCGATCGCCTTGGCGGCATCCTCGTAATAGAGACAGCTCGACAGCCGGGGCCAGCCTGGGGGTGGGGGATTCATGGGGTCCTCGTGCGTTGACGACGGACCAGATAGTTTCACACTTGGTTAATTATTTCAAATATGGTTAATTATTTTACGGCACCGTCCAGGCGCCCGCCCATGCCGAACCCGTCCAGGCGAACCTGGCGCGGCGCAGGTCCTCGGCGCCCACCCAGAGCCAGTCGAGGCTCGTCACCTCGACGTGGATGACGGCGAAGTGCTCGTATCCGTCGGTGTACGACGCCTGCGGCAGTGCGTCCAGACGCGCGGCCGCATCGAGCACCGTGCCCGGCGGCGTCGCGGTACGCGAGGCAAGCCGGCGCAGCCTTGAGACGCCTTGCCATGCGGCATGCGTCTCGTCTTCCTGCCGGTGCACGACCGCCGTTCCCCTGAAGCGTGCCTCGATCCCGTCGGCCGGGTCCCAGAACACGACGCTCACGCGAGCGTCGGCGTTGATCTCGTCCACCTTCTCCGAGCGTGCGTCGCAGTGAAACACGAACGTGCGCACGGCCGGCTGCGCGGCGCGCAACGCAAGCACGCGCGCGCTCGGGCCTTCCTTGCCTTGCGTCGCCAGCATGGGCAATCCCCACGGCGGCCATCGCCCGTTGATCCCGCCGGCGATGCGCGACCACACGTCGTCGACGAGCCGCGCAAGATCGCCCGACGCGGGCATCTCGCGTCCCGAGAGCGGGGTCAGCGCCATGTGCGTCTAGACCCCCTGCTTCAGGCTCGCCGCAATGAAATCGTCGAGATCGCCATCGAGGATCGCCTGCGTGTTGCCGACTTCGTAATTGGTGCGCAGGTCCTTGATGCGCGACTGGTCGAGCACGTACGAGCGGATCTGGTGTCCCCAGCCGATGTCGGTCTTCGAGTCCTCGAGCTTCTGCTGCTCTTCCTGCCGCTTGCGCACCTCGAGCTCGTACAGCTTCGACTTCAGCATCTGCATCGCTTCCGCGCGGTTGCGATGCTGCGAGCGGTCGTTCTGGCACTGCACGACGATGTTCGTGGGCAAGTGCGTGATGCGCACCGCCGAATCGGTCTTGTTGACGTGCTGGCCGCCTGCACCCGACGCGCGATACGTGTCGATGCGCAAGTCGGCCGGATTGATGTCGACCTCGATGGAGTCGTCTACCTCCGGATACACGAACACGCTCGCGAACGACGTGTGCCGGCGCGCGTTGGAATCGAACGGGCTCTTGCGCACCAGTCGATGCACGCCCACCTCGGTGCGCAGGTAGCCGTAGGCATAGTCGCCCTCGACCTTGATCGACGCGCTCTTGATCCCGGCGACCTCGCCGGCGGATTCCTCGAGGATCTCCGTGCGGTATCCGCGGCGCTCGCAGTAGCGCAGGTACATCCGCATCAGCATCGACGCCCAGTCCTGCGCTTCCGTGCCGCCGCTGCCCGCCTGGATGTCGATGAAGCAGTTCGCGGGGTCGAGCGGATTGTTGAACATCCGGCGGAACTCGAGCCCGCCGACGATCTTCGCGAGCCGGTCGACGTCGTCCTTCACGGCGCGCATCGTGTCGTCGTCGCCCTCCGCGCGCGCGAGCTCGAACAGCTCCTTGCTGTCGGCGAGACCCTTCTCGAGCTCCGTGATGGTGCCGACGATGCCGTCGAGGTCCTTCTTCTCCTTGCCGAGCGCCTGCGCGCGCTCGGGCGAATCCCAGATCTTCGGATCCTCGAGCTCGCGCGAGACGACCGCGAGCCGCTCCGACTTCACTTCGAAGTCAAAGATACCTCCGAAGCTCGGCGGTGCGTTGCGCGATGTCCGCGAGCGTGTTGGCGATGACGTTGATTTGGTCGGCTTCCATGATCATGTCCCCGTTCGTGAAGGGGAAATTATACGCGGCGAGGTGTCTGTCGAGCCGACTGCGACGCGGTTCCGCCGCTACAATGGCGGGCTCGCCTTCCGGAGATTTCCGCAATGCCCACCTTCTTCGTCAACAAGGAGCGCGTCGACATCTCGCCGAACGTGGCGGGCGACACGCCGCTGCTGTGGATCCTGCGCGACAACCTGAATCTCACCGGCACCAAGTACGGCTGCGGCATGGCGCTGTGCGGCGCGTGCACCGTGCACATCGACGGACAGCCGACGCGCTCGTGCGTCACGCCGCTTTCGTCGCTGAAGCCCGGCGTCGAGATCACGACCATCGAGGGCCTCGCGTCGCGCGAGGGCAAGGCGGTTCAAGCCGCGTGGGAGAAGCTCGACGTGCCGCAATGCGGTTATTGCCAGTCGGGCCAGGTGATGTCGGCGACGGCGCTGCTCGCCAGGAACAAGCGCCCGACGGACAAGGACATCGACGACGCGATGGCCGGCAACGCATGCCGGTGCGCGACGTACGTGCGCATCCGCGCTGCGATCAAGGATGCGGCGAAGTCGCTCGGATAGGAAAGAACACATGAACCCCATGCGCATGCGCCCGATCCCACGCACGACGATGTCCCGTCGCGTATTCCTCCAATCCGTCGCGGCCGGCGCCGGACTCACGCTCGGCATCTGCGACGCGACGGCGCAGATGTCGGGACCGGGCAAGACGGCGGGCGCCGCCGCGTCCGGTTCCTTCGAGCCCAACGCGTTCCTGCGCATCGGCAAGGACAACACCGTCACGGTGATCGTCAAGCATCTCGAGATGGGCCAGGGCGTGTACACCGGCCTTCCGACGCTCGTCGCGGAGGAGCTCGACGCCGCCTGGTCGCAAGTGCGTGCCGAAGGCGCGCGCGCCGACGCCGCGGTCTACAACAACCTCCTGTGGGGACAGGCCCAAGGCACGGGCGGGTCCACCGCCATCGCGAATTCGTTCGAGCAATACCGGCAGGCGGGGGCTGCAGCGCGCGCGATGCTGGTCGCCGCCGCGGCCGAGCAATGGAAAGTGCCCGCAACGTCCGTCCAGGTGAAGAACGGCGTGCTGACGTCGGGCACGCGCAAGGCCACGTTCGGCGAGCTCGCCGACGCCGCCGCGAGGCAGCCGGTGCCCACGTCGGTCACGCTCAAGGACCCCAAGGACTTCGTCTACATCGGCAAGGACGTACGCCGCACGGACTCGCGCGCGAAGTCGAACGGCACCGCGCGCTTCACGCAGGACGTGAAGCTGCCCGACATGCTGACGGCGCTCGTGCTGCATGCGCCGCGCTTCGGGCAGAAAGTCGCCAAGGTCGACTCGTCGGCCGTGAACAGCATTCCCGGCGTGCGCTACGTGGTCGAGATCCCCACAGGCGTCGCCGTGATCGCGACGACGTTCTGGGCGGCGAAGAAGGGCCGCGACGCACTCAAGGTCGAGTGGGACCCGTCGACCGGATCGAAGGCGAGCTCCGAGCAGCTGATCGCCGATTACAGGAAGCTCGCCGCCACGCCGGGCAAGCCCGCGAAGAAAGTCGGCGACGCCGAGGCCGCGGTGGCGAGCGGTGCGAGGAAGCTCGAAGCGACGTACGAATTTCCCTTCCTTGCGCACGCTGCGATGGAGCCGATGAATTGCGTCGTGAAGCTCACGCGAGAATCCTGCGAGATCTGGAACGGCGAGCAATTCCAGACCGGCGACCAGTTCGCGATCGCGAAGTACACGGGCCTCAAGCCCGAGCAGGTCAAGCTCAACATGATGTACGCGGGCGGAAGCTTCGGCCGCCGGGCGAGTGCTGCGTCCGACTACGTGCTCGAGGCCGTCGCGATCGCGGTGCAGCTCGTGAAGAGCGACAAGATCGGCATTCCGGTGAAGCTCGTGTGGACGCGCGAGGACGACATGCGCGGCGGCTTCTACCGGCCGTTGTACGTGCACGCGCTGCGTGCGGCGCTCGACAACGACGGCAAGGTCGCGGGATGGCAGCATCGCGTCGTCGGACAGTCGATCCTCGCGGGCACGGCGTTCGAGTCCGTGATGGTGAAGGACGGCATCGACCTCACGAGCGTCGAGGGCGCATCCACGCTGCCCTACGACTTCCCGCACATGAGCGTCGACCTGCACACGACCGACGGCGGCGTGCCGGTGCTGTGGTGGCGCTCGGTCGGCTCGTCGCACACCGCGTTCTCGACCGAGACGTTCTTCGACGAGCTTGCGTCGCTTGCGGGCAAGGACCCCGTCGCGATGCGACGGGACCTGCTCGCGAAGCATCCGCGCCATCTCGCAGCACTCGAGCTCGCGGCCGACAAGGCGGGCTGGTCGCAGCCGCTCGCCGCGGGCAAGGCGGGCGAAAAGCGCGGGCGCGGCGTCGCCCTGCACGAGTCGTTCGGGACGGTGGTGGCGCAAGTCGCCGAGGTCACGGTCGACAAGGACTTGAAGTTCAAGGTCGACCGGGTCGTGTGCGCGGTGGATTGCGGCGTCGCGGTGAATCCCGACAACGTCCGCTCGCAGATGGAAGGCGGGATCGGGTTCGGGCTGACGGCCGCGCTGTACGGCAAGATCACCGTGAAGGACGGCGCGGTGGAGCAATCCAATTTCCACGACTATCCGCTCCTGCGCATCAACGAGATGCCGGCCGTCGAGGTGCACATCGTCCCGTCGACTGCCAAGCCCTCCGGCGTGGGCGAGCCCGGCGTGCCGCCTATCGCACCGGCAGTCGCCAACGCGATCGCTCAGGCGACGGGCAAGCGCTTGCGGGCGCTTCCGCTGACGCTCGCGTAACGCGTGGCGAAGGGGCCGGACGCACGCGCCGGCCCCGTTTCGTATCATCCGGGCGATGGACGCCTGGATTCCTGCCCTGCTGGCTGCACTGGCGCTGCCGCAGGTCGGGCTGTCCACCGTCTTCGTCATCGCCCTCGTCTCGGCGACGCTGCTGCCCATGGGGTCGGAGCCGGCCGTCTTCGGGCTCGTCAAGCTCAATCCGGATCTCTTCTGGCAGGCGATCCTGGTCGCGACTGCGGGCAACACCGTCGGCGGCGCGATCACGTGGTGGATGGGGTACGGCGCCGAGCGCGCGTACGAAGTCGTCACGAAGAATCCCGCCGCCGCGCATCCGCGCGCGCTGCAATGGCTCGAGCGCTTCGGGCCGCGCGCGTGCCTCATGTCGTGGCTGCCGATCGTCGGCGATCCGCTGTGCGCCGTCGCGGGGTGGCTGCGGCTCGCGTTCTGGCCTTGCGTGCTGTACATGGCGATCGGCAAGTTCGTGCGGTACGTCGTGATGACGGTGGTGCTGCTGTGGATCTTCCCGGGCGTGTTCACGCCCTGAACTGACCGTCGTGCCAGAATAGCCGCTCACGGAGAAAATCCAACATGTCCGACACATCCGACCGCGAGCTCATCGCCGACGCGACCAATCCGATCGGCCTCGACGGCATCGAGTTCATCGAATACGCGACCAGCAAGCCGCAAGCGCTCGGCCAGGTGCTGGAGACGATGGGCTTCCGGCCCGTCGCCCGGCACCGCTCGCGGGAAGTCCTGCTCTATCGGCAGGGCGACATGAACGTGATCGTCAACGCGCACATCGCGCGCCTGCCGCGCGCGGTGCAGCCGGTAGACCGTCCCGTCATCGCTGCGATCGCGCTGCGCGTGCGCGACGCCGCAGCCGCCTATCGTCACGTCGTCGATGCGGGTGCATGGGCCGTTCCGACGCACGTCGAGGTGATGGAGCTCAACATCCCGGCCGTGCACGGCGTCGGCTCGAGCCGCATCTACTTCGTCGACCGCTACCGCGACTTCTCGATCTACGACGTCGATTTCACCCTCATTCCGACGGTCGATCCGCATCCGCCGGCGCTGACCGGCATGCGCTGGTTCGGCGTCGTGCAGTACATCGGCAGCGACCGGATGGAGGATTGGACCGAGTTCTATCGCGAGCTCTTCGGGTTCGTGGCGCTGCCCGACGAGCAGCGCTACGGCGTCCTGCCGAAGGGCCGCATCCTGCGCAGCCCCGACCGCAGCTTCTTCCTGCAGCTGATCGAGCCCAAGCCCGGCATCCTCGACGTCGACCCGGAGGAGTCGCTGCACCGCGTCGGCCTCGGCACGCCCGACGTGCTCGCGACGGTCGCGGCGCTGCGCCAGCGCGGCGTGACGTTCGTCGAATCCGAAGGCGTGCACAGCGATCCGCGGGGCGCGCTCACGCAAGCCCAGCTGGGCGGCGTCATGTTCGAGCTCGTGCACGACGAGCGGAGCTGAAGCGATGACTCAGCCCCGCGTGAATTTCGACGATTTCGGGATGGACACCATCTCGCTCGCCGGCTCGCTGCCCGCGAAGCTCGGCGCGATGCGCAGCGCGGGCTTCTCGCAGGTGATGCTGTCCGCGCGCGACATCGCGGGACACGACGGCGGCGTCGAGGCGGCCGCGCGCGCGGTGCGCGACAGCGGCCTGCGCGTCACCGGGTTCCAGGTCCTGCGCGACTTCGAGGGCCTGTCGGGACACCTGCACGAATACAAGATCGACGTCGCCAAGGCGATGCTCGAGATGTGCAACGCCATCGGCTCGAAGGTGCTGCTGGTCTGCTCGTCGACGTCGTCGCACGCGACGCAGGACCGCGACGCACTCGCGCGCGACCTGCGCAAGCTCGCGATGCTCGCCATCCCGTTCGGCATCAGGATCGCGTACGAAGGGCTGTCGTGGGGGCGCACCATCAACGAGTTCCCCGACGCGTGGGACATCGTGTGCCGCGCCGATGCGCCCAACCTCGGCATCGGGATCGACTCGTTCCACGCCTTCGCGACCAAGTCCTCGCTCGACGACCTCGAGATGCTGTCGCCCGACAAGATCTTCCTCGTGCAGCTCGCCGATTTCATGTGGCAGGAGATCCGCACGGTGGAGGAGCGCATCACGACTGCGCGCCACTTCCGCGTCTTTCCCGGCGAAGGCGTGCACAGCGAAGCGCTGGCGGAGCTCGTCATGCGGCTCGACACGCTCGGCTATCGCGGCGACTACAGCTTCGAGGTCTTCAACGACGATTACAGCCAGCTGCCGCTGCCGACCGTTGCAGAACGCGGCCGGCGCTCCGCGATCTGGCTGTCCGAGGACGTGCTGCGACGCTCCGTGCCGTTGCCGAACCAGATCCGCCTGCGCGCATCGCGAGCGGGCGCATAGCGGCGTCTCGGCACGCGAAGTCACCTGCTCGTCACCTGCCCGCGCTTCCGTCGCGGGCACTCGCCTGACCATACTCGGCCGTTCCTTCGCGGAGAGGTCGAAGCATGGCTCGGAGATGGATCGGCGCGCTGCTGGCGGCGCTCGTGCATGGCCTGGCGGCCGCGGCCGTCGTGGTTCCCGTGGTCGATACCGTCCCGCTGGCGGGTCATGTCCTGCCCGCCCTGTCGGAGGCGAAATCGGCGGCGACGCACGACGGCGCATCGGAGCCGATGACACTCACGGTCGTGCTGCGCTACCGCGACCAGGCCGGGTTCGATCGCTATCTCGCCGACGTCTACGACCAGGCCTCGCCGATCTATCGCAAGTTCCTCGGCGTGCAGGAGATCGCCGACCGGTTCGGTCCATCGCGCGACGACTACGCCGCCGTCGAAGCGTTCTTCGTCGAGCAGGGGTTCACGCTCGCCGAGGGATCGGCGAACCGCATGACGCTCACGCTGCGCGGTACGCGCGCCGCCGCCGAGCGCGCACTGTCCGTGCGCATCGACGACTACGCGCTCGACAAACGCACTTTCCACGCCAACGACACGGAGCCACGCCTTCCGGCCGGCATCGCGTCGCGCGTCGAGGCGATCGTCGGGTTGTCGAACCTCGCCACGCCGCGGCCGCAATGGAACGCGCTCGTCAAGGCGATCCAGAAGGCCTTCTGGCAGCTGTGCAAGCTCATCGAGGGTCCGCTGCCGACGCAACTCGCCAAAGGCTACGGCGGGACGCCAACGTCGCAGTGCGGAGCCGAGCCGACGCTCGTTGCCGCGCCCGAGATGAAGACCGGAGGACCACTCGCCGCACCCGTCCCGTGGGGACTCGCCACGGGAAACGGCCAGAAGGTGGGCATCGTGGCTTTCGATTCGTTCCTGACGAGCGATGTGGCCGACTACCTCGCGCTGCGCGGTTATCCCGCCGGGCAGATCGGCAAGCTCTCGCAAGTGCACGTCAACGGCGGCGCTTCGCTCGGCGCGGACCAGTCGGAAGTGTTGCTCGACATCGCGACGATCATGACCATCGCAACCGGCGCATCCGTCGTCGTGTACGACGGGCCGTTCACGGGCGCCGGGACGAGCTTCCAATCGATCTTCAACGCGATGATCAACGGCAACGTGACCGTGATCAGCAACAGCTGGGCGTATTGCGAGGACCAGACCACGCTCGCCGACGTCACGAGCATCGACACGCTCTTCAAGACAGCGGCCGCCGCTGGAATCAGCGTGTTCAACGCGACGGGCGACTCGGGGAGCACGTGTCTCGACGGCAGTGCGAACACGATCACCGTGCCGGCCGGCTCCCCCAACGCGACCTCCGTCGGCGGCACGTCGCTGACCACGGGCCCCGGCGGCGTCTACGTCAGCGAAACGTGGTGGAATGGAGCGACCACGACGCCTCAGACGGGCCAGGGCGGCTACGGCGTCAGCAAGTTCTTCGCGCGGCCCGCGTACCAGAACGGGCTCACGGCGTCGGCGATGCGCTCGATTCCGGACGTTGCGGTGAACGCCGACCCCGTCACCGGGAGCTTCATCTGCCAGGCGTCCGCCGGTGGGTGCCCGACGGGCGCGCTCTTCGGCGGCACGAGCGTCGCGGCGCCGATCTTCGCTGCGTTCTCGGCGATCATGAACGAGGCGCACGGCACCAACCTCGGCCTCCTCAATCCGGCGATCTATCCATTGGCCGCGACGAATGCTTTCCATGCCGCGGCGGCGCTCGGCTCGGACTTCGCGCACGTCGGGCTCGGCTCGCCGAACATCAATCTCATCCACCTCGCGTTGTCGGGGCAGACCGCAGGCGTGCCGGTCGCGGCGACATCGAGCGTCGTTCCGTACGCCGACGGCTACAGCCCGGTGCTCGAGGCCGACATTCCGCGCCCGCCCGCCGACGGCACGACGCCCATCTACGTGGTGGTCTCGCTGCGCGACGCCAACGGCAACATGGTCAGCGGCAAGTCCATCACGCTCGCGAAGAACGCGGGCAGCAGCGCAGTGATCACCCCGGCAAGCGGCGTGAGCTCGGTCGCGAACGGTGCGTTCGTGTTCACCGTGACCAACACGACGCCCGAGGAAGTGACGTTCACGGCAACCGACACCACCGACGGCGTGGTACTGACGCCGCAGAAGGTGACGTACGCCGTGCCGACGGCCACGAGCGGCAGCATCAGCGCGTCGCCCACCAACGTCGTGAACAACGGCGTCGCGACCACGACGATCACCGTGACGTTGCGCGATGCGCAGAACCGGCCCACGCCCGGCAAGTTCATCGCGTTGTCGCAAGCTGGCGGTCATTCGATCGTCTCCGGTCCTTCGCCCGCCGTCACCGACGCTACCGGCCAAATCCAGTTCACGGCCACGAACCTGCTCGCCGAGACGGTCGTGTACACGGCGGTCGACGTGACCGACGGCAATCTCGCGGTCCCCGGATCGGCCAGCGTCGTCTATGGCGGCCAAGGCAGCTTCACGTGCGTCAGCGCAACGCCGCCCACCGCGGCGGCAGGCTACACGCTCACGCCGTTCTCGACGGGCTACATCAACCAGAATTTCTTCTACGGCAACGTGAACTGGGGCTGCCGCGGCGTGCAGAACCCCGCGTTCACCGTCGACGGCGCGGTGCTGACGACGAACTTCATCGACGGTGCCGTGTATCGCCTTCCGATGACCGGCGGCATCGCCGACAGCGGCGCGAAGATCGCGACCCTGGGTCCGTCGCTCTTCCAGCCCGTGACCGGCAAGGACGGCAGGACCTACGCGTATCGTGGCGCGACGACGGGGAACTTCACGACGGGCGCGATCTACGAGATCGATGCGGTGAGCGGCGCAACGCTGCGCACGGTGCTGGCCGGGCTCACTTGTCCGACCGGTCTCGCCGTCGATCCGCTTTCGGGCGACCTCTTCTACGCGGACTCGTGCTTCGGCGCGGGCGCCGACGACCCGAACGTCTACCGCATCGCGAACCCCGCGAGCGCGTCGCCCACGAAGTCGATCTACTACACGCTGACCGCGACGCCGGATGGATGGCTCGCGTTCGCGCCGGACGGCACGCTGTTCATCCCGCAACTGGTGACGAGTTCCGCGCCCGTCCTGCGCATCACGGGCACCGACAAGCCGCAACCGGCGACTTCGTCGCCCGTGCCGGGGCTCGACACGATCTACTGGGTCACCGTCGGCGAGGCGCTGCCCGGCGGCGCCGCGAAGTCGCTGATCGTGCTGCAGGGAACCACGATCAAGCTCGCGGACATCACCACCAATCCGCCGACCTTCACCGATCTCATCAACAACGGACCCGGATCGGGCATCGTCGGCCCCGACGGGTGCCTCTACATCGGCGGCGTCGACATCGTGTACAAGCTTGCGCCGTCCTCGGGCGGATGCGGCTTCGTGCGCCCGGTCGCGGTGCCGTCGCTCGCGCTGTCGCCGTCCGTTGCAACGGCCGCACAAGGCGCGCAGCAGACGATGACCGCACGGTTCGTCGGCGTCGCCCCGGCTGCGGGCACGGACGTCGTGTTCTCCATCACCGGTGCCAACGTGCGCACGCTTCTCGCCAACACCGACGCGACGGGCAAGGCTTCCGTGACGTACGCCGGCGTGCTGACAGGCAGCGACACGGTGCGCGCAAGCGCCACCGTCGGCGCGACGACGTTCAACTCGAACACGGCGACGATCACATGGGCCGCAGGCAAGCACGCGACGGCGATCTCGCTCAACCCGAGCCCGAGCGCCGGCACGCTCGGCACGCCGCTCGCGCTTCGCGCGCAGCTCGTCGACATCTCGGTGACCCCCAACGCGCCGATCGCGGGCGCAACCGTGTCGCTTGCGCTTGGCGCATCGTCGTGCAGCGGCGTCACGGACGCACAGGGCTTTGCCGCCTGCGCGGTGACGGCGGGCACGCCCGGCAACCTCGTGCTCTCGGCGGTGTTCGCCGGCAACGCGACGCATGCCGCCTCGAGCGCAAGTGCGCAGGCGACGATCCTCGCAGGCCTGTCATCCCTGTCCGCGGCGCCGGCTTCCGTCGATTTCGGGACCGTCGACGTGGCGAGCACGAGCGGCACGGTGCCCATCCAGTTCACGAACACGGGCGGCTCGCCGTACACACTCGCCACGCTCGCCATCACCGGTGCGCAAGCTGCGGACTTCCTCGTGCAGGCCGGCAGCGGTGCCTGCGTCGCGGGGGTGCCGATCGCGGCGGGCGCCTCGTGCACGGTGTACGTCGCGTTCAGGCCCGCGGCACCCGGCTTGCGCGTGGCCACCCTTGCGCTCACCGATGGCAGCGGCGCACCCGCCGCGACGGTGCCGCTCGCCGGAACGGGCGCGGCCGGGCCGGTCGAGGTCGTGCAAGTGCCGACGCTCGGCGGATGGGCGCTGGCACTCCTCGCGTTGCTGCTCGCTGCCTTCGCCGGAGGAGCGCTGCGCCGGACGGCGTGACGGGACGCGGCTGACCGCGCAGCGGGGCGGCGCTGCGGCGCAGGGCAAGGGGCGCTATGATGTGCCGCTTCGCTTGTCCCGCGCCCGTCGCCGTCCCGTGCTCGATTCCGCCGTCTCGACCGATCCCGCCGCGTCGCCCCGCTTCGACCAGGTACCGAGCGCGCTGCTCGAGGGCGAGGTTGCGCGGATCGTGCGCAGCCGGCCGTTCCGGCAGTCGCAGCGCCACCAGCGCTTCCTGCGCCACCTCGTGGGCCGGGCCGCCGCCGGCAACGCCGCATCGCTCAAGGAGTCGCTGCTCGCGTGGGAGGTGTTCGCGCGTGCGCTCGACGCATTCGATCCCGTGCGCGACACGATCGTGCGCGTCGAGGCGCGCCGCCTGCGCCAGCGCCTCGACCGGTACTACCGCACCGAAGGACGCGACGCGCCGCTGGAGATCCATTTGCCGGTCGGCAGCTACGTTCCGCTGCTGCGCTGGCGGCTGGACGTGAAAGGGCGCGACGCCGAAGCGCGCAGGACCCGCGACCTGGTCGAGCGCGGCGAGCACTTCCTTCGCCAGCCGCTGTCGCGGCACACGCTCGAGGAAGCCCGTGCGCGATTCGAGGCGGCGCTTGCCGAATCGCCGCGGTGCGTGCCCGCGCTCGTGGGTCTCGCCCGCGCCTGGTACAACCTGGGGGCGGGCTGGCACCACGTGCCGCGCCTGGCCGCCCAATACGCAGGCGAAGCGCTGCGCCGCGCCCTCGAAATCGACGAAGACCAGCCGGTCGCGCATGCGCTGCTCGGCGCGACGATCCACCAGTTCGAGTTCGACTGGCCGTCGGCGCGACGCTCCTACCAGCGGGCGATCGAGCTCGCACCGCAGCAGGCGTTCGTGCACGTGGCCTACGGCTGCGCGCTGCTTGCGCGCATGCAGCTCGCGGAGGCCGAGCACGAGATCTCGCTCGCGCGCACGCTGGACCCGCAATACGGCAACGCGCGCGTGCACATGGTCAACCTCCGGATTGCGCAAGGACGCTTCGACGACGCGCAAGCGGAGGTCGACGCGATCCTCGACATCGCGCCGGACAGCATCGCAGCGCTCGGCGGCGCCGGCGTGCTCGCGATGCTGCGCGGCGACGCGGCGGCCGCCATCGATTGCTACCGTCGGGCCTGCGCCGCTGCACCCGATCATCCGAACGCGCATGCGAGCCTGGCTGCCGCGCAGGGCTTCGCGGGCGACGTCGCCGCAGCGGACGCGACCCTCGCTGCGACGCGCGCGCGCTTCGGCGAGGACTGCCTGTCGCCGTACGTGCTGGCCATCGTCGCAGCGCGAAGCGGTCGTGCCGACGCCGCGATCGACCATCTCGCCCGCGCGATCGACGGCCGCGACCCGAGCTCGCTCCTCATCCGGTCCGACCCGAGCTTCACGTCGCTGCACCGCCATCCGCAATGGCGCGATCTCGCGCGCCGCCTGAAGCCGGCGCCGCGCACGACGACCAACGCCTGACCCGACGCATGTTCACGCCCCCGGGATTCTTCCCCGCTCACGCGTTGCCTTCGGACGTGGCGGGCGAAGGTCACGCGTTTGCGTTTCGCGGCGACCGCGTGCTCGTTCGCGTGGTCGGCGAAGACGACCTCGCGATCACGTCACTGCAGGATCTCGCGAACGCGAAGGTCGACGGCTCGCGCCACTTCCTCGGCCTGCTCGGCAACCGTCCCTGCATCGCAATCGACGTCGGCGACGACGCAGCGGAGCCCGCCGGCATGCGCTTCGTCGGCTTGCGTGCGCTCTTCTTCAAGGTGCCCGACGATCTCCTCGCGCTCGCGGCACGCGCGTTCCAGGTGGTCGACTTCGATCGCAACCATCGCTTCTGCGGCCGGTGCGGAACGCCCACGCGATCGCGTGACAACGAGCGCGCCAAGGAATGCCCCGCCTGCGGCCTCACCGTGTATCCACGCGTGTCGCCGGCCATGATGGCGCTGGTCACGCGGGGCAAGGAGATGCTGCTCGCGCGCGCCAACCGATTCGCGACGGGCATGTTCAGCGCGCTCGCGGGCTTCGTCGAGCCGGGCGAGACGATCGAGGACTGCGTGCGCCGCGAGGTGCGCGAGGAAGTCGGCGTCGAGGTCGCCGACATCACGTATTTCGCGAGCCAGTCGTGGGCCTTCCCGCACTCGCTGATGATTGCCTACACCGCGACCTGGGCGGGCGGCGACATCCGCATCGACGACGCCGAGATCGCCGAGGCCCGCTGGTTCCACGTCGACGAGCTTCCCAAGCTGCCGATGAGCGTTTCGATCGCCCGCCGGCTCATCGACGCGACCGCGGCGAAGCTCCGCGCGACCTGAAGCGCCGGCGCTCGGCGGGCTGGTAAAATCGCCCGTTCCATGCGCCGCCATCCCTTCCTGGCACTGGTCCCCTTGCTCGCCGCTGCGTTGCTCGCGGCAGCGCCTGCGGCCGCTCAAAGCGATGCGACCACCGATCCGCGCGAGTTCTCCGAACCTGCGCGCAAGGCCTACGCGCAGTCGCTGATCGATGCACGCAAGCTCATCGCGGAGAAGAAGTACGACGATGCGATCACCGTGCTCGACAAGCTCAACGCCGAGCGCCCGCGCGAGCCGCAGGCCCGTTTCCTGAAAGGTGTCGCCCTCGCCGACTCGGGCAAGACGGATGCCGCCATCACCGCATTCCAGGGGGTGCTGGGCGATTTCCCCGAGCTGCCCGAGCCGCACAACAACCTCGCGGTGCTGTACGCCCAGAAAGGCGAGTACGGCCTCGCGCGCGACGAGCTCGAGGCTGCGATCAACGCGGCGCCCGACTATGTCGTCGCCTATGAAAACCTGGGCGACATCTACGCGCGCCTGGCAGCGGCCAACTACGAGAAAGCGATCGCGCGCGACTCGCGCAACAAGTCGGCGCCTGCCAAGCTGAAGCTCGTGCGCGACGTGCTCGCGCCCGTCGCACCTGCTGCCGCGACCGCCCCAACTGCAACGAAGTCACCATCCCCCTGAAGGAGGCAAGTCCATGCTGCAAAAATTCGTAGTCGCGGCGGCGATCGCATGCGCCGCGTCGCTCGCCAGCGCGGCGAACCCGCAGGTCGAGCTCGACACGACGGCGGGCATCATCAAGATCGAGCTCTTCCCCGAGGCCGCGCCCAAGACCGTCGCCAATTTCCTCGACTACGTGAAGAGCGGCCACTACGTCGGCACTCAGTTCCATCGCGTGATCGACGGGTTCATGGTCCAGGGCGGCGGCTACACGACCGACTTCAAGGAAAAGCCGACCAAGCCGCCGATCCCGATCGAGTCGGAATCGTCGAAGAAGGCCGGCCTCTCCAATGTGCCGGGTGCGGTGTCCATGGCGCGCACGGGCGACCCCAATTCCGCGACCGCGCAGTTCTTCATCAACGTGGCGAACAATGTGCGCCTCGACTTCCGCTCGGCCGACCAGGCGGGCTACGGCTACACGGTGTTCGGCAAGGTCGTCGACGGCATGGACGTCGTGAACAAGGTCGCCAAGGGACCGAAGGGCGCGACGGGTGCGGTGCCCCCGGGCATCAATCCCGCCGACGTTCCCTCGACGCAAGTCGTCATCAAGGGCGCCAAGGTCATCGGCGGCTGAAGGAGAATGCACATGGTGGTACTGAAGACGAATCACGGCGACATCAAGATCGAGCTCGACCGCGAGAACGCGCCGGCGACGGTCGACAACTTCCTGCAGTACGTGCGCGACGGTCACTACGACAACACGGTGTTCCATCGCGTGATCGACGGATTCATGATCCAGGGCGGCGGCATGGAGCCCGGCATGAAGCAGAAGCCCACGCGCGCGCCGATCGCGAACGAAGCGACCAACGGCGTCAAGAACAAGAAGTACACGCTCGCGATGGCGCGCACTTCCGAGCCGCACTCGGCGACCGCGCAGTTCTTCATCAACGTCGCCGACAACGATTTCCTCGACTACAAGGCGCCGAGCGCCAACGGCTGGGGCTACTGCGTATTCGGCAAGGTCGTGCAGGGGCAGGACGTGGTCGACAAGATCCGAGGGGTGGCCACGAGCAACAGCGGCCTCCACCAGAACGTCCCGAAGGACGACGTGATCATCGAGAAGGCCGAGGAAGTCGCCGGTTAAGGAAGACGAAACGGTGGGACACGCGAAGCCCACCCTCTTCCTGTCCGACCTGCACCTGTCGCCCGACCGGCCGGCGGCGCTCCGCGCGTTCCGCGCGTTCGCGGCGGGGCCTGCCCGCGAGGCGGCCGCCGTCTACATGCTGGGCGACATCTTCGACTGGTGGGTGGGCGACGACCAGATGCGCATCCCGTTCGTCGCCGACGTCGTCGAGTCGATGCGCGGCATCGCGGATGCAGGCGTCGCGTTGTACGTCGGGCAAGGCAACCGGGACTTCCTCATCGGCGAGGGGCTCGCCAAAGCCGCAGGCGCGACGCTCCTGCCCGATTTCGTCCTGCTCGACCTCCACGGCGTGCGCACGCTGCTGTGTCACGGCGACCAGCTGTGCACCGACGACGTCGAATACCAGGCGTATCGCACGCGCATGCGCGACCCCGAGGTGCAGGCGCGCCTCTTGCGCCTGCCCTACTTCGTGCGCCGCATCATCGCCGCGTGGCTGCGTCGCAAGAGCCGCAACACGAAAGCGCTGAAGCCGGAGTCGATCATGGACGTCTCGATCGCGACCGTGGAGCAGACGTTCCGCGATCGCGACGCGGCGCGCATGATCCACGGCCACACGCATCGACCTGCCGTGCACGTGCACGACGTCGACGGCAAGAAGCGTGAGCGCATCGTGCTCGCCGACTGGGAATCGGACGGAAGCTATCTCGAGGTGAGCGCGGCCGGCGCCGTGGCGCGCACGATCTCAGCGTGAGCGTCGCATGAGCAGGGCGTCGCCATCCGGAGTTGTCACCACGCCGACGGCGACGAAGCCCACTGCCTGGTAGCAGCGGATCGCATGAGCGTTCGCAGGCGACGGATCCGCTTGCACGACCGTCACCGCCGGGTCAGCAAACAGCGCATGCACGAACGCGCTGATCATCGCCCGGCCGATGCCCTGCCCGAGGCTTGCCGGATTCGCCAGGAACTGGTCGATGCCTCGCGCGCCCGGGTCCGTCTCTTCTTCCCACCAGCCGTCGCCCGACCCCATGACGACGTAGCTCTGGACGAACCCGATCGCCTCGCCGTCGAGGCTCACGATGTACTCGCGCGTCGCATCGGATTGCGAAGCATTGCGCCGATATTGCGCGCGCATCTCTTCGACCGATTCGGCATGGCCCCACCATTTCGCGACGTGCGGCCGCAACAGCCATTCGCGCAGCATCGGCAGGTGCGATTCCTGCAGCGGCACGAAATCGAACGCTGACTCCAGGTGCGGACCGCGCAGGTCCGGCTCCCTCATGCCACCGCGCACTTGGCGACCGTGTCGACGGTACGCGTCGTGATGTCGGTTCCGAACGTGCGCTCGAGGAGACTCATGAACACCGGCCCCTTGTCGCTCGGCAGATAGGCGGTGAAGACTTCGCAATCCGCCATGCCTAGGATGGTCGCGCCGTCGCGGCCGATCGGGAAGCGCACCGTCTCGGCCGGACGCCGCAGGAACGTGACGACGCGTTTTGCATCGGGAGGAACGTCGAATCGCGCGAACGGGTCCGAGGCGACGAGCTCCCGGAGGTATCCGGACGGCCGCAGGATCGCCGCAAACGTGCGGCCGAGCTCCTGCTGCATCGCATTGGTTGCGCGTCGCACGAGCGATTCGAGGGACGCCGCGCGTGCGTCGAATGCGACGTTGCCGCTGCCGAGGATCGTGCGCACGTTCTCGAACCCCGCCGCCTCGAAGGACGCCTTCAGCGCAGGCATCTTCGCGTTCTGCGGCGACACGCCGCGCAGGAAGGCGACGTAGCGTGTCATGCGGGCGCCTTGCGAACGCGCCGGCGCACCGCACCGGTGATCGCGTACACGCGCGTGTTTCGAAGGGAGCCGTCGGGCGCCCTGCGCTCGTTGCGCAGGATGCCTTCCAGCGTCATGCCGACCCGCTCGCAGAGCGCGCCGCTTGCCGCGTTCTGGTCGTCGACGAACGCTTCGACGCGCATCGCCTCCAGGTGCGACAACGCGAAGTTCAACAGGCCGCGAACGGTTTCCGTCGCAAGACCGTGCGATCGCGCGGAGGTCCTGCGCCAGAACCCGATCTCGAATTTCGGGACCTCCCAGTCCGGCCGATGCAGCCCGGTGGCTGCCACCAGTTCGCCCGTGTCGCGCCGAAACGCGAGGAACGGAAGATCCGTGCGCGCGAGGAACCGCGAATGCGCCTCTCGACAATAACTCTCGGACAGGACGGCGGACGGCGCCTGCATCGCCCAGGCCATCGACGCGGGGAACTTGCGGAGCTCGGCGAGCGAATCGGTGATCGCGGCGAAGACGGCGGCGCCGTCGCCGCGCTGCGGACAGCGGATCGTCAGGCGCTCCGTTTCGAAGCGCTCCGGAACCTCGATCAGCAACGGGTTCTGCGGCGTGTGCGCCACGTCGATTCGATCCCCGGGCTCAGAACAAGCGACAGAGTAACCTGACATCGGCGACGAAGAGGCCCCCGACCCACGCGGCCGCGCTCATCAGGATGAACAGGAACGCCCAGCCCATGCGACCCGCGGTGGTTTCGCCGCAGCGCAGCACGAACGGCAGGCTCGCCATGACGACCAGCGCGCCGAATCCCACGCCGGCATAGAACTCGAGCCCGCCGTCGCAGCTGCGCGGAGCGGCCCAGACGGCGGAGCCTGCCTGGCACAGGGCGACGACCGCCGCAATGCCGAAAGCGCGAGAGTCATGCATCGTCTACGGGGCAGGGCTCGACATGTGGATATCACGCAGTGCTGAAGCTGATCGCGCACGGCGCTTGCAAGGTCGCCGACGCTGCGACCGCTTCATTTACACCAAGTCGTCGACCGACGCATCGCATGGCGGCATTGCCGCCGCTATGGACTACACTGACATCCTCACGCAAGCCGGTGCATTCGAAGCCGACTCGCCACGCTCGCTCCAGCCAATTCGGAACCTTCGCAAATGGCCCTCGCACGCCGCCGGTTGCTCCTCGCAGGACTCGCGTGCCTCGCCGCGCACGCCTTCGCACAGGACAAGGCCAACCCCGTCCGCAGCGTCGACATCACGCAGAGCGACGGCGGCTACGTCGCCAACATCGTCATGGAAGCGCCGGTGCCGCCGAAGATCGCTTGGGATGTGCTTACCGACTTCGGCAACATGGAGAAGTGGGTGCCGAACGTCAAGGAGAGCAGGATCGTCACGAACGAAGGCAACGTGCTCACGATCGAGCAGAAGGGCACGGCGAAGTTCGGATTCGCCTCGATTCCCTACACCAGCGTGCGCAAGATGCAGCTCGATCCGCAGAACACGATCCTCGCGACACAAGTTTCCGGAAGCATGCGCAAATTGGTGTCGCTCATGCGGGTGACGCCCGACGGTTCGGGCACGCGTCTCGACTACCGGCTCGAGATCGTGCCGGGTCTGGCCGCGTCAACGGTGATGTCGAAGGACTTCCTGAAGGGCGAGCTGACGGAGCAATTCACGGCCATCGTCGGCGAGATGGTCCGGCGCGCGAAGTAGTCAGCGCCGGTCGCGCCACCCGCGGCTGGGGCAATACGTCTCGAGTATCACGAACGCAGCGACGTCCGCGTTGGCGGAATACGGCTCGCCTTCTTCGCGTATCTCGTGCTTGATGACGGATCCATTGAGGTCCGCGGACAGCCGCTCCATCGGCACGGCCCAACGCGGAGCGCAATTGAAGAGATAGTAGGTGCGCTGCGTCTTTGCGTAGCAACCACGCGGCGGCGAGCAATCGACCGACATCGACGGCGAGTAGGTGATCCAGACGCCGGTGGCACCGGGAAAGCGCAGCGACGGCCCGACCGTGCTCGTATCGATTGCGATCTCGGGAGCCGCGCCCATGACTTCCCACCGCGCAGCGCTCGCCGGCGTGGCGCATGCGAGCCATGCGACCGCGATTGCGACGCGCAGTGCAGGACGCAGCGGTCGATCGATCATTCGTTACCAGCGCTCATGAAGTGGGCGCAGTATATCGTCGCGCTCCTAGCCGCGCAGCGCCTGCGCGAAGTCCGCGACGAGGTCGTGCTGGTCCTCGATCCCGACCGAGATACGAACGAGCGAATCGGCGATGCCCATCGCAGCGCGCCGCTCCGGCCCCATCTCGTAGAAGATCGTGTGCGCGACCGGAATCGCAAGCGTGCGGTTGTCGCCGAGATTGGACGACAGCACGACGATCTTCAGGCGATTGAGGAAGGCGAACGTGTCGATGCCATCGGCGAGCTCGAAGCTCAGGAGCCCGCCGAAGCCGCGGAAGAGCTCTCCTGCGAGCGCGTGTTGCGGGTGCGACGCGAGACCGGGGTAGTACACCGCGCGCACTTCGGCCTGCTGCGCAAGCCACTGCGCGAGTGCCTGCGCGTTCGCGCAGATGCGCTCCATGCGCAGGGCGAGCGTCTCCGAGCCGATCGCGATGTGGTGCGCCTGCTCGGCGGACAGCGTGCCGCCAAAGTCGCGCAGGCCCTTCTTGCGCAGCTGCTGCAGCCCCCAATTCCTGGGCGGCTGCGTCTTGTAGTTCTCCACGATGTTGGGAAACCGCGTCCAGTCGAAGAGGCCGGTGTCGGTGATCGCGCCGGCCAGCGCGTTGCCGTGACCCCCGATGTACTTGGTCAGCGCGTTGACGATGAGCCCGGCGCCGACGGTGCGCGGCTGGAACAGCCAGGGCGACGTCATGGTGTTGTCGACGACGTACAGGATGCCGCGCGCCTTGCAGAGCTCGCCGATGCGCAGGAGGTCGGCCACCTGCACGCGCGGGTTCGCGATCGTCTCGACGAACACCAGGCGTGTCGCCGGCGTGAGCGCGGCCTCCACGTCGGCGACGTCCGTGGCGTCGACGAACGACACGGGATGCCCGTGCGCCTCCATCGTCAGCAGGAGGCTCGTCGTGTTGCCGAACACGTACCGGCTCGTCACGATGTGGTCGCCCGACTTCAGCAGCGCCATCGCAATGGCGCCGATGGCGGCCATGCCCGTCGCGAACGTCACCGAGCCGACGCCGCCTTCCATCGCGGTGATCTTGGCCTCCAGCGCGGCGGACGTCGGGTTGCCCTGCCGGCCATACACGAAGCCCGGCGCGCGCCCCTGGAAGACGGCGGCGAGCTCGTTCGCGTCGCGATAGCCGTACGCGACCGACAGGTGCAGCGGCTTGTGCAAGGCGCCGTGCTCGATGGCCGCGTCGCGGTCGGAGTGCAGGATGGAGGTGGTGAAACCGCGGTTGCTCTCGTTGCCCATGATGACTTCCCGTGCAGGAAACAAAAAACCCGTCAGGGCCGCTGACGGGTTTTGTGTGCTCCGGCTACGAATCCAAGTAGCTCGAAGCTAACCTCGCTTTAGCGGCATTTGTTAAGCGCCCGCAAGCTGAAGCTTCAAATCGGCGCAGAAACGACTATACCCGCGTGCGGCCGTCGATGCAATCAGCGCCGCTCGAGCCGCGGGTCGAGTGCGTCTCGCAGCCCGTCGCCCAGGAGGTTGAACGCCAGCACGGTGAGGAAGATGGCGAGCGCCGGGAAGATCGCCGCGTGCGGCGCGGTCAGCATCTCCGAGCGCGCGGCGTCGAGCATCGCGCCCCACTCCGGCGTCGGCGGCTGCGCGCCCATGCCGAGGAAGGAGAGGCTGGCCGCGGTGATGATCGACGTCCCGATGCGCAGCGAGAAATACACGATGACGGCCGAAACGGTGCCCGGGAAGATGTGCCGCCACACGAGCGTCGCATCGGTGGCGCCGAGGCTGCGTGCCGCCTCGACGAACGTGAGGTGCTTGAGCGAGAGCGCGGTGCCCCGCACGAGCCGCGCGAACGTCGGGATGCTGAAGATCGCCACCGCGAAGATCACGTTGATCATGCCGCCGCCGAGGATCGCCACCACGCCGATCGCGAGCAGGATGCCGGGAAACGCGAAGAGCACGTCGCAGATGCGCATGATCACGCGGTCCCACCATCCTTCGAAGTAGCCGGCGAGCAGGCCCAGCACCGTTCCGATCAGCGCGCCGATGGCGACGGAGACGAATCCCGCGGCGAGCGAGATGCGGGCGCCCATCAGGATGCGGCTGAAGATGTCGCGTCCGAGCGCGTCGACGCCGAACCAGTGCTCGCGCGACGGGCGCGCATTGAGCTTGTCGTAGTCGAAGAAGCTCTCCGCGTCGTACGGCACGATCCACGGCGCGAAGATCGCGACGAGGACCAGCAGCGCCACGAACACGCCCGCGATCAACGCGACCTTCTGGTGCTTGAACTTGCGCCAGAACTCGGCGGAAGGGGTACGGACAGCTTCGCTCATCGGCCAGTCCCGAAGGGCCGCCCCGAGGGACTGACTGCGCCCCCTCGGGGGGCAGCGAGCAACGCACTTGCGCGAGCGTGGGGGCTCATCTGTACCGGATCGCGGGATTGATCAAGCCATACAGCACATCCACGACGAGGTTGATCAGGATGAACTCGAGCGAGAACAGGAGCACGAGCGCCTGGATCACCGGATAGTCGCGCATGTCCACCGCGTCCACGAGCAGGCGGCCGAGGCCGGGCCAGTTGAACACCTTCTCGACCACGATGGAGCCGCCGAGCAAGAAACCGAATTGCAATCCCATCATGGTCACGACGGGGATGAGCGCATTGCGCAGTCCATGCTTGAACACGACGTGCCCTTCGTCGAGGCCCTTGGCCCGCGCGGTGCGTATGTAATCGTCGCCGAGGATGTCGACGAACGACGAGCGCGTGAAGCGCGCCATGATCGCGGCGACCGCGGCGCCGAGCGTGAGCGACGGCAGGATGTAGTGCCTCCAGCTGTCGTTGCCCACGGTAGGCAGCCAGCCCAGTTGCACGGAGAACACCTGCATCAGCACCATGCCGAGCGCAAACGCGGGAAACGAGATGCCGGACACCGCGAGCGCCATGCCGATGCGGTCCGGCGCGCGATTGCGGTAGACGGCCGAGACGATGCCGATGGCCATGCCGAACGTCACCGACCACGCCATGCTCCACACGGTGAGCCAGAACGTGGGCATGAAGCGGTCGGCGATCTCGGTGGCGACCGGCCGCTTGGTGCGAATCGAATTGCCGAAGTCGAACCGCACGACGCCGGCGACGAAGCGCGCGAATTGCTCGGGAAGCGAGCGGTCGAGGCCCAGGTCCTTGCGAACGAGGTCGACCGTCTCGGGCGTCGCATCCGGCCCTGCAGCGAGGCGTGCGGGATCGCCCGGCAGGAGATGGACGAACAGGAAGACGAGGAGTCCGACGATGACGAGCGTCGGCAGGAGGCCGAGCAGGCGCTTCGCGATGTAGCCCAGCATGCGCCGCGCCTGCTTTCGCCGGCTCTACTTCAAATCCACTTCCCAGAAGTTGAAAGACGCGTCCGGAATGACGTACACGCCGGACAGCTTCTTGCTGTTGGCGGACAGCAGCTTCTCGACCACCAGCGGCGCCCATGGGGCATCGTTCCAGGCCGCTTCCTGCGCCTCCTTGTAGAACTTCGACTTTTCGGCGCTGGACGTCGCGAGCTGCGCGCCCTTGATGCCGGCGTCGAACTTCGCGTTCTTGTAGTACGCGGTGTTGAAAAGACGCGGCGGCCAGGACTCGCCGTAGAGCAGCGGGCGCAGCGCCCAGTCGGCTTCACCGGTCGATGTCGACCAGCCGACGTAGTACAGGCGCACCGGGGCGGTTGCCGGATCCTGCCAGCTTTCCACCTTCTCGACGCGCTGTCCCGCCTCGAGCAGCGTGATCTTGGTGCGGATGCCGACCTGCTGGAGCTGCTGCTGCAGGAATTGCGTGACCTTCTGCGCCGTCGTGTGGTTGTACGCGGACCACAGCTCCGTCTCGAAGCCGTTCGGATATCCGGCTTCGGCGAGGAGCTGCTTCGCCTTGGCAACGTCGTAGGGCCACGGTCCCATCTTCACGGCGTATTCCACACCCTGCGGCGCGATGCCTTCCGCGGGGGCCGCGTAGCCGTTGAACGCAACCTTGGCGAGCGCTTCCTTGTTGATCGCATAGGCGATGGCCTGGCGGACCTTCGGATTGTCGAATGGCTTTTGCTGCGTGTTCATCGACAGGTAGCGCAGCACGATCGACGGCGCCGCAACGACGTCGAGGTCGGCCTTGGCCTTCAGCACGTCGGCCACCTCGTACGACACGGGGAACGTGAAGTGTGCCTCGCCGGTCTGCATCATCGCCGCGCGCGTGTTGTTGTCGACCACCGGCTTCCACGTGATGGTGTCGACCTTCGGATAGCCCTTGCGCCAGTAGCCGTCGAACTTCTCGACCTTGAGGTAATCCGTCGCCTTCCACTCGACGAACTTGAACGGCCCGGTGCCCACCGGGTGGAACGCGATGTCCTTGCTGCCCCACTTCTGCAAGGCCGCCGGGCTGATCATCACCGTCGACGGATGCGCGAGCTGCGCGATGAACGGCGAGAACGGCGTCTTCAGCGTGATCCGCGCGGTGTAATCGTCGACGGCTTCCGTCTTCGCGATGTTGTTGTTGTAGAGGCCGTAACGCTTGAGCTTGTTCTCGGCGTTCGTCACGCGGTCGAGGTTCGCCTTGACCGCGTCGGCCTTGAAGTCGGTGCCGTCGTGGAACTTGATGCCCTTCTTGAGCTTGATCGTGTAGACGAGGCCGTCCTTGCTGACGTCGTAGCTCTCGGCCAGGACAGGGATCAGCTTCATGTCCTTGTCGAAGCCGAACATGCCCTCGTAGAACGACTTCGCCATCGCCTGCGACAGCGTGTCGTTGGCGTCGTACGGGTCCGTCGTGGTGAACGTGGATGCCACGGCGAACACGACGTCCTTCGCGGCGCAGGCGGGTCCCGCAATGGCGGCGAGTGCCAGGGCACACACCAGGGGACGGTAGTTGAACTGCATGATGAACTCCTCGTTGAGAATTGCGCGCGCTTCTAGTACGCGCCCACTGGATGCACCGCGACGAAATGATCCGGACCCACCTCGCGCAGCGGCTCGACGCGCGGCTCGTCGTCGACGTCGCGCACGGGGCTCGGGATTTCTTCCGATGATAGCTCCGTTCGGTGGCGACGCCGGGTCGGGTCGGCGATCGGCACCGCGGACAGCAGGCGGCGCGTGTAGGGGTGCTGGGGATCGTTGAACACGGCGCGCCTGGGGCCGATCTCGACGATCTGCCCCAGGTACATGACCGCAACCCGATGGCTCATCCTCTCCACGACCGCCATGTCGTGCGAGATGAAGAGATAGGAGAGGTCGAACCGCTCCTGCAGGTCGAGGAGCAGGTTGACGATCTGCGCCTGGATCGACACGTCGAGTGCCGACACCGGCTCGTCGGCGACGATCACTTTCGGGTTCAACGCGAGCGCACGCGCGATCGCGATGCGCTGGCGCTGCCCGCCCGAGAATTCGTGGGGATAGCGTCGCGCGTGCTCGGGCGCGAGGCCCACGTGCGACAGGAGCTCCGCGACGCGCGCCTGCGCATCGCGTCCGCGCGCAACGCCGTGGATGTAGAGCGGCTCCGCGATCGAGTAACCGACGGTGAGCCGCGGGTCCAGCGACGCGAACGGATCCTGGAAGATCATCTGGATGTCGCGGCGCACGGTGCGCAACTCGGTGCGCGACACCTTGGCGATGTCGCGGCCCTCGAACTCGATGCTGCCGGCGGCCGGCTCGACCAGGCGCAGGAGCGAGCGGCCGGTCGTGGATTTGCCGCATCCCGATTCGCCGACGAGTGCGAGCGTCTCGCCGGGACCCAGGTCGAAGCTCACGCGCTCGACCGCGTAGACGCGGCGGCGGGTACGGCTCAGCAGGCCGGATTTCACGTCGAAGCGTGTCGTCAGCCCGCGCACCTTGAGGATCGGCGATGCGGCCGGCGGCGGCGGCTCCGCCGTCGCGGCGGCGTCGGGAATCGCGAGCTTGCGCGGACCGTCCTCGTGGGCAAGCGCGCCGAGGCGCGGCACCGCAGCGAGGAGATTGCGCGTATACGGCTCGAGCGGCCGCGCGAAGATGTCTTCGGCGCTGCCCTCCTCCACCTTCTGGCCGGCCAGCATGACGGCAACCCGGTCCGCCACCTCGGCGACGACGCCCATGTCGTGCGTGATGAACATGACGGCCATGCGCATCTCGTCCTGCAGCACGCGAATGAGCGAAAGGATCTGCGCCTGGATCGTGACGTCGAGCGCGGTCGTCGGCTCGTCGGCAATGAGCAGCGACGGCTTGCACGAGAGCGCCATCGCGATCATCACGCGCTGGCGCATGCCGCCGGAAAGCTGGTGCGGATAGCGCGCCATCACCGCCCGCGCGTCGGGGATGCGCACCTGCCCGAGCATCCGCAACGCCTCCGCACGCGAGGCGCCCGCGCTCTTGTCCTGGTGGAGCTCGATCGCTTCCGCGATCTGGTCGCCCACCGGAAAGACCGGGTTCAGCGACGTCATGGGCTCCTGGAAGATCATCGCGATCTCGCCGCCGCGGATTTGCCGCATGGTGCGCGCGCTGGCCGTGACGAGGTCGACCACGTCATGGTCGGGCCGCTCGAACCGGATCGAACCGCTGGCGATCCGGCCGCCGCCGTGTTCCACGAGGCGCATCACGGACAAGGCCGTCACCGATTTGCCCGAGCCCGATTCCCCGACCACCGCCACCGTTTCGCCGTGGCCGATGGTGAGCGACAAGTCACGGACCGCCGTCACGCTGCGCTCGGCCGTCCGGAACTCGACGGTCAGGCCGTCGATGGCGAGAAGCGGAGCGCGCGCTGGCATGGCCAATCGATTATCCCATTCGCGCCGGCCTGCTAGACTCTGCCACCGCGCGTGTGCCCGCACGCCTCTCGCCTCTCTATGCCCGCCTCGAAGAGGAAGACTCCGCGAACACCCGGCCGTCGGGCGCGCTCCGCCGCCGCCAACGCACCGGCAGCGGAGGTCGCGGCGCTCGCGGCCCAAGGCCGTCACCGCGAGGCCATCGACGCCGCGACCGCGAGCCTTTCCAGGGCCCGTCGTAACGCAGACCGCATCGATCTCCTCGATCTGCGCGCGGAAAGCAGGATCGCGCTCGGCGAGGTCGGCAAGGCGGCTGAGGACGCCGACGCCACGCTGGCCGCCGCGCGTGCAGCGAAGAAGCCGGCGCTGGTCGCGCAGGCCCTGTCGCGGCGGACTCTGGTCGAGATCCGCGCCGGACGACCGCGAGACGCCGTATCCACCGGGCGCGACGCGCTGCAGGCGGCGGAGCGCAGCGGCGACGCGTTCTGCAAGGCGATGGCGCTGCTGCGGCTCGGCGAAGCGGAGTTTCGGTCCGGGAACGCGTCGGCAGGCCATCGGCTCAGCGCCCAGGCGGCGCGAGAGTTCAAGGCGCTCGGGAACACACGCTACGAAGGGCACGCCCACTGGGGTTGCTCGGCCTCGCTGAGCCGCCTCGGGAAGAGCGAGGCGGCCGACCGGGCGGCGCGCAAGGCAGTCTCGATCGCCCGGGCGTGCGGCGATCTCGCCGGCCTCGGCAACGCGCTCAACATGCTCACGTTCCACGAGCCCGACATCGCGCAGCGCATGCGCTCGCTCAAGGAATCGCGGGCGGCGTTCGAGGCGGCGGGCTACGTCGAGCGCATCGCCGTGATCGCCCATAACGTCGCCATCATTTACGACGACATGGGACTCTACGGTCGGGCACGCCGCTGGCTCCTGGAGACGCGCGGAGCCTATCTGCGCGCGGGCGCAATGGGCAACGGTCCTGCGCTCACCTCCCTGATCCTGGGATGGGTCGAGCATCGCCTCGGCAACCACGCTTCGGCGAAGGAATGTCTCCTGTACGCCGCCGAGCTTTGGGACGCCGCCGGCATGTTGCGCGCACCGGAGTACCGGTTGACGGTCGAGGCAACGCTCGACTTGTGGGAAGGCAATGCGCACCGCGCTGCCGATCGCTTTGCCGAAGTGGCCCGGCGCCTGCAGAGCCATGACGACCTCGCGAGCCTGATCAATGCATGGTCCGGATGCTCCGAGGCATTCCTGGCAGCAGGAAAGCCGGCAGATGCCCTCGCGGCGTCCACCCAGGCAGTCGAGCTGCAGCACGGCGGCGGAACGCGCGAGATCCAGGGCATCGACGCGATCGACGTGTGGTGGCGTCACTACCTCGCGTTGCGCGCCAATGGACGCTCGAAGGAGGCACGGCGGGCCATCGCGATGGCCTACCGCCTTCTCGTGGAGCCGATCGTCAAGCTCACCGACGAGGGGCTCCGGCGCAACTACCTCAACAAGCCCGAGGGGCATCGCAACGTCGTGCTCACGGCGCTCGCCGAGCGCGTGGCGACGCCGGCCAAGCGTCCTCCTCACCTTGCTCTTACGTCCAGCCTGCAGGAGCCATTCGAACGGCTGGTCGACACCGGCCTGCGCATGAACGAGCTGCGCGCGCCGGACGAGCTCATGGAGTTCCTCATCGAGGAGGCCACCGAGCTCTCGGGCGCGCAGCGGGTCTTGCTCGCGATCGAATCGCCGCAAGGCCGGCGCCTGGCGCGCTCGATGGTCCCGAAGGATGAGGACGCGGCGGTGCTCGCAGCGAGTCTCGAACCCTTGCTCGACGCAGCGGTGCGCGCGCGTGCCGCGTCTTTAGGCGTAACACCCGAGCGCGCACCCGAGATCGAGCAGCGCTCGTACATCGCCGCGCCTCTCATGGTGCGCAACGACGTCGTCGGCGTGCTGTACGCGGACATCGACGGCGTCTTCGGCCGCTTTCGCGAGCCGGATCGCGATCTCCTCGCGATGCTCGCGAGCCAGGCGGCAGTCGCGCTCGACAACGCGCAATGGTCGCAGGGGCTCGAGCAAAAGGTCGCCGAGCGCACGCAACAGCTCGAGCAGCGCGCCAACGAGCTCGCGATCATCAACAGCGTCCAGCAAGGGATCTCGGCGAGCCTCGACTTCCAGGGCATCGTGGACCTGGTCGGCGACAAGCTGCGCGAAGTCTTCGACACGGGTGACCTCGGCATCCGCTGGGTCGACGAAAAGACCGAGCTCATCCATCACCTGTACGAGTTCGAGCACGGCAAGCGGCTCCAGTTGCCCCCGGCCCCGTTGCGTCGGCACGGGCCGATCGCAAGCCGCATGTACCGGCGCGAAACCGTGGTGCTCAACACGCGCGCCGAGTCGGACGTCCTGGGCGTCACGACCATCCCCGGCACCGACGCGTCGAAGTCCAGCGTGTTCGTTCCCATCATCGGCAGCGACCGCGTGCTGGGCAGCATCATCCTCGAGAATTACGAGCGCGAATACGCGTTCGGCGAAGCGGAGGTTCGCCTGCTGCGCACCGTCGCCGCGGGCATGGGCATCGCGCTCGAGAATGCGCGCCTGTTCGACGAGACGCAGCGGCTCTTGAAGGAGACGGAGCAGCGCAACGCCGAGCTCGCGGTGTTCAACAGCATCCAGCAAGGGATGTCGGCGAGCCTCGATTTCCAGGCAATCGTCGACCTCGTCGGCGACAAGCTGCGGGAGATCCTGCACGTCGAGGACATCGGGATCCGCTGGCTCGACTACCAGACGCAAACCGGTCATTTCCTGTACGAGTACGAACACGGCAAGCGCATCGCCATGCCTTCGGTGAAGCTGTCGCCCGAGAAGTGGCAGGACCTCGTGTCCGATCGCAACCCGAGCTTCCTCAACACGCAGGAGGAGGTTGCGGCCGCCGGCGTCGTCCCCGGCACGGAGTGCGCGTTGTCGGCGATGACGGTACGGATCATCGCGCGCGACCAGGTGCTTGGCAACGTCATCGTCGAGAGCTTCGAGCGCGAGCACGCCTTCGGGGACAGCGAGGTGCGCCTGCTCACCACCATCGCCTCCAGCATGGGCGTCGCGCTCGAGAACGCGCGCCTGTTCGACGAGACCCAGCGGTTGTTCAAGGAAAGCGAGCAGCGCGCGGCGGAGCTCGCGGTGATCAACAGCATCCAGCAGGCGGTGGGCGCCGCGCTGGATTTCCAGGGCATCGTCGATGCCGTGGGCGACAAGCTCCGCGAAGTCTTCCACACGGGCGACATGAGCATTCGCTGGTGGAACGAAGCAGCGAACACGATGGATTCGCTGTACTCCTTCGAGCACGGGAAGCGGCTTCCCAATCGTACGAGCCCCGTCGCGCCCGGCAGCGCACCCGACCGTTTTCTTCGCCGGCGCAAGACCTGGCTCGTCGGCAGCCACGCCCAACAAGCGGCCGAAGGGATCGACGCACGGCCAGGGACCGACCAGGCGCGGACGATCTGCGCCGTTCCGCTCATGGCCGGCGATCGCGTCCATGGTGGCCTCATGCTCGAGGACCACGACCGCGACGATGCCTTCTCGCCGTCGCAGGTGCGCCTCCTCGAGACCGTCGCGTCCAGCATGACCGTGGCGTTGCTCAACGCCCGCAGCTACGAGGCGGAGCGTCAGCGTGCGGCGGAGCTCGCGATCATCAACGCCGTGCAGCAGGCGCTGGCCGGCGAGCTCGACATCCAGGGTGTGTACGACGCGGTGGGCGACAAGCTGCGCGAGGTATTTCCGCATTCGCTGGAGGGGATTCGCGTCGTCGACCGCGCCTCGCAACAGATGCTCTACCCCTACGGCCTCCTCGGTCGAAAGCGCGTGCATCCCCCGCCCTCGCCTTTGACCGACCGCGGCCTTTCCGCCGAGGTCATCCGCACCGGCCGCACGTTATTGATCAACGAGAACTTGCCCGAGGTCGCTGCGCGGTTGGGCTCGGTAGGACTCATCGCGGGCGACCGTCATCCGAAGTCGATGCTCCTCGTGCCCCTGCTCGCGGGCGGGCAGACGCAAGCGATCATCGTGCTGAACGACATGGAGCGCGAGCAGGCGTTCAGCGCGGACGACGTGCGCCTGCTCGAAACGCTGGCCGCCAGCATGAGCGTCACGCTCCAGAACGCGCGGCTGTTCGACGAGACGCAGCGACGTACGCGCGAGACGGCCGCGCTCCTCGAAGTGGGGCGGGACCTGTCGTCGTCGCTCGATCTGCCGACCGTCATGGACCGCATCGCGCGCCACGCGAAGGACCTCCTGCGCGCCGCCAGCAGCGCCATCTTCCTGCCGGAGCACGGCACGGCGAATTATCGGGCGATCGTCGCGGTCGGCGACATGGCCGAGGCGATCGGCGCAACCGCCGTCAGGGGCGGCGAGGGCATCATCGGCAGCCTTCTCGTCAGCGGCAAGGCGGAGTACATCAACGACACGGCCGCCGATCCGCGGGGACTGCAGATCGCGGGGACGGAGCAGGCGCACGACGAGCGGCTCATGGTCGTGCCGCTCGCCACGGAGGGAGCGGTGGAAGGTGCGATGGCCGTCTGGCGCGTGGGCGGCGAGCCGTTCGACGACCGCGAGCTCGAGCTCCTCACCGGCTTGTCGCGCCAGGCCATGATCGCGCTGCGCAACGCGCGCCTCTTCGACGAGACGCAGCGCGCGCTCGGCCGGCAGACCGCGACGACCGACATCCTGCGCGTGATCAGCGCCTCGCCCACCGACACGCAACCCGTGTTCGACGAGATCGTGCGCACGGCGGTGACGCTGCTCGATTGCGACCTCGCCTCGTTCGTGCGCGTCGACGGCAGCACGTACGTGCCCAGCGCCCACGCAACCCGCGAGGGAAGCGCCAACGCGCTCTACACCGAAGCGGTGCCGATCGACGTGTCGCACAACTTCCCGTCGCAGGCGATCGTCTGGAAGCGCACGGTTCACATTCCCGATTGGGACGCGATCGACTTGCCGCCGCGCCAGGTGATGGTGCGCAAGCAGCGCGGCGTCCGCTCGTCGCTCGCGATCCCGCTGCTCCGCGAGGGCGAGGCGATCGGCGCCATGATGCTCTTCCGCAAGCAGCCGGGCGGCTTCGACCACAAGGAGATCGCGCTTGCCGAATCGTTCCGCGACCAGGCGCTGATCGCGATCGAGAACACGCGACTGTTCAACGAGACGCGCGAGGCTCTCGAGCGCCAGACGGCCACCGGGGAGATCCTCCGCGTGATCAGCGGCTCGGTCACCGACACGAAGCCGGTGTTCGACGCGATCGTGCAAAGCTGTCAACGACTGTTCGCCGGGCGGGCAGTCGCTCTTGCACTCCCCAACAGCGGCATGATCGAGTCGGTCGCGTTCGCAGGCGACGGCCAGGAAAGGGACGGTGGCGCGCTCGCTCCCTGGCCCCTCGACCGGGACAGCGGCGCCGGCGCGTGCATGCTCGACTCGCGTGTGATCAACGTGGGCGACACCGAGCAGGCGGCGACGCAGTTTCCGCGCATGCGCGACCTCGCCCTAGCGCTCGGCTACAAGTCGGCGCTGTTCGTCCCGCTCCTGCGCGACGGGCGCGCGGACGGTTGCATCGCGATCCTCCGCGCATCGGCGGGCGCGTTCGACGATTCGGAAGTGTCGCTCGCGCAGACGTTCGCCGACCAGGCCGTCATCGCGATCGAGAACGCGCGCCTGTGGCACGAGACGCAGGAGTCCCTCGCGCGGCAGACCGCCACGGCGGACATCCTGCGGGTGATCAGCGAGTCGCCAACGGATGTGCAGCCGGTGTACGACGCCATCGTCGACACCGCCCGCCGGCTGCTCGCGTGCGACTCGGTGTTCGTGTTGCGCACGGACGGCAGGACGTTCACGGCGGTCGCGGGAGCGGCGCGCGACGGGACGGCGCTTCCTTCGTCCAACGGCGACGTCGTCGTCGATCCCGCGCACAATTTTCCGTCGCGCGCCATCGTGAGCAAGGAGCTAGTGCACCTGCCCGACTGGGGTGCGATCGACCTGCCTCCGCACGAGCGCGAGGTGCAGTCCCTGCGCGGCGTGCACGCATCGCTGTTCGTGCCGCTGCTGCGCGAAGGCGAATGCATCGGCGTGCTCGCCCTGACGCGGCACACCGCCGGCGCGTTCGCGGACGGCGAGATCGCGCTGGCGCGCTCGTTCAGCGACCAGGCCGTCATCGCGATCGAGAACGTGCGCCTGTGGAACGAGACCAAGGAAGCGCTCGACCAGCAACGCGCATCCGGAGAGGTGCTGGCCGCCATCAGCAGCTCGATCGACGACACGGCCCCGGTGTTCGAGCGCATCCTCACGAGCTGCGAGACGCTGTTCGGCGGCAAGGTAGCGGGCATCAGCCTGATCGGCGACGACGGACTGATCCACCTGCGCGAATACCACGGGCCCAATCGCGAGGGACTGGAGCGGGTATTCCCGCTTCCGGCCGATGGCAGCAGCGGCTCGGGATTGTGCGTATCGACCATGTCCGTGGTCCATTACCCGGACGTGGACGCGGAGGCGGTGCCGGAGAACACGCGCATCGCCTGCCACGCCGTCGGCTATCGCAGCGTGATCTTCGCACCGATGATGTGGAAGGAACGCGGCATCGGCGTGATCTTCGTCGGCCGCGATCTTCAAGGGCCCTTCTCCCCCCAGGACATCGCGCTTCTGCGCACGTTCGCCGACCAGGCGGTCATCGCCATCCAGAACGTCCGCCTGTTCAACGAGACACGCGACGCGCTCGAGCGCCAGACCGCGACCGCCGAAGTGCTGCAGGTCATCAGCAGCTCGGTCGCCGATGCCACCCCCGTGTTCGACAAGATCCTCGAAAGCGGCCAGCGCCTGTTCGCCACCGAGCAGCTCGGCATCTTCCTCGCGCACGACGGGCAGGTGCACGCAGGCGCGTGGCGCGGATCGGCGCTCGACACCATCGCGCGAACGTTTCCCAAGCCGATCGGCGAGACCATGACCGGCCGCGTGATCGACGAGCGGCGAACGATGCACATCCCGGACACCTCGGCGATGGCGGACGCGCCGCCCGCGGTCGGCAGCGTCGTCGACCTGCTCGGGCACGTCTCCGTCGCATGGGCTCCGATGCTGTGGGAAGGCCGCGGCGTCGGGTCCATCGCGGTCCTGCGCCAGCCGCCGCGGCCGTTCAGCGACAAGGAGCTGTCACTGCTCAACACGTTCGCGGACCAGGCCGTGATCGCCATCCAGAATGCGCGCCTCTTCAAGCAGGCGCAGGAAGCGCGCGCGGCGGCGGAAGCGGCGAACGAGGCCAAGAGCAGCTTCCTCGCGACGATGAGCCACGAGATCCGCACGCCGATGAACGCGGTCATCGGCATGAGCGGCCTGCTGCTGGACACGCCGCTCAACGCGGAGCAGCACGACTACGCAGCGACCATCCGCGAGTCCGGCGACGCGCTGCTCACGATCATCAACGACATCCTCGATTTCTCGAAGATCGAGGCCGGCCGGATGGACATCGAGGTCGCGCCGTTCGACTTGCGCGACTGCGTGGAGTCCGCGCTCGACCTCGTCTCGCCGCGCGCGGTGGAGAAGCATCTCGACGTGGCGTATCTCTTCGAAGGCGACGTGCCGGCGGCCGTCGCAGGCGACGTCACGCGGCTTCGCCAGGTGATCCTCAACCTGCTGTCGAACGCCGTGAAGTTCACCGAGGAGGGCGAAGTCGTCGTGACCGTGACCGCCAAGCCCGCGGCGAACCAGCGCACCGAGCTCACGTTCGCCGTTCGCGACACCGGCATCGGCCTGTCGCCCGACACGATGGGCCGGCTGTTCCAGTCGTTCTCGCAAGCCGACTCCTCGACCACACGGCGATACGGCGGCACCGGGCTCGGGCTCGCGATCAGCAAGCGGCTCGCCGAGCTGATGGGCGGCACGATGTGGGCGCAGAGCGACGGGCCCGGCCGTGGCTCGACGTTCTCGTTCACGATCGAGGCGCCGGTCGCCGACGTTCCGCCCGCGCGCTCGCACAGCATCGTCGGCGTGCAGCCGGGACTCGCGGGCAAGCGGGTGCTCGTCGTGGACGACAACGCAACCAATCGCCGCGTGCTGACGCTGCAGGCCACCAAATGGGGCATGCACGCGCGCGACACGGACTCACCGGGCGAAGCGCTCGCGTGGATCACCGCGGGCGAGGCGTTCGACGTCGCGGTGCTCGACATGCACATGCCCGAGATGGACGGCGTTGCGCTTGCCAACCGCATGCGCGATACGCGCCCCAACCTGCCGCGCGTGCTGTGGAGCTCGCTTGGCCGGCGCGAGGCCGGCGACGACGATGCGCTCTTCGCCGCGTATCTCGCGAAGCCCGTGCGCCAGTCGCATCTGCACGACACGCTCGTGAGCCTGCTGGTGCGCGAGGCGGCGCCGAAGATCGCGACGCAAGCGAAGGCAGCGCTCGATCCCGGGCTCGCGCACCGACATCCGCTGCGCATCCTGCTTGCGGAGGACAACGTCGTGAACCAGAAGCTCGCCCTGCGCCTCTTGCAGCAGATGGGATACCGCGCGGACCTCGCGTCCAACGGCATCGAGGCGATCGAATCGGTGGCGCGCCAGACGTACGACCTGATCCTCATGGACGTGCAGATGCCCGAGATGGACGGGCTCGAGGCATCGCGCCGCATCAACGAGCGCTGGAGCAGCGATCGGCCGCGCATCGTCGCCATGACCGCGAACGCCATGCAGGGCGACCGCGACATGTGCCTGGCCGCGGGAATGGACGACTACATCACCAAGCCGATACGCGTCGAGCGGCTCGTCGAAGCGCTCGTGAGCGCGCAGGCGCGAAGGGACCGTGCATGACGATCATCGATGCGGAGACATTCGCCGCGCTGCGCGACACGACGGGCAGCGAGTTCGCGCGCGAGCTCATCGACACGTTCCTCACCGAGGCGCCGTCGATGCTTGCCGACCTTCGCGAGTCGCTCGCCGACGGCGACGCGGATCGTTTCCGGCGCGCGGCGCACTCGCTCAAGTCCAACGGCAACACGTTCGGTGCGCTCGCGCTCGGGACGCTCGCGAAGGATCTCGAGCTGTCGGGCATGGTCGCCGTCAAGGCACGCGGGCCGAGCCCGCTCGCCGGCCTCGAGGCCGAATACCTGCGCGTCGCCGCAGCCCTTGCCGCGCTGCGCGATGAGTAGCTCCGCTCGCCTCCTCGTCGCCGACGACAACAAGGTCAACCGGCTTCTGCTCGTGCGCAATCTGGAGCTCATGGGGCATGCGGTGTCCACCGCGGAGAACGGCCGCGTAGCCCTCGAGCAACTGCGCGGCAGTCGCTTCGATCTCGTCCTGCTCGACATGGAGATGCCGGAGGTCGACGGCTTCGCAGTCCTGGCGGAGATGAAGCACGACCTCGCGTTGCGCGACGTGCCGGTCATCGTCACGTCGTCGCTGGAGGGCATCGATCACGTCGTGCGCTGCGTCGAGCTCGGCGCCGAGGACTACCTGCACAAGCCGGTGAATCCCGTGCTCCTCAAGGCGCGCATCGGTGCAAGCCTCGAGAAGAAGCGCCTGCGCGACCAGCAGAAGGAGCTCCTGCGCCGGTTCGCAACGCCCGAGGTCGCCGCCGATCTCGAGCAGTCGGGGTTCGCGCTGGACGGCCGCCGCGTGCGCGCGACCGTGATGTTCGTGGACATCCGCGACTTCACGCCGCTGGCGGAGTCGCAGCCGCCCGAGGAGACGATCGACCTGCTCAACAATTACTACGCCCTCATGTTCGACGCGATCAGCGAGCACGGCGGCATCGTCACCCTCATGATCGGCGACGGGTTGATGGCGGTGTTCGGCGCGCCGCTCCCGCTGCAGGACCACGAGGCGCGGGCCGTTCGCGCGGCGAAGGAGATGACGGAGCTCATCGCGCTCTTCAACGAGGAACGCAAGGCCGCGTCGCGCGTACCCATCCGCATCGGGGTCGGCATCGCGTCGGGCGAGATGATCGCAGGCTACGTCGGCACCAAGGCGCGCGCGACCTACACGTGCATCGGCGAGACGGTGAATCTCGCTTCGCGCATCGAGGCGCATACCAAGGTCGCGGGTCGTTCGATCGTGATCGACCGGTCCACGCACGACGCGCTGGGGGGACGCATCGCCACCGAAGCGCTTCCGACCGCGACGTTCAAGGGCATCGCGGCCGCCGTGGAAGTGTTCGCGGTCAGCTAGCCTTCTCTTCTTCGAGCAGGTCGGCTTCCGCCCGCTCGCCGCGCGCCTCGTCCCGCTCGATCGCAAGGTTCGACAGGTAATCGGCGGTGATGTCGCCGGTGATGTACTTGCCGTCGAAGCACGACGCCTCGAAGTTCGTGAGCCGAGGGTTCGCCTTGCGCACCGCGTCCTTCAGCGCATCGAGCTCCTGGTAGATCAGGAGGTCGGCGCCGATCTCGATCGCGACCTCCGCTTCGGTGCGTCCGGTGGCCACGAGCTCGTGCTGGTTCGGCATGTCGATGCCGTACACGTTCGGGTAGCGCACGGGCGGCGCCGCCGATGCGAAGTAGACCTTCTTCGCCCCCGCTTCGCGCGCCATGTTGACGATCTCGCGAGACGTCGTGCCGCGCACGATGGAGTCGTCGACCAGCAGCACCACCTTGCCCTTGAACTCGATGCCGACGGGATTCAACTTCTGGCGCACGCTCTTCGTGCGCATCGCCTGGCCCGGCATGATGAACGTGCGGCCGATGTAGCGGTTCTTGACGAAGCCTTCGCGGTACTTGATGCCGAGCGTGTTCGCGAGCTCGAGCGCCGACGGGCGGCTCGAGTCGGGAATGGGGATCACGACGTCGATGTCCTGCGCCTCGGGCATGCGGCGGATCTTCTCCGCAAGCGCGCCTCCCATGTTGAGCCGCGCCTCGTACACGGACGTGCCGTCGATGACGGAGTCCGGACGCGCCAGATACACGAACTCGAAGATGCACGGATTGAGCGACGCGCGCTCCGCGCACTGGCGCGCGTGGAACTTGCCGGTGGTGTCGACGAAGATCGCTTCGCCGGGTGCGACGTCGCGCACGACGCGGAAGCCGAGGGGCTCGATCGCCACGGACTCCGACGCGCAGACCCATTCGGTGCCGCCCATCGCCTCGTTCTTGCCGACGATGAGCGGGCGGATGCCGTATGGATCGCGAAACGCGAGCATCCCATAACCCGCGATCATCGCGACCACGGCATAGGCGCCGCGGCATCGCTTGTGCACACCCGCGATCGCCTTGAAGATCGCTTCCGGGTCGAGCCTGTGATGCTGCGCCGCGCGCTCGAGCTCGAGTGCCAGCACGTTCAGCAGCACCTCGCTGTCCGAATTCGTGTTGACGTGGCGAAAGTCGAGCTCCCAGAGCTCGCGCTTCAGCGCCTCGCTGTTGGTGAGGTTGCCGTTGTGGCCGAGCGTGATGCCGAACGGCGAATTGACGTAGAACGGCTGCGACTCGAGATCGGAGAAGGCCGAGCCCGCGGTCGGATAGCGGCAATGCCCGATTCCGGACGCGCCCACGAGGTCGCGCATGTTGCGCGTGCGGAACACGTTCTGCACGAGCCCCGGCCCCTTGTACATGTGGAAGATCGGGCCTTCGCTCGTGACGATGCCGGCTGCGTCCTGCCCGCGGTGCTGCAGGAGCAGCAGCCCGTCGTACAGGAGCTGGTTGACTGGCGTGTGCGCCACCACGCCGACGATCCCACACATGCGATTTCCTAGCCGTTACGCCTTGGGTCCGGCCGCCTTGGGTAAGGTGCGGCCCTGCCTCGAATAATCAAGCCTTTGCGCCCATTCCGGGGGCAGCCACGACGCGGCGGCGAACGCCGCCGCAGCCAGCGCCGGTGCAAGCGCGGCATTCTGCCACCAATCCAGCCGTGGCAGGGAAGTAAGCCCTGCGACGAGCGCGAACCCGACGACGAGCAGCGCGCCGCGCGCCACGCCGAAGATTGCGCCGAGAAAACGATCGACGAATCCCAATCCCGACTTGCGGATCACGCTGCCCAAAGGCCATGCAACAAGCGCGCCCGCGAGCAGCGCGGCAACCAGGATGGATGCGAACGCGACGATGTAGCGCACGGCTTCGTTGAGGCCGAAGTCGGGGAGCCAGGACGCGACGGTCGGCGAGAACACGATCGCCGCGGCCACGCCGACGATCCACGTGACAAGCGCGATGAACTCGCGGGTGAAGCCGCGGAAGAAGGCGAACAGCGTCGACAGCGCCATCACCGCGATGACACACCAGTCGAGCGAAGTCATGGGAACGCTACTTGGCCGCCGCGACGATGCCGTTGTAGCCCTCGACCTTGAGCTTGTCGCGCGCCGCACCGGCGGTTTCGCGCGACACGTACGGGCCGACGCGCACGCGCCACAACGTGCCGCGGCTGGTGTTCACCGGCTCGCTGTAAGCGGGAAACCCCTTGCCCTTGAGCTTGTTGACGAGCGAGTTGGCGCCCTTGTCGTCCGAGAATGCGAACACCTGCACCGCGAAATCGCCGCTCGCGTGATCCTTCGCGGGCTCCTTCGTTGCTGCAGGAGGCGCCTTCGCAGCCGGCACGGACGACGGCTCCGCTTTCGCAGCCTCTGCCCTGGCAGTCTCCACCTTCGCCGGTTCATCCTTGGCTGCCTCGGCCTTTGGCACGTCGTCCTTCGGCGCATCGGTCTTCGGCGCATCCGTCTTCGGCGCGTCGGTCTTCGCCGGCTCGGGTGGCAGCGCCGCCTTGGGCGTTTCCGCCTTGGGCTCGACCTTCGCGACGGTCCTGGGCGGCGCCTCGGTCTTGCTCTTCTCGTTCAGGCGGTTGACGAACTTGCCCTCGTCGACCGGCGGAATCTTCACCGAGACGTCTTCGCCCAGCGGCTTGGGATCGCTCTCGAGCAGCATCGGCACGAACACCGCCACCGCAAGCGCGAGCACGATCGCGCCCACGAGACGTCGCCGCGCGCGCCTGCGGAGGTCGTCGAGGTTGGCATCGTCGGGAGCGGCCATGACGGTTCTCACGCAGCCGAAGACAGTGCCGCGGCCACGGTGAGGAAGGATCCGAAGACGACGATTCTATCAGCCTCGCTCGACGCGTCCCGCGCTGCACGGAAGGCGCTCGCAACGTCGGCGAACGCGTGCACGCTGTCGGCGGCGACGCCCGCGGCGATCACCGCGTCGCGCATCCGGGCAGGGTCGCCGCCACGCGCGCCGGGCAGCCCGGCCACGTACCAGCCGTCGATGCGCGGGCGCAGTGCCTCGACGACGCCATGCACGTCCTTGTCGGCGAGCATCGCGAACACGGCGAAGGTTTGCGGGTGGAAGCCCATCGCGCCCAGGGCACCGGCAAGCGCGCGCGCCGCGTGCGGGTTGTGCGCCACGTCCAGGACGACCGTAGGCCGGCCGGGCAACACCTGGAAGCGGCCCGCCAGCGCAACCGTCAGGAGGCCTTCGCGAACCGCCTGTGCGCTGACCGGAAGGCGGTCATGCAGCAAATCGACGGCAGCGAGCGCCGTGGACGCATTCGCGAGCTGATACGGGCCGCGCAATGCCGGAAACGGCAATCCGTAGCGCTCGCTGCGCGGTCCGCGGAAGCGCCACTGCGAGCGCTCGTCGGCGTAGTCGTAGTCGCGGCCGATGACGAGAAGACTCGCGCCCACGTCGCGCGCCACCGTCTCGACGGCTGCGGGTGGATGCCGGTCGCCGCACAGCGCGGGCCGGCCCTTGCGGAAGATGCCCGCCTTCTCGCGTCCGATGTGTTCGCGCGTCGGACCGAGGTAGTCGACGTGGTCGATGTCGATGCTTGTGAGCACCGCAACGTCGGCGTCGACCACGTTGACCGCATCGAGCCGTCCGCCGAGCCCGACCTCGAGAACGAGCACGTCGAGTCCCGCGCGTGCGAAGAGCCACAATGCGGCGAGCGTGCCGAATTCGAAGTAGGTCAGCGGCACGTCGTGGCGCGCGTCCTCGACGGCATCGAACGATTGCAGCAGCGCTTCGTCGTCCACGTCCTCGCCGCGGATGCGCACCCGCTCGTTGTAGCGAAGAAGGTGCGGCGAGGCGTACAGGCCCGTCGCAAAGCCCGCGCATCGATAGATCGACTCGAGCATCGCGCACGTCGACCCCTTGCCGTTGGTGCCGCCGACCGTGACGACGGGACAGCGGAGGGGCGCGTCGAGACGGGCGAGGACGTCGCGCACGCGGTCGAGGCCGAGCGCGATGGACTTCGGATGCAGCGTTTCGAGATACGCGAGCCAGGCTGCGAGCGAGGCGGGACGCAAGTGCTAGTTGCTTGGTGCGGGTTGCCGCGTCAGCAGCGCAAGCAGTCGCGCGAGCTCGTCGCGAAGCTGCCGACGGTCGACGATCAGGTCGAGCGCGCCCTTCTCCATCAGGAACTCCGCACGCTGGAAGCCCTCGGGCAGCTTCTCGCGCACCGTCTGCTCGATCACGCGCGGGCCCGCGAATCCGATGAGCGCGCCAGGCTCGGCCAGGACGAGATCGGCAACGAATGCAAACGACGCGGAGACGCCGCCCATCGTCGGATCGGTGAGGATCGTCACGAACGGCAGCCGCGCCTTGTTGAGCTCCTGCAGCACGGCGGTGGTCTTCGCCATCTGGAACAGCGAATTCACGCCTTCCTGCATGCGCGCGCCGCCGGACGCCGAGACGCACACGAACGGCACGCGATTTTCATACGCCACGCGCACGCCGCGCGCAAAGCGCTCGCCGACGACCGACCCCATCGACCCGCCCATGAACTCGAACTCGAACGCGGCGAGCACGAGCGGCACGCTCTTCACGCTGCCCTGCATCACGATCAGCGCGTCGGTCTCGCCGGTTTCCTCCAGCGCCGCCGCCAGCCGATCGGGGTATTTCTTCTGGTCCTTGAACTTGAGGCTGTCGATCGGCACGACTTCCGAGCCGATCTCGAAGCGGCCTTCGGGATCGAGGAGCTGCTCGATGCGATCGCGCGCGGCGACACGCTGATGGTGGCCGCACTTCGGGCAGACGAAGAGATTGTTCTCGAGATCGGTGCGATAGAGCACCGCTTCGCAGGCCGGGCACTTGACCCACAGGCCTTCGGGCACCGGCGTTCGCCGCTCGCCGGGGGTGCGCTTGATGCGGGGCGGCAGCAGTTTCTGGAGCCACGTCATTGATGTGCCCCCACGCTCGCGAAGAGGCGTCGCTCGCTGCCCCCCGAGGGGGCGCAATGATCGGCTCGGGACGGCCCTTCGCCGCTCATGTCATGACCTCCGGTCCAACGCCGTGCGAATGGTACCAAGCCACGCGCCAGCGCGCGAGGCGGCCTCGGACGCAGGTCCGCTCTCGATTTCCTGGATGATGCGGCTGCCGATGACGACCGCGTCGGCATGCGCCGCCACCGCGAGCGCGCTCTGCGGATCGCGGATGCCGAAGCCGACGCCGACCGGAATCTTCACGTGCCTGCGAATCTCGGCGAGCTTGCGCGCGACCTCGGAGGTGTCGATGTGCGACGCGCCGGTCACGCCCTTGAGCGACACGTAGTACACGTAGCCGCGCGCGATGCGGGCGACCTCCGCAATGCGCGACTCGGGCGTCGTCGGCGCGAGCAGGAAGATCGGTGCAAGCCCGTGGGCGTCCATGGCCTTCGCGAACTCGGCGGCTTCCTCGGGCGGATAGTCGACGACGAGCACGCCGTCCACGCCGGCCTCCTGCGCGCGCGTTGCAAACGCAGGCAGTCCCATCGCCTCGATGGGATTGGCGTACCCCATGAGCACGACCGGCGTCGCGGTGTCACCGCGTCGGAACTGCGCGACGACGTCGAGCACGTCGCCCAGCGAAACGTGCTGCGCGAGCGCACGCTCGGATGCCCGCTGGATGACCGGCCCGTCCGCCATCGGATCGGAGAACGGCACGCCGAGTTCGATCACGTCGGCGCCCGCCGCCACCAGCGAGCGCATGATCGGGACCGTCGTCGCAAGCGAGGGATCGCCCGTCGTCACGTACGGTATCAACGCCGTGCGACGGGTTTCGCGCAGTCGCGCGAACGCTGCGTCGATGCGATTCAGGGCTCGGCCTTTCGTGCATCGCGCTCGGCCACGGTCGCCATGTCCTTGTCGCCGCGTCCCGAGAGGTTCACGAGCAGGATCTTGTCCTTGCCGAGCGTGGGCGCGAGCTTCTTCGCATACGCGAGCGCATGCGAGGACTCGAGCGCCGGAATGATCCCCTCGATGCGGCAGCACTCGTGGAATGCGGTGAGCGCTTCCTCGTCGTCGATCACCACGTATTCGGCGCGACCCGTGTCCTTGAGCCACGCGTGCTCCGGGCCCACGCCCGGATAGTCGAGGCCCGCCGACACCGAGTGCGTCTCGACGATCTGCCCGTTCGCATCCTGCAGGAGATACGTGCGGTTGCCATGCAGCACGCCGGGCCGGCCGCCCGTGAGCGACGCGGCGTGACGCCCGGTCGCCAGGCCGTCGCCGCCCGCCTCGACGCCGATCAGGCGCACGTCCCGGATCGGAATGTACGGATAGAAGATGCCCATCGCGTTGCTGCCGCCGCCCACGCATGCGATGACCGCGTCGGGTTGACGACCGGCGTACTCGGGCATCTGCGCCACGCATTCGTCGCCGATCACGCGCTGGAAATCGCGCACCATCATGGGATACGGGTGCGGGCCCGCGACGGTGCCGATGATGTAGAACGTGTTCTCGACGTTGGTGACCCAGTCGCGCATCGCTTCGTTCAGCGCGTCCTTGAGCGTCTTGCTGCCCGACTCGACGGGCACGACAGTGGCGCCGAGCAGGTTCATGCGATAGACGTTCTGCGCCTGGCGCTTCACGTCCTCGGAGCCCATGTAGACGATGCACTCCATGCCGTAGCGCGCGGCAATCGTCGCGGTGGCCACGCCATGCTGGCCCGCGCCCGTTTCCGCGATCACGCGCGGCTTGCCCATGCGCCTGGCAAGGAGCGCCTGGCCGATCACGTTGTTGATCTTGTGCGCGCCGGTGTGATTGAGGTCCTCGCGCTTGAGCCAGATCTGCGCGCCGCCGAGCTCGCGCGACCAGCGCTCCGCGTGATACACGGGCGAGGGGCGTCCCACGTAGTGCTTGAGCTCCCGCTCGTACTCCGCGCGGAACGCAGGATCGACGCGGTAGCGCGCGTACGCGTCCTTGAGCTCGTCGAGGGCGCGCATCAGCGTTTCGGCGACGAACACGCCGCCGTACGGCCCGAAGTGGCCGCGCTCGTCCGGCATCACGACGGAAAAGTCGAAGGGAAGATCAGTCATCCGCATGGCGCACTCCGTTCATGAACGCTTCGATGCGCGAGGCGTCCTTCAATCCGCGACGCACCTTGCCGTCGGGACCGACCTCTTCCACACCGCTCGATACGTCGACCGCCCACGGCCGCACCTCGCGGATCGCGCTCTCGACGTTGCGTGGGTCGAGGCCGCCCGAGAGGATGACCGCTGAGGGAAGCTTCGCGCGGACGTCCGCCGAAAGCCGTGACCAGTCGAATGCGCGCCCCGTGCCTCCGGGAAGATCGCCCGGCCAGTACGAGTCGAACACGAAGCCGGCGGCGTCGTCGTACAGAGCTGCGTATTCTAGCAAATCGACCCCGTCCTTCATGTGCACGGCCTTGAGGTAGGGGCGCGCGAAGCTGCGGCACAGGTCCGGCTCCTCGGTGCCGTGGAACTGCAGCACATCGAGCGGCACGGCGTCGAGGATGGCCCGGACTTGGGACACGTCGGGGTCGACGAACAATCCCACCTTGGTTACGAACGGCGGCAGTGCGTCGGCGATCTCTCGCGCGCGTCCGACTTCCACGAAGCGCGGCGTGCCGCTCCAGAAATTGAGGCCGATCGCATCGGCGCCCGCGCGGCTCGCGCACAGCGCATCGGCGACGCGGGTGATGCCGCAAATCTTGACGCGCGTCCTCACAGGACTGCCTGACGACAAGTGGGCGGCAGCGCGAAGCGCGGGTCGTAGTCGGCGCCGCAGAAGTACAGGCCGTCCGGTGCGAACGTCGCCGGTCCGCGCGTACGGTCGCGCGCCTCGAGGAGCTCACCCATCCACGACGGCGGCGCCTTGCCCGAGCCGACGGTCACCAGCGCGCCCACGATGTTGCGCACCATGTGCTGCAGGAATGCGTTGGCCGAGAGGTGGAAGCGCACGAGTTCTCCGCGTCGCTCGACGCGTGCGAGCCCGAGCGTCCTGACCGGTGACCTGGCCTGACACTCCGCGGCACGAAACGACGAGAAATCGTGGGTGCCGATCAACATTGCGAAGGCTTGCTGCATGGCGGCCACGTCGAGCGGCTGATGGTACCAGCCCGCGCGTCCTGCGAGCAGGCCGGGCCTCTCGGCGCGATCGAGGAGGAGGTAGCTGTAGTGTCGCGCGGTCGCGGCGAATCGGGCGTGGAACTCGGGCGGCACGGGATGCGCCCACAGCACCGCGACGTCCGGCGGCAAATGCGCATTGACGCCGCGCACCCACGCAGTCAGTGGCCGCGCCGCGTCGGTGTCGAAGTGAACGATCTGCGACGCCGCGTGCACGCGGGCGTCGGTACGTCCGGCGGCGACGACGCCGACGGGATGGCCGGCGATCTCGCCGATCGCGTCCTCGAGCGCGTCCTGGACGCCGCAATGCGACGGCTGCGACTGGAAGCCGCAGAACGCGCCGCCGGCGTATTCGAGACCCAACGCAACACGCATGGCGCGTTCAGGGATCAGAAGTCAGGGATCAGGGATCAGATAAAGGCAAGGGCACCGATGCCTCGCACCGGTGCCCTTGCCTGATACCTGATGCGTGATACCTGATCAGCCGAGCTTCGTGAGGAGCGACTTCGCCTCGGATTTCTGCTGGTCGTCGCCTTCGTGCAGGACTTCCTGCAGGATCTCGCGGGCGCCTTCGACGTCGCCCATTTCCTGGTACGCCTTGGCGAGGTCGAGCTTGGTCGCGGCGTCGTGCCACTGCCCGTCGAGCACGGAAGGCGTCGGATCCTCGAACGTCGAGCGCTCGGGATCGAAGGCGAGGTCGAGCTTGTCGAGCTCCAGTGCGGCGGCGGGACGCGCGAGCTGTGCGGGTGTCGCACCGGTCACGGGGCCTGCAGTGGCGGTCTCGAGCGCTGGCTCGCGAGGCTTCTGCATGGGGGCCGGCTTCTCGACGTCGTCGAGCTTGAAGTCGAGGTCGAATTTCTCGCCGGCCTTGGCGATCGCGGGCTCGACCCGCGCAGGCGCAGGCGCAGGGGCAGGGGCAGGCGCGGCAGGTGCCGCGTGCGGCGGCAGCGCCATGGTCCGGTCGGGGTCGAAGTCCGTCGCCGTGAGGCGCGCGGTCTTGTCCATCTCGGCCTCGGCGGTGTTGATCGCGTCGATGGTCGAGCGCTGCTTCGCGCCCGAGGTCGGCGAGATGGAAATCTCCTCGTCCATCTGGAATGCGAGACCGTCGTCGCCGGTGCCGATCGCGACGTTGTCCGCGGCGGCCACTTCCGGCGAGACCATCGGCGCAGCGCGCGGCGCCGACGACGGCCCTCCGCCTTCGGAGAACATCGGATTGGCGGGATCGAGCTGGCGGCCGAGCGCGACCGCCTTCTGCCAGACCTCGCCCTGCCCGTTGTTGACGGCGTAGAGCTCGGAAGCGACCGTCTCGAATGCCGAGGGCTTATTGTGCTGCGCGTGGATCTCGAGCAGCTTGAGGTAGATCTCCTGGCGCTGCGGATCCTTCTTGAGCGCGTCCTTCAGGATCTCCTCGGCCTGCGCATCGCGACCGTACGCGAGATAGACCTCGGCTTCCGCGATGGGATCGACTTCGTCGGTGTCGATGTTGCCGAGACCTTCGCGGCTGAAGTCGCTTGCAAGCGAGTTGTCGCCGGTGTTCACGACGCCGCCGCCGGTCGAGCCGAACACGGTGTTCGTCTTGATGTCGGTGCCCGAGATGATGCTGTCCTCGAACTTGGTCGTCTTGCGGCGGCGTGCAGCGAACAGCGCCACGAGCGCTGCGATCAGCACGACGATGCCGCCGATGAACGCCCAGCTCGGCGTGTTGCTGATGAACTCCTCGAAGAACCCGGGCGCTTCCTTCGGCGGCGCCTTGGCCGCAGGCTTGGGCGGCGGCGTGGTCGCCTTCGGCGTGTCGACGACCTTCGGCGGCTCGGTCACGGCGGGCTTCGGCGGCTCGGCGGCCTTGGGCGGTTCCGTCGCTGCGGGCTTGGGCGGCTCGGCGGCCTTCGGCGGCTCCGTCGCTGCCGGCTTGGGCGGTTCCGCGGCCTTCGGCGGCTCGACCTTCGCAGGCTCCGCAGCCTTGGGCGGCTCGACCTTCGCAGGCTCGGCGGCCTTGGGCGGCGGCGTCGTCGCGGCGGGCGCGGGAGCCGTGGTGATCGGCGCGGTCGGCGTCGGCGCAGGCGTCGTCGCAGCCTTGCCCTTTTCCGACTGCGTCTGCAGCTGCGCCATCGTCGGGTTGCGCAGCTCCAGCGCGCGCTGCATGTCCTTCAGCGTCTTCTCGAGCTCGACGATGCGGCCCTGGGCTTCGCGCAACGCGGCTGCCTGCGCAGCGTTGGATTCGGCGGTTGCGCTGCGACCGGTGCCGGCATCCTTCGACACGCGCAATTGATCCGATCCCGCGCGCGTGGCCGGCGTCGTTTCCTGCACGCTCGTGCCGATGCGCCCGGAAGACGTGCGCGTGGTCGATTCTTCCGCAGTCGGCGCAGCACCGGCGACACGGTCGCGGTAGGCACGCCAATCGCTCGCCTGCACTTGCACTTCGCGCGTCGCCTCGCGCGCCGGGCTCGCGGACGCCTCGACCGCATTCGGGATGGTGAGGATCGCGCCGCTGCGCAAGCGGTTGATGTTGTTGCCTTCGAATGCGCTCGAATTGCTCTTGAACAGCGCGATCAGCATCTGGTCGAGCGTCACCGTCTCGGGCTTGTACTGACCGGCGATCTTGGAGAGGGTATCGCCCTTCCTCACTTCGTACGTGCCGCCTTCGCCACGCGGCGCAGGTGCGGCGCCGGTCGGGGGAGTTGCCGCAGCCGCAGCCGTTGGCGCGGGAGCGGGAGCGGCGGCAGCCTGTTGCTGGCCGCGAGGCGCAACCGTGGCAGCGCCCGGGCGCACCGGCGTGATGGGATCGACGGAGGATTGCTGCGATCCGGGCGGATCGAGGAGGAACGTGTAGTCGCGCACGACCCGGCCGGACGACCAGTTCGCCTCCACCAGGAGATCGAGGTACGGCTCGCTGACCGCAGCGGTGGACGTGACGCGCAGGTACGAAGTGTCGTTGGGCCCGCGCTCGACAGTGACGCGCGTGCGCGCCAGCACTCCTTGGTACGTCAGGTTGTTCTGGCGATAGAGGTTCTGATCGGCGATCTTTGCCGACAGCGTGTCGAGCTCTTCCTTGGTCGCTGACAGGAGGTCGATGCGCGCCACCAGCGGCTGCCCGACGTACGACTCCACAGTCAGCCTTCCGAGCCCGAGCGCGGATGCGCCGGCCGGCAGCGCAAGGGCGCTCACGAGAAGGCTGTACCTGACGATGTGTTTGACGCGCATACCGCCCCCTTCGCAAACGCTTGTTTCGCTCAAGCTAACATAACATCATGGGTTTAGCGGTGCAAGCTAAACCCCGGTATTAGCTTGGGTTTTTGCCGAAACGAAGGCGCGTTCGCCTTTCAATCAAATGCCGATGTACTAGCGTGCAGCGCTAGCGCTGGGGAAGGCGCCATCTCGCGATACAACATCTAGTGGTGAATGCTTCGACCGCCACCTGTTGCGCGAGACGCAGCGAATACGCGCCGACCGCATGAAACTTGTGGAAAGTGGCCAACCGGCGCCACTTCCGCACGTCCAGCGCAGAAGCAAGCGTCGCGCCAGCCGCGCACGATGCCGCCATCGGGCCTAACGCCCGAGCAGGATGCGCAACATGCGCCGCAAGGGCTCGGCGGCGCCCCACAGCAGCTGGTCGCCCACCGTGAACGCGCTCACGTACTGCGGTCCCATCGCGAGCTTGCGGATGCGGCCGATGGGGATGCCGAGCTTCCCCGTCACCGCGGCGGGCGTCAGCTCGCGCACGCTCGCGTCGCGCGTATTGGGCACGAGCGTCACCCACTCGTGCGCGCCGGCGATCATCGACTCGATCTCCACGAGCGGGATGTCCCTGCGGAGCTTGATCGTGAGCGCCTGGCTGTGGCAGCGCATCGCGCCGATGCGCACGCACAGCGAGTCGACGGGAATCGCCGTTTCGTCGCCCCGACCGAGGATCTTGTTGGTCTCGGCGCCGCCCTTCCATTCCTCGAGGCTCATGCCGTTGCCCATGTCCTTGTCGATCCACGGGATGAGCGAGCCCGCCAGCGGCACGCCGAAGTGCTCGGTGGGAAAGCGCTCGTCGCGCAGGATGCCGGCCACCTCCCGATCGATGTCGAGGATCGCGGACTGCGGATCGTCCAGGAGGTGCTTCGCGGCAAGGTGCGCTTCGCCCATCTGGTGCAGCAGCTCGCGCATGTTCTGCGCACCGGCGCCCGACGCCGCCTGGTACGTCATGCACGTCATCCACTCGACGAGGTCGCGCGAGAAGAGTCCCGCGAGCGCCATCATCATGAGGCTCACCGTGCAATTGCCGCCGATGTAGTTCCTGATGCCCTTCGCAAGCGCCTGGTCGATCACCGCGCGATTGACGGGGTCGAGGATGATGACGGCGTCGTCCTTCATGCGCAGCGTCTTGGCGGCGTCTATGAAGTAGCCGTCCCAGCCGGCCTCGCGCAGCTTCCCGTACATCGCCGTGGTCCAGTCGCTGCCCTGGCACGTGATGATCGTATCCTGCCGCGCCAGCGCGGCCACGTCGCTTGCGTCGAGCAGCGGGCCCGTGGCGCGACCCTTGATCGACGGACCCTTGCCTCCCGCGGCCGACGTCGAGAAGAACGAAGGCTCGACGAGCTCGAAGTCGCCCTCTTCCACCATTCGCTGCATGAGGACGGAGCCCACCATGCCGCGCCAACCAACTATGCCAACTCTCATTGCATCACCTGTCGAATATGTTGAACACCCGCGGACGATCGCTCGATGCTCACGGGCGCTTTCGTTGCGTCTTCGTGAGCTTGCGGCCGACCTGCGGAGTGTCGCCGCCCGTCCTGAGCCGGGCCATGGTGTACGCATCGACGTACCGGCCGTCGCGGTATGAGTAGTCGCGCAACGTTCCTTCGACGTCGAACCCGAACTTGCGGTAGAGCGCGAGCGCGGCGGCGTTGTCGGTGTACACGGTGAGCTCGAGCCGGCGGTACCCGATCCAGTTGTCCGCGAGGTCGACGATCGCGCGCATCAGCGCGGTGCCCACGCCTTTCCCGTGCCAGTCGTCGCGCACGGACATGCCGATGTAGCCCGCGTGACGGCGGCGAGCGGACCGGGCCATCGAATGCAGGCCTGCGTTGCCGACGAGTTCGCCCGCGATCTCGGCGACCAGCATGTAATCCTCGGCAGGAAAGTCCGCGAGGCGCTTGCGCCACATCTCGGCGCTCGGATAGGGCAGCTGGAGCGTGCCGGCCATCGCCTTCGGCGAGCTGAATGTCGCGCACAGCGCCTCCGCGTCGCGCACTTCGGCGCGGCGGATCGCGATCGCGGGTGGCTTTGTCATCGCTCGCGCAATGCTTCGAGCACGGCGTCGCCCATCGCGCGCGTGCCGATGGCCTTCTCGCCTGGCAGCGCGATGTCGCCCGTGCGGTGCCCCTGCGCGAGCACGCGGCGCACCGCGCGCTCGATGCGGTCGGCGATGTCGGCGCGCGCAAGCGAATAACGAAACATCATCCCGAGCGACAGGATCGCCGCCAGCGGGTTCGCCTTGTCCTGCCCCGCGATGTCGGGCGCCGACCCATGGATCGGCTCGTAGAGTCCTTTTCCGTTCGCGTCGAGCGACGCGGAAGGCAGCATGCCGATCGATCCGGCGAGCATCGACGCCTCGTCGGAAAGGATGTCGCCGAAGATGTTGCCGGTGACGATCACGTCGAACTGCTTCGGCGCCTTGACGAGCTGCATCGCCGCGTTGTCGACGTACATGTGCGAGAGCGCCACGTCGGGATATTCCGCCGCAAGCTCGGTCACCGTCTCGCGCCACAGGATGCTCGTGTCGAGGACGTTGGCCTTGTCCACCGACGTGAGACGCTTGCTGCGCTTGCGCGCCGCCTCGAATGCCACGCGCGCGATGCGCTCCACCTCCGGCACGCTGTAGTGCATCGTGTCGAAGCCTTCGTCGTCGCCGGCGGCGTTGCGCCGGCGGCCGCGCGGCTGGCCGAAGTAGATGTCGCCGGTGAGCTCGCGCAGGATCAGGATGTCGAGGCCCGACACGACCGCAGGCTTCAGCGACGACGCTTCTGCAAGCTCGGGATAGAGGATCGCGGGACGCAGGTTGGCGAACAGGTTGAGCGCCTTGCGGATGCGCAGCAGCCCCTGCTCGGGACGCATCGCGCGCGGCAGCGTGTCGTACTTGGGCCCGCCTACCGCGCCCATGAGGATCGCGTCGGACGATTGCGCAAGCGCGAGCGTGGCCGGCGGCAACGGATCGCCTGCGGCGTCGTAGCCCGCGCCGCCCATCGGCGCGACCTCGGTCGCGAGCGCGAGCCCCTCGCTGGCGAAGAGATCGAGCACGCGCTGCGCCTGCGCGACGATTTCCGGTCCGATGCCGTCACCGGGGAGGATCGCTATTTTCATTCTTGCCGCTCCAAAGCAAACGCGGCGCCGTTACACCCTGGCGCCGCGTCTTCCGTAGGAAGGTCCTAGGCTAACCAAGGCTGTTGTGCCAATCGTTTGTTCTCGAACTCGCGAATCGCCTCGGCGTGCTGCAGCGTGAGGGCGATGTCGTCGAGCCCGTTCAGCAGGCGGTGCTTGCGATACGGCTCGACATCGAAAGAGTACGCGAGCGAGCCGTCCGGCGTCGACACGACCTGCTTGTCGAGGTCGACGACGAGCTTGAATCCCGGGAAGGCCAGCGTGTCCGCGAACAGGCGGTCGACCTCGCCTTCCGTGAGCACGATCGGCAGCAGCCCGTTCTTGTAGCAGTTGTTGTGGAAGATGTCGGCGTACGAAGGCGCGATCAGCGCGCGAAAACCGTAGTCGAAGAGCGCCCACGGCGCGTGCTCGCGCGAGCTGCCGCATCCGAAGTTGCGGCGCGCGAGCAGGATGGACGCGCCCTCGTAGCGCGGGTCGTTGAGCACGAACTTCGGGTTGCGCGCGCGCGTTGCGTTGTCCATCCCCGGCTCGCCGTGATCGAGATAGCGCCACTCGTCGAACAGGTTGGGGCCGAAGCCCGAGCGCTTGATCGACTTCAGGAACTGCTTCGGAATGATGGCGTCGGTGTCGACGTTCGCGCGGTCGATCGGCGCCACGAGCCCGGTGTGGATGCGAAAGGCGTCCATGATCAGAACAGGCGACGGACGTCGACGAAGTGGCCCTCGATCGCCGCGGCGGCGGCCATCGCCGGGCTCACGAGATGCGTGCGGCCGCCCGCGCCCTGGCGGCCTTCGAAGTTGCGGTTCGACGTGGAAGCGCAGCGCTCGCCGGGCTCGAGCCGGTCGTCGTTCATGGCAAGGCACATGGAGCATCCGGGCTCGCGCCATTCGAAGCCGGCGTCGCGGAAGATGCGGTCGAGGCCTTCCGCTTCGGCTTGCGCCTTCACGAGGCCGGAGCCGGGCACCACCATCGCGAGCTTCACGTTGCTGGCGACGCGCCGGCCGCGCGCGATGGCGGCGGCCTGGCGCAGGTCCTCGATGCGCGAGTTGGTGCACGAGCCGATGAACACCTTGTCGATCCTGATCTCCGACATGGGCGTGTTGGGCGCGAGGCCCATGTAGGTCAGCGCGCGCTCGATGCCTTCGCGCCTCGTCGGGTCGCGCTCCTTGTCGGGATCGGGCACGCGGTCGTCGATCGAGAGCACCATCTCGGGGGACGTCCCCCACGTGACCTGCGGACGCACCTGCGACGCGTCGATGACGATCGTCGTGTCGAACTTCGCGTCCTCGTCGCTCACCAGCGTGCGCCAGTAAGCCACCGCGCGATCCCACAAGGCGCCGGTCGGCGCGAGCGGGCGGCCCTTGATGTAATCGATGGTCTTCTGGTCCACCGCCACCATGCCCGCGCGCGCGCCGGCCTCGATGGCCATGTTGCACATGGTCATCCGCGATTCCATGGACAGCGAACGCACGACGTCGCCGGCGAACTCGATCGCGTAGCCCGTGCCGCCCGCCGTGCCGATGCGCCCGATGATCGCGAGCACGAGGTCCTTCGCGGTCACGCCTGGTGCGAGGCGGCCATCGACGCGGATCTGCATCGACCTGGCTTTCTTCATCACGAGGCACTGCGTCGCGAGCACGTGCTCGACCTCGGACGTGCCGATGCCGAACGCAAGCGCGGCGAACGCCCCGTGCGTGCTCGTATGCGAATCGCCGCACACGACCGTCATGCCTGGAAGCGTCGCGCCCTGCTCGGGCCCGATGACGTGCACGATGCCCTGGCGGCGGTCGAGGAACGGGAAATACGCCTTGGCGCCGTGCTCGCGGATGTTGGCGTCGAGCGTCTCGACCTGCATGCGCGAGATCGGGTCGGCGATGCCCTTGTTCCAGTCCTTGGTCGGCGTGTTGTGGTCGGCGGTGGCGACGACCGAGTCCACGCGCCACGTCTTGCGACCTGCGAGCTTCAGGCCTTCGTAAGCCTGCGGGCTCGTCACCTCGTGCACGAGGTGACGGTCGACGTAAATCAGCGCCGTGCCGTCCGCGTCTTCGCGGACCACGTGGCTGTCCCACAACTTGTCGTAGAGCGTGCGCGCCATCGGATGTCCCCGTTCGCGAGGAAGATGGCGGACGAGGACTCCTATTATTGCATAGTGCCCTGCTGCTCGCCGAGGGTCACCCTGCGGGCGACGAAGTCGACGATGGCCGGGTCGCCGGGCACGAACGTGGTCGCCGCCGTGCTGCGCAGCCAAGTGAGCTGCCGCTTTGCAAGCTGGCGCGTGGCCGCGATGCCGGAAGCACGCAGCTCTTCGGCATCGATGTGGCCGTCCAGATACTGCCAGGCCTGGCGATAGCCGACGCATCGCATCGACGGCATCGCCGGGTCGAGCGCGTACCTTGCGCGCAATGCGCGGACCTCGTCGACGAGTCCCGCAGCGAGCATCGCGTCGAATCGCGCTGCGATCGCCGCGTGCAGCGCGGCGCGTTCCGCCGGCACGAGCGCGATCGCAATCGACGGGCCGAGCGACGCGGCGTCGCGCCGTCCCTGCAAGGCGGAGATCGGCGATCCGGTGACGTAGTACACCTCGAGCGCACGCTGGATGCGCTGCGCATCGGTGGGCGGCAGGCGTTGGGCGGTGGCGGGGTCCACGCGAGCGAGCTCCGCGTGCAGCGCAGGCCATCCTTCCGTGGCGGCGCGAGCATCGAGCTGGGCGCGCACGCCCGGGTCCGCGCGGGGAAGCGAGGAAAGTCCCTCCGTAAGCGCCTTGAAGTACAGCATGGTGCCGCCGGCGACGATCGGCGTGCGGCCGCGCGCACGCACGTCGGCGATCGCGCGCTGCGCATCCGCGACGAACCGCGCGGCGGAATACGCTTCGGTCGGATCGACGATGTCGACCAGGTGATGGGGCACCCGCGCACGCTCGTCGGCCGTCGGCTTCGCCGTGCCCACGTCCATGCCGCGGTAGACCTGCGCGGAATCGACGCTGACGATCTCGCCGTCGAATTCCCTAGCCAGCGTCATCGCAAGCGCGCTCTTGCCCGACGCGGTCGGGCCCATCAGCAGGACCGCGGGACTAGCGCCCACGCATGAACAGGCGATCGAGGTCGGTGAGCGTCAGCTGGTACCACGTCGGCCGCCCGTGATTGCACTGGCCGCCGCGCTCGGTCGCTTCCATCTGGCGCAAGAGCGCGTTCATCTCGGGAATCGCGAGCGCGCGGTTCGCGCGCACCGAGCCGTGGCAGGCCATCGTCGACAGCAACTCATCGCGCCGCGACGCGAGCGCCTGCGTGCCGCCGAACTCGCGGATGTCGTGCAGCACCGCGCGGGCGAGCGCGGCAGGGTCGGCGTCGGTGAGCGGTGCAGGCACGCCGCGCACGGCGAGGGTACCGGGGCCGAGTGCCGACATGGCGAAGCCCAGCGTGGCGAGCGTCTCGCCGTTCTCCTCCACCGTGGCGACCTCGAGCGGCTCGGCGGCAAACGTCGCCGGCACGAGCAGAGGCTGCACCGGCATGCGCGCATCGTGCGCTGTCTTCAGCCGCTCGTACGTGATGCGCTCGTGCGCCGCATGCATGTCGACGAGCACGAGGCCGTCGCGGTTCTGCGCGAGGATGTAGATGCCGTGCAATTGCGCGAGCGCGAAACCCAGCGGATGCGGATCGTCGTCGGTCCACGCGGGAGGCTCCGCCTGCGGGGGCCGCGCGCCGAAGAGCTTCGCGTAGAACGCCGACGGTTCCGAAGCGGCGAACGACAGCGGCGCCTGCGCACGCTCGAACGACACGGCAGGCGGCATGTGCGCGGCCGCCACTCCCAGCTTCTCGGCCGCCGACACGGCCGGCTGTTCGGAGGCGGTTGCCGCCAGTGCGCGCTCGACCGCGCGGCGCACGAACTCGTGGACGGCGCCGGAGTCGCGGAAGCGCACTTCGATCTTCTGCGGATGCACGTTCACGTCGACGCGGCGCGGGTCGATCGAGAGCCACAGCGCGAACGCAGGCTGGCGGTCATGGTGCAGCACGTCGCGATACGCCTCGCGCAATGCATGCGACAGCACGCGGTCGCGCACGTACCGGCCGTTGACGAACACGTACTGGCCGCCGCCCTGCGCGGCGTACGCGGGCCGCACGGCGAAGCCCGCAAGGGCGACGTCCCCCGCGTAGACCTCCACGCGCGCCGCATGGGCCACGAAGTCGTCGCCGAGCAGCTGCTCGACGCGGGCCTGCCGGCCTGCGGCAGGCAGGCGATGCACGACGCGCCCGTTGTGCTGCAACGTGAATGCGGTGGCGGGATGGGCAAGCGAGATGCGGCGAAACGCCTCTTCGCAATGGCCCCACTCGGTCGCGTCGGCGCGCAGGAACTTGCGGCGCGCGGGCGTGTTGAAGAAGAGCTCCTCCACCGTCACGCTGGTGCCTGCCGCGAGCGCTGCCGGCGCGATCGGCGAGACGGTGCCACCTTCGACCTCGATGCGCCACGCATGCGGCTTGCCGCTTGCGCGCGACGCGAGCGCCAGCCGCGACACCGAGGCGATCGATGCAAGCGCCTCGCCGCGAAAACCAAACGACGCGATGGCTTCGAGATCCGTCGGCAGGCTGATCTTGGACGTCGCGTGTCGCGCGACTGCCAACGCCAGCTCCTCGCGCGCGATGCCCGCGCCGTCGTCGACCACGCGGATGCGCTTGGTGCCGCCAGCGGCAAGGTCGACGTCCACTTGCGTCGAGCCTGCGTCGACCGCGTTCTCGAGCAGCTCCTTCAGCGCGGCCGCCGGGCGCTCGACGACCTCGCCCGCGGCGATCTGGCTGATCAGGAGATCAGGCAGCGTCCGGATCAACGGGGGAGCTTCTCGGCCCAGCGCGCGTACACACCGTCGGCAACGTCACCGAGCGCTGCAAGCCGTCCCTCGAGATCGCTCTGGATGTCGGCGGCGCTTTGCCTGTGCGCGCTCGAGCGCGCGGGCAGCTCGTCCGCGCCTGCGCGGCACCATGTCTCCACGAGCTCGCGCGTCATCTCGATGTGGCACTGGAAGCCGACGTGGCGATCGTCGATGACGAAGCCCTGGTTGACGGCCACGTCGTTGGTGAGGATGCGCGTGGCCATCGGCGGGAGGTCGAATGCGTCGTAGTGCCACTCGAATGCGGGAAAGCGCGGCAGGCCGCCGAACCACTCGCGACGCGCGCCGCGATCGCACACGTCGACGTGCAGCCAGCCGATCTCCGGCTCCGTCATGCGCTTGACGCGCGCGCCGAGCGCCTTCGACATGAGCTGCCCGCCCAGGCAGTGCCCGATGACCGGCGTGCCGTCGGAGATCGCGTCGCGCACGAGCGCACACAGCGGATCGATCCACGGCAGCTTGTCGTTGACGCTCATCGGCCCGCCCATCATGCCGATGCCCGAGTAGCCGGAAGGACTCGAGGGCACGGGCATGCCCTCGTCGATGGCGATGAGCTGCCAGGGAATCTCCTGCCGCGTGAGCCATTCACCGAAGCGCCCGGGATCCTCGGTGGGCGAGAAGCGAAAGACGGCGACGGGCTGCATGACCCGCCGATTTTACATTTGCTTGAAGAGATGCGTGAACTGTCTTGAGATCGGCAGCTTCTCCTGCCGGTTCTTCAGGATGATGAACTGGCGCTCGGCGTCTTCGCGCAGCACGCCCGACACCGCATCCAGGTTGACGATCGTGCCGCGATGCACCTGCCAGAACTTCTCGGGGTCGAGCTCCGCGAGGAGATCCTTGAGCGGCGTGCGGATCAGCGCCTCGCCGCTCGCGAGGACCACGCGCGTGTACTTGGTGTCCGACTGGAAATAGAGCACCTCGTCGACCGGAATGAGCTTGACCTGCTTGCCGACCGCGGCCTTGACCCACTTCATGCGGCCCGCGTCGCCCTTGACGCTGACGCGCAATTGCGCGACGAGCGCCGACAGATCGATCGGAGGCGTCGCGATCTTGCGCTCCATGCGCTCCTTCATCGCGAGCAGGCGATCGGTCTCGACCGGTTTCAGGAGATAGTCGGCAGCACCCGCCTCGAACGCCTTCACCGCGTACTGGTCGTAGGCCGTGATGAACACGACGTGGCAGCGCGCGCCGATCGCAGCAGCGACCTCCAGGCCCGATCGCCCGGGCATCCGGATGTCGAGGAACGCGATCTGCGGGTGGTGCTCGTCGAACAGTGCAACGGCCTGGTCGCCGTCCTCGGCTTCGGCGACGACGTCGAGCTCCGGCCACACTTCCTCGAGCTTGTCCTTCAACCGCTCGCGCATGAGCGGCTCGTCTTCGGCAATGAGCGCAGTGACGCGGCTCGCCATCAGTGCACCTCGCTGGGCAACGGGATCGGGGATATCGCCTGCTGCGCGCGCGCATCCGGCAGCACGATGCGGGCACGAAAGCCACGCGGCGCGTTCTCCTCGAGCGACAGCGACGCGCGATCGCCATAGATGAGCGCGATGCGCTCGCGGATGTTGGCGAGCCCGATGCCCCCCTCGGACAATCCGGAGGCGAGACCGGCGCCGGTATCGGTCACCACGATCGACGCATTCGCGCCGTCGCAGGTGAACACGACGTCGATGCGTCCGCCGCGCGGGCTGGGCTCGATGCCGTGCTTGATCGCGTTCTCCGTGAGCGTGATGACCATGCCCGGCGGAATGGGGCAATCGGCGACGTCGTCGGCGACGTCCACCGACCACGCGAGCCGCTTGCCGAGACGCGTCTGCATGATGCCGAGGTAGGCGCGGATCATCGAGGCTTCCTGCCGGATGGTCGTCATCTCGTCGCGCAACGCGGGTGCGGCGGCACGCAGGAAGCGAATGAGCTCGCCGATCAGGCGCGCGGCCTCGGGGGCACCTTTTTCCGCGAGCTGCTGCGCGCTGCCGAGCGTGTTGAACAGGAAGTGCGGCTCGATCTGCAGCTGCAGCAGCTTGAGCTTCGACTCGGCGAGCTGGCGCTGCGTCTCGCTCTGCCGCGCCTCGGCTTCGAGATGCGCGGTCATGGCGCGGTACTCGCGGTTGCGAAGGTGCGCGATGAGTGCCGTCACCAGCGTGAACATCACGCCGAACACCAGCGCGGCGGTGACCACGTGGCGCAGCGTCGCGCTGTCCTGGAACAGTACGAAGGGATCGACGCCCTTCACGAGGCCGGCAATGCTCGCGCCGACGAGCCCGCCCAGCAGCGCGAGGATCGGCGCCGCGACGATGTAGCGGAAGATGCGTCCCTGGAACCTGCGATAGCCGAACCACGCGGACAACCCCGACCACAGGAGCGTCAGCACGACGACGTTGAACAGGATCGCGGCTTCGGCGAACGACATGTGCCACGGGAAATTCGACGCGATCCAGGCGACGAGCGTGGTGAGCAGCACGACGCCGATCAGCCATCGCCATCCGCCGCTGCGGTAGAACCACGTGTCGAACGCGCGCACGTCGCGGCGCTCGATCTCCGACAGCGAAGACAGGACGCGCTGCGAGAACGCGTCGTATCGGCTCTTCAGGAACTCAAGCATCGCGGGAAATTCTAGGCGCAGCGCGGCATGGGTGCGACGCCTGCGATGAACGGCGACGAGAGCAGCGCGAATCGCGCCGGGCGCCGACCGGCTGCGCTACATCCCGTGCGCGATGCGCGCGTAGGCGGAGTGGTTGTGGATCGATTCGAAGTTCTCCGCTTCCACGCTCCACGCCCCGAAGCGGTCGTCGGCCGCGAGCCGGCCCGCGACGCCGCGCACGAGATCTTCCACGAAGCGCGGATTGTCGTACGCGCGCTCCGTCACGTACTTCTCGTCCGCGCGCTTCAGTATCCCGTAGAGCTCGCTCGATGCTTCTTCCTCTGCGACGCGAAGCAGCTCGCCGAGCTCGACGTTCGCATGCGTGCGCACCGCGATGGTCACCGTCGATCGCTGGTTGTGCGCGCCGTAATCGGCAATCTCCTTCGAGCATGGACACAGCGAGGTGACGGGAACGGCGACGGTGATCGTCTTGGTGATGCGGCCACCGTGGAGCTCGCCGGCCAGCTTCACTTCGTAATCGAGCAGGCTGGCCACGCCGGAGACGGGCGCGGTCTTGCGCACGAAGAACGGGAACGCAAGCTCGATGCGGCCGGCCGGGACATCGAGGCGGGCAACGAGGTCGATCAGCAGCGCGTCGAGCGCGGCCACCGACAGCGGCGCAGCACCGGGTGCTGCGCGCTCTTCGAGCAGCATCACGAGCCGCGACATGTGCGTGCCCTTGCGGTCCTCGGGCAGCGCCACGTACACGTTGGCCGTCGCAATCGTCGGCTGCGGCGCGTTGCCGCCGTCCGCGAACGCGATCGGATACCGCAGGCCGCGGATGCCGACCTGGTCGATGGCGAGATGGCGCTCGTCCGTCCGCGACTGCGTGTCGGGGATCGGGATGAGGCGGGCAGGCTGCTCGGGGGCGTTCATTGCCGGAGGATTGTAGCGGATGCCCGGCGATTCAAGCCGCGGGCTTCGCCCATGCTTCCTTGCCCCGTGCGTCGAAGCGCGCGCGGACGCTCGACGCGATGCCCCTGGCGTCGAGACCGACCTGCGCGAGCAGGAACGCCGGGTCGCCGTGGTCGATGAACACGTCGGGAAGTCCCAGATGAAGCAGCGGGATGGTCATGTCCTGCGCAGCGAGCGCCTCGGCAACGGCACTTCCCGCGCCCCCCGCGACCACGCCCTCCTCGACCGTAACGATCGCGCCGTGGTCGCGCGCCACGTCCATCACGAGGTCCACGTCGAGGGGCTTGACGAAGCGCATGTCCACGACCGTGGCGTCGAGCTCCTCCGCGGCCGCGAGCGCCGGGTGCACCATCGAGCCGAACGCGAGGATCGCGATGCGCTGCGTGCGCCGCGACGTCGTGCGCCTTACCTGCGCCTTGCCGATGGGCAACGCGCGCATCACGGGGTCGATGGCCGCGCCCGGGCCGGATCCGCGCGGATAGCGCACGGCCGCCGGCGTGCCGAGGGTCGTGGCCGTGAAGAGCATCTGCCGGCACTCGTTCTCGTCGGACGGCGCCATCACCGTCGTGTTCGGCAGGCAGCGAAGATAGGCGAGGTCGAATGCGCCGATGTGCGTTGCGCCGTCCGCGCCCACGACCCCGGCGCGGTCGATCGCGAAGGTGACGGGCAGGTTCTGCAGCACCACGTCGTGGATCAGCTGGTCGTAGGCGCGTTGCAGGAACGTCGAATAGATGGCGACGACCGGCTTCATGCCCTCGCACGCGAGCCCGGCCGCGAACGTCACGGCGTGCTGCTCGGCGATGCCCACGTCGAAGTAGCGGTCGGGGAACTCCTGCGAGAAGCGCACGAGTCCCGAGCCCTCGCGCATGGCGGGGGTGATGCCGACCACTCGCGCATCCATCGCTGCCATGTCGCAGAGCCAGTCGCCGAAGACTTGCGTGTACGTGGGCTTCGTCGGCGGCTTGACGGTGAGGCCCACCGCAGGGTCGAACTTGCTCACGCCGTGGTACAGGATCGGGTCTTCCTCCGCCTTCGGATACCCGTAGCCCTTCTTCGTGATCACGTGCAGGAACTGCGGGCCCTTGAGGCCGCGCACGTTGGCGAGCGTATGCACCAGCGTGTCGAGGTCGTGCCCGTCGATCGGTCCGATGTAATTGAAGCCGAACTCCTCGAACAGCGTGCCGGGGAGCACCATGCCCTTCATGTGCTCCTCGAGCGCCTTGGCGAGGTCGTGCATCGGACGCACCTTCGCCAGCACTTCCTTGCCGCCCCTGCGCACCGTGTTGTACAGACGGCCGGACAGGATCTTGGCCAGGTAGTTGTTGAACGCGCCGACCGGCTCGCTGATCGACATCTCGTTGTCGTTGAGGATCACGAGCAGGTTCGCGCCCTGCGCGTTGTTGAGCGCCTCGAATGCCATGCCGGCGCTCATCGCGCCGTCGCCGATCACGGCGACGACGTGGCGCTCCTCCTGCGTGAGCTTCGCGGCGACGGCCATGCCGAGCGCGGCGGAGATCGACGTCGACGAGTGCGCCGTGCCGAACGTGTCGTATTCCGATTCGCTGCGGCGGGGAAAGCCGGACGGACCCTCCCACTGGCGCAGGCGCGACATCGCTTCGCGCCGGCCCGTGAGGACCTTGTGGGCGTACGTCTGGTGGCCGACGTCCCACACGATGCGATCCTTCGGCGTGTCGAACACGTAGTGCAGCGCTACCGTGAGCTCGACCGTGCCGAGGTTCGACGACAGGTGACCGCCGGTCTTCGCGACCGAATAGAGCAGGAACGCGCGAAGCTCGCGCGCGAGATCGCGCAGCTGCGTCCGCTCGAGCTTGCGAAGGTCCGACGGAGTGTCGATTTTTTCGAGCAATGGGTACATTAGCTTGTCCGCTGCGTGATCCAGTCGGCGAGCTCGACCAGCCGGCGCGCTCGCGCGCCGAAAGGAACGAGTGCCGCGAGCGCCTCGTCGCGCAACGCCTGCGCGTGCCGCTTCGCCTCGGTCAGGCCGAGCACCGTCACGTACGTCGGCTTGTTCTGCGCGGCGTCCTTGCCCGCCGTCTTGCCGAGCGAATCGTCGGAACCCTCGACGTCGAGCACGTCGTCGACGACCTGGAATGCGAGACCCGCTGCACGCGCGAAGGCGTCGAGCGAGGCTTCGTCGCCGGCGCTCAAGCTGCGTCCGCACATTCCGCCCAGGAGGATCGACGCGCGAATGAGCGCGCCCGTCTTCATGCGATGCATGGAGGTGAGGTCGGGCAGCGTCATCGGCTTGCCCACGTGCAGGAGGTCGATGGCCTGTCCCCCTGCCATGCCCGCGGCGCCCGCGGCGTCGGCAAGCATTGCACACGCGCGCGCCGGCAGCGGCACCCGCGACGACACGAGCGCCGCGAAGGCATGCGCCTGCAGGGCGTCGCCCGCGAGCAGGGCCATCGCCTCGCCGAATGCGACGTGGCAGGTCGGCTTGCCCCGGCGAAGCACGTCGTCGTCCATGCAAGGCAGGTCGTCGTGCGCGAGCGAGTACGCGTGCACCATCTCGACCGCCGCTGCGGGGCCGTCCACGACGTCGGGGGTCGCGTCGACGAGCTCCCCCGCCGCATAGGCGAGGAGCGGCCGCATGCGCTTGCCGCCGCCGAGCACCGCATAGCGCATCGCCTCGACCAGTGTCCCGGGCGCGCCGTCGTGCCCCGCGAGCGAGCGATCGAGCACTTCTTCCACACGGCGCTGGCGCTCCTGCGCCCACACCGCGAACGCAAGATCAGGGTGCATCGTCGCCGCCGCCCGGCGAGAACGTCTTGCGCACGCCGCGTTCCAGGATGTCGATCTGCTGCTGCACGTCGGCAAGCGCCGACTGGCAGAAGGCGACGAGCGCAGCGCCGCGCTTGTAGGCGGCCAGCGAGTCGGCGAGCGGGAGTTGCTGGCCTTCCATCGACGTGACGATCCGCTCGAGCTCGGCGAGGGCGGTCTCGAAGTCCTTGGGAGTTGCGGGGTCGCTCACTGGGAGGGGACCGAAGCTTGGGCTAAGGTCTTGACTTGATGGCGGAAAGCACCATATGATACCAGCTTTTGACGCGGCCTTACGCGACGTACCTTTCGCGCGGCCGACTTACATTAGCGGTCCGGGGCGGCAGTAGCTTTCGATAGCGACGCCGTAAGCGTCCCGGGTTGTTGGTTGGGTTGGTTGCTAGCAACCGATAGCTACGAAAGGGTAGGCCGATGTCCGACCTCGCCACGGCGGGTCATCTGCGTCAGTCCACGACGCAGTTTCCTCCATCCTGGTACTGCGATTCCCGCGTGCTCGAGCTCGAGCAGCGCCATCTCCTCGCGCGCGCCCCCGGCTACGTGGGCCACGAGCTCATGGTGCCGAACGACGGGGACTTCCAGGTGCTCACGCTGCGCAACGATGCGCAGATGCTCGTGCGAAATCCGGGCGGCGTGGAGCTCCTGTCCAACATCTGCCGTCATCGCCAGGCGCGCATGCTCGACGGTCGCGGCACCGCGCCGAGCATCGTCTGTCCCATCCATCGCTGGACCTACGACCTCAAGGGCGAGCTCCTGGGCGCGCCGCATTTCCCCGAGAAGCCCTGCCTCAACCTCGGGCGGACCCCCCTGCAGAACTGGAACGGGCTCCTGTTCGACGGAAAGCGGGACGTCGCGCGCGACCTCGCCAATCTAGGGGTCAAGAACTTCGACTTCTCGGGGTACGTGTTCGACCGCGTCCACACGCACCGGGTCAACTACAACTGGAAGTCGTTCATCGAGGTCTATCTCGAGGACTACCACGTCGGTCCGTTCCACCCGGGTCTTGGCCAGTTCGTCACGTGCGAGGACCTCCGCTGGGAGTTCGGCGACTGGTATTCGGTGCAGACGGTCGGTCTCAACAACAAGCTCGCCAAGCCGGGCACGCGCACGTACGAGCGCTGGCACAAGGCCGTGCTCGACTTCTATCGCGGCGAAATCCCGAAGCACGGCGCGATCTGGCTCACCTACTATCCGAACGTGATGCTCGAGTGGTATCCGCACGTGCTCGTGATCAGCACCCTGATCCCCGAGGGGGTGGACAAGACGCTCAACGTGGTCGAGTTCTACTACCCCGAGGAGATCGCGCTGTTCGAGCGCGAGTTCGTGGAGGCGGAGCAGGCCGCGTACATGGAGACGGCTGCCGAGGACGACGAGATCGCCGAGCGCATGGATGCGGGTCGCCGGGCGCTGTACGCGCAGCGCCGCAGCGAAGTGGGTCCTTACCAATCGCCGATGGAAGACGGGATGCAGCACTTTCACGAGTTCTATCGGTCGCAGATGGCCGCGCACATCGCTGATCTATAGTTCGGCGATGTTCACGACGATCATCAGCACGGAAGAACTCGAGACGCACCTCGCCGACCCGGACCTCGTGATCTGCGACGTCCGGCACGACCTGAGCAAGCCGGACACCTGGGGCCGCGAGCAATATGCGGCCGGGCACATTCCAGGGGCCATCTTCGTCCATCTGGACACCGACCTGTCGGCGCCGAAGAACGGCGCCAACGGCCGCCATCCGCTGCCCACGCCCGAGCGGGCCGCCGCGACGTTCGGCCGCCTCGGCATCGCGCGCGGCCGGCAGGTCGTCGCGTACGACCAGGGGGGCGGTGCATACGCCGCACGGCTGTGGTGGATGCTGCGCTGGCTCGGCTTCGGGTCGGTCGCCGTCCTGGACGGCGGCTACGCCAAGTGGTCGGCCGAAGGCCGCGTGGTCAGCACGGACGTAACCGAGCCGACGCCCGCGCACTTCGACATTGAGCGCGTCACGCCGACGGTCAACGCGACCGGCGTCATGGCAAGCATCCCGCGGCAGGGATTGCTGATCGTCGATGCGCGCGCACCCGAGCGCTTTCGCGGCGAGAAGGAGCCGTTCGATCCCGTCGCCGGCCACATCCCCGGGGCACGCAATCGCCCGCACACGAACAATCTCAACGCCGACGGCACGTTCAAGCATCCCTCGTTCCTGCGCGCGGAATTCGGCGCGTTGCTCGAGGGCGCGTCGCACGAGCAGGTGGTGCACCAGTGCGGCTCGGGCGTCACCGCATGCCACAACATCCTCGCGATGGAATTGGCGGGGATGGCCGGGACGCGGCTGTATCCCGGATCGTGGAGCGAGTGGTGCGCCGATCCGGCGAGACCGGTGGAAGTCGGGCCCTAGCTTCCAGCTTGCATCACGCCGGGACTTGCAGCGTCCACTGCGCAAGCGTCGTGTGAACCGGGCCTTCCGCCCGCAGCTCGGAGCCGATCAGGCACATCTTCCGTACCGACCAGTGAATCGGCGTGCTCTGCTGCCGCGGATGCGGCTGCACGCAGCGGCGCGCGAGCGTCACGTGCGGACGGAACGGCCGGCTTTCGAGCGGAAACGCAGCCTCGGTCAGCGCGGCATGCAACTGTCCGTGCAGCGTCGCGAGCGCGGCAGGCAATACCGACGGCGCGACCCACGCGACACCCGAAGCGCGCCACGCACCAAGCGTATCGAACGCGAGCGGCGCGCCCACCTGCGGCATCGCATCGCCAATGGCGCGCAAGCGGCCGACGCTCCCGGTCGGAACGTCGCCCAGGAACGCGAGCGTGAGGTGGACGTGCTCTCCGGAGATCGCGCGACCGCGCGAGCGGCGCGCGACATCGCGCGCGAGTGCCAGGAACTGGAGCCGCACGGAATCCTCGGGTACGAGGGCGAAGAACGCGCGGATGCGGTCGGGAGTTTGGGATGCGCCGTCGGGGGGCTGGTATTCGGTCGGTTCCGTCATCTGTCATCCGACCGCGTGCGATCGCGACGGTTCGCACAAAATACATCAACAAGTTTGCACGTTCGTCTAATGGTGCCGAATGAAAACGGGGCGACCACGTCGCCCCGTTCCACCCTGACACCGCGATTGTCGCCAGGCGACCTTGTCCGCAACTAGCCAGGCGATCCTGTCCGCAACTACGCGACTCTGTCCATGAACTGCTCGTCTTCGGTCGAATTCTTCAGCGCCGTCGTCGACGCCTGGCTGCCCTGGATCGTCGTCGTCACCGCGTCGAAGTAGCTCGTGCCGACTTCACGCTGGTGCTTCACCGCCGTGAAGCCCTTCGACATCGCCGCGAACTCGGCCTCCTGCAACTCCACGAATGCCGTCATGTTGTTCTGCGCGTAGCCGTGCGCGAGGTTGAACATCGAGTAGTTGAGGCTGTGGAAACCGGCGAGCGTGATGAACTGGAACTTGTAGCCCATCGCGCCGAGCTCGCGCTGGAATTTGGCGACGGTCGCGTCGTCGAGATTCTTCTTCCAGTTGAACGAGGGCGAGCAGTTGTACGCGAGCATCTTGCCCGGGTATCGGGCCTGGATCGCTTCGGCGAACTCGCGCGCGAACGCGAGGTCGGGCTTGCCGGTCTCGCACCACACCATGTCCGCGTACGCCGCATAGGCGAGGCCTCGCGACACGGCCTGGTCGAGGCCGCTGCGCGTCTTGTAGAACCCTTCGATCGTGCGCTCGCCGGTCAGGAAGGGCTTGTCGTTGTCGTCGATGTCGGACGTCACGAGATCCGCCGCCTCGGCATCCGTACGCGCGAGGATGATCGTGGGCACGCCCATGCAGTCCGCGGCAAGGCGCGCCGCGATCAGCTTGTCGACGGCTTCTCGCGTCGGCACGAGGACCTTGCCGCCCATGTGCCCGCACTTCTTCACCGAAGCCAGCTGATCCTCGAAGTGAACGCCCGCCGCGCCGGCGTCGATCATCGCCTTCATGAGCTCGAATGCGTTCAGCACGCCGCCGAAGCCGGCTTCCGCGTCAGCCACGATGGGGGCGAAGAAATCGACGTCGCCGGTGCCTTCCATGTGCTGGATCTGATCGGCGCGCATGAATGCGTTGTTGATGCGACGCACGACGTTCGGAACCGAGTTGACCGGATACAGCGACTGGTCCGGGTACATCTCGCCCGCGATATTGGCGTCGGCGGCGACCTGCCAGCCCGATAGATAGATCGCCTTCAAACCCGCCTTGACCTGCTGCATGGCCTGGTTGCCGCTCATCGCGCCCAGGGTGTTGACGAACGGCTCTTCGTTCACGAGCTTCCACAGCTTCTCCGCGCCGCGGCGCGCGAGCGTGTGCTCGATGTGAACCGAGCCACGCAGCCGCACGACCTCTTCCGCCGTGTAGCCGCGCTTGATGCCTTTCCAGCGAGGGTTCTCCGCCCAATCCTTCTTGAGTCGGGCTGCTTCGAGGTCGTAGTTCATGGCCGTGCTCCGTGCTGGTTGGTGGTGGCGCCGGCGCGCGACTTGCCGGCATCTCGTTTGCATGCGCGCCCCGACTTTCGGATCGTTGCAACGCGCTTCGTCACGCACCGACCATAGCAAGGGATCCGGCCCTCCTGCAAGCATTTTTCCGCAACGCAACCACGATTTTTCTCATATTAATCAGGTTATTAGAAAATACTTCCACATGGTGGAAACGATATCGGCAATTTGCACCGATATGGCGCTGCGGAGCATCCATGTCTTATATAAGATAACGGAGCGATCGCCACCTCTCGTCCCGCCAACGCCCTGATGTTGCAGGGAACATGACCGTCGGGACGGGTCCGCGGCGGCGCGCCATCGATTCCGCACGATGAAAATGACTTTCAAGAGCTGTTGGCGTCGTCGCGCACGACCGATAATTGGCGCGTCGACCCACCAGGGGCCTTGCCGTGCACCTTCGATCGTTCGCGTCATTCGCGTTCGCCTGCTTGGCGTCCATCGCCCACGCGCAACAGGCCGACCCCAACCTCGGGCGCGACATCGCGGCCAACTGCGGCAGCTGCCACGGCACCAACGGCGTTAGCAAGGGCGGCGTGCCGTCGCTCGCAGGACAACCGAAGGCGGACCTCGTGCGCAAGATGCAGGACTTCAAGGCGGGACGCGCGCCGTCGACGATCATGACCCAACTCGCGAAGGGCTACACCGACGAGCAGATCGAACTCGCCGCGTCGTACTTCGCCGCGCAAGGCCGGTGAGGAGCGCGCGATGACGATGCAACGACGCGAATTCCTGAGGACGTTGGGCGCCGCGGGCCTCGCGGCAGGGCCGCTCGCGGGATGCGCGACGTCGCCGTCGCGCGCAGGACCCAGGGTCGTGGTGGTGGGCGGAGGCTACGGCGGCGCGACCGTCGCGAAATACCTCGATCTGTGGAGCAACGGGACGGTCGACATCACGCTCGTCGAATCCGATGCCGCGTTCGTCTCATGCCCGATGTCGAATCTCGTCGTGGGCGGCAGCAAGCAGATCGCCGATCTCACCGTCTCCTACGATGCGCTTGCGCGCCGCGGCATCCGTGTGCGCAACGAGACGGCGCTGGCCGTCGATCCGTCGCGCCAGACGGTGCGCGTCGGCAACCAGGTCGACCTGCCGTACGACCGCCTCGTGCTGTCGCCCGGCGTAGACCTCCTGTTCGACCAGGTGCAGGGCCTGACCCCGGATGCGCAAGCGAAGATCCTGCACGCATGGAAGGCGGGACCGCAAACCGTGGCATTGCGCAGGCAGCTCGAGGCGATGCCCGACGGCGGGGTGTTCGCGATCTCGATCCCGCGCGCGCCGTATCGCTGTCCGCCGGGCCCGTACGAGCGCGCATGCCAGGCGGCGTGGTACTTCAAGCGCGCGAAACCGCGCAGCAAGGTGCTGGTGCTGGACGGCAACGAGGACGTCATCTCGAAGAAGGCCCTCTTCGTGAAGGCCTGGAGCGAGGACTACAAGGGGATCGTCGAGTACCGGCCGAACTGCGTGCTCACGGACGTGGATGCGCGCGCGATGACGCTGCGGTTCGAGACGGCGGACGACGTCAAGGCCGACGTCATCAACGTCATCCCGCCGCAGCGCGCGGGGGCGATCGCGGCGCAGGCCGGCGTGATCACCGCCAACGACCGCTGGTGCGAAGTGGATTTCCTCACGTTCGAGTCGATCAAGGTGCCGAAGGTCCACGTGCTGGGCGACGCCATCCAGATCGCGCCGCTCATGCCGAAGTCCGGCCACATGGCGAACCAGCACGCGAAGGTGGCCGCCGCCGCGATCCTCAACGCGTTCGCAGGACGTGCGCCGAACGCCGCGCCGGTGCTGAGCAACGCGTGCTACAGCTTCATCACCGACAAGGATGTCGTGCACGTAGATTCCGTGCACCAGTACGACCGCGAGAAGAAGACGTTCACGACCGTGCCGGGATCGGGCGGGCTTTCACCCGCACCGAGCGCCGTCGAAGGCGAGTACGCCTTCGCGTGGGCGAGGAACATCTGGTCCGATATGCTGAGCTGATGCGTCTGCAAATGGCGGGCGCACGACTACTTCATGCTGTGAAGCCCGAAGCAGTTGCCGTCGGGATCGAAGGCGATGGCAATCGCGCCGTATTGCCCGATCGAGAATTTCTCCTTCATGACCTGGCCGCCGGCGCCCTTGACCCGGCCTGCCTCCGTAGCGCAGTCCTCGCAGCTGAAATAGACCATCGTGCCACCGCCGCCCGAGGGCACGTCGGCCATCTTGCACAGCGCGCCGCTCGCGCCGAAGGCGTTCTCCTGCGAAGGGAACTGCCACATCTCGATGCTGGTGTCGGGGCTGTCGAGCTTGGTGAGCGTCACGCCGAGCACCTTCTCGTAGAACGTCTTCGCGCGCGGCAGGTCCTGCACGTAGATCTCGAACCACACGACCGGGTTGCCCTTCACATGACCTCCTCTTGTTGAGACCACCGAGGAGTCATTGTAGAACCGCGAACGAAAACGGCGCCCTTGGGCGCCGTTTGCGAGAGCCGTGGGCGATCAGGCGATTGCTTCCGGCTCTTCCTTCTTGGGCGCTTCCTCGAAGGTGAGCTTCACCTTCTCGTCGTCGTCCATGTCGATCGTCACCTTGCCGCCGTTGACGAGGTGGCCGAACAACAGCTCCTCGGCCAGCGCCTTGCGGATCGTGTCCTGGATGAGACGCGCCATCGGGCGCGCGCCCATCTGCGGATCGAAGCCCTTCTTCGCGAGGTACTCCTTGAGCGCAACGGTGAACGAGGCTTCCACCTTCTTCTCGTGCAGCTGCGACTCGAGCTCGAGCAGGAACTTCTCCACGACGCGCAGGATGACCTCGTGGTCGAGCGAGCCGAACGAGATGGTGGCATCGAGACGGTTGCGGAACTCGGGCGTGAACATGCGCTTGATCTCGCCCATCTCGTCGCCCGGCGCCTTGGTGTGCGTGAAGCCCATGGTCGACTTCGAGAGCTCGGCGGCACCCGCATTCGTGGTCATGATGATGATCACGTTGCGGAAGTCGGCCTTGCGCCCGTTGTTGTCGGTGAGCGTGCCGTGGTCCATCACCTGCAGGAGGATGTTGAAGATGTCCGGGTGCGCCTTCTCGATCTCGTCCAGCAGCACGACGCTGTACGGATGCTTGGTCACGGACTCCGTGAGCTGGCCGCCCTGGTCGAAGCCGACGTAGCCCGGAGGCGCGCCGATCAGGCGCGACACCGCGTGCCGCTCCATGTACTCGGACATGTCGAATCGAATCAGCTCGACGCCGAGGCAGTAGGCGAGCTGGCGCGCGACTTCCGTCTTGCCCACGCCGGTGGGGCCGCTGAACAGGAAATTGCCGATCGGCTTCCTCGGATTGCCGAGGCCCGAGCGCGCCATGCGGATCGCCGACACGAGCGCCTCGATGGCCTTGTTCTGGCCGAACACGACGTTCTTCAGGTCGCGGTCGAGCGTCTTGAGCGCATTGCGGTCGTCGGACGAGACGTTCTTGGCGGGGATGCGCGCGATCTTGGCGACGATCTCCTCGACCTCGCCCTTGCCGATGACCTTCTTCTGGCGCGACTTGGGCAGGATCTTCTGTGCAGCGCCCGCCTCGTCGATCACGTCGATCGCCTTGTCCGGCAAATGGCGATCGTTGATGAAGCGCGCGGCAAGCTCGGCGGCGCTCGTGAGCGCGGCCGGCGCGTACTTCACGCCGTGATGCTGCTCGAAGCGCGTCTTGAGGCCCTTCAGAATCTCGATGGTCTCGGCGATCGAAGGCTCGGGCACGTCGACCTTCTGGAAGCGCCGCGACAGCGCGTGGTCCTTCTCGAAGATCTGGCGGAACTCGGTGTACGTGGTCGCGCCGATGCACTTCAGCGCGCCGGTGGACAGCGCGGGCTTCAGCAGGTTGGACGCATCGAGCGTGCCGCCCGACGCGGCGCCGGCGCCGATGATCGTGTGGATCTCGTCGATGAACAGGATCGACTTGGGGCTCTCGGCGAGCTGCTTCAGCACCGCCTTCAGGCGCTGCTCGAAATCACCGCGGTACTTGGTGCCGGCGAGCAGCGCGCCCATGTCGAGCGAATACACCTGGTAGTCGTGCAGGAGCTCGGGCACGTCGCCTTCGTTGATCCGGCGTGCGAGTCCTTCCGCGATCGCGGTCTTGCCGACGCCGGCCTCGCCGACGAGCAGCGGATTGTTCTTGCGGCGGCGGCACAGCACCTGGATCACGCGCTCGAGCTCGTGCTCGCGGCCGATCAGCGGATCGATCTTGCCGGCCTTGGCCAGCGCGTTGAGGTTCAGCGTGTACGCGTCGAGCGCGCCCTGCGACTCGTTGCCGTTGTCGTCCTCGCTCTTGCTCTCCTGCTTGTCCTGCTTCTGCTGCGGCGTCTTCGTGATGCCGTGCGCGATGTAGTTCACCACGTCGAGGCGGGTGACGCCGCGCTGGTTCAGGAAATAGACGGCGTGCGATTCCTTCTCGCCGAAGATGGCCACGAGCACGTTCGCGCCCGTCACTTCCTTCTTGCCGGACGACTGGACGTGCAGGATCGCGCGCTGGATGACGCGCTGGAATCCCTGCGTGGGCTGCGTGTCGGCGTCCGAGTGCGGCGCGAGACGCGGCGTGTGCTCCTGGATGAAGTCCGACAGGACCCCGCGGAGCTCGTCGAGGTCGACGCCGCAGGCCTTGAGGACCTCCGCCGCCGACGGGTTGTCGAGCATGGCGAGCAACAGGTGCTCGACCGTGATGAATTCGTGCTGCTTCTGCCTCGCCTCGACAAAGGCCATGTGGAGAGAGACTTCGAGTTCCTGCGCAATCATCGACCTTCCTTCACCTTTCTACCCGCTCATGGACATTTCATTGCCATGGCGACTATAACGCTTACGTCTCCTCCATCGTGCACTGAAGCGGATGCTGGTGCTTCTTGGCGATGCTGATCACCTGGTCCACCTTTGCCTGTGCGACCTCTCGAGTGTAGGTTCCGCACACCCCCATTCCTTCGCGATGCACCTGCAGCATGACCTGCGTGGCCTTCTCGCGACTCATTGCAAATACAGTTTGCAGTACGACGACGACGAAGTCCATCGGCGTGTAGTCGTCGTTCAGCAACATCACCTTGAAGAGCGGCGGCGGCTTGACCTTGGCCTTCTCGGCCTCGAGCACAGTCCCGCGCTGTTCCTGGTTCCGCATGTCCTTGATACGATACTCCGGATCGATTTGGGGTCAATGTTTGAAGATTGCAACAGTTTTTTACCATAGGCGCGCCTGGCCGCCCGCTTCGCTTGACGCAGAAAGATCAAAGCGCGTAGAAAGCCCGTGTTTGGCGCACTTTCAGGTCCCTTCCCCGGTACCGCTCGCGCGGGCGACTGCCCACCGGACGGCCCTCGGCAGCTCGCCAAAGCGCCCGCCAGACACCCCGTTCAATACCTAAAGGAATACGCAGTATGGCAACCGGTACCGTCAAGTGGTTCAACGACGCCAAGGGCTTTGGTTTCATCACGCCCGACGGCGGCGGCGAAGACCTGTTCGCGCATTTCTCGGCGATCAACATGCAGGGCTTCAAGACGCTCAAGGAAGGCCAGAAGGTCTCCTTCGACGTGACGCAAGGGCCGAAAGGCAAGCAGGCCAGCAACATCCAGAGTGCTGGCTGACGACGTCACGGTTGCCGGCGGCCATCGGCCGTCGACGAGTTCCAAAGGCCTGCCACGAGCAGGCCTTTTTTTGTTTCAGGGATCGGGAATCAGGAATCGGGAATCAGAAACGAAAAACCCGCCGCTCGGCGGGTCTTTCGTTCAAACCGACGAACGGTCGGCTCGACGCTACATCCGCTCGATCATCGCCTGCCCGAAGCCGGAGCACGAGACCTGCGTAGCGCCTTCCATCAGCCGCGCGAAGTCGTACGTCACGACCTTGTCGGCGATCGCCTTCTCGAGGCCGACCTCGATGCGCTGCGCGGCTTCCTTCCATCCCATGTGCACCAGCATCATCTGGGCGGAGAGGATCTCTGAGCCGGGGTTGACGTAGTCCTTGCCGGCGTACTTGGGCGCGGTGCCGTGCGTCGCCTCGAACATCGCGACCGTATCCGACAGGTTGGCGCCCGGCGCGATGCCGATGCCGCCCACCTCGGCCGCGAGCGCGTCGCTGATGTAGTCGCCGTTCAGGTTGAGCGTCGCAATGACGTCGTACTCGGCCGGGCGCAGCAGGATCTGCTGGAGGAACGCGTCGGCGATCACGTCCTTCACCACGATGTCGCGCCCGGTCTTCGGATTCTTGATGGACATCCACGGGCCGCCGTCGAGAAGCTGAGCCCCGAACTCGCGCTGCGCCAGCGCGTAGCCCCAGTCGCGGAAGCCGCCTTCGGTGAACTTCATGATGTTGCCCTTGTGCACGAGCGTCAGCGACTTGCGGTCGTTGTCGATCGCGTACTGGATCGCCTTGCGCACGAGCCGTTCCGTGCCTTCGCTCGACACGGGCTTGATGCCGATGGACGACGTCTCGGGAAAGCGGATCTTCTTGACGCCCATCTCACGCACGAGGAAGTCGATGATCTTCTTCGCGTTGGCCGAGCCCGCTTCCCATTCGATGCCGGCGTAGATGTCCTCCGAGTTCTCGCGGAAGATCACCATGTCCACCTTCTCCGGCGCCTTGACCGGCGAGGGCACGCCCTTGAACCAGCGGACGGGCCGCAGGCACACGTAGAGGTCGAGCTCCTGGCGCAGCGCGACGTTCAGCGACCGGATGCCGCCTCCGACCGGCGTGGTCAACGGCCCCTTGATCGACACCACGTAGTCCTTGACGATCGCGAGCGTCTCTTCCGGCAGCCACACGTCCGGTCCGTAGAGCTTGGTGGACTTCTCGCCGGCGTAGATTTCCATCCAGTGGATCTTGCGCTTCCCGCCGTAGGCCTTCGCGACCGCGGCGTCGACCACCTTCAGCATCACGGGCGTGATGTCGAGGCCGGTTCCGTCGCCTTCGATGTAGGGGATGATCGGCTGGTCGGGAACGTTGAGGCTGCCGTCGGCGTTGACGGTGATCTTCGAGCCCGAGGTGGGGACCTTGACGTGCTGGTAGTTCGGCATTTACACATGCTCCTTCGCGAAGCCTTAAATTATCGCAAATTTGGCCACTCCTGCCACGGACGACGCGCAATCCGACCTCCGCGCGGGTCGCGCCGTCGTGCTGCTCAACAAGCCCTACGGCGTGCTGTGCCAGTTCACCGACCATGCCGGCAGGCCGACGCTCGCCGATTTCGTCGACGTTCCCCACATCTATCCAGCCGGGCGCCTGGATGCGGACAGCGAGGGCCTCGTCGTGCTCGCAGGCAACGGCCGGCTGCAGGCGCGCATCGCGGAGCCGCGATACAAGCTGCACAAGACGTATTGGGTGCAGGTCGAAGGCACGCCGTCGGACGACTTGCTCGCGACGCTCGTGGCCGGCGTGTCGCTGCGAGACGGGCCGGCCCGCGCGATCGACGCGCGCGCCATCGCGCAACCCGCGCGCCTGTGGCCGCGGGAGCCTCCCATCCGCGTGCGCAAGGCGATTCCCACTGCATGGATCGCGCTCACGCTCGACCAGGGGCGCAATCGACAGGTGCGGCGCATGACTGCGGCGGTGGGCCTGCCGACGCTGCGGCTCGTACGCTGGTCGATCGGCGCGTGGACGCTCGAAGGTCTCGACGCAGGGCGCTGGCGCGTCGCACGCGTGCTATGATCGCGCGCCTTTTCGCACCCTTCCCACGCGTCCTACGTAAAAGATGATCCGCCGCCTGCTTGCCCGCCTGATGCCTGGCCGGCCGGCACGCGAACCGCGCATTTACGTGGCCGGGGACCATCCCGTTCGACGCGAGCAGGTCTCCCGCAGCGCACGCACCGTGGTCGAGAAACTGCACGAGGCCGGCTTCAAGGCCTTCGTGGTCGGCGGCGCAGTGCGCGACCTGATGCTGGGGCTCACGCCGAAGGACTTCGACATCGCCACCGACGCGACGCCCGAGCAGGTGAAGCCGCTCTTCCGTCGCGCGTACATCATCGGCCGGCGCTTCCGCCTCGTGCACGTGCACGTCGGCGCGGACGTCCTCGAAGTCTCGACGTTCCGCGCCGCGCAGAACGCGAGCGAGTCGACCGACGAGCACGGCCGCCTCTTGTCGGACAACGTCTACGGCTCGCAGGCCGAGGACGCGGCGAGGCGCGACTTCACCATCAACGCGCTCTACTTCGACCCGTCGTCCGAGGAAGTGTGGGACTACGTAGGCGGCGTGATCGACATCCGCGCGCGCCGGTTGAAGCTCATCGGCCCGCCGGTGACGCGATTCCGCGAGGACCCCGTGCGCATGCTGCGCGCGGTGCGGCTCGCCGCGAAGGGCGGCCTCGCGATCGACCCCAAGACGGCCGCGCCGATACCTAAGCTCGCTTCGCTCGTCTCGAACGTGCCGCCCGCGCGCCTGTTCGACGAGATGCAGAAGCTGCTCCTGTCCGGGCACGCCGCGGAAACGCTCGCGAGCTTGCGCGCGCACGGCCTGTCGCACGGCTTGCTGCCGCTCCTCGACGTCATCCTCGAGCAGCCCCTCGGCACGCGCTTCATCGAGGTGGCGCTCGCGAGCACGGACGCGCGCGTGCGCGAAGGCAAGACCGTTTCGCCGGCCTTCCTCTTCGCAACGCTCTTGTGGCACGAGGTCCTTGCGCAGTGGACCGCGTCGAAATCGCGCGGCGAGAGGCCCGTTCCGGCGCTGTACGAGGCGATGGACCGCGTGCTGGAGGCGCAGGCCGTCCGCATCTCCATTCCGCGCAGGTTCGAGGCGACCATCAAGGAAATCTGGGCGTTGCAGCCGCGCTTCGAGCAACGCGCCGGGCAGCGGCCGTATCGCCTGCTCGAGCACGAGCGATTCCGCGCGGCCTACGACTTCCTCTGGCTGCGCGCCGAGTCCGGCGAAGCGCCGAAGGCGCTGGTCGACTGGTGGACGCGCTTCCAGGATGCGCCGCACGCGGAACGCGAGGCGATGCTGCGGCCGGACGAAGCGCCGCGCAAGCCGCGACGCTCGCGCGGGCGCGGACGCAAGCGCCAGGAAGACGATGCGCCACTTGCATCTCCGCCTGCGAGCGACACGGAATAGACGTCGGTGCGCGCCTGCGTCGGGCTCGGCAGCAACCTCGCGCATCCGCGCCGCCAGCTCGCGCGCGCGATCGCCGCAATGCGTCGCATCCCGCGCACGCGCGTCGTCGCGACCTCGCCCAATTACGTGACCGCACCGGTCGACGTCGACGGCGCGCAACCCGACTACGTCAACGCCGTCGCGATCCTCGACACGAAGCTCGCGCCGCGCGCGCTGCTTGCGCGCCTGAACGCCATCGAGCGCCGCCATCGCCGCAAGCGCGGCGCGCGCAACGCTCCCCGGACGCTCGACCTCGATTTGCTACTATTTGGCCGCCGCCGAATGCGCGTTCCGCGTCTCGACCTGCCGCACCCCCGGATGCACCAGCGGGCCTTCGTCCTGCGGCCGCTCATGGATGTCGCGCCGGCCGTCACGATCCCCGGTCGCGGCCTCGCACGGCAACGGATGCGGGAAGTGCGCGGCCAGCGCATCGCGCGCACGCGAACTCTTCAAGACCGCTGAATGGACATCGCGCATTGCCGCTACATCGTCGTCGAGGGTCCGATCGGAGCGGGCAAGACGAGCCTCGCGCGGCAGCTGGCGGACCACCTGTCCGCCGACATGCTGCTCGAGCAGCCGGAGGACAACCCGTTCCTGCCGCGCTTCTACGACGACATGCAGCGGTTCGCGCTGCCGACCCAGCTCACGTTCCTGTTCCAGCGCGTCGACCAGCTGCGCGGCCTCACGCAGGTCGACATGTTCCGCGAGCCCACCGTGTCCGATTTCCTGCTCGACAAGGACCCGCTGTTCGCGCGCCTCAACCTCTCCGACGACGAGTACGCGCTGTATGACAAGGTGTACCGTCACCTGAAGCCGCAGACGCCCACGCCCGACCTCGTCATCTATCTGCAAGCTCCGGTCGATACACTGCTCGCGCGAGTGCGCATGCGCGGCGTGAGCTTCGAGCAGTCGATTCCCGATGAGTACCTGGCGCGCCTCGCGGACGCATACGCGCGATACTTCTACCAATACGACGAGGCGCCCCTGCTCATCATCAACAGCGAGCGACTGAACTTCGTGGACAACCCCGCGCACCTTCGCATGCTGCTCGGACGCGTGGACAGCATGCGTGCGCGCCGCGAGTTCTTCAACCTCGGCCAATCATGACCGGGCTGAGCGCCGTCCTGCGCGTGCTGCGGCTGTCGACGATGGCCGTCGCCATGACGGGCGGCTGGGCTTGCGCGCAGGATACTTACCCTGCGAAGCCCATCCGCCTGATCGTCCCGTTCACGCCGGGAGCCGGCACCGACACTGTCGCGCGCGTAATCGCGCAAAAGCTCGGCGAGACGATGAAGGCCACCGTGGTGGTCGAGAACCGGACCGGCGCGGGCGGCGCCATCGGCGCGGCGGAAGCCGCTGCCGCGGCGCCTGACGGGCACACGCTGCTCTTCGTTGCCTCGCCGTTCACGACCGTCGCCGCGGCGGCGAAGAATCCGGGCTACGATCCGCTGCGCTTCGTCCCGGTCGCGCCGATCGCGGTCGGTCCGCTGGCCTTCGTCGTCGGCAAGGACGTGCCCGTCAACTCCATGCGCGAGTTCGTGGCACTCGCGCGGAACATGCCGGGCAAGCTCAACTATGGCTCAGCGGGTGCAGGCAGCGTCAACCACCTGGCGCTCGAGCTCCTCAACGCTCGTGCCGGGATCGTCGTCGTGCACGTTCCGTACCGCGGGATCGCCGACGCGACCAAGGACCTGCTCGGCGGATCGATCCAGGCGATGACCGCTTCCATTCCCGCGGCACTGCCGCTGGCCGCGGACAAGCGCGTCAAGGTGCTCGCCGTCACGGGTCGCAAGCGCATTGCACAACTGCCTGACGTGCCGAGCTGGGCGGAGGAAGGCATCGAGCACGCAAATGTCATCAACTACTGGGGCATCGTCGCGCCCGCGGGCACGCCGCGCGCGATCGTCGCGCGACTCAATGCCGACATGCAGAAGGTGCTCGCCCAGCCCGACGTGCGCGAGCGCCTCGAGCGTGAGGGCGCCGAGCTCGTGCCCGGCACGCCCGAGCAGCTGGGCGCGATCATCGAGGGCGACCTCGCCCACTGGAAGAAGCTGATCGTCGAGGCGAAATTGAGCTTCGAATAGGCGAGCTTTAGCGCTTGCCGCGCAGCGCGAGCCAGTTGCCCGACACCGCGAGCACGAGGCCGACCGCCCCGACCCACGTCCAGCGGTAGCCTTCGAACAGCGTCGACAACACGAGCGCTATCACCGGCGTCGCAATGCCGACGAACGACGACGGTCCCGCGCCCACACGCGCGAGGAGCTTGAGATATGCGCCAAACGCGAAGACGCTCCCGAACAGCGCGAGGTAGGCGAGCGAGAGCACATAGCCTGCCGTGCGCTCGAACGTCCACGGCACGCCGGTCAGCACGGCAGTCGCGAACGAGATGAGCGCGCCGTACAGCATGCCCCACGCGGTCACGGGCAGCTGCGGCAAACCCGCCCGGTGGTTGCGAATGGCGATCAGGTTGCCGAACATGGCAAGCACCGTCGCGACGAGCGTGATCGTTATGCCGAGCGCAGCCGCCCCCCCTTCGCGGGCGGCGGTCAGCTCGGGAAGGAACAGGAGCGAGACGCCGCTGACACCCAATGCCGCGGCCACCAGCGTACGCAGCCTCAAGCGCTCGCCGTAGAAGACGCGCATGCCGATCGGGCTCATGAACACGATGGTCGAGAACACGACCGCGACGAGGCCCGACGCCACGTAACGCTCGGCCCAGTAGATGCCGATGTAGTTGAAGCCGAAGAACGTCGCACCCATGCCGACGAGCCACACGTGGTCGCGGCGGGCGAACGCAAGCGATCGCCTGCTCGCGACGCACCAGGCCGCGACCATCAGGCTTGCGAGCGTGAACCGGTACGCGACGGACAGCTCGGGTGCGACGCTGCCGAGCTGGAACGTGATGGCGAGCCACGTCGAGCCCCAGATGGCCGACGGGATGAGGAAGAGGCCGGCGTTGGAGATGCGCATCAGCGAATCTCCACTCGCTCGGCGCCCACGAAGATGCGCAGGCGCTCGATCTCTTCTGCAAGCTCGCGTCGAAAGACGGCGCCCGCCGGCGCTGCACGCACGTAGCGGAGCTCGATCGCCAGCATGACGTCTCGCGCCTGCGCGTTCACCCAGCCGATCGCCTCGTTGCGCCACAGGAGCGGCAGCGCGTAGTAACCGAGCTTGCGTTTCGCGGGCGGCGTGTACGCTTCGAGGCGGTACTCCCAGCCCCAGAACCGCTCGAAGCGGCGCCGGTCCCAGACGACGGGATCGAACGGCGCGAGGAAGCGCACGCGCTGGTCGCCCAGGTCGTCGAGCGATTCTCCGGCGGGCATGAGCCACGTTGCGCCATCGACGTCGAGCCGGGCCACGTCGTCGCGCCTGGCGAACGTCGCGAGCGCGCGTGCGCGCATCGCCGGCGACAGCGAGCTTTCCGCGACCATCCTCGCCATTTCGCGGAAGCTCGGCTCCGGCAGCGGCGCGTACAGGTCGAGCAGCAGCCGGAGGATCTCCTGCGCGCGCTCGGCGGGCGAGCGCTTGACGGGCGTTGCCCCGGCAACCGTGTACACCTTGATGCCGTTGCCGCGTCGCGCCACGTGCAGCTTGCCGCGGAAGTGCAGCGCCTCGAGCACCCGCGTGGTCGCCGCGGAGTCGCTGCCCCAGCCGTTGGTCGTGGTGTGGCGGCCGAGCACGACGAGGTCGCGCGGGTGCGTCTCGCCGTGACGCGTCACGTGGGCGAGCACGCGGGACGCGAGCCGCGGATGCTCGCGCTCGACACGAAAGCGCAACGCACCGCTGCGCGGGTGCAGGCTCGCGCGCGCCTCGCGCGTCATGACGCCGTAGACGTGCAGGTAATCCTCGACGAGTCCGAGATCGGGGTAGTCGCGATCGAGGTCGCCCGCGCGGTAACCGTCCACCCGCTGGCGCAGGACGAGGTCGGCAGCACGCGCGGGCGCACGGATGGGGTCGAGCTGCACGAACCGCATGCGCGCCATCGCCTCCGCGAGCGATGAAGCTCGCCACAGCGAGCGCGCCACCGCGTGATTGCGAAGGTCACGCAGCGCGGAGCGCATCGACGATCGACATGCGCGCCGCGCGCGCCGCAGGCAGGAAGCCACCGACGAAGCCCATGACCAGGGCGAACGCGAGCGCCGCGGCGATGATGCGTGGCGTCAGCGTGAACGTGAACGCGATCTCGGAGAACGTCTGGAAGTTCATGGTCGAGATCGGGACCATCTGCATGAACGACGCCCCCGCCAAGCCGATGACGCCGCCGACGAGTCCCAGCAGCAGCGCCTCGAGCAGGAACGCGACGAGGATGGACATCCGCGAGAATCCGAGCGCGCGCAGCGTGCCGATCTCCGAGGTGCGCGACGCCACGCTCGCATACATCGTGATCATCGCGCCGATGATGGCGCCGATGGAGAAGATGATGGAGATCGTCGTGCCGAGGTAGGAGATGAACTTCGCGAGCTGCTCCGACTGGTCGGCATAGAACTGCTGCTCGGGCTTCGCTTCGATCTGCAACCTTGGATCCGACTCGATACTGCGCTTCACCGCGTCGAGGCTTGCCGGGTCGCTCAGGCGAAACACGAGCGCGGAAAAGCTTACCCGCCGGAACGACTGCAGGAGTTGCTCCGCGTCGCCCCAGATCTCGGAGTTGAATCCGGTGCGCCCTGCGTCGAATACGCCGACGACGGTCCAGTCGCGTTGCGCGAATCGCAGCGTCTCGCCGATCGCGGCGCCGCGGAAGCCTTGCGCGATGGCGCGACCCGCCACGATCTCCGACGTGCCGGGCCGGAACATGCGGCCTTCGACGATGCGCACCTGCGGCCGCAGCGCGAAGCCGATCGGCGTCGCGCCACGAATGACGACGTTGGATGGCTTGCCGGTCTCGCGCTTGGGCAGGTTGATGAGGACGACGGGCTCCTTCGAGATGAGCTTGCGCCCGTCCTCGCCGGTCGCGATCTCGGGATAGGTCTCCACGATCGCGGCGGACGGGCGATCGATGCCGCTCTGCACTTCAGTCTGCGATCCGCGGCGGATGACGATGACGTTGTCCGGCTCGCCCGTCGCGACGAGCGTCTCCTTCAGCCCGGCCGCAAGCATGAGCACGGTCGCGAACACGTACACGACGAGCGCCATGCCGCCAGCGGTCAGCACCGTGGTGAGCTTGCGGGCCCACAGGTTGCGCGCGATGTACGAAAGCGGGATGGCGTTCACGCGGTTTCGCTCATGCGACCGCCCGCAGGCCGTCGACGATCTTGATGTGCGACGCGCGCCACGCGGGAATCAGCGCCGCGACGACGCCGACGATCATCGCGGCCGCCGCCTGCATCGCGACCGTCTCCTGCGAGACGAAGAAGACCGGGAACAGCGTGCCGAGCGCGGCGCCGAATGCGTCGGCGACCGGGAACGTCAACGCGATGGCAAGCAGGCCTCCGGCCAGCGCGATGCCCACGGATTCGGCGAAGATGAGCCCCGCGACGAAACCGTTGCCGAATCCGATCGCCTTCATCGTCGCGTACTCGGAGTAGCGCTCGCGCGCGGTCATCGCCATCGTGTTCGCCATCACCGCCATGATGATGAGGACGATCACGAACGAGACGGCCTGGATGGCGACGAGGATCGCCTCCGTCATCGCGACGAATCCGAGCTGGAAGGCCTTCTCCGTCTCGGTGAGCGTCTCGGCGAGCGAATTCTTGAACGTGGCGTCGATGCGCTCCGAGACTTCGGCTGCCTGCGTCGGATCGCGAATTTCGACCGCGAACCATCCGACCTGGTCGCCTCGCCGCGGAAACCGCGCCTTCACCGTCTCGTTCAGGAACGACCAGTGGAAATAGAACTGCGTCTCGTCGACCTTGGCGTCGGCGCCGTCGTAGATGGCGCGCAGCGTGAACGTCCATGTGCCTGGAAAGATCGTGCCGCGGATCGGAATCTGGTCACCGACCTTCCATCCGTACTTGTCCGCGAGCTTGCGTCCCGCAACCGCGCCCTGGCGGTCGGTCATAAAGGCCTTGCGCTCTTCCGGCACGAAGCGGAACTCGGGATACATGTCGAGGAAGGTCGCCGCCTGGATGGCGAACTGCGGGAAGAAGTTGCTCTCCGTGATGTACACGCCGCCGAACCAGTTCGCACCCGACACCGATGCAACACCGGGCACCTGGCGGATCTTCTGCTCGTAGGAGAGCGGCATCGAGAAGACGAGCGAGATGGCGTTGCGCGTGATGAGGCGCGTGGACGCGCTCGCCTCCGCACCCGCGTACCACGCGTCGACGATCGTGCGCAGGAGACCGAACGCGACGATCGCGACGACGATCCCGACCATGGTGAGCGCCGTGCGCAATTTGTGCCGGAACGCATTGCGCAGGATGAGGCGAGCGAACATCAGTCTACGAGCACGCCCTTCTCGAGGTGGATCAGCCGGCGCGCGCGGCCCGCCGCCTTCGGATCGTGCGTGACCATGACGATCGTCTTGCCGAGCTCGCGGTTGAGGCCGTCGAGAAGATCCAGGATCTCCTCCGCCGTCGTGCGGTCGAGGTCGCCGGTGGGCTCGTCGGCGACGATGATCGAAGGATCGGCGATCAGCGCGCGCGCGATGGCGACGCGCTGCTGCTGGCCGCCCGACAGCTCGTTGGGATAGTGATCCATGCGGTCGGTCAGGCCGACGAGCGCCAATGCGTTCGCCACGCGCTCTCGCCGTTCGCGCCGCCCGAGCGACACGAGCTGGAGCGGCAGCTCGACGTTCTCGAACGCCGTCAGCACCGGCATCAGGTTGTAGAACTGGAAGATGAAGCCGACGTGCGAGGCGCGCCACGCCGCAAGCTCGCTGTCGTCGAGCTGCGCGATGTCGACGCCGGCGACCAGGATCCTCCCTGCCGACGGCTTGTCGATGCCCGCGATGAGATTGAGCAGCGTCGACTTGCCGGAGCCCGACGGCCCCATCAACGCGACGAAGTCGCCTTGCGCCACGTCCAGATTGATGTCGACCAGCACCGGGATGACCTGGCCGCCGCGAATGTAGCGCTTCACGAGGCCGCGAATGGCCACCAGCGCCGCGTTCTGCGAGCCCTCGTTCATGCGCGCGAGGCCGGCCCTACTTGGCGGCGACCTTCACGAGCGCGTCGTTGACGAGCGACGGCGGTGGACTCGCAACGGCCTTCTCGCCGGACTTCACCGCGCCCGCGATTGCCGTGACGTCGCCGATTCTGATGCCGGCGGTCACGGGCACGGCCACCGCCTTGCTTGCGCGCACGACGAACACGACGCTGCGCCCCTCACGCTCCACGATCGCGTCGGACTTCACGGCGACCAGCGGCTTCTGCTGCTCCGGCGTCACGTCCTGCGAGAGGAAGCTCACCTTCGCGCTCATCTCGGGAAGGATGCGCGGGTCGATCTCGTCGAACTTGACCTTGGTCATCACCGTCGCCTTCGCGCGGTCGATGGTCGGGACCATGCGGCTGATGCGGCCGCGGAAGCGCGCATCGGGGAGCGCGTCGAGCACGATCTCGGCCGGCTGCCCGACTTTCACCTTTGCAAGGCTCGACTCGGACACGTCCGCTTCGACCTCGAGGGTGCTCATGTCGGCCATCGACACGACCGCACCCTTCGAGTCGGCGGCGTTCGAGAACGGCGTCACGAGGTCGCCGACGTTCGCGCTCTTCGAGAGGATGACGCCGTCGAACGGCGCGCGGATGATCGTGTAGTCGACCGCCACCTTGGAGTTGCGCGAGTTCGCCGACGCGACGTTGATGTTGGCGCGCGCGTTTGCAACGGCCGCGATCGCCCGGTCGGCGCGCGCCTTCGCGGTATCGACCGAGGCGGCGGATACGAAGCCCTTCGACAGGAGGTCCTGGTTGCGCTTCAGTTGCGCAACGGCGTCCGTCTCCTCCGCCTGCGCCTGCACGAGCGCCGCGCGCGCCGCGGCAACAGTGGCCTCCGCACTCTCCGACTGCGCGACGACGTCGCGTGCGTCGATGCGCGCGATGACGTCGCCGGCCTTGACCCGCGAGCCCTCGGCGACGCCGAGCCATTCGAGGCGTCCCGTGGCCTTGGACGAGATCGCCGCCTTGCGCTGCGCAACGACGTAACCGGTCGCGTTGAGCACCACGAACTGCTGCGACGGGAATGCGGTCACGACGGGCGTCGTGGCGACGGTCGTGACCCGCGGCTGCAGCGCGAACCATCCACCGCCCGCAACCGCGACGACGATCACGGCGACGAGCCACAGCCACCGGCGGCGCCTGCGCCCGCGCACCGGCGCGAGATCGCGATCGATCCTGAGCTTCGAGAGGTCAGGGGCGTTCTGGTTCATCGGCGGCAGTGTGCGCGGGAGAGAGCGAATCGCGCATTTTACCGCCGCAGCGTCATTTCACCGGTGACCATACGTAGAACAGGACCGCCCACGCCGCGACGGTGATCGCGATCGCGCCGATGCACGCCGCGAACGCCGCGCACCGGTGCGCCATCGACGGAACGGTCGCAAGCATCCGCCAGAAGAGATACGCGCTCCATCCGGCGCCGGCGCACAGCAGCGCGCAGCGGACCCACGGAACCCACCCGAGCGAGACGCCTTCCGCCTTGGCAAGCGTCACGGTCAGGCTCGACAGGCCAAGGAAGACGCCGAGGCCCGCGAGCGGAATGAGCGCGTGGGCGAGACGCCACACGCGACGCGCACGCGGCATCGGCGAGGCGAGCGCGGCCGCGTAAAGGAGCGCGAACGTCGCCGCCGACAACGCGAGCGCAACCGTTGCGATGTAGGCGACGATCAGCGCGCCGTCGAGCCACGTGAATACGTCGTTGGCCTCCGGATAGTGCGTCATGAGCCACCACGGCGCGGTGTCCGACAGGAGCCACGCGGGGCCGTGGTCGACGATCAGCTCGGTCGCCTCAAGCTTCGCCCGGACGAACCAGGGGCTCGCGCTCCACTGGAAAGCGCCGATGGCGATGCCGATGGCGCCGACCACGATGAGCATGGCGTCCCACGCGGAGACTTCCGTGCGCTCGTCGAGGACCTCCGCGTTCGGCGAGCGCGAGGCGACGGTGACCGCGTCGAGGTGTCCTGCGCACCGGCCGCACGCGTGGCACTCGGCGTTGCCGGTCATGCGGCGGATGCGCACCATCGGCGCGCAGTTCACGGGATGGATCGCGATGTGCCCCGCGTTCGCCGCCCAGCGCTCGCGGTCCACGCGAAAGTGCACGGGCGCCATCCGCGCCAGTACGTTGAACACGCCGTTCACCGGACAGAGGTAGCGGCACCACACGCGCTTCTCGCGGCCGTAGACGAAGCCCGTTGCGATGGCCGCGATGGTCGAGCCGCCGAGCACGAGCAGCACCGCTTTCGGATACTGGTAGACGCTGACCAGCTGGCCGTACACCGTGGTGACGGCGAACGCCACGAACGGCCAGCCGGCCCATCGAAGCCAGCGCGGCGGCGAGCGATGCAACCCGAAGCGGCTCGCGGCTTCGGTGAGCGTTCCTTCCGGACAAAAGACGCCGCACCACGTACGTCCCGCAGCGAACATCGAGAGAATGACGAACGGCCACCACAGGCCCCAGAACGCCCACTGCGCGAACACCGTCAGGTTGTCGAGCGCACGCGCGCCGTCACCGGGCAACGGAAGAAACGCGGGCACGACGACGAGCACCGCGTAGATCGCGACGACACACCACTGCACCGCGCGCACCGCGGCGCCGTGATTCGCGAGCCATCGCCCGTAGCGCGCGAGCGTTGCGCTCGTGTGGCTCACCGCTTATGCCGCCTTGGGCAATCCTCGCGGCGCACCCAGCGCGAGCAGCATCGTGACCCAGAACGCGGCGAGCGCGAGCAGGGGCAGCAATGCGGGCTGCGCGCGGTAGCCCGTCATGGCCGCGATGAATCCACCGACTCGCGTCGAGTCGTCGAGAAGCGCGGTCGTGTTCCACAGCTGGTCGGCCAGCGGCGGCAACGCGCCGAGTGCGATGAGCTTCTCGAGACCCGTCACCAGGAGGCCGCCCGCGAGCAGCAGCAGCAGCACTTCGCTGATGCGGAAGAACGTTCGCCAGGACAGGGCGCGTCCGCCACGCTGCAGCAGCCAGAACGTCGCGAACGCCGCGCCGAGCCCGAGTGCCAGGATGAGCAGGAACTGCCCGAGCGAGAATTGCTGCAGCCCTACGCCGTACAGGAACACGACCGTTTCCGCGGTCTCGCGACCCACGGCCAGCGCCACGACGATGAGAAGCCCCCACCACTGTGCGTTCTGCGCGCGGGCCTGCATCTGGCTTTCGAGATCCTTCTTGAGCGTGCGCCCGTGCCTGCGCATCCAGAACACCATCTGCACGATGAGGCCGCACGCGACCAGCGTGAGCCCTGCCTGGAAGTATTCGAGCGCTTCGTCGGAAAGCGTTTGCGCAACCCCGAGGACCGCCAGCGCGAGCACGACCGCAAGGCCGAGCCCCGCCGCGACGCCGCCCCACAGGTAACGCAGGCCGGTGGCGCGGTCCGGCTGGCGCGCGAGCCACGCGTAGAGAATGCCCACGACGAGCATCGCTTCCGCAGATTCGCGCCAGATGATGAAGAGTGCGTTGCCCATTTCGATTCCCGGAGCGCTACTTCGCGACGATCTTGCCCTTGGCCTCGGGGTGGAACTCGTCGAAGAACGCGTACTCGCCGGGCTTGAGCGGATTGACGACGACGGACGACCTGGCGCCGGGCGCCAGCACCTTCTCGAACTTGAGCGCCTTGCTCTCGAACTCGATCGGCGACGTGCTCTCGTTGCTCACCTCGATCTTGATGCGCTTGCCCGCCGGCACCTCGAGGACCGACGGCTCGAACTTGCCGTTCTTGACGACGAGGCTCACCGTGACCACGTCCTGCGCGTAAGCGCCGGTCATCGCGAATGAAAACGAAAGTGCGGCGAGCGCCGCTTGCCAGGACTTCATCAGTAACCTCCCTTTTTGCCGACACCCGCGAATGCGAAGTCGTATTCGACCGTGAAAGGCTTGAACCACGCGCCGACGCCCGTCTCCTTGTCGACGTGACGCCCGAAGTGGGAATGCGCGCCGGTGCCCGGCGGCGCGACGGACAGCTTGAGCTTGTAGCGCCCCGGGCCCGCGAGCTTCACGTTGTCGCCGTAGTGCGGGCCGTCGCTCGCGACCATCGGCATCATGGTGCCGGTGATCTTGTCGCTGCTGCCCTGCTTCGTGAGCTCGTAACCGATCGCGAGATACGGAATCCACGTCCCGTCGGCGAAGCCGTTGCCGTTCTTGTCGGTGGCCTTGATGTCGGCTTCGAGATGGATATCGGAGGCCTTCGCGTCGCGCATCATCCCGGCCGGCTCCATCGTCACGGGCTGCAGGTAGACGGCCGCGATCTCCATGCCTTCACGGATTTGCGGCTTGCCGACGGGGTACTCGAGCGCCTGCGCGGCGGTAACGGCGGCCAGCGCCGCGAGGCCGGTGCACAATCGAAACAGTCCGGGAATCATAAGGTTGTACGCAACTGCCTCGTGGTTGCCCGCGCACTCGCGGGCAGGTAGGCCACCTTACCATCTCGGCACAAGAAGGTAAATAGGAATGATTTGCGTTTAGAACAACTTTCGGATATCCTGCACCCAATTGCTGCCGAAGGCCGTCGAAGGAATCGACCATGTACGTCTGCGTCTGCAACGCCATCACCGATCGCGAGATCCGCGGCGCCGCCGAGCTCGGCGCGCGCACGCTCGAGGATCTTTCGGCGACGCTGGGCGTTGCGACGTGCTGCCGCAAGTGCAGCGATTGCGCACGCAAGGTGCTGGCCGACGCCGTGTGCTCGAGCGCCTCGTGCGCCGGCGACGACTGAGCCTCCGCTAGAATCCCGTATTCGCAACCGTCCCTCTCGGGAGACTTCGCATGCGCGGTGATCCGGACGTCGTGCGCCACCTGAACGCAGTGCTCACCAACGAGCTCACTGCGGTCAACCAGTACTTCCTTCACGCGCGCATGTTCCGGCACTGGGGACTCACGCGCCTCGCCGATCACGAGTACCACGAGTCGATCGACGAGATGAAGCACGCGGACAAGCTCGTCGAGCGCATCCTCTTCCTCGAAGGCCTCCCCAACCTCCAGGACCTGCACAAGCTCCTCATCGGCGAGAGCGCACCGGAAGCGCTCGAATGCGACCTCAAGCTCGAGATGGCGTCGCACCCGGCGCTGCGAGCGGCGATCGCGCATTGCGAGACGGTGGGCGACTACGTGAGCCGCGAGCTCTTCGAGGACATCCTCGAATCGGAAGAAGAGCACATCGACTATCTCGAGACGCAGCTCGAGCTCATCGGCAAGCTCGGGCTCCCGAACTGGCTGCAGTCGCAGATGGGCGACGGAGCCAGCGCTTCGTAGTCAATCGCTAGCCGCCTTCGAGCGGCGCGGTGGCGGGCGCCACGTCGCGGTGTGCGCGAAGCGCGTTCATCGAGATGATCGCGAGGCCCGCGCCGATGCTCGCGATGCCGAGCCACTCCGCCGGCGTAAGCCGCTCGCCGAAGACGAGCATGGAGCTCACGAGCGCGATCACCGGAATCGCGAACATGTTGAGCGACGCCGTGCCTGCCGGCAGGAAACGCAGGATGGTGATCCACAGCAGGAATGCCAATCCGGTCGACACCGCGCCGACGTAGAGCAGCAGGAACGCATACGTCGCGCTCCATTGCGGCGACGGTGTCCCGAGCAGGAACGGCAGCGCAGTGATCGGGATCACGCCGGCGAGCATCTGCCACGCAACGAAGTTGAGCGGATCGAGCGCGCGCCCGCGCTGGAAGTACTTCGTCGCGACGGTTCCCGCCGCCCACCCGAATCCCGACAGCACCGCCCACAACTTGGGCGCGAGATCGCCGCGCCAGTTCCAGGGCTCCACGACGAGCGTGAGTCCCGCGAGCGCGAAGGCGACGGCCACCCATTGACTGCCCCTAACGCGCTCGTGCAGCACCGGCCATGCGATGACCAGCGTCCAGAAGGGCATGGTGAACACGAGCACGGAGGTGCGGCCGACGCCGCCCCCCGCGAGTGCCAGCGTGGTCGCGCTGAAGTTCACCGACGTCTGGAAGAAGCCGGTCACGAGCACGGCCACCCATGACGTCGGCCAGAACGGATGGCGTTGCCAGAGCAGGATCGCGAACAGGACGATCACCGCGATCCACGTGCGGTGCACGTTGAGGATCACCGGATCCGCGCGCGCAAGGGCGAACTTGAGCGCGATCCAGTTGAACCCCCAGATGAGCGTCAGGGCGACGAGCGCCAGGTAGGCACCGCGGCGCGTGTGCACGAGCAGCCGCTCGCGCACCATCAGGTGAGGAATTTTTCGATTGCGCGCGCCACCGCCTGCGGCTGGTCGTGATGCAGCATGTGGCCTGCATCGCTCACGTATTCGAGCGTTCCGTTCGGAATGTGCGCAAAGCGGCGCGCGATTTCCTCGCGAGGATCGCCCTGCGGCGAAAGCCAGCGGGGAATATCGGAATCGGCGGCGGCGATCCACAGCACGGGACACGCGATGCGGCGCCAGATCGCATGGACGTCGTCGATGCGCGACGTCGTCGGGAACGGCAGCTTGTGCTTCCAATCGGCGCGCAGCCGCGCGCTGCCGTCGGGCAGCACTTCCGCCCAATGCGGCGCAAGGAATTCGGCCTTGTCGCGCGAGAGCCGGCGGTTGGTCTTCTGGAGCCGGTCGGCAACGGCGGCGAGGTCGGCGTACGGTGCGAACGACGGCGGATCACGCAGCGCATCGAGCCACTTGCGAAGCTTGTCGGGGGCGCGGTCCGACGCATCGCCGGGAATGCCGAACGCGTCGAGCGAGACGATGCGCGCCGCCTTCTCGGGCCGCGTGCCCGCCCAGAGCATCGCCACGTTGCCACCGAGGCTGTGGCCCGCGACATCGACGCGCTCGTCGGGTGCCATCGCATGCACGAGCGCATCGAGGTCGGCGATGTAATCGGGGAACCAGTAGCCGTCCTGCGGCGCCTGCGACAGGCCGAAGCCGCGCCAGTCGGGCGCCAGCACGTGCCATTCGCGCGAGAACGCATCCACGAGGAACTGGAAGGACGCGGAGACGTCCATCCACCCGTGCAGCAGGAAGAGCTTGGGCGCGCTGTCCTCACCCCACGTGCGGACGTGATATCGCAGGCCGCGCACGCCGACGAACTGCGAGCGGGACGGTGTCACGTTTGTGCGAAGGGCCGTCCCGAGCACGAACTGCGCCCCCTCCGGGGGCAGCGAGCGTGGGGGTTCATTTACGTTTGCATTGCGCTAAACCGTCCTGCCAGCCGACGCGGTAGTTGCCGTCCTTGCCGAAGCGATCGCCGTCCTTGCGCTCGGTGCCGCGGCCCGTTGCGCAGCCGTCGCCGAATCCGGCCTGATACGCAGGCGGGAACCCTTGCAGATTCACGGGCGGAGGCTGCGCGGGCGCGGCTGGGGCGCTCGGCGTCGGAGGTGTCGCCGGCGTCGCAGGCGTCGTGGCCGTTTGTGTCGCACAGCCTGCCAGCACCGCGGCGAACGCGGCCATTGCACACGTGTTGGCGATCCGAAACGGAACCGCGCAGACGATGCGTCGCGTGACCATAAGAAGTAGAATTGTAGCAGCCCGCTTCACCGTCTCGAAGTACGCGCCACCCCCTCCCGATGCCGGTCCCTTCGTTCGTCCACCTGCGCCTGCACAGCGAGTACTCCGTCGTCGACGGCACCCTGCGCATCGACGAAGCGGTGGCGGCCGCGGCGGCCGACGGCATGCCCGCGCTTGCGATCACGGACTTGTCCAACGCGTTCGGCCTCATCAAGTTCTATCGCACGGCGCGCGCCGCGGGGATCAAGCCGATCGCCGGCTGCGACGTGTGGATCACCCACGAGAACGAGCGCGACCTTCCGTACCGCGCGATCCTGCTCGCGGCGGAACGCAGCGGATACCTCCGCATGTGCGACTGGCTCTCGCGCGCGTTTCGCACGAACCAGCACCGCGGGCGCGCGGAGCTGCGCCGCCAATGGTTCGACGAAGGCACCGACGGCCTCATCGCGCTGTCCGGCGGACGGCACGGCGACGTCGGGGGTGCGCTGCTCCAGGGCAACGCCAAGGCCGCCGAGCGTGCCGCCAGCGCATGGGCCACGCGCTTTCCCAATCGTTACTACCTCGAGGTGCAGCGCGCCGGCCTCCCCGACGACGATGCCCTCGTGCAGGCCACCGTCGCCATCGCCAGCGAGCTCGCGCTGCCTGTCGTCGCCACCCACCCGGTGCAGTTCGCGACGCGCGACGATTTTCGCCCGCACGAGGCGCGCGTGTGCATCGCGGACGGCCACATCCTTGCGGACACGCGCAGGCCGCGTCGCTTCACGACGGACCAATACTTCAAGACGCAGGCCGAAATGGCGGAGAAGTTCGCGGATCTGCCGCAGGCGCTCACGAACACGGTGGCCATCGCGCAGCGCTGCAACCTGTCGATTGCACTCGGCAAGAACTACCTGCCCGATTTTCCGACGCCCGAAGGCGTCACCATCGACGAGCACCTGCGCAACGAGGCCACTGCGGGCCTTGCGCGTCGTCTCGAAGCGCTCTTTCCCGACGCGCAGGTGCGCGAGCAGAAGCGCGCCGAGTACGTTGCGCGCCTCGACTTCGAGACCGCGACCATCGCGCAGATGGGATTTCCCGGCTACTTCCTGATCGTCGCGGACTTCATCAACTGGGCCAAGCGCAACCAGGTTCCCGTGGGTCCGGGACGCGGATCGGGCGCCGGATCGCTCGTCGCCTACGCGCTCGGCATCACCGACCTCGATCCGCTGCGTTACTCGCTGCTCTTCGAGCGCTTCCTCAACCCCGAGCGCGTGACGATGCCGGACTTCGACATCGACTTCTGCCAGGACGGCCGCGATCGCGTCATCGATTACGTGAAGCAGAAGTATGGCGCCGACTCGGTGTCGCAAATCGCGACCTTCGGCACGCTGGCCGCGAAGGCCGCCGTGCGCGACGTCGGCCGCGTGCTGGACCTCCCGTATCCGTTCGTCGACGGCATCGCCAAGCTCATCCCGTTCCAGCCGGGCAAGCTCGTCACCCTGAAGCGGCGCGTAGGCGACCCCGAGTCGAACGTCATCTACGCGCGCGAAGTCGAGCCGCTGATCAACGAGCGGGAGAGCGCGGAGGAAGAAGTGCGCGAGCTCCTGGCACTCGCCGAGCAGCTCGAAGGGCTTCCGCGCAACGTCGGCATGCACGCGGGCGGCGTGCTCATCGCGCCGGGCAAGCTCACCGACTTCTGCCCGCTGTACGTGCAGCCGAACGCCGACGCCATCATCTCCCAGTTCGACAAGGACGACGTCGAAGCGGTGGGCCTCGTGAAGTTCGACTTCCTCGGCCTCACGACGCTGACGATCCTCGACTGGGCGATCCGCTATGTGCGCATGCTCGACCCGTCGTCGACGATCGACCTCGATTCGCTGCCGCTCGACGACCAGGGTGCCTTCTCGATCTTCCGCACCGCCAACACCGCCGCCGTGTTCCAGTTCGAATCGCGCGGCATGCGCGAGCTCCTGAAGCAGGCGCCGGTCACGCGCTTCGACGACATCATCGCGCTGGTAGCGCTCTACCGCCCGGGTCCGATGGAGCTCATCCCGGACTTCGTCGCGCGCAAGACCGGGCGCGAGCGTGCCGCGTACATGGACGCACGCCTGGAGCCGATCCTCTCGCCCACCTACGGCGTGATGGTGTACCAGGAACAGGTGATGAAGATCGCGCAGGAGATCGGCGGATACACGCTGGGCGGCGCCGATCTCCTGCGACGTGCGATGGGCAAGAAGAAGCCCGAGGAGATGGCCAAGCACCGCGGCATCTTCGTCGAGGGCGCGGTGAAGAACAACCTCGCCGAGGCGAAGGCATCGCAGCTCTTCGACCTCATGGAGAAGTTCGCGGGCTACGGCTTCAACAAGTCGCACGCCGCGGCGTACGCGCTCGTCGCCTACCAGACCGCGTATTTCAAGGCGCATCACCCGTCCGCGTTCATGGCGGCGAACCTCTCGCTCGTCATGGACGACACGGACAAGGTGCGCAACCTGCGCGACGATGCGATCGGCCTCGGGCTTACCATCCTGCCGCCCGACGTCAACGCGTCGAACTACCGCTTCGAGCCCGTCGACGTGAAGCGCATCCGCTACGGCCTCGGCGGCGTCAAGGGCACCGGCCAGGCCGCGATCGAGGCCATCGTCGCTGCGCGGCAGGCAGGGGGCAGGTTCACCGACCTCTTCGACTTCTGCCGCCGCATCGACAAGCGCGCGGTGAACCGCCGCGCCATCGAAGCGCTCGTGCGCGCCGGAGCGTTCGACGCCATCGACACGCGGCGCGCCGCGATGCTCGCCTCGGTCGGCATCGCGCTCGACGCAGCGGAGCGCGCGCAGGCCAGCGCCGCGCAGGTGTCGCTCTTCGGCGAGGACATCGCGGGGCCGGCGGTGTCGCTCGTCGCGACGCGCGAGTGGACGGAAGCGGAGCGGCTGCAGAACGAGAAGAGCGCGATCGGCTATTACCTGTCGGGCCATCCCTACGCCGCGTACGCCGCGGAGCTCGCATCGATCACGCGCACGACGCTTGCCAACCTCGCCCCGCGCCAGGAGCGGCTGTTGGTCGCCGGCATCGTGACGCAGATGCGCGTGCAAACGAGCCGCCGCGGGAAGATGGCATTCGTGACGCTCGACGACGGGCACGGCTCGGCCGAGATGATGGTCTACAACGAGACGTTCGATTCGGTGCGCCAATTGCTGCGCGAGGACCAGCTCGTCATCGCGGAGGTCAAGGTCATGCAGCGGATGACCGAGGACGGCGAGTCGCAGGGACTGCGCATCATCGCCGAGAACGCGTACGACCTCGCGACGATGCGCAAGATGCGCGCGAAGCGGCTCAAGATCGCGTTCAACGGCAACGCGAGCGCCGACCGGCTCGCGCAGATCCTAGCGCCTCACCGTCCCGGCGACAAGCCGATCACGGTGTCGTACCGCAACGAGCGCTTCGCGGGCGACGTCGACCTGTCGCCCGATTGGTGCGTGAACCTCGACGATGCGTTGATCGAGCGCCTGCGCGAGTGGCTGTCGCCCGACAGCGTCGAAGTCGTCTACTAAAAGAACGCCATGTCCCTTCCAGCGTCCATGCGCTACGTCGAAATCCGCGAGCCGGGTCCGCCGGACGTGCTCCACATGGTCGAAGGACCGCTGCCGCAAGCCAAGGCCGGCGAGGTGCTCGTCGAAGTCGCGTATGCGGGCGTGAACCGGCCCGATTGCCTGCAGCGCGCCGGCGCCTATCCGCCGCCGGCCGACGCTTCGCCCGTGCCGGGCCTCGAGATCGCAGGGCGTGTCGCGGCGCTCGGCGATGGCGTCACGCAGTGGAAGATCGGCGATGAAGTGTGCGCGCTCACGCCGGGCGGCGGATACGCGCAGTACTGCACCACACCCGCGGGCTTCTGCCTGCCGCTGCCTCCCGGCCTGTCGATGCGCGACGCCGCGTGCGTGCCCGAGACCTACTTCACGGTCTGGTACAACCTCTTCGAGCGCATTGGCTTCGACGCAGGCGAGTCGGTGCTGATCCACGGCGGCACGAGCGGCATCGGGCTTACGGCCATCCAGCTGTGCAAAGCGTTCGGCGCGACGGTGTTCACCACCGCCGGATCCGACGACAAGGTCGCGTTCTGCCGTGCGATGGGTGCGGATCACGCGCTCAACTACAAGACGCAGGACTGGGCCGCCGAGCTGTGGAAGCTCACGGGCAAGAAGGGCGTGAACGTCGTGCTCGACATGGTCGGCGGCGATTACGTGCAGAAGAACCTGCGCTCGCTCGCCAGCGACGGCCGGATGTCGCAGATCGCGTTCCTTCAGAGCAGCGTCGTGGAGATCGACATGCGGCTCATCATGATGAAGCGGCTGGTCGTCACCGGCTCGACGCTCCGCGCGAGTCCTGCGTCGCGCAAGGTGGCGCTCGCGCAAGCGCTGCGCGAAAAGGTCTGGCCCCTGTTCGGCGAGGGCAAGCTCAAAGTGGTGATCGCCCAGACCTATCCGCTCGCGGAGGCCGCGAAGGCGCATGCGCTGATGGAGTCAGGCACTCTCATCGGCAAGATCGCGCTGCAGGTTTAATACGTAGCTCTTCCTCCGGATATATCGAACGTCGCACCGGTCGAGAAGCTGCAGTCCTCGCTCGCGAGCCAGCCCACGAGCGACGCGATCTCCTCGACTTGCCCGAAACGCGCCATCGGGATCTTCGACAGCATGAAGTCGATGTGCTGCTGCGTCATCTGCGAGAACATGCCGGTGCGCACCGCGGCCGGCGTCACGCAATTCACGCGGATGTTGGTGCTGGCGAGCTCCTTGCCGAGCGACTTCGTGAGCGCGATCACGGCCGCCTTCGACGCGCTGTACGCCGAGGCGTTGGGATTGCCTTCCTTGCCTGCCACCGACGCGATGTTCACGATGCGGCCATAGTCGCCCGTGCGCATGACCGGCACCACCGCGCGATTGCAGAGGAAGAGGCCGTGGACGTTGACCTCGAACACCTGCTTCCACGCATCGACGGGATAGTCGACGAGCGTCGAGTTCGGTCCGGTGATGCCTGCCGAGCACACGAGGACGTCGATGCGTCCCTGGGCGTCCGCCGTGGCCTTCGCCGCGTTCGCCACGTCGCTTTCGCTCGTGACGTCGACGCGCACCGTCTGCGCGGCAGTGCCGAGAACCTTCCGCGCTTCGTCGAGGTGGCCCTGCACCATGTCCCACAGGCACACGCGCGCGCCGCTCTGGACCAGCCGTTGCGCGACCGCGAGGCCGATGCCCTGCGCGCCTCCGGTGACGACGGCCACCCGTCCTTCGAAATCGAGCTTGTTCATTGTCCGGCTCCGCGAAAGCGCGAAAGGATAGCAGTTCAGCGGAAATAGACGCCGATGGCGATGACGAGCGCCGCGACCGCCACGACGCCGATGACGCAGACGAGGCCGAACATCGTCGTGCGCGTGTCGCTCTGGAACATCAGCATGTCGTCCATCAGCTCCGCGACTTGTGCGTTCGTTGCGGGGGCCAACGGCGCGGCAGGGTCCGCGATCATCGCGACCGTGCCGAGCGGCGCGACCTCCATCGGCAGGATCATCACGTAATTGGTCACGGGCAGCGTGCGAAACGCGTGGTTGTCCCATGCCTTGATGCGCTCGCCCGCGCGCATCCGGTAGGCGAGCGCCTTGGCGTCGGCGCCGCTGCGCGCGCCGGCGTGCAGGATGAACTTCGATGGCACCCGGCCCGCGTTGGCCACGCGAAGGAGCGTTGCGAACTTGTCGGCGGCCATCGCGACGTTGACCTGGAACTTCGCGGGCGCCTGGCGCGGATCGCTGCCGGAGGCGACGTACACGACGGAGCCGATGCTGCCGTTGCCCGCGGCCTTGCGCTCACGGATGCGCAGCACGCCGCCCAGGTCGTTGAGCGCACCTCCGGTCGACAGCTCGATGGCCTCGTCGTCGTCGAGCACGACCTTCAGCACGAGCACGCTGTCCCGGTTGTCCTCCATGACGAGCCGCGCTTTGGTCGGGCGCAGTCCGATAAGCGGCATCCCAAGCCCCTTTGTACGTCCGTGCAAATCGCCGTGCGGGCACACGACGACTGCGCTGGCGCGCGATTCTAAGTCATCGGACGGCGATCACGGTGCGGATTATTCCGTTGTCGGATACAGCACATGTCGTTGTCATGGCGGCGGAAGCGAGGGAAAATCATGGTCCCGCATCGTTCCAGGAACCTGCCGTCATGCGCACGTCGTTTCTGCTTCCCATGCTCCTCGTTGCCGCGTTTGCCGTCGATGCCGACGCAGCGCGCGTCGCACGCCCGCATGCGCCGAAGGTCGTCCCGAAGATCGGCATCACCGCCGGCGGATCCGCGACGGCACTTGCACAGTCGCTCGTCGGGGCCGGCGTGACGGTCAGCAATGCGCGGTTCACCGGCGACCCGGCGGCGGCCGGCACGTTCACGGGCGCAGCGGGCGACATCGCCGTGGCAAGCGGCGTCATCCTGTCGACGGGCAAGGTCGTGGACGCCGACGGCCCCAACGTCGACGAAGGCTGGAGCACGGACTTCAGCCGGCCCGGCGACGCCGACCTCACGGCCATCGTCGGCGCCCAGACATTCGATGCGGCCGTGCTCGAGTTCGACGTCGTGCCCGTCGGAACCACGATGTCGATCCGCTTCGTGTTTGCGTCCGAAGAGTATCCCGAGTTCGTCGACAGCGACTTCAACGACGTGCTCGCGATCTACGTCAACGGCGTCAACTGCGCGAACTTCAATGGCAGGCCCGTTGCGATCAACTCGATCAACGAGAACGTCAATGCCGCGTTCTTCGTTCCGAATTACGGCACCGCGCACAACACCGAGTTCGACGGCTTCACGGTCCCGCTCGATTGTGTCGCGAACGTCACGCCGGGCGTCGTCAACCGCGTGAAGATCGCGATCGCGGACACCTCCGACGGCATCTACGACGCGGCCGTGTTCCTCGCCGGGGGCGGCATGAGCTCGCCGGGAACGGGCGCGGTCACCGGCAGCAACGTCGTGCGCGTCGTCGAGTACTACCACGCGGGCTTCGACCACTACTTCATGACGGCGATCCCCAACGAGATCACGCTGCTCGACAACGGAACGATCACCGGCTGGATTCGCACCGGCCACTCGTTCAACGTGTTCGTGTCGGGCACGTCCGGCACGGTCGACGTCTGCCGGTTCTTCAGCACGGCGTTCGGGAGCAAGAGCTCGCACTTCTACACGCCGTACGCGAGCGAGTGCACGATCGTGAAGCAGAACCCCAACTGGCAGTTCGAGGCCGCGGTGTTCAACATGGTGCTGCCCAGGATCGACGGCACGTGCGAGCCCGGTCTGAAACCGCTCTATCGCCTCTACAACAACGGCATGGGCGGCGCGCCCAACCATCGGCAGGTCACCGACCTGTCGCTGTTCCAGATGATGAAGGCGCTGGGGTGGACGCCCGAGGGAGCAGGACCGGGCGTGATCGCCTGCGTGCCCAGCTAGCGAAGCTGGCGCCACGCGTCGCGGATGCGAGCCGCGACATCGACGGCCGCACGTGGCTTTGCCGCGTGCGGCTTTTCATTGGAGGCGTCATCGACCGCCCGTGGCCACGTCACGTGGTCGAGCGTGTCGCACACCGCTGCGGTGAGGAATCGGCTGCGCGACGCGTAGACGTGGCGGTCGCCGCCGCGCGACTGCTGCGACACGTAGAACCGTTGCGGCACGACGATCGCAAGTCGGTCGCGCGCGCGGGTCATGGCGACGTACAGCAGGCGCCGCTCCTCCTCGATGTCCTCGGCGCGTCCGGTTGCCATGTCCGACGGGATGCATCCGTCCACGCCGTTCAGGATGTTCACGCTGCGCCACTCCTGCCCTTTCGCGGAGTGGATCGTCGACAGGATGAGGTAGTCGTCGTCGATGCGAGGCGTGTCCGCCATTGCCGACGCGGCGGAGGGCGGATCGAGCGTGATCTCGGTGAGGAAGCGCTCGCGCGACGGGTAAGTCGCCGCGATGCGCGACAACGCGGAAAGGTCGAGCGCCCGCGAAGGGCCATCCTCGTGGATGCGCATGAGATGCGGCTCGTACCAGGCAAGCACGTCGTCGACGTCGGCGGGCCAGCGCGCCTGCGGCGTGCGGAGCTGCGCAAGCAGCGCGACGAGCGGTGGCCAGTGTTCCGCGCATCCGCGTGGCAGCGCTGCATCGTCGACGTGGCCGCTGTCCGCCATGCAGTCGCCGAGGCGCGTCGCGTTCGCGGGGCCGATGCCCGGCAGCAGTCGAAGCACGCGGTATGCGGCGAGGCGATCGCGCGGGTTGTGCGCCCAGCGCAGCGCGCACAGGACGTCCTTCACGTGGGCGGCGTCCAGGAACTTGAGACCGCCATACTTTACGAACGGGATGTTGCGTCGAGCGAGCTCGAGCTCCAGCGGCGCGCTGTGGCTCGACGTTCGAAACAGCACGGCCTGCGACTTGAGCGGCATGCCCCGCTCGCGGCATGCGAGCACGTCCTCGGCGACGTAACGCGCCTGGTCCGACTCGTCCTTCACGGTGACGAGAAGCGGTCGCTCGCCGATGCCACGCACGCCCGTGAGACTCTTGGTGAATCGCTCCGCGGCGTCCGCCATCACGGCGTTGGACGCGTCGAGGATTGCCTGCGCCGAGCGGTAGTTGACGTCGAGCGTCATCGTGGTCGCCGGCGGATCGAACAGCGATGGAAAGTCGAGGATGTTGCGCACTTCCGCCGCGCGGAATCCGTAGATGGCTTGCGCATCGTCGCCGACGACGGTGACGCCTTCGCCGGCGGGCTTCATGCGCGCGAGGATCGAACCTTGCAGGCGATTGGTATCCTGGTACTCGTCGACGAGCACGTGATCGAAGAGCGACGACACTTCGCTCGCGAGTGCCTCGTCGGCGAGCATGGCGTCCCAGTACAGAAGAAGGTCGTCGAAGTCGAGGATGTGCTGCGCCTGCTTGGCATCGACGTACGCGGCAAAGAGTTGGGCGAGCTCGTCTTCCCACTCCACCCAGCGGGGAAACGTCTCGGCCAGGACATCGGGCAGCCGCTGCTGCGCGTTGACGACGCGCGAGTAGATCGTCATGCACGCGCCGGCGGACGGGAACCTGCGCTGCGTGACATCGATCGCGAGCGTGCTTCGCGCGACACCCATGAGGTCTTCGGAGTCGCCGCGGTCGTGGATGGTGAACTCCGGCGCGAGCGCGATGCGCTCGGCGTAAAGGCGCAGCAGCTTGGCGCCGGCGCTGTGGAAGGTACCCGCCCACGGCAGCACGACCGGAACGTCGCCGTTGCGGCCGCGCAGGAGGGTTCCCACGACGCGGCCCGCACGCGTCTCGAGTTCCGCTGCCGCACGCCGGCTGAAGGTGAGGAGCAGGATGCGATTCGGATCCGCTCCGTCGCGGATCAGCCGCCCGACGCGATGCGCGATCGTGTTCGTCTTGCCGGTGCCCGCACCCGCGATGACGAGGAGAGGCGGGTGCGGCCCGGCGCCGCCGAAGGCGACGACGGACTGTTGCGCATCGTTGAGCGCCGCAAGGGCATTGCTAGAACCGTCGGGCATGGCGCCGTCGCTGTCGAACGTTCGTTCGGCATGATAGCAGCCAACCAAGGGCGCCGTGCATGTCGCGCCGTATGAGATCCCCGAAACTCGCTGAGTAATGGTGAGGTTCGAGGCCAGTTCCAAGCTCGCGGTTCATGCATGCCGACTCGTGCATCCACCTGAGTGTGGCAAAAATGATCTACACACGTTTCAACATTGTAGCTAACAAAGATCTCTGAAGGGCCGCGGCGCATTGTCGCCTTGCGATACAAGGCAGCGTTGCATGGTATCAGTTCGCGGTTTTGTGGACGACAAAGAGAGCCGCAATCGATCCCGTTTTCCAATACTCTGCTTTGCCACTGCGAAACCAGGCGAAGTCGATTGCGCGAGGTCGCACACTCAACTAATGTTCCGCTTGGATTGCCTCGTTTCACGACATGTGGCGAGCTTGCGGCTCACGCGACAAACCTGCGGTTGACACACACCTGAGGGGACGAACGATGCGGCGGTTCACTGTATTGATGGGGATCCTGGGGTTGCTGGCGGGCGTCGGCACAGCCGGTGCACACACTACGTCGCTTGGTTTTGTGCCAGGTGGGTCGCCTGGTTCGGTGACCTTCTGGGCCGGTTCGTACAACCATGGCGGTACGCCCGTGAACGAAGGCACCGTCACGCTGACCGGCGTCACTGTCGTGTATTCGCAGACGGTCAACTTCAACATCGCCCCGGTCGGATCGAAGCCCCCCGGCTTGGTGGATGGCAACAACAACTTCTACTGGTGCAACGATGCCACGTACAGCTTTCCATGCAATACCGACCCGGGTATCGGGGGAGGCGTCGTGTGGTGGCAAGGCGTGACGTTCACGGGCCTTCAGCCGGGCACCTACAGGATCACCTGCGGCGGGACCTGTGGCACGACCGCGCAGTGGGCGAGCCTGAACCCTGCCACAGGGGTAGTGGACGCCACCCTGACCGGCGCGATTGTCGGCGCCGCCCCACTCGCCCCGGTGCCGACCCTCAGCGAATGGTCGCTGATCCTGTTGGCTGGCCTGGTGATGCTGATCGCCGCCTTCACCTTCATGAGACGGCGGGGACCCGGCGGGCCTGTAGCCTGACGATCTTTCGGACCCCGCTGAGTGCGGGGTTCTTTTTTTGCGCAGACCCGCGTTGCAAGAATCGCTTGAACCCCGATTCACACCGCGGACCGCTTGGTTGATTCCGCCACTTGACGCTGCTTTGTTGCGGCCGCCCACGCCGCAACGATACGGTTTACACGGCTGCTGTAATCGTTCTTAGGCGTCGGCCGACAGCCGCGTCCATGATCTCCGCGGCGTCGGCGCGTGGGCAGTAGTCGATGCGCCCAGGCCGGCGCGCCATAGGCACTGTTGCTCGCGCTTCCCTCGCGGTCAGTCACTCAACCTGTCGAACTGTGCGCGAGTGTACGGTCGCATCGCCGTTCGCTGCAGAGCGTCTACCTGGCTGCCATGCGCTCATCCGCCGCCGCGCGCGCCATCAGCGCTTCCACGGCGCCCCTCAGCTCGGACAGTTCTCGCGTGTAGGTCTCCTTCAGTTCTGCAATCTCCGCGCGTTGGGCCTCGATCGTCCGCTGCTGCTTCTGGTACTCGTTGAGCAGCATCGGTGCCAGATACTGATACATGACGGTCTCCGGCTTGCCGTCCTTGATGGCGACCATGCCTGGGTAGACCGCAGCGACCTCCTCTGCGATTAGCCCGTACTGCAGGCGCGGACCGCCAGCGGCCTGGTCGGCTTTGTAGTGGAATGTCACAGGACGAAGTTGCCTGAGCCCAGCGCTCGCATCGCTCATGTCCGCAATGTCGTCCTTGGTGTCGCGCGAAGAGCTGATGGTGCCGAGTTGGCCGTTGCTATCGACTACGACGTTGACGGCGTCGTTCATGCCAGTGGACACGCCGCGCACAGCAGCCAGGAAGGCTTTCGCCTGAATCGCCATGTCGCCGATCCGGATCGTTTTGTCGTCGGAGGTGTTTCCGGGATTTCCGATGTGAACGTTATAGGTTCCGGTCGTAAGGTTAAAGCCCGCCTCATACCCCAAGGCGATATTCAGATTGCCGGTAGCGTTGTAGAGCGAACGATTCCCCACGGCGGTATTGGCGGCTCCCCCGGCGTTCGTCAGAAGCGCATGCAGGCCGACAGCGACGTTCAAAAAGCCGGTCGTATTGCCATATGCGGCCGCGTATCCAATCGCAGTGTTGTCGATACCGGACAAGGTATTGCTGAGCGCTAGTGCTCCGACCGCAGTGTTGTCCTGGCCACTCGAACTCTTGTTCAGGGCAAGGTGGCCAATGCCCGTATTGTTGCTTCCACCGCTAACGAAGTTGCCCGCGTTTACACCGAGGAAAGTCGAATTGATGCCGAAGTTATGGAGAAACGCGCCGCCCGGCTTGGTGATCGTCCCGACGTCCGGTGCTGTCGTGTCGGGTTGAGTCGCCAGGCGATTGACGAACGCCGCCATTTGGCTGCGCGCTACGCCGTCGTTCGGGCAATAAAGGCGACGATTTGCGTCGATGATGAGGCAGCCCTGCGTGATTCCATTCTGTGCCGCCCAGGTGATATAGCTGCAGAACGGGTCCTCACCGAGCACGTCGGTGAACACCGAGCCATTCGCGCCCGGACAGAAGTGGGCATGGGCTGGTCCGCCGAGTACGAATAGCGTGACTATAGATAACAGCGATTTGCGCATTGGATTCTCCCGGATGGCCTGCGAGGAGCGAGGGCCCCGCTTGTCGCGACTTTAACGTCCGGCGTGAGTCGGCGATAGGATGTCTGCAACTTCCGTGTTGTTGCACGTCGCATTCGAAAGTACCCCGCTGGCGGCCGCTGTCTACTGGCGACGGAAGTCCAGACGCGATCCGCGTGCTTGGCATCCCATGTGTTGCGGGCGTTGGCATGCCACTCCGGGCGACGGCCTCGAACGTGTTGGCACCAGCTATTTTTGCCGCGCGCTTTGCGGCTTGCTTCTCGGCACCGGGGTCGCGGCGTTCACGGAGGAGCGCCTTGGCGTCGTCTCGGCGTTTGCGCGCTTCCTTGAGCTTGACCGCCGCATATGCGCCAAGGGCAAGCAACTTCTCGCGCCCGGCCATCGAGTGGATTTTCTTGTTTGGTGCCGGCAGTAGGAATCGAACCCACGACCAACGGTTTACAAAACCGCTGCTCTACCGCTGAGCTATGCCGGCGATGCTTTGTTCGGGCCCGCCTGCTCGCGCCGCTACTTGATGATCTGCAAATGCGGCGGGCGCTTGCGCTTGGAACCGTTGCCGTCCTTGGCCGCGGCCGGCTTCTCGGGATCGCGTGGCGCGGTGGCGGACACCAGCGACGCGGCGGGGTCCTGCGGAGAATTGAAGGCGAACCCGTAGCCCGTTTCCTTCGCGAAGATTCCCGACACCGCGTTGATCGGCACGGCGACCTCCTGCGAGGCGCCGTTGAACCGCGCGGTGAACTGGATCCATTCGTTGTCGATGGTCAGCTTGCGGGTGGCCGTGGTGCTCACGTTCAGCACGATCTCGCCGTTCTTCACGAACGCCGCCGGCACGCGCGTCTGCTCGTTCACCTTCACCGCGAGATAGGGCGTCAGCGCGTTGTCGCCGCACCACTCGCAGATGGCACGAATCAGGTACGGCTTTGCGGATTGCTCGGACATGGCGGGAAGATACTACGCAGCCGCCGGGTCCCGTCAAGTGCGGCCGTTCCTACAAGCTTATTTCCGCATCCCCCGCTCCGCCGACGTCAGCGCCTCCGAGAACGCGGGCCGCGCGAACAACCGCTCGGCGTATTTCATGAGCGGGGCGGCCTGCTTCGGCATCGCGATGCCGTAATAGTCGAGCCGCCACAGGAGCGGCGTGATCGCGACGTCGAGCATCGAATAGTCCTCGCCCAGCATGTGCTTGTGCTTGGCGAACACCGGCGTGATCTGCAGCAGCGCGTCGCGAACGAGCGAGCGCGCCTTCTCGGCCGCCTTCTGGTTGTTGCCCTCGAGCGCGTCGATGTGGACGAAGAGCTCCTTCTCGAAACGGTGCAGGAAGAGCCGCGCACGCGCGCGCATCACCGGGTCCGCCGGCATGAGCTGGGGGTGCGGGAAACGCTCGTCGATGTACTCGTTGATGATGTTGGACTCGTGGAGCACCAGGTCGCGCTCGACGAGCACCGGCACCTGGTTGTACGGGTTCATGACGGCCAGGTCCTCGGGCTTGTGGTCGAGGTCGACGTCGATGATCTGGAAGTCCATGCCCTTCTCGTGCAGGACGATGCGGCAACGCTGCGAAAACGGGTCGGTCGTCCCGGAATAGAGGGTCATCATGGTGGCATCTCCTTCGGCCGCCGGTCTGTCGGCGGCGTGCTTGTCACTTGTGGCTGGGCCCGCGGGATCCGCGAGGCCGGGTCCGGCGGACCGTTTCTAGTGAACGTCCTTCCAGTACATGCGCTTCAGCGCGTACACGAGGACGAACAGGACGCCGAGGTAAAGCAGCACGACGATGCCGAGACGGACGCGCTCGTTGCGCGTGGGCTCGGCCATGTAGTCCATGTAGTTGACGAGGTCGGCCACGAACGCCTGGTACTGCGCGGGCGTCATCGAGCCTTGCGCGTTCGGGTCGGCCTGCACGGTGCGAACGAAATACTTCCCGTTCGGCGCCGGATCGACGCGCACCAGGCCCTTCTTGGCGATGGCGGCGGCGCTGGCCTTCTCGTGGTCCTCGAATTCCGTGGACACGAGCGTGTTGGGACCGGTGAGCGTCCATAGCACGTGCGGCATGCCGACGTTGGGGAACACGAGGTTGTTCCATCCGGTGGGCGTGGAACCGTCGCGATAGAACCCGAGAAGGTAGTTGTACAGCCAGTCCGCCCCGCGCACGCGCGCCTCGACCGACAGGTCGGGCGGCACGGCGCCGAACCACGCCTTGCCCTCCGCGGGCGTCATCGCGACCGTCATGGTCGAGCCGATCTTGTCGGTCGCGAACATGAGGTTGTCCTTGATCTGCTGCTCGGTGAGGCCGATGTCCTTCAGCCGCTCGTAGCGCATGTACTTCGCGCTGTGGCAGTTGAGGCAGTAGTTCACGAAGTTGCGCGCGCCCCGCTGCAGCGATTCCGCGTCGAGGCGATGGATCGGCGCAGGATCCATGCGGACGTCCGTGCCGCCCGACGCGAACGCGAGGCTGCACGCCAGCAACGACATCAGAGTGGCGATCGTTTTCATGGTTCTCATCGCACTCTCTCGGGAACGGGCTTCGTCCTGTCGCGACGCGTGTACCACGGCATGAGGAAGAAGAAGAGGAAGTACACGACGGTGAGGAGGCGCGCCACGACCGTCGCCTTGTCCGCGCCGCCGAGTATCGGCCAGCTCTCGGGGAACTGGCCCCATACGGTGACCGGCACCACGCCGAGATATCCGAGGACGAGGAACGACACGACGAACGCCGCGAGCCACGACTTGTACAGCGTGCCGCGATAGCGGATCGACTTCACCGCGCCCTTGTCGAGCCAGGGCAGGAAGAAGAAGATCATCACGGATACGCCCATCGCGACGACGCCCCAGAACTGGCTGTCCATGAACGACGGCACGGCGCGCAGGATCGCGTAATACGGCGTGAAATACCACACCGGTGCGATGTGCTCCGGCGTCTTCAGCGGATCGGCCGGGATGAAGTTGTTCGCCTCGAGGAAGTAGCCGCCCATCTCCGGCAGGAAGAACATGATCGCGGAGAACACGGCGAGGAAGAAGACGACGCCGACGATGTCCTTGATCGTGTAGTACGGATGGCTGTTGATGCCGTCGAGGTACAGGCCCGTGGCCGGGTCCTTCGGCTGCTTCTTGATCTCGATCCCGTCGGGATTGCTCGATCCCACTTCGTGCAGCGCCATGAGGTGCGCCGCGACGAGTCCGAGCAACACCAGCGGGAACGCAATCACGTGGAACGCGAAGAAGCGGTTGAGCGTGATGTCCGAGATCGTGTAGTCGCCGCGGATCCACGTGCTGAGGCCTTCGCCGATGAAGGGCACGGTCGCGAAGAGGTTGACGATGACTTGCGCGCCCCAGTACGACATCTGGCCCCACGGCAGGAGATAGCCGAAAAAGGCCTCGCCCATGAGCGTGAGATAGATAAGGCAGCCGAAGATCCACAGGAGCTCGCGCGGCTTCCTGTAGCTGCCGTACATCAGGCCCCGGAACATGTGCAGGTAGACGACTACGAAGAACATCGACGCGCCGGTCGAGTGCATGTAGCGGATGAGCCATCCCCACTGCACGTCGCGCATGATGTACTCGACGGACCCGAACGCCAGCGCGGCGTCCGGCTTGTAGTTCATCGTGAGGAAGATGCCCGTCACGATCTGCATGACGAGCACGAGCGTCGCGAGCGAACCGAAGTAGTACCAGAAGTTGAAGTTCTTGGGCGCGACGTACTTGCCCCACTGCGACTCCCACAGCGCCGTCAGCGGGAAGCGCGCGTCGATCCACTCCATGATCTTGGTGGCCATCTCTACGACTCCTTGCCGTCCTGGCCGACACCGATGACGATCTTCGTGTCGGACAGGTACTTGTGCGGCGGAATCACGAGATTGGTCGGCGCGGGCACGCCCTTGTACACGCGGCCGGCGAGATCGAACTTCGACTGGTGGCACGGGCAGAAGAAGCCGCCGAGCCAATCCGGACCGAGGTCCGCGGGCGCGATCTCCGGACGGAACGTCGGCGAGCAGCCGAGGTGCGTGCAGATGCCGATCGCGATCCAGTAATTGTCCTTGATCGATCGATGCTCGTTCTTGCAGTACGCGGGCTGTTGCGGCACGTTCGAGTTGGGATCGGCGAGCCGGGCGTCGAGCTTCGGCAGCGACGAGAGCATCGGCTGCGTGCGATTGAGCACCCAGCACACCTTGCCGCGCCACTCGACGGTGATGAGCTGGCCGGGCTCGACCTTGCCGATCTCGACCTCGACCGGCGCACCCGCGGCCTTCGCGCGCTCGGAAGGTTCGAACGACTTGATGAACGGGATCGCGGCGATTGCCGCGCCCACACCGCCCACCACGCCGCTCGCCGTGATCAGGAAGCGGCGTCGCTTGTTCTCGTTGGAATTCGTCAAAGCGTCTGACATCCCCATGCCTTTTGACATCCGTAGCAAGATGGGCGCAAGCCGGGCCGTTCGAGCTGTCGGAAGCCGGCAGCCGCCCTTTGCGCATGTGAGGGTTGCAAAACCTGACAATTATACGCGATCGAGGCCCCTCGCCGGAAGCCTCGCAAGCCTCAGGCGACTGAAAATCGCCCCGAATCAGCGGGTTGCAGCCCCCGGCGGCCCGTCGTGCCACGCCTTTCGACCGCCGTTGGGTCGCGCCGGCTCTTATACTCCTGCCAATGCTTCGCAAATTCTGGCTTCTCTTCGCGCAGGCCTGCACGCTTTGCCTCGCGGCACTGTTCGTCGTGGCCACGTTGCGGCCGGACCTCCTGCCGCGCACCAATGGGCGCACCGCCAGCGTCATCGTCACGCAGGAAGCGACGACGCCGGTCGTCGCAGCGCGCGTCGCGACGTACGCGGATGCGACCAAGAAGGCCATGCCCGCGGTCGTCAACATCTACACGAGCAAGGAAGTGCGCTCGCGCAACCCGCTGGCCGACGACCCGATGTTCCGTCGTTACTTCCCCGACTTCGATCGCGGCGCGACGGCCCGCCAGACGAGCCTCGGCTCCGGCGTCATCGTCGCCTCCGAGGGCTACGTGCTGACGAACCACCACGTGATCCAGGGCGCGGACGACATCCAGCTCGTGCTGTCGGACGGGCGTCGTGTCAGCGCGCGCGTGCGCGGCACCGATCCGGAATCCGATCTCGCGGTCCTGAAGGCCGAGGAAGAGAATTTGCCGGCGATGACGTTCGCGGCCGCCGACAACCTGCAGGTCGGCGACGTCGTGCTCGCGATCGGCAATCCGTTCGGCCTCGGCAACACGGTCACGATGGGCATCGTGAGCGCGCTCGGCCGCAACTATCTCGGCGTCAACAGGTTCGAGGATTTCATCCAGACGGACGCCGCGATCAACCCGGGCAACTCGGGCGGTGCGTTGATCGACACGGCAGGCAATCTCGTCGGCATCAACAGCACGATCTTCTCGCAAACGGGCGGATCGCTCGGCATCGGCTTCTCCATACCCGTATCGCTGGCGCGCAACGTGTTCGAGCAGATCGTGCGCGACGGCGAAGTCACGCGCGGCTGGCTCGGCATCGAGCCGACCGCCGTGACGGCCGACGTTGCGAAAGCCCTGGCGCTGCCGAAGTCGGAAGGTGTCGTCATCCGCAACGTCCAGCCGGGAGGGCCGGCCGAGCGCGCCGGCATGAAAGTACTCGACGTGGTGCTCGAGATCAGCGGCAAATCCACGCGCAGCGTGCCGCAATTGCTCGCGCGCATCGCGGAGCTGCCACCCGGGTCGACCATCAAGGTCAAGGTGGTCCGGGCGGGCTTTCCAGCACATTGGGATCCTAAGCTTAGAATTCCACGTGGACAAGTTGTCGC
>JADMIO011235733.1_pt1 | contig 134901 bp, 134 predicted proteins | sample 8958161 | NCBI WGS metagenome assembly JADMIO01 (sample SAMN16585339, study PRJNA669376) | soil metagenome | isolation source: Crop rotation soil | place: USA: Cullars Rotation, Alabama | collected 2011 | reverse complement strand
TGGCAGCCGTCGCCTCAGGCGCTCGCCCCTTGACAGCCGAGACCATTGCTTTTTCCCCGCTTTCTTCCCGCCGCGCCGCCCGGCGCAGGACGACCAGGTCGGCGTGCGCGAGCAGGCAGAGCGTGGCGTGGCGGTGCCAGGCCGCCCACTGGCGCACCTCGTACTGGTCGAGGCCGACCTCGCCCTTCGCCTGCGCGAAGCCCTCCTCGATCTGCCAGCGTGCGGTGCACACCCGGACCAGTTCTTCCGCCCCCGTCTCTTCCGGGCCGTAGGCGAGGAAGTACGCGTGCTCGTTCGGGTCCTCGGCGTCGCGCCGGACGAGCAGCCAGCGGCGCATCCCGTCGGCGCACGCCTCGGAGAGCTCCAGGCACGCCCACGGCTCGTCCGACGCTGCGGCGGACAACCGCCCCCCTAGCTGCTCCGCCCGTTCGCGCCGTCCCTCATACCGGACCGCGTTCGTCTTCGGGATCATCAGCGCGTAGGCGCGGCCCTGCTCCTCGAGCCACCGGCGCAGCCCGTGCGACCGGCCGGAGAAGGCATCCCCGACGACCCATCGCGCGGGGACGCCCGCGTCGAACGCCCGCGCCAGCATCCGCTTGGCAAGCTCGATCTTGGTCGCGAACCGGGTCTCCTGGGGAATCGCCGCTTCGGCTCGGCGCGCCCGGTCGTCCACCCAGTCTCGCGGCAGGGACCAGGGCGCGGTCGATGAAGGCGGCGCCATCGGTCGACGCGTACGCGAGGAAGACGCCGACCTGGCAATTCACGGTCGTGCCGGCCGTCCCGGTGGTCCTGGCGCGCGACGCCGCAGGACTTCGCCCCCTTCTTCAAGAACCCGGTCTCATCCACGACGAGAACGCCGGTGGCTTCGTCCCCCAGCTGCTCGACGACGTAGTTCCTGAGGTCGTCGCGGACATCGTCAGCGTCCCAGGTGGCGGCGTTCAGGAGGCGCTGCACCCCCTGCGGCCCGACCTCGCCGATCGCCTCCGCGAGTTGCCAGCCGTTCTTGCGCGGTACCTGTTCGCGCAGGCCCACCAGGTAGCGCCCGGCCCGTTCGCGCGCTTCGGAGCGGGCGAAGCGGTGGGCAATCCGCGCGTGCAGATCCGCCAACGCGGCCGAGCATCGTTCAATCGCGGTCAGTCCGAGTCCGCCAGGCGACGCGTCCATTTTCCCCTCCCGCTAGTGAAAGCGGAAAGCGTACCGCGGCGCCCGACTAAGTGTTGCTGTAGGGGAGTGTATCGGGACCCAAGACGATCGCCAGACCCACGACGAAGCGTTTTGCAACGGACTCGGGCGTTTTCAGGGTATATGAAAATAATTTAATAACATAAATAGGCTTTTATCAACATACATAAAATGCTTAACTTTTATATCATAACAATGATTCATCGGAGACTCGAGCGGGATGCGTTATCCGTCATGCCCGTCACGGGACCTCTTCGAGGATGCGTCCTCATCGATCCAGCGCCGCCAGATACCGCGCAACCGCGGCTGCGATCGGCTGGCCGGTGTGCGCCTCGTAGTAGCTGAACGCCGGACTGGGGTTGACCTCGAAGCAGACGACCCGCTGGTCGGGCGTGATCTTAAGGTCGATCCCGGCGAAGGGGAGGTCGAGGGCGGCGGCGAGCCGGACGCAGCGCGCGGCCAGGTCGTCGGTGAGCACCAGCGGGCTCAGCGTGGCCTCCTGTCCATACTGGCGCTCGGCGTAGCGGTAGTCGGCCGCCTCGCTCGCGATTGCCGTCGCGAAGACGGCGTCCCCCACCACGTGCACCCGGACGTTGGTGCCGTCGACGAAGGCCTGAAACTGGGTCGGGCACCAGCGGATGCGCTCCAGCCGTGGGAGATCGGCCTCCTCCAGGAGTTGCACGATCGAACGCACCCCGCTGATCGACTTGTAGATGACGCGACCGTGCTCGGCCACAAAGGCGCGCGCTCGGTCCGGGTCGTTGGTGACGAGCGTCTCCGGGATGGCAAAGCCGTGGGTCCGAATCAGCTGCGCCTGATAGGGTTTCGAGCTGTTCGACCCCATCGGGTTGGTGCGATTGACCACCCGGGCCGGCGCGATCTCGTACCAGCGCAGGAGCGCCTCGTGCACACGGCGGCAGTGGCGTCGCAGCGCGGAGTCGGCCGGTTGGTCCGCGAACTCCGGCAGCATCCGGTCGTCCATCAGGCGCGTGTAGACGCCGGAGATCTCCTCGAGCCGGCAGCGGCGGCCGGCGACGTCGAGTTCCCCGGTCACGCGGCCACCGACCACCTCGAACCAGAGGGCCGTCGCGGCAAACTGCCGCTGGTTGAAGACGAGATAGGGAACGCCGCTGCGGGCCAACTGTTCGGCCACCAGCGCCAGCGGCCGCTCCGACGGGATACCACAGAGCAGGATCATGCCCGGGCCCGCACCCCCCGTCCGGTACGCAGGGCCGCCGCCAGGACGTCCAGCAGCGGGGCACCGCCCAAACGCAGATCGGGCAGGGGCGTCGCCCCGGCGAAGATCCAGGCTCCCGACCCGTCGACGGCGAATTCGATACCGAGCAGATCGAGGGCGGCCAGCTCCGCCAGCCGCCGGCAGCCGGCGCGGATCGCGGCCGGGAGTCCCGGGCCGAAGACTTGCCCAGCGACCACGATCGTGTGGACGACCGGCGTCCCAGCCGGTACGAGCCGCTGCTCGGCGAGCGGGTCGCCCTCGTCGGCGCTCCCCTGCCGGTACGTCGGCGTCGGCAGCCCGGCCCGGGCCGCCAACCAGACCCATTCGGAGGTATGGCGCCAGGCGCCCGACAGCCCCTGGGGCCGAGGCCGGTTCAGGACCGGACCGGGTAGCGCGGCGAGGCAACTGAGGACCAGCGCGTGCAGCTCCTGGGCAGCGTAGTCCCGATCGCGAGAACCGGCGCGGCCCAGATGCGCCGTCGGTACGCCGGTGAGCCGGTTCACGGCACCGTGGACGCGCTCGCCCTCAACGGTGCGCCCATCCGCCAGCCCGATCACCGTGCGAACCCCCTGGCTCCCCAGGCGGTGCTCCCAGTGCAGGCTGTACGCGAGGAGTTCGTCGCTCACGAGCTCCAGCGGCACCAAGCCGCGGCGCTGGAGCCCGCGATACGCCCAGAGGGCGGCGAAGTCGGTCGGCTGGCACAGGACGAGCCACATGCTGCCTTCACGCCCCGGCCGGTGACGCCCGCACGGGATGAGCCGACGCGCAGGTCCTCGCTTCCGGACGTCGCGCGCTAATACTCGCCCAACTTCTCGACGTCCTTGTCGTCCTTGAGCGCCTTGGCATCGGCCGCTTCCTTCGCAAGTCGTTGGCTCAAGGCGGCCAGGTCCGCGCCGCCGGCATCGGGCTCGCCCCTGAGCGCGCCGACGCTCAGATCCGGCCTCAGCTCGGGACTGATGAAGTGGGCCAGTTCGAGCACCGCCGACTCCAGCGCGGCCACGCGCTCCTCGAGGTCCCCTGCCAGCGCACCGGCATCCTGCGGCCACAGCCCAACGTCGAGCCGTTCGCGGATGTCCTTCTCCTTCTCCTTGATCTCGAGCTTCTCGCGCTTTACCTCCTTGAGTTCGTTCTTCTCGGCTTTCTCGCGCTTGAACTCCTTAAGCTCGTTCTTCTCGGCTTTCTCGCGCTTGAGTTCCTTGAACTCGTTCTTCTCGGCTTTCTCGCGCTTGAGTTCCTTGTTTTCGTTCTTGTTGTCCTTGAATTCCTTGAGGGCGTCCTTGCCCTCTTTCACGGGCGATTTCAGGCTGTCGATGGCCTGCCGCAGGTTGGGCCGATTGCCGATCCGCTGGGAGGCCGGCCGGTTGGGAGCATCCTGCTGCGGTGACCCGGTGCTCCGCAGCAGCTGACGCGCTTGGGCCGGGGTGAGCGGTTGGCGTCCACGCGCGCGCAGGACGCCCTGGACGCAACCGAGGGCGCCGACGACGATCGGCGAGGAGCTCGACGTGCCGCTGAACTGGTCGGTGTACCAGAGATCCTCGCTCGTCCCACCCTGCAGGTCGCCGTAGCCGGTCGTCGTGACCTCGCGTCCCCACCCTTGGACGTCGACGAGCGCCCCGAAGTTGGAGAAGTCCAGCCGCGAGCGATCCGGCCCATGGTTGCGACCGTGCGTGCCCGGGGGTGGTGCCCCGGCCCCGACCACGATCGCCCCGGAGTCGCGGTTGGCGCGGTTGAACGGGTTGGTCCAGGTCGCGGGGAACCCCGCCGGGCGGGCGCTGTAGAGCGGGTCGTCCAGGTTTTCGGCCCCGTTGCCGCCTGCCTCGACGACGACGACGCCTTTCGCCGTCGCGTAGCGGATGGCGGCGAAATCGTCTTCCCACCACTCGACGGCGATGTAGCCACGCTGATCGGCGCGGGAGGCGAAGTTGAACCGCGGGCCGGGGCGGTGCAGCTCGATCAGGATGATGTCGCCCGGGTTCAAGGCATCGGCGGCCTGGCGGATGGCGCCGGCCGAGCCAGTGCCTCCGAAGATGGCGATCGCCCGCGTGTTGGCGTCCGGGCAGATGCCGGTGATCCCGATCGTGTTGCGGTCGCCGCCGATCTCGCCGACGACGGCCGTGCCGTGGTTGCGCCAGCCGATGTCGGTCGATTGCGTCCCCCCGATCACGCCGCCCTGGTTGGCGCCGAGGTCCTCGTGGGAGAAGCGCCAGGCGCCTTCGACGTCGATGACGCGCACGCCCGTCCCGCTGCCGCCGGGCTGGGTCCAGGCGTAGCGGGCGTCGATACCGGCCGGCGCCGCGTCGAGGTAGACCTGGCGGGCGGTGAAGTCGGGTGTCGCCGGTGGAGCGGCCTGGGGTAGCGGGAACATGTCGTTCAGCCACTGGGCCGGCTCCGCCGGCGGCTTCACGTAGGCGGTCTCGATCGCCTCGTGCTCCCGCAGCCGCGCGGCGAGCTCGTCCATGCGCTCGTCGGGGGCGTCGACCTTGTAGTAGACCGTCAGGTCCGGCACGTCGGCGACGCCCTCGGCCGCGAGGGAAGCGGTGAGCGCCAGCAACCGCTCCTCGCTCGGGCCGAACAGCGGCCGCATCGTCGCCCCTTCCGCCGCGAGCAGATCGGCGAGATCGCCGACATCGACCGTGCCCAGGGCGGCGACGCTGCCCTCCGGCGTCGCCCGCAACGCGGCGTCGTGTCGGGCGACGACGATCAGTTCGCGCACGCGCTCGATCGAGGGTGGCTTGGCTCCTTCGGCAGTCGCCCCCGTAGTGGGCGGCGAGCCACCTTCGTCCTCGGCATCTGGCTTGGACGACCGTGAGGGTGCCCGTCGAGACTGTCCCATCCCGATCCCGTCCTTTCCTGCTGCCGCTGCGGTCGGCTCAGGGCGCCTCCGCCTCCGGCTTGATATAGGCCGCCGTGACTACCGGACTGTCGCTCAAGCGATCGACGATGCGCTGGGCCGTCGATTGATCGGGGACCTCGACCATGAAGTGCGTGGACAACTCGGGGTCGGCGATGCCTGGGTGGATCGGCCTGAGGTCGACGCCGAGATCGCCGACGGCCTCCAACACCCCCCACGCGCCGACGCCGGCCGGCCGTTCGCCCTGCAGCGTCCGTGCTGCCTCCGGCCGGAGGTGAACCGTTACTTGCACCATCGTGACTCGCTCACTGACCTGCTCCGGTGTCTGGGTACCGCGTCACGCCGCCGGATCGGGTCTTTGTGCTCGCGACGCGGAGCGGCGGAGCGCCGGCTCGCCGGCCAGCCGGCCGACGGTCCAGAGCCGCCGGGATGGCGCAGATCGGCGCTACCCCCACGACGAAGGCGTGGACGGTAAGTGCCTCGTCAGGCTTGGCGCGCGCGCGGAAGGAGTGGGTCATCGGAGGCTCCGGGCGGCGCTCGGCGAGTAGTCAGCCACGCAGCGCGATGCTCGACTCGTCTCTCGTATGATAACCGATCAAGTCAAGCAGACCGCGTCGTCACGTGGTGGCTCAGCCGCACCGCTAGTACCAGCCCGACCATACGGGGGCGGAGCAGACATCACGCGTCTCGCATACGGCGGTATTCGGGAGGAAGGCAGATGCGACCCGCGGTCCACAGCCCGCGGATACGCGAGCATACCCCGGGGATGGTCGGTGGCAGCGGACACGAGAAGGGCGGCGAGAGGCCATGTTCAGCATCGAGGACCGGGACCCAATCAGGGATCGGCTCATCGAGCAGGCGCGCGCCGATCCGCTCATCGTGTCTGCCGCGGTCGTCGGCTCGACCGTGACCGGCGGCGACCGCTGGTCCGACCTTGACCTCACGTTCGGGGTCGCGCGCGGGGTGCCGCTCGAGGCCGCCCTCGCGCGGTGGACCCTCGCGGTCGTGGCCGCGTTCGACGCGGTCGTGCTCTTCGATCTGCCGATCCCGTCGACCATCTACCGCGTCTTCCTGCTCCCCGGCGCCTTGCAGGTCGACCTCTCGTTCACGGCGGAGGACGAGTTCGGCGCGCGCAGTCCGCGGTTCCGCCTCCTCTTCGGCCGCGCGATCGCGCGGCCCGCGTCGTCGCCGCCGTCGCCCGAGCGCCTGTTCGGGCTGGGCGTGCACGACCTCGCCCACGCCCACGTCTGCCTCGCGCGGGGCCGGCTGCTGCAGGCGGAGCACTGGATCCACGAGGCGCGCCACCAGGCGCTGACGCTCGCGTGCGCCCGCCTCGGCCTCGACGTGACCTACGGACGCGAGTTCGGCGAATTGCCGCCCGACGTTTCCACGCCGTTGGACGGCGCCCTGGTTCGTGCGCTCGCGGTGGGCGAGCTGCGGGGGGCGCACGCGGTGGCGACGGCGGGGTTGCTGCGCGAAGCGAGGACCATGCCCGAGCTCGTGGCTCGCGTGCGGCCGATGCTGCAGGACCTGCTAGGCTGACCGGCCGCCGATCCCCTCCGACGGGTGTCTCAAAATGGCCGTTTGCGAGATTCGACACCCGCTGGCGGGTAGCAAGACGAAGGACGTCTCAATCAGGATATGAAGCAGCAGATCACATCGAAACGACTATTAGGAGCCCTCGCCGGAGGAGGCTGGGCGGAGGGGCCAGGGGCTATGCTGATGGAGCAGCAGGGGGAAGGATTGCGCCCCGCAAGAGGTGACCAGAGGGTGCACGTATGTGGCATGTCTGACCGAGCCCAGGGACTTGGGCACCACCCACGAAAACAGTATCAAGCGTGGGCCTTGCCCCTGCTGCACCCCACCTCCAAGCCAGAATGCGGAGAATGAACGTTCCCGGTCGGGCGTTTTGAGACAGCCCGGGGGGGTTTTGAGACATGGCGCTGCGCCACGTCAGGGAGACATCGCCCGCCTCCAGGCGGCATAGACAACCCCGGCGCAGGGCGAGTTACGCGTTCTCAGCATGACCTCGCCAGGCGTCAACGACTCGGACGGCTCGGTGTCGCCCGCCTGCCCCGCGCCAGTCAGGGCATCATTAGTCGTCGTAGGCATCAGCGCCCCTGCTGCACCGCTAATCGTCCCTCGTTTGCACGCTCGTGCTCTGGAGATCGACCTTGAACTGGTCCGCCTGGCCCTGCAGCCGATTGACCAGTAAGCTCGGTGTCAGACCGAACACCGCCGCGATGACCAGACCGAAGCCGTTCACGTCGAGGTCGAAGATCGCGCTCAGCGGTGGGGGCTGGAATGCTTCGTTTGAGAGGACACCTTTGGGCGGCGTCGGTGTCGGTGTCGGCGTCGGTGTCGGCGTCGGCGTCGGCGTCGGTGTCGACGTGGCAGTCACACCGATCCGGAACGACGCGGGGTTCCATGCGAGGAAATTCGCCTTGCCATTGGCGTCGAGCCGGATGCTCCCACTCCCGAGCGGCGTGGCAGTTCCCGTCGTTTCGCCCACGGCAGTCGCGCTCGCTTCCGTGGCCGTCAGGCTGGTCGCTGTCGGCAACACCGCCAGGCTAGTCGTCGCCGGCAACGTCGTCGGCGACGCGGTTGGTAGGGTGTACTTCAACATGGGCCCGCTCGTCGCCGCGTAGAGCATTGCGATGAAGACAACGCCCCCGATCCCGGCCAGGCCCGACAAGACTGGGGTGTAGACGAGCCGCGCCCTGGCCAAGCCGAAGTCCTCACCGACGGTCTGGCTGGCCGCCGAAATCCGCAATTGGTCGAAGAGCCCGATGACGGCCGCGACGAGAAAGTACGTGATGGCGGCGACGAGATCGGCGCGCTCGACGCGAACCACAATCGCCAGGGCGAGCAGCGCGTAGGACACAACACCGGTCACGAGACCTGCCCACAACAATTGGTTGCGCGAACGCACGAGACTATCGCGGCGTCCGTCGCGAAATTCGTCGATGGCACTCCGGACGGAGCGCAAGACCAGGTGAGCCTGCGCTTCACGGGACGTTGTCTCGTCCTCGTCCTTCGCTTCCTTAATATCCGCAAGCGTGCCGGCGACTGACGCCGAGAGGAAGTCTCGCCCGCCGAGGATGCTGACGGCCCGACGCAGCTTGCCCAAGAATTCGTCGCGATTTGCGATCGGAGATCCCATGAGGCGCTCTTCATCGACGAGCCCCTCTGCGATCACTTCCTCCTTCGACGCAACGACAAAGAGCGCCGCCACGGCGAGGTGCAGGCGAACCCACAAGCCGACGAAGCCAGTCGCCAGCACCCAGTTGGCGCCTCCGGTCCTCGGCCGACCCGTGGTCGCGTCGAGCATCCCCAACTCTCGCTCCAGTACCTCGCACTGGGCGCATGCCACCGCGCAGGCGCCCGCCGCCTGTGCGGCCAACAGCGCGTTGTGAACGACGACGCGGGGTGCGCACTCGGGGTCGGCACAATCGCAGAATTGGTTGAGGCGCGCTCTGAGACTCGTGGTGAACTCGGAGAGTTGGCCGTGCTGCCGAGGATTCGTCGCCTCCGGCAAGGCATGGTCGCGGCGAAGCAACGCTGAAAGACCGACGCTGATGAGGGCCACGGCGACTCCTACGCCGACGGCGATGAAGTTATTCCATTGCTCCCATCGGAGCCCAGATTCGCGGTCACTGGGAGAGTAGAGGTAGATGCCAACCGTGACGATGGTGGCAAGCCCCAAGGCAGGTGCCCCCCACGCCAGGAGTGTCGCGCTGAACCCGTTGTTGGCCATCTTGTTGAGGCGACCGCCACGCCACGCCAGCACGACTCCCCCGACGAGCCCAAGCACGCTCACGACGACCATCGCACCGGCCAGCGCGGCCCACCACGGTTTGTAGTCGGTGCACGGGGGGGGCGCGTTGTTCGAGGTGCAGCCGTCGACCGCCTCGACGATGGCCAAGCTCGCGACGATCCCGGCGACGATCGCCGTCAGGAACAGGCCCCCGACGACGGAGGACCGGCCAGGCTTCGGCCGCGCTGCCATGGAGTGGGATGCATCGTCGGCATCAGGCCGCAACCAACTCCAAGCCAGCAGGGCCGCCCCGCCGAGCGCGATCTGGGCGACGACGATCGCCGCCCCGGCCAGCGAGGCCCACCAGCCGCTGTCGCCTCGCACCGACCAGACGATCGCCCACGCCGCGCCGATCCCGGCAACGAGCGCCACGACGAGGAGCCCCGTCATCAGGTCTCGCCTGGCATCGGGCGACGCACCGTCCTCACCTCGCTCGCCGGGTCGCGTTTCTACGCCGGTGGGGCCCGACGGCACTCCGGCGGGTCTCCCGGCAACCACATCGGGTCCCGTCGGCCCCGTGGACAGCAATGTCGCGCGACGTGCCATGCCCAGGCCAGTGGGGGCGGTCATGCCCGTGCTGGCGAGACCCGAAACGCCGCCAGATGCCCCCGTTGCGGGCTCCGCGCCGGGCGCGGAGCCGGTCGGAGCGGTTGGGGCGGCAGGGCCAGTGGTCAGGCCGCTAGCCCCCGTGATTTCGGTGGTGGTGGCGCCACTGGTCGCGCCGGTCACGGAGTCGATCAGGCCGACGGGACCGGAGAGGCCGCCGGTGACCATTGGCCCGGTTACGCTCCTGAGCTCGGCAGTACCCCCGAACGGAGGCGCGGCCGCAGTGTCGCCCGTCGACCCCGTCGCGGTGCCCCCAACATTCGTGGTCGGCCCGGTGGTTCCGGTGGCGTCTTCGGGCATGGCGTCCTCGTGTTGCTGGCGGCGAAACGGCGACGGGAGCGATCGATCAGCAAGAAAGGATCACCCTTCGGTCCTGGCCAGGAGTGCTGTTCGGTCATCCGAGGAGAGGTTCTGTGGACGCGCGGCACATCGGAGGAATCGCACCTGTCTGAACGCGGGCGTGAATGTGCTCTGCCAAACGGCGCGCGCGGCACTAGTCTGCCGCGACGAGTGCCGTGCAGCATCACGCAGTGCGCAGGGTCAAGCACACGATAGGATCGAACAGATGGCGACATCTTAGGGGCGCCTAGGCTCTATGTCAAGTAGTCCAATCTGGCTATCGGCTGAATGCATCCTCTATGACTCGTGGCGACGTCGCGGCGCGACGCTCCTAGAGAATGTCGGCTCTCCCGCGCATACCTCGCGCCTCCCCAAGACCGTGACCCCACCGCCACGACCACCGTCGGGGACACCAGGCGCCTGCCGTCGCGCATCTTGGTGAATCGGAAGGGTCGGCATCGTCACCCCTCCTGCGAGAGAGAAGCGACGGTCTTGTCCGTCCGCTCCACACTCCCCCAACGGTTCACGTCGAGCGGGGCAATGGCCTTGCTCCCCAAACTCCCCAAACAGGCTACTTGACATACGGCTAGCGGACACCTATGATGCCGCCATCTATTCGATCGTATGAGATCCGAAGACCCCTGGAAGCTTGGGGACGTATGGCTATCGCCGCCATGCGTCCGTTGCCGCGCCAGTAGGGCGGAGCCGTTCCCCTACCTGCACCGATCTACGTAATTCGTACGATGCGCCGCGTGGTCCCGCGGACTATCCTGGCCCCATTCAGACGATCCATCGCACGCCCAGCCATGAAGCCCTGCCTCATCTGCAACGTTGGTGAACGGTGTCGTCGCGTCAAATGGGAGGGGATGGGACCGGTGGTCCCACGAACTGGCATCTGTTGTCCTCACGGAATATGAAGCTCTGAAGTCCCGGACCGGGTTGGGGCGGATCGGTGGCCGCGTGGCGACCAGTGATGCGGCGATGTCGTGCAGCGCTTGGCATTCGCGGGGACGTCTGAATGGCCCGGTCGCGACAACTGCGTTCCACTCGTGCTGCGTCGACGCGTGAGTAAAGGAGTTCCCGATGAGCGATCCCGTTCCTGGCACGACCGCCACCGTCCGCCCGAGCGACGGGCTGCGCCTGCGCGGCGGGCCGAGCCTCGACGCCGCGATCCTGGAGACGATGCCGCAAGGCACCGAGGTGACCCTGACCGGCGGGCGCCAGAACGGCTTCGTCGCCGCCACCCACGGCGGCCAGAACGGCTGGGCCTTCTCGGTCTACCTGGCCACCGCTGACCACAAGTGGGTCGCCCCGGTCGGCCGGGTGAAGCCCTCCGACGGGCTGCGCCTGCGGAGTGGACCGAGCACCGACGCCGCGATCCTGGAGACGATGCCGGTGGGCACGGTGGTGGCGCTGACCGACGGCAGTGAGAACGGCTTCCTGGCGGTCTCCCGCGACGGTCGCGCTGGCTGGGCCTTCGCTGAGTTCCTCCTTATCAACCCAGAGACAGACGAGGACCTCTCTGGGTGGGACGGCGTCAACCAATGGGTTGACGCGATCCAGGCGGCGACGGCGGCGACCGGCGTCTCGGTCAATCTGATCAAGGCAATCATGCGCGTGGAATCGAACGGCGATCCGGGAGCTCTGGGGGCGGCGGACGTCGTCGGCCTCATGCAGATCAACACCGCCGTCCACGGTCACGGGCCGTGGGACAACAACAACGCGGCCAACATCCTCAAGGGCGCCCAACTCCTTTTGGGCAACTTCCAGGAGCAAGGCACCTGGGACTTGGCGATCCGCGCCTACCACGGTTTCGGCTTTGACGGCATCACGACCGATTTGCAGTACCTCGCCCTCGTCAAGAGTTTCTTGCAACAGCTTGAATCCTAACGCAAGGTACGCTCCTTCACCCTTCACATTGAGGCACGGCTTCCCCGAACTCGTCGATTCCTCACCCTCAGCATGGACGTATTAGGAGCAGCAGCAAAGGAGTTCCCGATGAGTGATCCCGTTCCTGGCACGACCGCCACCGTCCGCCCGAGCGACGGGCTGCGCCTGCGCGGCGGGCCGAGCCTCGACGCCGCGATCCTGGAGACGATGCCGCAAGGCACCGAGGTGACCCTGACCGGCGGGCGCCAGAACGGCTTCGTCGCCGCCACCCACGGCGGCCAGAACGGCTGGGCCTTCTCGGTCTACCTGGCCACCGCTGACCACAAGTGGGTCGCCCCGGTCGGCCGGGTGAAGCCCTCCGACGGGCTGCGCCTGCGGAGTGGACCGAGCACCGACGCCGCGATCCTGGAGACGATGCCGGTGGGCACGGTGGTGGCGCTGACCGACGGCAGTGAGAACGGCTTCCTGGCGGTCTCCCGCGACGGTCGCGCTGGCTGGGCCTTCGCTGAGTTCCTCATGACTCCTCCCCCCGATCCAGACCCGATCCACGTCGGAGTGCTCAAGGCGATCAAGGAGATCTTGGGTGGCGAGGCCTTCCACATCAGCCAGTCCTACGGCCCGACCGACTTCGTCCCGGACCCCGTGACGGCCTACGACTACTGCGATCAGTATGGGTGCCCGCCGAGGTTGACGTCTGGGATACGGACCCACTGCGCGGCGGACATCGGCGTCGGACGCGGGACCCCGCTCATCGCCCCGGCGAATGGCAGGGTCATCTGCGCCGGCACCGGCAACGGCCTTGAGGAGTGCGCGGCGTTTCGGGACGGCCTCGGCGGCGCCGGGCGGGTCGAGTTGGAGCTGGGCGATGGCACCCGCGTCATCTTCGGGCACACCAGCGAATGCTCCGTCGCACCAGGCCAGCACGTCAGCGCCGGCCAACAGATCGCCAAGTCCGGCCAGGCCGGCACCGGGGCGCACCTGCACCTCGAGGTGCGGGTACCAGACGGCTCCACCCCGTCTGGGCTTCGGACGGTGGATCCGTTCGCGTTTTTCCACGACGCCTGATCGGCGCATGCAGGCCGGCGCGCCCGCTCCCGGTCCCCCTGAGCAGGTCGCTGATGCGTGGAACGAGGCCGGAGGAGGTGAGCCATGTTGGCAGGTTCAGCGGCTGCGCCCGGACTGTCACCGGCTGCCACCAAGGCTCCTGCGGCGACCAAGACGGAAGCCGGCGCGTGGAGCAGCGCCCACACCATCGGCTTGGTTGTGCTCATGGCAATCGTCGTGGGGTGGGCGATTTGGGCGCACTTCTGCGACAAGACGGCTGGTGCAAGCCAGCTGTGGGGGTGGCTCAGCTTCGTCGCGCTCTTCGTCGCCTTCGCTGCCTTGATCGGGGACGGCATCGGCGGTCGGCTGCTCGCGCTCCTCATCGACGGCCGGAACCGGATGAGCCTCTCCTGCACTTGATATTACAGCCCTCGTCATAGAGGGGGTGACGCATAGCAGCAGCACCGTGGCCGATCTCAAGGACGCTCTCAGAGGCCTAACCGGCCACTGCCGGTCGCCGTCCGTATATCTTACGGACTCTCCGGACGCGTCGATTCGCGATGCTTGGCTGCGGCGATGCACGTCCGGCGCGCAGGTGAGCGGGGGCGCGAGGGAGATGGACGACAAGCCCGTCTTGTTCAACGGCATCGACGGGACCACCGGGCGGTACCTGCTGTCCCTGACCGCCAAGCAGGTGGCCGCGCTAGCGCGCGGCGAGCAACCCGATCCGTCCCACCTCACCGAGCTGCGGCGGCGCGCGCGCGAAAAGGTGGCGAAGCTGGCGCCGATCCCGGGCGTCAGCACCTCCAAGCTGGACGAAGCCGGCTGGGGCGTCGTCTTCCCGAAGGGCGACAACTCGGCCGTCAAGCAGGCCCTGGAGGAGCTGCTGAGCCACCGGCGCCGCCAAGCGGGCGAGGGGCGCTACTACGAGTTCGACGGCGACGCGGGCTGGTGGCCGAACGAGGATATGCTCCACTTCTTGCGACGGCACGGCTCGGGGCCGGGGCCGGTCGACCCCGACGTGATGCCCTACTACCTCCTCCTCGTCGGCAGCCCTGAGGAGATCCCCTTCTCCGCCCAATACCAACTCGACGTCCAGCACGCGGTCGGCCGCCTTCACTTCGACGACCTCGACGGTTACGCGCGATACGCCCACAGCGTCGTCCTGGCCGAGGAGGGCGAGCCTCGCCCGCGGACGGCGGCGCTGGTTGGCGTCCGGAACCCTGACGACCCGGCCACGGAACTGAGCGCGACCAAGCTGATCCCTCCCTTGGCCGAGCGGCTCCGTGGGAAGAAGTCGCTCAGTGGGTGGAGGATCCAGCCAGAGCCACCGGAGACGGCGTCCAAGGCCGAACTGCTGCGCCTGCTCGGCGGCGATCGCACTCCGACCTTCCTCTTCACCGCCAGCCACGGCATGGGGTTCCCGTACGGCCACGAGCGTCAACGCGAGGAGCAGGGGGCGCTCCTCTGCCAGGACTGGCCAGGCCCGGAGGCCTGGCGCGACCAGGGACCGATCCCGCGGGAGTTCTACCTGGCGGCCGCGGACATCGCCGACGGCGCCAGCCTGCTGGGGACGATCGCCTTCCACTTCGCCTGCTTCGGCGCCGGCACGCCCCTGCGCGACGACTTCGCCCACCACCTGCTGCTCCCGTCGGAGGAGATCGCACCGAAACCCTTCATCGCCGAGCTGCCAAAGCGGCTGCTCGGCCACCCCAGCGGCGGCGCCCTGGCCGTGATCGGCCACGTGGAGCGCGCCTGGGGCTACTCGGTCGAGTGGGACGAAACCGCGAAGATCGACCACTTCCTCGGCACCATCCAGCTCATCCTGGAGGGGCAGCCCGTCGGCGCGGCGCTCGACTTCTTCAACGTCCGTTACGCCGAGCTCTCGTCCCACCTGACGAAGGATTTGGACGAATCTCGTAAGTTCGGCAGGGTCCTTGATGACATCTTCCTGGCCGACCTGTGGACGGCCAACAACGACGCCCGCAGTTACGTCATCGTCGGCGATCCGGCGACACGCCTGAAGGTCGGCGACGTCGCGGCCGACGCGCCGCGTCCGGTTTTCGGTGAGGTGCGGGCGCGCCCGGCACCGGAGCGCCCACCGGTCTCGGCTCGACCGGTGGCATCGGCGCGCGTCGAGCAGGCCACCCCCGCCCCGACCGCGGACGCCGTCCCCGCGGCCGCTCCGGTCGCCACGGTGACGGCGACGGCCACACCGACTGGAACGGCCACCGCCACGGCGACGGTGACCTTGCCCATGGCTGCCGCGACGGCTATGACCGGAGCACCCGCGACGACGCCCGAGGCCGCGGGTGCGACTGGCCCGGTGAGCTTTGGTGTCAATCTCAACCCGCTGGACTGGATCCGCGGCGACAACAAGCTCAAGGATGCAGTGCAACACCTGGCCGACTCGGTCACCGAGTTCGCGGACAAGCTCGGCGAGGCGCTGCAGCAGGCGGTGACCGACGCGTCCAGCCTGACGGTGACGACCTACGTTTCGCCCGACATTGGCTCGGTCAAGATCGTCGGCGGCGTATTCACCGGCCCGGTCGAGGTGCGGGCGATGACTCAGGTCGCTATCGACGGCGACACCGACCTCTGCGTCCCCCGCGACACCGCCGACCTCAGGGATGGCCTGTGGACGATGCACGCCGACATGGTCGAGCGCGCCCAGGCGAACCGGACAGAGCTGCTCAAGGCGGCCGTCAGCGCCGCAACCGGGCTCCTCGCGACGGTGCGGACGGGCTGAGCCGTGGAAAACGATCTCGCTGCTTTCTCTCTCCTTGGCATGGCGCCGGCCGGCACGGCCGGCGACGTTCTAGGCATCTGGACGCCTCGCAGCGACCGGTTCGGGGGGGCGCTCGCCTTCGGCCCGGGGGGCGCGCCCGAACGCGGCGACGGTCCGGTCTGGCTGGTCGAGCTCCCGGCCGACCCGGCGCTCGCGCGGGCGGCGATCGATGCCGCCGAGGCGCGCCTGCGCGCGGCGGAGCAAGCCCTGCCCATCGCGGCCCACCGGCTGGCCGACTTCGCGCGGCGCGGACGCGGCAGCCTGTCCTTCGCCGTCACCTCCGCGTCACAACCCGACCTGATGAGCGCGGAGACCGAGCTGGCTCAGCTCCTGGCCGAGGTCGAGGGGCGCCGACCCGCCGTCGCCTTTGGTCCGCTCGACGGCCTGAAGGCGGGCTGGCGGGAGGTTGCGGACTGGTTCTCTTCCGTTGTCGGCTCGGTGCTGGCGCCGATCGGTCGCCTCGGGCCGGTCCGTACCAGATTGGGGGACATCGTCCTCGCCCACACGATAGTCGGCCTGACCGGTGACGTCGCGACCGCCTGGCGCTCCGGGCTGACGGCGGCCGAGGTCGACCTGCATCAACGAGACGTGGGGCTGGTGTTGGCGACCCGGGCGGCGCTGATGCGCGTCGTGGGTCTGGCCTTGCGGGGCGCCGCCATCGCCGCGGTCGCGTTCGCCACTCCGGGAGGGCCCTTCTTTGCCTTGCCGGCGATCTGGCGCTTCGTCACGCGCGTTCAGGGCGAGGTCTCGACGATCCGACGAGACCTCGCGGGAAGGGAGATAGGAAGTGGCCAACGATGAGATCGCGCAGGCGGTGCGCCGCGCCGCCCAGACCCTCGACCGCCTGCTCAACGACGCAACGACCCTGACGGTCACGACCAACTACACGATCGTCGGCGGCGACGCCGCTGCTGGGGCGAACCAGACCGTCGGTGCGGCCAAGACCGTCATCGGTCTCGACGGCGACTGGCAGGCGGACGTGCCGGTGCGGGTGGCCGAAGGGAGTCGACTGGAACGCGAGGACTTCCTGTTCGACTTCCACCAAGAGAATGTCAAAGCGGCGACGGAGTACCGGGCGAAAATCGTCGGCGTCCTGATTGAGGCGTTGCGCACCGTGGTCTGAATCGCCAGGCAGCCCGGTCGGCGATCCGGCCGTGCGCCTGAACGTCGGCGCGCCGACCGCCGCCGCGCCGACCCTGTGAGCCGCCGGGCTCGACGAAAGGCGGGGACGCTATGACCAACGGGATCCAGTACGCCCAGTTCGAGATCAAGCTGGACCTAGGCCGGGACGACGGCGTCTTCGACGTCGACTTCACGGGGCAGCGTCCCAACGACGACAGCCTCGACCGTCCGGTGGGCACCCCCGTCGCCCGCTTCGACCGGACCCTGCTCGACACGCTAATGGACGACGAGCAGTACCGCGCCTACGGTCGGCAGTTGGGCGCCGCGTTGCTGGCGGACGCGGAAGTCAAGGCGGCGTTCGACGGACTCCGCAACCAGCACAACGTCCAGTTTCGGCTCGTGATCGGGCCGAGGGCCGAGGATCTGCACACGCTCGCCTGGGAGACGCTCTGCCATCCCGATACGGAACGTCCGCTCTTCGAGGACGACAGCCTGGTCTTTGCCCGCTTCCTGAGCAGCAAGAACCAGCGATCGGTCGGACGCCGGGCGAAGGGCGAGCTGAGCGCCCTCGTCTGCGTCGCTAACCCGCGGCCGAACTCGGGGTACAACCTTGAGGAGATCGCCGTCGCGGATGAGATCCGGCGGGCCCAGGGCGCTTTACGGGGTATCCACCCGGAGACGCTCCCCGCCGATCCCGAGGCGGCGGAGCCGGTGACCCTCGATCGCCTGCTGGACTTGCTCCGCCGGCCCGGCAAGCCGATCGACATCCTCTACCTGGTCTGCCACGGCCGTCTACACAACGACGAGCCGATCCTGTACTTCGAGGACGAGGACGGCGCCGTCAAGCCGATCTCCGGCGCGAGCTTCGCCGCCGACATCGGCGGGCTCGCCCAGCCTCCGCAGCTGGTGGTCCTCGCCTCCTGCGAGAGCGCGGGGGTCGCGCCTGGCATCGCCGCTGCCCACGCCCGGGCGCTGACCGGGGTCGGCCCCCTCCTAGGGCGGGCGGGCGTGCCAGCGGTGCTGGCCATGCACGGCCGGATCACGATGCCGACGGCCTCAGCGTTCGTGCAGAAGTTCTTCGAGGAGCTCGACGACCATGGCCAGGTCGACCGCGCGGCCGCGGCCGCGCGGAAGCAGGTGCGGGAGGCAGCCGACTTCTGGATGCCGGTCCTGTTCACGCGGCTGAAGAGCGGCCGACTCTGGTACACGGCCGGCTTCGGCGGTGCCGACGGCGGGTTCCACAAGATGAAAGCCGTGGCTGCCAACGTCCGCGCCGGCAAGTGCCTGGTCGTCCTCGGACCGCGCCTGCTGGAACCGCTGATCGGCACCCCTCAGGACCTGGCCCGCCTGTGGGCCGGTGAGGAGGGGTACGCCTTGGAGGGCGATGCCCGGCGCGACCCCGCTCAGGTCGCCAAGGACCTGGCCCTCAACCAAGACGACAACTACATGCTCCAGCAGCTGTTCCAGGTGGCCCTGCCGGCGGCCCTCACTCGCCGCCTCCGCGACGATCTGCCGGCGCACCTACGCCAGCCGCAGACGTTGGGCAACTTCGAGACGCTCCTCTCAGAGGCGCGGCGGATCCTGCAGCGGCAAGATCCGAGCGAGCTCGAGCTCCACACCATCCTGGCAAAGCTGCCCTTCCCGATCTACCTGACGGCCAACGCCGACCGCCTGCTCGAGGACGCCCTGGAGCAGGACACCACGCGGGGGGTTCGCAGCGAGCTGTTCCGCTGGCCACCCAACCCAAAGGATCCCGATTCGAGCAGGACGATCCCCGCGAACCACGGCGGGCCACTCCCGGCCGCCCCGGCGGGCGCGGCGCCCGAGCCGCCGCTGGTCTACCACCTCATGGGCCGCTACGACCGTCCGCGCAGCCTGGTGTTGACCGAGGACAACTACTTCGACTTCCTGATCGGCAGCGCCACCAACCGCCAACAGATCCCGCTCGCGGTCCGCAAGGCGCTCAATAGCAATGCCCTGCTCTTCCTCGGCTTCCACTTCGACGACTGGGATTTCCGCGCCCTGTTCCGCACGATCATCTGGCACCGGCGCAGCGCCTCCTGGAAGGAGCGGACCGACGGCTGGTCCGAGGGCGCCGACCAAGGCGACGGGTGGTCCGACGACGAGCTGAGCCTGACCCTGACCCACGTCGCCGTCCAGCTCGAACCGGAGGCCGGACCCGGCGACGACGCCAGCCGAGCACGGCAGTACTTCGAGGAGCTCTTCCGCCGGGCCGACATCGGCACCAACGTCAACATCTACTGGGGCGACACCGCCTCCTTCCTACGGGACCTGTGGCGCACCTGGAACCAACCGTCCGCCGCCACCTCGGCCGCTGCCGCACCAGCACCAGGAGGCCAGTCGTGACACCGGCCCCAGCTGCCGACAAGGACCCCTACGTCGGGCCCCGCCCGTTCAGACCCGAGGAGCACGACCGCTTCTTCGGCCGCCGCTGGGAGACCGGGCAGGTCACCGACCTGCTGCTGGCCGAGCGGATCGTCCTGCTCTTCTCGCCATCGGGCGCCGGCAAGACGTCGCTGATCGAGGCCGGGGTGCGCAAGGCGCTGGAAGACGAGGGGCTGGCGGTCTTGCCGCTGGCCCGGGTCAATGCCCCGCCGGCCGCGGCCCTGGCCGCCGGGGCCAACCGCTACCTCGCCTCCACGCTTGCCGCCTGGGACAAGCCGCTGGCGGAGGAGCTGCGCCAGCCCGAGGAGAAGTTCGCCGGGCTCGACGTCGGCGCCTACCTGCAGGAGCGACGCCGACGCGTCCAGGCGCGCCGGCGGGAAGTGATCGTCCTCGACCAGCTCGAGGAGATCCTGACGCTCGACCCGTTCGACGTCGAGGCGGACCGGGCACGCCTGGAGTGGTTCGCCGCGATCGGCGCGGCACTGCAGGCCGACCGCGGGCTGTGGGCCCTCTTCTCGATGCGCGAGGACTACCTGGGGCAGCTGGGCCAGTACTTCGAGGAGATCCCGAGCGGCCTGGCGATCCGGTTCCGCCTCGACGTACTGCAGAAGCCGGCGGCGGTCGAGGCCATTCGCCAGCCCGTGGCCAAGTTCGCCGCGCCCGACGGCCGCCCGGTCGTCTTCACCGAACCGGCGGCGCGCTGGATCGCGGAGGAGATCGCCAAGGTCCAGGTTCAGCAGGGGGGCGAGCGGGGCGAGGTCGCGGGGCGGTACGTCGAGCCGGTCCAGCTCCAAGTCGTCTGCGACCGGCTCTGGAAAGGGATGCGCTGGGCCGAGCTGTCGTCGGTCGACGGCGCCGCCGCGATCGAGGAGACCTACGTCAAGACCTACGCCCAGATCCCCGATGCCCTGGGCGACTACTACGACGAGCGGGTCGCGACCATCGCCGCCGGCGACCCCACGGCCGAGGGCAGGATCCGGCGCTGGTTCGACCGCTACCTGATCACCGAGCGGCTGACGCGGGGTCAGGTGCGAGCGGGCGCCGAGGAGGAGACGCTCCAGCTCTCCGAGCCGGTCCTCACGGACCTGGTCAACGCCCACCTCGTTCGCCGCGACGTCCGCCACGACTCGGTTTGGTACGAGCTGGCGCATGACCGGCTAGTCGAGCCGGTGCGCGCGCGCAATCGGGCCTGGCGGGCGGTCAACATGAGCGCCTTCGAGCGCCTAGCGGCGGACTGGGACGACCGGGGCCAGCCGGACGACCTGCTGCTGCGGGGCAAGGTGCTGAAAGAGGCGGAGGTGTGGGCGGCCGCCCATCGCCAGGAGCTTGAGCTCACGGAGGAAACCTTCCTTAACCGCAGCGTCGCTCGCCGGGCCGCTGAACAAGCGCGAGAAACGCGTCTGTTGCGTCTTGGGCTGGCTGGCGCTGCGGTCATTGTGGCAATCTTCCTCGGTCTCGCTGTCTTCGCATATAATCAGTCTGAAAAAGCCAGAAATGCCGAAGCCACCGCCGAAGCGCTGCGACGGACAGCCGAGGCCGAGGCGATGTCGGTCGGTTTGACCGACCGCTCGCGCCAGCTCGCCGCGCAATCTCAGGCCCAACTCGCCGCCGGAGACGTCACCGGTGCTCTGCTCCTGGCCGTGCAGGCAAGCGAAGTCGCCGACACGGTCGAGGCCCGTAGCGCCTTGCTGGCCGCATTAGCATCCAGCCCCCACCTGTCCAGGATCCTTCGTGACCAAAACGCCAGAGTGGATTCGATTGCAGTGAGTTCCGACAGAACCATACTCGCGACAGGTGGCGACGATGGCTCGATCTGGGTTAGGAAGGTCGCTGACGGAACCGTGCTCTGTGGCCTCTTGGTAGACAGCGCAACCGCCAGTGCCGTAACGAGCCTCGCCTTCAGTCCCGTAGATGGAAATCGGCTCGTCTCGGGAACCGCGAATGGCGTCATCCACTTCTGGAATGTGGCCACCTGCCGTGAAGACCTTTCCGTGATCCCGGCTCATCATAAATCCATCAATGATCTCGCCTTCAGCGCCGATGGCGCGATGCTTGCGTCGGCCAGCATGGACGAGACTGTTCGCCTCTGGAATATCGAGACGCAAGACGAAGGAGTTCCGCCCCTTCTTCAGTTCGGCAGTCCCATCACCAGCATCGCGTTTCATCCGGATCGTCGGGAACTCGCCTTTAGTGGCTCCGGCGGCTTCGGTCTTATTTCTCTCTCTCCCGATGCACAGACCACCTATCCTCGTATGGACGATCGATATGGGCAGGTATGGAGCGTTGACTTCGGACCGCACGGAGACTGGCTCCTTCTGGCTGCTGGTCCCAACGCGGGAATCCAGACCGTCGTGCTATGGGACACGATTGGGGAGACGCAGGCGGGCGAGTACCGCGTCTGCGAAGGCCAGCACGGGCTGTCCGCCGCCATCAGTCCCGATGGCCAATGGATCGCTCTTGGCCAAATCGACGGCAGAGTTCGCCTGTGGCCGAGGGAGCCCAGTAGTTCCGCGGTGACGCGCGGTACGCCCACAGCGTCGTCGGCAGCCCCGAGGAGATCCGCTTCTCCGCCCAGTACCAACTCGACTGGCTGCGGGATAGAACTCCTTGGTCACACCAACAAGGTTTCCGCCCTCGTCTTTGCGACGAACGATTCGCATGATCCGATTCTGTTTTCTGCCAGCTGGGATGGAACTGCAATAGAGTGGAGACCGGCAGTGCGCCAGCCGCTTGCCACGGAACTCGGCCGGCACACGGACGATATTTCCAGCGTGGCGTTCAGTGTAAATGGGGAAACAGTTGCCGCAGGAGATGGCAATGGAAATGTCATCCTTTGGAGCGTCGCCGGCAACGAACGGAGCGATTTCCCTAGAGCACACACGGCTGGCAATTCCATTGTCGCCGTTGACTTCAATCCGAATGGGAACACACTCGCCTCAGCAAGTTCTGACGGTACGATTGTGCTCTGGGATCTCGTGAAGAAGGACCGGATCGGAGACCCTCTGAAGGCTCACCAAGTTCGCATCCGAGATATCTCCTTCAACGCCGACGGCACAATCCTCGCATCATTCGGCCCCGACACTGTTTTTCTCTGGGACGTACATGACGACGGTCTCACGCGGCGTGAGCTGCCGTCTCTACCACAGGGTGACCTTCAGGGGGTTGAAAGCATCACATTCAGCCCCACAGATCCCGATCTGCTTGCCATTGGGCACGACGACGGGACGATCACCCTTTGGGATGTGCAAACCGGCGGAACATGGGCCGAGCCGCTCCAGGGCCAGAACGGTGTGATCACCGCTCTTGCGTTTGAGCCCGAGGGGAGAATGCTGGCCTCTGTCATTTGCGTAGCTAGCGCCGAGTCGAGCGCTTGTGTCCAATCTGAAATCCAATTCTGGGACGTTGAGAATGGGGAACCCATCGGCGAACCATTGCAAAGTAATCAGCGCGAGGTTCATGCCATAGCCTTTAGCGCGGACGGACGGCTACTCGCCTCTGCTGGCGACGACGCGACCATCGTCCTTTGGGACACCGTCAGCCGAACGCCGATCATCCCCTCACTCATCGGCCACGATGACAAAGTGACGAGCGTGGCCTTTAACCCGGGCGCCGCCACGCTGGCCTCTGGCAGCTTCGACAAGACCGTCATCCTGTGGGATGTCGACCTCGGGTCATGGCAATCCCGAGCCTGCCGACTGATAGACGAGGAGGGAACAGACGTCACTTCGTGCGCCATCCCGATGTCCTTTGACGATGAGGATCGGGCGACGCCAGTAGCGGCCAACCCGACCTGAGGTGACGCGGCAGCGAGGGCACGGATCTACTGTGACCACCCGAATGGCGACCATCCGACGGAGGTACCTCCATGCGCAACTCTTGGTTGATCGCGGGCATATTGCTCGTCGGGATTGCTATCTGGGCCACACCGGCGCTTGCTGGGATTGTGCAAGACTCCGAGTCCGACGCAAATCCTCCTGATACGGTTGAACGGACAACGTTTGTTGCCTGGTATGACCACGACCCGGAGCAAGCAGGGACTCAGTTAATTCTCCCGCTCCGTACGGACGAGCACTTCTTGGCCGGTCCCAGAGAGATCAGCACAGAGGAGTTTCTGGGCCGAATCGATATCACTCCAGGTGAATTCACCGCGACAATCACCTTGGGCGAGTCGATCTTTGAGGCTTATTCTGTGGAAATGACCAACCCGGAGAACACAACTTTCATGTGGAATTACTTTGAGTGGAACTATAAGGACGAAGCGCGTCCGGCGACGCTGACGATGAACGTTCGGGTGACAGCGGGTCCCTACAAGGACCGTGAAGGTCTCGCCACGATTGTGTCACGCGACAAGGACGAGGCGGCGAGCGGGGTGCTCGTCATCGTCCTCAACAACTAGGCAGCGCGCGATCCAGTACGACGGCATTGACCGTTGCCCCCCGTGCATCCTCGAGCACAGCATCTCCTAGCTAGCGGGTGCCCGTTTGCGCGCCGGTGGCTTGACGTACCGGTAGAGCGTGGCGCGCGAGATGCCGAGGGTCTTGCAGATGGTCGCGACATCGTGCCGCCCGTCATCATAGAGCGCCTGGGCCAGCGCAATCTTCTTCGGGTCGAGCAAGGCCTTTGGTCGACCGCCCGTCCGCCCCCGGGCCCGCGCCGCGGCGAGCCCCGCATGCGTCCGCTCACGGATGAGGTCGCGCTCGAACTCGGCCAGGGCGCCAAAGACGTGGAAAATGAGCTTGCCGCCCGAGGTGGTGGTGTCGATCTGCTCGGTGAGCGAGCGAAACCCGATCCCTTGCTCGCGCAGGTCCGTGACGGTCTCGATCAGGTGCTTGAGCGATCGTCCCAAGCGATCCAGGCGCCAGACCACCACGGTATCGCTCGCCCGCGCGTAGGCAAGGACGTCGGCCAGCACGACGCGGTCGGCCTTGGCGCCGCTGGCGGTCTCGGTGAAGACCTTGCCGCAGCCGGCTTTCGTCAAGGCATCGAGCTGGAGGTCGAGGGTTTGTTCCCCGGTCGAGACCCGAGCATAGCCGATGTCCATGCTGCTATCATCTCAAAACCTACACGGCATTGCAAGTAGCAAAACGATGATTCCGAGACGACTTCTGAGACAGTTGCTCAGGCGCGGACCACAAATGCCGAACTGTCACTGGCAACGGTATCAGGCGGGATCTCCGCCGGGCTCGGTGGCGGGGCCGGATGGCAAGCGGGTGCTTGACAGCGGATGGTCATCGTTGCTAATGTGTCGGTAGAAGACGCATTCTACCGACAGTTTCGTCAATCATGGCATTTTGCCCACCCGTGGCGGGTACCCGGTATCGCCCAGAAAACTGTCCGTATAATGTTGGGATCGATTGTGATGCGGCAGACCAACTCCTTCTCACCCGACATCGACGACTTCGTCGCCGAGTTGCAGCGACAGGACGCGTCGCCGGCGACGGTGCGGAATTACACCGCCGACCTGCGGGCGTTCGCTCGATGGTTCCCCGACGCCAGTGGTGAAGCCTTCACGGCGAGGGCGGTGACGCCGACCGACCTGCGGGACTACCGCGGCTTCCTCCGGACGGTCGAGCAGAAGCAGGCGGCGACGATCAACCGCCGCCTGGCGGCGCTGCGCAAATTCTTCGTCTGGGCCAAAGGCGCCGGCCGGATCGTCGAGTTGCCGACCGACCAGGTCAAGGGGCTCCCGGCGGCGCCGCGAACGCCGAAGGCCCTCGGCAAACGGGAGGTCGACCGGCTCATCCGTGAGGCCGAGCGCCACGGCAACAAACGCAACCTCGCCATCCTCCAACTGCTGCGCCACACCGGGCTGCGGGTCAGTGAGCTGTGCAACCTGCGGCTCGGCGATATCACCATCTCGGAGCGCAAGGGCGAGGTCCTCGTGCGCGGTGGCAAGGGGAACAAGGATCGCACGGTCCCGCTGAACAACGACGCGCGCCGCGCGGTGGACGCGTATCAGGCGATCCGGCCCACGGTGGCCGCCGACCTCCTCTTCGTCGGGCAGCGTGGTCAGCCCCTCCGCCCCCAGGGCGTCCAGCTCGTCGTGCAGAAGTACGCGCAGCGGGCCGGGTTGCCGGAGGTGACCCCCCACGTCCTGCGCCACACCTTTGCCAAACACGTCCTCGACGCCGGCGCGGACCTCGCGACGGTCCAGCGCCTGCTCGGGCACGAACGACTGGAGACGACCGCGATCTACACGCACCCCACGGCCCGCGACCTGGCGGCGGCGGTCCGCCGCTTGGAAGCCGACGCGGGGTCGGAGGAGCACCCGTGATGCCCGACGAGACCGACGACCTCCCCTGATGGGGCGCTCGGCCCCGGACTGCGCCGAGGCCATGGAGCGCTTCCGGCGGCTCCGTCCACACCTCGAAGACGGGGTGCCGCTCGCTGCGGTCGCCCGGGAGGCCGGTCTTCCTCTCCGCACGCTGGAGCGCTGGATCCAACGGTACCGGACCCAAGGACTGACCGGACTTGCCCGGACACCACGCGCGGATCGCGGCCGGCACCGGTTCCCCGCCGACGTGGTCGGGCTCATTGAGGGACTGGCGCTCCGGCGCCCGCCGCCCACCGCCGCCGCCATCCACCGGCAGCTTCTCAGCGTCGCCGCGCGGCAGGGCTGGCCGGTCCCGAGCTATCGCACGGTCTGCACGATCATCCACGCCCTCGATCCCGGGCTCGTCTGCCTTGCGCACGACGGCCCGAAGACCGACCGCGAACGGTTCGACCTGATCCACCGCCGGGAAGCGGATGGTCCGAACGCGATCTGGCAGGCCGACCACACCCAGCTCGATGTCTGGATCCGAGACGAGCGCGACCGGTCGGCCAAACCGTGGCTGACGGCCATCCTCGACGATGACAGCCGTGCCGTCGCTGGCTACCGCGTGCGTCTGGCCGTTCCCTCGGCGATGCAGACGGCCCTGGCGCTCCGTGACGCGATCCGGTCGAAGCCCGATCCGCATTGGCACGTCTGTGGCATCCCCGCCACGTTCTCTACCGACCACGGGTCTGACTTCACGTCCCAGCACCTGGAACAGGTGGCCGCCGATCTCGCGATGGTCCTCGTCTTCTCGACGCCCGGTATGCCGCGTGGGCGGGGCCGGATCGAGCGGTTCTTCCAGACGGTCAATCAACGCTTCCTGTGTACCCTGCCGGGCTACGCGCCGCCGGGGTCGCCCCCAGCCGCCCCGGTGTTGACGCTGGCGGAGTTGGACGACCGGTTGCATCGCTTCCTCGTTGAGGACGACCACCATCGGGTCCACGGCGAGACCGGGGTGGCGCCGCAGGTACGCTGGGAGGTGGGCGGCTTCCTCCCGCGGTTGCCCGAGTCGGTGGCGCAACTCGATCTGCTCCTGCTGACGGTGGCGAAGTCCCGGCGGGTGCAGCAGGACGGGATCCACTTCCAGGGCTTGCGCTCCCTCGATCTGACCCTGGCCGCCTACGGCGGCGAGTGGGTGACCATCCGCGACGACCCGGGTGATCTCGCCGAATTGCGTGTCTACCACCGCGACCGCTTCCTCTGTCGGGCAATCTGTCCGGAGCTGGCGGGCACGACGATCAGCCTGAAGGACCTGATCCGTGCCCGCGACGCCCGGCGACGCGACCTCCGAACGCGCATCGGGGAGCGTGCCGACCTGGTCGAGCGGCTGCTGGCGGTCCACGCGGAGCCGCCGCCAGGACCGGTGTTGGCCGAACCACCGCCGGCGGCATCGCGGCTGAAACGCTCCGTCAATGAGTGACGGAACGGCTCCCACCTTCCTGGTGACGAAGGAATACCGGCGGTTTGCCGAGTTCTGCGACGCCTGTCACCGCTCCCACGACATCGGCGTCTGCTCCGGTGCCCCCGGCGTGGGCAAGACCCGCTCGGCGCGGCACGACGCCCACTGGGACCGGGTCGAGCCGCTGCTGCCACCGCACCCGCTGCTGCAGGCCCTCCCGCTCGCCGCGGAGATCGCCACTTACCACACCCTCGTCTCCACGCCGACCGTGACGGGATCGCCGGCACGCCTGGCCACCGACGTGAATGGGTTGGAGGGTGCCTTCGCGCGGCTGGTCGAGGAGGCCCGTCCGATCGACGACCCGCGCCCCTGGTGGCCCGCGTGCTCCTACGTCGAGTTGATCATCGTCGACGAGGCCGATCGCTTGCGGACGCAGGGATTGGAGCACCTGCGCGATGTCGACGATCGGGCGAACCAGCGGGGGCAACTGGGCCTGGTGCTGATCGGGCTGCCGGGGATCGAGAAGCGGCTGGCCCGCTACCCCCAGCTCTCGTCACGGGTCGGCTTTGTCCACCACGACCGCGCGCTGAGCGCGGCGGAGCTGCACTTCATCGTCACCCGGAAGTGGGCCGAGCGCGGGCTGACCTTGTCGCCGGATGACTTCGCCGACATCGAGGTCGTGGCCGCGATCGCGCGCATCACCGGCGGCAACGTTCGGCTGGTGCAGCGGCTGTTCAGCCAGATCGCGCGGGTGATGCAGATCAACGAGCTGCGGACGATCACGGCCGAGGTGGTCGACGCGGCCCGCGCGAGCCTGGTGATCGGACCGCTCGTCTGAGCGTCGCTCCGCCTCTACCCCGCCAGAGAGCACTGCCCAAAGACCGTCAGATACCGCTGCCGATGACATTCGGAAATTTGGATTGACGCCTAGTCGCCCGTCTCAGAAGCCGTCTCGGAATCAGCGTTTTGCTACTTGCAATGCCGTGTAGGTTTTGAGATGATGAAAGCATGGATATCGGCTACGCCCGGGTCTCGACCGGGGAGCAGACGCTCGACCTCCAACTCGATGCCCTGACAAAAGCCGGCTGCGGCAAGGTCTTCACCGAGACCGCTAGCGGCGCCAAGGCCGACCGCGTCGTCCTGGCCGAGGTGCTCACGTACGCGCGAGCGGGCGATACGGTTGTAGTCTGGCGCCTCGACCGGTTGGGCCGCTCGCTCCAGCACCTGATCGAAACGGTCACGACGCTGCGGGAGCGAGGGATCGGGTTCCGCTCGCTGACCGAGCAGATCGACACGACGACCCCAGGGGGGAAGCTCGTCTTCCACGTCTTCGGGGCGCTCGCCGAGTTCGAGCGCGACCTCATCCGGGAACGCACGAACGCCGGCCTCGCCGCGGCCCGCGCGAGGGGACGGAAAGGCGGCCGACCAAAGGCCTTGCGCGACCCGAAGAAGATTGCGCTGGCCCAGGCGCTCTATGATGACGGTCGGCACGATGTCGCCACCATCTGCAAGACCCTCGGCATTTCGCGCGCCACCCTCTACCGCTACGTCACGCCCCGCCCGGGCGAGCCGCCCACCGCCTCATAGGCGCGCCAGCGCGCGCCCGCCGTGATCGCTCCGCATCCCGCGCGTGACGCGGGGTGAGCGCCAAGTGGGCGCCGAGCCCGGACGGAACGTGCGAGTGGGGTGTTCCCCGCGGCCTCGGTCCGCACGGGTCGTGTCGCCCGACTTGTCGTCGGCGATGCAGCCGCTATCCTTCTTCGGGCAGGCCGAGGCGTGGCGACTGCGGAAGAGGAGCCGATGCCGGGGTTGCCGAGCGGGACCATTACCTTCCTCTTTACCGACATTGAGGGGTCCACCAAGCGCTGGGACGCGGACCGCGCCGCGATGGCCGCCGCGGTCGCCCGCCACGACGCGCTGTTGCGGGCGGTCATCAGCGATCACCGCGGCCACGTCTTCAAGACCGTCGGTGACGCCTTCTGCGCGGCGTTCTCAGCTGCCCGTGAGGCGCTCCAGGCCGCGGCCGTCGGGCAGCGGCTGTTGGCCGCCGAGGATTGGGGCGCCTCAGGGCCGCTTCGCGTCCGCATGGCGCTGCACACGGGTGACGCCGAGGAACGGGACGACGACTACTTCGGCCCCGACGTCAACCGCGTCGCGCGCCTCCTGGCCGCAGGGCACGGCGGCCAGGTCCTGCTATCGCACGCGGCGGCGACCGCCCTGGTTGGCGACCTGCCCGCCGGGGTGACCCTGCGCGACCTCGGCGAGCGTCGTCTCAAGGACCTCAGGCGGCCGGAGCGCATCTACCAGCTGTGCGCCCAAGGCCTGGGCGACGCGTTCGCCGCTCTGAAGTCGCTTGACGCCCGCCCCAACAACCTGCCAGTGCAGCCGACGCCCCTGATCGGCCGCGAGCCGGACTTGGCCACGGTCAAGTGGCTCCTGCGCCAGCCGACGACCCCGCTGCTCACGCTGACGGGGCCGGGGGGAACCGGCAAGACGCGGCTGGCGCTGCAGGCGGCTGCCGATCTCATTGATGATTTCGCCGATGGCGTCTGGTTCGTCGACCTCAGCGCTGTGACCGACCCAACCCTGGTCGCCGTTACCGTGGCAACGGTGCTCGATTTCCGCGACGAGGGTCCCCAAGATCTGCGCGACCACCTGCTTGCGTCACTGCGGACCAAGGAGCTGCTCCTGGTACTCGACAACTTCGAGCAGGTCCTGCCGGCCGCGGCGCTCGTCGACGACGTGGTGGCGAGCTGTCGGATGGTGCGCGTGCTGGCGACCAGCCGGGCCCCGCTGCGCGTCCCCGGGGAGCAGGAATACCCGGTCCCAACGCTGCCGACGCCCGACCCGACACACCTACCCGATCCGGCCCACTTGACCGCGTTTCCGGCCGTGGCGCTCTTCGCGCAACGGGCGACCGCGATCAAGCCGACCTTCGCCGTTACGGCCGAGAACGCTGCGGCGGTGGCGTCCATCTGCGCGACCCTGGACGGGCTGCCGCTGGCGATTGAGCTGGCGGCGGCGCGCGTCAGGATCATGGCGCCCGCAGCGATCCTTTCCCGGCTGACGAACCGCCTGGCGCTGCTCACCGGCGGGGAGCGGACCCGATCGGAGCGGCAGCGCACGCTGCGCGGGGCGATCGCCTGGAGCGTCGACCTCCAGCTGCCCGCCCAGCAAGCCCTCTTCGCCCGCCTCGCCGTCTTCGCGGCGGGGTGCACCTTTGCCGCGGTGGACGCCGTCTGCGTCGACGGCGACCCCGCCGACACCGTCGACGCCATCAGTGCACTGGTCGAGCAGAGCCTGCTGCGCCAGGAGGATCGGGCCGACGGCGAGCCGCGCTTCCGCATGCTGGCGACGATCCGCGAGTTCGGATTGGAACGGTTGGAGGAGCGGGGAGAGGCGGACCGCATCCGCCGCCGCCATGCCGAGTATTACCTGGCGCGCGCGCGCGAATCGGTCCCGAACCTGGCCGGACTCGACCAGGCGACCGGGCTGACGCACCTGGAGGACGAGCACGACAACTTTCGCGCCGCGCTCGGCTGGACCCTGGCGGCCGAGCCGGTCAGCGCGCTCGAACTCGTTGGGGCGTTGTGGCAATTCTGGCAGGTCCGGGGGCACTTGACCGAAGGACGGGAGTGGTTGCGACGAGCCCTCGCGCAAAGCAAGGATCCGCCGGCGCTCAGGGCCCAGGCGCTGGTCGGCGCGGGCACCCTGGCGATGGAGCAGGGCGACTTCGCGGAGGCCGAAGTCCGGTACCACGAAGGGCTCGCCATCACCCGGTCTCTGGGCGACCATGCGACGACGGCCTCCTTACTCACCAATCTTGGCAGCGTCCATCTCGAGCGGGGGGAGCTTGCGCGCGCGGCCGCTCTCCTAGACGAGAGCCTGGGGCTCTGGGAGGCGTTAGGTGATCGCCGCGGCTACGCGCTGGCGCTCGGCAATCTCGGCGCGGTCGCCCACTATGCCGGCGACGAACCGCGCGCGGTCGAGCTCTACGAGCAGTGCCTGGATCGCTGGCGCGGTCTGAACGACCGTCGCGGGATCGCCACGATGCTGTTCAACCTCCTCACCGTGGCCGTGGCGACGCCGGGTGCGCACGCGCAGGCACGCCTCCTTGGCGAGGAAGGTCTGCAGTTGTCGCGGGAACTCGGCGACCGGCAGGGCATCGCCTTTGCCCTCGCGGGCCTGGCGCTGGTCGCCGAGGCGGAGGGCGACTTCGGGCACGCCGTGGCGCTCCATGAAGAGAGTTTGACCATCTTTCGCGAGATTGGCGACCGGAGTGGCGAAGCCCGCCAGCTCGGCGCGCTTGGGCTGGCGCTGCTTGACACTGGGGCACGTGGCCGCGGCGCGGCGCTCTGCGCCGAGAGTCTCCGCTGCTTTGCTGCCCTCGACGATCGCGACGGCCTGGCGGAAGGCCTCGAGTCGGTGGCCGGGCTCGCGGCGGCGCACGGACGACCGCGGGCCGCGGCCCGCCTGTTCGGCGCCGCCGCTGCCCTCCGCGACAAGCTCGGCGCGCCGCTGCCCGCCGGGACGCGCGTCCGCTACGATCGGAGCGTGGCCCTGCTCCAGGCGGAACTTGACCCGGCGGAGGTGGCGGACGCCTGGCAAGCGGGGCGGGCCCTCGCTCACGCGGAGGCGACGGTGGCGGCCCTGGAACTCGCGGAGGAGTTGACGGCGGCGTTGGGCGGCGGACGCCCTGCCCCACAAGGAGAAACGAGATGCGTCGGATAGCACTGGTGGTCCTCGCCGCCGTCGTCGCCTTGCCGCTTGCCCCCGGTCGGCCGGAGGCGGCCGCGACGGTGCAGCGCGCGGCGGCCACCGAGCATGTCGTCAGCCCAACGTGGGGGTACAGCATCTCCTGGCCCAGAGATCGCTGGGACGCGGAGCGCGAGACGTCGGAGGACGGCTACGACCTGCTGGTTCTGCGCTACGATGACGACGTCACCAGGGTGTACCTCCAGGGCTACGCGGGCTACCAGGGCGACGCGGCCACCTGCTTGGATGCGGCCATTGCCGGGCTGGAGGAGGATCCTGCGGTGCGCGACCCGGCCCTGGCGCGGGACGAAACGTTCGGCGCCTACGTGGACCGGGCGCCGGCCCACTCGTACGCGCAGTACCTCTTCGACTACGTGTCCGATCAGGGCGTGACGCGATGGGCCTGGTATGGCGACTGCAGGACGCTCGTGCCGGGCGGGGCCGTCCTGCAGTGGACCTATCTGACGCCCGCGGACGACTACGAAGGGTCGATCGAAGCGGTCATCGAGCTCGAACGGTCGCTGGTGCTGCCGAGGAGCGCCTGGACGCTCGAGCCCATCACCGCGCTCAACGGGACGGAAGGCGACGAGCTCGTCTCCAACGAGCTCAACGCGACGGTCCTCGACGTATTCGAGCGACTGGAGGACGAAGGGGGGACCGGCCTGCCGGCCGGGCGCCACTACGCCGCGGTGAACGTGGCCGTCGCGAATGCCAGCGACCGGGCGCGGCCGATCGACGTCGCCGCCATCTCCCTCAAGGATCAGTACGACGTGCAGTACTGGCCGACCCACTTCCAGTGGCTTCCACCGGTCGGCAACCCTGACCAGCAAGTCCAAGACCTCCGACCCGGCGAGTCGGCCACGATGACCGCCTTTTTCGACATACCGGATGACCGGCTCATCGCTTCGGTCCACTGCGCCTGCTTTGCCGGCGCCGACCTCGTCGACAACCCGATCTTCCATGGCTGGAGCCGCGCGGGGGCCGTCCCCACTGAGTCACCGTGCGGCGACTTCCACCGGTCGGTCCTGTTTGATCGGGCTGGCCGCGAGCGGGGCATGGTAACGCTCGTCGGATACGAGGGCAATCCGTTGGACGACCTGGGGTGCGCGTCAGGGTTTTGCGGGTGAGGGCGTTGGGGGGGCCTGGGGCGGGCGGTGGGCGCGTTGCCACGGGTGCGCGGCCGTCGGCCGCCCGTTGATGATGCGCTTCGGTCCGCCCCGCGGCAGCCGCCCGATCGCCGGGCGGGGCGACTGGCGGGGCGGGGGGGGCGGGACGGGGACTGGGCGCGCGGGACGCCGCGCCAGCCGCCGCTGCCGCGCGCGGGTTGTCGCCTGCGTCCGCCGCGCCTGCCGGACCTCGCCCCAGGTCTCGTCCCAACGCCCGCTGCACAGGGCGCCCCGCAGTGCGACCATGGGATTGACCTGCGCCTCCGTCCAGCGCCGCCCCGCTCCCTTCAGCCGCGCCTCGACCACCACCTTGTTGGCGCTCTCCACCGCCCCGCTCCCGAGGGGGAGTCCGGCCGCCCGGAAAGCCGCGTACCGGATCTGCGCCAGCCGCGGCGCGAAGTAGGCGACTTCCGCGTCGCGCGCCGCGCCCGCCGCCGCCGGGTCGGCCGCGGTCGCCACCGGCAGGGCCCGCAAGGCCGCCAGGATCGTCGCCGGCTCGCTCGCCATTAGGTCCGTGGCGCAGGCCGACAGCCACGCCGCGGCCGCGGCCGTGCCCACGCCGAAGACCGCCTGCGCCGCGTGGCCCAGGTGCTCCACCGCGTGCGGGAAGTCGAGGATGCGGACCGCGTCGGGCCGGTGCGCGTCCAGGAACCCCTGGCACCAGGACGCCCCATCGACCACCCCGGCCACCACCCCCGCCGTCTCCACCCCCCGTCGCTGCACCTCGCCGCTGGCCAACCGGGTGAAGGTGGCCGCCTCGGCCAGCCGCGAGAAGTAGGACAGGTCGCGCGTCTTGATCTCGCCCGGCTGGCGCCCCGGCCCCACGGTGCCAATCGCGAGGGTCCGCACTTCCCGCCAGCCGCCCGTCACCAGCGGCACCTGGGCGCCGTCGACGCTGACCTGCTGCACCGCCGGCCCGGCCACGGGCGGCGGCGGAGCGACCAGCACCCGCTCCGCCTGCGCATCCTGCACCGCGGCCCAGACCGCCCCGTCCGCCTCCGTCCGGCGCCGCGCCGTGGCGGGCGAGACCGCCACCCCCTTCAGCCGTCCCAACTCGGCCGCCGCCTCCGCGAAGCTCAGCCGCGCGCCCAGGCGGGTCAGATGGCCTTGCAGCGGCGGGCTCAGCGCCCCCGGCAGCAGCCCGACCTCCTCATCCAGGGGGGAAAAGCCCGGCCCCGCAGGCCGGGCACCGCGCGTAGGTTCGCGCCAACTCGATGGCCATGTCGCCCTCGGTCCGCACCCGTCGCCGGCGCCGCCCGGCGGCCTGCATCGGGCCCCCGCACGCGGGGCACGGGGGCGGACTCGCCCCCAGCCCGGCGGCGTCGCTGACCAGGACCGTGTCCCCGACGAGGCGGGCGCGGAGGGGGGCCAGTTGGGCGTCGATGGCCTGCTCGATCTCGTCCCAGGTGGCGCGCGGGTGGGACTGGCGCCAGGTCTCCAGCGCGGCGAAGCGGTCGGCGGCGTCGGCCAGCCAGGCGTCACGCGGCAATGGGCGGGGCATGCGGCGCTCCTTGCACGGGCGCGAACGACTCAGACCCGCATCCTATCGCCCCGCCTCCCCGCCGACCACCCCTCCGCAAAACTCTGACGCGCACCCGACGACCTGCCCTTCGAGTACGGCAGCGACGAACCATTCGAGCTCAGGCTACACATCGAAAACACGGGCGCGGCCGACTGGATCGTCGATCCGCGCGCGGTCGTGGTTCTCGGCATGCCGCCTGGCATCGCCGGTACTTTCCTGACGGTCTGGCCGGAAACCTACGCCTGGGAAGTGACGCCCGACGACGCTGACGAGGCGGTCCAGGAACTGGCGCCTGGCGACCACGCCATCGTTCGTCTGACGTTCGCCCCGGTCGATCCCCTGTGGGTATCGTTGGTTGTGGCGTCGGATCAGGTCGTCCCGGTGGGCGATTTCAACAGGTTGGGCTGCGGCGGCGGTGGGGCCACGCGACCACGCACGATGCGGGGCTTGTGAGCGCCGAACCGCCGTCCCCGCGTCGCCGGGCATACTCCTCCCTCCCCTCGAACACCCGCCTTTGGCGCAGAGCATCCGGCAGGGTCGGGCAGCGCTGGCGCCACCCTGCCACGCCCTCAGACGCTGACGGCGACGAGGGCCGCCCCAGTGGCGGGGGACGCGCTCACGTAGATCACCTCATCGAACACGGCCGCAATCCGGAGGTTGACGAGGTCGGGAAAGTCCAGACTCCACAGCGCTTCGCCGTCGGACGCGGACAGGGCGCTGACCCGCCCTCTGCCGGCGAAGCTGGCGGTCACGTAAAGTGCCTCGTCGCCAACATCGAAGGTGACGGCGGAGGGCAGCGTCACGCGCCAGGCTTCTTCGCCGCTCGTGAGATCGAGCGCGAGCAGACCGTCGGACCCGTTCCGGGGGTCAGTGCTGGTCCCGAGGACCAGGCGGTCGCCGGCTACCATCCCGGTCCAGGGGTTGACGGTGGTGCCGGTCAGATCAACCGCCCACTGTTCCGCACCGTCGGCGAGTCCGATGGCGACGACGGTCGCGCCGGCCTCGCGCGTCGAGATCGTCAGGAAGGCGTCGTCGGTCGTGACGTACCCCGTCGCGGCTGCCGCGTCCCAGACGGAGGTGCCGTCCGCCGCCGCCAGCATCCAGTACCGGTTGTCGGCCGCGATGATCACGCCTGCATCAAGCACGGAGAGGATGTACGCGGAGCCGGCGGTCGGCGCCGTGAACCGCCACGTTTCCTCGCCGGTCGCGGCGTCGAGTGCGACCACGTCGTTCGGCTCGTTCGCGTTGCCTTCGACGGCGTAGACAAGCCGCGATGCCGGGTCGAGCGTGGCGCGCTGGACGAGCCGCTGGAACTCGGCGGTCCAGTGGGTTTCGCCGGTCGCTGCATTGAGGCCGATCACCGCCGAGCCGTCGTTGCTGCCCCGCGCGACCAGCGTCAGATCGCCGTTGCCACCGCCGACCGAGAACGAGCGAGCATCCTCGCCCTTCTCCACGAGGTGCCAGCGGCGCTCGCCGGTCGCGGCGGCGAGCGCGGCTAACCAAGCGATCGAGGCACCAGCGGCGTCGGTCTCGGTGCCGGCCAGGTAGATCGCATCGCCGATCCCGACCGGGGTGGCGGTGATGCGACCGGGTAGTTCGCCCAGGCCGCTCCAGAGCTCCTCGCCGGTCGCCGGGTCGATGCCGCGCAGCGACTGGACCGACGCGACACAGCCCCGCGGATTGCCCGTGACCACGACCACGTCGTTGGTCACCAGCGTGATCCCGAGGCTGCCGGCGTCGTCGTCGACGATGCGCCAGCGCTCTCGGGGACCGATCTCCGGGGGGCGAGGTTGGGCGGACGGGCCGCCGCACCCCTGGGCGAGGACGGGCCCGGTCCAACTCGGGGCGACCAAGCCGACCAACACGATCGCCGCGGCCAGCACCCACCGCCGATGGGTCATCTCGCCTCCTCCTTCCGCGGGGATGCCGCCCGCGTCCGGTAATCGGCGGCAGTATCGCCGATCGAAAAACCACAGGCTGCTCCGGCGGCCCGCTACCAGACCGAGGGTGGGGAAACCGTGCACGCCTCGCCAACGAGTGGTAGACGCCGGTGGGTCAGATCCGTGGCCGAAACAACGTTGCCGCGAATGACCAACGCCGCGTGGCTTCGCGATCTTACCGACCGCCATTCGGCCATCAATCCGACCCATCCCTTTCCAGGCCTTCATGGCGAGGTGTGACCTCGCCATAGAATGATTGTCGCCCGTGGGTCGCATCGGTGGCCGACGCTCGCCCCTTACGGACGTTCGAAGAGGTCGAGAACTCCTCGACCCCGGAGACAGTCGTTGCAAACCTACTCATGGAGTGGTTGACGTATAGCAGCAGCATTAGTGGCCGACGCGGTACGGCAGAAATGACTCTTCGCATCACCTTGCAAGGATAACTACACCCGCATGGATTCACCAACGTGGTGAATCTGGGGAGGTTCCTTGCAACAGGGGTCTTAGGGCGGCCATCGATATTGCTGCCCCGTGTCAACCACTTGATGACGCGGTTTGAGTCGTTGGTCCGAGGAAGACCTGCACCTGATCGATGTCCTTTCTCGCAGGATCGGATCACCGACCACCGCATCAAGCTCAGCCTCAGCAACATCCCTACCGTCCTCCACGGCCAGATCGATCCCTTCGTCGACGAACTCCGTGCCGCCGACGAGGCCGAACGCCTCGCTCACCTGGGACTAGACGGGCATCCCGGCGAGATCCCGCCTTGACTTTGATCCAGTGCCCGGGTCGCCGGCGAATGGGGCGGTTCAGCTGGCCCGAAACTTGCATCGGTGCATGCGCCGGCACACCGCACCCAGCGATTAGGGAAGCATCACACGTATCTAGTTCTCGGCGAATGGTCCGCCGCAGGTTGCATCGGATCCGTCACAAAGCGACTGTCGACTGTGGCCGAATCTGGCGTCGAAGGGGGGTCTTGTATGCGCCTCGCAGTCACTTTTCTGGCTTTGGTTCTGCTTTCATCAGGCGCCATCACCGCCAAGCATACCGTCGGGGCGGCACCCGTCGTCGCCCGGCAAGATACCACGCCGCCAGCACTGGCCGACGACATCGCCTCCTGCCAGGCGGCGACCGAACCACGGCCAATCGAGTTCTTCACCCCGCTCCTCGTTGCCCCCACACCCACCCCAGCGGCCACTGAGCCGGAGAAGTCAGCGGAAGCAGTCACTCCGACAGGTACCGAATATGTGCCAGCGGACCATGCTGATGATGCGGTATCGTCAGCTCCTGACGATTCCTTTTCGGTGCCCCCCGGGTGGGACGCCGACCCGACGACTGTGGCGGCAGTAGAGGCGGCTTTGCGGGCAATGGTTGCCTGCATTAACGCTGGCGATTTCCTGCGCTTCGCCGCCCTCTTCACCGACGACTACTGGGTCGCTGCCTTCCGCTCCGGGGCATGGGCTGGCTTCTGGGGCATAGAGGCGGCGGCCACCGACCCAGCGGCGTTCGAGACCTTTGTACGAGAGACCGAGTCCGTCGCTCCAGATCAACACCATGTGCTGCGCAACCTCGAAGAAGTGGTCGTGCTCCTGGATGGGCGGGTCGGCGCGGTAGCGTTCCTGGCCACAGGGTACGAGCCCTACACGCCGCCGGCAGGGGGCGAGTCGATCCGGGGCGACTGGTATGTCTTCGCGTCGGTCGGTGGGCGATTCCTGATCGACGAGTTCCCCAGCGTCGTGATCTTTCCGGTCTATGGTCGGGAGCCGACGCCGACGGGTCCGGCGCCGACCCCCGCCGGGGGCTGAGTCGAGTTCAGGCGTCCGGAGCATCCGAGGCAGCGCGGGCGGCGCTGCAGGTGGCGTCCACCCCTGCTGAACCGGGCGATGATCGCTGACGATGTCGCCTCGTCGTAGACATCGACGATCTTGCGATGCCACTGCTCGTCGAGAGTCCGCCAGCGCCGCAGCCGGTCGCCGGGGGCACGATCCCGTGCCTGTTCCCAGCAGGCGAGGAAGACTGGAGAGGTGTTTTCGACGTAGCTGGGCACTGGTCCGCTCCACCGGTGGCCCCCGCTCGGACGAACCGAACCCGGGACTTCCTGGCTCCGGGCTCCGGGGGCCACCGGTGGAACGGTACAATGGCGGACGGCGCTGGCGGTAGGATGCGTCATGTCATTACACATCTGATCATCGGATCAGGTGCGCAAGTTCTACGACCACTATCGCGCTACGAAGGCGATCTGCGCGCCGTCGGGCGATCAGACCGCGGACTCCAGCCGCAGCCCGGCATCCAGACGGGACAGGTCAGTGTAGATCCGCGCCGCCAGCGTCTCGATATCGTCGACGCACAGTTCCCCGTGCCCATTGGCCCGCTCTCCGACCGATCTGGTGGCGAGCAACCACCGTCCGTCCGGCGACAGCGTAGGCCCACGCGCCTCAGGAACCTCGATGATGCGTCCTTAACAGTCATGGGATCTTCTCCATAACTAGTGGGCGCGTCCAAGCCCCGGGGTCGCGCGTGGCACCGGCGTTGCGGCAGACGAGGGCGTCGCGGGGCAGTCGATCACAAGCGGGGAGATGTGGGGTGGAAGCGTCGGCATGAGTGCGGCCTGGGTTCGGGCAAGGGAACTTGCGCGCTCCGGCCAGCACCGCAACGTAATCTCGTGCGGCGTGGCCATCCAGGCGGGCAAATGGAAGCCCGACGGCGTCGGGTCCTCAAGGGCGCCGGTTGCGGCGAGGATGGCGATGAGCAGGCCGATGGCGCTCGCCAGGATGACCACCCCCGCGATTGCCGCCCCGAGCCGTTGGCCACGGGTCGGTCCTAGGGGACGCGGCGACCGCGTGAGCCGGCCGTACTGCGGCTTGCCGGGTGGGTAGTCGATCGCGACCACACCAGCTCCTTGGTGCTGATTGGCGAGGACCCGCGCCGTTTCCTCCAGATGACGACGCGGCGCGAATAGCCGTTTGACAAACCGACCCCGATAGGATGCGCCCTGGACCCAATACTCGTAGATAACGGTGACCGTTGCGGCAACGGTTGCCGGGCCGACCGTCCAGGTGTTCACCTCCACGGCGACGATGCGGGCTTCCGTGACGACCGGCCGCGGTCGGGTTGGGACCGGCGTCGACGGCGGTCGCGCCTCGGCGCGCCACCGCGACCAGCGGTAGAGCCGAAAGACCCAGAATCCCAGAATAAGTAACGCCATAATGACGTGCATCGCCGCCGCTCACCTCGCGCCTGATCACCCTTTCCGCTGGCTCACGTCCCCCGATCGTGCCACGTGACCGCGAGGTCGCGCCAGATCAACTCGAAGTCCCGGCGTGTACCCTCGGCGCAATGCTCGACGATCGCCCGAGCGGCAAGCGCGACGAGGACGAGGGCGAACGGGCGGGTCAGGGGATAATCGCAGGGGTCCCCGCCTGGGTCGTCCGGGAGACGATAGCCCGGCTCCCAGACCCCGCTGCCATACAGCCCGTCGCCACTAAAGCCCATGTGGAGGCAGGGGACGTCCAGCGTCATTGCTGCCTGGGCCATCGCCGCCCGGCCGGCCCGGTTATCAAACGCATCGACCAGGAGCACGCTTCCGGCGAGGTGAGCGGCGGCATTGCCCGCCGTCAGTTCGACGAACGCCGGTTCAACCCGCGCCTGCACAGTGCGAAAGAGGGTATTCGCCAGCGCCCGTGCCTTGGGGGCGCCGACCTCTGCGTGCCCGTACGGTTGGGTCGAGAGATTGCGAGCCTCCACGCGGTCCTTTCAGGTCGAAGTCGTCGTCGCGGTCACTCAAGCAGATGCCACTCGAGATCACCGTGAGCTGCGGGTCCAAGACCGACCGGTAGCGATACTGCCGGCCTCGCTCACTCCAGCCCACCACCAACGTGCCTCCCGTTCCATCGGGTGCCTGGATCTCGCCGGGACGGGAAGTGCTCAAGGTAGGTGGCGCGCTCCCAGGAGAATGCCTCCCGAACGAACGTGGCCTCCCGCTCGTTCACCGGACGGAAGCGGCCCCAGCCGGCGACCGCGCCTCGCGGCGTGAACTCGTCGATGAGGCCAGCCAAACGCGTCCGGATCCGCCCGCCCGGGAGCACCGGGGCCAGGAGTTTGCGCCCCTGCAGGGGCGCGGCCTCCTGATTGAGCCGCGCAACGAGGGCGCGGGCATCGGCCCGGGACCGCCCGGGCCGGCTCATACCGGATCGCCCAACGCGGCAGCACCAGTGGCTGGCGGCGGTCGTCGAGGCAGCGCGCGGGCCATGATCAGATCGACGAGTTCGCCGCGGGTCGGCCGAGCCAACAGCGGCAGCAGGTTGGGCAGGCTATAGTAGTCGCCGTCGAATTCGAAGCGCAGCAATTCGATCCCCCGCCGCTGCAGCTCGTCGCCAAACAGTCGGTAGGGGGTGCCGACGTGGACGATGACCACACTCGGCGCGATCCCCATCTCCGCCGCGTAGGCCGCGTAGGCGTCGCGGAACAGGGGCGCCTCGTTTTCCTGTTCATCGGTCACCAGCACGATCTGCTCGATGCGGATGCGCTCTTGGTGCAACTTCGCCAGCGGGGCGCCAATGCTCGTGCGGCCGGCCGGTTTGACGAACGTGAAGACGCGCTCCCACTCGCTCAGGGTCGACCGCCTCGCCTCGGGCGCTGGCGGGTCATTGCGCGCACTCCTCGACAGCAGGGCGGAGAAGAGGGAGCGACGCCGCTCGGTGACGACGATCGGTGCCAGCTCGAACGCCGCCGTGTCGAAGGTATAGACGCGGAAGTCGGCGCTTACCACCGCGCCGATCAGGGCGGCCAGCTGCTTGGCCACCTCGATCGCCTCGGTCATGGAGGCGCTCTTGTCGACGAAGAGCGCCGTCGGTCGCCTGATCTCGATCTTGGCCGCCACCCGTGCGTCGGTGACCTCCGTTAGCGTGCGCATGGTCGCCGCGTCCAGGTCCGCGGCCGCCATCGCCCGTTTGGTCTTCATGGTCGAGACACGTGTGTCGGTGGTCGCCGCGCGCAGCTTTTGGTCGATCAGGACCCTGACGTCAGGGTCGTCCAGCGCGCCGCGCCGCCGGAGGGCGGCGAGGTTGTTGATCACCTCCTGAGGCGACATCGCATGGATGAGAGCAACCAGCAGGGCCGGTGTGACATGCTTGACCGCGCCGACCGCGATGGTGTATGGGATCTGCGCGTCCAGGATGATCGCGGTCTGCTCCTCAGCCGAGTCCGCCTTCGCCAGCCGCTTCAGCGCCGCGAGCGGGCTGTTGGCCGGTGGCCGGTCGTCGAAAAGGATCGCCTGGGCGCGCGATCCCGGCTTCAAGCGGAGGCTGGCGTAGAGGTGCTTCAGCGTCTGCCGCGATCGCAGCGCCGCCCCATCAAATTGCGCGGGGTTGGCCTCGCGTGTCCGCAAATACTGGGCAACGGCGCTTCGGAGGACACGCGGCGTCTTGCCGATCACGCGCTTGGCATGGTCGAGCACCCGCGCCACCTCATAGGGCGCCAGTGACTGGAGGAGCACCCAGCCGGCCTCGCGAAACTCGGGGTAGTCGCTGGTCAAGAGGTGGGCGGCGAACAGCGTCTTGTGGTCTCGCACCTCGCCCTGCTCGAAGTACCACACGGCGAGGCGACCATAGAAAAGCGGATCGCGCTCGAGCGCCGCGGTGTGGACTGCCGCCAGCGCGGCGAGCTGGCCGTGCGGCGTGGTCAGGAACGAGTTGAGGATCTGGACCCGAATGTCGCGCTCGGCGCCGGCGGCGCCCGTTTGCTGGATCATGGATCACCCGTGCCTGGGTGGAGTCCGTCCCTGTGCACTGTGGTGAGAAGGTTGCCCATCGGGAGGCGATCCTCCGGTAACGCTCCGTACGTGCGAATTGGGGCGAACGCGACCCGTCGGGCCGATCATACCAGTGACGAGCCGGCTGGGCCCGCACGCAGAGGTCGCCGAGCGTACCCTGACGCCGCCGCCCGCGCCGGTTTTCCGGTGTGCCTGTCGGTATGGCACATCGCATGCGCAATGGCCGTCACGAACACCGCATCCCACGCGGCCGGCCAGAACGACCGTCCCGCTTGGCGGGACGGAGCACCCTCGCAAGGAGGACGCCATGATCCGTCGCACGGTCGTCGCCTCGGTCTTCATGATCGTCGCGCTGCTCGTGCCGTCGTTCGCCGGAGGTGCCGTACCGAAGGACGTGCCCCCCTCCAGCGCGACCGCCACGTTCCGGGGCAATTCGGCCCGCACGGGGGTGCGCTGGTAGGCGGCCACGGACGGCCCGGTTGACGCGAGCCTGGCGACGACCAGCAGCCGGGACTTCGTCAAGAGCGGCCGCACACGTCAGTTCCCAACCGCACCCGACGGCGAGTCGACGGGGCCGCTTATGGTCTCCTGACGGCGCCCATCGACGCCCGTGCGACCACCTGGTGAAGGAGGCTTCCGATGACTCGACGTAGAGACGCCATCCTGACGCTCGGGCTGCTCCAGATCCTCGCCACCCTCGCCTGGCCGTTGCCCAGCGCCGCTCGCAGCCCTTCCGTTGTCGCGACGTCCGACGTCCCGACGGAGCGCGGCGATGCGGCCCGATCCGGCATCTACCCCGGACCCGGCCCCGATGGCAAGCCGACGTTGCGGTGGCGCCTGCCCACGGCCGGCGCCGTGAGTGCCACGCCGCCGGCCATCTATGCGGGCGTGTGGACCGACCCCGCGGTGGTTGACGACACCGTCTACGCCGGCGCCGCCGACGGCGTCCTCTACGCCGCGGACGCGACGACGGGGGAGGAGCGCTGGCGATTCGACAGCGGGGACCGCCTCGGTCTCTCGGCCCCGACCGTGGCCAACGAGGTGGTGTACGTCAGCAGCGGCCAGGGACCCTCTTCTCGGTGGACGCCGCCACCGGCGCCGCGCGTTGGCACGCCGACATCGGAGACCAGGTCAATGGCACCTCGCCGTCCGCCCCGGCCGTCGTCGATGGCGTCGTCTACGTCGGCAGCCTGACCGACAACCCTGTTCAGGCCTTTGACGCGGTCACCGGCCAGCTGATCTGGCGTTTCTCTGCCGGCGAGTCCCAAGGAGGCGTCTCCTCCGCCCCGGCCGTCGCCGGTGGCGTGGTCTATGCGATCACGTGGGGCGATGAGTTACTGGCGGTGGACGCGGCCAGCGGTGAGGAGCGGTGGCGCGTTGCCTTTGGCGCGGACCTGGCCCCATCCACTGATACCGACCCGGCGGTGGCCGACGGGATCGTCTACCTCGGCGCCGGCGATGGGGTTCTCTACGCGATCGACGCGGCAACGGGCAAGGAGCGCTGGCGGGTCCGTGTCGCGCCCGAGAACTGGATCCCCAGCTCGCCGGCGGTAGCGGATGGCGTCGTCTACATCGCCGCTAAAGATATCCTCTATGCGCTGGACGCGACCGACGGGACAGAACGCTGGCAGGCGATGCTGGCCGGCAACGTGGTGTTGGCGCCGGTGGTGACGGACGAAACGGTCTACGTTGGGGCGTTCCCCGATGTCCTCCAAGCGCTGTCGACGAGAACGGGGCAGGAGCGCTGGCGCTACTCGGCGGCACTCGGACTCCGAGCTGGCCCGGTGGTGACTGGCGGCCGCCTCTACCTTGGGGGCACCGGGCTCTACGCCCTCGGCGAGCGGACGGAGCTTGGAACTTCCACGATGGTCGGCCAAGACCGGGGCGGGACCAATCGGCAGGGATGATGTCCCACGAGGCACACCGAGTCCGCGCATCGAATCGTTGGGCGAGAACAACCCGCGCTTCCGTTTGGACTGTCTATGCAACGACCACGGTATGCGGACAAACGCCATTGTCAGAGGTCGTCTCCTCCACCGTATCGATCCTCGTGGTCCGCTTCCAGGTGCGCATCCGGCGCCGGTGCCCGGGCGACCGCTTCGGCGGCGTAGGCCGCGAATGGCGCGGCGTGGACGACCACCGCCACCGCCTCGCCGGGGACCACCGTCCGGCACTCCAGGTAGACGACCCAGGACGCGGTGGCACCGTCCTCGGCCGCGTAGTCGAGCACCAGCGCCGCGTAGGCATAGCCGCGGCCGGCGCCCAAGACCGGCGCGCCGTCCTCGTCCGCGAGCAGCGCCGCGTCGACCACTCCGTCGCCCTCGCCAACGATCCCGGCCCATTCCGCCAGGCAGGTACCCGGGTCGCCTCGAGAGTCGGGATCACCAACCAAGGTGACCTCGCTGATCCCGTTGGTGAGCCTGAGTTGGTCGTAGGTGCCGTCCGAGACTTCCTCGATCACAGCCCAATCGTCGGCCTCCCAGGCCAGGGCGTAGCCGTACGTCGGGCTGTCGTAGCGGACGAATCCGGGCTCCGGAGCCGAGGGCTGGCCCGGGTCCGGGTTTGGCCGCTATCGCACGCGTGCCAGCACCACCCGCAGTGCAGATCGTCGGACGTTGTATCGACGCACCGGCCGGCACACGAGCGCTGGTTGGGAAGATAGCCGCAGGCGCAGATACCGCCCTGGCAGGTCTGGCCGGGGGCGCAGGCCTGGCCGCAGGCCCCGCAGTTGAGCGGATCGCTGCCCACGCTGACGCAGATGCCCGCGCAGTCCATCTCGTCGGCCCAGCAATCCCCCGACTGGGCTGCCACGTCTTGGGGCCGTCTGAAGGGGCGGAACAGGCCGACGCCGAGGGCGCCGGCCAGAGCCCCGAGGAACCGGCGGCGGGTCGCGCCCGCCACCAGTTCCCGGGCGAAGTTGTCGAAGCGCTGGCTATCCATGGTATTCCTCCGTGTTTGCTCGCTCGTTCGTCCGACGCGTCCAAGTTGCGGCTGCGTCCCCCGACACGCCACGCGCATCCCGCCCAGTGTCCCGCCCTGTGACGTCAGTTGTGTCAGCAGTCATAGGTGTAGTAACCGGCCAGGAAGCGCTCGACCCGGAGTGCTGCGGGGTGATCGGTTTCGTCGCTTGCCGCCGTGGCGGAGACGAGGTAGGAGACGATCAGGGCGGTCGTCCCAAGGGGCATCAAGCCGTCGATCTCCGCGAGGCGAATGAGGAGCCCTGCCCAGCAATCGGCCCCGAGCTGGCGCGCATCAGCCGGATCGTCCATGGCCGCCTCGTCGGTCGGGTGATCCAGCGCCAGGAGGTGCAGCCCATAGAGGCGGGCGATCACGACGACCGCCGGGACGGCACCGTCCTCGTCGCGGATCGTCGCGAGCGACTTCAGGTCGAGGTAAACGGTCGCGTCTGCCGGGCAGTAGATGGAGCCGCGACCCGCCTTGGCGGTGCCGCAGTCGGTCTTGATGGTGCGGTCGAAGGCGACGATCTCGGCGCTGTCGTACTCCTTGCCGATCCGGTCGTACGTCTCGGCCCAGAGCTGGTCGATCTCCCCGGCGACCGCCTCGACGGAGGTCGCGAGGTCGTCGTCGTCCAGTTGGCGGTCCAGCGTTCCGGCGGCCCTCGCGCCCAGCGCTTGGGTCAGGAGGATGACGAAGCAGGTGGCGACGATGAGCGAGCGTGCGATCAAGCGAGACATTGGTGGGTCCTTTCGTTGGCGATGTTCTTGGGATCTGCCCGTCCGGCTGGTCGCCGGGCGGCCGCTTTGGTGTCATCGAACCGCCGGTGTTCTCGCATCGCGCCGTGGGAAGCATTCGTTCACCGGGGCGATCGCGCAGTGCGCGGCGGCGGGTGGTTGCAACAGGGGCGAGGCAGGCATTGCCCCTCCGACCGTCTGCCACGCTCAGGGCTCGACGATGCCGCAGGGCTCTATCCCCCCACCAAACCCCTGGAGGAACCACCAGGCGCGGAGGGCGCTGTCGCCGTGCTGCTCGTCGAGGTAGACCGGGTCGTCGTGGACGCCGTTGGGCAAGCGGTCCCCGTCGCCTAAGACGGTCGCGATCATGGAGACGGCGCGGTCGAGGTCGCCGGGCTCCAGCCGCCCGTTCTCTTCGGCGTTTGCCGCCCAGACACCCGCCAGGCAGTCGGCCTGCAGCTCGGTCTGAAGATTGGTCTGCACGGTCAGGCTGCTCGTGATCGAGCCGGCCTCGATGCCGAGCTGATCCTGGACGTGGTGGCCCCACTCGTGGGCGATCACCACGGCCGCGGCCACGGGGCCGAACGCTTGCGCGAGCTGTTCCATCAGGACGGGATCGACGTAAATGCTGTTGTCCGGCGGGCAGAAGTAGGCGTTGCCGAAGCCGGGCTCGACCGGGCCGCATCCGGTTTCGATGTCCTCCTCGACGACGACGAAGCGGGCTGGGCTTTCGTACTCGTCTCCCGCCAGGGCGGCACTCCAGAGCGCGTCGACGTCCTCGGCGACCACCGCAAGGAAATCGGCCAAGTCCTTATCGTCCGCGAGTTCGTCGTAGGTGACCTCGGCGCGGAGCAACCGGACGCCGCCGGCCTCGGCGGAAAGCGCCGGGGCGATGCCCAAGAGGCCGACGGAGGCGAGCAGCACCAGCATAGCCCGCACCCAACGGTTGATCATCACCTGCTCCTTCCTGGGGGGTGCAAGGGCAACGGGCCAGCGCTGGGCACCGGTGCAGGGAATGGCGAGGGAGGTCGCGCGGCTGCGCGGCTGGTCGTCGGCGAACGAGTCCGTACACGAAGTGGCGTAACGGTTCACGGTGAGGCTCCTTTGGAGTTGGCTCCGAGTTGTCGTCCCCCGGCCGGGATTGGTTCTATCCTGCGCCGCGAGACCGCCGAAGCCCACGCGCAGCGCCCCCGCATCCCTCCCGCATCCCTCCCGCTGCTTCGAATCACGGCGGCGGGCAACGGATACGGTTGAGTGAGCCGGTGCCAGGGCGTACGATGTGCGCGAGCAGGGCGGGTGACGCGCGAAGGGGCGGTCCATGGTGGCGGCACGGTCGGCGACCGGCGGCGCGGGGTTCGGGGCGATGCTGCGGCGGCTGCGACTGGCGGCCGGGCTGAGCCAGGAAGCCCTGGCCGAGCGGGCGGGCCTCAGCACCCACGGTATCAGCGACCTGGAGCGGGGCGCGCGCACCACCCCCCGCGCCGAGACGCTGGGGCTGCTAGCCGAGGCGCTAGGGCTGGGTCCAGCCGAGCGGACGGCTCTCGCCACTGCCGCCCGGCCCCACGAATCCTCGATCTCACCCGGCATACCCGACGCGCTCCCCAGATTCTCCCTTGTTCGCCTGCCCACCCCGTCGACGCCGCTGGTAGGGCGCGCACAGGAAGTGGCTGCAGTCGCCGCCCTCGTGCTCCGCGACGATGTGCGCCTCCTGACGCTGACCGGCCCCGGCGGGGTGGGGAAGACCCGGCTGGCCCTCCAGGTCGCCGCGGCGGTCGCCTCATCATTCGCTGGGGGTGTCTGGTTCGTCGCCCTGGCGGCGGTCCGTGACCCAGCCTTGGTGGTCCCGACCATCGCCCACGCACTCGACGTGCGGGAGACCAGCGATCGCCCGCTGCTCGATCGCGTCAGCGAGTTCCTGGCCGATCGACAGGCACTGCTTCTGCTCGACAACTTCGAGCACGTGACGGACGCCGCCCCCGCGGTGGCCGCACTGCTCGCCGCCACTCCGCGGCTCACAGTGATCGTCACCAGCCGGGCGGTGTTGCGCCTCTCGGGGGAGCACCAATTCCCGGTGCCGCCGCTCCGTCTGCCCGAGTCCTCGCCGATGCGGACACTGGGCGACGTCGCCGCGTCGGAGGCGGTGACGCTCTTCGTCACCCGAGCCCAGGCGGCGCAGCCTGTCTTCGCACTAACGAAGGCCAACGCCGTGGCGGTCACCGAGATTTGCCGCCGGCTCGACGGGCTCCCGCTGGCGATCGAGCTGGGCGCGGCCCGGATCACCGTGCTGCCACCGCCGGAGCTGCTGCGCCGATTGGAGCGGCGGCTACCGCTGCTGACGGGAGGCGCCCGCGACCAGCCGGCGCGCCTCCGCACGATGCGGGACGCCATCGCTTGGAGCCATGACCTCCTGTCGCCCGCGGAACAGGTGCTCCTGCGACGGCTTGCGGTGTTCGACGGCGGCTTCACCCTGGAGGCGGCCGAGGCCGTCACGGGCGGGCCGGACGAGGCCGGCTCCGATGTCCTCGCCGGTGTGACGTCGTTGGTCGAGCAGAGCCTCATGCGGCGGATCGATGTCGTCGCCGACGGCCCCGATGCGACGGCCCCGCGTTTCGGAATGCTGGAAACGGTGCGCGAGGACGCACTGGAGCGGCTGACGGCGAGCGGCGACGAGCAGGCGTTGCGCGCGCGCCACGCGGCCTGGTGCCTGACCCTTGTCGAACAGGTCGACACGTCCTCCGCGACTGCCTGGCAGCCGTCCTGGCTGGCAGTACTGGAGGCTGAGTTACCAAACCTCCGGGCGGCGCTCGGCTGGATGCTGGAGACCGGGGAGGCGGAGGCGGCGCTGCGCCTGGCCGGTGGCATCGTCCCGGTCTGGGGATCACACAATCGAATGAAGGAAGCCACCGGCTGGTTCGAGCGCGCGCTGGCAACCGGCGCGCCGCCGGTGCGGGCGCGCGCCGACGTCCTGATCGCGGCTGGGTATTTCCGCTATAACGCAGGCGACCACGCGGCGGGGGAAGCGCTGCTCTCGGAAGCCCAGCACCTCGCCCGCGACCTTGAGGCGGAGGACTTGATCGCCTGGGCGTGCTACATGCGCGGCGAGCGTGCGGAATTGGTCGACGATACCGCCGCGGCGCTGGCGCACTACGAGGCCGCGCTGGCGTCCGCGCGGCGGATTCCCGCCGTACCCATTACCAGCAGCCTCCTCGACAACCTCGCCGGTGTCTTCTATCGGCTCGGCGATTCCGACCGCGCGGCGGCCCTTGCCGCGGAGGCCTTGGCAATGTTGGCGGAGCTAGGCGATGGATACGCGCCAGGGGCCACTTCCCTCGCCACCCTGGCCTGGATCGACCTCGACCGGGGCAATCCGGCGAGCGCGTCGCGTCGATTGGACGAGGCGCTGGCGGTCGCGCTGGCGCTCGCCGATCCCAATTGGGTGGGCACCGCCCTCACCGGCATCGCCGCGGTGACTCTCGTCACCGGCGACCCGGAGCGGGCGACGCGGTTGCTCGCCGCGGCCGACGTCCAACGGGAGAGCACGGGATGGCCAGCGCTGCTCTGGCCCGGCCGGTTCGCGCAGGTCCATGTCGACGCTCGCGCTGCCCTCGGCGAGACGGCGTTCGCCGCGGCTTGGATAGCGGGGAGGGCATTGCCGCTTGCCCAGGCGCTCACCGAGGCGAGAGAGGTTGTCTCAAGCCGGCTTCCGTCGTCACCGAGATCGTGAGAGAGCCTATAAGCGTTGGCGAGGCGCAGGAGGGTGATGTTCTTCGGGGTCCAGCTATTCCCCGAAGAGCCGAGGCCTGGCGAAACCCGGATCCGATACCAGGGGGCGGCGGCCGGACGCGGCGCCGCGGGCGGGTCGAATCTCTGCTAATCTGACATCCGATAAGACTATGGTATCGGCATCAAAATCGACCGGCAGGCCACTGTGCCGGGCGGCGAGGATAGAGTTGACCAGCGAAGAATCCAACGTGCCGAAAGACCAAGATCTCATCTGAACAATTGGAGGCAGGCGACAACGCTGCGGCCGGTAAACGCCGGTCTCGTCGTTGACGCCATCGGATTTATGGATCGTTTTGCCGACGAAGTGCGGATAAGTGTAGTTATCCGCTTAGGCGCACGATGAAGAAGATCACGACGATGACAACCACGGCAACCACAAGCCCGCACGCGATGTCGGAACCGTCGGGACGGAAGCCGCCGCCATCAGACGTATCGACCTGTGGGGGGCCCGATCCAAACGACGACATGCGGCACTCCTCAGCGTTGGTCCCGTGCATCCATGAGATAAGGCGGCGACCGTGAGATCGGGTGTGCTAGGGTGCGCCGGCGCTTCGACCAGTCGATCGATGATGGACTCAGCGGGTCAGACTTTCGGCGAGGCGAGGCGGACCAGACACCATCTTGGGTTTAGTGCCCGACCAGGTTTCTCGAGGGGCAAGCGCATGAGCAGGGCACGGGGAGCTGCCCAAACCCTCGGCCGCTTCCTTGCTGGTCAGATCCCGATGGCCGTTCTGGGATACCATTCGTCCACTGCCTAGGTGAATCTCCTGTACGGACATGCGGGGAGCGTAGTCTAGGTCGGTGGCCTAGGCAAGGTCTTGGGGGATCGCCATGCCGCTCTTCCGGAGAAGGAAGGAGCCTCCCCGAGCGGAGAAGGAGGAACTGCTTCGCAGCTACGGATTCGACGTCTATTGGGACATCCAATACGAGGCGCACAAACGATTCGAAGCGAAGGGAAACACGAAGTCCTTCACGGACGTGTTCCACGAGGTACTCGCGGAACACCCCGAGGTGTTCACCAAAAAACGCCCCCCTCAAATCTTGGAGCTTTCTCCCGAGGAATATCGGGTATGGAAGGAGAATGAGGAGCGAAAGGAAGCTGCACACCGCGAGGACCAGGCCCGACAAGCAGAAGAAGCGCGCCGAGCGGAAGAAACGAGGAAAGCGGAACAAGAGCGGCGAGAATGGGAACAGCGCCAGGAGGAAATCCGCAGGGCCGAGCGAGCGCGTCGAGAACGAGAGCAGCATGAGCAGCGGCGACGACAGGAGGCCCCACCACCGTCACCGCGGCGCCCACCGACGGAACCCACCATGCTGGTGATTGAGGCGGTCCATCGAGCACTCGCCAAGAAGTGCCACCCGGATACAGGAACGATCGGCGACGTGGCGTACCGGACGCAGCTCATGCAGCGAATTAACGCCGCGAAGGAGGCCCGCGACCTCGATGAGCTAATCAAAATCTCGAAGGAGATCGAACGCTGACCTAGTTCGAGACACTTCGTTCTCCTCGAAATGCCGACATGCACTCCCTGTTGGGAGGTTTGAGACACCCTGACGCCCGTCGCAAAAAGGAACGTATTTTATTTGACATAACAGTACATGAAGGAGGTTAGGAAGAAGCGATCGAAGTGATCGGGAAGTCGAGGAAGTGGGAATATCGGGATAGCGTCTCGCCACGACATCCTGGGTCTCCCGCAAACCCGATGATTCGGAGGCAGGTCCGGTCGTGAACGCGTCGGGACCGGGTGCCGGTCAGGCCGCCGGCAGCAGCCGCTTGCGGAGCAGGTCGACCTTGGCGCGCCCGTAGCCCTGCCGCTTGACCCGCGTGAGGCGGTTGACGTGGCCCTCCGTCTGCCCGTTGCTCCAGCGCAGCGTCAGCCCGGCCTGCACGGCGGCCTGGTCGGTCCTCAGTTTGGCCGCGAACCGCTTCAGTTCCTCGACGTCACTGGCGTCCGCCTTGTCCAGCCACGCCTCCAGCCATGGTCCCTCCCGTCGCCGCAGCATGACGAGAAAATCCTCGGCGAGTTCGACCGCCGCGGCGATCGCCGGATCCTCCGCGTTGACCTCCTTCAGGTAACGTCGCGGCTCGTCGGGGCGCCGTTCCGGCCGGCGCAGGACGAGCGATGCGACCAGCCGCGGCGGCGGGCCGTGGACCTTGGTCAGCGCGGTGCGCGGCCGGTCGGACGGGGGCGGCCCCTCGCGGCGCAGTTGGTTGACGAAACGCGGGACGTTGGTCACCGAGTGGGCAAATCCCTGCGCCCGGATCTCCCGCCAGAGCACCGTCGCCATCCGGCAGCCTTCCTCCCAGCGCCTCAGCAAAGAGGGCTCCCACGGCTCGAGCACGCGCTGTCGGCCGTGGACGCTGTGCCGCTTGCGCTGGGGTGGCCCCTCCCGCCGCTCCTTGGAGACGGTCATCCGCGAAATCCCGACCGTGCGCGCGATCTGCGCCACGGAGGCTCCGCCCGCGTGCAATGCCCGTGCCTGCTCGTCCTTGGCCCGGCGGCGCGCCACCCCTGCCTCGGCCGCCGCCTCCGCCCGCTCGCGCCCTTGCTCCGGTTGCGGGTGGCGCCGTTTGCCCTGGGAGACCGCGTCGGCCGGGGGCGGGGCGGAATTCCCCCCCTGTTCTCCTGCGGTGCTTTGTGCTCGCTCGCGCAGCGCGGCGGCCACGGCCGTCAGGCACGGTCCCTTGCCGTGGAAGAAGTCCTCCAACGCATCGACCAGGTTGTCGACCAGGTGCCAGCGGTCGGCGACCTGGATCGCACTGGATGCCCCGTCGCGAGCGCCCTCGGCGTAGGCCCCCCCCCACGATCGCGGGCGATGACCTCGACCCCGGGATGCGCCTGCAGCCAGGCGGCCAGGCTCCCGCCGGAGCGGTCGGGCAGCAGGTCGACGGGGTGGTGGCGTTCGAGGTCGATCAGGATCGTGCCGTAGGTCAGCCCCTTGTGGATCGCCCAGTCGTCGACGCCGAGCACCGCTGGCGTCGGCTGCTCGGCCTCGGGGGCGGCGCGGATGAGCCGCAACAGGGTGTCTTGGCTGACCGGCATCCCGGGCCTGGCGGCCAGGCGCGATCCTGCCTCGCCGCCGAGAGCCAGGGCGACATCCGTCAGCCGCGCGCGCTGGCGGTCGGTCCGGTGGGCGCAGGCCGGGGCGATCCCTGCCAGGCGCTCGGCGAAGATCGCGCGCAGGCACACCGGGTTGGCGCAGACGAACCGGCGGACCAGCACCCGCACGCGGACGGCGAAGCAGGCCCACGGCAGATCGGCCAGGGTGCGCTCGTACCGGCTGTGGACGCGCTCGCTCGGCGCGCCGCAGACCGGGCAGCGGACGTCGGTTGCCTCCGAGACGGCGCGGATCGTCACCCCATCGTCGCCGAGGAGGAGCGCCGCGACACGGAGCGACGGCGGGAGCAGGAACGACGCCTCGGTCGCCATGGGGCACCTCCGCCGGCACGAACGGCCGGTCGGCGGCATTGTCCCCGAGGTCAAGTGGGGCCGCAGATCGGGTCATCGAGTTTGCGGGAGACCCAGCATGTTCCGGCGGGGCGTGGTGGGGAGGTGAATTGTCCAGGAGGAACACGGGCGCTGGCGCGCCGGGGGGAATCCTGGACAAGAGGCACCCTCACGGGTGCCTTTCCGCGATTGAACGGCTCTTCTCAGGCGCCGCGGACTCCGAACGGCGCACGCCGTCTTTCGGTCCTCGAGCTCAACCCGGAGATTCGTGTCGCCCGTGCTCTCGGGATCCGGTGCCCCCGTTGCTGGCCGCCACAACCAAGATCCGCAGCTCTGCGGCGTTGATCCGACCGTCGCGCTCGTGAGGCCGTCGCGCCAATCTTTCACGCTCTCGCGGAACACGCCACGGCACGCTTCACCACGCGGGGTTCAGCGCGTTCTTGACCGCGATGGTCAGCTCGCCGCGGTCGTCGCTCACGCCCTCGGCGGTGTTGGTCACCGTCAGCGCGGACGCGCCCGTCTCGTTGGTGGGCACGATAAAGGTGATCGCCCCCTGCCCGTCGAGGTCGTCGTTGTCCTCGACGGCCCCCTCGTAGAGCCGGCCGGTCACTTCCACGTCGATGGAGTTCGTCACGAGCAGGCGAACCGTGATGGTGAAGGTGACCTTCAGTTCGCCACCCCACATCTTCTTGACGGTGTGGGTGTTGACCGGCCGGTCGGGGCCCAGTTCGAGTTCGACGTACTCAGGCCCGGGGTCGAGCGTTTCGTCGTCCCACGGCCAGTTCTCGTCGTCTCGGCCGTAGAAATCGTAGTATATCTGCGCGAGCCGGTACCGGTCGGCCGGCGACTTCAGCTCGATGTCGATCGTCTTCTCCGCCTCGTGGAGGCTGATCGACTTCTCGGCATGCATGTGGATTCCGTCGATCACCTTCGACGCCTTGATGACGTAGGAGCCGAACCCCACGTCGAGGAGCTCGTAGCGCCCGTCGGCGTCGGTGGGGCTGCCCTTGCCGTCGTAGACCTGGACCCACGCTCCCTGGACGTTTTCCCCGTTCGCCGACACGCGGCCCGTCAATGTGCCCCGGCTCAGCACCTTTGTCCACCGAGACAACGAACGTTTTTCCAGCCGAGGCTCCGTGTACTGGAGGGGCTCTTTAAACCCGTACAACCCGTTCACCGTTGGCGCGTCCCACATGAGGATGTTGTCCGGCGAGATGGCGTTCGCGTCCTTGATCTGCTTCCACTCGTCCGAGTCGGTGTCGTCGGCGATGTCGCGCGCGAAGACGTTGACCACTTGGTTGGCGATGTTGTCCGCCGCGTCCGAGACCGCTTCCCCGAACCAGCCCGCTTCCTCGAAGGCCAAGTGGTGGACGTGATCGAACAGCCATTCCGCCGCGAGCCGGCGCTCCTCGGCGGTGTAGGTGTAGAGCCCGTCGGGCGTGCCCGGGGCGACGAAGGCGCCAGAGGCGGTGTCGGCCGGCTCGAGGTCGCTCGGCATCACGATGTCGGTGTCGGACTCCATGTGGACGCCGCGCTTCGAGAGCATCCGCCAGATCAGCGAGGAGCAGACGCTGGGGAACGTGCCGGCCGCCCATCCCGCGTCGGCCGGCGCCGTCGTGTCGAGGCCGATCGTCGGGTCGGTGTAGCAGAAGAACCTGTAGTGGCTCTTCGCATTGGTCCCCGGCCGCCCGGCCACGGCCCGGGCGTCGTCGGCCACGCCGTGCAGTGTCGTCCGGATCTCCTTCGTCTCCTGCACAGGATCGGGCTTCACGACCAGGGGCGACAACGTCACGAACTGGCCGTTGTGGGTCAGTCCGACGGTGTGCGGCGAGAACGGGCCGATGCGGTAGACGTCCCAGGGGAACTCGGGATCCGGAAACTCCTCGCCGTGGACGGCCTCTTCGATCCCCTGGACCACCACCCCCGGCCAGGCGTACTTCAGCACCCGGGGTACGACGCCGCTCGACCCGGGAAGGACCGCATCCGCCGGGTGCTTCGTGAACCGGTCGTCCGCGGCCGTCGAATGCGTGATCTCGTAGTAGTTGTTCGTCATGAGGCCAGTATGGCTGTACCACTGCGGCGGGTCGACAACGCGCAAGAGGGGTGCGATGAGCCCGCTGCCACCGGGCGAGAGCACGACGTCCCCCTTGCGGGCGTTCGTGAAGCGCGCGGGGACCAACTCCTCGTAGGTCTCACCCGTGATCTGGCAGACCAGTTGCTGGGCGTCCGCCACCGCGAGCTCCGCCTCCGTGAGGTTGTCGGGGGAGCAGAGGCCCCCCTCGACCACCGGCATCGGCTGCTCCGGCGGCTCGGGTGCGGCGGGGGGCGTCGGCGGCGTCCGGCGGCGGCGGAAGACACGCTGAGCGGCCCGTTCCGCGTCCGTGGGCAGGGCGGCGACTGGCTCCACAACGGACGCGGGCAGCCGCGCCGTGGACAGAAACAACTCGTCCATGGGTGCGCTCAGCGCGCCGACGACGCGCGCCACGACCGCCCCCTGGCCCGCGCTCGCCGCGCGCCCGGCCAAGGGGCCCAGGTTTACGGCCAATGTGCCGCTGCCGCGGTCGACGGTGACGTCGTGTCGTCTGATCCGGTCGCCTGCTGCTCCCGGACCGAACACGGCATCGATCCCCGCTTCCACGCGCTCCCAGGGCCAGTTCTCGATGAGCGGAAGACGCTCTCGCCACTCGGGGGTATTGGGCTTCAGGAGGAGCTGGTGTCGGTCCACGGCGCGGATTTCGAACGTGTGGGAGACCCTGACCGGGAGTCCATCGGCGTCGCCGGCGTAGTAGACCGCGAAGCCGGGCGCGTCGTGGGCGACGTCACCGTCGATCGTCGCGTTCGTCACGAGCAGGCTGGACGATCGGGGGGCGACCTCGATCGGTTCGATCTGCTTCCATTCGGACTCGGGCGTCGACGCGGCGGCCGGGTCGTCGCTCAGCCCGACGATGGCCAAGCGGTCGAGCACCAGCGGGACGGCCTCGAGGTTGTGGACGGTCAAGATGCCCTGGAAGAGGAAGGCGGCGCGCGACGCGAAGAGTTCGCCCGTGGTGGGCGGGACAACGTAGCCGTGCTGGCGGCAGATGCCATACGTGTTGCAGACCGTCAGCGTGCGGGTGACCGTGACGCCGTCTTGCGCGACGCGGCAGGTGACGTCGAACTGCTCGGTCATGCCCCGCGGCGTGATCGCCGGCAGGAAGTCGTGGCGAACGAAGGGGGACGTCGTGATCGCGCTCGAGCCGTCCCCAAAATCCCACTCGTACCGGGCGGCGATCGCGTTCCTCACCGACCCCAGCCGCGCCTCGATCGAGCCGTCCACCTCGAAGACCGCGGCACTCACCTGGCGGCTGCCCGCGCTGCGCATGGCCACCCCGGCACCGCCGGCGGAGCGCCGCACGGCGTCGGCGAGCGGGCCGCGGCCGGCAGCCGCGGCGATGGCCGTTCGATCCGCGATGCGGGTCAGCACCGGTGCGAGCGCGAGCTGCGTGGTCGCCAACGGCAGCGGGGGCGCGACCGTCGGGCCGAGGCCGATGAACACCTCATAGGATCTGGCCTGGGACTGGAACGCGTGCAAGAGGGCGATCGCGGGCGGCGTGCGCGACGAGGCCCGGAAGGTGACGGGGTCACCGTCCACGGTCAGCTGGGTGCGGTGCATCTCGCGGGCTTGTCCGGCGACGGTGACCAGGAGCGGGTACGTGCCGGCTTTCGGAAACTGCAGGAACCGCGCGGCACCCGGCACGCCGTTGATCGAAACCCGGATGCCGCGGCCGGTCAGCAGTCGGCCCCTGCGCCCGAGCACCTCGACCTTGACGGACTCGCCCGGGCGCGGCTGAGACGGGGTGACCGAAACGGACCCTATGACGGACGTGGGCATCATGGCCTCCGTGCGGATAGACGGGAAACAGCACGACCCGGCGTACTTGGCTGCTGCATGGACAGAGGTTCGCACGAGATTATGACAATGCTGGTCCAGAGTCAAGAGGCACACGGCGTGGCGTCGACGGGCGTCCCTGGCTCGGGCGCTGCCGACAGCGGCGTCGCGATCACGGGCAGCGCCAGGTACTCCCGGCCGTCGGCCTCGTCCCCGGCTTTCAGCGCGGGCGGGCCGGCGATCGCCTCGATCAGGCGGTTGGCGGTCTGATGGATGGCGGTCAGGTTGCGGCGAAAGATGGCCTTGTCCTGCGCCCAGCGCGCGATGTAGCCGAAGCTGTAGCTCTCGCTGTCGATCTCGAAGTGGCTCAGGACGACGTAGGCCGCGCGCTCGACGACGGTCTCCACGTCGCTTCGCGCGAGCTCTGGTCGATGGTCGGCGAGGAAATGGGCGGCCTCTGTCAGCTTCATCGTGTATTTATGTCAATAATAGTTGTGCTGCCCCTGCCCGCGCCAGGATCGCGCAGCGGTGCCGGCTTCCTCTACGCACTAAGCAGCGCCGGTGACCCGCTCGCCGTCGAGTTCCCACGACAACCGGAGCCACCAGCAATGGGACCGGGGAGTCCCAACACTCATTTCCCCGGCGCTCGCGCCAACCACTTCGGGCGAGAACCGGGTGGCTATTGGCTCATTGAACCGACAACGGGACCAAAGGTATCGGATCCGCTGGCGGCAGGGCCGTTGCCCTTGGTGCTCGTTCTTCCCGACTGTTGCCTTTCTGGTGATGTCGCCGCCTCGCTCGCTCAGGATGCCTTTTGGCGGCACATCGCCCAACAGGGTGCCGTCGTCATCCTTCCGGTCTACAACGCGGCATCAGTGATCGACGATGTCCGGGCGTCGATGCGTGAGGCACTGAGCGAACTGACCGAAGGCGACCATCCCGCGGTCGATCTGACCAAAAGTGCGGTGATCGGTTACGCCTTCGGTGGCCCCGCCGCAATCATCTATGCGGCGACGGCTGAGGCAGAAGGACTCCCGATTCCAAGTGCTTTGCTGGTTGCTAATCCGTGTGAGGGGAACGCCGAAGGGAACTCCGAGGGAAGCGATTGTGTCACGATTCCAACCGATCTCGCGCTCCCACGCGGCGTCAAGGTGGTGATCTGGGTTGCTGATCAGGACGGTGTGGTCGGCACCGCACCAGCCAAGCGGATCTGGACCTCGCTCGATTCCGTGTCGCTGGCAGACCGCGATTTCGTCATGGCTGTCAGCGACGATCATGGCCATCTCCCATTTATCGCCGACCACAACACGATCAACGCTCACGCCTCAGATCCCGGCGGCGTGTACGGTCTCTGGAAACTGTTCGACGGTCTGACAGCATGCACCTTTACGGGCGATTTCTGCCAGTACGCGCTGGGCGATACGCCCGAGCAGCGCTTCATGGGCGTGTGGAGCGATGGCGTGCCGGTCGCCGAACTCAAGATCACCGACAATCCCGGTCCTCCGAGGAATCCGCCAGGAATACATTAAAATAGCTAGTTTTAATGTACAGGTTCGAGAAGCGGACAATGCCGTCACAGGCGTTGTCCGCTGGCGATTGCTCGCGCCGATACCACTGGCTGGGTGGTGCTTGGGCATTGTTGATCACGTCCAGAGCCCGAAACCACAACGCGGAGACGCGGCGATCACGCCATGGTCGATCCAGGCTCAAACGATTGGTCCGTCACACCAAGCAAGGACTTCATCGTCAGGGGCGACGAGGAACCGCGGAAAGGCCAGCGAGCGTTGGGCTGAGTGCAGCCTCGAAGGAGAGCAACCAGGGGTGGGACATCCGTGCGTGCGTCGCCGCGACATGATCAAGGGAGCGTCTCAACTGCGGTGAACGACACTTGTCGGTACCAACTCCTGCGGTTTTGAGATGTTTCTGAGACGAGGCGGTCAGTCGACACCAGCGTCTCAGAGCTCAACTGTGCAACGGGCTGACCCGGTTGTGCGACGTGGCGAGCGGCCGCCCGCTTACGCGCCCAGCTGCAACATTCCCCCCGATCCGCCGTTCTGATAGGGTGACGGCGATTCGGCAGACACCCTGGGACGGCGCATGTGGCGGCGTGGGCGTGCAAACGGCGCAGACAACGACGTGGTGGATGCGCCCCTCGACGAGGAGCAGATCGCCCTGCGCGCCATCCGCGACGCCGCCGCCTTCGCGCCGCTCTATCGCCGCTACTTCCCGGAGATCTTCGCTCTCTGCACCCGGCGCCTCGGCTGCCGTGCCGACGTCGAGGACGTCACCGCCGAGATCTTCCGCAAGGCGCTGTCGAAACTGCATACCTTCCACGGTGGGTCGTTCCGCGCCTGGATCTTCACCATTGCCATCAATACCCTGCGCGACCACGTCGCCCGCCCAACCCCGCCGTCCGTCTTGTTCGAGACGTTTCCCGATCCGACGCCCGGCCCCGAGGAGGTGGCCATCCAGACGGCCACGGATGACGAAGTCCGCGTCGCCCTCAAGACGCTTCCTGGGGAGTGGCAACTCGTCGTCGAGTTGCGGAGTCAGGGGTATCCCTGCGCCGAGGTCGCGGCAGCGCTCGGACATGATGCCACCTGGGTGCGTTTGACTCACCACCGGGCGCTGGAGCGTTTGGCCCGGGAACTCGGCGTCGTCCGCCAACGGAGGGGCCGTCATGCCTGACGACCGCGCCCTCCACCAAGCACGACGGTTCGAGCGGTTCTGGGACGCGCTGGTATCCGGCCGGACGGCGCGCCCCGCGAACGAACGCACCCTCGATCCCGCGGTGGTCGCGGCCGCCCGGCGTCTGCAGGCGCTGAATCGACCCGTGATCACCGACCCAACCTTCGAGGCGAAGCTCTGGGAGGATTTGATGAACGCGCACCCTGGAACAACGACCGTCCCCACGCCCTTGATCGGCCCAAACGGGCGACACGGCCACGTCCTGCCGCCGCCCGTCCGCCAACCGCCCGGTCGGACGCGCCGCGAACCGGGTCGCCTGTCGAACGGGCTCTCGGTCGTTGCCACGGCCGTGCTCGTCGTGATCGTGCTGGGAATGCTCGTCTTCACGTATCGCACCGGGCAACGCGCCGTCATCCCGCCGGCGCAGGAGACGCCGACGACCGTCCCAGCCGCGATCACCGAAGACTGGCCGATGTTCCGCGGCGACGCCGCGCGCTCCAGCAGCCGGCCGGTGCATGGGCCGCAGGGGACACCGGTCGAGCTCTGGCGCTACCAGACGCAGGGTCGCATCGACGCCGCCCCGGCCCTCGTCGCCGGCATCCTCTACGTCGCCAGCGAGGATGGCGCCCTCTACGCGCTCGCTGCCACGACCGGCGCCGAGGTGTGGCGCGCGCCGCTCGGGGCCGGGTCGGGCGCGTCGGTGGTCGTCGCGGACGGCGTCGTCTACGTCACCGATAACAACCACGTGCTCCACGCGATCGACGCGGCGACTGGGCAGGAGCGCTGGGCGCTCCCGGGGTTCGAGGGCGATCCCGGCGCCGTCGTCGACGGAATCCTCTACCAACCTGGGGTCGACGGGCAGCTCCATGCGATCGAGGTGGCGGCGGGCGAGGAGCGGTGGGGCACGCCGCTCGGGGGTGGTGGGGCGTCGCGCACGGTGGCCGTCGCCAGCGGCATCGCCTTCGTCGGCAGCAAGGACGGCCACATCAACGCCCTCAATACGACCAGTGGTGCCCTCCTGTGGAGTGTCGAGGTCGGCCCGGGGACGGTCGCCACACCCGCGGTCGTGAACGGCGTCGTCTATAGCTCCACCTTTGGCGGACCGGACAACAGGGTGCTCGCGGTGGACGCGGCCCGCGGGACGGTGATCTGGTCGTTCCAAACCACGGCGCGCGCCGACGTCCGCCCGCCGGCGGTTGATAGTGGCCTCGCCTACGTCGTCAGCGGCGACGGCAACGTCTACGCTCTCGACGCCGCCACCGGCGCCGAGCGGTGGCGCTTCGCGGCCGGCGGCCCGATCACCGCGTTTCCCAGCCTGGCGGGCGACACCGCCTACGTCACCGCCCACAACGGGACCCTCTTTGCCCTCGACGCGGCGACCGGCGCCGAGCGGTGGCGCTTTGCCTACGGCTCCAGCAGCGACTACCCTGCCATCGTCGCCAACGGGACGGCCTACCTCGCCGTCGACGGTGGGTATGTCATGGCGATCGGCAACGGGGTCGAGGCACCGACGACCGGGTCGCCGCCCGCGACCGCGCCCGCGGCACCAACGTCGGCCACCTCGGTGGCAAGCCCGGCCGTCGCGGCCGATCCGGTGCAGTTCGTCTGGCAGACGACGGGCGGAGCCCAGCCGTTCGTGAATCCGCATCCCATTGTCATCGATCCCCACGGCACGCTCTGGGTGGCCGACGCGCGCGGCCAGTTCCAGCTCTTCGACCTGGACGGCACCTACCTGGAGACCTGGGGCACGCCTGGATCGGGCGACGGCCAGTTTAACTTCGTCCGCCCCAACGGCGATACCTACGGGGGCGTCGCGTTCGGGCAAGACGGTGCCCTCTATATCGTCGACACCGGCAACCTGCGGGTGCAGAAGTTCGACCGGGATCGCACCTTCGTCAAGGCATGGGGCGGCCAAGGGACCGGGGACGGCCAGTTCCTCGACCCGCTGAGTATTGCCATCGACGGGCAAGGCATGCTCTACGTGCTCGACGACCTGCGCGACGACGTGCAGGTATTCGACGGCGACGGCGTGTTCCTCCGCCGATTCCGGGTGCACGAGGCGCTGGGGTTGAGCGCGGGCCAGCCCAACTCCTGCAACCAGTTGACGGTGGACGGCACGGGCAACGTCTACGTCACGAGCTACCTCTACACCAGTGTGCTCAAGTTCGACCCCAGCGGCGCCTTCGTCGGCCAGATCGGCGCATTTGGGTCCGGCCTCGGGCAATTCCAGCAACCCGACGGGATCGCCGTCGATCCGGCCGGCAACCTCTTCGTGACCGACTCCAACGCCGGCCGCATCCAGGTCTTCGCGCCGGACGGCACGGTGCTGGCACAGTGGGGGAGCCCCGGCACGGACCCGGGTCAGTTCTCCACGCCCGCGGGAATTGTCGTGCGCGGACCCAACGTCTACGTCGCGGAGTACAGCGGCAACCGCATCCAGAAGTTCCGCCTGACCGGACCGTTACCGGGCGCAGTGCCGTCTACGTCGTAGTCGATCCCGTCGTGCGGTACCTCCAAGACCAGGGGGTACCGCACCCCTTTGCGCAACAGCCTTCGGGGTCGAGCCCACGCGCGTGGACCGCCGTGAGGCGCGTCCCGGACATCCACGTCCGGCCCACGCACCGCCACAGAACACCCAGAAATCCCCGCCACCAAGCGCATGAAGGACGCCTCGTCATGACTTCCTGGGTCTCCCGCACTTCGGATACTGCTGGCGAATTCGGTGAGCCAAAAGCGGAGGGCGTGCCGATGTCAGAATGGCATCCTTCCTCCGTGTGTCGCCAGACAGGAGCCCGCCGATGTCCCTGCTGCCCACCCCCGTACCGGCTGTTCCGGCCGAGACCGCCCGCATCGCCTGGGCCGCCTTCCCCAAGGGGAGCGTGGTCATGCGCATGCGCGACGAATTTGGCACGATCGACGATGATCAAGCCTTCGTCCACCTCTTCTCCACGCGCGGCCAACCGGCGGAGGTGCCCTGGCGGCTGGCGCTGGTCACGATCTTCCAATTCGCCGACGACCTCTCCGACCGGCAGGCGGCCGATGCCGTGCGTGGGCGCATCGACTGGAAGGTCCGCGCTTTCCCTCGACCTGACTGACTCGGGTTTCGACGCCTCCGTCCTCTGCGAGTTCCGCGCTCGGCTGCTCGCGGGCGGTGCTGAACACCTTCTGCTCGACTCCCTGCTGACGCTCTTCCGCGAGCGGGGACTTCTCAAAGGACGAGGCCGACAGCGGACCGACTCGACCCACGTCCTCGGCACTATCCGCGTTCTTAACCGCTTCGAGCTGGTGGCCGAGCCGATGCGTCACGCGCTGGCGGTTTTGGCTGCCGTTGCCCCGGAATGGCTGCGCGATCACGCCGCGGCTGAGTGGGTTCGGCGCTCTGTGCGCCGTGGCGAGGAGAGTCGGTTGCCGAAGAAGCGGGAAGAACGCGAGGCGCTGGCGACGACGATCGGCGCGGACGGGGTGGCGCTCCTCACGGCGGCCTATGGAGGCGACGCGCCGGGATGGCTACGAGAGGTGCCGGCAGTCGAGACGCTGCGGCGGGTATGGGTGCAGAACGACGTCCAGGACAATGGCGGCACTCAGTGGCGATCGGCCGACGACATCGCGCCGTCCGCGCGGTTCATCAGTTCTCCGTATGACCTCGACGCCCACCTGGGCAAGAAGGGCAGTCTCTGCTGGGTGGGCTACAAAGTCTCCCTCACGGAGACGTGCGAGGACGACGCACCCAACCTGATCACCCACGTCGAGACGGCCTCAGCCCCGACGGCGGACGGGGCGGCGACGCCGCGGGTCCACGCGGATCTCCGGCGGAAAGATCTACTGCCCGCTGTCCACCTCGTCGACACCGGCTTCCTCGATGCCGAGCTCATTGCGACGAGCAAGCGGGAGTTCGGGGTCGATCTGTTCGGACCGACGCGTCCGGACGTCAAGTGGCAGGCGAAGGAAGGCACCGGATTCGACGCGCAGCGGTTCGCCATCGATTGGGAACGGGAGCGGGCGGTATGCCCGGTCGGAAAAATCAGCACCGGCTGGACGCCGGCGATCGACAAACGCACGAACCACGTCATCAAAATCAAGTTCTCGAGCAAAGACTGCCGAGTCTGTGCGAGCCGCCATCGCTGCATGCGCTCGACGAAGAAATACGCCCGTCGGACGGTCACAATTCGGACGCGGGAGCACGACGAGGCGCTCCAGACCAGGCGCGCGGAGGAGACCACACCAGCATATACCGCCGAGTATCGCCGGCGCGCGGGCATCGAAGGCACGATCTCCCAAGGTGTCCGCCGCTGCGGGATGCGGCGATCGCGCGACGTCGGCAGAGCCAAGACTCACCTTGATCATGTCTTCACCGCCGCGGCCATTAACGACGTGCGGGTGGCCAACTGGCTCGCCGATGTCCCTCGCGCTGAAACACGTCACTCAAAATTCGCCACGCTAATGACGGGGCCGATCACCGCCTAACCGAATTCGCCAGCAGTATCTTAAGTGCGGGAGACCCAGCATGTCGTGGCGAGGCGTGCCCAGGGGCGGCTGCGGGCCAGTCCAATCGGCGTGGACGCCCTTCTTGAGGAACGACGCGTGGCTCCCGGTAACTCGGGGGCGTGACGACCTTTACCGCGCGCTGAAGCAACGCGGAGAAGCTCCACCCAGGGGAAGTGAGAAACACACGGACGCTCCCGCAGTGCATGCGTGGATCCGTCCGGAACCTCAGGGAGTCCAGCGCTGGTGGGCAGATGTTCCGCAATGGAAGCAGGCCTGGAACGTTAGGACGTGGACGCCGATTCGAGCAAATCGGTGAGGTCGGCCGGATGCACGATGCGCACACCCTGAAACGTGCTCAGCCTGAGGAGCTGGCGGTCACGTGTTCCCAGGTAGTCAGCGCCGGCGCTGGCCGCAGTGGAGAGCACCAGGTCGTCCTCGGGGTGCGTCGCGACCCCGGCGACGGGTATCGTCAATTCGACGAGGGTCGCCTCAGTCCGCAGAAGCACCACGGCGGCCTCGACCAACTCGGGGGGCACGCGTCGGGTGTAATACGGATCCTGATAGGTCCGGCGCAACTCGGCAAGGATCGGTTCGGAGACGACGAGTTCGAAGGTACCCGTCCGCCACTGGGCAAGGAGACGCCCTGCCGCCGCGGCCGGGTTGACGAACGCGGGCGCCAGCACGTTGGCATCAAGGACCACCCGCGTCATCGCGACGCGGCGCCTTCCGCTCGTTTGCGCTCGCTCTCCGCGCGAATCTCGGCGGTGATGCGATCGGTTTCCTGCTCGATCTCCTCCACTGGCACACCAGCGAAGGTCGCCTGCATTGCATCAATCACTTCGAAGCGCTCCGCACGCTCGCGATCAAGCCGGTTGAGCCGCTCAAGATCCTCGGTCGAGACAATCGCCGCGACGGGAATGCCACTCTTCTCGACGACAACACGCGTCTCTTTGTGAAAGACGCGGTTGACCAGGGTGTTGAGCTGGCCGCGGACGTCGGAGATTTTCATCGTCTGGGTCATGGGTTGCTGCTCGCGCATTTCACCTCCTCCCGTTTAAGCGTGATTCGTACAAAATAGGACATAGTCGTACCATTCTAGCGCGTTGCATGAGCGATGTCAACGAAAATAGTCTTCTGTGGTCGACAACGAAAATGAAAAGGTTTGGTAAGAAACGTGTAAGTTTGAACGTAAACAATTGACCCGCATGGATCAACTTTCGTATGATGGATCCCCCATGACACGTCCTGCCCGACCATCACGCCAGACGACATCCATGCCGATCACGCCCGCCGACGAGCGGATTCTGCTCGCGCTCAACCGGCACCACCACCTCTCGGCCGAGCAGGTTCGCCGCCTCCTCTACGGTCGCGGCTCCCTCAAATACGCCTACGCGCGTCTCAAGCGATTGGTCGACGCCGGCCTGGTTTCACACGACCAGGCGCGGGGGATGGTCGGCGTCTATGCTGTAAGCGGCACGGGACGGATCTACCTCACCTCGTTGGGCTTTGACGTCCTGCCGCGCTGGCGCGCCAGCGAGGAGAAGGAACTCGGCGCGTCCTATTACCGCCACGCCCTGGCGGTGGCCGACGTCCTGATCGCCGCGAAACTCCTGGCTCAGGACCACGCGAGCATCGCGTTGACCACGATGCGGCACGATCGGGAGCTGCGTCATCGCTTTGCCGTGCCCGTGCGGCTGGCAAACGGCGTCACGCGCGGTGTCATCCCCGATGGCTGGCTCGACTTTCGCATCACCATGGTCGACGGGCGCTTTCGGATTCCCGTCGTGCTTGAGCTGGATCGAGGCACCCACGAACGCCGCCGCTGGCAGCAGAAGGTCGAAGCCCTCGTCGCGTTCGCGGCTGGTCCGTATCAGGAGGCCTATGGCGCGGCATCACTCATCGTCGCCGTCGTCGCCACCCCAGGCGAGACCCGCCGCGTTGAGCTGACCACCTGGACGGAAGGGCTCTTACAGGCGCTCCGCGTCGAGCACGAGGCTGACCTCTTCCGCTTCACCAGCGCCGACCCCATCGCCGACTCGGTTGGCTTCTTCTGCGGTCCTGTCTGGTATCGACCGTTTGATCCCGCGCCGCTCCCCTTGCTTGCACCACGGGAAGGAGACGCGTGAGGTGGTTCACGCGCACCCGGCCGCGGCTGCACCTGGGGCACACCGGCCCATCGTTCCTGAGATGGCCCTACGTCCTCTCAAGCCGTGAGGTCAACGCCCACCGTCACGTGATGGGACTGACCGGTCAGGGGAAATCGAAGCTGCTGGCCTCGATCTTCGTCCAACTGCATCTGCAGGGGGTTGCCTGCGCGCTGATCGATCCCCACGCGGATCTGGCGCATGACGTGCTGGCCAATCTCTACGATCGCGGCTATTTCGCCAACGAGTCCGGCTATCGGCGGCTCCGTTATGTCGACTTCAGTCGCCAGGACGCCTACCTCCCGTTCAACGTCCTCTCCCAGCCCTACGAGGACCATGCCGTCGCCTTGCACATCGCCGAGGCCTGTAAGCGCGCCTGGGCCGCGCTCGCCGACGGGGCGGCGCCGCAGTTTGAGAATATCCTGCTCTCCTCCGCCCTGGTCCTCATTCAGAACAGACTCCCTATTACGGTGATGCCCAGGCTCCTGACCGACAAGCGCTACCGCGACGGGCTCCTCACTAGGGTGACGGACCCGCAGGTCGTTCATTTCTTTGAGGCCCGTTTCAATGCGTGGGGCAAGGACGCACCCCTGATGATCGAGTCGACACTGCGGCGCGTGTTCTTGCTGACCTTTTCCCCGACCCTGCGCTACTCCCTGGGCCAGGAGCGGAACGTCCTCGATTTCCGGCAGCACATGGATCAGGGGGTCAGTGTCGTCTACAACCTTGGTGGTCTGGACGAGGACACGCAGCGGTTCCTGGGGTGCCTCTTGACGGTCGGCTACGAGGTGGCCGCGCTCTCCCGCGCCGATCTGCCCGAGGAGCACCGAACGCCGTACCACCTGATCATGGACGAGTTTTCGATGTTCAGTGCACAAAGCGAAGAAGCCCTCGCCCGAGTCCTCTCCCTCGCTCGCAAGTACGGGCTCTTTCTGACCCTGGCGCATCAGACGTGGTCACAGCTCTCCAGTCGACTGCAGGGTGCGCTGCAAAACACGGTCGCCATCGCCTTCAAGCTGGGGCGCAGCGACGCCGAGTGGGCCGCGCCGCGGTTTGGCACCTTTGAGGCCGGTGAGGTCAAACACCTCGTCGAGGATCCCGATCAGGTCGAGCGCACGCACCCGATCTTCTCCTCCCTACCCGAGCAGTGGGAGCGCTGGACCAAGGCCCTCGAACAGCTCGCGCCACGGGAGGCCTTCGTCAAGGTCGGCACGGAGACGGCCAAGATCCGCACCGTCCGCTTCCCACGCGCCAACTGTTCCCCCGCCGAGGTGACGACCGTCATGGAGCGCTACCGCGACAGTCTGATGACGCCGGCCGCGGCCGTGATGCCGCGTGTTGACGAGCCGATCGCCTGGCGCCCCTCGACCTCGGTGCGGCGGGAACCGGCCTAGATCGAGCGCGTGCCCAGCCAGCGCTTCTCGTCATGGCCGACGACCTGCGCGGGGTCAACCGCAACGCACCGCGCGGTAGGGCCGGCGATAGGGCGCGCGGTAGGATTCGGCACCCTGGCCCTTACCGGCGATTTCGGCCCAACCATCGGGAAATCTTCTCTCTTTTGTCTTGCTAATCCCCCCGTCCGTCTTCTCCGCTCGTGACCGCTTTCGCGGTCCCTCGCGTCGTCGTCGTCCAGGGGGTCTTCTCCGCCCCGCTCAGCCAGCCCCGAGCTCGATCAGCGGCCGCGGCACCGGGTCGAACGGCCGCACCCAGTGGGAGCCGAGGTAGAGCGCCGCGGGTTCGACGATCGCGGGGTCGGTGTGAGTGAACCAGAAGAGCTCGCCCCAGTGCCGCTTGCCAAGCGCCGCCAGCTCGTGCTCCGTCCATCGCCGGAGCACCTCCGCCCGTCGCGCGCCGGCCGTCGTGACGACGGCGACCGTCATCGAGTCGGTGGCGAAGGCGTCGCGGTAGGGGCCAGCCGCGAGGGCGAGGAGGGCGTCCACCTTGCGCCGCCACTGCCGCTCGTCCTCCGTCCCGCGGTCGAGCTCGAGGGCGACGCCCATCGGCGCGCCGTCGACCAGCAGGTCGATCCAGGCGTCCGGCACTACCGTCGCCGCCCGTCCGTCCGGCAGGACCACCCGCGGCGCGACGCGACGGAGCGCCCGCTCATGCCGCAGCCGCGCGAGCGCCAGCCGCGGGTCGACCCGGCAGAGCCGCTCGAGTGCGATCAGGGCGTCGTTGAGCGCGAGGAGATGCCAGAGGTGGAGGGGCGACGGCGGCGCCGCGTGGGGCCGGGGTGGGTCAACCCCGGCGGCCAGGAGGTAGCGGCGTCCCGGCCCTGCCAGCGCCCAGTAGCCCGGCGTCCCGCCGGCCGCGATCGCGAGGGGCAGGCGTTCCATCCGCAGGTACCCATGGCGGGTCAGACGGGTCAGGTGCTCACCGACGAAGGTCGTCGAGCTCGGCCGGTACAGCAGCCGCGTCAGTTGCTCTCGCGTGAGCAGGTCGTACCGCCCCAGGGCGCGCAGGATCTTGTCCCCCGGCAGGCCGGGAGCGTCGGACGACGCCGTCATCGGCGGGTGTCCTTCCTCGACTCGCGCCGCGTCAGGACGCCGCGGCGGGTCGCGTTCCCGTCCGCGGCGGCGGGTGGTCGGCGGCGGGGGTCAGGTCGCGGGCGATCGGGCCCGACGGCGCGAGCATGGTGGTCGGGCCCCGGTAGGCGATCTGGCGAAGGGCCCGCGCGACGGGGATCCCGTCCCGCCGGGAGAGCGCCGCGCGGAGCTCATCGAGGTGGCCGGCTGGCGGGAAGCGGCGCATCGCGTAGGGGGCGATCGACAGTTCCTCCAGCGGCCGCGGCGGCTCGCCCTCGGTCGTCGTCACTGAAGCCAGGTAGTGGAAGGTCGGAAGCCTGGCCAGCCGGTCCTGCGTCAGCTGCCGCTGCTCGGTCCGCGAGTAGGTCTCGACCCGGTCCCCGATGGAGTAGGCGCGACCGTGCCAGGTCCGCAGGATCGGCTCGCGCGACTTCTCCAGGGTCGGATCGAAGTCGGCGTAGCGCCGGGCGACAAACTCCGCTGTTTCCCAATCGGTCATGCGGCCGAAGAACTGGGTCCCCAGCGAAAGCAGCGTCTGGCGGAGACCGGCGGGGAGCTGGAAGAGTTCCTGGTAGCTCGCTGTCATCTGGACGTTGTAGTTACGCGAGAGGCGGTTGATCAGGCCGTCGAGGTCGGCCACGAGCAACCGGCTCGAGGCCCCGCCCTCGGCAAAGAGGGCCGTCACCTCGTCGATGATCAGCGAGAGGGGCTGGCCGCGCGCGCCGCCGTGGGCCGCCCCCCAGCGCCGGATGTACTCGACCAGCAGGGAGAGCACCCACAGCAGCTTGAACTGGCGCGATTCGCCCGGTGGCTCGTGGCGCAGGTCGAGCAGCCAGAGCTGGCGCTCGTTCCGCAGCGCCGCCCAGTCGAGGCCCCAGCGATCAGCGCAGAACTGCACCTTCGTGGGCGGGTCAGCGAAGAGGGTCAGCTTGGTGAGCAGGGACTTGACCTTCGTCCGCCGCTGCTCGGGCCGGAGCGGGAGGTAATCGCGCTCGAAGAACGCCACGGCGTCAGCGACCTCGGGACAACGCCGCTGCGCCTCAGCAAACGCCCCCCGCCAGGCCTCGGGTTCGCGCAGCAGCGACGGCAGCTCGCTCACCTGGTAGCCGAGGGCGGCGAGGATCGCACAACCGTGGGTGGCGCTTTCCCAGAGGACGTTGAACCCCTCCTGACTGGCCTCCTTCAGCTTGGGGTCAAGGCGGGCGAGGACGGCCGGAAAGCGCTGGGCCACGTCGAAAACCGTCTCCCGCCCAATCCCGAATCGCGTCAGCAGCGGCAGGGGGACGACGTGCGTCGCTGGTGTCAGGTCAACGTAGCGGACGCGGGCCCAGAGCTCAGCCTGGTCCTCCAGGCGATAGTACGGGATGAGTGAGAGGATGCCGTCGATCGTCGTTCCGACGGGGTCAACGAGGATCGTCGGCGTTCGGAAGGTGACGAAATCCAGCCAGGCGATCAGGCGCAAGAGCTGCGTTTTGCCGATGCCCCGGGTGCCACTCACCCCAACCCCGAGGCGGCGGCAGCAGGCGAGCAGGGGCATCAGATGCGCCGCGTCCGCCGGCGGCAGGACGCGAGGGAGGCGGAACTGCGGCTCACTCGGTCGGGTCGTCCGGGGTCGTGTCCATGTGGTCACGCTGAATCTCCAACGGGTGCCAGTGGGTGGTCTGTGCCTCCGCCTGCCGCTCCCGCTCGCGCTTCAGCGCCTTGTACTGCCGGCGTGCGTCGTCGAAAGTAGGCGGCGGGGGCGGGTCGATCACGGGCGGCGCCAGCTGCCAGTGGAGGCGTTCCAGGACGCGGTAGGCCGTGTCCCAGACGGCGAAGAGCGCGGCCTGCTGCCGCGGCGCCTGGCGCAGAGCCTCTCGGTAGCCCTCCGTCAGGCGCAACTTGCGCAAGTCGAGGGCGCGGGGCGTCAGTGCTGCGTCCGCCCCCGCCATCAGCTGCGCCGACCAGGCGCAGTAGGCCGCGATGGCGGGGTCCTCGTCGGCGGAGGAGACGGTCGACGCCACCGCCCGGAGCCGGGGCTCCCGTTCCCCCGCCCAGACCTGTTCGAAGCGGCCCATGGCTACTCCCCCCACAGGAAGCCGAGGAGACCGCCGCGACGCTCGACGTAGAGTTCGCGATCGACCTCCTTGGCGACCCGATAGCCCGCCGCCTCGAGGATGCCGAAGTGGTGGCGCTTGAACATCGTCTTCTGTTCCGCCGTGACCTCGGCGATCTCGGCCCGATCGTCCGGGTCGGGGATGCGGCGGACCCGGTCGTTCATGGCCAGGAGCCCAGTGACAAGACACTCGTGCGTGTGGTCGTGCAAGCGGTCGAGCGTCTCCGCCCCGTGCCGGTGGAGGATCTCGTGCCCCCGCTGCACCGCGACCCGGAGGGCAACCTCGCGACCGACCGCCTTCTCCCGCCCCGTCAACCCCTTGGGGACGATCTTCCCCATCCGTGCTGGCGCCAGGGCCGGCACCAGGGCGCTCGGCGGATCGACGATTTCCAGACCCGACGCTCGCACCGGCACCGGCAGTCTGGTCACTACTGCCCGCTGGCTCATCGTTCCACCCCCACCCGCTCGCGCTCAGCCACGATCCCCGTGAGAAACTCACTGGCGGTCTGCTGGTCCGCTGGCGGCGCAGTCTCCGTCATCGCCGCCAGCGCGGCGAGTCGTTCCCGTACCTGCGAGTCGGCCAGCGCCAGGCTACGCGCTTGCTGGCGGTCCTCCACCTGCTGCTGGTCGTAGGCGGCGGCGATCTCGTCGACCACCCCGCCCCAGACGAGTTCTTTGAACGCCTGCCCGGGGGTGAGCCTCGGCGCACCCGGCCGCAGCTCCAGATCGGCGTGGGTGCCGCGCAGGACGGCGCTGAGCCGCTCCAGGAAGGACGGGGTGTAGAAGACCGCATCGGGCAGCAGCATCAGCCGCTCCAGCAGATCCTCCATCAGTTGCGACATGACCCGCGCGGCGGTATCCGCGGTCTGGTACAGTCGCAGCGCCCCGTTGATCTTGGCCGTCTGATGAGCGTCGCGCACGTCGTCGCCTAGCCGGGATGGTGCCGCGTCGTAGCGCTCCAGCCCGACCGTCAGCTGCTCCACTCCCGCCGCGGCATCGGCGTAGACCTGGCACGTCGCCTGGTTGCCGAGCCGCACGACCTGCTCGATGACCGCCAGCTTGTTTGCCACCACCTTGACCTGCATCGAGGCCGTCGGCGAGAGCTTCTTGGGCGGCACCACCGCCGCCGGTCCCTCGACGATCTCCGGGATCATCCTCGGCCGTTGCATGCTCTCCTCCTTCTTGCTTACGCTAGTCGCGGCAATCGCGCATCAGGGCTGCCGTCGCGGCCTCTTCGTCCGCCAGCGTTGTCACGCTGGAGTAGACACTCCCCGTCCCGATCTCCCAACCGCCCACGTCCGGCCCCGGGATCGTGTGGCTTTCGCACTCCCCCTCCGAGCCGATGACGACGATGAGCAGGTCGCCTTCGTCCAGGTTCCAGCGCACGGACGCGCCGCCGTCCGCGAGCCGGCGCAGCGTCACCCGCGCGTCGTCATCTTTACCGGCGAACAAGCGATCGACGCCGGCGAGCAGGCCCGCCAGCCGGCTGATCGCCAAAACAAGAATTGCCACTGCCCGGATCATCGCGCACCTCCATGGAGACTGATCGCTTGCGTGGCCGATCAGGGCTGTAAGAAGGACGAACGTCGCGACGACGGTGAGGACGCCACCGAAGATGACGTCGGGCATGACCGCCATCCTGAGCGGCCGCGAGTGTGATCTCCAACTCGTACTGACTGTATGGTGGTCCCTTCATGCACATCGACTATTCAGTCCTCCTCCGTCTGCCGCTGCCGGGTAACAGAACGACCCGACAGCACCACGCTACAAAGGAAGGGCTCGAACACCATAGGATCCTTGACTTTTGTCACAGGCGCATGGTGTCGCCGTCGCAAGCCGGGGACAATGAGTGTGGCCGCGTGGCTGCCGCGGGCAACGAGGCTGTTGCAGGAGCGGAACGATGAGCACCCGCGACGAGCAGCGCGTCGGCGACCTCATTCGCCGGTATCGCGAAGACCAAAACCTCTCGCAAGAAGCGCTTGCAGGGAAGCTGGGCGTTGACGCGTCGTACGTCTCGCTCTTGGAAAGGGGCAAGCGACGAATCGACGCAAGCCTTGCCAGGAAGATCGACGAGGCCCTGCCGTTCTCGCCCGAAGACCGCCGCTTCTTCTGGGAGCACACACCGCTAGTCGAATTCCTTGACCCGGTGAGAGACTTTCTCGTAGAGCAAGAGGTGGATCGCACATTCTCGCGGTTCAGGCTGAGGCCCGCCGTGTCCTCGCTCTTGTCGCTCGCCGACTACTTCCCGCAGTGGGCATCCGCGCGGATCGCCCATCTCCGTTGCAACATGAAGCGAGCAATTCCTCAACTGCAGGCAGTTGTAAGGAAGGCTGAAAATGACCACACAGAACAGAGCCGGGGAAAGATGGAATTCTTCGGGATGATATTGCTGGACATGGCCGATGCATACGGCCTGGCCGGAGAGATCGAACGGGCAAAGATCGAGGCAGAGCGGGCCTGGTTGGTGTGCCGCGACTTGCTCAACACGCAACTACGGAACGAACAGACGATGCGGCGGCTGCATATGGGAATGGCAAGGAGCATCGTGCTCCTCCAAGAAATTGCATACGAGCAGGGAGACGAGGATCTCTATACCTCTCTCGATATCGATCTAAAGAACCACTTTGTGGCTTCCGGCGACCATTATGGGTGGGCCAAGAGAAGCTATTTTCTTGCGCTGTTTCGATTTCACCAAGGGTCAATGGCCGAGGCAAAGAGGCTTGCCTGGGAAGCGCTGGATCACGCAAGAATGATAAAGCTGGAACTCGATCCGTGGTGGATAATTCGCGACGGCATCTTCCTTGGCGAACACTGGTGGCGACTCCACTGCTTATCACTAATGATCGACATACTGTGCTTCGAGAATAGACTTCGTGATCATAAGAACATCATTGACGAACATAGAGAGGCAAGATCCATGGCGTTTTGGGCCAGGGATTTGCCACCGTTTCGACCGAAATACTGGTGGAGAGGAAACGACAATGCCGGCAATGATGTTGATATAGTTAGAATCTTTAGCAGATGGGTCAATGATGAGCAGAGGCTGAACGCCGTTCTCTATCTTCCCGAAACTCTAGTAAGTTGGGGCGACTATTTGAGTTCAGGCGAATCAACTGGACGGCGTGACATAGCAGCAGAAAAGTACCATGAGGCGCTGGATTTTGCGGAACAACGCGGGTTCGGTTTGATGAAACGAGTGGCGTCGGAACGGCTTAGTCGCCTCTAGACGCGTCGATGTATAAAGGATGATTTGATTCATCCTTAGCGGTCTCATTCCTGCCGAAAGCGTCATCCAATTGTGCCACCAAGGCCTGGTCGGGCAGGCTTGGCGGTATATAGGGAAAGTCCTGCTGAGGATCAGCTGGTTTGTCGAGATGACATGTTTCTTCTCGGCTCTGAGCGGGCCAGGCGCTTCCACTTTCCCGCTTTTCCTCGTCCCTAGCTGTGGCATCCTCGATGTTGACATGTTGATTACTCGCTGATTGAGGAGGGAGGATCATTCCTGGCTGCTGGGCCGCACGTAATTTCCTCGCCAGATCCGTGGGAGGTGGTTCGGGCAACGCCTCGGGCGAAAGCCCTCCCTTCTGCTTGTCAAAAGAATTCCCCGGAGAGCGCTGCCCTTCGGATGGCGGGCCTAGTCGTCGTTCGGCTGTCATACGGCATCTCATCTATACCACATCAGTTGACAAAATGCAAAACTTTCGCTACCATCCGCCTTGCCCTATGTTGACACCCGAAGATCGACCAGCCCGCTGGCGTGCCAGCGAGTTCACGCAACCTATCCTACTCCCGCCGGAACTCGCCCAATTTCTCAAGGACCAGGATCTCGCCGCGCTCTTCCGCGCCTCGGATCGCGGCACCCTCCTCGTCGTCAAGGCACCGACCGTCGAACTGGAAAGCCTCGGTGGCACCTACCCGATCGGCCTGGATCATCAGCTCTGGGCGCACCCGGCTGGTCCGGTCGTCCGCAGCCTCCTCACCTTCCACGACCACCCTGAGATGCCGCTTCGCCTGGAGACGTTCACCAACGTCGCCGCCCCTGACCAACACGCCCACTTCGCCGCCCTCGCCGAGCAGGAAAGGATCAATCTCCTGTTTTATGACGAGTTGCTGCGCCACCGCCTCACCAAACAGGTCCGCAATGCCGCCGTCGACCACATCCCAACCATCCTCAGGGAAGCTCATCAGCTTCTTGCCGCCATCCCACCAGACAGACGCGATTTCGATGTCGCCAAGGCCGCGATCATGGAGGCAACGACGCTATGAGGCCCAAAACACCCCATTACCCGTGGCGGCACTACCGCGCCACCGTCAGCGCCAAGGGCCAAATCACGATCCGGGTTGCCCTCCAGCGCCACCTTGGCTGGCGCCCAGGCAACTGGTTCCTCGGCGGAATTCGGAATGAGCGCTTCGCACTCCGCCGCGTCGACCCGACCCTGGGCCGGGCAATTCGCGCGTGCCAACGCAGGAGCCGCACGTCCACGGACGACGCGGTGCTCCTGCTAGCAATACTGGACGACCCGATCCCCTCCAAAGAGACGTTGGCTAAGCAGCTCGCGCAATTCCACCGCGGCGAGCGCAAGGAGGTGGCCACTCGATGATGGTGCCAGCGCTGTTCATGATTGAACCGGTCAACCGGTGCTTGGCCGCTAGCATCCGCCCGCCCCGCCCCGCCGCTCAGGTTGATGCCGCGCCAGACGGCCTCGGTCTCAACCTCGGCACGATCATCCGGGTTTATTTCATCCAGCTGCTGCGGGAGGTGAACGGTGGGCCATGACCGAGCGGCAGCCCGTCCCCAGACGAGAACCTGTGGCCATGCCCGCTGCCTGGGATGCCACGGCTATTGGTGAGGTCCTCGGCGTTCCCGCCGAACCCCGCGTCGACGGCCTGCACGGTGCCGGCGTTCGCTTCCGTTTCGATCAGTCGCCCTCAGTCGAGGTCGAACTCTTCCCCGCCGCTCAAGTTGTCCGTGTCACCGGTGAGGACATCCAGCTCAGCCTCTTCCGCCAGGAGCCTCCGCGCCTCGCCTCCGACGGCGTGATCTTCGCCTCGACCCACCACCCGGACTGCTGGCTCGCGATTACCGCCACCGGCGCCACCACGCTGCGTCTCGCTCCAGCCGCGCAGGTCACAGAACCGCCGTCAACGCCCCCCTCCCCCACCGAACAACGCACGACCCCAGACGCGCGCCCGGCACCCGTCCTTGACGATCCTGTGACCCCAGAGGGGGGCATCCGCCCGGGGTTGCCAGAGACGGGGGAGGACCAGGGGCGCGTCCGTTTCGGCGGCCGCCTCGGCACCGATGTTCGCTTCCGTGAGACCAAACGCGGGGTGCTGGTCGCCGCCTTCCCTGTCGCCGTCATCACGGACGACGGCGCAACCCGCTGGGAGCAGGTCATCGCCTTCAACGAGCGCGCCGCGCAGCTCCGCGCCGCGGATGGTCCCAGCAAGGGCCGTTATGTCGAGGTGATCGGCTACCGCCACATCCGCCACCAGAAAGGCCGGGACGGCCGCGTCCGCCGTGTCGAGGAGGTCTACGCGGTGCACACCTCGCCAGAGGAGGGGGTACGCATAGCAGGAGCATCGGTGGCCGCTACACTGACGCCAGTGGTTGACAGCCGGGCACAGTCGCGCTAAAGAACGACGATCCCCGCGTCGAGTTTCCGCGTCCACGGGCGCGGAAGTCGTTTGCTTTGGGGACGAGCCATGCCTGCCACGCCGCGCTCGCGACGCCCGCCGATCGACGACTGGGATCAACTCCGCCTCCTGGTCGCCTCGCCCGAACAGGAGACCTACGAGCTCCTCCGCCCCATCGTCCTCTTCGGGCAGTCCCCCGCGACGCGCGCCAAGGAGACCGGCGTTGCCGCACGGACGCTGCGGCGCAAGGCGGCCCGCTTCGACGGCGTCGGGATGCGGAGTCTCTTCGAACCGGACGACCCGCCGGAGCCGGACCGCCGCCGGTTGCCACTCGGCGTCCGCAAGGCCATCGTCGAGTTGAAGGCCGAATACCCCGCGCTCAAGCCGTTCGCGATCGCGCGCATCTGCCAGCACCGCTTCGACCGATCCGTCGACTACCACACTGTGGTCAAGGTGCTCGCGACGGAGCCCGTCCCCCTGCACCCACCGCGCCGCGTGCCGCGCTACCGCGACATCCCCGACCCGGTCCGGCGCCGTAAGGCGATCGTCGATCTCTATTTAGAAGGATGGAGCGTCACCAGCATCGCGGGCTACCTGGAGACGACCCGACGGCGCGTCTACGAGACGCTGGCGCGCTGGGACGCGGAGGGCTGGCCGGGACTCGAAGACCGCTCCCACACCCCGCTCCGGCCGGCCCGCAAGGTCGACCTCAAGGCGATGGCGGCGATCCGCCGGCTCCAGGCCAATCCCGAGCTGGGCGAGTTCCGCGTCCACGCGGCCTTGGCGCAACGGGGCATCGACCTCAGTCCGCGCACCTGTGGCCGCATCCTGGCTTTGCATCGCGAGTTGGGCGCGCCGAAACCCACCGCGATCCCGCGTGAGCCGCAGCCGATGCCGTTCGCCGCGGTCCGTCGCCACCAGTACTGGTCGGTCGACGTCCGCTACATCGAGGACCACCAGCTCGGCACCGGCAAACCGGTCTACGTCATCTCGATCCTGGAGAACTTCAGCCGGGCGCTGCTGGCCAGCGCCATCTCGCCGCGCCAGGACCTGACCGCCTACCTCATCGTCCTGCGCACCGCGATCGAGACGCACGGGGCGCCGGAGGTCCTCGTCAGCGACGGCGGCGGCATCTTTCGCGCGACCCACGCCAGGACCATCTACACCGCCTTGGGCATCATGAAACGCGAGATCGACCGGGGCCAGGCGTGGCAGAACTACATCGAATCGAATTTCAATGTCATGCGGCGCATGGCCGACTTCGACTACGCCCGGGCGACGACGTGGGCCGAACTTCAGGCTGTCCACGACCGCTTCTTTCACGATTTCAACCACCAGCCGCACGCGGCGCACGGCGACCGGCGAAAGGGGCGCCGGAGCCCGGCCGCGGTGCTGGGCTGGGTCCAGGGCACCTGGTGCGACCCGGCCGACCTCGACCGGCTGTTCCGCTTGCGGGCGACGCGCGTGCTCAACGCCGGCGGCTATCTGCGCTTCCGCCACTGGCGGCTCTACGGCGAGCGCGGCCTGGTCGGCGAGCGGGCCGCGGTGTGGGTGGATGGCGAGCAGCTTACGATCGAATACGCGGCCGACACCTTGGCGCAGTACCGGGTGACGGTCGAGGCAAGCGGCCGCCGGCTGCAGGAGGTCGACGAGCCGCGCCTCTTTGCGACCGGCCACCAATCGCCTCAGCCGTTCCTCCCGGAGCTGGCCGATCTGGAATGGCGACCGGCGCTGCCGGCGGCGCCGTACCGGCCGCGACGGCCGCGCCGGGGCGAGGGGAGACAGGAGCCGTTATTGGCGCCGGAACCGGCGGTGCGGACCAGCTAAGCGCAAGGGTTTCCACGCCTCGCTGCAAACCTGTCAAAGGAGGCGGTACACATTCCGGTCGCATCGGTGACGGGTGTGCGCCTCGTCGTCGCCCGTACCAGGGCAGCGCGCGCGGCGCCCCGGTCAGTCGGCGGGGTCGGGCGGGTGAGGGAATGGCCCGATGACCTCGGCGACCCGCCGCGCAATCCCCAACAGCCGCATCTCGTCCCAGCGCTTGCCGACGAGCTGCACCCCGATTGGCAGCCCCTCCCCCGAGCGCGCCAGGGGCAGCACCACGGCCGGATGGCCGGTCAGGTTGAACGGCGCCGTGTAGGCGCCGCCGGCCAGCCAGTACGGGACCGGTCGCCCGTCGACGGCGATCCGCGTCCCCTTCGGGCAGGGCGGGGCCGCCAGCGCCACGCTCACCGGGCAGAGCCACGCGTCCCAGTCGTCGAAGAACCGTTCGAGGGCGAGGATCAGGGCGTCGCGCCGGAGCAGCACCTGCCGATAGGAGTCGAGCGTGGCCCGGCGCGCCCGCACGGCGCCGCGCGTGAGCGGGTCCTCCTCGTCCAGCGGGCCCCACAAGGTAGCGAGCAGCTCGTCTTCCCGGTCGGGGGCCAGGCCGGCGGCGACGCGGGTCCACACCAAGCCGCCGTACGCCTCGCAGGCCTCCGCGAGGTCGAAGCCATCCGGTACCGCGCGCGTGACGGCGCCGCCGGCGGCCTCCAGGTCGGTCGCCAGTCCGGCGAGGGCGCGGCGGGCGTCGGCGTTGACGGCGACGTCGCCGAGCTGGTCGGTCCAGGCTAGGCGCATCCCGACCAGCGTCACGCCGGGGAGCGGCTCCAGCGGGACGGGCGGGACCTCAAGGTGCGCCCGATCCGGTCCCGCGATCAGGGTCAGCGCCAGCGCCAGGTCCTCGACCGACCGGGCGATCGCCCCGACGGTGAACGGTTGCTGCCGCACGGCGCCCGCCGGGACGGGCGCCGGACTCGGGTGGTTGCCCGCCCAGGGCACGCGGTACTCCGACGGCTTCAGGCCGCAGACCCCGCAGTGCTGAGGCGGGACGCGGGCCGACCCGGCGCCGTCGGTGGCCAACTCCAGCGGGGCGAACCCGGCCGCGACGGCGGCGGCCCCGCCGCCGCTCGACCCGCCGGCCCCACGGTCCGGGTCCCAGGGGTTGCGGGTGCGGCCGAAAACCGGGTTGTCAGACTGGTGGAGGTCCCAGGACCAGTAGGCCAGGTTCGTCTTGCCGAGGACGACGGCGCCGGCCGCCTTGAGGCGGGCGACGGCGGGCGCGTCGGTATCCGGGACGAAGTCGGCCCAGGCGGGGTTGCCGCTGGTGGTGCGCAGCCCGGCGGTGGCCAGGCCGTCCTTGACCGTGATCGGGACGCCGTGCAGCGGCCCCCAGACCTCGCCCCGAGCCAGCGCCGCGTCGGCCATCCGGGCGTGGTCACGGGCGCGCTCGGCGTCAAGGGTGACAACCGCGTTGAGCCGGGAATTGTGGCGCGCGATCCGGGCGAGGTGGGCATCGAGCACCTCGACGGCCGAGACCTCGCGTCGGCGGATCCGCTCGGCCAGCCCGGTCGCGGTGGCGAAGACGACCTCCTCCATGGCTCCCCTCCTTTGTCTGGCCCGGCATTATCCGCGACATCGTCTGCCGGCGATCGAGGGTGCGCTCTGCGACGCCGGTGGTTGGCGCCCGTTCGGCGGCCGGCTGCCCGAAGCGGACGATCGGCCGCAGGAGTTCGTCGGACGCTTGCTCAGGGAACTGCATGCGGAGTCGGAGTTGCTGCCCGTCGTCGGTCGGGTCGATCCGGGCCCGTTTCGGCGCCCCCATCCCCACCACCGCCCACGTCTCGCCGATCCATCACACATGGGACCGGTCTGTGTCCCCACGCCTCACTGTGCCAACGAGGCCACGACGCCCGGATCGCTCGCCCCGGCGGGACGGCTCTTCTGGCCACCGATGCTCCTGCTATGCGTACCCCCTCCTCTGGCGAGGTGTGTACGCGGTGGTGATCAAATCACACGCGGCGACTGAGCCGACGCCAGACCCCCTATGACGACCGAACACGAATCACTGCGTCCCCCACCCTACCAGGCCGTACTGCGGGCCTACGAGCGCCGCGTCGAGGACTACCTGAGCGCTCCAACCGAGACCGCCCTGGTCCGGGTCTGGGCGCAGCAGCGTCGGCTGGAACAGGAGTTTGCGAAACCGGGTCGCTTCGACCTGGGCCACACCGTCTGGACCCCTGGCGCCCAGGAGGCGCTCGTTGTCGCCGCCCATCTGCCCATCGAATTCCTCCTCCGTCATAAACGCGGCGACTGGGGCGATCTCGACCAGGAGGATCGGCGGGCCAACGAGGCAGCGTTGGTGCATCAGAGCCGGCTGCTCTCGGCCTATCGCACCCGGTTGGGAGCGAAGCTCTGGGTGATCACCGAGTCGGACCGCTCCGCCACGACCCTCCTCCTCCCCGAGGAGTACTGAAGCATGGCGCGAGCTGACGGCACCGACCGTGCGCGAGCGCCCAACAGTCCGCCGTGCTGGTAGCGCTTCCCGATGAGCTGGCACGCCAGATCGCGCTTCCAGGACCCCGATGCCTGTTCGACGACTGACAGGTACTCCATCGTCTCGACCGAGAGCCGGTCGATCTCCGCTTTCTTTGTCGGCGCCTCGCCGATGAAGACCTTGGTGACCTTGTACTTCGGCATTGCCCTCACCTCCGTTCTGCCGCTCCTCGCGACGACCTCCCCGTTGCACACGTCAAGGCGCGGTCAAGGCCGCAGCAGCGGGGCGCAGCCGGCTTGACCGCGTAAGCCGCCGCCGTGTGGCAGGATGGGGAGGCAGCGAGGAGCCAGACCGTGTGGGTATGGTTCCTCGCAGCACGCTCCTCAGACCACTGAACCACGCCTCGATCCTCGGCTCGCCCGCCGCAGGCGTTCTCGCCAGGCGCGGGAGGAGGTCTGGGGGATGCCCGCGCCTGGCCGTTCGCGGGAGCCCGGAGCCCACGAGTCTTCTCCTGATCGAGCACGTTTGCTGCTCGATCAGTTCTTGGCCCTAACGGGGCCAGCTGCGAAGCAGCTAAAGAGAAGACGAGTCGGGCGGAGGGGTCAGCGACGCGACGACCATCGGAAGGAGAGCGTAGCGTCGGCGCTGACCCCTCCGCCCGTCAGGGCTCCCGCCCCCGCTGCGCGGGGAGGTTCCCCCAGATCCTTTAGCCCGCAGGCTCCCATCAAATCCAGGCCAATAGGCCCAGCGGTTGGGCGAAATGTAGGAAGGTGGTTCCTACTCCCATTCCTACTCGAATTCCATGCTGCTCTGGTGCTTGGTTGAAGGCAAACGGTCCTCGATCACATTCCGTGTTTGTGTTCAACCAGACTGCGGCGTCACGGCAAATCGAATGACCGTCGCGTCAGGCTGGAACGGGATCGAGAGGTTTTGATGGATCCACTGCCACGCCCGCTTCGGATGTCGGTTGTGCCTTCCCGTCGCGGAGCCCGAGCAAATCCTCCAGCACCGCGAAGAAGTATCCGGCCTGGTGCTTGATCGGGAATCCCGCCGGCGACGTCGCGCCCGCGGCGCGGATGCCAGCCAGACGCTCTTTGACGACCGCGCGCGCCGCGTAGAGCTGGCCGACGAAGGCCCCGTGATCCAGTCCGGAGCGGCGGTAGAGGTTGTAGGCGCGGGTCGTGGACGTCTTCAAGGGCGCGCGGTCGTTGAGTTCACGGGCAAAGTCGGCGATGTATGCCTGGATGACCTGATAGGCCTCGTCTTGCTGTGGTACCCGGCGCGGTCGACCGCGCCGTGGGGCAGTTTCTCCGGATGTCACGCGCTCCACCGGCGGGGCCGCGGCGCCTGTTCCAGTGTCGTCCTTGCGTGGTGCGGCTTCGGGCGCTGTCGCGACCTGACGCCGGCGCCACTCGGCGATCGCCTCGCTTAGCGGCATTGCCGCAGTCACATCTCCGACAGGAGCGAGGCCAGAGCGACCTCTCGTTTCGTCAGGAACCTTCCTCCTCTGGCTCGCGTTGCTTGCCGTGTCGTCACCAACGGACTTATCCACATTGGTTGATGCCTTTCGAATATTCGAAATATCGAAATCTCGTTCCAGAGTATGGTTCTTGTTAGTGTCAAGCGGCACCGTGACGGTGGGACTTGACACGGTCGGCTCGTCCTCCACCGTGTCAAGCCGGCTTGACACGGTGGATTGCACTGACGGAGCGCTGTCGTTATCGGGGACAATATCCTCACCGTAGATGCGCAGACTCGCGATTGGCAAGACGTGGTAGCCGTTGCGCGCCCACTCCCCCTTCCCGGTGCGACTGGCCTTCTCGATCAGCAGGACGGGTTTGTCCTGGAAGCGAAACTCCGCCAGGCTCCTGATGCGCTCGTTGGCCATCTGCCGCGAGCAGCCCATGGCGCGAGCCAGCTCCGCCTGGGACGGGTAGCAGTAGCCCTCGCCGTCCATGTAGGTCGCCAACGTGCAGAGGGTCTTCCAGTCGCGGTCGGAGATCGCCGCGAGCAGCCCCGACGTGCGCGCCGCCACGTAGAGCTTGACGAAGGTGCGCTCCGCCGTCCGGCCCGAGAGGAGGTCGAACTCACGCTGAAACTCGACGCTGACCAGTTGGTCAACAACGGGCTCGCCGCGGGGGGATAGTTGGTGGTGTTTTGGTGCGGATAACCGCGTACGTTCGGGCATAACAAGACCTCATGAAGGCCTTGCCAGCCGGCGGAGGTCATGCTACCCTGCTCTTGCTTAGGGAGTGAGGGCGCGGCGCTGAACCTTTGGGGGCGGCAAGGCGCCTTCTCTTTTTCCTTTGTCCCAGGATACCAAACCGATGGGGCTGATTGTCAATCCACATATCCGATAACTCATAATGTGGGAGATATCACGACGATCCGACAAACGTGCTAGGGAGGAGATGTATGAGGAATCATACATACGTGACGACTACGAGGTGCGTGATGCCTCGGCGTTGTCGGACGCCTGGGCGAGTTCCGGTTTAATCGCGTCGAGGTGTTCCAATGCGTACTCGAAGATGGTCTCGAGGAAGACGGATTTGCTGACTGAGCGCGGGTAGAGTTCGTGGTTGAGTTCCTTGTGGACGCGGTCGAGACGATCGGTCAGTTCGGCGTCGAGATAGAAGCTGCGCCGCTCGCGGTTGCGGGTGGTGGCCGGCCGGCGGCCGACTGCATGTCGACTGAACCGCTGACTCAGCTTGGCGATCCGGTCATCGGTCATCGCCGGTTCCTCCTTGGGTTTGGTCGATCACGAAGCCGGCGAGCGCGCGGTAGATGTCGATCACGTCCCGCTTTGTTCGCTCGTCCGCACTCGATGGTGGATGGTAGGCGAATATCGAGCAGCCGTTCGCCCAAGCCGACTGAAGGATCACCCGTTTGCGCAGCTCAAACGGTGCCAGCATCGGCACGGAACCGCGCAGGTCGTGCAGGATTTTCTTGGCCATTGCCGAGTCCTGCACCATGTTGGGGACCACCCCGACCACCTGGATGTGGATGTTGAGTCCTCGCTCGACCGACTCGATCTGATCGAAGAGGAGTTCCAGCGCCCGTACCGACGTGGCCTCCGCCTGAATGGGGATGAGGACGCGACGCGCGGCATTCAGCGCATTGTCGGTCAGGTTGCCCAGGACTGGCGGGCAGTCAAGCAGGATATAGTCGAACTCGTCGCCGAGTTGGGTGAGCAGATTCTTCAGTTTATGCTCGCGATTGCGCGCCATATACAGCGTCTGCTCGGCGAGCATGAGTTGGTACGACGCGGGGATCACGGCAAAGGGCTCGTGCGCCCTGGTCTGTCGCTGAATCAGCGGGGCAAGTTTGACAAGTTCCTTACTGGTGAGCGCGTCGTACAGGGTCGGATGGGTGTTGAGATAGCACTCCTGCAATCCCACCCCCTCGGTCAGATGGCCCTGCGGGTCGAGATCGACCAAGAGCACCCGCTGCCCGAAGTCGGCCAGCGCGGCGCCCAGATTGATCGTGAGCGTGGTCTTCCCCACGCCCCCCTTCTGATTGCAAACAGCGATGGTGTACGTCATAGGTGAGTCCGCACGGCACGCACGGGTGTCATACATCTCGTACCTATCGTACATGAATGTACGTACAGTGTCAAGGGGCGTTTACGGTCCTCGGGGCGTCAGGGTTGGAGCGCGTGGTTTGGATCTGGCCACAACGACAACCTTGATATCATTAACCAGAGGGATGACATGTATGACATGGAGGAGATATCCGATTTATTGGAGAGATAGGATTTATCGGAGAAATCGGAGAATGCGGAGTACTCCGATAGATGTGAGGTGGGAGATTGGTCTGAGGTCTCGTCAGTGTCGTAAGGCGACATATCCCGAGTCGATCAGGGTGAGATTGTGAAGGGATTGAACGGGACGCATATGTTGGAGATTGACGATGAGTGTGCGATGTAGGATGTGAAGGATACGGGAGAGGAGTAAGACATGTATGAGATGTGTGAAAATAGCGGTTATTGGGAAAACTGAGGGGATATGTGATGTTCTTCAACAAACCTAGACTCATTTGTTTTATTGACATAACACCGATTGATGGTTTACAAGTATTATAGATGACAACAAAAGCGAGAAGGGGGGTGATGGCCATGCCAAAGCTTTGGCAACGAAACACTGACAGATCGACAGAGAAGCGTCGCACCACCGCGATCAGTTTCTCAGCGGAGGATCTCGCGGCGCTTGGACGGCTCTTAGCGACCGGGCAGGCCGTGTTGCAGGAGAGGCCACCAGTGGTGGCGCGACTCAAGGCGGCGATGACCCGCCTGGGGATTGGAATGCCGACCGGTCTCTGACCGATCCCGGGAGGTCGCCTTGGCCCCCGCGAGCGCGGCCGAATCCGTCACCACACCGTGGCGAGACCGCGGCCGCGACTCGCTGAGGCGCCTGCAGTAAATCAACGCATCACCGGCTGACCATATGAGCTACGAATCGGGGAATTCTGACGCGCGGGTTCGTGCGACTATTCACTGGTCATAAAGCGCGGCCGTGTCGTTGGTCGATCGTTGTGTGCCAATCAGGAGGGGATCTCTTCCGGGGAAGATTCGTCAGTGGCGGGCGGAGCAGACGGAGCATCAGCATCCGCCTCAACAGATGCGGTAGCAGGATCGGCTCGCCGCCGTGCGAGGAACTGCACATCAGCGGCAACGATCTCGACGATCCCGCGCTCGTTGCCTTCCTCGTCCTGGAAGCTGCGGTACTGCAAGCGCCCCTCGACATAGAGGGGATCACCCTTCTTGACGTATTTGGCAGTTGTCTCGGCCAGACCCTCCCAGCAGACCACCGCGTGAAACTGCGTTTCTTCCTGGCCGTTGATCGTACGATTGGTCGCCAAGCGGATGGAGCTGACGGCTTTGCCACGCTGCGTGTGGCGCAGTTCGGCGTCACGCGTCGCGTTGCCGATCAAAATTACCTTGTTGATGCCGCGCATGGTTTTAGTTTACATAAACATTCAACAAAATGCAAGGGATCGACTGGCTGAACGACAGCCAGCCAGGGAAGGTGGCAGAGATCACGGGTCCGGTGCCGTTTTCACGGCGTTTCACGGGGGCAAGGCGTCGCGCGACGCCGTGTCGTCGACGCCGAAGGCGCCCTGCCGCACGGTCTGCCATCCTGCGCGCGTGCAGGACCCTCGCCGCGATGCGGCGTTCGGTGATAACGCGCTCGGCGCCCAACACCCTCCTGGCCTCAATCGCGTCATCTGATGCGTTTCCGGCAACGGCTTGGTTTCGCCGCAGTACTTGGAAACGTCTCGATTCTTATCCCGAAACGCCGTTGGGCCGATGACGACCGTTAGGGAAACGCGACGACGCACGCCGTTGTCTGCACCTGCGCAATCTCGACCAATTTGACATAAAAATTAATTCGTACTATAATCCAAGGAGGATGACGCAGCGCGTTGACGGCATCGTCGCTCTCCTTGAGAGCGTGACGACCATAGACGTTCGACTGACGTGCACCCTTGCGCCCGTTCTGGTTGTTGGATGGCTCGTCCTTCGCCGCACGGGCACGTAAAACGATGAAGCCATCACCGCAATCATTAACGGATACCTGCCCGACCTGTGCCGCACCGACGCGGGTCGTCCAGCGCGAGGGCCAGGGCTACCGCTCCGCGACCCCCTGGCTCGTCTACCCGGTGACGTTCCGGATCCACTACTGTGGCAACCGTCAGTGCCTGCGGTACGCGAACGCTGCGACCGACAATCTGCTTGCGACGTGCCTCGGTCTTCAATCGATCGAGCACGAGCCGCGGCCAGTCGCACCCGCGTCTCTGTGATCGGGGACTGACGAACGGCCTTCGTCACAACAGGCCAATCCCCGCAGCGAGCACGGAGACCCCAAGACCACCAGGCGTCGGAATCAGGACGACGCGGCGCTGGGGCGAAAGGCATCGCAACGCGGTGGGATGCGGAGACTGCCACGGATCGGCTCCACGTGGGTTCGTCCGCGGCACGACCATGGAGCACTCGTCTGGGGACGGCGCTGCTGGACAAGCGCCCCATGCATCGCTCGTCGTCCTTCTCGTTTGACTATGACCGAAGACGCATCCGCATCAGACCACACACGCCATGACGAGAGGCCCCTTGTGGACCGGCTCCAAGCGGTCATTGCGCCGTCGGGGAGGACGATGGCGCAGGATTTCCCCACCTTCGGCCCCAAGGAGCACACGAGGCCCGCCAACGACGCGCGAAAGACGCCGACGCTCCATCCGTGCAACTTGCACGATCGGATGGGGGCGAGGTGTGACGCGGTCATCATTGACGACCTGAACACGCACCTCGGTGGGGAGAACGGCGGCCATCGCCGCGAAACCGCGGTCACCAACCGCTCCGCGCAGCTGCTCGTCGCCCCCCTCGGGAGAACGCCTATACCTGAGGAGAGGAGGCGATGCCATGACCGATGAGCGAGCGACTCGATTCCTACATCAAAACCCGGGCAGACCTCCTGCGGCGAGTGCTACCGCGACACCTGACGCATCGTTTTGCCGTCGCCCTGGGCGGGCCCTACACCGACGATCGAAACGGGGCGAACGCCTTCGTCTACCGCATTGATGACCTGTTCCTCGCCGCCGAGGGCAAGATCGTCAACAGCGTGATTGAGGATTTAGTCGAGACCGGACCGGACGGTGCGCTTGCGGCCACGGCGATCGTCTTTGACGCCCTGGTGGCACAGGCCGAGCGCCGCGCGAAGTTCCCCCCGATCAAGAATGGCTAGTGCCCGGACAAACGCGATCCACCCGTTCGTCGCCGCGAGGCGACAAGAGCGGTCGGGGATTCGTGAGGACCAGTGGGACTCGGCCTGACGCTATGTTCCTCCTCGACAGTACAAGGCAATATTCGGCAGCACGACTGACTGGGCACGCACGCCCGTGGCGGCCGAGGGTGTGACTCCAGGCAACTGGGCCACCCAGCTGAAGTCCTCGGGCTTTGAGTCCTGGGACATCACCGCGTACACCTTCAATCGGGCCTCGCCCGCTGCCTCAGCGAGGAGGTTGCACCAGAAGCAGGTGGTCTCCTTCGGCAGGATAACGAGGAATCCTGGATCGAGTTGCACGATGGTGTGCGGAGGAATCGCGCAGCGCGTCACGCATGCCGGGCTGTCCGGTCCGCCATCCACAGTGATCACGCTACCACTGGGATTGTAGTGGGGAGCTTGCGTCGGATCCGGCGAAGGTTCACCGGAGGAAACGAGAATCGAGATCGCCTGCCCGGCTGGATCAACAAGAACAAGATCCTCGTCACCAACCCGGAAGGCGAAGCTCCCCGCTTCCACTTCGACCACCATTTCGACCACCATGGCCTCTGCATACTGTTGCTCAGGGATATAGGCTGCGACGGCAAAGGTGAACTGGTAGGCCCTGAGCACCTGGCCTGCCCCTCCCACGGTATCTTCGCCCACCAGATACGCGTAGCTGATCCCTGCTCCGTCCGTTTCCCCTTCCTGCGCGGCCCCCATGGATCTGGCCGCGTTGATCAGTGACGACACGATCAGGACGAAGGCGAGGAGCAAGCGTGCTCGGTATCGCATCGCGCTTCCCTCCGATGATCCGCACCATCGCCAGACGATTCTCACCACCGCGGCATGCTCGTTGATCCGTGCTGACTTTAGCCTACATGCCCCTTCGTCAGATCACAAGTGGTGTACCTGATCTACCGATCCAGGCTTGGTCAGTGCACTGGACGTCGCCGCGCCTGCAGAAGACGCAGGCACGCCCTGGTTCCCGGTCTCACGGACGATTCAGCTCAGCACCTCGCGCATGGTATTGCCATTCCACACGCCGTGCATAATGCCGTCGCTCAATACGGCGTTGACGTCTCGCGACGCCCACTGACCACACAAGACGCCTGGCTTCGCTACACTCATGCAATTGTTCCAGGGCGAACTCTCGCACGGTCTCCAGCATGGCGAAGCGCGGCCAGTCGTCCGCCCCGATCGTCTGTTGGAGCAGGCTCTGATCTACCAGGAATGCCAGCCCTTCGACGAGGTCCATCATCGATTCCGTGGCACTGCCCATGGCGGTCTCCGCCGCGGCCAGGTCGAAGCCGGCAACAAGTGTGGCCAGCCGCCGAAAGAGCGTTTGCTCCCGCGCGCTGAGCAGTTCGTAGGACCAGGCGATGGCGTCGCGCATCGCTTGCAAGCGTGCCGGCTGGTCGCGGGGGCCGCCAACCAGCAAGGGCAGGGGCTTCTCGAGTCGGGCCAATAGCGTCGATGGTGGCAAGAGTTTGACCCGAGCCGCCGCCAGCGCGATCGCCAGCGGCAGGCCGTCGAGCCGCCGGCAGATCTCGGCAACGGCGGCCGCGTTGTCGTCGGTCAGCGCGAAGTCGGCCTTGACCGCCTGCGCGCGGTCGACGAACAGACGCACCGCGTCGTAACGGACCAGGTGGTCAGCCGACGGCGCCGGCGTCGGCGCCGGCAGGGCGAGGGGCAGCACCGCGAACTCGCATTCGCCCGAGATCCGCAACGGCGCCCGGCTGGTCGCCAGGATCTTCAGGTCCGGCGCGCCTTCCAGCAGATCGGCAATCATCGGAGCCACGGATCCGACCTGCTCGAAGTTGTCCAGGATCAGGAGGAGCTGCGTTGACCGTAAGCCATGCACTACTTCATCCATGGCCTGTGGTTCCGCGGGGTAGGGGAGTCCCAGCGCTCGCGCGATCGTGGGCATCACCAGGGACGGATCGCGAATGGGCGGCAGCGGGCTGAACCAGACGCCGTCGGCGAAGCGGTCCACCACATCCGCCGCGACCTGGAGCGCCAGGCGGGTCTTGCCAACCCCACCCGGCCCCGTCAGCGTTACGAGCCGCGCATCCGGGCGTTCCAGGCGTTGGCGCACGATCGCCACGTCCCCGTCACGCCCGACGAACGGGGTCAACGAGGGTGGCAGGTTGTGACGCTGGTCGGTCAGCGTCTGCAATCGCGGAAAGTCGGCCGGCAGGTCACGAGCCACCACCTGAAAAATCCGCTCGGGGCGGGCAAGCCCCTTGAACCGGTGCTCGCCGAGTTCGCGCAGGGTAACGCCGGCCGGCAAGACGTCCCGCACGAGTTGCTCAACCGCCAGCGACAGTAACACCTGACCCCCGTGCCCGGCGGCGAGCAGGCGCGCGACGCGATTGACAGCCGGGCCAAAGTAGTCGGCGTCGCGCTCCTCCGCGATGCCGAGATGAATGGCCATCCGCACCCGAATCGGCCCCACCGCCGTGCCCGCAAGCGTGGCAAGGGCACGCTGGGCGCTCAGCGCGGCGGCAAGGGCTTTGGCGGGGCAGGCAAACGCGGCGCAGAAGGCGTCCCCGACGGTCTTGAAGACGTGGCCGCCGTGGTGCTCAATGACGTCGCGCAGCAAATCATCATGGCGGAGGAGTGCCTCGGCCATCGCATCGCGATCCCGCTCCCAGCGTTGCGTACTGCCTTCAATGTCCGTGAAGAGAAACGCGACCGTGCGCGTTGATTGCATGGCCATCATGGCACTCCAACATCGGATCCTTGATCGTGTGGGTTCCGTGACAAAATCGAGACGAAGACGCGAACTGCCCCCGGCGTTATCTCGCCGGGGGCAGTCGTGATGACGCGACCACTGAACGCATTCCCATCGGTTGGCAGCCGGGTTGCCGGGCGCCACCCCGGCACGAGCCTCGGCTTACCCCAGGGTGTCGGCGGCCGACAACGCCTGGGACGGACGAACGATGGGGTCGGCCTGCACGACGTCGACGGCCGGTCGCCCAGCATGCAGGGTACCAATCAGGGTGGCTTCGGCCGGCCACTCCGCCACGGCGGTCCGGGCATAGCCGTAACCCTCATACTGCGTGACGATGGCCCGAATCCGTCGCGGCAGATTCGGTTCAACCGCTGTGCCGTTGGTTTCCAACCGGTCGGCGATGGTGCGCCATTCGGCCAGCGTGTAGTGCAATGGGACTCGCATGGGAAAACTCCTCTCAAGTTGCAAACCTCGCCACGAAGTCCCGGAACGGGGTGGGGAGGATCGGTGGCCGAATCGGGTGTTGACAGGTCGGCAGGGGCGTGGGCGAGAATCGCGCCCCGCGTCGAGGTCCGACGCCGATGGAACCGCCGTCCGGCCAGGATTCGTCTCTGCCCCCAGTCCGCCGATCGCGGCAGCAGCCGATCGATGACTGGCAGCAATTGCGGCTGCTGGTGAACTCCGCGGAGCAAGAAACCGACGAGCTCCTGCGGCCCATCGTGCTCTTCGGCCAACCGGCCGCAACCCGCGCCCGCGAAACCGGCGTCCCGGAGCGCACCCTGCGCCGCAAGGCTGTGCGGTTCGCCGAACAGGGGATGCGGAGTCTGTTCGCCGAGCCCGCACCGGCGGCTGGGCAGGATCGCCGGCGGCTGCCGGCCGAGATCCGCCGGACCATCGTCGCGTTGAAGGCCGAGGTCCCCGCCCTTCGGCCTTCGGGAGATCGCCCGGATCGGCCGCCGCCGCTTTGGCCGGCAATTCGACCACCAGACGGTGCGGCAGGTGCTGGTGGCCGAGTCGCTGCCGCTCAACCCGCCACGCCGCTACCCGCGCGACGCGGCGATCCCGGATCCCGTCCAGCGCCGGCTCGCAGTCGTCCGGCTGCATCGCGCGGGGTGGAGCACCCGGTCGATCGCGGGGTATCTGGACATGGCCCGTTCCCCGGTCGACGAGATCCTGGCGCGCTGGGAGGCCGAGGGCTGGCCCGGGCTGGAAGACCGCCCGTTTGGACCGCGACAGCCGGCCCGTAAAGTGGACCTCAAGGCGATGGCCGTCGTCCGCCGGCTCCAGGCCAACCCCGAGCTCGGCGAGTTCCGCGTCCACGCGGCGCTCGCTCAACACGGCATCGACCGCTCGCCCCGCACGTGTGGTCGCATCCTGGCGCGGCACCGCGCGATGGGCGTGGCACCGCGCCCTGTTGGCGGGACGCCAGCCGCGTCCCAGGCGATGCCCTTCGCCGCCGCCTATCGCCACCACGACTGGTCGGTCGATATCCGCTCCATTGAGGATCACGCCCTCACCGACCCGAAGCCGGTCTATGTCATCTCAGTGCTGGAGAATTATTCGCGGGCCCTCCTCGCCAGCGTCATCTCCCCGCGCCAGGACCTCACCGCCTCCCTGGTCGTGCTGCGGGCGGCCATCGAACCCCACGGGGCGCCCGACGTCCTCGTCAGTGACGGCGGCAGCGTCTTTCGGGCCAACCAGGCGCGGACGATCTATCGCGCCTTAGGCATCCAGAAGACGGAGATCGATCGGGGGCAGCCCTGGCAGCATGACATCGAGACCCAGTTCACCATCATGCGCCGGATGGCCGACCACGACTTCGCGAAGGCCACGACCTGGGCCGAGTTGCGGGCCGTCCACGAGCGGTTCTTCCGCGACTTCAACCACCAACCGCACGCGGCGCACGGCGATCGCCCGAAGGGGCGCCGCAGCCCGGCCGCGGTGCTGGGCTGGGTGCAGGGCGCCTGGTGCGCCTCGGCCGACCTCAACCGGCTGTTCCGCCTGCTGGCCACGCGCGTCCTCAACGCCGGCGGCTCCCTGCGCTTCCGCCACTGGCGGCTCTCCGGGGAGCGCGGCCTGGCCGGCGAGCGGGCCGCGGTCTGGCTCTGCGGCGAGACGCGGACGATCGAGGACGCGACCGAGGCGTTGGCGCAGGACCGGGTGAGCTTGGAGGAGGACGAGCAGCAGATCCGCACCGCGAGCGATCCCCACTTGTTCGCGACCGGTCACGCCTCGCCGCAACCGTTTCTGTCGCCGTTGGACGAGGTGGCGTGGTACCCGGTACAACGCCTGGCGCCCGACCGCCCGCGCCGTCGCCGTCTCGGCGATGGCACCCAGGAGCCGCTCTTCACCGTGGAGGATGCGGCCGCCCCCGGCTCATCAGGAGCGGGCGCCATTCCTCGATAACGGGGCGAAGAAGCGGCCACCCGTCTTCCCCACCATGTTCCACCACTCGTTGGCGAGGTTTGGAGCCAAGATCTACGACAGCATGCGTTGAAAGTGACAGTAGCAAAGACGGGGCACAGAGGCAAGGGCCCAACCGCCTGACGGTGTGCCGCACACGCCTCGCCACGACATGCTGCATGGTTGCAGTGCGGCGTGGCAGAGAAGGCACCTGAGGGAGGAGAGCTGGGACCGCATTACCGGGAAGGCGAGTGATCACGAAGAAGCAACCGCTTGCCCCAGCGCTTCGGCCACAACCTGCTCGACCGGCAGCGCTCGACCCGCCGCCCAGGCCGTCGCGAAAGCCGTCTGACCCAGGACGGCACACACCGTCGCTCGCCGCCGCTCGTCGGCGAGGCGCTCGTCCGGCGCGACGGTGACCCCGCCGGCCTCGCGCAGGACATCCGCCGCCGCGAGGAGCCGCGCTGCCCGCTCGGGCGCTCCGGCCGTCGCGGCGACTCGTGCGAGCCCGGCAAGCGACGCCGCCATTCCTGGGCGATGCGCCTGCTCTCGACGCAGGGCCAGACTCTCGGCGAAATAGGCGGCGGCACCGGTCAGGTTCCCCTGATCCTCAGCAACGCGCCCGAGGGCGTGCAACGCCCAGGCGACGCGCTCCTGGTCACCAACCTGGCGGAACAGCGCCAGTCCGTCCGCCAGGAACGTGGCCGCACCCGCCACATCGCCCTCGTGCCGCGCCACCTCTCCTAGGCTCGTCAGGGAAATTGCCACGCCCCAGCGGTCACGGAGTTCTCGCCGAAGCTCCAGCCCTTCCGCGAACAGCGTGCGTGCCATCGCATATTCGCCCCGGTGCAATGCGATCCCGCCCAGACCGGTCAGCGGCCAGGCGATGCCCCACGGGTCGCCTAACTGACGGAAGCGCGCCAGGCTCTCCTCATACAGCGTGCGCGCTTCGTTCGGATCATCCCTCGCGACGGCGTCGCCTAAGATGAACAGGGCGTTGGCGAGATTCCAGCCATCCGCGATTGCCCGGAAGAGTGCGATGCTCTCCACCAGCCGGGCGTGCGCCGCCGCGTCCTCGCCCTGCGACAGCGCGAGTAACCCCAGGAACTGCGCCGCCAAGCCCAGTCCTTGCCGGTCTCCCAGCGCTGCGGAGAGCTCGGCGCTCTCCACCAGCCGCCGCCGCGCCGGTACCGGGTCGCCCTGGTGCCAAGCGAACGACCCCGCCGCTAGCAACGTTCGCGCACGCGCCAGGGTGCTGCCCGTGCCGCCCGGGAGCGCGAGCGCCGCCTCACTCCACTGCCGCCCTTCGCGGAACTGCCCGAGTTGGAGCCAGGACCAGTAGAGGGCCGCGGTCAGGTGCAGCGCCAGCTCGGTCTCGCCGGCCTCGATGGCCCAGTTCACTGCCGCCCGCAGGTTGTCGGCATCCACGACCAGCCGCTCGCGCCAGGTCACCCGCTCGGAGCCGCGGAGCTTGACCTCCAACTGCTCCGCCAGCGCCAGAAACTCATGGGCATGCCGCCATCGGGATGCCCGTTCGTCCCCGCTGCCCGCCAGATGCTCGCGAGCGTACTCGTCAACCGTCTCCAGCATCATGAAGCGTGTCGTCCCGCCCGGTTCCGCGATCGCCCGCACCAGATTGGTGTCGACGAGCGCCGCCAGCCCGTCCAGCATGGAGTCGACCATGGGCAGGTGACCGTCGACGGGAGAACGCCCATGGTCGGTCGTCGGCGGACCGCAGACCGCTTCCGCCGCGTCAAGGGTCCAGCCTCCCGTGAAGACGGCGAGGCATCGGAACAACTGCTGTTCGGGCGGACGCAGCAGGTCGTAGCTCCAGTCCAAGGTATCGCGCAGAGTCCGCTGGCGGGCCGGCCCGTCACGCGCGCCGCCAGTCAGGATCTGCAGTCGTCGTTCCAGCCGGGCCACCATCGTCACTGGAGGGAGGAGCTTGATGCGCGCGGCCGCCAATTCGAGCGCGAGCGGGAGTCCATCCAGCCGGGCGCAAATCGTCGCGACCGCCGCGGCATTGCTCGGCGTGAGCTGAAACTCCGGACTCACCGCCTGCGCCCGCTGCAGGAAGAGCCCGACGGCTGGGTACCGCGCGAGGTCGCCGCTCTCCGGCAGATGCTGCAGGTCCGGCACGGCCAGCGGCAGCACCGCGCGCTCGTGCTCGCCGGAGACGCGGAGCGGCGCCCGGCTCGTCACCAACACCGTGAGGGCGGGGCACGCGCCGAGAAGATCGGCAACCAGCGTGGCCGCCGGCAGCAGGTGCTCGAAGTTGTCGAGGACGAGCAGGAGACGCTTCGGGCCGAAGTAGGCGACCAACCGCTCGCGGAACATCCGATCGCCGGCATCCGGCAGGTCGAACGTCTGGGCGATCGCCGCGACGACCAAGCCGGGGTCCGGGAGCGCGGCCAGCCCGACGAACCAGACCCCATCCGGAAAACCACCGCGCAGATTGCTGGCCACCTGAAGCGCCAGGTGCGTCTTGCCGACGCCGCCGGGTCCGGTGAGCGTCACGAGGCGAACGTCCGCCCGGCCCAGCAGATCGGAGACGGCCGCGACGTCGGTGGCGCGGCCGATGAGCGGGGTGAGCGGGGTCGGTAGATTCGCCGGTGGGCGACTCCCCACCGATCGGGCGACGGCACGCGGGCCGCGCCCGCCGGCCGCGGCGGCGAACGCGGCACGGTCGTCTCCCACGGGCTGCAACGCCTGCGCCAAGAGTGCGACCGTGTCCTTGCGCGGCGTGCGATTGACCCCCCGTTCCAGATCGCTGATGCCCCGCACACTGAGTCCGGCCCGCTCGGCGAGCGCCTCTTGAGTCAGGCCGGCGGCGATGCGCGCGCGCCGCAGCATGTCGCCGAAGGAGGAGGGCGGTCCGGTCGCCATCGTTCGTGTCCCTGCCCGCGCGGTCATCTGTCGCGGGTATCCGCCAGCCATTGTAGTCCCCACGGGAACGGCCCAGGCGCCGGCATCGGGTGGGTAAACACGTGGGTGGTTATGTGGGTTACGCCTGTTCTCCGTCGCGGCTGGAGCACAGACTGAGGCATCGGGTGGCACCCACAATTGCGGAGACCGAAGCAACGAGAGGAAGTCCCAGATGGAGATCGCAACACTGCCCACCGTCGACCAATTCAAAGAACTGGTCCACCAGGAGTGGTCCGACCCGGCCACGGTTGCGGGCTGGCGCCGGTGGTTCCCCAAGATGCTCGTGCAATTCCAGGCAGGGACAGACCTGCTCCTGCAGGCCGTTCGGTTGGAACCAGGAATGCGTGTGCTCGATCTGGCGAGCGGCAGCGGCGACCCGGCCCTCGCGCTCGCCGCCGCGGTCGGGTCGGCTGGCCGGGTGATCGCGACCGACAGCTCGGTCGCGATGCTGGCCCTGGCTGAAGCAAACGCTCGCGCACAGGGATTGGACAATCTCACGTTCCGTCAGGCCGATGCACAGGCACTGCCGTTCCCAGACCAGCACTTCGACCGCGTCACCTCCAAGCTCGGCGTGATGTATTTTGTGGAATGTGGGCACGCCTTGCGCGAAATCCGGCGGGTGCTCAAGCCGGGGGGGCGGGTCGCCCTTCTCGCCTGGGGACCGCCGGAGCAAAGTCCGTACATCCAGCTGGCGCTCGGCCCGGTTCTGCAGCGAGCGCACCTGCCCCCGCCGCCGCCCGGCGCACCACAACCATTCCGCTTCGCCGCGCAAGGAGCACTGGCCGCCGAACTTGACCGCGCCGGTTTCCGACAGGTTCAGGAAGCGACGCACGTGATTCCCCTGCCGTGGCCGGGTCCGCCAGAGGAACTCTGGCAACACGTCTACGACATCGCCGCGCCGTTCCGTCCGGTCATCGACGGTCTTGCCTCCGACGAACGCGAGCGGGCGATCAGCGAGGTGCTCGCTGGGTTGCGGCGGTATTACGATGGGGAGCAGACGAACACCCCGGCGGCCATTGTGGTTGCATCGGCGACGCGCTGACGTCGGCGGGAAGTGGATCCCTCAACGCGCTCGCCTGGTGAGGGAGGCCGCCGCCGGCGTGTCTCCCTCACGCCATCCGTCGTCAAAGGAGGACTCTCCGTGCTCGGCCCGTCCAAGTCCCGCCGCCTCGACCCGCCCATCGGCGTCTCGCTCGAGGACCTGGTTCCTCGGAACAGCTTCGACCGCCACCTCGACGCCAAGCTCGACCTGGACTTCGTCGGCGAGTGGGGCCGTGAGGCAGAGAATGACCGCCAGATATCGTCCAAACTGTACTGCCACTTACCGAGCCAAATGACAGTGTTGCGGGTTAGATGAACTTGACCGGGGGCCGGGGCGGGGGCCCGTCGGGGTCCGGTCCTGGAGTGCCGGGACCGGCACCACCGCTCGGCGACGCCGCCGCAGGTTTCGGCTTCGGTGGTTTCGGCGTGTGCGACCATTCCGTCATCTCGGTCACCTTCTTGAGCGCCTCTAGGAAGGTGACCCCGTGCTCCTGCAGCACCTTGACGCCGGTGAGCGCCATGATGCTCTCGGCTCCCCCCTTGCCCCGGACGACCTCGTGCCCGAATTCCGCCTTCACCAGATTGCTGTGCCAGGCCGTCTCTCCCGGCTTCGTGGCCGCCTCCGCGTACTCGTCGCCCAGCCCGAACATGTGCCCCGCCTCGTGGCTCGCCACCGACGCGCCGGTGAGCGCCCCCTTCCCGGGATCGACGTCGCCCTCCCGCAGGGTCGCCGTCGCCATCCGCTGCTTGACGCTGGCGGTGCTTTCCTCGGAGCCACTTTTCTGGACGGTCACATTGAAATGGGCGCCTTGGGTGTCCTTCGCGGAGTGCTCGACGACGCTGATGTCGGTGGTGGCCGAGAGCGCCTCCCACCAGTCCAGCTGGCACCAAAACGTGTGCTGCCCGCTCCAGGTCTGCCGGATCTGCGCGAAGAACTTGGTCTTGAAGGCCGTCTGGTCGGCCGCGCCCCACTTGTCCGGGGAGTACTGCACGGTCGGGGCGTTCGGGTTGCCGACCAGCGTCACCTTCTGACCATCTTTGAAGGTGAAGGCGCACTTCACCGTAATCAGGAGCTTGTTGGCGTTGGCGTCGTACTTGACGTCGAAGCGCCCCCCCGACGAAGGAATGTGGTTGACCGCGGCGTGGGACTCGCGCTTGAAGTCCTTGAGATCGGCCAGGGCGTCGGCGTAGGCGTCGGGATCCTCCTCGACCTCGCTCACGCCGGTGATCTTCTCGCCCTTGCCGCGTCGCTGCAGGAGCGTGGCGGACAGCACGCGTTGGACGAAGGCGTTGCCATGGCTCCGTTGCAGGGCGAGGACGGCCGCCCGACCGGAGAGACTGGACGGCGGGCGGACAACCGCCTCGTCCGCGCGCGTCGACCAGGCGAAGGCCTCGTCGGTCGCCGGCGCCAGCGCGGGTGCCACGATCGCCGACGGGCCGAGTCGCGCTGGCTGAGCCGTCGGGGTGGGGGGCTGGACCTGATGTTCGACGCCCATACTGCCTCCGCGCGACCGGGGTCGGTCGGCTGCGGACCATAACAGATGTGCTATCGCTTTTTCAATAGTATGGATGTTAGACCATCGCAGCAACCCTCGGCAACGACCCCGTGACCCAGAGCCGTCATGACGATGGCTGCACCGCCGACACGGCGGTGGCGGCTTGCTCCGTGGGCACAGGGTCGTTGACCGGACCAGGTGCCGGTTGTCGTGATCGACGGTGCTCTGGACCGTTCCATCGGCTCCGCGCATCGGTCCGATCGGCCACCGATGCGGCTGCTCGACGTCACGCACGCGCTGAAGCGCCTTGCTCAGAGAGCAGAGAGCGCGGTGACTTGCTCATCGGTGAGGGCACCAGGCGGCACGGGGCACCTCCTCGTCGCGTTCTGGCGCGGCGGGAATGCCAGGGGCGCTCAGTCGTCCATCCAGGAGGCGAGCGTGTCGCGGAGGCGGGTGAGCCGCCCGGGTGGGGGTTGCCGGGTACGCCACACCACGATCCCGGCGATCAGTCCCATAAGCACGATCAACCCGAGTGCGGTGCGTCGCATGGTGTTCCTCCGGGGATCCCCCAGCAAACCTCATGACATCCGGGGTCTCCCGCACATGAGGTGATTGAGGCGTAGGGTCGGCTGAGGCGTCCTCGGATGGTCTCAGGCGTCAGGTCTGGGCGAGGACACGCTTGCGCAGGAGGTCGACTTTGGCCCGCCCGTAACCCTGACGCTTGAGCAGCTTCAGGCGGTTCACCTGGCCTTCGGTCTGCCCGTTGCTCCACCGCAGCGTCAGTCCGGCCTGAACGGCCGCCAGATCGGAGCGCAGTTTCCGCGCGAGACGGGCAACCGCCACGGGTGGCCACATGGGGAAGCACGAACCTCGTCCGGAACATGGGCGCAGTCCTCAACAACACCCCGACGCCAATCTGGAACAACGCACGGTCGGAGATCGTGGAACGACTCTTGGCCGACACCTGCGAACTCTGCGGCTCACGGGACCAGGTCCAAGTCCACTACATCCGCGCCTTGAAGGAGCTCCGACGCACCGATCGGACCGAACTGCCCGACTGGGCACAAGTGATGGTCGCACGGCAACGAAAGAAACTCGTGGTCTGCCACCGATGTCACCTGGGCATCCATCACGGGACGCTCAGGGACCGCACGAATCCACCACCGGAGGCTGGAGAGCCGGATGCGGTGAAAGCCGCATGTCCGGTTCGGCGGGGGCTAGCGGAAAAGGGTTGGCAACAACACCTCGCCGCTAGCCTACCCAACTGGGCGCAGGACAAGGCCGTTGCCGACAGCTGGGAAATGAGACGGGCGGTCAGGTCCGGATCGGAACCAGCGCCGGGATGAGGGCCGTTGGTATCCCCTAGTCCTTCCCGTCCAGAATCTCTTTCATGGCGAAGGCGGCGATTCCGCCGATCAGCGCCTTACCGGCCGTGGCGCCGAGCAGGTCGCCGAGGCCGCCGAACATGCTGCCACCGCCCCCACCGGATTGCGTGCCGGTTTGTGATCGGGCGTGCTCGTTGCCGCCGCCAAGCAGACCGCCAAGGATGTTTCCGAGGCCACCGCCCCCGCCGCCGAGGAGGCCACCGAGGATGTCGTCGACGCCCGTACCGCCGCCGCCGGTCGTGCGGTCGCCCGCTTGCTGAATCGGCACGTTTCCGCCGCTCGCCTGGCGCTGCTGGAGCATCTTGGCGAAGTCGGAGCGTTGCGCGGGACTGATGTGCTCCAGCGCCTGCCGGGTGGCGCGCTGGAGCTGCTCCGGCGAGGCGTTTTGGGCCACCCGCTGGAAGTTCGCCGCCGCCTCGTGCTCGTCATAGCCTTGGCTGGGATCGCCGTCGAGATACCGGCTGACGAAGCTCTTGGCCTCGTCCGGGTCCGCGCCGAGGTGCTTGATGCGCTCGTCCGCGTCGCCATTGCCGCCGCCGAAGAGGCTCTTGATCGCGTCGCTCATCGCCCTCCCTCCAAACCTGGTCGATCCGCACCCGGCACCATCGCCAGGGTGCCTGGTTCATTCCAGCACGCACGCTGGCCCTCGTTCCCACCCTTACGCATACTGCGCGCCAGCGACACGTACTACGTTCCTTTAAGGGTGAGTCGAATGGATTTGGCCCCCGCGGCGCGGTCGACCACGTCCACCGACCAATGAGGCACGGACCGGAACTTGCGCTAGTGCCGCGGTAAGGTGGGAGCACACTGGCCGCCTCGCACGTGAGATCGGCTGGCATCGGGACACTAGGGCAGCGTCAGGTCCGCCGCCTCGAGCCTGAGGCGCGGCGCCGGCGTCACGCAGCGTCTTCGGGTGCCGCCACGCTATCGGCGCTCGGGTTGTTGGATTTGCCGCGATCGTAGGGCCGGATCATGCGGAGAGGGATCTTCATGCGCTACGACCGTCGCGTGGTGTCGCTCCTGACCTGCGTGGTCCTGTTGGCCACTCTCGCCGGGCCGTTCGCCGGCCAGGCCGCTCAGGAGGACCAGGCCGATCTGCGGGACCGGGCCGCCGCGGCTTCCGCCGCCCAGCACATCCTCGACCTTGCCGCGCAGGGCAACTACACCGGCATGTACGACGAATTGCACCCGGACGTTCAGGCGATATTCCCCCGGTCGGCGGCGATCGGGGTGCTGACCGAGGTCTACGGCACGGTCGCAACCGGCACGGGCCAGGTGGTGAACGTCGAGCTGGTCCAATGGGAATGGGGCGTCACCGGCTCCGTCTACGACCGCGCCGCCGAGGTCAGCTTCGTCCTCCCGATCCAAGAGGAGGACGGGAGCACCGTCTGGGTTGAAACCCAGATGGACCTGGTGCTCGACGCGGCGAGCCGATGGCGCTGGTTCCTGGGTGATACCCCGCAGTTCGTCGAAGACGCCATCGCCCAGTACGGCAGTTCCGACGTCGCCGCGACCACGCCGGCGGTCGGCAACCTCCTCGACGGCGACCTGATCCAGAACGTCGTCAACGACCTCGACGCCTTCTACGCCGACGTCGTCTCCTACACCGACTTCACCTACCAGTCGCCGGGTGTCGTCGTGGTCGGTGCCGGGGAGGCAGCGACAAGTGCCTGCGGCCCCGCCCAGGGCACCTTCGCCGGCTTCTACTGCCCGGTGGATCAGACGCTCTACCTCGACGAGGCGTTCATGCAGAGCCAGGTCCCGTTTGCGGCGGCCTTCGTCATCGCCCACGAGTGGGCGCACCATGTCCAATCCGGTACCTCGTTCGTCCGGGTTGACCCGGGTGAGGCGCCGACCACCTGGAACTCGGTCTACAGCATCGAACTGGAGCTCATGGCCGACTGCATGGCCGGCGTCTGGGCGGCCGATGCCACGGCCCGTGGCGTCCTCCAGGAGGGCGACATCGAGCAAGCCGTGCAGTTTGCCCTCAACGTGCTCGGCGATCCGGCCTATGTCGGGCCGTACGATCCTCAGGCCCACGGAACCGGCGAGCAGCGCGCCACGGCCATCATGAACGGCTATCAGCAGGGTTTCCTGGCCTGCAACGTCAGCATTGATGCGTAGGCAGTCGGAACACCGGATCGAGGTGACGGACCATGGCCGACGATCAGACCAAGGCAAGCAACCTGACGCCTGCGCTGTCCCTGGCCCGCATTCTGGTCCCGCTGGACGGCTCCGAGGAGGCAAGTCAGGTGCTGCCGTACGCGGCGGAGATCGCGAAGAGCGGTGCCGGTGGGGCGATCGTGCTCCTCGAAGTCACGCCTCCAGCTAACAACGTCCGCAACATCCTGGGTCAGGAGATCGCCCCGGCGACCCAGGTCCAGGCGGGGTATACCAAGGTCGCCAAAGTGCGACTGGAGGTCGCGGCGGAGTCGCTTCCCCCGGGCTTGGAACACACCATGCTGGTCGAAACCGGCGACCCGGCCGCCGTGATTCTCCGCGTTGCCGGAGAAGAGCGGGTCGACCTGATCGCCATGACCACCTCCGGCGCAGGAGCGTGGGGACCATTCGCCTTTGGCCGGGTCGTCGACCGGGTTGCCAGGGCCAACGCCCGCCCGGTCCTCGTCGTCCCGCCCCGGCCGCGGAGCGGGCACCGTTCGTCGTTAGCCGCTGATGCGTCCTCCGTCACGGGCATCCTGGTCCCGATCGACGGGTCGGAGACCGCCTTCGAAGCGTTACCGGTTGCGGCAGCGCTCGCGGGCGCCTTCGGCGTCGACATCCGAGTGGTCCAGGCCGTCTCCGACGACCGAGCGTGGGCAGGTCCGGTGGAGATCGCCCACCCCGATGTGATCGAACGCGAGTTCCGGGGTGCGTCTCGCGCCGTCGCGACGGCCGCCGTCGCCGAAGCCGTTGCGCGCCTCCAGCGCCTCGGCGTGACCGCCCGCTGGGATGTCCTCACCGGCAACCCGGTCGCCGCCGTCATCTCCGAAGCCGGCCGCGACGAGCTGATTGTCCTCGCCAGTCGAGGCCAGGGAAAACGCCTCGGCGACGCTACTCCTGGCGTCGCCTGGACGTTGGGCGGCGTCGCCGACAAACTCCTGCGCGCCGGCACCACGCCGCTGACACTGGTCCCCACCTAGGAGGCAGTCCTCGGTCCACCTGGTTGATCGGGCTTGATGGCCGGAGCATGACGAACACCGGCCAGCGGCTGCGCGACGTCGGGGCGCTCTTCGTGCTGTTGGGCCAAGTATCCCCGCTCATCGTGTGACTGATCGGGATGCGTCAATCGGCACGGCGCGGCGTTCGACCTACGCAGCCCGTGCCTGGCGCGGTTCGCCGTCCTGGCACTCACCCAGCTCGTCGACTGCTACGCCAACGTCACCTACCGCCGGCAGCGCAGGTCCTAGCCGCTGCCCTACTGGGGCCGCCATCGCTCGCACCGACGACGATCCGACCTTGCCGAAACACGATCTGCAAACGGCGATTCGTCGGGTGCTCGTCGGCCGCCGCGTCTGCATCGACATGGCAACTTTGGTGCCAGGACGGGCCGCTTACGTGCCCGTGATCAGTTCGCGATGCTGCCGGCTGCCGGAGTCTGGATCGCCATCCTCCAGCGCAGTCAGCCCATGCCGCCAACATCCTCCCCAGGCTCCGGTCCTTGCGCCCGCGTGGTCCGTCGGCGATGCGGCGGTTGGCCGTACCCAGGCTGCTGGGGGGTGACGCCAACGCTGCACCTGGCTGCGGCCACTCGGCGTATTGGCATACCGGGTGCGTGAGCGGTGGTGCCAATGAACCGCGTGGCCAGCGCGCCACCCTCGCGTCGCGCCCCTGGTAGCCAGCCACCAGGGGCGTTCCTCTGTCCGTCAACGCGGCACCCCGGTCGCTGGTTCCTGGCCGTTCAGGCAGCGATGTGCAGCAGCCTGCACCGCGGTAACCATCTTCATGGGGAAGTCTGACGACCGGAATGCCGCCGCTCTTGTCGCTGATCGCCCATGTGTCGTTATGGTGCGTCGGCGATGCTGCGGTTGGCTGGGGTTCGGGGGAGGATGAAGGCAACGCTTCCCTCGACCGCGGCCGGTTCGGTGTCCGTCGCGAAGGGCACTCCGGTCGCTGACCCCTAAGCAACATGGCACAAGTTGTGGACTGGTCGGAGGCTGATGCCTTCCGGCCGGTGGACGTGGGCTTCCAGGCGATCGAGGAGCGTGATCGTGGCGCGCTCCAGGGCCGGCAGGTCGGCCCACCAGCGGTGGTTGGCAAGCTTGTCTTTGAGGTGCCGCCAGACCCGCTCCATGAGATTGAGCTGCGGGCTGTAGGCCGGCAGCCACCGACGAGCGACGTGTCCCTTGTGGTAGCCCACATTGTCCAGCACCACCAGCACCTGGCCCTTGGGCCAGGCCGCCGCCACGTGGTCGAGGAAGGCCACGAACGTGGCCGCATCCTTGGTCGGGGCCGTCTGCCAGCTCACCTGCCCCGACGCATAGTCCAGCGCGCCGTACACCACGAACCGGGCGTCCTCCCCGGCCGCCGGCACCCGAACGGTGGTCCTGTGGCGCTGCCATACCTGCCTCAGGTGCGGGTGCCGATGGACTGCACATTCGTCGAGATAGACCAGGTGGAAGGCGCCGAGCACGGCGCCGGCCCTTTTCCCAGCCAGGCCAGCGCCTGCTGGGCAGACGCGACCGCTTCCGTATCCTGCCGATATTTCAGGTCGTGCCGCGGTCGGCGATAGCGGTAGCCGAGCTCGCGCACGGTGCGATAAACGGTGTAGACGCTGACCTCGACCTGCCGCTCTTGGCGGAGCAACTCTTGCAGGTCGCGGATGCTCCAGGTGGTGACCGGCCAGCCCTACGCCTGTGGCCCCTGCTGCAGCGCCTCATCCAGGAAGGTCAAGTCGGCAGGACCGAGTTTGGGTGGCCGGCCCGTGCGCCGATCATCGGCGAATCGGTCGCGACCGCCTTCCAGGAACCACGTGCGCCAGACCCGGACCCGGTGGGGGGCCGTTTGTGAGCCAAGACAGGCTACGGTGGCCCCGCGCTGCAGCAGCCAGCTCAGGATGTCCCACACGCCGAAGCTTTCGCCGACCTTTCCATCCCGCACCCGCCGGAAGACGGTCGCATTCCCGGTGATCAGCCGACGAATGGCGGAGATCCCCGCCATTCGCCGAGATCTGTCGCGTCGATCAACGGTCGACCGGCCCCTGACCGATTGCCTCGGTCCCGGCATTCCTGCTGATCGCTCGGCGCGTCATCCGGCCCGGACAACCGCGGTGTGCTCCCTTATGAGGCGGCGGCTTGCTCGCTCAGCTCATCGGCCTGGGCGGCTTTGCCGAGTGCCTTCGCCAGGACTTCGACCTGCTTCGCCATCGCCTTTTCCTCATCGAGCGTTTCCTGGAGGAGACGGGCAACGTTGCGTTCGCCGAGGTTCTTCGCCAGCTGGACCAGCGCGGAATAGCTGGCGATCTCGTAGTGCTCGGTCTTGGCCGCGCCCACCAGATTGCCGAGCTCCAGGACCTCGGGACTCGGTTTTTCTTCGTGGAGCGCCTGATGTTCCGCGCGGAGTCCTTCGGCCGCGTGGCAGGTCGTTTCCTCCGGTGCTTCCCCCAGTTCCTTGAAGGCATCGTTGAGCCGCTTGAGGTGCGTCTTCGTCTCGGCCTCATGCGCCGTGAAGGCGGCTTTCGCCTCACGGTCCTGGGCCTCGCGCTGGAACTCTGGCAGGAGCGTCAAGATGATCTGCTCGGCGCTGATCAGGTCGGCCAACTCGTGGACGAACAGGTCGCGCGGACTGGTGAGTGGCATGGGTCTCCTTCCCGGGGTACGGCACGGCCCCGCCGCGAACCTCGCGCGTGGACCGTCCTCACTGTGTACGTACGCAGGAGCGATGCCACCTGTTCCCGACGACGCGGCGGCCACCGGCGCATTCGTGACCGGGTGCCCCGAGGCGCTGGCGACTGGCGCGACCGACGAGGCACGTCTGGCACCGAACCTGCATCAGGCGCGCTCCATGGCGTCCGCCGTGTTGCCGCCGGCCATCATCACTGCGCTGACCGCTGCCGGTCTCACGGCGGGCCTGGAGCGCATGACCGTGGCCGATTTGGCCGCGATCGCGGAAGTGCGCCGCCTGCAATGGTCTGGCTGATCGCCCCGCGCAGAGGAGGAGCCATGGCGCGTTGGTTTGCCGCGGTGTCAGGTCGTATCGCCGTTGCCACCGGCCATTACCGCACCTTTGTCGGGGCGGTCCTGCTGATCCTGGTCTGGGCGATCTCTGGTCCGCTCTTCGGGTTTTCCGACACCTGGCAGTTGGTGATCAATACCGGGACGACCATTGTGACCTTCCTGATGGTCTTTCTGATCCAAAACACCCAGAACCGCGATGCGCTCGCCATGCACCTCAAGCTCGACGAACTGATTCGGGCGATTGCGGAGGCCGATGACGCACTCCTTGACGCGGAGGATGCCGACGAGGCCGAACTGGCGGAGCGGAAGCAGCAGTATCTCGCCCTCCGCCTCGATCAGGCCGAGGCGCCGGCCGACGTCATGGCCACAAACGGCAACGCCGTGTCTTCCTAACAGAAGGTGGCGACGATCCGGTCTCGGCAAACCGGCGGCGAGGGAAGAGGACAGAGGATGGGATTCGCGCGTCGGAGCGATGCATGACGGTCAGCCAGGCGCCGTCATCCGACGGACCATGGGACGTGACGGGCCGCGGCGGCGGCCTCGCCCGCGTGGTCGCGGCGCTGATTGGGCGGGCGCGGGGCCACTGGCCGATCCTGCTCGTCCTCGCCCTCTACGCCGGGTCCGCCGTCATCGTGCCCACCTGGACCTCGGCGCCCGTCAGCGACGACTGGGTCTACTCGCGCTCCGTGGAGATCCTCGTCCGGGAGCATCACCTGGAGATCTTCGACCTCGCCGTAGTGACCCTCGTGGTCCAGATCATCTGGGGCGCGCTCTTTGCCCTCGTCTTTGACGTCAGCTTTGGGGCACTTCGGCTCTCGACCGTAACGCTGATGGCCCTGAGCGGCATCGCCCTCTTTGAGCTCTGCCGGGAACTCGGCGTCAGCAAAGGACGAAGTGCCCTCGGCGCCGCGGTCTACTTGTTCAATCCGCTTGCCTATGTGCTCGCCTTCACCTTCATGAGTGATCCGCACTTCACCGCCTGGCTGGTGATCGCCAGCTACTGGTCCGTCCGCGGCGTGCGGCCGAACCGGGACGGCGCGCGATCAATGCTGATTGGCTCGGCCTGCGCGGCATTCGCCTTCCTCACTCGGCAGCAGGGAGCGTTAATTCCGCTCGCCGTGACCATTGCGCTCCTCCTCAGTCGCCGTCTTCAGCCCAACCGCACGGGGATCGTCCTCGTCGCCCGCGTCGTCGCGATCCCGGCCACCGCGACGATCCTCTATTACCTCTGGCTGCGCGAAGTCCATGGGGTTCCAACGCAACAGGACTCCTTCCTGCGGTCGGTCACCGATGCCGGCTGGGGTGGGACCTGGGGGTTATTCAAACAGATGACGTTCATCGAAGCGATGTATCTCGGGTTCTTCGCCCTGCCAATCGCGGCCGGCGCGCTGATCGGCTTGCGCCGCGTCGTCTGGACGATGCGGCCAACCGGGTGGCTCCTCTTCGCGCTCTGGCAGGCGGTGATTGTCGGCGGGACAGTCTTTTTCCAGACGCAGCAGCGCTGGACGCACACGATGCCTTACATTCCACAGTTCGTCGGCGCGAGCGGGCTTGGTCCGAACGATCTCTGGGCGGGTCGGCCCGCACTGATCACCCCGACCATGCTCACCTGGTTCACGGTTGCCTGCGCCGCGTCGTCCCTGGTGCTGGTGCTGGCCCTCTGCCGTCAAGTGCGAAATGGTGCGGTGCCGAAATCGCGGCGCGCCGGGGCGGGGATGCTTTTGACGATCGGATTGGGCCAGGTCGCCGGCGTGATGCCGCCGTCGTTTCACTTCCGAACCTGGATTATCTCGGTCGACCGCTACCTGCTTCCGCTTGTGCCCTTCGCCGTCTGTCTCGGGCTCTGGGCGCTGCGAGACGTACGAGTTTCACTGCCATTGGCCTGGGTCGTCACGGCGGCGCTCGCCGCGTTTTCCATCGCCGGCACGCGCGATTTCCTGACGTTCCAGCAAGCAACCTGGGATCTGGCGCACTACCTTAACGTCGTCGGCGTGCCCAATACGCGCCTCGACGCGGGCGCCGCCTGGGATGGCTACTATCTTTACGAAGACTCCATCGCCAACCAGATTCCGCAGCAATCGCCAGGCGGTCCCTGGTGGACCAACCTCTTCGCCCCGGCGACCGACTCGACCTACGTGATCGCCGGCAGCGGTCGCGACGGCTACGACCCGGTCTGGCAAGTTGAATATTCGACCTGGCTCAACGACGACCCGACCTACCTGTACCTGCTCCGTCGCCAGGGCTGGCCCGGCCCGCCGTAAGCACGGATCAGACCGGAGCGTTCGTTGGGTCATCCAACCTGGAACTTCTCCCATCCTTCGCCGCAGCCGCGACCGCTCGCCCACTGGCACTCGTTCTGCGTGGTAGGCCACTGACGCCGGTGTTTGCCGGCCTCGCACAAGGAGCGACACCTGAGTGAACGCGAACACGAGCGGGCTCGCGACGCCGCGAAGGACGAGCCCGCCCAGGCGACCCGCCAACCCGACGCACCCAGTGCGAACGCTCCTCCCGCCGAACCGCCGGATCGGGCGTCGGCCGAGCTGCAGTACCCGGACAAAACAGAAGATAACGGCTAGCGTCCCGTTTCTGAGGCGGAGTCTGGACGTCGCGGCGCGTCGAGGCGATGCACGTATCGAGGGGATCCTGGTCATCACATCGGACGAACGCTTCGTGGGACGACTGCGGCGGGAAGCTGCGGTGCTGGGCACCGGGATCCGAGGCGAGGAGGCGCTGGGGCGCGCTATCGATGGGCCCACTGGACCGGACATTGTTCCAGAACAGGTGACCGATGAGAATGCGGGTTCGTGAGGCGACGTGCGGTGAGGGAAGACCAGGCGGGCACCACGGCCATTGCCGCCGCGACGACCGGGCGCGACTGGTGGCCGGTCTTCGCCGCCGCCGCAGTGGCCTTGACCCTGGCAGGCGGGCTGCTCGCGGTCTTTGATGGCGTCTCGCCGTACGCACGCCCCGTGGTCCTGGCCGGGCTGACCGAGAGCGTCTTCTGGCTCGCGGCCGCCTTGATCGGTGCCTGCGGCACCATCGCCGCGCTGATGCTGACGACGGTCGGACTCCTGGAGCATCTCGAAACTCGCCGCCTGACCGGCCGCTTCCTCTTTCACCTGCGGCTGGTCGTCGTCGCCGCACTAGGCACCATCGCCTTCGCCGTCCTGGCTCTCCTGCTGACGGTCTTCCCGACGGCCGGTGCCCAGGACGTCTCCCCAGCTGCCTGGCAGATCGATCTCGTGTACTGGGCGTTACTGGCGACCACCGCGCTCATGGTCGGGGGGTTCGCCACCGTCCTGGGCGCGCTCTATACCACCGTCGCCGAGGTGTTTCGTACGTTGCCGCGCCAATGGGTCGAAGAAATCCTGGCCGATGAGGCGGACGCACCGGGAGGGGGGCTGCCTGAGTCGACCATGGTCGCCACTGGCCATGGTCGGACGTCGTAGCAGGGCTGCGCGCGACCGTTCCCGGCCGTGAACGATCACCAAGCACCCCACCCACGGCTGCCCGTGGGTGGGGTCTGGACCGACCAGCGTCGATGCGGGCGGGCGGCGTGCTACGAGGCTAGAGCGGCGGCCGCTCCCTGCTGCAACCCATCCCGGATGTTCTGGGCGACTTGCTGGGGGGTGATCTCGGCGGCCTGGGCGGCGGCGTCCAGGTCGTCCTGCGTGATATGCCGCTCATCGCCGTGGCGTTCGTTTGGTTCTCCACAGCCACAACTGAGACACATGGTTCAGGCCTCCCGTTATTGATCCCCATCGTCGGGAATCCCACGGCGGCCAGATGCACATCAGATGCCAGAGCGCGGTGACGGCCGACGGTCCGTGCTCTCCTTGTGGTGGCATTAGAAATGCCTGTGTCACCATGTCACCGGCAGCTTCGCCGGCCTGACACGGAGCACGATGGGACGAGGAGGAGAACAAGCATGCGACGCAAAGGAGGCCTGGCGATCGCGGTCCTGGTCATGGTTTGTGCGGTATTGATCGGTGGCCGCGGGGGACGGGGGATCCAGGCGGCCCAGAGCACCGACGGCTCGCCGACCGCGATGGGTGAGCAGATGACCGAGACCGCCCACCCGGCGCATATCCACAGTGGCACCTGCGCCACACTCGGCGACGTCGTCTTCCCCTTGACGGATGTGGCGGCGCCGGAGACCATGGGCACGCCGGCAGCCGACATGGCCGGAACACCGGAGGCAATGATGGCGTCACCGGAAGCCGGCATGGGAGACGTCGTCGCCCAGAGCACGACCACGGTCGAGGCGTCCCTGGCGGATATTGTTGCGGGTGGACACGCCATTAATGTGCATGAGAGCGCCGAGAATATCGGCAACTACATTGCGTGCGGCGACATCACCGGCACCCCGACCGACAATGCGCTGGAGATTGATCTCGCAGAACTGAACGGTTCGGGCTACGAGGGACACGCGACGTTGACGGACAACGGGGATGGGACGACCATGGTCGCGGTGTGGTTGACCCACACCTCAACGGAGGACGGCGGCACCCCGACCGCCTAACCCACGCATTCTGAGATGGCATCACTGGGCGGCCCTGGACTCGGGGCCGCTCAACTCTTATAAGACTTCCCAGTCGATACGGCGGTGTTGTTGATACTCGTCTGCCGCAGGGAGACGCTGATGCGGGGCAGGGACGAGTCGGGGGCGGCGGCCGGGCGGCGAAGACCGTCGTCGCCGGGCTGGCGGCGGGCGGTGGCCGCCTGGCTCCTCCATGACCGACCCCGGACGGTGGAGGGGCCGCACGAGCCTCCGGGTCATCACCAGCACCCCTGGTGGCAGGTGATGTGCCTAACCGGCGTCGACTACTTCTCGACCCTCGGCTACCAACCGGGGATCGCCGCCTTGGCCGCCGGCGCCCTCTCACCCCTGGCTACCCTCATCCTGGTGCTGATCACCCTCTTCGGCGCCCTCCCGATGTACCAGCGGGTCGCTGGCGAGAGTCCCCGCGGCGACGGCTCGATCTCGATGCTCGAACACCTGCTGAGCTGGTGGCAGGGCAAACTCCTCGTGCTCTGTCTGATCGGCTTTGTCGCCACCGGCTTCGTGATCACGATCACCCTCTCCGCGGCGGACGCCACCGCGCACGTCACGGAGAATCCCTATTCGGACTTCCTGCATGGCGCCGAGATCCCCGTCACGCTGGTCCTGATCGGGCTGCTCGGTGCGGTCTTCCTCCGCGGCTTCGGCGAGGCCATTGGGATCGCCGTCGGCATCGTCGTGTCCTACCTCGTCCTCAACCTGATCGTGATTACCACCGGGCTCGTGGACATCGCGCGGCACACGGGGGTCATGGCGGACTGGCGCGACGCTCTGTCCGTGGAGCACAGCAATCCTGCGTTGATGGTTGGCGCCGCCCTCCTCCTCTTTCCGAAGCTGGCGCTGGGACTCTCCGGCTTTGAGACGGGCGTCGTCGTCATGCCGCTGGTCCAGGGCGACTTGACCGACACCCCGGCGCAACCGACGGGCCGCATCCGCCACACACGCCGGTTGCTGACGACGGCGGCGGCCATCATGAGCGTCCTGCTGCTGGCCAGCAGTTTGGTCACCACGCTCCTGATCCCGGAGGCGGCCTTCGAGGAGGGGGGGGAGGCCAATGGACGCGCCCTGGCCTACCTTGCCCACGAGCACCTGGGCAACCTCTTCGGCACCGTTTATGACGTCGGGACCATTCTCATTCTTTGGTTCGCCGGGGCCTCGGCGCTCGCCGGCCTCCTCAACATCGTGCCGCGCTACCTGCCGCGGTACGGGATGGCGCCGGATTGGGCGCGCGCCACGCGGCCGCTCGTGCTCGTCTTCACCGCCATCTGCGGTGCGGTGACATTGGCCTTTCGGGCCGACGTCGATGCCCAGGCGGGCGCCTACGCCACCGGGGTCCTCGCCGTCATCACCTCCGCCACGGTCGCAGTGACGCTCTCCGCGCGCCGCCAGGGACAGCCGCGAGCGGCGCTCGCCTTCGGGGTGGTCGCCCTGATCTTCGGCTACACGACGGCGGTGACCGTGATCGAGGAGCCGGAGGGGCTTTTGATCGCGCTGGTGTTCATCCTGACCATTGTCGTCAGTTCGCTGGTGTCGCGGACGCTGCGCTCGACGGAGCTGCGGGCCGCGGATGTTGTCTTCGATTCGATGGCGGCGCAGTTCGTTGACGCGGCGGAGGCGGCCGGGGAGATCCGCGTCATCGCCAACCATCCGGACGCACGAACCCCGCGGGAATACCTGGTCAAGGAGCGGGAGGAGCGGGAGGCGAGTCACATTCCGCGGGGGGGACTGGTCCTCTTCCTCGAGGTCACAGTCCGCGATGCCTCGGAGTTCGCCCCGGTGGTCCAGGTGGTGGGGGCAGAGGTTGGCGGCTTTCGCGCGCTGCGGGCAGAGGGAGCCTCTGTTCCGAATACGATCGCGGCCGTGCTGCTGGCGATCCGGGACCGGACAGGGCGGCGCCCGCACGTCTACTTCGGATGGGTGGAGGGCAATCCATTGAAGTACCTGGCGCGGTTCGTCTTCTTCGGTGAGGGGGATGTCGCGCCGGTGACGCGGGAGGTGCTGCGCCGCGCCGAGCCCGACCCGGCGCGGCGACCGGCGATCCATGTCGGGTGAGCGACCGGGTCGTCGCCGCGTCTATCTCGTCGAGCGTGCTGGCGACGCGTTTGGGGACGAGTGGTCATTGGCCGGAAAGGGGTGGGAGAGAGATGGCTTCGGGCTTCGGCTCAGGGTCGTTGCTTGCCGTCCACTGCCCCCCCGATGATGCCCGTGGCCGACGTTCGGGCAGTCGAGGAGGGAAGGGGCGACGACTCCCCTGGCGTCGGTCGTCAGGAGGCGGCAGCGATGGCAAACGACCACGACGAGCGGACCCAGATGGGGCGCAAGCACATCGTCGTGGTCAACGGCGTGCCGGCGTTTCTCGACGTCATGCGGGCGCTCTTCTAGGGCGAGCGCTCCAACGTGACGACCACCAACTTCGTCCCCAACACCTTTGCGCAGATCGCCGCTCTCCAACCGGACCTGCTGCTCATCGACCTTGCGGGGCGAAGGCCAAGCACGCGCTGTGGGGCGGCGACCACTTCCTGCCGAAGCCCTTCGACCTGGCGTAGCTCCTGGCCGCCGTTGACGCGTTGATTGGCCGAGTTTGAGCGGACACTCCGGCCGCTGATTCCTGGCCGTCGGCGTGAAAAGGCGAAAAACGTCGACCGCGGTGACCATCTCGTTGTGTTCGAATCGAGTTGACGACCGGAGTGCCCGGCCTTCCCTCACGCAAGGGCTGGACCGCTTGCGCCCTTGTGGCCAGTCGGCGATGCTGCTGGTGGCCGTGACCAGGCTGCCGAGGGTGACGCCAATGCTGCGCCTGGCTGCGGCCACTCATCTTGGCATATCGGGTGCGTTATTGGAGGTGCCAATGAAACGCGTGGCCAGCGCGCCACCCTCGCGTTGCGCCCCTGGCCAGCCACCAGGGGCGTTCCTCTGTCCGTCAAAGCGGCACCCCGGCCGCTGGTCCCCGACCGTTCCGGCCGTCATGCAACCCCGAATCGCGGTGACCATCACCTGTGGGAACATCTGACGGTCGGAGTACCGTCACTATGGTCGCCGATCGCGCTTGCGCCATTATGGTGAGTCGGCGATGCTGCCGACTACCGGAGCCTGGGCCGCCATCCGCCAGCGCATCCAGCCTATGTCGCTCACATTTCCCCCAGGCTCCGGTCCTGGCGCGCCCGTGGTCCGTCGGGGATGATGCCGCCCCATGACCGCCAGGACACCCGACACGCCACCGCCAGGACAGCGCCAGTACGACCGCCAGGATGCGTCTCGTGACGTCCTGGCGGTTCATCAGGCCGCCGATCGCCTCGGCATCACGCACGACGCAGTCCGGAAAAAGCTCCAGCGCGGTACTCTGCCCGGCGAGAAGGTCGCCGGCGAATGGCGCGTCTTCTTGCCCCGCCAGGACAGTCAAGACACCAAACAAGAAATCAAACAACACACTCGCCAGGACGCGACCGAGACGCGCCAGGACAGCGCCAGGACGGTCGCAACGAGCGATCAGACAACGGTATCGGAACTTAGAACTGGGGCGATTATGGGAAGAAAGACGAAGAAGAGTGAACAGCGTGAGGGCACCTGTGTCTACTGCGGCGCGGTCGGAGCGATCACCAGAGATCACGTCTTCCCCAAGGCGCTGTTCGTGACATTGGACCCGATGATGATCACCGTTCCGGCGTGTGCCGCGTGCAATGAGGATAAGCGGACCGGCGACGAGGATTTGCGCGACCTCATCAATATGGACCTCGTCGGCAGCCGGCACCCCGACGCCGGGGAGCAGGCGAATCGCATTGCTCGCGCGACGCTGGGTGGCCGTTCCCGCCTTGGCCAGGCGTTTCGTGACGAGGCGGTCTCTTCGAACACGGACCTGTACCTTGGTCTCGTCTCTCCCGTCCCGTTCAACAGCGACCGGATGATCCAGACTCTCCGCTCCATCGTGCGCGGACTCTACTATCACGAAACCACGCGGATGCTGCCGGTCGATGTGCCGGTCGAAATCATGTACATCCACCCAACGGCCATGCCTACCATCCTAGAGCACCTGAGCGCCCTGCCAGCAACCAACGTCATGAGCAAGGGCAACCGCGTCGCCGGTTGGGCATCGTTCCGGTCGGCGGAAGATCCGGACTCGACGCTCTGGCTTTTGGAGTTCAACGGTGCCGTGCACTTTGCCGGCATGACCGGCGTTCTGGCCGAATCCTTGCGCCCCTCCAGGAAGGGAAACTGCAATGGCCGGAACGGCGATGCTTGACCAGGTCGGCGCGGCGGACCTCGCCCTCGTCGGTGATCGCGCCCGTGCTTACGCCGATCAGGCGAAGGCGGCAAATACGATTCGCGCCTATCGTTCCGACTGGCGCCACTTCACGGCCTGGTGCGACGAGCGATCGTTAGCGTCGATGCCGGCGACGCCGGAGACCGTCGCACTCTACCTGACCGATCTTGCGGGCACCGGTTTCAAAGCATCGACGTTGCAGCGACGACTCTCGGCGATCTCGCAAGCGCATCAGTACGCCGGGCAGCCGACGCCGACGAAGGATGCCGCCGTTCGCGCCGTCTGGGCTGGCATTCGTCGCGCGCACGGTACGGCCCAAGAAGGAAAAGCGCCGGCGCTCGTCGACGAATTGCGCGCAATGATCGCAACGCTGCCGATTGGGTTGAAGGGGACGCGTGATCGCGCGCTGCTCTTGCTCGGCTTTGCCGGCGCGCTCCGGCGGTCTGAGCTCGTCGCCCTTGACGCCGCCGACGTCGTCTTTGTCCGCGACGGCTTGATCGTGACGCTGCGGCGGAGCAAGACCGACCAGGACGGACAGGGCCGGCAAATCGGTATTCCCGCCGGCGTCCATCCGGCGACCGATCCGGTCCGCGCCGTCAAGACGTGGTTACGCGCGGCCGACATCGTGGCTGGTCCGCTCTTCCGCGCCGTCAACCGGCATGGGCAGCTGCAGCGCGGTCGACTCTCCGATAAGGCGGTCGCCAGTGTCGTGAAAGCGACGGCGGCGGCCGCCGGTCTCGACCCGACGCGCTAGGCCGGTCATTCCCTTCGCGCCGGTCTCGCGACCAGTGCCGCCGCGGCCGGAGCCAGTGAACGCAGCATCATGGCGCAGACCGGGCATCGCTCCGTGACGACGGTGCGCAAATACATCCGGGAAGGCTCGCTCTTCTGGGAAAATGCCGCCGGCGCCGTGGGGTTGTAAGAGAGACGCGCTCACGACGCACTGAGACGTGCAGTACCGCGACACCGACCAACCGTTGGCCTGTCGCACCCGTCGGGAGGCCTGCACGCATTCTGGTCGTGGACCTCGGTGCAGCCAGCCGGCACCGATACCTCGATCAATTCCTTCTCGCGCTGGCGTGACCAGTTCCTCGCCGGCATGGGGAACGCCCGATTAGCGAACACGGTTTCATCACCATCGGGCGGATCGCGGGCGCCGGTCGGGACGGCAGGGATGGTGCCGAGTGATCCGAGACCGATTCTTTACGGAAACGGGGACGAGCGCGCCGGCGCCTACCTGGCACGGCGTGCCTCTGCTGGCTGATCGGTAACGGCACTGCTAGCTACAGGCGTACAGCACTTCGTAGACCACATCGGTGGCGTCGAAGATGAACTCGATGTCGACCTGGCAGGAGGGGTTCAAGGTCGCAAGGAAGGCATCGAGTTCGTCGTCAACATCCGTCACAAGCGTCCCCGTGAACGCGCGCCGCTGCCAAGTGCCTTGCGCCGTCGCCGGTGACGCGCCCCGACGGCCAAGGTCATAACCAATGCCGAGCGCCAGCGCAATCACGATCACGATGATGATCCCGGTCGCCAATCGTCGCATGCTACCCTCCCGTCCACGATCGCCAACGTTAGGACCGACAGCAGAGCGACTGCGGCACTCACGGGAGCGGCGTGATCTCCGGCCGCGGTCGTGGCGCGATTCGACGCCGCCGGCGCACCGCCGGGTGCGTGGGATAGTCGACACTGCGCTTGCGGGGCAGCCCACGTCGCATGAACGCGCCCTGGAGCGTGCCGATGCTGACGCCGGCCACGGCGGCGATCTGCGCCAGTGTCGCCGTCGTGGCGCGGTAGCGTTGATAGAGCGCGAGCACTTGATCGTCGGCGAGGGTGCGGGACGACATGGGACACCTCTTCGTCACCGGCTGCCGGATGCCAGGACGGTCCCTGCGCCGTCGGATGTCGCCGCTCCCGATGGTGCTCGAAAGCTCGCCGGCACAGGGACCACCGCCCATTACGCCAGCGTCATGCCAGCGCCAACCGACAGAACGCGACACCACGAATCGCTCAGAAGCCCCAGGACGTCGACGACTGCCGAACGGGCCGATATCGGGGTCGAGGGCAAACGGGGCATGCTGGCCCGCTGGGGCAGCGAGGCGGGCCAGTCTGGGGCATTGGCAAGATGGTTGGTGTTCAGAAAATGAACATTTCAGTCAGGCTCTGCGGGACAATGACTATTGTGCGCAAACGAGACGGGGGCTCAGGACCGAGGTTGATGGTCCCGGTCGGGCGCATCGGGCCACGTCGAGGTGGGGTCATGCCCATAGCCGCGGCGGACGCGGCGATGCCTGACCAGGTCGCGCAGCATCGGCCAGACCCGGATCCCACCGACGATGCCGCCCAGCAACGCGCCGATAGACCAGGGCCAGTGCGTGAGGCGGATGATGAACAGCGCCAAGAGCGTGGCCGCCAGGACCGCCACCACCAGCGCGTACCCGCGCTGGAGCCCGGGATGATTCAGCAGCTGCAGCCAACGATTCCGCATGGTGCGTCCTTCCTCGTCGCCCTCATCACTTCCAGAACGCCCACCAGCGCCGTGATCGCGAGGGATCAGCGCCACGTTCGCCGCTTCCTCGCGTCCTGGGGCTTCTGGTGACGCCGTCGGAGGCGCTGGGACGCGCTTGAGTTCGGCGACCTCAGCGGCGAGCGCATCCCGCTCTGCCTGCAGCTGGCCGTTCTCGCGAGACAACGACTCAATACGCGCGACGAGCGGTTGCAGCCATTCGTCGCGGATCGCCTCAAGCTGCGCCCGTGCCTGGGGATTGACGAGACTGGCGGTTGACGTCGTCGTGTCCGCATCTTCATGACCGTGGCCATGACCGTGACCGTGACGCTGTCCCTGTCCGTGTCCGGCGCGAGACTGCGCAATGACCAGGTCGGCTGGTGAAACGAGAATGCCGATTTCGCCGGTTGAACTCGGCAACATGCCACGTTGGACCCATCGCCGGATGGTTCGCGCAGAGACTCCGGCGAGTCGAGCCGCTTCCTCCGCGGTCACGAGTGTGATCGTGTCCGTGTCCATGGCCATGACCGTGTCCATGCGTGACCGTGACCGTGTCCGCGGGGCGCTGGCAGCATCGCCGACTGACCACGAGGGCGCAAGATGAGCGATCACCGACAATACTGGTGGCACTCCGGTCGTCGGGCCCTTCCTGCCCCCTGATGGTCACCGCGGTCGATGCGATCCCCATGCGCGCCGGCGGCCAGGGATCAGCGACCGGAGTGCCCGTGGCACAGAACACGCGCAAGGCGCTCCGGCGTCGCCGTCCGTACGCCACGACCACCCATCCAGAGGAGACACCGGCATGGGGATCATCACCTGGCTTATCTTCGGCGCACTGGCCGGCTGGCTCGCCAGCCTGATCGCCGGGACCAACGAGCGGCAGAACTGGCTGATGAACATCGTGCTCGGAATCGTCGGCGCCATCGTCGGCGGGATCGTATACGGGCTGATCGCCGATGACGGCTTCGACGCCGGATTCAACATCGGCAGCCTCATCGTCGCGATCATCGGGGCGCTGATCGTCACAGTCCTCGTCCAGGCCGTCACCCGACGACGCGCCTGACCCGACAGCGCCGACTGGTGCCAGAACAACAACGACCCGCGTCGAAACCCAGGCCGTTGCTGGAAAGACGGGTGAGGAACGAGCGCTAGGCGAACTGCGGCTCGAATCCGCGTTCGCGAAGATAGGTCACGAGTTTGCGTTGCGACGTTGCGAGCGCGCCGCTGAGTGACTGGCTCTTAACACCGAACGGCCCCTCGTACGGCGGCGCGTTGCCCGCCATGAAGCCGTCCGGGTAGAACTCAGTGATCGTGGCAACCGCCTCGTTGCCATCAATCGCGAAGTCCTGATCGAGGAAGTCCAAGGGGTTGATTCCGTTCGGGATACGGAAGGAGATTCGCCGATGATCGGCGTTCCCTTCGCCGCGCGGCCCGCCGTCACCAAGGCGGACGTAAATCTTGACGATGGGTTTCTCGGCGGCACTCATCGGGAGATTGCTCCCTTCGCTCTGAGGAGGTGTTTGGCGAGAGGCGGCGCGAATCGCCCGCGTGGCCCGCTCCTTGTTCGCGTAGGAATGCGCCATCGCCTGCCGAAGTAGTGCCGCGTTTTGATCAGCGGTGAGGGGATTCATCTGGTGGGGTACGCTCCTGACTTGGCCGTCTGCGATCTCAGCGGTCTGGCTGGCGGTCTGGCGGTCTGGTCTGTCTTTCTTGCGTGTATTCTAACACAAAAAATCGTAACTGTGAATGGCTCGCAGTTACGCCTCCTCGAATGGCGACGGGACGCCAGGAAGTCGAGCGCCCCGTCCTGACTAAGCGCGGTCGCGGTGAACTCAGGCGACCGGTGCAGCGGCCGCCGTCGCGCCTTTGCTACGCTCTGGTCCGCAAATCCTGGGCGAACGCGGCGAGCGCGCGAAAGGGACGGCGCATGACGAACTGGGGGCCTGGACCGGCCCGGTGGGTTGCGGTGGGCAGCATGCTTGTGGCCGCGATCGCGAGGGTGGCCGGTGTCACCTGGCTCGCGATCAGCGCGCTCGTGGTCCTGTTCGGTGCCTGCCTCTACGGGATGGCGACGCGCGGCCAGCGCTAGGTTAAAGAGAACGGCCTGAGCCGACGCCCAGGCCGTCGATGAGATGGTGTTCGCGCGTCGGGTCGGTCACCTCTGGCCTGGCCGTCACCCGGCGATGTCGTCGCTTCGCCAGAGGAGGAGCGTCAAGTCTGCTTCATCGTCGGCGTCATCGATCAGCCAGCGTTCATCCACCCGCGCGAAGATGATTTGGGTCGATCGGGGCACGCCTCGCCACGACATGCTGGGTCTCCCGCACTTGCGATACTGCTGGCGAATTCAGAACCAGGCTCGGACCGGGACGCCACGGGAGTTCGGAACCGCGAAATGGACTCCACTCGCGGCCTCATTTGGCCTCGGCTGGAGTGCCTCCACCCTCCCAACGGGAATTCGCCAGCAGTATCACTTTAGGTGAAGCGGCTCCCGATGTTGGCGCGACTCGGCGACAATCCCCCAGTCCGGCCGCCCGGCCGGCGGAGGTGTCCGATGGTCGCCCCGCTCGCCCGTTTGGTGCCGCCGTCGCTCCGCGTTGAAGCATTCCTCGTCGAGGACGACCGCCTGACGATTCGCGCCGTCTCCGTGGCGGTCGCGGCACGCTGTCCGCTCTGCGGCGACGTCGCCGACCGCGTCCATAGCCGTGCCACCCGCACGCTTGACGACCTGCCCTGGGCCGGGGTCACGGTCCGGTTGTGCGTCCGGGTCCGGAAGTTCTTCTGTGACCACGCCCCGCCACGACATGCTTGACTCATGTGTGCACTCACCCCTGGCAGAACCCGTCCGGGGGCCGAGGTCTCGGGCAGGGTTTCCCGTGGCGAGACGGCATTCACTCCGTTCTCTAGAGCGTATCGCAGGAAGATCGCCTCACCATCATCGGTTGCTGCGACATAACGTGTGCCACCCCTGACTGCAAACATGTGTCAAGGAGGTTCCGGCGAGGCGTGTCTGTGACACCCCCACGTGCCCGCGCCGGATCTTCAGCGAGCGGCTGGCGGGGATCACTGCTGTCTCCGCCCGGCGGACCGAACGCCAGCGGGTGGACCTCCTCGACCTCGCCGTCGCACTCGGGGGCGAGGCAGGCGCGCGCATGGCGGCCAAGCGCGGGAGGTCCGTCAGCCCCGACACCCTGCTCCGGCTCCTGCGCCAGGCGCCAGAGGCCGCGCTGCCGACGCCAACGGTGCTCGGCGTCGACGACTGGGCGATTCACCGGGGACTGACCGACGGGACCATCCTCGTCGACCTGGAACGCCACCGGCCGGTCGACCTCCTGCCCGATCGCTCCAGCGGGAGCCTGGCCGCCTGGCTGCGGGCCCATCCCGGCGTCGAGGTGATCGCTCGCGACCGCGCCGGGGCCGACGCCGAGGGGGCACGCGCCGGCGCGCCGGCCGCCATCCAGGTCGCCGACCGCTGGCACCTGGTCGACAACCTGGCCGATGCGCTGGAGGAGTTCCTCCGCGCCAAGGGGACCTGCCTCAAGGCGGCCGCCGCGGCCCTCATCACCCAAGCCACGACCGCGGCCGCCGAGCAACCGCGCGCTCCGCCCGACGAGGTGGATCAAGGCAAGCGTCGCCACCCCCAACCGGAGCGCTGGCGCGAGCGGCAGGCAGCGGCGGCCGAGGCGGGCGTCGCCCGGCGCCGGGCAAACGACGACCAGGCACGCGCCTTGCAGGCGACCGGGATGACCGTGGCGGAGTTGGCGCGGGCGGTCGGCATCTCGCGGATGACGGTCTCCAAGTACCTGCGCGAGGGCCCGCCGCAGCGCAAGCGGCACACCGTCCACGGTCGGCAGCGCGTCCTGGAACCCGACGAGCCCTACCTCCTCAAGCGGTGGGCGGAAGGCTGCCACACCGCGACCGTGCTCTGGCGGGAGATCCGGGCGCAAGGATTCGCCCACGCGGTGACCAACGTCCAGCGCTTCGTCGCCCAACTGCGCCGGGAGGGATCGCCTCCAGCCGACCGGCCGCGCACGGCGCTGACCAAACCCGACGGCCCGCCGCCGCGGCGGGTCGCCGCGCTCGTCCTGCGGCGGCCGGAGCGGCGCACCGACGAGCAGCGCGCCTACCTGAAGCACCTACGTGCCGAGGATGCCATGATCGCCACCGCATTCGACCTCGTCGCCGAATTCCTCGCGATGCTGCGCCGGCGGGAGGGGGAGCGGCTGCCGGCCTGGCTGGACCGGGCGGAGGCGAGCGGCGTCGACGAACTGCAGCGCTTCGCCGGCAAGCTGCGGGCGGACGAGGTCGCCGTGCCGGCCGGGCTAACGCTGCGGTGGAGCAACGGGCAAACCGAGGGCCACGTCAATCGCCTGAAATTGGTCAAGCGCCAAGGCGACGGGCGGGCCAAGGTCGATCTCCTGCGCAAGCGCGTGCTCCGGGCGGCCTGACCGGCCAGCCCCCGGGGACGCCACCACCGACCCTATCCTCCGATCACCCGAAGTGATACTGCTGGCGAATTCAGAACCAGGCTCGGACCGGGACGCCACGGGAGTTCGGAACCGCGAAATGGACTCCACTCGCGGCCTCATTTGGCCTCGGCTGGAGTGCCTCCACCCTCCCAACGGGAATTCGCCAGCAGTATCCGAAGTGCGGGAGACCCAGGAAGTCATGACGAGGTGTGTTGCCTCCGTCACAATTCGTCCCGAGGTCGTCGGGCGAGGGGCGCCAGGACGGCTCGACGAAGCGTGCCTAGTGACCGAGGGTCGGACCCGCCGTCCGGCCTCGTCTCGTCATTGCGGAGCTTCCCCATGCGCGGCCCTGCCAAGCCCCGCCAGCCTGGTCTGCCCGTCGCTGTTGCGCTCGACGCCCTCGTTCCCCGCGACCACTGCTCCCGCGACCTGGACGCCCGGCTTGACCTGGCCTTCGTCCGGGCGTGGGTCAGCGGCTCCTCTCCCGACCGAGGCCGGCCGTCCATCGACCCCGTTGTCTTCTTCACGCGTTCCCTGGTGATGTTCTTCGCGGGGGTCCGCTCGGAGCGTCAGCTCCTGGCGCTGGCGGCGGATCGCCTCAGCGTCCGCTGGGACCCTCGGCGACGGCCTGGATGAGGCGTTGCCGGACGCCGCCGGCTTCCCCCGCCTCCGTCAGCGCCTCGGGCTGGACGTCTTCCGCCGCTTCTTCGCGCATGTGGTCGACCTCTGCCAGGAGGCGGGCCTCGTCTGGGGAAGGAGGTCCTGGCCGACGCGACCCGCGTCCCCGGCAACGCGTCGGTGGATTCCCTCGTGCCCCGGCTCAGGGAGGTCGTGGGCGACCACCTGGCCGCCCTCTTCGAAGGCGATGCCGCCCCGGATGACGCGGACGGGGCGGCGCGGGACACTCCTGAACGGTGGGACCTCCTGGAGGCGTGCCGCTTGGACCAGCACCGCCCGCCCTCTGGGCCGTACCGCCGGCTCTCGGACCGCAAGGTCAGCCGCACCGATCCGGACGCGGCCGCCATGGCGATGCGGGACGGCCGCACCGTCCTCGGCTACCAGGACCATTACCTCGTCGACGGCGGCAAAGCCAGGATCGTCCTCCACTGCCTGGTGACGCCGGGCGACGTCGCCGAGAACCAGGTCCTGCTCGACCAGCTCCGCCGCACGCTGTTCCGCCGCAAGCTCCGGCCCAAACGTTTGGTCGCCGACGCCAAGTACGCCATGGGGCAGAACATCCGTGCCCTGGAGGAGCAAGGAATCCGCGCCTACGTGCCGTTGCCCGAGTGGGACAAGTCCTCGCCCTACTACCACAACGCCGCCTTCGCCTACGACGGGGAGAACGACCTCTACCGCTGCCCGCAAGGGCAGGTGCTCAAACTGAAATGGGTCGACGAAGCCGGCGAGCGGGCGATCTACCGGGCGCGCGCTGCGAGCTGCAACGGCTGCCCGGTGAAGGGCGAGTGCACGACGAGCAGCCAGGGACGCCTGGTCAGCCGCTCCTTCCACGCCGAGTACCTCGACCGCGTCCGCGGCTACCGGGGACGGCCGCCTACGAGAAGGCGCTCCGGAAACGCAACGTCTGGGTCGAGCCGCTGTTCGCCGAGGCGAAGCAGTGGCACGGCCTGGGCCGGTTCCGGCTGCGCGGCCTCGTCAACGTCAACATCGAGGCACTGCTAACGGCGGCGGGGCAGAACCTGAAGCGCTGGCTCCAAGCGACCGGCTGGGGACGCCGGGGACTGCCGGGCATGGCCTCGGCCGGTCCGACGGCCACCTCCGCCGACTCGTGACACGGTTCGCGCCCCCGAGGACGCCGCCCGTCGTCTGCCACAACCGCGCCGCACCATCCACTTGAGGGCAACGACTTTTGCAAGACACTGGTCCGTTTGCGAGATGCGATACCGACTGTCGATTCGCGACGGGAAGGATGTCTCGAACAGGGTCGGCGGCACCGGCCTAGGCGCAGGTGGTGCCGCCCCCGGCGCAGGCCCCGCCGCAGCAGAGGGGGCAGTTGCCCGAGCTCCCGACGTCTCGCCCGGCCCCGAAACAGCAGACGCCGTGCGGGCAGACGCCGCCGAGATTGCAGTCGGCGTCGCTCCCGCACGGCTGCCCGGGTCCGGCCAGCGAGCATTCCCACTGGCCGCCGGCGCCGCAGGGGCGGCCGGGGTTGAAGCCGGCGCCATGGGTGCAGCACACCGCGCTGCAGGTGCCCGGGTCGCCGCAGCAGGCGCCGGCCGTCAGGCAGCGCGGCCCGCACTGGCGGCGGCCGACGGCGTCTGAGACGCACCGCTGCGAGCAGCAGTTGGCGTCCTTCAGGCAGAGACGGCCGTCCCCACGGCACGCCACCGCGCCCGCGCGGTCGAATCCGGCCCAGCCGAGAGCGGCGGCGGCCAGGGCGACGACGCGGCGGCGGGAGCCGAGGGTCGCGAGTCGCTTGGTGGCGGCATCGAAGCGGGTCGGGTCCATCGGCAGCCCCGTGTGCTGGTGTCGAAGGATCAGCGTGGCCACGATACCGGCCGGCCGGCCCGGCGTCAAGAGGGACCGCGGGACGCCCCGGACAGGTGTTGAGACACCACACGAGGATCGCACAAACGAGCCCTACAGCGACACATGATTGCAGCGAATATCAGACGGGCTCGCCGACCCGACCGTGCGGCCCCAAATCTTGAGCAAACCTCGGCGGACGCACCGCCGAATTGCGCTGCCCTCGCTGGCACATGATCGAAGTGTCGGTGTAGGGGACGTTTCTGCGACAGCCGAGGTACGCAACAGGATCGTTGATCAACCGGGCTTAGCCTTCGATGCGTTGAGCCGAGGACCACGTCAAGCCACGAGCGTTCATCGCGTCCAGGGGACCGCTGGCGACCGCGGTGGTCCCCTCATCCCCGCGAAACCACGAAGCACACGTCGTGACCGGGTTTCCCGATACCCCCATAGCCGATCGCCGGCAGCAACGCCCGCGCCTCCTCCGCCAACCCGAACTAAAGCGGCCACAACCCGGCCCACGCCGTCACCACGTCCTCGCGTGGGCGCCCGAACCGGTCTTCCGCGACCGGCCACTGGGCCGGATCGGCGACCAGCGGCACGATCACGCGGAGGAGGCCGAGGGTGGTACGCAGCGTCCGCTCGTGTGCCCCCGGCAAGACCAATCCGCTAGGCATTGCCCCTGGTCGATCGTGCAATCGCGATGCCGAGGAAGATACCAACCAGAATGCCGATGAGCCCACCGCTATTCACACCCATCGACCAGCCGGCAGCTGTACCGGCAGCCGTGCCGCTGGCCACCCCAGCTTGGGTCCCCAGAATCCCGGCGATGCTCGCGCCTTGGGCGGCGATGGTCGCGGCCTGGGCCGCAATCGCGGCGTCCTGCTGCTGTTCTTTCTCGTGTGCTTGCTGCTCCACGTATGTGCTCCTCACCCGAAATCGGCGGCAGTCCGCTTCGTCTCCGCGACGAGCTCCATCCACCCGTTCACTGTTTTTAGGCACAACTGGTGCCATGAGCGAGAAATGTGAAGTGCCGATCGCATTCGAAGCGAACGACGATGCTTTTTCTCTAAGGAACGAAGGTTGACTTTGACCGTGGTTCGGTCAAATGGGTTCAGTCCAACCCTTGAGCAAGCACGAGCCGCAGCTGGAAGCTGGAAGGCAAACAACCTTGAATACGTCCGGGATGCAGAAGCGCCGGCACGCCCCCACGCACCAGCCCGGGAGGATGTCCTCCCGGGCTGGTCCCTTCGGTCACCGCCCGCGACGGGTGCTTACTTCTTCTTGCCCTGCCCGTTGCCGGCGTCGATCGCCGGCGACGGCGCGCTGCTGATCGCGATCTTCTGCGGTTTCGCCGACGCCGCTTTCGGCACGGTCACCCGCAGGATCCCCTCCGCAAATCGCGCCTGCGCCTGATCCGCATCGACCGGGAACGGCAACGTGATGCTGCGCCGGAACGAGCCGGACCACAATTCATGGACGTACCAGGTTGCGGTCTTCGTCTCCTCACTCTCGGCCACATTCGGGATGGTGCCACTGATGGTGACGGTGTCCTGGTGCACGGTGAGGTCGAGGTCGGCCGGCGGCATCCCGGGGATCGCCGCGATAATGACCGCGTGCTCCTCCGTGGCATAGACATCGAGGGGGAGGGACTGGGCAACCCGACTTCTGGTCCCCGATTGCGGCCAAAGGGTGCGAAGCGGGGTGGCGGGGAGGGAGTCGGTGAGGAACTGGTCCAACGCCTGCGTCAAGCCGACAAGGGGAGCGTTCGTGCCGATCATGCTTCCTACCTCCATCGTTCCATCCGAGCGGACTCGAACCGAATGACGGTGGCCATGGCGGCCGATCCGTATGCTCGCAATGCTAGCAAGGTGATGCACCGGTGTCAAGAGGTTGATGCGATGCGTATCAAGGTGCGCGGGGCGAGACGGTCGCAAAACCGGCCGGTTTTGCGACGAGACACCGATGCGACAGCGGAGTCTCAGTAGTCCTCGACGATGAACTTCAGAGTGACAAGCAACGTTGCGAGGCGACCAGGCGATCCCGCAAGTGCCGTGCATGTAGTCCCGCGCCCAATGGACCGTATGCGACCATCCATTGTGACCGATGTACCATAGATGGGCGGTGTTCTGTGCCGTATGGTGGGAGCACCTCGGGGATGCAACGACGTTTTGCAGTGCGTCATTCACGATCGCCCGTGAAAGGAACACGACGATGCGGATCAATCGAACGACCATGAAGCGGTGCGTCCTTGCCCTGGTCGGGGTGACCGCGCTCAGTCTGACGATGGTGGTGCCGGCGTTGGCCGACCCCGTCACCGTCACGACGACCGTGCCGACTGGCGCCCTGACGGTTACCCTCGCGTCGGCGGCCCTCACGGGCGCGAGCTATCCGAGTAGCGGCGCCTCGACCGCGACGTTGACCACGACGCTGACCGTGGACGATCCCACCGGCGGCGCGAATGGCACCAATACTGGTTGGAACGTGACACTGGAGCAGACCGGTGACTTCTCCTGCCTCAACTGCGCCTACCTGGGTAGCGGCACGAACACCTTCGTCACCATTGACAAGACGAATATGTCGCTCAGTGCGGCGGGCTCCATCACGCTCGTGGCTGGTCAGGCCATCGACGCCACCAACGGCCCGATCGTGCCGGGGAGTCTGAGTACGCCAACCGGGCTCGGTAGCGGCTCGGCGGTCAAGGTGATCACCGCGGCGGATGACTACGGCAACGGGCGGTACACCGAGGCGATCGGCTTCAGCCTCAACATCCCGCAGTACACCCGCCCTGGCAACTACAGCGGCACCATGACGATGACCCTGAGCGCGGCGCCGTAAGCGCCTCGATCAACCACCTCCGTGCGCTCCCGCGCCCAGCCGAATCGGGTGCGGGAGCGGCGTGGAGACGCTTGGGCGACGGACCAGCGAGCGGCGGGGAGAGCGGACGAGGCGTGGCAAGAAAGGATCTGGTTGTGTCGAAGGTGACCGCAATCATCGTCGCATGCCTGCTGTTCGGCCTGATCGCGACCGGCGCCAGCGCGGCCGCGCCTGACGCGCCCAACCTGGGTATCCGACCAGTTGGTCAGGAGGGCAGTTATTTCACGCTCGAGTTGCCCGCCGGGCAGCGCCAGACGATCACCGTTGAAGTCGGCAATTTTGGCGCGCAGACGACCGATGCCGTCGTCTATCCCGCCGACGTCTACACCCTCACCAATGGCGGGTTCGGCGCGCGCTTGGACGGCGCTCCCGTCAGCGGTGTTACCAACTGGTTGGACTACGCGCGCGAAGAGTTGGCGCTCACGCCGGGCCAAGCGGTGCAGCGCACGATCACGGTCGCTGTCCCGGAGGCGACGCCGGCGGGTGAGTACATCACGAGTCTCGTCGTCCAGAATGCGACCCCGATCAAGGGCACCGGCGCCTTCGCCATCGATCAAATCGTCCGCCAGGCGATCGCGGTCGCGATCGTGGTCCCGGGAACGCCGGCGCCGGGGCTCGCCATTGGCGACGCAGCCTATGCGATCGAGGGCGGCGTCACCAGCGTCGGGGTCGCGCTCTCGAATACGGGGAACGTCCACCTCAAGCCCGTGGGGACGGTCGTCATCCGCAACGCCGCCGCCGCGGTCGTCCTGGAAAAAACGTTGGCGATGGACAGCTTCTATGCGGGGACGTCGACCAGGCTGCTGATCGGGCTCACCACGCCGTTCGCACCCGGCGACTACACGCTGCGGGTCACGCTGGTGGATGAACCCATGCAGTTGGTCGTCCAGACGAAGGACTTGCCGTTCACGGTCGCGCCGGTGGGAGCGGAGACGCTGCAGGTGCGCATCACCACGACACGAAGCTGACGCGGATGGAACGGGCGGTGTGGTTGGTTCCCATGAGGTGATCCCGTGAATTGGGACGTTCCCCGTGCTCACGCCGCGCATCTCGTGGCCGCCGTCCGGAGCGGGATCCCCCGCAGACAGACGGTGGTTCGCGCGGTCGGCGCGACCGCGCTACTCCTGATCGGCACCCTGGTGGCGGTTGCGGCAACGTGGTCGGTGTCGGGATCGGCGAGTGAGTGGGCGACGCCGCCGGCTGCCACGACCGAGGGTGGGCCGGAGGATGCGGCCGACGCGGGTGAACCACCGGAGCCAACCACCGCGCCAACGATCGAGCAGGACACGATCGCAGCGCCGACCACTGAGGACGCCCGTGAGGGCCCGCTGCGTCCTCCGGAATCCACCGCGACGCTCCCGCCGTCGCCGGCACCGGGGTCAGACGTCACGCTGACCGCAACGGCGGCATGCGCCCCCGATGGGGGATACGCGGGGCGCCTCACCGTTGTCGTCACCGATGTCCCCGCGACGATCACCGATGTCCGCGCGCTGTTCGCGTCGGGCGCGACGATGCCTGTCGGACTGACCGCCGCACTCCCAGTGACGCTGGCCCGCGACACGGCACCCTGGCAATGGTGGCTCGTGGAGCAGGGTGAGGAGACCAGCGCGCTCGTCCCGACGGCACTGCTCGTCCGCGTCGACGGCGTACCGGGCGACGCGGTCGCGAACCAAGCTGCCGGCGACGCGGCAGGCGGATGGTTGCTCGCCGCGCTCACGATCCCCGAGACGACCTGTCCGCGACCGACGCCGTCGCGCGACGCGACGGTCGTCTCCGCACCCCAGGGAGAGGAGGCCACCGCGACGGAACCCGCGTCGGCGCCGACCGCGACGCTGACGCCCGACGCCGCGAGCGTTCCCCCTGAGCCAGGGTCGGCCCCGACGGCGACAGCGACACCGGGGACACCCCCGGACGCGATCGCGACCGCGCCGCCAACCGTGCTCCCGCTCGTCACCCCACCCGTGACGACCGCGATCGAGGCCCTGGCCTCATCCGAGGCAGCGGGCGCCGCCGCACCCGATCCGATTACGATTACGGCGCGCTCGTCCGCCGGCGAGGCGCTCCCCGGCGCGTCGACCTCCTACTGGTTTCGCATCACCAACACAACGGCCGACCCGATCACGGTGCGGCTCTCCACGACCAATAGTCTGGCCGGATGGATGGCAACGATCTACGCCGCGGACGGCACCACTGAGCTACCGACCGAGGTGCGGGTAGCGGGTGGCACGTCGATCACGGTGATCGTCCGCGTGACGGCCCCCGGTGCGGCACGCTCCGGTGACCAGAACGTCACGACCTTCGACGCGCAACCCATCGCGGCGACGAGCGCCTGGGTGGACTCGGCGGGCAGGCGCGGCCGGCCCCGGCGGCCAGGAGCTCGGCGCTAGGCGCTCGGGGTGGCGGCCGGTCCGGGGATCACCCCCAGCTGCTGCAGCAGGCCGTAGACGTCGAAGATGACCCAGGTCTCGACGACCTGGCCGTTCGCGAACCGCCAGATCGCCATTCCGGTCACCGCGACCGGCTTCCCGGTCGGCGGGATGCCGCTGTACGCCCCGTTCTGGGTCCCGGTGAAGCCGTAGCGGGCCAACACCAGGTCACCTTCGCCGATCAGGTCCTCGACGGTGATCGCCAGGTCCGGGAAGGCGCCGCGGATGGCGGCGACCAGCGCCTTCTGGCCCTCCGGCCCCGAGCCCGCGCCCGCGGGGGCGTCGGCCTGGTGGTTGACGTGGTCGGGGGCGAACAACTCGTCGACGACGGCGAGGTTCCCCTGGGTGGCAACCTCGTCGTACCACCGTTGGGCCAGCGCCTTGTTCGCCGCGACGTCCTGGTCGCTCGCGGCGGCGGCCGTGGCCGCCGGCGTCGCTCCGACCCAGGGCACCGGGGTGCCGGGCTCCGCCGCGCCGGGGATGACGCCGAGTTGCTGGACGAGGCCAAAGATGTCGCCGTTCACCCAGACCTCGGCGATGCGGTCACCGGCCATCCGGAAGAGGATGAGGTCGTGCACCGCGACCGCCCGTCCGGTCGGCGGGATCCCGTTGAAGACGCCGGTTTGGGTGCCGCGCGCGGTCGCCAGCGTCGCCACCTCGTCCCCCTCGCCGAAGATCAGGTCGACGGTGTAGGCGAGGTCGGGGAAGCCGATCCGCAGCCCGACGACGAAGTCGCGGAAGGCGGCGGGGCCATCCAACTCCTGGGCCTCCAGGTGGATGACGAAGTCGGGGGCGAGCAGGGCGTCGAAGCTGGCGGGGTCAGCCTGGGCGAGCAGCTCATCGTAGTAGCGGTGCGCGAGGGCGGTGTTGGCGGCGACGGCTGGTGTCGCCTGGGCCCGGGCGGCGACCGGGCGGATGCCGACGAGGAGGGCGAGCGCGAAGGCGATGACGAACGAGACGGTCCCCAGACGACGCATGGCGGGCTCCTTTCGAATCGGCCGCAACGGCCGACAACGCGTGGGACGCCGGCCAAGGCTACACCTGTGCGGGCGGGTGTCAAGCCGACCGTGAGGGCATGCCCCCGACCGTGGTCGACCGTGGGGGCAGCGTCTTGCCCGGCCACGCCCGAGTGCACCGAGGGGACAACGGAACGCGTGGCAAGGGCTCGCCGTGATCGCCCATCGCTCGTCGATGTGTCCCCGATGCGACCGGAATGCGGACCCCCTCCCTCCTGACGAGGGGTGCCGACGAGCACACCCCGCCATCGACTGGTGGACGCCGGTGGGTCGTATCCGTGGCCGAAAAGCGGTCACGGCCAACGGCAAACGCTGCGTACGGTCGCGGTTTCGTCGCCATCGATTCGATCCATCCCTTTCCAGGACTTCATGGCGAGGTGCGAGGTGTGCTTCATCGAGCAGGCAAAATCGAAGGATCGGGGGCGGGGTCGAGGGCGTTCGTGGCGTGGTGAGGCGCTGGTACAGTGTCCACCGGCAGAAGTGGCTCTCCGCGTAATATCGCAACGACGGTCACTCGCGATGGCTCTGCAGCGTTGGTGAATCAGAGACTCCCGTTTGCAACGTTCGGTCGAGGCCGGCCACCGATATTACTGCCCCGCGTACCGGAATTCGGGTCTCCCGCACTTGCGATACTGCTGGCGAATTCAGAACCAGGCTCGGACCGGGACGCCACGGGAGTTCGGAACCGCGAAATGGACTCCACTCGCGGCCTCATTTGGCCTCGGCTGGAGTGCCTCCACCCTCCCAACGGGAATTCGCCAGCAGTATCACTTAAGGTGAGGACAATCCGTGGCCGTGCGTGGTAGCATCATCAAATCCCATCCTTTCTGGAACGATGATGCCGTTCACCTTAAGTGCGGGTGAGCCAGCATGTTCTGGCGAGGCGTGCAGCTCCTGGTCGAAGAAGGTGTCCGCATCGGCCACTCCCCGCGTAGCCGGCGCGGTGGTAGCGCACGAGGCGATAGCGGTCGCCGAGGGCCGGCTCCTCCAGGAGGGGCGCGAAGAAGTCGGCGCAGACGCCGGCGTGGATGAGCACGACCGGCTCCCCGGCCCCCCGGACGTCGTACTCGAGGTCGACCGCATCGAAGGCTGCCTGGTCCAGGCGCCGCGGCGTCGCCCGCTGCGATGCCGGTGCGACGTGGTCCATCAAGGACTCCTTCCGTGCTTTGGGTGGCGAGCCGCTCGATTTCGCCCCGCACCGTCCGCCCCCGGCTATCCGACGGTGCCCGCTGCGGTCTCGGCGGGCGCCCCGCCAACGATCCGGCCGATGTTTTCCGGCGCGAAGAAGTCAGGGATGGGGACGGTGCCGACGACGGTGCCGATGAAACGGTCGATCTGCTCCTGATTGCCGCGCAGGGCGCCCAGGAGTTGCTGCATCTCGGGCGGGGGCGGCTGCAGCGCCGCGAACTGGCTCGTCAGCTCGTAGATTGGCATCGTCGCCGCGTTCCGCGCCCGCTCGTAGCCGGCGAGCGCCTCCGCCAGAGGACGGCGCCCGGCGAATCCGTCATCGATGGCCGCGGCCAGCAGCTCGGCGTCGCGGAAGGCATCGGTGATCCCCTGCGCCGTGATCGGGTCCTTGTGGTAGCCGGCGTCCCCCACCAGCGCCCAGCCCGGACCGTGCGGCCGCCGGTAGAAGTTGGGCAGGTCGGCCGTGCCGCGGAAGCGCTCCGCGCGCTTGCCGGCGCGGGCCCGCTCGGCGAGATTGGGGACCAGCTCGAGGGCCGCCAGGAAGTGGCGCTCGATGTCGGTCCGGATTTCGTGGAAAGCGGCGACGGGCCAGTAGATGATGGCGAGGGTCTGCCCGTCGTTGGTGGGGCCGGCGAGCAGCATCCGGTCGGGCCGCACGTAGAGCTCGGCACCCTGCACCGGGAAGTCGTCCCAGTAGGCGTAGTAGGCACAGGTGAAGACGGGCCGGGTTTCGTACGCGGGTGCCTCGACGGCGCGGGCGACCGACGAGTGCAGGCCGTCTGCGCCGACCACGAGGCGGGCCGCCTCGGTGACTGCGGCGCCGCCGGCGGCGTGGCCGCGGACGCCGGTGACCCGGTCGCCGTCCATGACCAGCTCGTCAACCGTGAAGCGTTCCCGCACCTCGGCCCCGGCCGCGGCGGCGGCATCGACCAAGAGCTTGTCGAGGACCGTCCGGCGCGGGGCGAAGCCGTCGGCGACGCCGTCGATCGGCGGCGGGGATCCTTCGAGCACGAGCCCGCCGAAGTCCAGGCGCTGCCGCCGGACGGGCGGGCAGTTCGAGGCGACGACCCGGTCCAACAAACCCCACCGTTTCAGGCTGGCGCCACCGGGTTGATGGACGTAGTGGACGGAGAGGGTGTCGCTGGGGAACCGGGCCTTGTCCAAGAGCAGGACTCGATAGCCCCAGCGGGCGAGCAGCATCGCCGTCGGCGAGCCGGCGCAGCGGGCGCCGACCACGATTGCGTCGTACATCGGTGGCTCCTTTCGTGGCACCCCGCCGTCAGGCGAACCGCCGCGCGACCGGGCTGGCGTTGGCGATCTGGTCGTGGAACCGGCCCACGTCCACCCGCCGGCGGTTCGCTCAGTTCCCCTGCAGCTGGCGCGCGGCCTCCAGCAGGACCGCCTCGGTCTGCCGCAGCGGCTCGGTCGGGCTGAACTGGACGATCACGGTGCCGGGCTCGACCATCGGGACGTGACCGGGCCCGACGTAGAAGGCGTCGCCCTCCTCGTAGACCTCCTCGCGGTCGGCGAAGCGGTAGGTCTGCCGGCCCTTGAGGACGTAGCCCCAGTGCGGGCACTGGCAGCGGCCATCCGGTAGCCCCGCCAGCAGCGGGGTCGCGTCGATCGCCGCGTCGAACGCGACGACGTTGACCGTGTAGCCGCCCTCGAGGTCGGCGTGCCGGTCCTCGACCGGCCCCATCCGCCGGACCTCCCCGCCGTCCCGCTTCATCCCGGGCATGGTGCCCCTCCTGCGACCGAGTTGTCGTCGACCGGGCGGTCCGCCCGCCCGGTGTGCCTACCGCGGCCCGGCCGACGCGGCCGGGTACGAATCGACGATCGCGCCGTCGTGCCACTCGGGGTCGGCCTTGAGCAGCGCCCGGAACTGCGCGTAGCGCGCGGCCTGCTCGGGGCTCTGCGCGTTCCGGCGGTACGCCTCGCGGTCCTCGAACGCCACCACCAGGTAGCACTCGTTCGGGTCGGCATCCGTCCGGTAGACGTGCTGGAAGACGAACCCGGGAATCTGTGGCGCCATCTCGGCCCCGAGCCGCCGCAGCTGCTCGTCCTTGCCCGGCGTGACCCGGACGCGTGCGACCGTGCCGTACATGCGGTTCCTCCTCTCCGGTGCCCGTCGAATCGATCGCCCGCGCGCTCATCATGGCGCGCGGGCGACCCCGTTCCATCGTCGAAATGGCGGAGGGGGCCTGCGGAATTCGCCACGGCGGGCACCGCCGAGACTCGGTAGTTTCCGCAGGCCGTCTGATCACGCGCCGCGGCCCGGGATCCGGCCCGCGGTGCAGACGAACTGGCGGACGACGCCCTGGTCGACCACCGTGCCGTCGGCGAGCGCCCCCTCGACTTCGGCCGCGCTGTCCAGGTCGCCGCTGTCGTTGGTGTCGTGGGCCGCCAGCGCCGCCGCGTAGCTGGGGAACGTCACGCAGTGGACCTGCCACCGGCCGCCGTTGAAGCCGGGGTCGCCGGGGGAGGCGGTGGCGACGTTGTACGGCTGCGCCCCGCCCAGGTTGTCGATGACGTCGAAGCTGTGGGTCGGCGCGCCGGTGCCTGACAGGTCGGTCGGGGTGCCGACGGTGCGGTAGAGCACGCCGTCGACGTAGAAGGCAGGGCCGCTCACCCCGCCCGCGCCGCCCGCCGCGGCGGCGAGCGGGATCTCCTCGGGACGACGATCGCCGTCTGGCTGGCCGACGACACCCTCACCCGAGAGCACGAGACGCCGACGCGCGCGCAGGACCGGGTGGCCGACGAAGCCGATACCCACCACCTCCGGGAGGTCACCGACCCGCAGCGCTTCCCACCGCGCAGGGCGTCGCCGCAGCCATTCCTGCCGCGGTTCGCAACGATCACCTGGCATCCGGCCCGACGACTCGCGCCCGATCGCCCGCGACGTTGCCGCGGTGATGCGTGGCAAATGCGGCTCTGCCGGCGAGCGCCACTGCGACAAGGAGAACGTCGTCGTCGCTGGTGATGCGCGTCGCGTGCCCTTTGCCAGATGTCGTGGCGAGGCGTCGTGCGCTCGGCGAGGACGGCGCACATCGTCGGGAGTACGCGTGGTCGCAGCCGACTCGACATCCCCGCCGCGGTGGTCGCGCTGCGGCGCGGGCCTCAGCTCCGCGCGCCGATCGCCAGGGCGCCCAGGCCGTTGGTGATCCGACTCAGGGCCTCGTTGACGTCGTACCGTTCGACGCGGACATCGGAGAAAATGGGGTTGGCCGTGATCGCTTCGGCGAAGAACCCGTCGAGGTAACGGTCGGCGTCCCCGCGGTCCTCGAAGAGGCAGAAACTGCCGACGGTCGAGCCGTCGGACAGCTTTCCAGCACATTGGGATCCTAAGCTTAGAATTCCACGTGGACAAGTTGTC
>JADMIO010826302.1_pt1 | contig 135005 bp, 115 predicted proteins | sample 8958161 | NCBI WGS metagenome assembly JADMIO01 (sample SAMN16585339, study PRJNA669376) | soil metagenome | isolation source: Crop rotation soil | place: USA: Cullars Rotation, Alabama | collected 2011 | reverse complement strand
GCCGCGACTTCAAGTCACGTGAATTCCAAGCTTCGGATCCCACTGTGCTGGAAAGAAATGAACGGCGCCAGCGCAGAACCTTTGGCGACCACCAGCACCACGCCAAGGATGAGCAGGAAAAAGACGATGGGGATGATCCAAAACTTTTTCCGCACGCGAAGAAAGGACCAGAATTCTTTGAGGATGCTGAACTTGTTCATGGCGATATCAGGTATGTCAGGCTTGTGAAGAGACGCTGAGCGACGAGCTGGTTGCCCGGCACGTTCAAATGAGCTTCGTCACCTTCGAGGAAGAGTTCTGTGCCTTTCGGCTTCATGTCTGCGGTCATATCCACAAGCGGCACGCCGAGCTTTTGGCTCACGAGCGTTTTGGCCTTGATGACGTTGTTGGAATCCGGTTCGCGCAAGTGCCCGACCGTGGGCATGTGCAGCAGCAGCGGCTTGATGCCGTTGCTCAGGGCCAGAGTGCAGACGCCCTCAATCTGGTTGCGGAAGAAAGCGTTCGGGTCCTTGGCCTGCTGTTCTTTGAAGAATGTGTCTTGCTTGGGGTCCATTGGAACAAATCTGCTGCGTTGAGTTTCATAAACCTTACGGAGCTTGTATTCCACCACGTAGTGGTAAGTGGCGAAGCGCCGGAGAAAATTTTTCAGCCAGACTCGCCGCAGGAAAGTCTTCACGAACTCCGGGCTGTTTTGATCGGAGAACTGCGTCCATAGATTGGCGTCGGCGAGGATCACGACATCGGGCTGATATTTCAAACCGAACTCGCGGAGATATGTCCGCATCTGGGCGTAGGACCAGGCGTTGACTCCGGCATTGATCACTTCAACTTTCTTTCCGTTGCCGACGTATTGCTGAAGCATTTTCTCGATCAAGCCCGAATAGGTTTCCGATTCCGTCAGGCCCCAGCCGAAGGTCTTCGAGTCGCCCAGCGAGAGAATGCGAATGGTGTTCGGCGGCTTGGCGGTTTGAAACTCAGGCCCGCGAGTGCCGTGCGAATTCACGTGCACTGGTTTGCGATCAACCTTCGTATAACAGTTCTGGTTCTCCTTCAGCTTCCAATAGAGCAAAGGATCAGGCCGATAGATTTCGAGGTTTCCGAATCCGGCGATGCGCAATGAAATCTCTAGCACGAGAAAGCAAAGGACAAAAGTGCCCACCATAAGCGCGAGGTTCTGCAGCCAGGTTTTCCAGCGCGACCGGCGCGGTGCGACGGACGTTGTCGATGATGTGGACATCAGTATTGCTTTTCGTAGTCGGCGGGTTGCGGCGGGACGGAGCGATCGCGTTTCAGCCAATAGCTTTTGGCGGCGGAATCGAGTTTCTCCGACAGAAAATCTTTGCCCACGAGCCGCCCAATCGTGGCGAGAGGCGTGATGACGACGAAGTAAAAAATCGTGAGAACCAGCGTCGAAACCACGAGGCCGAGAGTGAAGGCGAGGGCCATCCACGCCACATAAACACCCTTCAGCGCGCGCGGAGCAATCAAGCCAAAAAACACCAGCAGCACACCCGGAGTCAGCAAGTAAGGCCAGGCCGGCTTGTGCCGCCAGAGAAACAACCCGCCCAGCAAAACAAACACGCCACCGACCGTCAGACCAAACTTCCGCAGGTCGCGCGTTGTTTTCGAAAGTTCGTTGAGTTCCTGCTGAATCATATTGGCGTTGGTCAACGACGGCGGGCGATGACGATGAAGAAGCCGCCTTCACGATAGCCGTTCGCCAGCGCGCGCAGTTGGCTGAGCGCGCGGCTCATCGCCGTGCCGCGGTCTTTTGGCTCGAACATCCGCTCGTCCGGAGTGAGTTCGGGGCCGCCCGTTGCTTTGGGAACGGCGTTCACGAATTCAAGATTGTTCTCATCCAGCCATTGGAGAATCTCGTCCAGTGTATGACAACTTTCGTGTGGATGACAGTATTGATCCTGGAACCACGCCGCGCGTTTACCCTCGGCCGAAACTTTGCCAAAGTGTGGATCGAGGATGCGGCTGGTCACGCCGGTGATGCGGAAGAACGCGCGCCGCGCGTAGTGCAGTTGACGGCTGTAGGCGCTGTAGAGACCGACGACGACGTAGCCGCCGGGCTTTGCCAGCTTGCTGATGCGATTGAAAGCGCGGCGGCAATCGTTGGTGTGGTGCAACACGCCGTTGCTGATGACGAAATCAAAGAAACCGTCGCGCAACCCCGGACGAAAGAGGTTCATCTGGGCAAACGTTGCGCGCTCCAGCCCATGCTTCGCGGCAAAATCATGCGCCAGCGCGAGTGAATTTCCACACATGTCCGTGCCGAGAACGCTGCGATGGGCGATGGCGAGGAAGTTCGTGAGCTGCCCCGTGCCACAGCCGATTTCCACGACGCGCGCATCGAAAGGAATTTGCTCGTTCAGCAAACGCGCAAACAAACCGTGGCGGGCCTTCTCCAGCAGCGCGCGGATGTTGTCCACGTTGTCGTAGTTGGGAAAAGGCGTTTTCTCGTAGAACTTCTTTACGATGTCCGTGACGTTGGCTCCATCGAGTTCCTTGTCGTCCGTCGGCAGGAACAATCGGGGAATGCCACCCTCGACTTCATAGCGCGTCCCGGTCGCAGGATTCAACGCGACTTGTGGCGTGACAACGAGTGGAACGCCAGTTCGTGGATCGGCAAAGGGCGAATCCGAGTCCGGCTTCGTCGCTCCCTCGGCCGCCCAAGCCCGAAAGCCCATCGGTTGCTTGCGCTTTTCGAGAACGAAATTCTCCAGGACCAGCACATCCATCTCGGACTGCATGAAAGTGTGATAAGCCTCCTGCGGCGTGCAGACGATCGGTTCCCAGGAAAGATTAAAGCTCGTGTTGACGATGATGGGGCAGCCGGTCTTCTCGTAAAACTTCTCCATCAGCCGCCGAAAGCGTCCGTGCCGTTCATCCACTGTCTGGACACGCGCGCTGTAATCCAGGTGCGTGATAGCCGGGACAGTGCTGCGGGCCAGTCGCACGCGCCTGAGCAAGTCTTCGTCGGTGCGCATCACCTCCTGGTCAGTGCTCGATAGAGGCGAGCGGTGTTTGTCGAGCACGGGCGCGACGAGCAACATGTAAGGCGAATCTTCATTCGGCCTCATGTCAAACCACTCGCTCACGTGCTCGCGCAACACACAGGGCGCAAAGGGACGGAAGCTCTCGCGGAACTTGATCTTGAGATTCATCACCTCCTGCATCTTCTGCGAACGGGCGTCTCCTATGATGGAACGAGCGCCGAGCGCGCGCGGACCGAATTCCATCCGCCCTTGAAACCAACCGACGATTTGCTCCTTGGCCATCAAACCTGCGACCTTGTCGGTAAGTTGCTCGTCGCTCAATTCCTCGAACACCATGTTGCCGGATTGGAGAAATTTGCGGATGTCTTCCTTGTCGAAGCGGGGACCCAGATGTGAGGCGTGCTGCGTGTCGTGTTTGCCGTTGGCCTGACGCGGCTGGCCGAGGTATTGATGCCAAACCATCAAGGCCGCCCCGAGTGCGCCACCTGCGTCGCCCGCCGCCGGCTGAATCCAAACGTCTTCGAAAATGTTTTCGCGAAGGATGCGTCCGTTGGCGACACAATTGAGTGCCGTGCCGCCAGCCATGCAAAGTTTCTTCATCCCAGTCTCGCGCTGAAGATGCTTCGCCATTCGCAACATGATTTCCTCGGTCACCACCTGGATGGAACGCCCCACATCCATGTCGCGCCGTGTGAGCCGGGCTTCGGGCTTGCGAGGCGGGCCGCCGAACAATTCATCGAAACGCTCGTTCGTCATCGTGAGGCCGACGGCGTAGTTGAAATACTTCATGTTCAACTTGAACGAGCCGTCCTCCTTCAAATCGATCAATGACTTCAAAATGACATCCACATACTTCGGCTCACCGTACGGGGCGAGACCCATGAGCTTGTATTCGCCCGAGTTCACGGTGAACCCGGTGTAGTAAGTGAACGCCGAGTAGAGCAGTCCGAGTGAATGCGGGAAGTGCAATTCCTCCGTGATTTCCACTCTGTTCCCTTTGCCCACCCCGAGAGCCGTCGTGGTCCACTCACCGACGCCATCCACGCTAAGGAAAGCCGCTTCTTGAAACGGCGACGGAAAAAATGCCGACGCCGCGTGCGACTCGTGGTGCTCGGGAAAAAGAATTGGCCCTTCGTACTCCAGTTCCTGCGCGATGGAAGCCTTCATCCAAATCTTGTCTTTGATCCAGATGGGAATGGCCTTGAGGAACGACGGCAGCCCGGTGGGCGCGTAAGCAAGATAACTGTTCAGCAGCCGGTCAAACTTAGGGAATGGCTTCTCGTAAAAGGCGACGTAGTCCACGTCTTTGATGTTCAGCCCGCCCTCGCGCAAACAGTAGTCGATGGCGTGGCGCGGAAATCCCTCGTCGTGTTTCTTGCGCGAGAACCGCTCTTCCTGCGCGGCGGCGATGATGTCGCCGTCACGCACCAGGCACGCCGCGCTATCGTGGTAGTACGCGGAGATGCCGAGAATGTTCACGCTCTTCGTTCCGGGAATCGACACAGGGCGGAGTAGTTACCAGAAGCCGCAATGAAAGCGAAGCAGAGATTCAACCTTCGAGGTTGTCGAAGCTTTGCTGCCATCAAAAACGGAGCAACGGGCGCTTTATCAACTCAAATACGCCCGCGGATCCGTCACAAATCCCGTAATCGCACTCGCGGCCACTGTCATCGGGCTGGCGAGGAACACTTGCGATTCCTTGTCGCCCATGCGGCCGGGAAAATTACGGTTCGTGGCGCTGATGCATTTGATGCCGGGCGTGTTGATGCGCCCGAAAGTATCCACGGGCCCGCCGAGGCACGCGGCGCAACCGGCGTTCTCCGTCATACGCACGCCGGCATCGAGCAGAATTTGCCAGATGGTTTTGTCCGCCCAACGCGTCGTTTGCAATTCGTGGACAATGTCCGGCGTCGCGGGCACGCCAAACGTGTCGATGCTCACATGCTTGCCTTGCAGCACGCGCGCGAACTCCACAAAGTCGCTCGTCTTGCCGCCGGTGCAGGAGCCGATGTAAGCGCGGTCGAGCTTCATGCTCGACATGTCCTTGGCCTTCTTGCGCTGGCCGGGATCCGGATGACACGCTACGGTCGGTTCGAGCTTCGACAAATCGACGACGAGTTCGTAAACGAACTTCTGGTCCTTGTCCGGCTCGACGGGATTGTAACTCGACTTCGTGTTGTTCAGCTTCGTGCGCGCGTCCACGTATTCCTTCGTGCGCGAATCAAATTCAAACATCGCGTTCTTGCCGCCCGCCTCGATCGCCATGTTCGCAATCGTCATGCGGTCGTCCATCGACAAGCTCGCGACGCCCGGCCCGTCGAATTGCATCGCGCGATATGTCGCGCCGTCGAAACCGATTTCGCCGATGCAATGGAGAATCACATCCTTCGCCATCACGCCCGGCTGGAGCGCGCCTTCGAGGCGGAAGTGCATCGTCTCCGGCACCTTGATGAGCAGCTTGCCCGTGCCCATCACGAAGCCCGCGTCGGTGTTGCCGATACCCGTGGCGAATTCATTGAACGCACCCGCCATGCACGTGTGCGAATCCGTGCCGAACAAAACTTCGCCCGGCCGCGTGTGCCCTTTCGCTGGCAGCGCCGTGTGGCAAACGCCCGCGTAGCGCGAGCCGTATTGGCGATTGAGCACACCCTTGCTCGCATCGAAATGCCATTGCCCGTTCGGGTCATCGATCACGTCGTAGAAATAGGGCAGCCCCTGCTCGCGCGAGAAGTCGCGCAGGATGTCCACGTTGCGGTTCGACTTCGAGTCGGCGGTGAAAATGTAGTGGTCGGGGATGATGACGACGCGCTTCGGGTCCCAGACCTTCGCGGCCTTGCCGAACTCGCGTTTGAACACGCCGATGGTGCCCGGCCCGCAGACATCGTGCGTCATGAGCACGTCCGCGTTCACCCAAATATTGTCCCCGGCCTGCACGGAAGCTTTGCCAGCCGCGCGCGCGAGGATCTTTTCCGTCAACGTCATAAGGGGTGCGAACTTAAACGACGGGGGGAGCGAGAGCAACAGGGGAAGTGGCGATCAGCGATACACGTCGCCGCGATGCCCGACAGTGATAACAATTACCTGCAACGCCCGGTCGTGAATCTCGTAGATGACGCGGTAATCGCCGACACGAATGCGCCACGCAGGACGGCCCTTCAACTTCTTCACATCTGCCGGTCGCGGATTCGTTTCCAGCGCGGCCAATCGTTCCAAAACCCGCTGCCGAACCTCCGCCGACAGACGGTTCAATTCCTTGAGGACCGACTTCGGCAGGATGACGCGGTATCTCATTTGCGCTTGCGCCCGCCCGCGCGAAAATCCGCCAGCGTGGTAAACTCTCCGCGCATCAACTCCGCGCCGATCTTCGGGCGGGCCGCGTCGTAGGCCTGCACGTCGGCGAGTTCCTCCTGGGCCTCGCGCATGCGCTCGTAGGTTTTGAGATCGAGCAACACACCCACGCGTTTACCTTTGGCGTCGGTGACGAATTGTTCTTTGAGCGCGGCAGTTTTCATGCGGGCAACGTAGCGGAAGAGGGAATGACGGACAATGAATCTCTACACGCCAGCCGCGCGCAAAAGGATCTTTTCCGTAATGACACAAGAGCTGCGAAGTTGAACGACGGGAAGGAGAGTGACAGGAGAGTTAAATGCCCATTTCTCCGGCGTTAATGTCGGGCCAAAGCAACACGTTTGAATCCTTTCTCTTAACCGCCTTTACGCCGCCGTCTTGTGAAACGATGAACGCAACCGAATCCTCAAAGGAAGAACAGAATCGAAAAGCTGAACGATGCCTTGTTCCAAATGAATCAACTGGAACGAGCGCATTTGTTGAAGCGAGACGAACTGTCTGTAACGAAGGGGACTGAGCGGTAATTTCTCCACCGAAACCCAAAACGGAGAATCAGTCAGGACCACTGCGCCATCGACGGCAGTCATGGATGCGACGGCTTGTGCCACATCGAGAATTGCTTCGTCGATTAATTCCTTCTCGTTCAGAAGGTCTGTGAACTGTCCAAATCCTTCCTTCGTGGTCGTTTTTCCATCACGAATTGCAAACAGCGAATCGTAATAGTTTCGATGATTTACCAGTGAACGAATCAACAAAGTCCAGACCCAATCGTAGCAGCACGAGTATTTGAACACGACTCGATCTGTAAGCCTTGAATCATCGTGTGCAATGTAGGGCGGAAGGAAAAGCAACGTCCCTCCATGCCCTTTCGCACGCACGTAAAAGAGTACTCGTTCCAAAAAGAAGTTGTAGAAATTCTGCGGGTAATCGTCATCGCCATCGTCGTCCCATTTTTCGGAAAGTTGCTTTTCTGTATCTGACTTCAAAGCTGCTTTTGCAGAACCAAAGAATTCCGCGACTGGCCCATCCCAAAGCGCATTACTAGCGGGGTAAGACACCGCGCCGTTGCGAAGAGTCAAAATAATAGGGGCTTGTTTACTTGACACAAGGTAGCCATCTATGATTTACTCTTTCGTGATGTGCGAGAAACGCCTTTATCCATGCCCTTTTCCACCTGTTTCACGACAGGTTGTGGAAACAGAGCGCGAAGCACTTTTCCCGCTGGTTGCTGTGTCAACTTCTTAGCCTTGCTCATATATGGAAACAAATCTGGTTGAACTGATTGAGAAATTCCAAAGCGAAGACAAATGCCGCGAATACATGGAAGCACTCCGCTGGCCTGATGGCCCGTGCTGCCCGCGCTGCCAATCCCAAAGCATCTCGCAAGTGACCGAACGCAACCAATACGACTGCAACGATTGCCGCTACCAGTTCTCCGTTACGAGCGGGAGCGTGTTCCACGATACGCACCTGCCACTTTGGAAGTGGTTCCTCGCCGTTTACATGGTCTGCGAATCCAAGAAAAGCATCTCGGCCAACCAACTCAAGCGCACCATTGGCGTCTCCTACAAAACCGCGTGGTACCTCTGCCACCGCATCCGCACCGCCATGCAGGACGATGAACCGCTTAACGGCGTCATCGAAGCCGACGAAGCCTTCATCGGCGGCAAAAGCCACGGCAAACGCGGGCGCGGAGCCAGCGGCAAAACCATTGTTGCGGGCATGGTGGAACGCGGCGGGCGCGTGAAACTGGAAGCGATCAAGAAAATGGACCAAGCCACCCTCCACAAATTCATTGAAGGCCACATTGGCAAGAGCGTGGACATGGTCGTCACCGACTGCAACCCCGGCTACAAACGCACCGGCTCCGTCGCGAAGCACCGCCAAGTCAACCACTCCGTTGGCTACGTGGACGGCGACCTCCACATCAACGCCATTGAAAACGTGTGGAGTCTGCTCAAGCGCAGCATCATCGGCGCGCACCATCACGTCAGCGCCAAGCATCTGCCCGCCTACCTCACCGAAGTTGCCTTCCGCTTCAACAACCGGAACAACGAAAACCTGTTCCGGGACACCATGCTCAAATTGTTGCAAGGCGATCATGTCACTTTTGAAGCGTTGACGGCGGAAGCAGCGGCTTAGAGGCTCAGCAACACATGCAACCACCAAACTATTCGCCGAGGCAGCTTTCTGAGGCAGACCATCGCGATATTGTGGCAATCGCCAGCACAGGCGGGACACTGTATAACGTAGTTCAATACGCGAATCGCCCGGAATCCGAGGTGCGGGACTACTTGCTGCGCTACATGCCCCAGACTTATGAGCAACTTCAGCGCAATGCGGCCCGCAAGGGATAGAAATCGGCCCGTTCCATTGGCCTCCATAGCCTGCGAGAGGCATACACTGCCAACGCGCGATCCGGCCCACAAACAAAACTTGCTCTTGCAAGAAGACCTCCACAACCTGAACGACACCTTGCCAATGGTGCCAATAATAGCCCGGTTGATCAGGTTGTGAGTCGAGCCAAATCATTTATGAACGCACCCCTTTCCGACTACTGGGCCGTCGAATACCACTTCCAAAGTGATAACTTTTCCGTGCGGGAGTTGCCCGATTATCTGACCCACGCCCAGAGGTCGTGCCGCGACGGACAACTTTGGTTGAGTGTGATCCTCGCGCTGCATCCGACGCGCTCCGGCGCAATCGACGAGTGCAAGGTTTGGGCTGAGCGGCGCGATAAGTCTCCATTGACGCCCAAACAGCGTGCCGAGCAACTTGGCCAATACGCCGCAGCGCTGGAACGAACTCTTTAAGGTCTGCGCCGTGCCGATTCTTCAGAATCAGCACACGCGCACCATCCCAGGAGATAATCACGTCCGCCCACACTTCAATCTCATCCAATTGAAACTTCGGCGTCATCGGCGTCACTACCGCCAACAATCCGCAGCCCAAACTGATATTGTCAATCTTCACCTTGCGTCAAGTAAACTATCCCGAAATAATATCTCCGTGTGCGGAGACTGAGATCTCACCAGGAGCGGCACTCGTAATCGTCAATTGATTCGGCGGAGCGTATCCAGTGCTGGTTTCGTGACGAATGAACCGGGACCAATTCTCTCCCACGTCAAGAAGCGCCCAAACTTCTAATTCGCGTCTATGTCCTTGTTTCTCTGAAACACAAAACAAGAACCGAGTGAGTTCAGCAGCCGGGGCAAGCCGATTGATTTCAGCCACCGTAAAGGGGCGCGACTTTCGCAATCGAACAAGCCTGCTCATTGTGGCGAACTCGTTCTCAAGTTGGTTTGCACTGGACTTATCGAAATACGCAACTCGGAATCCGGGCCTCCTACCTTCTTCAGTGAGGAAGCTGGCGTGAAAACAAACGTCGAGCAGTTGCCGGATTGTATTTGTCGCCGGCAGCGCGGGAGGTCGGCTGTACTTGTCCTTCTTCTTCGCTTTGCAAACGTCTTGGATGTGTTTCACCACTTGCGGCGGATAGAGATACATTGGGAGGAAACGGTATACGTTGGCTTTCCTGTCGCAACACTCTTTTGGTGAGCAAGTTTTGAATTCCGAAAAAAGTCCGGGGGGCTTATGAACGAAATCATCGGGCCGGTTCAAAACCGCCCAATCGCAAAATCGATCCCGAAGGAGTCGTGGTAATCCGTTTCGTCGGGACCGATGCAGACGTAAATGACGTCGCCCGCGGCGCAGCGGCCCAGTTCGCGGTCGAATGAAACCGGTTCGGGCGTGCGGCAGTAAACATCGTTGCCGGTGTCGCGGCTGTTGACGAACACGCGCAGATGCACCGCGCCGCCGCGACCGCCTTCCTGCCGCGTGATGAAGCTGTCGCGAATGAGATACTGCCCCGCCTCCGGCACGGTGAACGCGAGGACAATGGTGTGCTCGTTTTCATCGCCGGCGCTGAAGGTTTGGGACGGGCCTTGACCCGGATGGCCTTTGCCGTTGCTGAGGAAAAGAAATTTTGCCGCCGGTTGCGCGGGATGTTCCGCATCACCCACGACGTAATTCTTTCCGCCGTTCCAATGCAATTCCTCGTAGGCATTCGTGTCGCCCACCGCGCCGTTGGCATTCCAGTAATAATGCCAGCCCGGTTTCGGCTGGCCCGGCTGAAAGTCTGCGCGGAACGCAGCGATTACGGTCGCGTTCCGTCGCGGTGGCGTGCGCTGTGATGCCGCTGCGGTGAGCAATCGCTTCACGCCGAAATAGCAGGGAATCAACAGCGCGGCGAAGATGACTAACGAGATGATGAGCCAGAGGCGGGGCGAGCGCGCTCCTGTCGGAGAGGCGGCGCGGCTTGAATTACCATCCGGTCCACTCATGCGAATGCTCTTTCAACACAGATGGAACTTCAGCAATCGAACCTTCGTCGAGCGAAGATGTGTAAATTCCGCGCAGAAAAGCCGGTCAGGCTTTCACGCGACGCTCAAGGAAGCTGCGGTGTTACCACTTGATAAAATCGCATCGGACTTCCCAACGCATTCGTGATTGAAAGCGTCCGATCCGTCGGCGCGGCGATGTAATCCTGCAGGCGGAGCCACGTGCCGGTGCTGAGCGAATCGCGATATTCCACGGTGTAGCTCTTGTTGGACACGGCGCTGAATTGGAACACGATGGAATTGGTTGGCGGCGGCGTCAGTGTCAGGGCCAGACGGCTCAACGCATTCGTCGGGTTCGTGCCGGCCAAGTACTCCTGCAGGTTCTTCATGCCGTCGTTGTCGAAGTCCAAATTCGCATCCGCCGCATTGGTCGGGTTGAAGCCATAAGCGATTTCCCAGGAGTCGGGAATTCCATCGCCGTCGGTGTCCGCCGCGCCGATGGTCCATGTCGGCGAAACGGTGATCCTGCCGCTGCTGCCGTACGCCGCATCGTTCTGGTAAAAGCTCGCGTCGTTTTTGCCAATCACCTCGACGTGATGCGGACCGGTGGGAAGGTTCGACAGCGTAATGGGCGTGGCAATGGGCGTCTCGGCACTCCAGGCCAGATTGGTGTCGAGCCGCCATTGATAATGCGTGTAGCCGGAGCCGAGCGGAAATCCTGCGGTCGGAATACCGCTCCCTTTGCGATTGATTCCGACAATGACCGTGGCGTTGCTCTGGCTGGTCACGCCATTCGGAACACCGGACAAACTCACGCCACGGGGAATGATCGCGCCTTTATCCGTGCCGTTTGGTCCGGTGCCGATGGCGGGTGAATTCGTTTGCAGGCTGAGCCAGTCCCACATGATTTGGGCCTGCGCCCAATTGGTGAAGACCGTTTCCGCAAGGGTCGGCACGTGCTTGAAGAGAGGGTTCGCGACTGTGTTGCTTCCACCCGCCCCCGTCCAGGCCACGGGCAGGAGGTTGTTCGTGAACGTCGCGATGGCCGTCGTGACATAGCGTGTGAGTTGCTCGACGTCGTAGATGGCGTTGCCCTCCAAGTACATGCCCACGCTCTGGGGAGTGCCGGAGTCGCCCAGTGCGACGACCGCGCCGGTCGCCTCGATGCCACCCACATGCGACTGGTGGACGATCGTGTTGTTGAAGAAGGTGAAAAAGTTGCCTTCCTTCGCGGTGCTGGCCTGGTCGCAATCAAAGAAGATGTTTCGCACGACGGTGATTTCAGAAGTATCGCTCCCCGAGCCGCCGCCGCTCACAGGGCTGGACGTATCAGGTGTCCCGGAATTCCTGTGAAAATGGAGAAAGATGTTGCCCTCTACCCACGCGTCCGTGCCGTCCAGATCAAACCCATCATCGTCGCTGCCTGTGAGCACGTTGTCGATGAACTGCACAATCGGCTGCCCGAGGTTGCGGTTGCCACTCGTAAAATCCACCACGTCGTTATAGCCCATCGGTTTGCCGAAGAAATTGCGGAGAAAAATTCCGCGCCCGCCGCTCTTCACGCCACTCACACCATGGCAGGGCTCGAATAGCGCCGTGGTCGGGGGGAAATAGCAGTCGCTGATGATGAAGGACGCTCCATCGACGTGGATGTACGGTGCACCGGCATTGCCGAACACGAGATGATCGAGAAACGCCGTGCCCGCATTCACGTTAATGCACGGTGTGGCGGTGTCGTTGGCGTTGAAATCAAATGTGGCGTAAGTGATGCGCGACTCGGGCGAACCCACCGCGCCGTTGATGGTAATGCTTCCCCAAAAGCCGCTGGCGCCTGAGCGCGTGAAATGAATCGGCGCATTGCTGTTACCTTCGGCCAACAGCACGCCACCGTTCGCGACCACGAGATTGATGCCCGCCCCAAACTGCACCGTTGTCCCGGCCTGGATGATTAGTGTTGACGCATTGGGAATGGTCACATTGGTCGTGACGACGATCGGGCTGTTGCTGGCATACCAGATATTCGTGGCTGCGCCATGCAGGGAAAGCGTGACAAAAAAGATGCTGATCGCTGCGATCACCGCACGAACCATTTGAGCCATAGAGGAGGGATGCTCGCACAGGTTGCGCCTCGGCACAATGACTCAAGGCAACATGAATGAATTGTAACCGGCGCGGCACTCCTTCGTGAGTGATGGGAATCACGCTTTTTCGTTGGTGTTATCGCGTGTCTTTTTGCGCGAGCCTCTACCCTCGCGAGATTTCTTATCGTTCATGTCCTCATCGCTGAGGTGAAATTTGTGCAGCACGCGATGCGCGATGGGCGAGAGCAACAAACCCATGAGCGAAATGAAAACCACGCCGCTGAACAGCGCGTAGAACGACGCGAAAACTTTGGCCGCGTTCGACTTGAGGACGTCCACGGGACCCATGCCGGTCAGAATCATGGACGCATTTAGCAGCGCATCAATCCATGTCAATCCGGCAATGAAATGGTAACCCGTTACACCGAGGCTCAACGCGATGGCGATGATTACGAGCGCGAGACCGAGGCACCTGAGCAGACGACGAATGAAGATCGGCGTGGGAAGGATTGGTTCGTATCGGTTCTCAAACATGTTTCTATCCTATCGCTTAAAACGACCATCCTGAACAAACCGTTTGTTTTTCCTGCTCACGGTCATGAAAGCCGCGTGTTTTTTCCTGCCTGGATTTATTTTCACCATTCCCGCGCGCACGCATGGTCGGCGTTTTTCTTTTTTTTGGTCGTTGAAAGTGCCGGCCCATTTTGTTCCCATCGAGCCATGAAAGCCGCCGGTCTCCTTCTGTTGGGATTCTTGCTTTCCATTTCTGCTCACGGCCAGGGCATGGTGGCCTTTGCCAACTCCACGACGCCGGACTCGCGCATTCTCACCAACCTCAATGGTGGGAGTTTTGGTTACATGTCCGGCGTGAATGCCTACCGGATCGGCCTGTATGTTGGGCCGGATGGATCTACGGAAGACCTGCTTACGCTCGCAGTCATTGCGACGAACAGAACCGGCCCTTTTGCCGGATTGTTTAGTGGCGGAAATCCCTATAATCTGCCCAATGGTTTTGGGGCCGGAGTCCGGATCGCATTTCAAATTCGAGTGTGGACGTTCGACTGCGGCTTGACTTACGAGCAAGCCGCCGCAGCTCCCGGCCCCTGTTTTCTCGGCAAGTCGGCAATAGGTTATGTGACACCCGGCGATCCCGTCACGGGGCCGCCCGGAGTTCTTTTCGGAACCGGTCCCGGGCAATTATATGGTTTGCAGATTCCTCCTTCCGGCGGGCAGGCCGGAGGGCTGGCCATTGCCACGACTGTGCCGGAACCTTCCACCTTTTTCTTCGTAGGTTTCGGGCTCCTTACATTTGGACTGCTTCGCCGCAGGGCGAGATAACAAATTTCGAAAAAGAAAAATTATGAAAACTACTTTTACGCTTCTGTTCGGGTTTCTCTTTGCCGTTTCCGCGCACGCTCAGGGATCGATCGCCTTCGCGAATGCCCAGGCGAGCCCGGACACCCGGTTCTACACAAATGATTTCCAGGGTCATTCCGGGTTTACCACTGGAGCTAACCAGTATCTGTTCGGCCTGTACACTGCGCCGAATGGCACCACGGATGAGAGCCTGTTTGTTTTGCGACTTACGGCCACGAACAGATCTTCCCCCTTCTCCGGCTTGTTTAACAACACACCCACTGGCCCCGCTGGAATTGCCGGTATTCCGATCGGGACGCAGATTGCCTTCCAGGTGCGTGGATGGTCATTCCATAATGGAGGTCTCAACGACACCTATGAGAATGCGTCGTCAGGTTTCGATTACAGAGGCAAAACGGCGATTGGCTTCGTCACGGCATCGGATCCAACTACTTCGGGACCAGCAATTATATTCGGCACGGGGCCAGGGCAAATTGGCACCCCCACTTGCCTCGGGTGCATTCCCGAGCCGTCGAGCACCGCGCTTTTTCTTCTCGGCGGTTGCGTGGCGCTGACCTCGTTCGTGTTTCGAATTTCCGTTCGGCGCCGCAGGCCGAACTAACATTTCACAATCGCTTCGTTGCTTTCTTGAACTGTTTAAGTGACGCTCGCGCCGCGTGCGTAGCCGTCCCTTTTTTCCAGCGGCGCTCCGTCTTTGGTGGAGTGCGGCGGTGCGGAACTCCTGGTTTCTGCTCGGCGCTTTCGTCGTTGCCTACGTCCTCGCGGCGGAGTGCGGACACTGGCTTTCCTTTCAGGAAAAACAATTCGCTGCGTTCTGGCCGCCGAGCGGTTTGTTTCTTTTCGCGCTGATTCGCACGCCGTATCGGCGCTGGCCTTGGGTGCTCGCGGCGGCGCTTCTGGCCAATGAAATATCCAAAGTGCTGTTCCACGGGATTCCCTTGTCGATGAGCCTGGGCTTTTGGATCGCCAACAGTGTGGATGCGTGCCTGGGCGCGTTCCTTTTTCGCCGTTTTGCGGGTACGCGAACAGATTTGGCGGACATGCGGCAACTCACTGCCCTCGTCTTCACCGGCGTGGTGGTGGCGCCGGCGTGTTCGGCGCTGATTGGAACCATCACCATTAAACTCGCGGATCCTGCAGCCTCGTTTTCGCTACTGTGGTTCACGTGGTGGCTCAGCACCAGTTTCGGCGTGCTCGCGATCACACCAGTGCTGCTGACCATGGCTTCTGAATATACGTCCGAACGAAACATATCGCAGTGGCGGCGGCTCGCGGAAATATTTGGGATCTTCGGCAGCATAATCACGATCGGAATTGTTGCCTTCAGCAAGCCTCAGGGAATCTTCGAAGCTGTGCCCGTGCGCCCTTTTGTTCTTTTCATGCTGCTGGTCTGGGCGGGAATTCGTTTCAGCCTCCGCGGCGCCGCAGTTGGTGCATTGCTCTTAATCATGATCGCGGTGTGGCACACGACGCGAGGCATTGGACCGTTTGCCGGTACGCATGAGTTTTTTCATATGGCCAAGCTGCTCCAGTTTTTCATGCTCGGCTGTTTCCTGACCGCGCTGCCTCTCGGCGTCGCCGTGGAATCCCGTCGTCGGATGGCGAAGATGCTCACCGCTAAAGCGAAGGCCCTGCAAGCAGCCCTCGATGAAATCAAAACGCTGCGCGGCATCCTGCCCATCTGCGCGCATTGCAAAAAAATCCGCACGGAAGACGGAGAATGGGAGCACGTCGAACGCTACTTGAAAAAACGTTCCATCGCCGACTTCACTCACGGTATCTGCCCGTCGTGTGCAGGTCAGCATTGGATGGAAATAGGCGCGCCGGATGAAGGCTGATAACCGGCGCCAGGTTTCTCTCCAGTGAACTGGGACAAAAATAGAAAACGCCGCCGGATCACGAAGTCTGAGAATCTGCAACCTCTTTCCGCCTGATTACTCGCTTATCTTTACGTGAGCATCTGATTATCAGTTGGGTCGTGAAGACAGAAAGTGTCGCTGAACTCTTCCCCCATCAGCCGTCCAAATTAGGCAGTATAAATCCAATGACCGCGACGCGCCTCTCTTTCGTGTGAAACACATATGACAAAGCATTCATAATCAATCGCGCAACCAGGGGTGGCCGCATTCAAGCTTACGTTCGCGTTTCACATATGAAAAAATATCTGCAGCCACTGGCGATATTAATTCCTGCTATCGCCGTTATGTTTTCGCCCGAAAGCCGTGGCGCGACCAATTCGCCGCGCGTGCTCGTGATTAGCATTGATGGCATGCACGCACTCGATCTCGCGCTTTTCGTAAAGGCATATCCAAATTCCACGGTCGCCCGACTCGTGCGCAGCGGATACAACTACACGAGCGCCTCGACGCCAAAGCCCTCGGATTCTCTTCCGGGAAATCTCGCGCTTTGTACCGGCGGATCGCCTCTTTCCACCGGAGTGTTCTATGACCGCAGTTATGATCGCTCGCTATGGCCACCGAATACTTTCTCGGGGCCCACGGGCACGCCGGTTCTTTTCGACGAATCGGCGGACATCAACTCGGCGGCACTCGATGGCGGCGGCGGTTTAAACACGAATGCTTTGCCTCGCGATCCCGCTCGCGGCGGCGCGGTGGTGTATCCACACAATTATCTTCGCGTGAACACAACCTTTGAAGTCGTCAAGGCGGCGGGTGGCCACACGGCCTGGATCGATAAGCATCTCTCGGATGAAATCGTCAACGGCCCATCCGGCCAGGGTGTCGATGACCTGTGGACTCCCGAAATCGCCGCGAATTTTCCCTACCAACAGAGCGGCGCGGCCATCAGCATCAACAAAGCCGTCGAATCCACGATGTGGTACGACAATTTGAAAGTGCAGGCCATTATCAGCCAAATCGCTGGGTACGATCACGCGGGCAGCAATGTTGTGGGCGCCCCGACTCTGTTCGGAATGAATTTCCAGGCATTGAGCGTCGCGCAAAAGCTGATGAAGAACAATCGCACCAACGACGGTGGCAATGCTGTTTCGCCGTTTCGCATTGGCGGCTACTACGATGGCCTGGGCACGCCCAGCATGAACGTGAGCAACGCGCTGTTAAACACGGATCTCGGCTTGAGCAACATTGTCAACGCATTGCAGTCTAACAATCTTTTCAACTCCACCTACATCGTGCTGACCTCCAAGCATGGACAGGGACCGATGGATACAAACCGTTTTCAGCTCGTCAGCACGGCCTCCGTGTCCAACACGCTGGCGGTGGCCGGAGCGCAGGTCGCGCATCAAACGGCTGACACGTCCTCGTTGATCTGGCTCACCGACCAATCCAAGACGGCGCTGGCTGTGAGCACGCTGGTCGTGTCGAACACGCAGTTGAGCCTCGGCCTCCAGGACGTCTTGTCCGGCGAAAAACTGAAGCTGCTCTACGGTGATCCGGCGGCCGACCCGCGTGTGCCTGACCTCATCGCCTGGGCGAGGCCGGGAGTGATTTACACGACAAAAACCAGCACGTTCGCCGAGCACGGTGGTAACTCCGACCAGGAAACAATCGTCCCGATCGTGATTTCAAATCCAAATCTCGCGCCGCAAACTTTCAAAACGTCGGTCACCATTATGCAAGTCGCGCCGACGGTTTTGCAGTTGCTCAACCTGAATCCATTCGCGCTTCAGGCCGTGCAGATCGAACACACGCCCGTGCTGCCCGGCTTCGACGCCGCGCAACTCGCGCTCAATCCCATCGCGCCGTCGCTGGGCTACAACGGAGTTTCAGTGGTTCATCTCACGAATGGCCAGGCGCAGTTTCAGGTCGCCGCCACGCAACAAAAAACATTTGCCGTGCAAGCCTCGAGCGATTTGACGAACTGGAATTCCATCGCGACGAACACCTTGTTTCTCGGCGCAGTGACGAACGTCATCGACACGCAGGCCAGCAACTACACCGATCGGTTCTATCGCGCTGTGTCGCTGCCCTGAGCGCTCACGGTCACAACCCGACGTTCTTAAACCGCTCTTTCACGTGTTTGAAGTGGAAGTCGAGCGAGCACAACTTTTCCAACTCGCGCGGAGTAAAGTGCCTGGACACGTCAGGATCGGACTGTAGTTGCTTCAAGAAATCTGCGTCGTCGCGTCCCGCGTGTTTCACTTCCCATGTCTTCATCGCATTGCGCTGCACGATCTCGTAGGCCTCCTCGCGGGTCAGACCTTTGCGAATGAGCGCCAGCAGCACCGTTTGCGAATTCCACATGCCGAGGGACAGGCCGAGGTTCTTCTGCATGTTCGCCGGATAAACCGCAAGGCCATCCATCAACCGCGTCAGCAGCGCGAACATATAATCGAGCAGTGTGCAGGAATCGGGAAAAATAATTCGCTCAACGCTGCTGTGGCTGATGTCGCGCTCGTGCCAGAGCGCGACGTTTTCCATCGCGGCTAATGCGTTACCGCGGAGCACGCGCGCAAGTCCGGTGAGTCGCTCCCACGTGATCGGGTTGCGTTTGTGCGGCATGGCGCTCGAACCTTTCTGGCCCGTCGTGAATGGCTCTTCCGCTTCAAGAACTTCCGTGCGTTGCAAGTGACGAAATTCCACTGCCCACCGCTCGATGCTCGCCGCGATCAACGCGAGGGCATTCATAAACTCTGCGTGCAGGTCGCGTTGAATTACTTGAGTCGCGATTGGCACAGGGTCGAGTCCCAGCTTGGCACAAACGAACGCCTCGACCTTCGGCGACAAGTGCGCACTCGTGCCGACAGCGCCGCTCAGCTTGCCCGCCGCGGCAATGGCGCGCGCGCGCTGCAACCGCTCCTCCGCGCGGCCAAACTCATCATACATCAACGCGAGCTTCATCCCGAATGTCGTCGGCTCCGCGTGAATGCCGTGGCTGCGCCCGATGCATGGCGTGAACTGATGCTCGAGTGCGCGACGAGCGATGACCGTGCGCAATTCCTCCACGTCGCGAATCAAAATGTCCGCGCTTTGGGTCATCTGCACCGCGAACGCTGTGTCCACGATATCGCTGCTCGTCAACCCGAAGTGCAGCCAGCGCGACGCGCGGTCCTTAATCTTCTCCGCGACGGCCGTGGTGAAGCCAATTACATCGTGATTCAACACGCGCTCCAACTCCTTCTGCCGCTCAACCAACGCCCGCGTGTCCGCAAAACATTTCGCCGCGCCCGCCTTCATCTTCAAAAAATCTTTACGCGGCACGACGCCTTCCTTGACCAACGCCTCACTGGCCAGCATCTCGATTTGCAACCAGATCTTCAGCTTGTTTTCGTCTGTCCAGATCGCCCGCATCTCGGGGCGCGAATAACGCATAATCATCGCCGCGAGCGTAAGAAGTCGGTAGTCGGTAGTCGAGAACGACGCGCTATTTCAGTGGGGGAGTCTCGTCCTTGTCCGTTTCCATCAACTCGCGCAGCGTGCGCAGTGGATGGAAGGGCATCATGAAAACTTTGGGGATGAACAGCGGCTGCGGCTTGGGTTTGTTCAACGTGCCGCTGACTTTGTATTCGAAAAGTTTCGTCACCGGCCAGAGCACTTTGCTCACGACAGGGCCAAGCCCGGGCATATCGCGCAGGAGTTCCGCTTCAATTCGCCCGTTGATACGCGTGTCGAAATCGACCGTGCCATCGTAATTCAAGCGCATCCCTGACGCACCAATCTGCAAGTCGCTGGTGGTGATCACGCTGTTTGTAATCGCAAACGTAGCCGTGGCATGTCGCGCGTGGTTGTTACCGGCGCCCGGCTTGAGCGCGTTGAGCATTGGCGAAAAAAATCCGAGCGCTGGCACGTCCCAGATCAAACCGTCCTGCAACGTCGCGTTGCCGTAGCCGAACCAGCTTCGCGGAATGTCCGTGTTGGCATTCGTGATCACGAGCAGGCCGCTCAATAATCCTTCCAGCTTGTTTGTCGGGCTGCTGAGATCGCTCATCAGCGAGTGCAGATCGATCCAGTGCGCCAATGTGCGAAATGAAAAGTCCACTCCTTCTTTCGCCCTGAAGTCGAACGCCGCGGACATTTCGACACTTCCGCTATGGAGCGAGCCGATGACATTCGACAATGTTAGCGCCGTTCCCGCCCAGTGAACTTCCCCGGTGACTTGCTGAAAACGAAACGCCCGCCACTCGAATGGCCCGCCCGCAACAGTGAAAAGTAAATCGCTGGCGAGTGGGTCTTCCAAATCAACGAAGCCATGGGCACGCGCCGGCGGCGCTTGAAAAAAGTGATACGGTTCCATCGTCTTCTCCACGTCCGGCCCGATCACATGCGTGACCGCCGCGACATCGAGCGCGCCCTCAGCATGATTGATAAAAAGCTTTTTGCGCGGGATGTCGATGACGACCGACTCGGCGCGCCCAGTGCCTTCGGTGCGCATGACTTCGGGAGCGACAAAGCTCAACACGAGATTTGTCATCGTGATGAGAGTGCGGCACGACAGCACCGCGCGTTGTCGGTAACCCGCGTTCGTAACGGCAAACTGCACACGGGCCGTGATCTGCTCCGGCGCCTGCCATTGGCCGGCCATTTCCGCATGAACAATCGGCGGAGTTGTCAGCGTGAAATCGTCCAGAACGCGCTGCACTGTCGGATCAAACAATGGACGCAGCACACGAAAATCCATCGCGCTGTCGATCTGAAGTTCGAACTCGCCCGTTTCTCGTGCCACGCTCGCAATGCGGGCTGTTCCTTCCGGCCGTGTCACGAGCAGGTCCGGCAGCCGCCAGGTGAGATTGGAATAACTGAAATCCGATTGTGCGGCGGAAATCGGCACGGTGCGAAATGTCACTGGTCCTGTCTCGAAATTCCCCGTGAGCGACAATGTGGGCGCCACTTCTTTGCGCCAATCCACGTTTTTCCAGGCAAGTGAATTCGTCCACGGTGGCAGCGTGACTTGTACCGCGGCAGAAATCTTGGGCGATTTCTCCCATGTGAACTGCGATACCCATTGCTGGCCGTTGGTTGTCAGCCAACGGGAAATCCTTTTCGGATCGATCTCCGATTTCACCGCGGCAGAGAAGAGGCGCGTGCTCGTGTCGAGCCTCGCGGTGCTCCGTACTTCGCCATCGTAGAGCGCGGCATTCAACTCTCGCACAGTCAGTGCGGGTGATTGCCACCCCGCGCCGAGCGTCACCGATTTCAGATCCAACTCGTGGGCGTGAACATCCGTGATTTGCGCCGTCACATCCGCGGCAATTTTGTCGAGACGCGTCCACCATGAGAGGTTCGTGTTCGCCATTTCCATGGCTTCCCAGGTGGGCAACGTGAGCGAGGCTTCGATGTTGCCGGCTGTCGCGCGCCCGCCGTCGATCTCACCGCCCGAAAAATTTAACTTTGTCTTCGCGAAACTGGGCCATGCGTTAGATGCAGAGACAACGCCCGAGGCGTTCAACTCGGCCTGGGCGAAGCGTGCCCACTTCGTTTGAATTTGCGATCCGCGAATCGAATACTCGGCCAGCGCAGATGCATCAGCGGCTGGATTTGGGCGGAAGTCTGCCTTGACCGTGAGCGACGACGCGCTGCCCCACGGTGCTTGTGCGCGTTTCACCTGCAAGTCGAGATGCGCGTTTGTCGGCGTCCATTGGGTGAGCGACGGCGTCAGTTGCGCTTCGAGTTGCACGCTGCCGGCGCGGCCCCAACGCGTGTCGGCATCGAGCGCCTGCAATTTCACTTCGGCATAAATCAACGCGCCAGGCTGCGGCATAATCTGCGCGGAGAGACTCAACTTGCTTCCCTTGCCCCACGGCGAATCAATGGAGGGCGAACTGATGTTCACGTTCGCGCGGAAAGTTTGCAACTGGCGCGCATCGCCCGAGATCGTGCCGACGATTTCAGTCGGTGCTTCGAACTTGGTTTGTTCGAACTGCCAGACGAGATCGTGCCAGAATGCTTCCGGTGTTTTTGCTTCAGGCTTCCCGCGTCCAAATTTCCAGCCGCGAACCGCCGTGGCATTCGTCACCGTGCCGCCGAGCATTAGCTTCACGCCAAAAGTTTCGGCGCGAAATCCGCTCAACTCCCATTGGTCGTCTGGCAGGAAGCGCACTTCGCCGCTAACCTTTTCGATCACGAGTTCACGGGGGCGCTCGTTGGTGCCCCAAACTGGAATCACAATGTGACCGCCGCGCAGCGCCACGCCTTCGAGATCAATTGTGCGGTAGAGGAGTGGCCGGACGCGCAAATGCACTTCTGCCTCGGTTGCCGAGACGCGAGGCCCGTTCGTTTCACCAGGTCGCCCGAATTGAATCTGATCGGCGACGATGCCACGATACCAGACGAGACGCATGCGCGTGAAGCGCAGTTCCACACCGCGCGAGCGGAGTTCGGAAACGAGACGTTCCTTCATGAATCCCGGGAGACCGAAACGGTTCAGCCAAATCGCGAAGATGAGGAGCGCAAGAACGAGCAGCAACGCCGCAATGCGGAACCAGCGGAATAAACGGCGGGCGATGCGCCAGAAACGTCGCTGCGGTTTGGCCGCCATATTACTGGGCCGCTCGACGCACGGGCACGGCGAGATGAAAATAGCGCTGTAGGTCCGCGTAGAGGGTCCACGGAAATTCGAAGATCGTCGGTTGCCCATCGACCATCGTGAGCGCATAGGGCAAGCGCAATGGCGAAAGACCGCCGAATTCCATCGTGAGCAACTGTGGTTTTTCTCCTCGCAACTCTACGGTGAATTGCGGTGCGTCCGGGGTGAAGCCGAATTTCTCCCGCGCCGATTCACCGCGCGCAAGCCACATGATGGCCTGCAAATCACCCAGCGCGCGGGTCGTTTCTTCGAGAGCGAAAGGATTGACGTCACCTGTCCAACCTTTGGTTGCAATCCATTCGCCATTCGGCTGGCGAATGACTTCGCGCACGGAGTCACCCTGCTTCACGGCGACGCGGACGACCTGGTTGGTGGTGAAGGTCCACACGCGATGATCGCGAAACTGCCACGCTGCGCCCGGCATATGGGAATATTCCAACGCGCCAATGGCATATACCGAATACTCGTCCCAGCGTCGCGCAAACACTCGCCCGTCCGTGCCATTGGTCCCGAAAGCGAGTTGCGCAATCAGCACATTCGTCACGCCCGTTGAGTTGGTCACGGCAGTGCGGAGGGCATATTGACGGGAGGCATTTGTAAGCCCGAACGGAGCGAAATCGGTCACGACGTCTTTCACGAAATCTTTTATTTCAAGCTGACTCACCAGCGTGAGCCATTGCGCGACAAACAGCGGATCGGCCGGCACATCGCCCGCCTTCCAGCCGTTCGCGTCTTTTCGCAGTATAAAATTCGTTTCACCAATCACGTCCACTGCATCGACAAATTCCGGCGCGAAGGAAACCAACTGGCGGTCGCGAACATCCGTGGGGGACGTCGCGAGCACGGCCACGGCGCTTTTGGGCACGAGCACGATGTTGCTGTGCGAGAGGATGCGCGCGTAGACGCGGGTCACATCGCCGGTGGGCGACCGGCCGAATTGAACCTTCTGCGTGAGTGCGCCGCTCCCGAGCGTGACCTCGTATTCAGGGGCTTGCAGGCCGAACGCTTCGCCATCGGCAGGCGCGTCGTCCGTCACGAATTCCACCGCGCGCGCGGCGAGGATTTTGTCGATCAATTGCTGCACCTGGTTCTGATCGGCACGGTGCGATGGACGGGTAAGCCTCCATAGTTTGTCGGTCGCGTCGAGTTGCAGAACAAACCCGGTTCCACCGCGGACGATCTCGACCCGATCCGGCTTTTCGTCCCCAAGATGAAAAAGTGCAGTGCTGCGCCAATCATGAGGCGTGAGCGGCGTCCGATCCAGCAAGTCAGCTCCCACCACGAAAACACCAGGCTGTCCGACGATTTCGACATAGACCTGGTCGCCCGCGGGCGTGCGCGCGCCGAAACGCAGTTGCTGGGAGCGTTCGCCAGGGCGTTCCAGCGCAATTACAATGAGCGGTGAATCGAAGCCGAAGTCCGCGCCGGTTTGTTTTCTCGCCAGGATTTCGCGCGGCGTAATGTGCGTCGCGGGCACCACGCGTTCCAGCGCGGTGAGAAAGCTTTGCACGGAAAAATCCGCGGCGGGGTAAGCGAATGGTTTGACAAAATGCCAGCCATCGTTCGTGCGCTCCAGCGTGAGGCTGAATTGCATTCCGCGGCGCAGAGTCATGGACGTGGCGCTGGTAGGTTTGAATTTCGCGAACAAAGGTGGAGTGGGAGTGGCTGTGCCCGTGGGATCCAGCCGCCGTTCGAAAAGGAAAATGAACGCGAAGAGCGCCGCAGCCAGCCCGACGAGTGTCCACGTGTTCTTCCAGTTCATATCAATGACGGCGCCGCAGCCAGACGAGGAAGCCGAGCAGCAACACGGCGCCAGGCAACGCCAGCAGCAGAACCAATTGCACGGAACGAAGCTGCGCCTGCGTCATCGTCAACTTGTAACTGTGAATGGCGCGGCGCGGAATGTCGTTGAGCAGCACGGACTGGTTCACAAGCCAATTCGCGGTGAGTGCGGCAAACTCGCGATTCGGATCCGTTTTCATGAACTCGTTGCTCCACAAAGTTGAATCTCCAAGGACGACGATCCGGGCCGAACCGCGCTGGACCCCGGGGACGCTTTTTTCGACGACGGCCATGAGCGGCTTGACACCAGTCTGTGCCGGGTCGAAGCCGCGACGGCTCGCGTCCAGCACCAGGCTGTTGGGGCCGGTGAAAAGCAATTCCTCCACTTTCAAATCATCGCTGCGGCCATTGGCCGGGCGCAGTGCCCGAATGGAGCGCGGCCTGAACAGCAGCACGCGGGAGTTCCGAAGGGGATTCACGATGGGATGCCCACCCAATTCAACTGGCGCCACATCCATGCCGGTGGTGCTGACCGCATTGGCGCGATCCACGATGACGTTGTCGCCTACATCCACCCCCCATTTCGCAAGCAACTTTTCCAGTCCCGTGCGCTTCCCGAGCGTTTCGCTGTCGAACAGAATCAAGGCCCGGCCCCCTTGGTCGAGATAACGTTGAATTTTCTCCAGCTCCGGCGGAGCAAATGTATCTGTCGGACCGGCGATCATGAGCAGGTTGCAGTTCGCGGGAATATCGTTGGTGCCGATGAGCGCCAGCAGATGAATGTCGAAGTTATTTTCGTCGTGCAACAAGGCCAGATATTTTCCATAGCCGTCGGGGGTGTCCCCGCTGGTCAGGCGCTCGCCATTGCCCATCAGGTAATACGCAACAGGCGATCGTCCGGTGGCGACGGCATAAATCTTCGACGTGAAAAGCAACTCGCCTTTGAAGTGAGTGCGATAGACTTCGTTGGTTTCGCCGCTCAACAATTTCGAAGTGTCGTAGTCGGAAAGTTCCCTGGAACTGACCATCACGGGGGAGCGCCCACCGACGTCGAAGATCACGACATCGCGCACGGAAGAACCGCTCAACTTGTATTCCTGCTGCACTCTCCGCGCGGACACCGCGTCGCGGATATAATCCACGAACTGCAACTGAATGCGCGGGCTGGCGAACTGGTACTCTTTGAGCAGTCCCTTCACGCGCGGAAATAAATCATCAGTGGAATCAAAATAGACCGTCACCTTTACCGTGTTTGTCAACGAAGCGAGGACCTGGCGCGTGCGTTTGGAAAGCGCCGCTTCCGTGTCTCGGTTCCAGTGGAAACGTGTGAAGTGGCGGATGGCGAGGTAGTTGAACATCGCCACGAGGGACAGTACCGCAGCGACGGCGATGATCAGGTTCAGTGCTGCACCCCAACGTCGAAGTAACGAAAAACTCTGTGGTGTCCGTTCGTCGTCGCCGTTCATGATTTCCAGCGGCGGCTCTCCACCGATTTCAACGTGAGAAACAAGAACAACGCCGTCAGCGATACGTAAAAGACAACCGGCCGCACGTCGATGACGCCCCGCGCAAAATCACGCATGTGCTCCATCAATGAAACGTGCGTAAAGATTTTCGTGACCCAACCCGTGTGTCCCGAAAGCGCGGCCGAAAGAAAACTGAGAAGAAAGAGTGATGTGCCCAGGGCCAGGGCAATCATTGCCGCGACGATCTGGCTGCGTGTGAGCGAAGACGCAAAACAGCCGAGCGACATGTAGAGCGCGCCGACGAGCATAATACCGAGGAACGTGCTGCCGAGAGTGCCGGGATCCATCGTGGTGGGATCGTTGCTGAAATGCCGCACGATGAAGATGCACGCCAACAGCGGACTCCACATCAGTAAATAAAAAATCATGGCGCCGGAAAATTTCGCGAGCACGACTTGCAAGTCGCTAACCGGCGCGGTCATCAGTGTCTCAAAAGTGCCGGAGGATTTTTCGTGTGCGAAGGAACGCATCGTAATCACCGGCGCGGCGAGCAACAGGATCAGCCAGAGAAACAGCGTGTCGTAAAAAAGTTCCGTGACCGGCTTGTCGGTTTCGCTCGCGTTCAACCCCTGCAACAAAACGGAAAACGAAAGCCCGAACAGGAACACAACAACGGCAATGACCACGTAGCCGGTCCACGAGACGAAATAGCCGCTGAGTTCGCGGCGCACGAGTGTCCACCAGGTACGCATCAGGATTCCTCCTCGCGATCGCTGCGGGTCACGCGCACGAAAATATCTTCGAGCGAATGCGCGCTGTAGGTCAGCTCGCGCAGCTTCCAGCCGCGGTCGCAAACGAGATTGAAAATCTTCGGGCGCATATCCACGCCCGGCCGCGGCGTGAGCGAGCAGCGGATGTAATCGCCCTCGGTTGGCGCGAGATCGAAATGTTCTACTTCCGAGGCGTTTTCGAAAATTTCGCTCAATTCATGGAGCGGCGCCGCGATTTCCGTCACCACCTGCCCGCTGTCACTCATCAGCTTTTGCAAATTGAGCGGCGTGTCGTCGGCGAGCATCCGGCCCTCGTGCAGGATAAGCACGCGATTACAGGTCATTTCCACTTCCGGCAAAATATGCGTGGACAGCAGCACGGTATGTTTGCCCGCGAGGTCCTTAATCAACTGTCGTACGGATCGAATCTGGTTCGGATCCAAACCCGCGGTCGGTTCATCAAGAATAATTAAACTTGGTTCATGCACGAGCGCGTCCGCAAGACCGACGCGTTGCTGAAAACCTTTCGAGAGGTGGGCGATCACACGCTTGCTCACGTCGCCCAGGCCGCATTGTTGCATCACGGTGTCCACGCGTTCGCGTGACTGCACGCGGCCCAACCCCTTGAGACGTGCCCGGAATTTCAAGTAATCGCGGACGCGCATTTCTTTGTGCAACGGATTGTTCTCCGGCATGTAGCCGATGTGCCGCCGCACTTCGTCCGCCTCGCTGAACACGTCGAAGCCCGCCACGCGCGCCGTGCCGGATGACGCCGGCATGTAGCACGAAAGGATGCGCATGATGGTTGTCTTGCCCGCGCCATTCGGTCCGAGCAGGCCGACGATTTCGCCCTGCGCGACGGAAAACGTCAGGCCGTTCACCGCCCGGCGACCGGCGTAACGCTTGGTTAAATTGGCAACTTCAATCATGAAAACCGCTGACGTGCGCGGCGGAGCTTAGCGCAATCGATTTGCGATGAGCGAACAAAAACTCAGGAGACTGTTTTACATTTGCGATGCGAACGGAACTCAGGCGCTCTATAACTTCACCGCACTGCCACCTCGACCTTCGCCTGTTGAAATTGAATGTAGCGGCCGATGCGTTGTGGAATGATTACGTCGAATTGCGATTTGTCGCCTTTCCTTTTCGCATAAAGCGCTTTGGCCACGGGCACATAACTTGGGGCAGACTGCTTTTCGCGCCAGGCCACTTGCCCATCCACCGTGGTGATGATCATGTTTTTCTGTAAGCCGGCGCGCGCTGCGGGGCTGCCAGCGTCCACGTCGGTGATCATGACTCCGTGCTTTTCGCTCAGGCCCAGGGTGTCGGCGATCTGCGGCGTGAGTTCCTCGACGGCGAGACCGATTTTTTTGCGAATCAGATCGGAATTGAAAAATGTGCTCTCGCGCACGAGACGAACACGCGCCGACCGCCGAGCGCCGCCGCGTTGAATCGCGATCGAAACCGTGTTGCTTGTGCCGGCCTCGATCAGCTCGCGCACGAACTCGATGAAACGCTTCGGACTTTTCCCGTTTATCTCCAGAATTTGATCACCGGCGCGCAAGTCTGCCTTGCCGGCCGGGCTCTCCGATTGCACGGACGCAAGGGTGAGAGGAAAAACGCCGGGCTTCACCCGCGCGCCAAACCAAAGCGATTGAAGGGTCTCCGGCGAATAAATCTCTGACAGCGCCGCCGTGACACGCCGCACGGGAATCGCGAAACCGATTCCCTGGCCTTCGCGATAGACGGCCACGCTGACGCCAATCAAATCGCCGCGCAGGTTCACGAGCGGCCCGCCACTGTTGCCGGGATTGATCGCGGCGTCCGTTTGCAACCAGTCTTCGACTTCAAGCGGCTCATTCTCCGTCGGTGGACGACGACTTTTTGAACTCAGGATGCCTTTGCTCACAGAGCCACCCAGACCGAACGGGTTGCCGAGCGCGATTACCGTTTCGCCGAGGAGCAAATCGTCGTCGGTCGCGAATTTGATCGTCGCAAACTTTTCGCCCTTTGGATTGGAAACCTTGAGCAGCGCCACATCGGTAAACGAAGTGCCCACGACTCGCTCCGCTTCCAACTCGCGTCCATCCGTCAAGCGCACGAAAATTTTCGTAGCGCGATCCACGACGTGAAAGTTGGTCAGCACCCAGCCGTCTTCGTCGATGATAGCGCCCGACCCGAGGCTGTAAGTGGTTTCCGTGCCGGGTTGGCGATAGGAGCGACCGAAAAAACCTTGCAGCAGTTGTTCAAATGGATCGTGCCGCTCAATGATGGTCTCAGTGCGGATGTTAACCACCGCCGGCATGACACGTTGCACGGCTTCCACCGTGGCGTCGCGGCGAATGTCGGATGGCGTCGTCGTCGTCGCGGCGCAAAGGCGGGCAACCGCGGCCATGGCCGCTGTGCAAAGCAAAATCCACTTTTTCCCAAATGACTTCATTCGATAGTGGAACACGACAAGGCGCGAATTGGTTCGTTCAATTTTCAGGGCTGTCACCGCGCCGACTCGACGCGCTCGGCGAAGAAGGTCGCGTTTTCATAGCCAACGAGCCTCAGATTGGAACGCTCCTTTCCGTCGGCGCCAATAAACACGATGGTCGGGAACGCATCGATACCGAACTTTCCGGCCAACGCCTGGGTCGTTGCGTCTCCGTTCGTCAAGTCGGCGCGCAAAGGCAGAAAATCTTTCGCGGCCCCGGCCACGCGGTGGTTCGTGAAAACTTTGCGCTCCATCTCCCGACACCACGTGCAGTTTCGGGAAGTGAAATCAATCATCACGGGTCGTCCGCCTTTGCGCGCGGCGGCGAGCGCTTCGTCGGAGTAAGTCTGCCAGGAAATCTTTTCTTCCAGACCTGGATTCGTCCCGATCCAAAAAGCGAACGCGAGCATGAGCAGCGCCACGCCACGTTTGAGCATCTTTCCGCCACCAGCGGGGAGGGGAGTGCGATCCAACAATCCAATCTGAAGCGCGCCGGCCAGAAGAATTCCCGGCACGACGTAGTCCGGCGGACCGCCCAGAAAAACCGTGGTCAAAGAATGAATAACCAGCGCGGCGACGAACCACGCGGCGACTTTCAATGCAAACGTTTGCCAGGCTGATTTCACGCGAACGGCGCGGACACTACCGGTCGCCGCGCCAATTGACAAATACCTGACGAGTCACCACCGATCCATAAATCAAACAGGCACGTGAACGAGACGCCTCGCTTGTCACTCACGCCGTTCCCTCGTATGGTTCACGCCATGAAAAATCGGCTGTTCTCATCGCTGCTTGTGAGTTCCCTCGTGGCGACTGGCGCCCGGGCAGAGATCGTGCAATTGCGGGACAAGGCCTCGGTGTCCGGCGCCATTCTCGCGGAGAAGCGCGATGCCGTGGTGGTTGATCTCGGCTACACCGTGCTCACGGTGCCGCGTAACCAGATCGTTCGTATTATGCGTGACGAAGAACTTGCCGCGCAGACTTCCGCCGCCCAGGGCAAAGATAAATCTCCGAAGCAGAATCCCGCTACGTCGCCAAAGAAGGTCGAATTGGAGAAGCAAGGCTTTTACGCCGTCAACATCACGCCGCCGCCGGAACGATCCGTGCGCGAGTTGGTCAATCAACTTGGCGAGGCGGTCGTGCAAGTGCGAACGCCCGGCGGACTCGGCTCTGGATTTTTTCTGAATGAAGATGGCTACTTGATCACCAATTTCCACGTCATCGAAGGCGAGACGCAGATTTCCATCGAGGTTTACGCGCAACGAAATGGTGAACTCGAGCGCACGAGCTACAAACAGGTTCGCATCGTGGCCATGAACAAATTCCAGGACGTCGCGCTTTTGAAAGTGGACGACAAAGATGCGCCGAAATTTTCTCACGTCATGCTCGGCGACCCCGAGAGCCTCGCGGTCGGCGAGCGCGTCTTCGCCATCGGCAGCCCGCTTGGACTGGAACGCACCGTAACGGAAGGCATTGTCAGTACCAAGACGCGTCAAATGCAGGGCGATCTTTACTTGCAGACGACGGCGCAGATTAATCCCGGTAACAGCGGCGGTCCGCTCTTCAACATGCGCGGCGAAGCGGTGGGCGTGACGAATATGAAAGTTGCTTTTGGCGAAGGCATCGGCTTCGCGATTCCGATCGATGTCGTGAAACGGTTTCTGAACCACCGCGACGCTTACGCTTACGACAATGACAACCCGAGCAGCGCCTACCGTTACCTCGCACCGCCGAGCCGATTGCAAAAAGCCGAAGTGAGCAGCAAAGAAAAATAGTTCCCCAGCGGCGCGGAATGATGACAATCCGACGTCCGCGACTCGCATCAGTGCGGCGCGCTTCACGAAAATATGAAACGTTTTTCATGGTGCATCTTGTTGGCGGCGTTTTCTTGCGCCGCCGCCGTGCCCCCCGCGGAGAGGTTGCTGCCAGCGGACACGCTGGGGTTTCTTACCGTGCCGAACTGGACGAACGCGCAGACAGGTTTTTCCAATTCCGCATTCGGCCAGCTTTGGGCCGACCCATCGATGAAGGTGTTCAAGGAAAAGTTTTTCGAGAAGTTCAACGCCGACAAAATTCAGCCGCTCGAAAAAGAACTCGGTTTCAAGTTCGCGGATTATCTCGGTCTCGCGCGCGGGCAATTCACAATTGCAGTTTTGCCGAATGGTTGGGACGGCCGCTCAGAGAAACAGCCCGGCCTGCTTTGGCTCATTGATACGAAAGAAAATAGCTCGCAGCTTAAAACCAATCTTGCGGAGTTGCGCAAAAAGTGGACCGACAACGGCCGAAAAATGCGCACGGACAAAATCCGCGACGTGGAATTCACCACCGTCATCGTGGACGCGCAGGAGATCGGAAAGTCGCTGCAAAAGATCACGCCCGGTTCCAAGCCCGGCGCAGCGGAAGAGCCAAAGCCCGCCACCACAAAGCCGACGGTCGAATGGGTCATCGGCCAGTCGGACTCGCTGCTCATCGTGAGTGACGCGGCAAAGGACGTGGAGAAAGTGCTCGCGCTCCAGTCTGGCGCGTCGCTGCCGATGCTCGCAGATCAAGCGGCGTTCGCCGCAAATGCACCGACGTTGCGCGACGCGCAATGGTTCGCCTGGATCAATGTGAAACCAATCATGAGCACGCTCGCCCGCAAGCGAGCAGAACAACCTGGCGAAGGCGGAGGTTTGTTGGGTGCGATGCCGACGATGGAAAAGATTCTGAACGCGCTCGGTTTAAATGGGGTACAAACGATTGCGTTCAACATGCAGCAGAACGCGGAAGGTACGACGGGAAGCCTCGTCATGCGCGTGCCAGAGAGTGGACGCAAAGGCCTGTTCAACATTCTCGCAGTGAATCCGAAAGACGCGGCGCCGCCGCCCTTCGTGCCGGCGGATGCAGTGAAGTTCAGCCGCTGGCGTATCGATTTGCAGCAAGCGTGGACGACCATCGAAGCCATGCTCACGGAAATTTCTCCGCAGTATGCTGGTTTCTCCAAACTCATCCTCGATACGGCAGGCAAGGACCGGGATCCGAATTTCGACTTCCGCAAACAGTTGCTCGCGAACATGGGCGATGACGTGATCTCGTACGAGAAGGCCCGGCGTGGCGGCAGCGAAAATCCTGCGCCTTCATTGACGCTCGTCGGCTCGAAGAACGCCGAGCAGATGGCGGTGTCGTTACGCGCGGTAACGAGCATCTTCCCGCCGGAGATGATCAAATACAGCGAACGTGATTTCCTCGGCCGCAAAATTTATTCTGTGGTGATTCCGCAAATGGCGGTCGAGGGAAAACCGCGTCCGCTCACCTATGCGGCGAGCGGCGGTTACGTTGCCTTCTCGACAGATGCTGCGATGCTCGAAGAATATCTGCGCAGCGGTGAAGGCACGGGCAAATCGCTGCGTGATTTCGCGGGACTGAACGACGCAGCGCAAAGAGTCGGCGGGATGTCGTCGGGTTATTTCTCGTTCGAGAATCAAAATGAATCCGGGCGTGCGGCGTTCGACGCGGCCAGGAAAGATCCAGCGGCTCTCGCGTCGCTCCTCGGCGCTGGCCAGCTTTCGAGCGTGCTCGCGGTGCTCGGCTCGGACAGCAAATCGCTCGCAGACTCGTTCGACGTTTCGCTGCTGCCGCCTTACGACAGAGCGGCGAAGTATTTTCATTTCAACGTGAGCGCGGTCGGCGTTACACCCGAACAGATCACGTTCAAAATGTTTTCTCCCACTCCGCCGCAGTTGCGAAAATAGTTCACGCCTGTCACGCTCGCCGTCCTTGAAACGGCTGTTTCAACCCAAGCTCATCGAAATCCTGCGCCATTATTCGGCGCGCGATTTTATGGCGGATCTCACGGCGGGGCTGACCGTCGGTGTCGTCGCGCTGTCACTTTCGATGGCGCTGGGCATTGCGTCGGAGCGCACGCCGGCCGTCGGCATTTACACGGCCATCGTCGCGGGATTTTTCATTTCGATGCTCAGCGGCTCGAAGGTGCAAATCGGCGGGCCGACGGCGGCCTTCATCCCCGTCGTCGTGGGCGTGATGCACAACTACGGCGCGGACAACCTGATCGTCTGCACGCTCATGGCCGGGCTAATCCTGATCGGCATGGGCGTGGCGCGGCTCGGCGTGATGATCAAATACATCCCGCTGCCGGTCGTGACCGGATTCACGGCGGGCATCGCGGTGTACATCTTCAGCACGCAGGTGAAAGATTTCCTTGGCCTGAGCGTAACGGGCGTGCCGGCAGATTTTTTGGAGAAAGTTTTTTTCCTCGTGAGAAATCTCGATGGCACGCATTGGCCGTCGCTGGTGTTGGCGATCGGGTCGGTCGCGTTCATCAAGCTGTGGCCGGCGAACTGGGGACGTCGCGTGCCGGCTTCCATCGTGGTGGTAATTCTGGGCACGATCATCGTGGCGGGATTCCATTTGAACATCGCAACGCTCGCCAGCCGCTTCGGCGACGACGCCATTCCGCCAAGCCTCCCCACGCCGCACTGGCCGCAGTTGGATTTCAAAACGATTCAGCACTTGATCAATCCCGCGTTCACCATCGCGCTGCTGGCGGCGATTGAATCGCTGCTTTGCGCCGTGGTGGCCGACGGCATGATTGAAGATCGGCATTACCCGAACACGGAATTGATCGCGCAGGGTGTGGGCAACATCGCGAGCGCGATCTTCGGCGGGTTGCCGGCCACGGGCGCCATTGCGCGCACGGCCACGAACATCCGCAGCGGCGGACGCACGCCAGTCGCGGGGATGATTCATGCGGTCACGATTCTCGGCATCGTGCTCGTGGCTGCGCCGCTGGCGAAGTTCATCCCATTGCCGGTGTTGAGCGCGGTGCTGGTGATCGTGGCGATGAACATGGGCGAGTGGCATAACTTTACGCGCCTGCGTCGCTGGCCCCGGGGCGACGCGATGATCTTCGTGCTGACTTTCGTGCTCACCGTGCTGGCGGACATCAGCGTGGCCGTGACGTGGGGCATGGTGCTCGGCGCGTTTCTGTTCATCAAACGCATCTCGGAGACGACACAGATTACCGCCGTTGATGAGCGCGCAATGGATCTCGCGCCGCAGGATTCCTTGATCGGCAAGGCGGTCCCGGAGGGCGTGCTGGTGTATCAGCTTTCGGGCGCGTTTCTCTTCGGCACGGCCGATCTGCTAGAGAACACGCTCATGCGGCTCAAGCAGGAACCGAAGGTTTTGATTCTCGGCATGAAGCAGGTGATGGCGATGGACGCAACGGGATTGAACGCGCTGGAGGAATTTCATCTCAAGCTGCGCCGACGCGGCAAGTGGCTGCTGCTGGCGGGCGCGCACACTCAACCGCTCATGATGATGCTGAAGGACGGACTCGTGGACCGCTTGGGTGCGGAGAACGCGTGCGAGAATATCGACACGGCGCTGAAGCGGGCGCGCGAACTTATCGCTGCCGCCGGGCCGCAAAAGTAGGTCGCTCCCAGCTTTCGGCTCGACGCTTTCCGAGGTAACGATATTTTCCCGCCATGTTTCGCCCGCTTTGGATTCTGAGTTTGTTTTGCACCGCCGCGATGTGGCCGCTGCGCGCGGCGGACAGCGACACCGCTGCGCTCATCGCCAAAGGCAAGCTGCTTTACCTCCAGAACTGCGTCATCTGCCATCAAGGCAGCGGCCAAGGCTCGCCCGGCGCATTTCCGCCGCTCGCGAAGTCCGATTACCTGATGGCGAAAGAGGAGAACGGAATTCGCGCTGTCGTCGAGGGATTGTCAGGTCGCATCACCGTCAATGGATCCAATTACAACAACACGATGCCGCCGATTCTGTTGACTGATGAACAGGTCGCGGCGGTGCTGACGTTCGTGCGGAACACTTGGAATAATTCGAGCGACGCCATCACGCCGACGCAGGTGAACGCGGTGCGCAGTAAATCGCGCTTCAAGACTTACGCGGAACTCAAGGCGGCAGCGGACTACGCGCCATTGCCGAAAGCGCCAGCGGGTTTTGCGATTCGCGAAGTCGCACGGTTTACGGAAAATCCCATCAAGCTCGCCCTTAAGCCGGGCGCTCGCGACCTCTACACGATCAGCGGCGCGGGAAATATTTGGCGCATCGAGACGAGCGGACGCGTGACGCAAGTTTTGCGCGGCGAGGATTATCTGGAGCGGCAGCGTGGTGGCGCGGACGTGCAGGGTTTCACCTTCGATAAAACGGGCCGGCTCTTCATCACCTCGAACCGGCGACTGGAAAAGACGCGACCGTTCGTAACGAATGAAGTGACCATTTACCGCGGCGCGAGCGCGGCGAAGCCTTTCGTGCTCGAGCCTTATTTCCGCGCGTATTACCCGTGGGGCATCGGCGGGTTCAATCACGGTGTGAACCAGATCGCGCAAGGACCGGATGGATTTCTTTATGCCACGAGTGGCGCGCGCACGGATGGCAGCGAGCCGGGCCGCGATCCGCTTTACTTCAAAGGTGGCGAGGTCGAACTGACCGCGTGCATCTGGCGCTTTCCGGCGGACGGCGCGACCGCGCCGGAGATTTTCGCGAGCGGCCTGCGCAACTCGTTTGGCTTTTGCTGGAACGCAGCGGGCGAAATGTTCGCCACCGACAACGGCCCGGACGCGGACATGCCGGAGGAACTCAACGTGATTCAAAAAGGCCGTCACTACGGCTTCCCATTTCAGTTCGGCGACTCGACGAAGAAGCCGTATGCCTACACGCCTGAAACTTCACCCGGTCAGACCTTCACGCATCCTGTCGTGAACACAGGGCCGGCGGGCGGATTCCACGGCGAGACAATTTCGACGTTTGATCCGCACTCGTCTCCAGCGGGAATTTTTTATTGCGGCGAAAAATTTCCCGAAAGCTTGCGCGGAACATTTTTGGTGACGCGGTTTGGAAACTTGCTCAAACGCGATCCAGATGTCGGTTTCGATCTCTTGCAGATGCGCGTGAAGAAGACAGCGGCCGGCTACGAAGCCGAGACCAAAACCTGGCTCGCTCCGCTGGCCCGCCCCATTGACGTCGTCGCTCTGAACGGCGCGATTTACGTTTTGGAATATTCTCGTCCGCTCAATCACAAAGGTGACGTACCGATGCTTCCGGGCCGGTTGCTGGAATTGAAACCGAAATAATCAAAGCGGTTTAAAGCAGCGGGCCGCAGTTTTCGGCCAGTTCAAACGCCCGAAATTGCCCGTGTTCCGGGCTCTTTCACCCATCTGGAGTCATCGTCGCACAATCGTAACGCTCCTGCCCTTTGCGCGTAACAGCGATGTCATATCAGTGCTTTCATTGAAAGCCACACATTACGAGGAGCATCTGCAACGCGACACGGAATGGATTCGCGGAAAGATTCTCGCGATGGCCCAGCTCGCCGATCGCGCGTTGCGCGACAGCGTGCAGGCACTGGTCGAGAAGAACCTCACGCTCGCGTACTCCGTCATCCTTCGAGACCAATACATCGACGAGCTGGAAAAGGAATTGGATCGGCTCTGCCTGGAGTTTCTCGTGCGGCAGCAACCGGTCGCCGGCCACCTGCGCTTCGCTTACGCGACCATCAAAATCAATTTGGAGTTGGAACGCATCGGTGACTACGCCGAGAGCGTGGCGCGGCAGGTCTTGAAGGTCAGCACATTGCACGACAAGCTACCACTGCCTCTATTCACCGCGCTCGCAGATGTCTCTATTCCGATGCTCCGCCGTGCGGTGAAAGCATTTGTCGAGCAGGATCCAAAACTCGCGCGTGAGACGATGGAGGATGAGGACAAAGCCGACGCGCTCCGGAACAGGCTCGATGCGGAGCTGCTCCAACTGAATCAGACCGGCGTCATTCCACTCACGGCGCTGAACCCTTTGCAAACCATCGCGCGCCGCCTTGAGCGCGTGGCCGATCAGGCCAAGAACATTTGCGAAGAGACCCTTTACATGTGCACCGGCGAGTATGTGAAGCACCGGGGTGCTGAGATGCTGCGCATTTTGTTCGTCGATGAGAACAATTCCTGCCGCAGCCAAATGGCCGAAGCCATCGCCAATCATCTGGATCCTGAAGGATTTGTATTCAGCAGCGCCGGGCTGGAAGCGCGGGCGCTGGATTGGCGCACCGTCGAATTCCTCAAGGAAAAGGGCATCGACATTTCGCGGCAGACCTCGAAGTCGGTGAACCAGATTCCGAACATTGAGCATTACCACGTCATCATCGCGCTCGCAAAAAGCGCGCAAAAAGTTTTCCCGCCGCCGCCGACCAAGACGGTGGGATTGGATTGGAACGTCGAAGACGCTTCGCGACTGCCCGGCTCATTGGCCGACGTCCGCAGCGCGTACGAGGAAACGTTTCAATACATCAACACACACGTGCGCGAACTCGTGCACGCGCTGGTCGGAGAAACAGCCGAGAAAGCAAAATGAAAAGCAAATCACTCATCAAAACCGGCCTGGCCTTCGGCGCGTTGGTCGCGCTCGTGGCGGGGTTCAATCAATCGGCGCTCGCCGCCGACAAGAAAGTCGAAATCCGCGTCAAGGGTTCCGACACACTCGTTCAACTCGCCACCGCGTGGGCGGAAGCTTATCGCAAGGTCAAGCCGAACGTCTTCGTCAACGTCAACGGCGGCGGCAGCGGCACGGGCATCGCGGCGCTGCAAAACGACAGCACCGACATTTGCAACGCTTCGCGCGAAATGAAACCGGAAGAGCGCGCGAAGATTAAGGAGGTCACGGGCAAGGAAGTTAAAGAGTTTACCTGTGCCTACGATGCGCTGGCCGTTTACTCCAATCCTTCCAACCCGATCAAAGAAATCTCCGTTGAGGAGCTTCGCGAAATCTGGGCCGAGGGCGGCAAAATTGAAACGTGGGATCAGGTGACGCCGAAGATGAAGGGCAAGATTTCACTCTTCGGTCGGCAGAATAATTCCGGCACCTACGACTATTTCCGGGAACACATCTGCGGCAAAACCGCGGACAAGAAGCAGCGCGAGTTCCGCGTGGGCATCAGCGAAATGAATGGTTCCGCCGAAGTCGTCGAGAACGTCGCGAAGACTCCGACCGGACTCGGCTACAGCGGCATGGGCTACAAAACCGACAAGGTCAACTGGCTCAAGGTTTCCAATAAGAAAGGCGAACCTGCCGTCGAGCCAGGCCCGAATGTTGCCCGCGACGGCAAGTATCCGATCTCGCGCAAGCTCTATATGTATACGGCCAGCGAACCGTCCAAGGAAATCAAGGCTTACATCGAATGGTGTCTCTCGCCGGCTGGCCAGAAAATCGTCGAGCAGGAAGGTTTTGTTCCGCTGAAGTGAAGCACCGCTCGCGATGCCGATGAACGCTGACGCTTCAACCACAATCACTTCGGTGCCGGATCCACTGGCCTCGGAACGAACTACGCCAGAGCCTGCGCCAGCGCGCCCGCGTAAAAAGTTCCGTGTTCTCGACGCGCTGGAGAAACCGATCGAATTCATCATTCGTGTCTGTGGCTGGAGCAGCATCATCGGCATCGCGGCGATTTTCATTTTCATCTTCAAGGAAGCGGCGCCGATGGTGCCGAAGCTGGACTGGGTTCACTTCTTCACCAGCCCGCGCTGGATTCCGAATCCCGCGCCCGGCAATGAGCCGAGCTTCGGAGCATTGGCTCTGTTGGTCGGAACTTTCAGCGTGACGTTCATCGGCTTGGTTTTCGCGGTCCCGATTGGCCTGGGCGCGGCGGTTTACGTTTCAGAATTCGCCAAAGGCAAAGTGAAGGAGACACTCAAGATCGTCATCGAATTGCTCGCCGCTATTCCGTCTATCGTCTGGGGTTTCATCGGCTTGATGGTACTGGGACCGATCGTGAAAGGCGTTTTTACTGCCGCTCCGGAAAGTACTTGGGGAAAAATCATGCTCACGCTCCATCTCGCCAGCGCGGAAACCGGCGCGGCCCAAGGCACAAATTTGCTTACTGGCGGAATCATTCTCGGATTGATGAGCGTGCCCGTGATCGTGTCGCTCGGCGAAGATGCGCTGCGCGCCGTTCCGGATTCATTTCGCGAGGCTGCGCTCGCGCTTGGCGCTAATCCATGGGAGACCGTGCGCCGCGTTTTATTTCCCGCCGCGCGCAACGGACTGCTTGCCGCTTGTCTGCTCGGCATGGGCCGCGCGGTCGGTGAAACGATGGCGGTGCTGCTGGCCACCGGTAACAGCAACCGCATTCCCCACGCGCTCACCGATCCTGTCCGCACCATGACGCAAACCATCGCCGCCGAAATGGGCGAAACCGTTCAGGGCGGAGATCACTATCGCGTGCTGTTCGTGCTGGGCATCGTACTGTTCGTGATCACATGCAGCATCAACGTAGGATCAGACTTGATCATCAAAGGCGTGAAGAAAGCGAATAAAGCTTAATGAACACTGCTGCGACCACGGCCAATCCTTTCGCTCCTTCCGAGTTCGAGCGCCGCAAATTCCGCGCGGCCACGCGTAACAAATGGATCATGTTCGGTTGCTGCGCGGTCCTTGTGCTCCCGCTCGTGTGGATTCTCGTGGACATTTTCATGAAAGCATGGCCGGTGCTTTCGCTCGATTACCTGTGGCAAAATCCTGCGAGCAAAGGCAAAGCCGGTGGATTGTGGGCGCCGCTCGCCGGCACCTTCTATCTCGTCATTGGGTCGCTCATTTTCGTTGCTCCCGTCGGAATTTTCGCCGCTATCTATCTCAACGAATACGCCAAGGAGGGTTGGCTCAATCGCACGATCGGCATCACCGTTACAAGTCTCGCGGGCGTGCCCAGCATCGTGCATGGGCTTTTCGGCCTGGGCGCGTTCGTGCTCACCATGCTGCCGGCCATCAACAAAGTCGTGGCCGATCCGAATGACCGCAGCACCAAATGGGAAGGAGGCTTGCTCACCGCCTCGCTCACCATTGCCGTCATGAATCTGCCTGTGATCATCGCCAGCACGCGCGAGGCGCTCGGTGCGGTGCCGCAATCCTTTCGCGAAGCGTGTTGGAACCTCGGCGCGACGCGCTGGCAAACCATCCGCACGATCGTGCTGCCGAATTCACTCAGCGGAATTCTCACGGGCGTCATCCTTGTCGTGTCGCGTGCAGCGGGCGAAACGGCGCCCATTCTTTTTACCGGCGCGACGTTTTTCAAATTCGTGGCCGATGAAGGTTTCCAAAAACTTTTCCCGTACGGTCCCGGCGAACCGTTCATGGCGATGTCGATGCACTTGAACATCATCTCCAATCAGATTTCGCAAATGCCGGAAAAGATGAAGTTTGGCGCGGCGGCGGTGCTCATCGCGCTGATTCTTTTCATCAACAGCTTCGCCATCGCGCTGCGCGTGTGGTTGCGGGGGCGGAAACGCTGGTAACGAGGAGAAGCATCCACAGATGAACGCCAATAAACACAGACGCGAAGCCGGTCGGCGGGATTGTTACAGCCACGAGGTTTTGAAATGACCAACGGCGAACCGCACATCCAGTTCCGCAATGTCTCCGCTTCGTATGGATCGAAGCAGGTGCTCAACGGCCTGAACTTCGAAGTTCGGCGCAATGAGATCTTCGGCATCATTGGCCCGGCGAATTCCGGCAAAACTACATTGCTCAAAACGATCAACCGCACGCTCGACTTCATCGGCAGCGCAAAATTTTCGGGGGATGTGCTGGTGGGCGGGGAGAGTGTCGGCGAAATGCGGGACCCAAATCGCTTGCGCCGCCGCATCGGCATGGTTTTTCCCCTGCCCGTCGGTTTGCCCATGAGCATTTACGACAACGTGGCCTACGCGCCGCGGCGTCAGGGCGTCACTGACAAAGCCGAGTTGGATCAAACCGTCGAGCGTTGCTTACGACAGTCCGTGCTCTGGGATGAAGTGAAAGATCGGCTCGAAATGCTCGGCACGCGCTTGTCGGGTGGCCAGCAGCAGCGTCTCACGCTGGCCCGTGCGCTTTCGCTCTCGCCAGAAATTCTTTGCCTCGATGAATTCAGCATTGCCATCGATCCGGTCACGACCATGCGCATCGAGGACGTGCTCAAGGAATTGCGCAAGACGATGACGATCATTCTCGTGACCAACCTGGTGCAACAAGCGCGCCGGCTCGCCGACCACACGATGTTTTTGTGGCGCGGCGAAATCGTGGAACTCAGCACGACGGAGGTGGCATTCAGCGACACGCCGAAGGACAAGCGCACCTACGAATACGTGAACGGAATTTTCGGATGACCTCTGCCCCCAGCACCATTGTCGCGAGCCGCGCCCAGGAGTTGAGCGCGGACCTTACCGATTGGAAAAACGCGATCCTCACGCGCGAGCTAAGTCTTTGGTACGGAAAATTCCAGGCGCTCATCAATGTGAGCGTGGACATCAAGCGTGGCCTGATTACTTCGCTCATCGGCCCGTCGGGCTGCGGCAAAACCACGCTCTTGCGCTGCTTCAATCGCGTGAACGAGCGCTATGGCTACGTCACCACGAAGGGGCTGATTCAGATTCACGGCAAGAATATTTACGACGACGACGTGTCGTTGGTCGAATTGCGCAAAGCCGTCGGCATGGTTTTCCAACGGCCGAATCCGCTGCCCCTTTCCGTTTACGAGAACGTGGTGTTCGGCTTGCGCCTGCATCATCCTTCCAGCGAGCAGAAGAAGTCCGATCTCGAGGCCGCCGTAGAAAAGGCGCTGACCGAGACCGGCTTGTGGAACGATTTGAAAGATCGCCTCGACGACAAAGCAACAACACTCCAACTCGAACAGCAACAGAAGCTTTGCATAGCGCGGCTGCTGCCGCTCAAGCCCGACGTCATCCTCATGGACGAACCTTGCTCCGCGCTCGACGTGGAGGGCACGCGCGCCATCGAAGAGTTGATGTTCGAACTCAAAGGCAAGTACACCATCGTCATCGTGACGCACAACATGGCGCAGGCCCGCCGTGCGAGTGACGAATGTTTCTTCATGCTCATGGGCGAACTGGTGGAGCATGGACGGACGACGGATTTGTTTCTGAACCCAAAGAACCCAAAGACGGCGGAATACATCGAGGGACGCTATGGCTAAGCAAGCTGGATTGTGCTACCCCGGTGCCGCCGTTCAAAGAAATACGACGAACATGAAACCAAAAATCTTAATCGTCGATGATGAGCCGGATGCGCTCGAACTGATCCAATACAACTTGAAGGCGGCGGGTTACGACGTCGCCACCGCCGCGGACGGCGAGGAAGCCATCCAAAAAGCGCGTGCCGCGCAACCGGCGCTCATCATCCTCGACGTGATGCTGCCCGAAGTGGACGGACTCGAAGTGTGCAAAACACTTCGTCGCGAACCGACCACCGCGACCATCCCGATCATCATGCTGACGGCCAAGGCCGCGGAGATCGATCGCGTGCTCGGATTGGAACTAGGCGCGGATGATTACGTCACGAAGCCGTTCAGCCCGCGCGAACTGGTGCTGCGCGTGAAATCTCTTTTACGCCGACGCACGCCCACCGACACCGAACCAGAGAACCTCGATTTCGCCGATCTCAAGATCGATATCCCACGCCACGAAGTTGCCGTCAACGGAAAGGCCGTGGATCTCACGGCGACTGAATTTAAATTGCTCACCGTGCTCGCGGAACGGCGCGGTCGCGTGCAATCACGCGAAGCATTGCTCCGCGATGTTTGGGAATACGACAACTTCATCGACACGCGCACCGTGGACACGCACATGCGCCGTTTGCGCGATAAGCTTGGTGCGGCTGCGTCTCATCTCGACACCGTTCGCGGAGTGGGCTACCGCTTCGTGGACAAAGCGTGAACGTCATTTTCGCCGAGATAGAACTTCTGTGGCAGCTCGCCGTGGTTGTTCTCACTCTCGCGCTCGCGCTCCTCTTCTTCTTCGACCGCCGCCGGCTTCGCTCGTCTGGCGAACTTGTCTTGAAGCTTCGTGGCGAGCGCGATAACACCGCGCAGCGTCAGCGTGAAATGGAAGACCAGGCGAAAGCCGAGCGGCAAACGCTCTTCAACAGCATGGTCGAAGGCGTGGTGTTGCTCGATCGCTCCAACCGCATCCAACTCGTCAACCAATCGTTGGAAAAGCAATTCATGCTCAGCGTAGATGTGCGCGGCCAAACCCTCGCCGAAGCGTTCCGCCGGCCCGAATTGACGCAATTGCTCGCGCGTCTCGAAACCGAGCGCAAAATGCTGAGCTGCGATCTGGAAATTGGCGGGAACGAAGCGCGCAGTTTCGAGGTCAGTGCCTCGACCGTTCTGGATCGAGACGGACGGCCTCAAGGTTCGATTTTCGTTTTTCACGATCTGACGCGCATCCGGCAACTGGAGAACACACGGCGCGAGTTCGTTGCCAATGTGAGTCATGAATTGCGCACGCCGCTTTCGCTGATCAAGGGCTACGTCGAAACGCTACTCGACGGCGCGATGACTGACCCTGACCTCTCCGCCAAATTCCTGCAGACGATTGAGCGTCACTCGAACCGGCTCACGAATCTCATTGAAGACTTGCTCACCATCTCGCGGCTGGAGTCGGGGCAAATCACGTTGCAGTTGAAAACCATTCCGCTGCGCCCCTTTACGTCGTCACTGATGGCTGAGATGCAATCGCGCGCCAAAGAGCGCGGCACCACGTTGGTGAATGAAATTCCCGAACCGCTGCACGGTCGCGCCGACCCTGACCGCCTTGAGCAGGTCTTCGTGAATCTCCTGGAGAATGCGATTAAGTACGGCCGCGCCAAAGGCCGTGTCATCGTCAAAGGCCGAACGGTGAACGGACACGTCGAGCTTTGCGTCGCGGACGACGGCCCCGGCATTCCGGTGGAGGCGCGCGAGCGAGTGTTCGAGCGTTTCTATCGTGTGGATCGCGCCCGCTCGCGTGAATCGGGCGGCACCGGTCTTGGCCTGGCAATTGTGAAACACATCATTCAATCGCACGGTGGCAAAGTCTGGCTCGAAAGCGAGCCGGGCCGCGGCGCGCAGTTTTATTTCACGTTGCCGGTTTAAAACCGGTTGAGAGCTGTCCTTTCCGTCGTTTGCAAATGGCAGACACGACGCTACGTTCTTCTCGTTCTAAGGCGTTGGGAAGAATTGACTTGGCTTGAGGGGCAACACTTTTGCATTTTCACATTATCCTATGGGCAAAAACATTCGTCCGTTTTGGGGTCTTCTGTCGTTCATCATATTTCTTTCCGCGCCGAAGCTGCTGGCCAGCGAGGCTGATATCAAAATCCCCGACCTGAGCGGGGTGAAATTCGACGGTCTCGGTGGCATCAGTGGCGCCACGCTCATGTACCTCGGTATCGTCATCTGTGCCATCGGCGCCGTTTTCGGTCTCGTGCAGTACACGCAGACCAAGGCGCTGCCCGTCCATGCGAGCATGGCAAATGTCTCCAACACAATTTGGGAGACATGCAAAACGTACTTGTTCACGCAGGGCAAGTTCCTCGCGATCCTCTGGCTGCTGATCGCCGCGTGCATGGTCTATTACTTCAAGGTTTTGCAGGACAACACGCTGCCCCACGTCATTGTCATCTTGCTCGCATCCATTCTGGGCATCCTTGGCTCCTACGGTGTGGCGTGGTTCGGCATTCGCATCAACACAGTTTCCAACTCGCGCACGGCCTTCTCCGCGCTCAAGGGAAATCCGCTGGCTACGCTCGGCATTCCGCTGCGTTCCGGCATGAGCGTCGGCCTGCTGCTCGTCGCGGTGGAACTGTTCTTCATGATTTGCATTTTGATGTTTCTGCCGCGCGAGTTGGTTGGGCCGTGCTTCATCGGCTTCGCGATCGGTGAATCTCTCGGCGCGAGCGTGCTGCGCATTTGCGGCGGCATCTTCACCAAGATTGCCGACATCGGCTCCGATCTGATGAAGATCGTTTTCAAATTGCCGGAAGATGATCCAAAGAATCCGGGCGTCATCGCCGATTGCACTGGCGACAACGCGGGCGACTCGGTTGGCCCGACCGCGGACGGCTTTGAAACCTACGGCGTGACGGGCGTGGCCCTGATCGCATTCCTCGCTCTCGCGCTGGCGGCGACTCCCGCCATTGTGGCGACACTCATCATCTGGCTGTTCGTCATGCGCGCGCTGATGATCGTGACTTCGCTGGTTTCCTACTTCGTCAACGAAGGGCTGAGCAAAGCGATGTTCGGCGGCAAGAAAGACTTCGACTTCGAAGCGCCACTCACACATCTCGTATGGATCACGTCGGCGGTGTCCATCGCGATCACCTTCATTGCGAGCAAAATGTTGCTCGGTGATTTCAAAGACGCGGCTGGCGCTGCGCAACCGGCCCTGTGGTGGGTGCTGTCGGTGATCATCAGTTGCGGCACGGTCGCCGGGGCGGTGATTCCTGAATTCACCAAGGTCTTTGTGAGCACCTCGTCACGTCATGTCCGCGAAGTCACTAACTGTTCGAAGCACGGCGGCGCGTCATTGAACATTTTGTCGGGATTCGTAGCGGGCAACTTTTCCGCGTTCTGGATGGGTCTCTGCATCATGGTGCTTATGGCCACGTCGTACTACTTCTCTCAAAATGCAGCGCTCCTCTCGATCATGCCGGCGAAATTTGTCTTCGCAGCGCCGATCTTTGCTTTCGGCCTCGTGGCATTCGGCTTCCTCGGCATGGGACCCGTGACGATTGCCGTGGACAGCTACGGCCCCGTCACTGACAACGCGCAATCTGTTTATGAGTTGAGCCAGATCGAAGCGCGCAAGGGAATCAGAGAGGAAATCAAACGCGACTTCGGTTTCGATGCTGATTTTGAAAATGCCAAGCACCAGTTGGAAAAGGGTGACGGCGCGGGAAACACCTTCAAGGCCACGGCCAAGCCCGTGCTCATCGGCACTGCCGTCGTGGGCGCGACCACAATGGTGTTCGGTATCATCATCCTGTTGGAAAATTTGTTCGGCGACGTGATTACCAAGCTCAGCATCGTACAACCGCAAGTGATCCTCGGCCTCATCATGGGTGGTTCCGTCATCTACTGGTTTACGGGCGCGTCCTGCCAGGCGGTGGTAACCGGTGCATATCGCGCAGTGGTTTACATCAAAGAAAACATGAACCTCGATGCGGCCACCGCGTCGGAAAAAGACAGCAAGGAAGTCGTCCGCATTTGCACCGTTTATGCGCAGAAAGGCATGTGGAACATCTTCATCGTCGTGTTTTGCTTCGCGCTGGCGCTTCCGTTCTTCAATGCCTACTTCTTCATCGGCTACCTGATCGGCATCGCGTTCTTTGGATTGTTCCAAGCCATCTTTATGGCCAATGCCGGCGGCGCGTGGGACAACGCCAAGAAAATCGTGGAAGTCGATCTCCGTCAAAAAGGCACTGAGCTTCATGCAGCAACCGTGGTTGGCGACACAGTAGGCGATCCTTTCAAAGACACTTCGTCCGTCGCCATGAACCCGGTAATCAAATTCACCACGCTCTTCGGTCTTCTCGCCGTGGAGATCGCGGTGACCATGAAAGATCAAGCCGTGAAGACAGGCATTGGCGCGTTCTTTTTTATCGTCGCATTAATCTTCGTCTATCGCTCGTTCTACGGGATGCGCATTCCCGAAGAAGATGCTGGCGCGGAGGGCGTGATGGTCATCGGCGCGCCCGAGGACAAGTTGGACAAGAAGGTCTAATTCGTGGCGGCGCGGATTGTCTCATTGCTGCCGAGCGCGACCGAAATCGTCTGGGCGATTGGAGCAGGAGACCGGCTCGTCGGGCGTTCGCATGAATGTGATTTTCCGATGGAGGCGCGTTCACTGCCAGTTTGCACCACATCGAAAGTCAACAGCCAGGCGTCGAGCGTCGAGATCGACCTCCAGGTAAAGTCACTGCTCAGCCAGGCGCTTTCGCTTTACGACATCGACACGGAACAACTCCGCCGTTTGCAACCGGACCTGATTTTAACCCAAGCGCAATGTGAGGTCTGTGCCGTCAGCCTGGCCGATGTCGAGCGGACGCTTTGCACATGGCTCGATTCGAAACCACGCGTCATCTCTCTTTCTCCCGTAAAGCTCAACGATGTGTTCGACGACATTCTTCGTGTTGGAAATGCTATCGATGAGAACATCCAGGCCAAAAAATTTGTGGCTGATTCACAGCGACGGGTTGAAACGATTCGGCGAGCCGTGGCAGGCCAGCCTTCCCCATCGGTGGTGTGTATCGAATGGTTGGATCCGCTGATGGCCGCGGGCAATTGGGTTCCAGAACTCGTCGAAATTGCGGGCGGCAGGAATTTGTTCGGTGAAGCGGGCCATCATTCTCCGTGGATGCAGTGGAACGAGATCATCACGCGCAATCCGGACATCATTCTTGTGATGCCATGCGGCTTCAGCCTCGCACAGACACGCCGCGAACTGCCCGCTTTGACTTCACGTCCAGGTTGGGATGACTTGCGCGCGGTTCGCAACCGTCGCGTTTTCCTCGCTGACGGAAATCAATTCTTCAATCGTCCCGGGCCGCGGCTGATCGAGTCAGCCGAGATCCTCGCCGAAATTTTTCATCCGCAGAGATGCTCCTTCGGACATGAGGGCGGCGGATGGGAACGGCTTTAAGAAAGATTGCAGCGGCTCTATCGACGACGAAATCGCGCAAACGCTGGATTTGTTTTTCACCTGTGGCATAGTCCGCGCGCGTCACGTTGCCCATGCAGGAATATCCGAAACATTATTGCGGTGTCTTTGGCATTTACGGCCATCCGAATGCCGCGGAACTGACCTACTACGGTCTTTACGCGCTGCAACATCGCGGCCAGGAGAGCGCCGGCATCGTCACGTCCGACGGCAAACAATTTCGCGCGCATCGCGGCATGGGACTCGTGTCGCAGGTTTTCAACGGCGACATTTTGCACAACCTCGTCGGCTCGATGGCGGTGGGCCACACGCGCTATTCCACGACCGGTTCTTCGCACATAGTCAACGCGCAACCACTGACCGTGGACTGTGCGAAGGGGCAAATCGCCATCGCGCACAACGGCAATCTCACGAACGCATCGCATCTTCGCGATCAGTTGGAAGCGAAGGGCTCGATTTTCCAAACGACGGTCGATAGCGAAATTATTTTGCACCTGATGGCGCAGCCGAGCCTCAACGGCCACGCCAACAATCTCATCGACACCATGCGGCGCATCGAAGGGGCGTTCTCGCTGGTCGTCATGACGGAGACGGAATTGATCGGGGTGCGTGATCCTCACGGCTTCCGTCCGCTCTGTATCGGCAAGCTGGGCGATGGCTGGGTGCTGTCGAGCGAGACGTGCGCGCTGGACTTGATTCACGCGAAGTTCGTGCGCGACGTGGAGCCAGGCGAAATCGTCATTATCAACGACAAGGGTTTGCGCAGCATCAAGTACATGCCGGAGCAGGAGCGGCGCGCGTTCTGTATTTTTGAGTACGTCTATTTTGCGCGGCCCGACAGCACAATCAACGGGCGCAACGTTTACAAAACGCGTGTTGAGATGGGCCGGGAGCTGGCGCGCGAATGTCCGATTCCCGCCGACGTTGTGATTCCCGTGCCGGACAGCGGCAATTGCGCCGCGCTTGGTTACTCAATGGAGTCGGGCATTTCCTACGAGATGGCGTTCGTGCGTAACCACTACATCGGGCGCAGCTTTTTGCAACCGACGCAACTGATCCGCGACTTCAACGTCCGCGTGAAGTTGAACCTCATTCCCGAGTTGGTGAAGGGAAAGCGCGTCATCATCGTGGACGATTCGATTGTGCGCGGCACCACGTGCAAGGCGCGCGTGAACAATTTGAAAGAGGCGGGCGCCAAGGAAGTTCACGTGCTCGTAAGTTGTCCACCGCACATGAACCCGTGCGTCTATGGCATCGACTTCCCGGACCGCAGCAAGCTGATGGCGGCAAATTATTCGCAGGACGACATTCGCAAATATCTCAACGCGGACTCGCTGCACTATTTGTCGAAGGAAGGAATGGTCAAGGCCACGGGGCTGGCGGCCAATTCCTTTTGCATGGCGTGCTACGACGGCAATTATCCCGTGGAGTATGACCCCACCGTGGACAAACTGATCATGGAACGCCGCCGCGAGCGCACGGAAAGCTTCGGCGAGGCGCTCGACAAAGAGACAGCGCAGATCCGCCTGCTCTAAAAAATTGGAGGGACGAGCTCTGCGAGTCCCATTCTCTGCAAAGTCGGGGACTCGTATAACTCGTCCCTCCAGCAATCGCTAAATAATTCCCAACTCGCCGATGATCGGCGTGGTGCTGACGCTGCCACCGTTGAGAAGATGTTCAGTCGCCTCGTTCGCGTAGGCCGGAATGATTCGGTTCAATTGGTTCTGCGTCGCGCCCAAATGATCGCGAATGAGTTCACCGATGACCGAACGGTAATCGATCGTGCGCTTGAGGTAACCCACGTTCGTGTCCGCGGAATAGAGCGCGCCATTCTTCGCGCCGGTGCCGACCGCCCAATTTACCGCGCCGCCGAGCTTGGGATTCGCATTTTGATCACAGCCGTACACCGCGCCATTGACGTTGCCGCCGGCGACATACATGGCGCTGGCCTCGCCGTGGTCTGTGCCTTGTGAATCATTTTCGATCGAGGTTCGACCGAACTCGGACATCGTGACAACGACCACGTCGTTCCATCCCACTTTCGCGCCAGGAATCGCGCGCGTTCCGCCTTTGCCGTAGAGCGTAAAGTAACGCCAGAGCGCATAATAGGCCGCACCGATTCGGCGCAATAGGTTCGCCTGGCCGCCGAGGTGCGGCAGCGAAACCATATTCGCACTGTCGAAGGTCACTTGCGCGGTATGCGTGTCGAAGCCGCCGAGTTCCGTGCCGGTGATGATTGCATCCGTGCTGTTCAACAGTTGCGCGCAGCTCCTGATTTGGCTCATGAAGCCATAGCCGCCGCTGCCCACGCGATAGGTCGTCGGAGTCACACCGGGGATGACCTGATCTTGCGCGGTCGAGCTGGGGAACAAAAAAGTGCCATTGGGATAGGTGGCGCTGCCGTCGTCGAACCAGCTGTTCGACTGGAAGCTGGGGTCTTGAAAAACATCCAGCGTATCGCGGAACTGCACACCGAGCGTATGCACCAATTCGCGATTGTCCTTGGCCGGGAACGGCTGGAGGTTCGCGCCATCGATGGCGTTGAGAATTTTTATGCGGTCGGTGTTGGTCGAACCGGACGCGCTATAGACGCCCAGCGTGTTGTAGCGGCCGATGGAACTCAAGTTCGTCATTGGCTCTTCTCCGCGCAAGCTCGCCGGCATGTTCGATTGGAGCGAAACACCGGAGAGCGCGTGATTCCGATTCCATTGCGACTCCACGATGGTGCGATACCAAACGCCACTGCTGATGCTGTTACTGTTCGACGTGCCGTCCGCGCCTTTTTCCCAATACTGCTCAGAGTCGAAGTGCGAGCGCGACAAGCTGCGATAGCCCGCGCGATGAATCACGGCGGCATGGCCTGTGTTGAAGATCGGACACAGATCGCGCAACGCGGGGTTCAGCGTGGCGAAACCATTTCCGAGACGCACGGCGTAAGGATATTCAAGCGGCACAAGGTCCGCCTGCCCCGTTGCGGTCCCATAGCCGACGGCCCCCAGCGCGGGATCCATTGGCATGGCGAGAAATTTCCGGTTCGCGTCAGCCGTGCCGCGATAGCTCGGATCGAGCACAGGGATAATGTTGTTGATGCCGTCGTTGCCGCCGCGCAAGAAAACGAAGATCAGCTTTTTACCATTGAGGCCGATGGTGCCTTCGGCGAGCGCGCGTTTGAGGAACGGCGGAATGTTCATCAACGAAGCGAGGCCGAGGCCGACGGCAGCGCGACCCGTGTTGGTGAGAAACGAACGGCGTGTAATGATGTTTGGCATAAAATTCTCCAGTTGAAATTATTGTTCCTGAAAACGCGGCAAACTCATGAGGAAACCGACCATGCTGCGAACGCGGCCGTCGTAGGCAGCAGCGTTGCTCAATCCACTGAACGGTGAACTGCTGGTGCCAAGTTCGCTCGAGTTCAAATGGTCAATGGCAGCTTGCCGATCGCGGCCCATGTTGGCCGCACCTTCTCCGGGGAAAAGCAGGCCGAGGAAAAAGTCCACGACTACGGCGTCGTTGTTCCAACTTGCGGACGGCAACCTCGCCTTAAGCAGCGCCACTGGATCCGATGTGTTTTTGAGGCCGGGATTGCCATAGTCGCTGGACTTGAGCGAGCTGCTGGTGGGCATGAGCAGTTGCTGCACGAAACGCATCCGCTCGCAAAGGTTCGCCGTGTTCAGCCAGAGCCTTCCGTACTCAGAGTACCCGTCTGGTTCCGTTTTGTTGAACAACTGCATATTGCCCATGCGAATCATCGGCGGCGTGTTGCCGCCTGATCCTGAAATGCTGTAGCCGTCGCTGTCGCAAGTGGAGCTGACGTAATTCAGCGGAGTACCAAAGTACGTGCTCGTATCGGTGTTGACGCTGCGCAGCGCGCGAACAGCGCTGACGGCATGTTCGAGCGGCGTCTTCACTTTCTGCTGCGACGCGCCGTGTCCGCGGAAGAGAGCCGAACTGAAAATGGTGTTGAGCACTGCGCGGATGTTTCCTTTGCGGCCATCGCCGGCGGGCGTATTCCACGCGGTCATGCAATCTTTCACCAACTGCGCTTCGGGTGTAAGGTTTGGCGCGGTGTAGTCGTAAACACCGAACTGAAAATTCTCGTGCACGAAGAGGCGGCACAATTTCACGCTCACAAACTCCATCGTGTAAGGCAGCGTCGAGACGTGCTGTGCGAATTTGTATGCTTCGCCAAATCCATTCGTGCCCGTTGCCAGCGTGTTGCTGAGGATCAGCGAGTTGGATTGTCCTCCGCCGAACTGCGGACCAAACCGCGCGGCCACTACCCCGTTGGTAAAAAGTCGCTTCGTTCCCGTGTCATGGTTGGCGCTGCTGTAGTGCAAGACCCACCGGCCCGTCGCATTGCAGAAGTCAGTAAGGTTCGTACGAACGAGGGGCGTAGCAAATGGATCGTTCGCCACGCTCGGGTCTTTCTTGTCCACGCGCCAGCCGGTCCAGACTTTCGCGAGATCCACAATGTCCTGTTGGATGTAACCATTGTCCGCACCCATGCTGTGAAGCTCCATGACTTCGCGCGCGTAATTCTGGTTCGGCGCCGCCTTCGAGTTCACGATCGTATCGAGGTAAATGATCATCGCCGGACTCTCGACGCTCACCTTGAGCAAGTCATAGAAGGTGCAATTCGGATCGAGCAGCGCCTGCCGCAACTTGTTGTGCTCGCGCCAATGCAAATCGAGCGCGAGAGAAGTGCGGATGTTGTCGTTGGTGTAAACGCCGTATTGGAAGTTGTTGTCGAAGTAATCCTGCGTCTTCTGGTACTGCGTCGTGAAATGGTTCTGGAAAAATTGCGCGAGTATTTCGTGCAACTGCCGTTTGCTGTGAATCGCGCGATACACGTGCCACGCGCGCAAGTCATCGAGCGTCGCCGTCATGTTGGTGAGCTTCGCGTAAGTCGCGGCGATGGCAGGCGGCGCGACCGGTGGTGTTGGCGGTGCCGGGGGCAACGTCGGTAGCGAAACCAATCCAGTAGCGACCCCACTAATGCCTGCGCCACCCGTGAGCCGCGCGGTCAACGTGAGTGCGTTCGTGTTCTGCACCGGCAAATAATAAAAGCTGAGTGTGAACTTCTGGGTCGAACTTGGATTGTTCGTAAGAAACAATTGAGTGAACCCTTGATTCAAGTTAGCCGGCGCCCCATTGCAGACCAGCAAAAGGCAATTGCTACCCGATGCTGCCTGCCCATCCACCGTCGGGCTATTCGTGATGACCGCGCGCGTGACGGTGGTGCCCAGAGTCCACGGGGCGGTGGCCGTAGTTGGCGGCGCTTGTGTGGTGATTTCGAAATCGCCATTGCCGACGAGATTCGTGCCTGTCTCAGCGTTCGTGCCATAACACAGCCAGACATTGTCGAGATAAATGCTTCCCGCGCCACTCAAGTAGAAGCCCATTGTGTTGCCGCCGCTGGTGCCTGTGACCTGGAGACGAATCCAATTTGTTAATGGATTCGGCGGCGGCGTGGCGGGCGGCGTGTTGGTGATCGGCGGGTCGGTGTCGAGGGAATCGGGAATTGCCTCAAAAGCCATTTGTTCATTGATGAACGCCTGCGGGCCGACGGCTCTGATGTGATCGATGTCATCCGGCGTCGGCCCGTAAGTGAGCCGGTTGAGCACGGTGGCCGCAAACAAATCGTTGCTGCTCATCGGCGTCGCGCTTACGGAATAGAACCCCATCGGCGCGCCGTTCGTGACGATCCAGGTCGGCCCGAGAAACTTTCCTGAAGTGGTGTCGGGAGTGAGCGCGTCCGTCACGTTGCTCGCGCTAAAAATGTTGTATTGCTGCGCGGCCGGATACGGAAAGACGAACCGCGGCTGGCCGTTGGTCGTTTTGTCAGCCGTCATGACGGGTGGCGCGGGGTTCGCCTCCCCCGCATGAATGTTGAAGAAATTTCCGATGGAAAGAAAAACCGACACACAAAGCGCCTGACGGAATGCGATAAAAGGCTTCATACAATTTTAGTTTGTCTCATGTTCATGCACCGTTGACAACCAACTTTCCAGAGAAAGCACACTTTGAGGGGAACCGCCGCACACTGTGGCATATCCGCAAGTGTCAGGCCACTTTGTTTCTGAAACATTTGCCGGCGCGAAGGTTTGTAGGAGTTGTTTCCCCTTGCGCCGCCGACACCCACGCACAGACTCACCGCGTGAGCATCGAGGAAATCACGGCGAAGATTTGCGCATTCCGCGACGAGCGCGATTGGAAACAATTTCACGGACCCAAGGAAATGGCTGTTGGCATCATTGTTGAAGCCGGCGAACTTCTCGAACACTTCAATTGGAAATCGCCCGCACAATGCGATCAGGTCGCCAAAGAAAAGCTCGATGAGATCTCGGAGGAGATGGCCGATGTCGCGATTCTTCTTTTCGAAATGGCGGACAACCTGGGTGTGAATCTCTCGACGGCAATTCAAGGGAAACTCGCGAAGAACGCGTTGAACTATCCAATCGCGAAATCGCGCGGCTCAAACCGCAAATACAACGAACCGTGATGCCGGACGAAACTACACCGCCGCCCTCGACTGCGTCCGTGCATCGGCGGCGTCCGCGTTACGCCGGGAAAAACCCGCGCAAGTTCCACGAGAAATACAAGGAGTTGAATCCCGAACGCTACGGCGCGGACGTGGATAAAATTTTGCAGTCCGGCAAGACGCCAGCGGGAATGCACCGCTCGATCATGGTGGCCGAAATTCTCGAAGTGCTGGCGCCGAAGCCCGGCGACCTCGCGGTGGACTGCACACTCGGCTACGGCGGACACGCACGCGCCCTTCTCGAACGCATTCGGCCCGGCGGAAAGTTAATAGGCCTCGATGTCGATTCATTGGAATTGCCGCACACCGAGGAACGGCTGCGCGCTGCGGGCTTCGGGCCGGAATCCTTCATCGCACAGCGCAGCAACTTCGCCGGTCTACCTCAGGTGCTTGCGAAGGAACAACTCACTGGCGCGGACATCATTCTCGCCGACCTCGGCGTCTCGTCGATGCAACTCGACAATCCGGCGCGCGGCTTTACCTACAAGGAATGCGGACCGCTCGACATGCGGATGAATCCATCACGCGGCGTGCCGGCTTCGCAATTCCTCGTCCAGGTCGCGGAAGAAAAACTCGTTCGCCTGCTCGAGGATAATTCTGATGAGCCGCACGCGCCCGTCATCGCCAAGGCATTGAAGCAAAAGCCCATCGGTACCACCGAGGAACTTTGCGCCGTGATTCGCAAGACCCTTGCCGCCTTCTACTCCATCCTCCCGAAGGGCGAGATCGAAACATCCATCCGCCGCACGTTCCAGGCCTTGCGCATAGCGGTGAATGACGAATTCTCCGCGCTCGAAATGTTCCTGCGCAATCTCCCCGCGTGCCTGAAGCCCGGCGGACGCGTCGCGGTGCTCACATTCCATTCAGGCGAAGATCGACGCGTGAAGAAAGCCTTCCAAGCCGGGCGCCGCGAAGGAACCTATTCCACCATCGCGGAAGAACCGATGCGCGCTTCAGCGGAAGAGCTGCGCGCGAATCCACGCGCTTCTTCCGCCAAGTTACGTTGGGCCATTCACCGCTAAGGTTTGGACCAATCCTTGGCCGAGCGCCGCAGATACTCGGTGCGCTCGAAACCAAACCGTTCATAGAGCGTGTGCGCGTCGCGCGTGCGCAGGACTTGTGTGCTGGTCTGAAGCTCGGGATGGGTTAGGACGCATTCCATCATCCACTTGCCAAGCCCGCGCCCTTGATGCTCCGGCGCGATGATTACGTCGCAAATCCACGCGAAAGTCGCGTAGTCCGTCACGACGCGCGCGAAGCCGACTTGTTGGCCGCTGTGCAGCAAGGCGAAACAAATGGAGTGATTCATTGACTTCGCGATGATTTCGCGCGGACGAGACGAGGCCCAGTACGTCGCGTGCAACAACGAGCAAACGACATCGAAGTCGAGACGCATTTTATCGTCGGTGAGCATGTAGTCGTCACGCTGCCATTCGGTGTGCATAAAGAATTTTTAACCACGGATGGACACGGATGAACACGGATAAACTGGCAGCGCGAACTTTTTATCTCTTTCTGTATCCATCCCTGTCCATCCGTGGTTTCACCTTCTCCGCTCGTTGCTTCGCGAGCGCAAGCTTTTCGATGGCTTGCTCTTTCAAACTTTCAAAGTACTGCCCGCTCTCGTGCAGCCCGGCGGCGTACGCATAGCGAATCAATGGATCCAGCAACCACTCCTCTGTCGGCGTGAGTTTCGATTCGAGTTGTCCTTGGTGCAGACGCAGTCCAAGCCACTGTAAACTTGAAGGCACGTGGTCGTCGTGCTGATGCGCGGTGGCAAGAACGTTTCGCAGAATGGCATCGAACGATTCATCCGCAGAATAAGCCTTCACTGCGCGGCCAATCTCCACGACGTGGCGCGTGAGCGTCCGAATTTCTTCGGCGTGCGCGGCGGTGACAATTTCCTTCACCCGCAACGGGCGAAAGTTTCCGCGATCATCAATGGCTTGCAGTTGGCCAAGAAGATTCGAGATGAGATTGACCATCGCTTTGTCGAATTCCAATCGCGTGGCCGAACTGTTTTCTGCTAACTCGAACCAGCCGCCGCGCGCTCGAAGCAGTTCGCACGCACGCTCACGCACGCTCTGTTCGCCGCCCGCGAGCCGCGTGATGCCGGGCGGACCTGGCTCGTAGATGGCATCGGCGCCGGAGCCATCTCGCAACCCAGTCTGAATCGTCACACCCCGCAACAAACGACCGACGATGCGCGGCATCAAGTCCGGCCAAAGATCCGGCAAGCGGCCGAGCAATGTGGATTCTTCGAGCCGCTCAATGAACTGCTGCCGAAGACGTTGAAAATAAATCCCGTTCGAGCTGAGTACCAGGATGGGCAATTCAAACTGAGGCGTCAGTTCGTTGAGTTGATTCATGCGTTCGAGTAGTTGCACGGTGGCGTTCAGCACGTCCGGCAATTGGTCGGGGTTCGGACAGAGCAGCAGCAGTTCGGGCAATTCACTTCGCTCGAACGCGGTCAGGAAATCGCCGCGCAATAAATTCCCGGTCGGCATTCGGTGAAGTTGTTTGTCCGTCTTGATCAGCAACTCGCCTTTACCCTGCAACATCTCGGCGCTCTGCGAGCCGGTGCGTTCGAGGAAGAAAACCGTGCCATCGTTTGCGGTGAGCTTGCGCGTGAGTTGATAGAAGAGCGCCACGCCAAGCGCACCCGGGGGCAAAATTCCAATCGTGCCTGGGCGCACGCGAGGCATGTCAGCTTTCCTGCAACGACTTGATGATCTCGCACGCACGCGGGAATGGCGACACCTTCATCACGAGGCGCATCCGTTGCTCGGCAGGTTCTTCGCTGCCGTAAGCGTAGTCGATATTTACTCCGCCTTTCGCCAGCGCGTCGGCGAGTACGGCGAGTCTGCCCGGCGTGTCCGCGAGATCCACAACGAGCACTTCCGCTTCAATGGGATGAAAACCTTCCGTCGTGAGCAACGCTTTGCACGCCGCCGCGTCGCTCGTGATCATGCGAATGACGCCTTGCTCGATGTTGTCGAGAATGGAGAGGTCTTTGATGTTGATTCCGTTGGTGGCGAGCGCTTTGGAAATTGCCGCGAGACGGCCAGGTTGGTTTTCAATCGCGACAGTAATCTGCCGCTGAACTTTAAAGTTCACGTCACGCGCACTTACGAATGAGCGCGACCATTACACCTTGCACGACAAGCTCGCGCATCGGGATCAACTTCGGATAACGAGGATTCTCCGCGCGCAAACGAGTATGCCCTTTTTCAACGACGAGCGTTTTGAGCGTGCTCTCACCATCGATCAATGCGGCAACCACGTCACCAGCACGCGGGGCGCGTTCGGGTTCAATAACTGCCGTGTCGCCGTCCAGGATGCCTTTGCCGATCATGGAATCACCCCGCACTTCGAGTGCGAAGGCCCGTGTGGTCGGGCGCAGACCAAGGGTGCGCACATCCACCGAGACGCATCCTTTCGGCTCCTGCTCGCGTTCCTGCGCGAAGCCGGCGGGAATCGTGCCGTAAATGGGGATGTGCATCACGGGCTGCAACATCTTTTCCCACGGCGAGATCACACGGAGAGCTCGAGCCTTGCGGGCCGGGCCGGAGAGAATTCCTTTGCGCTGAAGCGCCGTGACGTGATCAGCCGCCGCTTTCGGACTGGCGAAACCAAAGTGATTGGCAATCTCGCGCAAAGTTGGGCTATGACCGTCGCGCACGCGCGTGAGTTCGATGAAACTCAAGACTTCCTGCTGCCGTTTTGTTAGTTCGAGCATACGCGCCGGGTGAATAGTGCCTCAGTTGTTACTAATTAAAAGTCGAAATTCAAAGGACAAATTATAGTCGGCTTGGAGTGTGTTTTGGTTTAACCGGAGCACGGCCGTATCGGAGACCGGTCGTAGCCCTGCGGAGAGCAGGCGTCGCGCGACCCGGATTTCTGTGAACAACTTGTCGAAAGTTTCTGCAAAAAAATTTTGAAGTCCCACCCGGCTTCTGTTGTCATATCCCCGCAAGCCGGAAGCTTGGCGTAAAATCGGTTCCTCACGACCAAGTAGTGGTTTCCAAAACACAGAAGAAGTGTGTAGTGATGTCGTGAGCGAATGAACGTTTTGTTTTTTATTGCCGCCGCCGCCCCGAAGAGCGAAGTCGAACTGACTTACGTGTGGAACCAGTCCACCACGGAAGCCAAGATCATCATTGCGTTCCTGCTCGTGTTCTCCATTTTCTCCTGGTCGGTCATGGTCGCGAAAGCCGTGCAGATGCGCCGCGCGAAAAAGTTGAACCGTCTTTTCGAAAAAGAATTTCGCACGCAGAAAAGCGCGCTCGATGTCTATGACCGCCGGGTGAACGTGGAGGATTGTCCGCTCTTCGTCGTCTATCAGGCGGGCTGCAAGGAAGCGGACGCGCGGCTCAAGACGACTGAAGGCGGGCGCAAGACATTGCTCTCGATCAAGGCGATGGAGCATATCAAGCGCACGCTTGAGAGTGCGGTGGCGTCGCAGTCGATCAAACTGGAATCGGGTTTGATTTCGCTGGCGCTGGCGGTGAGCGGCGCGCCCTTTCTCGGATTGCTCGGCACGGTTTGGGGCGTGATGAGCGCATTCAGTCTCGTGGCGCGGGCCGGCCGGGCGGACCTCGCGACGATGGCGCCGGGCGTGGCCGCGGCGCTAGTGACGACGGTGGCGGGCCTGCTCGTCGCGATTCCGTCGATGTTTGGCTACAACTATTTGGTGCACAATCTGCGCGTCCTGACGGTCGAACTGGACAATTTCGCGCAAGCTCTGATGTCGCAATTGGAGACGGAGTATTTGAAAGACGAATGAGGCGGTTTTCACAACGCAATTCGCTGGTGACGTTGAGTGAAATCAACATCACGCCGCTGCTCGACCTCGCGTTCGTGCTGTTGATCATTTTTGTAATTACAACGCCGTTGTTGGAGCAAGGGTTTGCCTTAAATCTGCCGCAGGGCGGAAAGCCTGATACAAAAATCGTGAAGGACAACATCCGCACGGTGGAGATCGACGCGCGCGGCAACTTCCTCCTCGAACGCAAGCGCATGGCGGTGGCGCAAATCGAACAGGAGTTGGTGAAAGCATATCGGAGCAATCCTGACTTGGTGGTGTTTGTTCGAGCGGACAAAGACGGCAAGATTGAGCCGTTCGCGGACATCATGAACCGCTGCATCAAGAATGGGATCACGAAATTTTCGTTCCGCTCGTCCCCGGAAAAATAAATGAGCCGCTTCGAAAAAAAATGCGTCATTGGATCAGCAACTCTGCACGGGTTCCTGATTCTGGTGTTCGTTTGCGGGTCGGCATTTCTCAGCTCACAACCACCCAAGGACATCGGGCCGGTAGTTACGTTCGAGAATGTGACGGTCACCGATGGGCAATCGCATGGCGGTGGGAATCCGAAGGTGCAACACGAATCGCCTCCACCTGCGCCGCAACCGGAACCGCCGAAAGCCGAGACGGTCAAATCGGAGCCAATCAAAGAGCCAACGAAGCAAGAACCCGCGAAGAGTGAGCCGGTGAAACTCAAGGAACCAGACGTGAAGCCGCTCGTGAAAACTCACGGTGACTTGCCGGTCAAGCCAACCAAAAAAGAGGACACGAAAGAAGCAAAGCCCAAGTCATTAATCAGTACCACCGTCGTGAAGCGTTCGAATGATGTTTTGATCGCGCAGCAACGGGCGGCAACAGAGCGCGCGGCGAAGGAAGCGGATCGCAAATATCGTGAAGAGGTGGCGCGCGCGAAAGCCGAGAAACAGAAACTTGCCGACGCAGTGAACGGCATTATCGACGGAACCGGCAAAGCTTTGAGCAAGAGTACCGTTGTCGGAACCGCTGGCCCGGGCGGCGAAGCGTTTGTGAATTACGGCAGCCTGGTTCGCGAAGTTTATGAACGCGCCTGGCGCATCTCACCCGATCTTACGGACGATGATTCGAGCACACTCGTAAAAGTAACAATCCGCCGCGACGGCTCCGTCGCTCACTCCGCTATTTCGCAAAAGTCGAGCAACGCGTCCCTCAATAAATCGGTGCAACGGGCGCTCGATTCCGTCAGCGACATCGGCAAACCGTTTCCCATCGGCGCAAAAGAAGCCGAGCGCACTTTCACCATCGAATTCAATTTGAAGACACGTAGAGGCATTGGATGAAGAAAACTTTCGTTCTGATTTCTGTTTTGTTGACTGTGTTCACCATGCTCGCCGCAGATGACCGCATCATCATCGAGCAATACGTTGATAGCTTAGGCTTCACCAAGCCCGTTCCTGTTTACGTCACCGGGTTCTCTGGTGAAGTGGATTCCACTCTCCGTTGTGATTTGTCTTTCATGGGATTTGAATTGGTGTCAGCAGACAAAGCGCGCTATACGATTCAGAAGAACAGTGCCGCTGGTGTGGGCGCCACGATTTCGCAGGTGCAATATAACAAGACCTTCACCGGCGGCTCCACGCGGCAGCAGACGCACGCGCTGGCTGATGACATTGCGCAGACGCTCACGCAGAAGCCCGGCATCGCGCAGACGCGCATCGCGTTCAAGGCGCGGCGCGAATCCTATGGCGTCGGCGAAATTTTTATTTCCGACTACGACGGCTTCAATTACCAGCCCGTGACGAAGGACGGCACGATCTGCGCCGCGCCGTGCTGGGCGGGACGCAGCACGCTGTTCTATATGTCACACAAGTTGTCGGGCAAACCGGACATTCTTTCGCACAACCTCAATACCGGCGCGCGCAAAGCAGTGGCGCGCTTTCCGGGAATGAATTCCAGTCCTGCGGTTTCGCCGGATGGCCGTCGCGTCGCGATGATTCTTAGCAAGTCCGGCAGTCCCGATCTTTGGGTGAGCGATCTCGACGGCGGCAGTTTGAAGCAGCTCACGACGACGAAAGAGGATGAGTCATCGCCCTGCTGGTCGCCGGACGGACGCACGATTTGTTTCGTTTCGCGCCAGAGCGGCAAGGCGCAGCTTTACACGGTGTCCGCAGAGGGCGGCGCGATGCAGCGCGTGCCGATCGCCGGCGTCAGCAATCCGAGCGAGCCGGATTGGTCGCCGGACGGCAAATACATCATTTTCACGGCCAACATGGGAGCATTTCAAATCTGTGTTGCGCCGATGGACGGTCCTCTCCGCGGCACGGCCACTACGCTGGTGGCCGGCGAAGATCCAGTGTGGGCACCCAACTCGCGCGCTGTGATGTTCGTAAAAAACGTAAACAATCGACACGTCCTGACATTGCTGGACGTGCCGAGCAAACAAACAAAGGAAATCGGGAAAATACCAGGAGACGTCTCCCAGCCGAGTTGGGCGAGATAGCTCCGCTTCTGAAACGCATCATGAAAACACAAACACTGTTAGCACTTGGATTGGGAACGCTCATCGCTTTCGCCGTCACTGGCTGCAAGAACCCGGGCGCACGCGTCACCAAACTTCCAGACATGGCCACGACCGGCAGCCTCGCTTCGACAACGCCAACGCCGGGTGAAGGCGTAGCATTGCCTGGCGGCGACAAGTCAGCGGCGAATGCCGTGGATGGCATCGACCTCAGCAAGACTGATTTGCCGAACGAAGACAAATTGCGCGACCGCGATTTTGATCGCACCACGTTCAAGAACCAGACGGTTTACTTCGAGTACGATCACGCCAACGTGAAAGCGGCTGAAGCGTCGAAAATCGATCAAGTCGCCGCAGAATTTAAAACCAAGGGCGCTGATTTTGACCTGCTTATCGAAGGCCATTGCGACGAGCGCGGCACGGAGGAATACAATCGCTCGCTCGGCGAACGCCGTGCCTTGGCCGTTCGTGAATTACTCATTCGATCGGGCGTCGATGCAGGCCATGTCTTCACGCGTAGCTTCGGTAAGGACCAGCCGGCGGCCACCGGCCACGACGAAGCGGCCCACAGCAAAAACCGCCGCGGTGAATTCGTCCTTGTGTTGCCGAAGAAGATCCTTACAACCCAGAACCAACAATGAAGTTAAATACGCTTTCGACCCTGCTCCTGACCGCGGTTCTCGCCGCCGGTGTTATCGGCTGCAAAAAGAAAATGGACCGCGTGACGCCGCTGCCCGGCTACGGTGGCAGCGCGAAAATCGGCGACGTGCAACCTGGCGGCCTGCCGCCCGGAGGAAATTTGCCACCCGGCGATGGTGTAAATGCCGATCCGAAGTTTGATGCAAACGCGCACCCGAACGGCATCGAGCAGACCGGCAAGCGTAGCATCGAAGGCCGGCCGCAGGATCGAGAGAAGTACCGTGCGCAGACGGTCTATTTCGAGTTCGACCGCGCGAACGTGAAAGCGAGCGAGGCATCGAAGGTGCAGGAAGTCGCCAACCGTTTTAAGAACGAAGATCCATCGACGGACTTGTTGATCGAAGGCCATTGCGACGAGCGCGGCACGGAGGAATACAACCGCGCCTTGGGTGAACGCCGTGCGCTCGCGTTGCGCGAACTGCTCGTGGCGTCCGGCATTTCCGCGGATCGCGTCCACACAGTCAGCTTCGGCAAAGACAAGCCGATGGAAACGGGCCACAACGAAAATGCTTACAGCAAGAATCGTCGCGGCGAATTTATCCTCGTGCTCCCGAAATAATTCCCAGCGAAAATAATTCCTGTTCTGACGGCGGCGGTCTTTGACCGCCGCTTTTCTTTTGGGATCCACGCGCAGAAACGGGTCCTACCTCGAAAGCTTTGGAAAAAAACGATGCGCTGCCTCGCACGTGGCGCGACCGAGTGCGTCGAGTGAACAACCTTTCACTTGCGCGCAGGTCTCGGCGATTTCTTTCACGTAGGCCGGTTCGCAACGTTTGCCGCGGTACGGGATCGGCGCGAGGAATGGACAATCCGTTTCCAGCATGAACTCACCCAGCGGCGTGGCTGCAACCGCGTCACGGACATTTTGTCCGTTCTTGAACGTGACGATGCCGGTGAAACTCACCATTGAACCCAGCGCGCGAATTCGTTCCAACGCGCCGAGGCCACTGGAGAAACAGTGAAACACGCCGCGCACTTTTCCCACGAAGGGCTGCATCAGCGCGATCGTGTCGTCGAGTGTTTCGCCGCGCTGATGAATGACGCAGTTCAATCCCAGCTCCGCCGCGACTTCGAGTTGTTGCTGAAAAAGCGCGGCCTGCTTGCGTTTGTAGTTTGCGTCGTCTTCCGCCGTGCCGCCTTTCGCGCTGGGCATTCGGTAATAATCCAGTCCCGTCTCGCCAATCGCGACGACCTTCGGGTGCAACGCCAGTTCGCGCAGTGTGACGCGCAAATCACTCGGAGCTTCGAGCGCATCCGATGGGTGCCAGCCGACGACCGCGAAAATTTCTTCATGCTGCTCGGCAAGAGCGATCGCTCGCCGGCTGCTGTCGAAATTCGTGCCGATGGAAATCATCTTCGTGATGCCGGCATTTCGCGCGCGCGCGATGACCTCCGCGAAGTCCAATTGGAAATCCGGATAATCCAGATGCGCGTGCGTGTCGTAGAAAGTCGCCATGCGGGCGCAGCGTGCCGCCGACAATTTGCTGGCGCAAGAAATGCCAGCGAGACGCCGGCGGCTGGTTGCTAAGGTGCGCTCACGCGCACGCGATAAAATTTCTGCGTGGCATTCGTGATGTCGGGAACGCTCACCGGTATATTGCTCGCCGGGAACGTGGGCCGATTCTCCGGCACGTTGAGAAATTGCCACCCGATCGGCGGCGTGAGGTTCGTCGCGCTCTCAACCCGATACGCGCGGTTCGCAGGCTGAGTGAAATCCACGGCCGCGGCCGCGTTCGTCGCGTGGATGGAGATCAGCAAAGGATCAATCGCATTGGTCCAACCGCCTGCGAGCTCGTTCGTAATCCACGCACTCACAAGTTGAATGGCCTGGGTGTCGAGAACGGATGACGCGAGCGGTGGCATCTGCATCGCGTCGCGAGTCGAGATGCGCGTGAGCAGCATCGAATGCGAAAGCGAGCCGGGTGCGATGACGCGCGCGTTGGAGTTGCCACCATTGTTGTTTAACACGCCGTCGATCAGTCCGGCATTCACCGTGAAGTTCGTGATGTTGGCGTTCCAATAGCCCAGTCCCGCGCCACCCGGTTGGTGACATTGCGAACAGTTTGCCGCGAGGTAAGAGCGCACGCGCCATTCGCGGCTTGCGGTTTCGTTGGTCGCCGCCGCGAGCGAGCGGAGGGAGTGGATGTCATTCACCACATTGCTGAAGTATCCCGCCGTACTCATCGCGGCGATCTGGTTTCCATTCGTGCCGAAGCTGCAGTTCATCTGCGCGGTGTTGAACCCAAGCGCAAATCCGCCGGTCGGCGTATGGCACACGAGACATTCACCGCGGCTCGGGTAATGCCACACTTGCGTGCGCATCGTGCCGCCATCATTGATGGTGAACACATCATTCGTGCCTTCGTCGGGAACAAGAGTCGCGTTGGTCAGGGAATTGCCCCAGCGATACGTAACTCCGTAAACGCTGTTGGCATTTTTCACGAGCAGGCGCGTTTCCAATCGTCGCGCCGACGATGGAACGCCGTTCGTCATTTCCAGATCGAAATGCTTCACCCACGTCATACCCGACGGGAACGACCACGGCGCGTCAGGAGCGAATCCAATTTTCGCCTGGGGCGACGCGAGGAACCAGCGGCTCTTCTTCGCGTTGTCGGACCAGAAGTGAACGTTGATGTCGTACGGCACCAAACCATTGTTCACGGTCAGCGGCTGCGTTTGGTTGGTGATGGAGGTCAGGTTCGTGAACGCTCCCGTGTCGGCGAGCGTTGGTGGTAATGGAATGCCCGTGTTGGTGCTGGTGTTATAGATGAGCCGATAAATTCCGCCTCCACTCACGTCCGAGATCAGGATGTCGCCATTCGAAGGATCGATTCCAAAAGCAGAAAGGCCGTTGCGCCCGGTGATGCGTTGAAACGGCGTCGCGTTCGTCCCGTCATATCGCAGCGTCCAGATGTTTCCGCTCACGTTGTCGCCAAAGACATACGTGCCGACGAGTTGCGACATTCTAGTGCCGCGATAAACCACTCCGCCAATCACAGCATTGCCCTGGGGAGTCCCGCTGCCATGCGAGTACTCGGCGATCGGAGCAATCAACGGCTCTCCCGGGGTCTTGGTGCGGCACGGCGTCACGCCATCGGCCTTATTCGCGACATGCAAGCCTTCACGATAAGACCAGCCGTAGTTTCCGCCTTTGGTGATGATGTCCACCTCCTCATATCTGTCCTGGCCTACGTCACCGAGGTAAATCACACCCGTGAGCGGATCGAACGAGAACCGATATGGATTACGGAAGCCGACCGCATAAAACTCGGTGCGCAGGCTGGCAGGATTCGTGATGATCAAATCGTCGTAGTTCGTGCGGCCAATGAAAGGATTGTCCGCCGGTATGCGATAATTGGGCGTGCTGCTCGTCGCATTTGTATTCGCGGGATGCCGGTTCGGCATCAAGCTTCCCGGCCGGGGCGGTGAATCTACATCGATGCGGCACAGCGCGGAAAAGAAGTTTGAGTTGATGAGCTGGCTGTTGTAATCGCCGTCGTACTGCACGCCACCATCACCGACCGTGAAGTAGAGATAACCATCCGGCCCGAAGTGAACATCCGAGCCGTTATGATTGCCGGCGGGATCTTTTTGATTGATGAGCACAAGTTCGGAATCAGGAAGACCTTGGTCGGGATTGCTCGCCGATGTTTGAAAGCGCGAGACGCGCTGGTGCAACCCGCTTCCGAGCGGGGAATTCGTCGTGACGGAAAAAAACAAAAAGAAAAATCGGTTCGTCGCGTAGCCGGGATGAAACGCCATCCCGAGCAGGCCGGATTCGCTGTTGGTGAAGAGTTGCCCTGGCGCGGTCATGAATGTCGTCCGTGTCGGATTCGCCAGGTTCGTGATCACAAAGATTTGTCCGACTTGGTTCAGCACGAACAGCCGGTTCGTTTCACCGGGTGGCGAGGCGAAGCAGAGGGGTCTTCCGAAGTTCAAACCGGGAAAGGCATTCACCGTGGTGTAACCAAACTGCGGCGGCTCAAGGGGCATCTGCAATGGCTGTGGAGTAAGCGTGGTGGTGGCGCTCAAAGCGCAGCCGAAAACAATGTCCGAACTGCCGGACGTGGTCTGGTGCACTTCGACGGCGAGCACGTTGTCGCCAACGACGAGGTTCGTCGCTACGACCGGACCGCTGAGAGTGAACACGTCGTTGCTCGCAGCCTCGTGCCCCGCAGCGAGCGTGCCGTAGGTCACGAGACTCGTCGCGTTCGTCATCCAAAGGCGCTGCACCTCCACGCCGTTCAAATAAAACACCGCGCCGTCATCCACGATATTCGAGAACGTCAGCACCACACCCACGGGATTCCCCGAGAAATTAAAATGCGTGCGGAAGTAGTAAGTGATTCGTCCCAGCGTCAGCACCGTGTTGGTGCGTGCGATGACAAATGGATTCATGGTGTCCTCCAGCGCCAGCACGCCGCGCCCGTTCGGCAGGGCAGAGTCGTTGAAGACGGGGGCGGTCCAGTTCGTGCCGTCATAGGAAACGGTTTGGTTGTAACGCCATGAATTCGTGAGACCGATGAGAACAGTTTCCGTCTGGGCGAAAACCGGTATGACCGCGATGCCAAACAAAGCCAGCCATGCCAGTGTGAACCTCCATGAAATCATGCGCATAATCTCCTCCCCCCACCTTTGATCGATTCGAGCGCGCAGAACAAACTCCATTCTCGCGATTAAAGCAAACGCGCAGCGCGTTCAGCGCGCCGCTGCCATGTCTGTGGCCCAACTCTTTCCCGGTACGCTCAATTTGTGCCCGTCGGAAAAATTCACGGTCAGTGGCTCGCTACGGAAATTGTAGGCGGCGTAAGCGCGCGTCCCGTCGTTTTGGAAGACCGAGTAAATCGGATAGTCGGCAATCACACTGCGCTGCGGTGAACCGAGCGTCTTCAAACTATAAATCCAATGCGCCACGTTTGCGCGCGTGTTGCCGTCCTCGATTTTTTGCTTCGGATCGGCGACTTCGAACAATCGCACGGCGTCGTTCGCGTCGGTGAGCGCGCGATACATCCAGAACACGTCCGGCCAGTTCCGAAACTGATCGCCACCCGATTCCTTGACCAGCGCGCCGTAATTCTTCTGCGCGTACTGCGGATACAAGCCGAGATAAAGCGAGCCGCCGTGCAGCGGCAGAAAATTGATCCCGTGAATCGACTGCGGGTCCGCGGAGAACCACGTCGCGTTCGCGCCTTTTCCGCCCCACACCATCGTCACAACGGAGGCGGGATAGTTGGTCGGGAAATTCCCGCCGTGAACATCAAACCAATATTCCTGAATCGCATTCATCTCGGTCGTGAAAAGATAAATACCCAGGTCGCGGAGTGTTTTGTCACCAGTGGCTTCGCCGAAAAGGATGATGCCTGTCCATGCATTCATGGCTTCGGATGATGACTCGTTGTTATTGCCGTCAGCGAACCGCGCGTGACCGCTGGCCCAGGAATGGCCTGCGTAAGGATCAAAGCAGCGCAGGAAGGGAAACATCGCGTCATTGTGATCGGGACTCGCGATGTCGCGGATGAGCAACTTCACCAGCGCACCAAAACGCGCATCGTTCGCCCACGCGGGATCATGTCGCGCCAATTCCGCGGCCGCCTTGATGAAGTAGCCGTAATGGAAATGATGATCGTTCAGTTCGGTGTCGCTGCCGTAACTCGCGGGATAACCAATCAACGTACCGAGGCTCTCGTCGTAGCAAAAAATATTTTTCTTCTTCGGCACGCCGTTCGTGTCTACGACGGTAAACCAGTTTTCGAGTGCGCGTTGAAGTTGCGCACGCAAATCATTGGCTCGCGTGTTAAGGCTGTGCGTTTCCGCAATGGGAATCGCCGTGGCCAGTTTGCCCATCTGCTTGCCTGACCAATACGTGTCGGCCACTGCGCTAATCGGCTTAGCGAAATCCGTCTGCAGCAATGTATCGATCTTCGCGCTGTCCACGCCGGCGGTCTTTGGCAATGCAGGAAGAACGCCGGGAAACGTCGCTGTCGTCGCAAATTGGTCTCCTGTGCCGATCTTCATCACCCCGCGCACGGAGTTGTAGCTCAGCGGCAGCAGCGTGCTCGTCATGTTACGCCACTGATGTGGGTAGAGCGCAAACAGTGTTCCGGTTTCCGTTCCCTCGCGCGGTGTGGTTGTGAACTTGAACCGCGTCGTCACCGCGGCGCGCTTCTCGTCGTAGCTCCACTCCACGCGCGTGTCCGTCACGTGCGCGTGAGCGTGGCGCTGAAAGAGCGCGAGCGTTTCCGGTTTGTTGTCCGGCAACACGGCGAGTGAGAAATAATTCTTCGCCCCCGCTTTACACACCAGCACGTTGTTGCTGATGCCCAGCCAGGCCGCACCGCCCGGTGCGAAGAGTCCGTAGTGTCGCCCGTTCACCGTGAGACCGAGCGTCGCGCTACGTTCATTGGCGGACCAAAAGGTCGGCGACTTCGCGAACTCCATTCGAGCCGAACCGCCTTCATACGTCGCGAACACAAAGGGCGAACCGTGGCCGTAGGAGAGGTACATTCGATTCGTGCCTTCGGAAAAATTCAGCGTCACAAACCAATCGCCCGCACTCTCGACGGTGAAGTTCGTGAACTTTGCCTGCGCTGAGTGGCCGAGGATCAAATCATTCGTCCCGCCCGGCATCCCGCCAAAGATCGCCGCCTTGTTCGCTGTGATGTTTGCGCCCGGATATGCGATGCGCAAACCACCGCTCTCCACTTTCACCGCGAGCGGATGTGGAAAGTGCGCGAAGGTGTTGCTGCTCCACAGCAAAGAACTCCACCAGTCGTTCGACGGAATTTTGCCGCGCAAGTTTTCGCCGCGATGATGAACGGCGGAGGGGCGCTTCGCACCGTCCGGCAAATGCGGCGCGTAACTTCCGGCGCCGACGCGAACTGCGTCGTCCGCTCCTTGAACGCCCATTACGGAAACGGCCAGCAAGACAGCGACGGCTATTTTGAGGGAGCAGCGAATTTTGTTTTCCACGCGGGATAGTCTTTCACGAGCAGCGTCTCTGGCCAATAGCCAAGCCATGAGTAACCGTTGCGCCGTTCATATTCGATTTCGGCGAGCGAATACTTCTTCACGCCATCGCGGCCGGAGAAGATCGGCTTGTTCGATTCAATTTCATAGAAGCGCGCCCACATCGGTCTGGCCGCGGCGTCTTTCACCACGACTTTGTCATGGCCCTTCGGCGTATTCTTGTCTTCGACCTGTTCGACTTTAATGCCGGGAATTTTTGCTGACTCGAACCACGCCACCGCCGCATCCACGGAACAAACGACTTCGGACGTTGGTTTTTCCAGACTCATCAGCAGATGAACGATGCCAACGGATTCCGAACCGCTCAGCGACGCGAGTTCAAACGCGCGTGCTGAAGCAGGGCTGAAATCCACTTCGTCATGCTGCGCGCACCACGCGGTCAGCTTGCCGTTCACTTTGATCTGACACCTGAGGATGCAATCAATTCCGTGGTCGAACGCTTGTTGCGCCGTGCCGCGCTGTTTGCTGTCCACGAATTGGTAGCGTTGGTCCGTAGCGACTTCGCGAAGAAAAATCATGAGCCGCACCATCGCATCATCATTGAACGTGATGTGACGATGATAGCTTTTGGGTGGCGGCGAATACTGCGGCCAGCCACCGTTTGTGTACTGCGCCTTGAGGATGTGATCCAAGCCACGCACAAACGCATTGGAATAATTTTGCCCAGCGCCAGCAGAAGACACTCCGAGGATGCGAGAGAGAAAGCGTAACTCATCCGTGGTCGCGCCGTTGTCGAAAGTGCCTTTGAGTTTTTCATGGTCGCCGGTGAATGGCACCGTCGTGTCCGTGTTCTTTGGCCAATCACCTTCGCTGGCCTGCCACGATAAAACGTTTTTCGCGATCTGCCGCGCTTCCTCGCCACGGAACCAGTCGTCTGGTTTATGCAGATAATCACGCGCTCCTGTTGTGGCCGAGCGAGCGGCAAAATTCACCATGACCAACGCCGATACCAACCACAGACGGTATCCGCGAAAGTATTTTAAGCGCATGGTTGTTTGGGCGAAGGTGAATTGCGATTGTTCGCCAACTGTTTCGCCAACCGAATCGCCGCGATCATGCTCGAAGGATTCGCGATTCCTTTGCCCGCGATGTCATAGGCCGTACCGTGATCGGGTGAAGTGCGGATAAACGGCAAGCCAAGTGTCCAGTTCACGCCGCGCTCGAAGCCAATCATCTTCAAAGGCACGAGGCCCTGATCGTGATACATCGCCACGACTGCGTCGTAGTCACCGCGGAAGACGTGATAGAACAGTGTGTCGGCGGCGAACGGGCCATGAACATCAAACCCAAGTTGCTTCATCGCCTCGACGGCCGGAGCGATGGTGGTGATTTCTTCATCGCCAATTTTCCCGCCTTCGCCCGCGTGAGGGTTCAAGCCACAGACCGCGACCTTGGCGCGAGACAAGCCAAGATCACGGCACGCTTGCGCCGCGAGTTCGATTGTGAACTCGATCTTTTCCTTCTTCAAACGCGCGGCGACTTCGCGAATTGGGACGTGAATCGTCGCCAACGCCACGCGCAGCCAGCGCTCGCGATCATCAGCACCGAGCAGCATCATCGCTGTGCGTTCAGTTCCGGCGATGCCGGAGAGCAATTCAGTTTGTCCGACGAACGACGTTTCGCCGGAACGAATGATCGCTTCCTTGTTCACGGGCGCAGTCACGAGTGCGTCCGTTTCGCGGCGCAAGCAAAGTTCCGCGCCATGTTTGAGCCAGGCAATAGCGGCACGCGCCGCTTCCACTCCGCCCGTCGAAAGTGATCGAGGCAAAGGTGGCCCTGGATTCAAAACCATCACGCGTGCTGACGAATGGGAGGAGTAGCCGTCGATCGTCAAATTGAGTTTCAAGAATTCCGTCAGCGTTCGGCTCAATGAGGCATCGCCAATCAGCACGTAACGTTCGTTATTGCGGGGCAATTCAGCCGCAATCGCTTTCAGTGCCACTTCCGGGCCGATACCCGTTGGATCTCCGAGAGCGATGGCGAGCATGGACTTGGTAGCGTCGTGGACGCGTGGCGAAGATCAGGTGTAGTAGCGCACGAATGATTTTTCGCGCAGCCGCTTCAGCCATTTGCGCTCCTGGCGAATGCTCTCCTCAATGCGCAACTGGCGTTCGATTTGATCGCGGACCTCGGTCAGCGGTTTCGCGCGTGCGGCACGGCGATCCTCAACGAGCATCAGCCAGCACGAATCCGGCAGATCGATGACGCCGCTGTGCTCGCCCGGCTTAAGCGCGAACGCGACATCGGAAAGTTCCTTGCGGTCGGCGTCACGCTCCACCCAGCCTCGCTCGCCGCCAGCAGCCTTGTAAGGGCCGTCGGAATGAATCTTCGCCATTTCTGCGAACGACGCGCCCTCGTTGATCTTGCGGAGAATTTCCTCGGCCAGTTGCTTCACGGCCCCACTGTCGCCGGGCGGCTTGTTCAGCACGATCATGCGCAACTTCACCTCTTCGCCGACGGTCCAGTTCGTCTGGTGTTGCTCGTAGTAATCGCGAATTTTTTGCGGCGAGATGAGTGTGTCGTGAGGTGTTTTCAATTGGCGCATCGCGACAATCAAAATTTCCTCGCGTTGCTGCTGGTGGAAAGTTTCCGAAGTGATGCCCATCTCGCGCAGTCCCTGCATCAGCGTGACACGGTCGCGATAGCGTTGTTTGATGCGATCCTGAATTCGATCTTCGATGATGCTCTCGGGATAATTGTAACCGGCCGTCTTGTATTCGTGGAGAATCAGTTGCCGCTCAATCAATTGCTCAGTGCCGTCTTCGCGCATCTTGCTGAGCCGCCGTTCCAGTTCGTCCGGGTCGCGCGCGAACGTGCGCCGCAGCACCTCCTCGGAGGAGCCGATGTATTCGTTCACTTCCTGGCGAGTGATAATCGCCTCGTTAACGATGGCAGCGATTCCATTCATTGCCCGCGGAACGGGTTGCTGGGCAAAAATTCTTCCGGCCAGAAACGTGATTAGCAATGCACAAAAGACTCTCATGGGCGACACGATAGTAGGCGGGAGGAAATTGAGGTCAAGCGCGTCGCGGCAAATGCGGGCCGCTCGGAACGGTGGTGGCTGGGTTTTGTTCGTGCCGGACTTCGGCGCGGATCCTACCCGCGGCGTGTTCACAACGAGTGACGCTCCGCGAATCCTGACTTCCACAGTGCAGCGGCTCCCGGAACCACGCTCCGTTCAATTCTCTTCCAGCGCCGTGCCGCCTTCCCTTCTCCTCAAGGACTTTCGTCAAGCATCCGATGAAACGCCCATATCCATGCATTGTGAAACGACGAATGCAGTCGAGGTGAACGGGGATTCCATCTCGCGCGGCCAACGCGCCACGCATGGGGTATCTCCCAATCGCACCGAGAAACTTTACCGCACACTGATCGAAAGCCTTCCCCAGCAGGTCTTTTTCAAGGACACGAATTCCGTTTTTGTTTCAGTGAATGCTGCCTTCGCTGCGGACTTCGGAAAGAAGCCCGAAGATTTCGACGGCAAATCCGATTTCGACCTGTTTCCCAAAGGACTGGCCGAAAAATATTTTGCCGACGATCAGCGCATCATGAAGTGCCGCTGCCCGGAAACATTCGAGGAAGCGAACGTGGTGCGAGGCAAGAAACGTTATGTCGAAGTGACCAAGGCGCCGGTCATCGACGACGAGGGCGAAGTGATCGGATTGCTGGGCATTTTCACGGACGTGACCGAGCGGCGCAATACGCAGGAGGAACTGAAGCGCAGCCAGGCGTTTCTAAATTCAGTGATCGAGAACCTGCCGATCACCGTGTTCATCAAGCGCGCATCCGACCTGAAATTTGTGCTGTGGAACAAAGCCGGCGAGAGGCTGACGGGACGTTCCGCAGCGGAATATCTCGGCAAGAGCGATTACGATTTTTTCCCGAAAGAGGAAGCCGACGCTTACACCGCGAGCGACACGGAAACGTTGCGCACTGGTCAAATGACCGAAACGCCGGATGAAATCATGAGCACGCCGCACAAAGGCGCGCGTATTCTGCACACGAAAAAAATCCCGATCCTGAACGACAAGGGTGACGCGGAATATCTACTGGGCATTTCGGAAGACGTCACGGAGCGCAAGGCCGCCGAGGAAAAACTCCAGACCTTCACCACTCAGCTCGAACACAATAACCGCGAGTTGCAGGACTTCGCTTACGTGGCGTCGCACGACTTGCAGGAACCGCTCCGCAAGGTGCGCGCGTTTGGCGACCGGCTGAACACGAAGTATGGCGCGACACTCGGCGAGAATGGCCGTGATTACCTGGCGCGAATGCTTAATGCCGCCCGGCGGATGCAGACACTGATCGAAGACCTGCTTTCGTTCTCGCGCGTGACGACCCGCGCTCAACCATTCGTGCCGGTGAACTTGAATCAAGTCGCGCGCGAGGTCGTGTCCGATCTCGAAGTGCGGATCGAACAAAGCAAAGGACGTGTCGAGTTGGGCGAATTGCCAGCGGTTGAAGCCGATGCAACACAGATGCGGCAGCTGCTGCAGAACCTTATTGGCAATGCGTTGAAGTTTCAGCGCAAGGACGAGCCGCCGGTTGTCAAAGTTTACGCGAAATTGATTTCCGGTACGGATACCGAGCGTCTTCGCCGCGGAGTTCCGCCTGCGTCGCAAAAGTTTCAATTGCTCATCGAAGACAACGGCATTGGCTTCGACGAGAAATACCTCGACCGCATCTTCACTGTCTTTCAACGGCTGCACGGACGCGGCGAGTATGAAGGCACGGGCGTCGGTCTCGCCATTTGCCGCAAGATTGCGCTGCGTCACGGCGGCGACATTACAGCGCGCAGCCAACCCGGCACCGGCGCCATTTTCATTGTCACCCTGCCTTTGCAACAACCGAAGCCCTCCTGACCTATGCAAGAAATCAAAAATCCCGGAAGTGTGATCACGATCCTTATCGCTGACGATGATCCGGACGATCGCGAATTGACGCGCGATGCGCTGCACGAATGCCGTCTCGCCAACGACGTGCATTTCGTGAAGGACGGCGAGGAGTTGATGGATTATCTCCATCGCCGTGGCGAATACACGATACTCGCGCACGCGCCGTTGCCAGGTTTGATCCTGCTCGATCTCAACATGCCGCGCAAAGACGGGCGCGAGGCGTTGAAGGAAATTAAAGCGAACCCGGACCTTCGCCGCGTGCCCATTGTGGTACTCACCACTTCCAAGGCGGAGGAAGATATTTTGCGCACCTACGATCTGGGCGTGAACTCGTATGTGACCAAGCCGGTGACGTTCGAGTCACTGGTCGAAACGATCAAAGTGCTCGGCAAATATTGGTTCGAAATCGTCGAGTTGCCGGCGGTCGCGTGATTTATGACCGATCAGCCGATTCGAGTTTTGCTGGTAGAGGATGATGAAGAAGATTTCATCATCGCACGCGACTTGTTCGGCGAGATTGCGAATACGACTTACGCCGTTGATTGGGTCGCAACGGCGGACGAAGCGCTGAAGCGATTCGATGCGCGCCGCCACGACGTTTACCTGATTGATTTTCGTCTCGGCCCAACGAACGGACTTCAGTTACTCCAAATCGCGCAAAAGATGCGCTTGTCTGCGCCGATCATCATTCTCACGGGCCAAGGTGAACCGGAAGTGGATCTCGCAGCGATGCGGGCGGGTGCCGCGGACTTTTTGATTAAGGGCGACATCAGCGCGCGTTCGCTCGAACGCTCGGTCCGTTACGCCATCGAGCGTAAACGCGCCGAATTAGAGATCGAGAAGCTTGCGTCTTTTCCGCGGCACAATCCGAATCCCGTCGTTGAATTTTCCGCAAGCGGCGCGATGACTTACAGCAACGAAGCTGCGGAGGCAATGGCGCGTTCCATCGGCGAAAATTCTCTCGCACCGCTGCTGCCACCCGACATCAAGCAAATCGTTTACGAGTCACTGCGCACGGGAAACACGCGGCAGTTCCAAACCTCACGCGGCGCTCGCAGCTTTGCCTGGTCGTTCGAGCCTATTCCAGAAAACCACGTCGTGCATGGCTACGCGACGGAAATCACCGAGCGATTGAATCTCGAAGCGCAACTCCGCCACTCGGTGAAAATGGAAGCCGTGGGCCAGCTCGCGGCGGGCGTGGCGCACGACTTCAACAACATCCTCACGGTGATTCAGGGACACGCGAACCTGTTGCTTAACGCGATGGAGGAACATCCCGAACACACCAAGCCGCTCACGCAGATTTGTCTGTCCGCGGAGAAGGCCGGCAGTTTGATCCGGCAGTTGCTCATGTTCAGCCGCAAGCAGATCATGCAATCGCGGCACCTCGATCTGAACGAAGTGATTCACAACATCACGCGCATGTTGCAGCGAATGATGGGCGAGGACATCGCGTTGGAAGTGATTGAGCATGTCGGCCTGCCAAGCGTTTACGCCGACACGGGAATGATCGAGCAGGTGTTGATGAACCTCGCGGTGAACGCGCGCGATGCCATGCCGCGCGGCGGCAAGTTTATCATCGCGACCAGCGTGAAGTCATTCGAGGACTCCGCGGTGGCCATGAATCCCGAAGCACGCGCCGGCGAGTTCGTTTGCCTGACTGTGTGCGATACCGGCTGTGGCATGGACCCGATCACCGCGAACCGAATTTTTGAACCGTTTTTCACGACCAAGGAAGTCGGCAAAGGAACGGGACTCGGACTCGCGACGGTTTACGGCATCGTGAAGCAACATCAGGGTTGGATCGAAGTGGAGAGCAGTCCGGGCGCAGGCACGACGTTTCAAATCTATTTTCCGAGCACGATCAAAGTGGCGCAGCCGCGGCTCTCGGCCACCAACAAAGAAGTGGTGACGGGCGGCAATGAAACCATTCTCGTAGTCGAAGATGAACCGCCGCTGCGCGACCTCGTGACAGACATTCTAACGCTCTACGGCTATCGCGTGATCGCAGCGAGTTCGGGGGTCGAAGCACTAAGCGCGTGGGAACAACACCGCGACGAAATCGATCTGTTGCTCACCGACATGGTGATGCCCGAAGGAGTTTCAGGACGTGAACTTGGCGAACGGCTGCTGAAACAAAAACCGACGCTGAAGATTGTTTATACCAGCGGTTACAGTCCCGGGCTGTCGGGAAAAGATTTCGCGCTGCTCGAAGGACATAATTTCCTACCCAAGCCGTATGCGCCGACTCGACTCGCGGAAGTAGTGCGCGAATGCCTCGATGGGAAGCGCGGGCAAATGGTTGTCAGTGGGGGTCAGTAATCAGTGAAGCGGCGAGGAATTCGGCGCCACTGGTGAGCGTTTCACTGATTACTGATTGCTTTCGCCGCCCACACTCACGACCGCAATTTTATTTTTCCTGGCCAGCGCTTCGACCAGGTCTTGATCCAGCAGCAGCGTCTTGCCCGCTTCGATGGCGAGGACCGATAGCCTCGCCGTGGCGCACGTCTCCACCGTTTGCTCGCCGATGCACGGAATGTCCCAGCGCATGTCGTGTTTTTCTTTCGCGACTTTCACCGCAATTGCGCCGCCATCTTTGCCCGAGAGTTCGCCGCCACGCAGCAGGCACTTGTCGGTGCCTTCGAATCCTTCGACCGCAAGCACTGCGCCATTTTTCACGACGACGGACTGGCCGATTTCCAATCGCGAAATTTCCTTGGCGATCCTGAATCCAAATGCGACATCGGCCCACTGTTCGTCGGAAAGCTTTGGCCCGAGGCGAAAGCCCGCTTGCGGCATGATGGGTTGCAGCCACGGCGTTGCATCGAGGAGTTCGATGCCGTCCTTCTTTAACTCATCTGCGAATGCGCCGAAGAGCGTGTGCGCGTTTTTCTCTTTCAGTTTCAATACCGCCATCGTCACGCGGAGATCGGGGCGCACATCGAAGAAACTTTTCGGCGCAATTTTCCCGACCATTACGCAATGCCGCACGCCGTGTTGATGAAACGCATCAATCAATTTGTTGAGCTGGCCAAGCTTCATCCAAACCATCGCGTCCACGAGCGGTTCCAGGTCGCGGTTGCTCTGGTCCTCGAAGCCGATAGCTACGAGCTTGCGCACGCCCATCGCACGCGCCTGGCGCGCGAGCACAAGCGGCAACGAGCGGTCGCCCGCGATGATGCCGAGAGTTTCGATTGGTCCGCTCATGGACGCGCGAAGTTAGCGAGGCAGCCCGCACGTGTCCAACTCGCGCATCGTGCGGCGGTCCTGATTCGCGGAGCGCGGGTCTGCGACCCGCAGCAGTTTGGCAGGCCGAGCATCTTCAAATGAATTGAGCGTCCAGATGTGGATAGGGCTGCGGCTCACAGAGCCGCGCTCCTTTCCCTTTGACTGCCGCCGTGTTTTGCCCTGCGATGGTGCGCATGAACTCATTGCTCACCTTCTCCGCCGTAGCGCTGTTCGCCAGCGCCGCGTTTGTTGTTGCCGCCGAATCCAAAGACACGCGCGTTTATGAAATGCGCATTTACCACGCCGCGCCCGGCAAACTCGACGACTTGAACAAACGCTTCCGCGAGCACACCGTGAAGTTGTTCGAGAAGCACGGCATGGAAAACATCGGCTACTGGACGCCCATCGATAACACCAACAATCTGCTGATCTACGTGCTGGCGTTTCCGAGCCGCGCGGCGCGCGACACCGCGTTCAAGGAATTCGGCGCGGACCCGGAATGGAAAGAGGCGGCGAAGGCTTCCGAGGCCAATGGCAAACTCGTGACCAGGGTCGAGTCGTATTTCATGCAGGCGACCGATTACTCGCCCGCCATCAAATCTTCGAAAGCAGAACCGCGCGTGTTCGAGCTTCGTGATTACACGGCGAGCGAAGGAAATTTGGGCGCGCTCGATTCGCGCTTTCGCGACCACACCCTCGCGCTGTTCAAGAAACACGGGATGCAGAACATTGCCTACTGGCACTTGATGCCGGACCAAAAAGGCGCCGACCGGCGGCTCATCTACATCATCGCGCACAAGAGTCCCGAAGCGGGCGCGGCCTCGTTCGATGCATTCCGTAAAGACCCCGATTGGGTCAAAGCGAAAGACGACTCCGAGAAAAAAGCCGGCGGCTCGCTGACCGAAGGCGGCATGGCTGGAGTGAAATCCACTTACATGAAGGCGACGGATTATTCGCCGATGAAATAGAAATGCTGCGATTGGATTCGGTGAAGAGCCATCTTCGCGATGTACAAACTTGCAGCATTACTGCTCACGTTGGTTCTGACGAGTGGTTGCGAGTGCTTTGGGTTGTACCACCTGCCAACGGTAACGTTGTCAACGTTCGTTCTGCGGAGCCGGTCGCGGCAGCCGTTGTTACCCGCATTTGTGCCGACGCACCGGCAAAAACTGAGACGGACGCTAAAGGCTATTTTAAGTTTCGAGGGAAGCGAACATTCCAAGTTCTTCCGTTCGGAGATGCGCTCACCGCGCCAGCATCATATCGCATCGAGACGGTTGGCTATCAGACTTTCGAGACAAATAGCTCCAGGCGTGGTTGGGCAAACCAGAGTGGTTTGAGACATGATTTAGGAGAGATACGATTGGCGCCTAAATGATTTGATCTGAAATCCGTGAGGGCCGAAGTGAAATCTCAATCCCAACTTACATCTGCTCCAGCACTTCGATGCCGAGCGCGTCGAGGCCTTGCTTGAGCACGCGCGCGGTCACGTCGCAGAGCGTGAGGCGCGTGGCGCGTTCGCTGGCTTCGGCCTTCAGCACGGGACAGGCTTCGTAGAAACGCGCGAAGTAACCGGCGAGATCGTAAAGATAATTGCAGAGAAAGTTCGGCCGGTATTCCTCCGCGACCGCTTCGAGCGTGAGACCGAAGTTGAGCAAATGTTTCGCAAGCGCGAGTTCTTCCGGCGCCTTCAGTTCGATGTTCGATGTTCGACGTTCGATGTTCGATGTTCCTTCTCCACTCTTGCGGAAAATGCTCCTCACCCGCGCGTAGGCGTAGAGCAGATACGGCGCGGTGTTGCCTTGCAGCGAAAGCATCTTGTCCCAACTGAACACGTAATCGCTCTGACGGTTCGGCAGCAAGTCTGCGTACTTCACCGCGCCGAGTCCGACCACGCGTGCGATTTCGCGCTGCGCTTCTCGCGGCAGCTCAGGATTTTTTTCCGTCACGACTTTCAACGCACGCTCCTCCGCTTCGTCGAGCAGGTCGGCCAGCTTCACCGTTTCTCCGCTGCGCGTTTTGAACGGCTTGCCGTCCTCGCCGAGAATCTTGCCGAAGCCAACGTGGACGAGACGAATGCGCTCAGCGTTCTCCGGCTGCCAGCGTGCAAAGGTGAGGAAGAGTTTGCGAAAGTGTCCTGCCTGCCGGTCATCCACCACATAAACGATTTCGTGCGGCGACCAGTTCTTCAGCCGGTAATCGATCGTGGCAAGATCGGTGGTCATGTAGTTGAAGCCACCATCACTCTTGCGCACGAGAGCCGGGTCAGCCGCCCACTCACCGTCGCGGTTGACGAGAAACGGATCCTGCTTGGGCGGCAGCAAACCGTCGCTGAACACACCGACTGCACCTTCGCTCTCGCGGGCAATACCGCGCGCGAGAAGATCGTTCACCACGTCGCTGAGCCACTGATTGTAGAAGCTCTCGCCAAGTGCATGATCGAACTTCACGCCCAGTCTGCTATAGATCGAATCAAACTGTTTGCGCGAAATAGAAAGTAAAACCTCCCAAATCTGAATGTTCGTCGATTTTCCGCGTTGGAGGTCAACTAGTTCCTCCCGAGCCCAAGTTTCAACAGAGTTTTTGTCATTTAAGAGTTCTTTAGAAATTTCGAAACCCTCCTGAAAATGACTTCTTAGTTCGTTGAGCGCCGAGGCGTCGCCCTCGCACGCAGAATTCACTAGCCTGTACCAACGCTCCAGTTCCGAAATCGGATCAGGCAGGTCATCAAAAAGGTCAGCACCTTTGGTCGCCGCAAAGATTTTCCAGCCAACTATCAACTTGCCGAACTGCGTACCCCAGTCGCCGATGTGGTTGTCGCTAATAACGCGGTGGCCGAGCAGCCGCAAGACGCGTTGAAGCGCGTCACCGATTCCAGTCGAGCGGATGTGGCCAACGTGCATCGGCTTGGCGACGTTCGGAGAACTGAAGTCGATGACGATGGTGCGTGGCTGCGCAGCCGTCGCGAAGAACAGGTGTTCGCCGCGCGCAGCGGACGCGAGCGCATCGCTGACAGCGGAGTTCTTCAACCGAAAATTCAAGAAGCCCGCGCCGGCAATTTCCACCTTCTCGCAGATGTCGCTCGCGTCGAGCTGCGCCAGCACGTCGGTCGCAAGCTGGCGGGGATTTATCTTTCGTTCCTTCGCCAGAGCCATGAGCGAGTTGCTCTGGTAATCACCAAACTTCGGATCGGGGCAGGGGCGCACGAACACGGAGGCGAGATTTGCGTCCGGTAAGATTTTCGCGACAGCTTCGCGCAGACGTTGTTCGATCAGCAGATGAATCATGGTGGAAGAAACCGAGACGCGAATTTCGCTAATTAACGCGAATCAGAATCAACAGGCATTCGCGCAATTCGCGTCACACCTTCGTCCCCTGCTGCGACTTGATTATTTGGTACATCGCCGCTGCGTCCGGGGCGTCTTCGAGCGCCTTACGAAATTCCTTTTTGTGCAGCAGTTTGGCGATTTCAGCGAGGGTGTGGAGGTGTTTTTGGAACTGGCCTTGGGGAACGAGGAAGAGCATCACGAGATTGACGGGCTGATTGTCGAGCGCGTCGAAGTTCACGCCCTTTTTTGAGCGTCCGAGCGCGCCCACGACCTCGTAAATCAAGTCCGTGCTCGCGTGAGGAATCCCGATGCCGAAGCCGATGCCGGTGCTCATCGAGGTCTCGCGTTTGCGCACGACCGCCGTGATCGGCTCGCGATGTTCCGGCTTGATCTTCCCCGTCGCCACGAGGTTTTCGATCAACTCGTCAATCGCTTCCCATCGAGTCGCGGCCCTGAGTTCAGGGATGATTTGGTCCGGGCTAAGAATGTCCGCCAGGTTCATAGAACGAAAATAAGCGAGCAGACTCTCGCCGCAACGATCCGGCCATTGCAAGTGGTAAGTAGGTTCGTGCGTTTGGCACCATGAGTTGGAAGGGGGATTGTTCGCTCGCCAAAAAAATTTGCGTTCCAGGATAATTCTTCCGGCGCGTCGCTGCCGGTTGAAGTAAATTCTCCCAACGAAAGGAGAGTCATGAGAACAACAATACTACTAATCGGCGCGACTGCGCTCGCACTCGTCGGCTGCTCGACATCGGACGATCGCCGCTACTCGCGCTCTCACCACGACCGCTATTACGTGGTCGAGGAACATCCTGATAACCGAGAAGTATTCGTGGACCGCGACGCCAACCGTACCTACGTGCGCGAATACGAAAGCCACCGCGGCTCGCGCGAGTTTCAAAATAACATGGAGCCCTACGTGCGCGGCAAACACGCCGAGTCGCTCGGCTGGAACACGGAGAATTATTATCTCCAACGCGGTTACTGATGTGTTCCGAAAGCGGACGACCTCGCGTTCGCGAGGCCATTCGCCCCAGCGCGAGCGCTTCCGCCTGGATCAGACCGTGCGCATTTGAACGGCATCCACGGTCGTGTCGCCGGCGGCGATCGAACTGATGATGACGATGGTGTTGCCCGACTTCAAAACGCCGCCTTGCGTGAGATTCGCGATGGCGGTGTCGATGGTCTTGTCAGGATTGGTGTAGTCGAAGTCGATAACCTGCGGGGTCAAACCCCAGTTCAGCGCCAAGGCGTTGGCTACGCCCCAGTTATCGCAGAACGCATAGATGGGTGAGAAGCGAGGCCGCATCCAGGCCGTGTGCCGCGCCATATTGCCGCGCAGCGTGAACACCAGCATCGCGTCCGCGCGCAACTCATCCGCCATCACCACCGCGCTTTTGGCGAGCTTCTGCCGCGGGCTGGTGAACTCCGCGCGGTCCTGGTAGTTGGCGCCGCCGCTGGCTTCGATGCGCTTGGAGATGCGATTGAACACTTCCAGACATTGCACGGGATATTTTCCGACGGTCGTCTCGCCGCTCAACATGATCGCGTCGGCTTGCTCAAACACGGCGTTCGCTACGTCGGTGATTTCGGCACGGGTCGGCATTGGATTTTCAATCATGCTCTCCAGCATGTGCGTGGCGACGATGACCGGCCGGCCCACGCGCAAACAGGTCTTCACGATCTTACGCTGGATGATCGGCAACTCTTCGTAAGGTACTTCGATGCCGAGGTCGCCACGCGCCACCATGATGCCGTCTGCTTCTTGAACTATCTCGTTCAGATTTTTCACCGCCTGCTGGTCTTCGATTTTGGCGATGATGAGCGGCTTGTGTTTTGAGCGTTCGCAGAACGCGCGCAATTGCTGAAGGTCTTTCGCCTCGCGTACAAAGCTCAGCGCGATGAAATCAATGCCGAGTTCCAGGCCGAGTTCCACATCCGCAAAATCCTTCGCGGTGAGCGCGGGCAAACTGACGCGCACGCCGGGGAGATTGATGTGTCGGCGGCTGCCGAGCTTGCCCTCGGTCAACACTTCACAGTCCACCTTGTTGCCGGACTTGGTGAGCACCTTCATCCGAATGGTTCCGTTGTCCACAAGCACGACGTCGCCGACCTTGATGTCGTTGATGAAATTCTCGTAGTTCACGTCCACTGAGTGCAGTTCCTCACTCTGGTGGCCGCGCACGGTGAGCGTGAACTTTTGTCCGGGCTTGAGGTCGAGCGCGGCCGGCAAATCGCCAGTGCGAATGGCTGGCCCTTGCGTGTCCATCATGATGCCGACGGACATTTTGCGCGCCTTCGCGGCCTCGCGAATCGTCGTCACCACGCGCCGCACCCAATCGTGCGAGGAATGCGACATGTTCAGCCGGGCGATATTCATGCCGCCGTCGATCATCTTGCCGATCATTTCGGCGGACTCGGTGGCTGGTCCCAGGGTCGCGATGATTTTCGTCTTACGCATCGAGCGAGACCGTAGGAGCGCGAGGCGAAAAAGGGAATGGGTTTATGCGCCCTGGAGTTGAAAACGATTCACGGTCTTAAGCGAAGGAAACAATGCTTGATTCAGCGTGGTTCGCCCGGCAGATTACGCCGCTTTGAAATATGGCTGACATTGCGAATAAATATCCCGACAACACGACGGGCAAATATTACGTCGATAACCAGTGCATCGACTGCGACCTTTGCCGCGAGACCGCGCCCGCGAACTTCAAGCGCAACGACGATGGCGGCTACTCTTTCGTTTACAACCAGCCGTCGAACGAGGATGAGGAAAAGCTTTGCAAAGAGGCGAAGGAAGGCTGCCCAGTCGAGGCCATCGGCGACAACGGCGCGTAGTCGGCGTGGTGAATTTTAGTGAACCCCGCGGGTGAACCGCGGGGTTTTGTTTTTCAACGGCAAGGCGCGAAGAGGCAAAGAAAAATAGCCATAAAGAATTCGTTTTTGCGCCTTTGCGCCTTGGCGTTAAATCATTTCGTCAATTTCCGCCGCAACATCTCCAACGCCTGCTGCGATGTGACATACTTGAACGTCTCGCGGTCGAAGCGATTAAGGAATTTCTGCACGATCGTTTCTGTTGGAGTCGCGAGACCAATGAATACAGTGCCGACAGATTTCTCAGTCGTGCCGCCATCGGGGCCGGCGATGCCTGTAACGGCGATCGCAAAACCGCTTCCGCTGATCCGTCGCGCGCCGTCGGCCATTTCACGTGCGGTTTCTTCGCTCACGGCTCCGTGTGCAACAAGAGTAGAGTCGTTCACGCCAAGCCATTTCCTTTTGGCTTCGTTCGCGTAGCTCACAGCACCGCCCCACAACACGGTGGAAGCACCGGGCACGTTTGTGATTCGATTCGCGATGTAGCCGCCAGTGCAGGATTCCGCGAGCGCGAGCGTTTGTTTCCGCTCGGTTAATAAACGAACGAGGGCGTTTTCGAGTTGGTCATCATCCACGCCAAAAATGTAGTCGCCGATCAGGCGGCGAGTGATGGACTCGGCTTCGGCAGCATTCTGGTGCGCACCGCAGCCGCGCGAAACAAAGCGCACATCGACTTCGCCAACGCGCGCGCAGTAGCCGAGTTCTAATCCGGCGTCCGTCAGGTGTTTCAGATGAGGCGCGATGATTTCCTCGACGCGCGATTCGCCGAGTCCGGTCGTCTTAAGCGTTCGGCAAACAAACTCCGTATCGTGTGGAAGTTTCTCCCGCAGCCACGGCACGATTTGGTCGGTGAACATGGGGCGAAGTTCGCGCGGCGGGCCAGGCAGCATCACCAGCCATGTCACGGCAGAACGGAATTTTCCCGCCGGCACTTCCATGACCAAACCGGGCGCGGTGCCGTGGGCGTTCATCAGCACGAGCGCGCCGCGCGGAACCATCGCTTGAATCTTGGTGCTCTCCGGCATGGGACGTTTGCGCGAGGTGAAAAAAGTTGTGATGCGCGCCAGCACTTCGTCATTGCAAATGAGTTCGGTGCCAAGCAGTTCGGCAATCAAGTCACGCGTGCGGTCGTCGCTCGTTGGGCCAAGCCCGCCGGTGGTGATGATCAAATCCGCGCGAGTCAGCGCTTCGCGAACCGCAGTTTGAATTTGCGTGCCTTCGTCCGAGACAGCGACTTGACGCATCACGACATAACCAAGATCCGAAAGCTGGCGGCAAAGCCATTGCTGATGCGTATTGAGCACGCGGCCCAACATCAGTTCGCTGCCGGTGTTGATGATTTCGATCTGCACGGCGGGAAGTCTGGCAAACCAGGCTGGTGATTTGAAAGCGAAAGGCCACGGAGCGTGGTGTTGCTTTGAACTACCCGTTATTCTAAATTTCGCTCATGAGCAGTTCGAGCATCCGCCGGCTTGTGGACGCCACGCCGTTCCGCCCGTTTGCCATTCATCTGGCTGATGGTCGCGCCATTCCGGTTCACCATCGCGAGTTCATCATGATCTCGCCCGCCGATCTCGACTTCGTGGTCTATCAGCCAGACGGAGCCATTGACGTGGTCGCGACCAATCTGGTCACCGGTCTGCAATTGAAGGCCAGCAAGCGCAAGCCTTCCTCGCAGAAGTAGTCTCCTTCAAATGCAACCCACTTCCGACGGCTCCCAAACCCGCGCCCAGTTCCGTCGCACTGACAAAACGCGCCACCGCCAGTTCGCCAGCGATAATTATTCCGGCATCTGCCCCGAGGCGTGGGCCGCGATGGCCGAGGCCAACGCTCACCACGAGCGCAGCTATGGCGACGACCAGTGGACTGAGCAGGCGGCGAATCTCATCCGCGAACTCTTCGAGACCGACTGCGAAGTGTTCTTCACCTTCAATGGCACGGCGGCCAACTCTCTCTCGCTCGCGTCGCTCTGCCAGTCGTATCACAGCATTCTCTGTTCGGAACTTGCGCATGTGGAGACGGACGAGTGCGGCGCGCCGGAGTTTTTCTCCAACGGCACCAAGGTGCTGCTCGTGCCCGCCACGAACGGCAAGCTCGACCCTGCCGGCGTCGAGCGCATGGTGAAGAAACGCACCGACATCCACTTCCCCAAGCCGCGCGCCGTGAGCCTCACGCAGGCGACCGAGGTCGGCACGATTTATACGCCGGATGAAATCAAAGCGGTCTGGGCCAAAGCGAAAAACTTCGGGCTGAAGATGCACATGGACGGCGCGCGCTTCGCCAATGCCGTGGCCTCGCTCGGCTGCGCGCCCAAGGAAATCACCTGGCAGGCGGGCGTGGACGTCCTCTGCTTCGGCGGCACCAAGAACGGCATGGCCGTGGGCGACGCCGTGGTCTTCTTCAACCGCGAACTCGCCGCCGAGTTCGACTACCGCTGCAAGCAGGCCGGGCAGCTCGCCTCCAAGATGCGTTTCCTCTCCGCGCCGTGGGTCGGGATGCTCCAGGACGGCGCGTGGCTTCGACATGCGAAGCACGCGAACACCATGGCCGCGCAGCTCGAAGCGGAACTGCAAAAAATCCCCGCCGCGAAACTCCTCTTCCCGCGCCAGGCCAACGGCGTGTTCGCCGAACTGCCGCGCGCGGCCATCGAGGGGCTGTGGGCCAAGGGGTGGATGTTCTACACGTTCATTGGCGCGGGCGGCTGCCGCTTCATGTGCTCGTGGGACACGACGCCGGAGGATGTCGCGGCGCTGGTGGGGGATTTGAAGCCGCTACTTTGAGTCAGCGAGCGGCGTGGTCGTAACTCAATCCCACCAAAGTCCAAGCTTCCTCGTCTTTATCAACTGCTTCTTGAGAAATGGAATTTCGGCCTCCTTATCGTCCATGATAAGATCCGGGCAAAACTCGACGGCATCTTCGATGAACGCATCCAAATCTTTTGGTAGTGCAGTGAAGTTGAGAGTGACTTTGTCGTAATCCACGTCGCTTAACGTGAAGGAGGAAACCTTCTGCCACTCCTTTAGACGGGCAATGATGTCCTCTGTGCTGATGTCGTAGTTGTCGCCGTTCGTTTCCGCTTCGGCTATGGCCGTAAACATTTTCTCACCTGTTATCATTTGTTTTTCGGTTTGCGTGGGAACATGCGGCGGCAAAGCTAACTTTGTCCGCGTTCGCTTCGCGATTTTTCTTAAGGCCTCATCTCTGAAAAATCGAAAGGATTCACTCGGGAGTTGGGACTGAATGAAATCAATAGACTGTTTATCACCAAATGCCGAGAACGCCCTCAAAGCGAGATCAGTGGAAACGTTTGGAAGAGCGAAGTAGGCGTAAAGAAAATCACGGATGAGTCTCGCATTGCTCTTCGATACACGGATCGGAGGAGAGGAGAAGAACGCAAGGGCACGTGTTATCTCGTAGGCGCGTTCCGCTTCCCTGGCGGGATTCTTGAGGATTTCCGCGCTCATACGTAAAAAGGTCCTGAGAGCCTCCGGTGAATGCAATTCGATCAACATCTCAACCACAATGCGGCGGTATTTCGGTTTTTCCCCCAACGCAAACAGCGATGCGCAGCCGCCCTCAACGAATTGGGATGCGACCGCCGCCCATAACCCAAACGGTTCAGTTATTCTGTTTCCAATAAGCTTTGGCCGATCACTCCATCCGTGCTCCCGACTCAAATTATCAAGCGTCTCAACGAGGCCCGGCACACAGTCCTTTGCCGCACGTGCGATATGCCGCCCTTCCAGTTCGTTGGCGTGCGCCAGACGGCGGAGAGTGGCCAAACTAGCGGTTTTACTCATAGCGCGTGAGAGCCGCCTAAGGTTTTCGACCGCAGTTCGCGGGTAAGCACGGGCGCGGCTGGTGCGGGCCGAGGCGCTCGGGGCTTCGTGTTCACGGGGCGCATTGCATCATTTCCTCCTCCGGCTGGCAAAGGCAAACGCCCCGCGGCCGCGCAGTGAGGCAGGTGGTTCCCCTCTCTTCCGCAGAGCGGAGGAGAGGGTTAGGGAGAGGAGGCGCTGGTCCGCTGAAGAAGCATCCGTCGACTCACGGTCCACACACCTCCTCTCCCCGGCCCTCTCCTCCATTTCATGGAGGAGAGGGAGTGGTGCCTGCCGTTTCACTGGTTGCTCCTGAAATTTTCGCCTGCTAACGTCCGCGCACTATGGCACTCGACGACATTTTGTTGGAAGCGGAAGAGAAGATGATCAAGACGGAGGAGGTTGTGCAGCACGAGTTCAGCGGCGTGCGCACGGGCAAGGCGTCGCCCGCACTCGTCGAAAACATTTTGGTGGAAGTTTACGGCGGCTCGCAGATGCGGATTCGCGAACTCGCGGGCATCACTACGCCAGAGTCGCGCATGTTGCTCATCCAGCCGTGGGACGTGAGCACGACGGGGCCGATTGAGAAGGCCATTCAGAAGTCCAACCTCGGAATCAATCCGGTGGTGCAGGGCAAATTGATCCGCATCGTCCTCCCAGAACTCAGCACGGAGCGCCGCCAGGAAATGGTGAAGGTCGCGCGCAAGATGTCGGAGGACGGGCGCGTCGCGATCCGCCACGTGCGTCGTGACGCGATGGAGCACATCAAGAAGGAATCGAAGAACGGCGGTGTTTCCGAAGAGGAAACCGAAACCGCCGAAGCCGAAGTACAGAAGCTGACCGATCAATACATCGGGAAGATCGACGCGCACCTCGCCGCGAAGGAAAAAGAAATCCTCACGGTGTAAGTCGAACGCCGGCGCAACCGGGCACACGCACCCTGATCGGAGCGCGGCATTTATGCCGCTTCAATATTCGAAAGGGTATGGCTTTCGGATAGTTCCGAGGTTTTCGACCCGAGAAAGTTGAAGCGGCATAAATGCCGCGCTCCTGCCGTCCAGCTTGGCGCGTGTGTGCTTGGCCGAAGCAACTCGCGAGAATATTTTTCAGACGTTGGCGGAGATACCGCTTGTGTTCGCCGCGAAAACGCCGACGGTGCGCCGATGAAAAACCCGAGTGACCGCGACACTTCTTTCCCCGACTCAACTCCCGAGGTGGTTTTCACGCGGGCCGATGCTGAAGCCGGCAATGCGGACGCGCAGTTCGGAATGGGGGTTTGCTGTTCAATCACGGGTGCGACGCCTGATTACACGCAGGCTGCCGAGTGGTATCGCAAAGCCGCGGAACAGAACCATCACCTCGCGCAATTCAATCTCGGCCAGATGTTCGCTCACGGCCACGGTATGGCCGTGGACGAGGCAGCGGCCGCGATGTGGATTCGCCGTGCTGCCGACGGTGGGGATGCCGGCGCGCAATTCGATCTCGGACGACGCTGCCAGCGCGACAGCCGGAAGACGGTGGAGGGCGCTGCCGCGGAATCACGCATTGAAGCTTACAAGTGGTATCGCCTTGCCGCAGCGCAAGGCTACGGATCTTCGCAGAGCTTGTGCGACTCGGTCACGATGTCGATGAGCAGCGAAGAAGTCGGTGAAGGTAATCAGCGCGCCGCAGCATTCGTCGTGAGTCGCACCTCATAGAAAATCCACCGCGTAACAAATCCGGTGGCAACCGGCGTCATCATGAGCATGAAAAGGTGCTTGCCGATTACGGCCCTGCTGTTCTGGTTCGTGAGCTTTGCCTGGGCGGAGAAAACCTATCAGGGCGTGGGCAGCCCATTCGCCGTCGAGACACTCAAACTCGAATGGCACGACGCGAAACGCGATCGCCATGTGCCAGCGAAAATTTATTTCCCGAAGAACGCCACCAGTCCATGCCCGGTGATTGTTTTCTCCCACGGACTCGGGGGCACGCGCGATGGCTACGAATATCTGGGCCAACATTGGGCCAGTCGCGGCTACGTGTCGGCGCATGTGCAACATCACGGCAGCGATGATGGCGCGTGGCGCGGCACCGCGCGTCCGCTGGAGTCGATGCGCGCCGCGACAATGAATCTCTCCAATGTCGTGGACCGTCCGATCGACATCAGCTTCGCGCTCGATCAACTCACGAAGATGAATGCGCAAGCCGGCGCGTGGCACGGGCGGCTCGACATGGAACGCGTCGGTGTCGCGGGACATTCCTTCGGCGCTTACACGACGATGGCGATTGCCGGACAAAAGTTCGGGCCTATCGGAAAAAGCTTCGCCGACCCACGAGTGAAAGCCGCAATCGCCATGAGCACGCCCACTCCGCGCCGTGGGCCGGATCGAAATTACGCTGCGATCAAAATTCCCATCCTGCACTTAACAGGCACGGCGGACGTTTCGCCCTTCAACGACGGCGGCGCCGAGAATCGCCGCGTGCCGTTTGATTCGATTCACGGTCCGCCGCAGTTCCTCATCACGTTCGATGGCGGCGACCACATGCTCTTTGCCGGCACATCTGGACCACGGCGCGACGCGAAACGCGATGCGGCCATGCACGATCTGATTCTGCAAAGCACGACTGCGTTTTGGGACGCTTACCTCCGCGACGACGCAACGGCGAAGAAATGGCTGGTCAACGGCGGCTGCAAAAGTGCGGTCGACAAAGCTGGAGTCTTTGAAATGAAGGACCTGAAGTGATTCGCGGTTCATTCCACAAGATAACCACGCGCCAATTTCGTGAACGTCACGACTTGTTCGCGTACCCAATTTTCGTCACGGCCCAATTGCGTTCGAAGAATCGCCGCAACTTGTGGCGCCATTTCGATTGCGGCACGCGCATCGAGGAACAGCGCACGCGTGCGCCGGGCCAGCACGTCTTCGACTGTCCGCGCCATTTCGTTTCGCACAGCGTGAATCACATCTGCGATGCGATACGGGAAGAGCCGATGCAACGACGCGTTCGAAGTTGGATTCTTGTTCGTCAACTCGCGGAGTAATTCAATGTCAGCGCTGTGGAGCAGCATGTCTGCGGTTCGTGACGGACGCGCTTCGAGTTCACCGAACTTCGCCGCATGATCGATGGCGTCTTCACCCATCTTCCGATACGTCGTCCATTTTCCGCCAGTGAGCGTGACGAGGCCAGAACGCGAAACCATAATCGTGTGATCACGAGAAAGTTTTGCGGTACTTCGCGCGCCGCCCGTGACCAGCGGACGCAGGCCTACGAATGCGCTGCGGATGTCGCCCACGGTCGGTGCTCGTACGAGATAACGGCTGGCGTTCTCAATCAGAAACTCGATCTCGTTAGCGAGCGGGCACGGTTCGAGTGAAAGATCGGTCGTCGCCGAATCCGTGGTGCCGATGACGACGTGCTCATGCCACGGAATCGCGAAGAGCACTCGGCCGTCGGTGGTTTTGGGGACCATCAGTGCGCTGTCGCCCGGCAAAAACGATCGATCCACTACGATGTGCGCGCCGCGGCTAGCGGTGACGAGCGGCGCCGAGTCCGCATCATCGAGATGGCGAACGGTGTCAGTGAAAACTCCTGTGGCGTTGATGACCACGCGAGCGCGCACTTCAAACTCTTTGCCGCCTTCGATATCCTGCGCCACGACGCCGTTGATGCAGTCGTTGTTTTTCAACAGCCGCGTCACGCGCGCGTAATTCAACGGTACGCCGCCAAGATCAGAAAGGGTTTGCGCAAGACAGATGGCAAGGCGTGCGTCGTCGAACTGGCCATCGAAATAGCGCACGCCGCCGTGCAATTTCTCGGGCGCGGCAGTTGGCAAATGTTGCAGCGTTTCCTCGCGTGAGATGATTTGCGAATGACCAAGGCTCCACCCGCCCGACAAACGATCGTAAAGCTTTAACCCGACGCCGTAATAAATTTTCTCCCACGCCTGGTGCGCCGGCACGATGAATGGAAGCGCGTGAACGAGGTGCGGCGCGTTGCGCAGCAAGCGTCCGCGTTCGCGCAACGATTCGAGCACGAGCGAAAGATTGCCCTGTTTCAAGTAGCGGACGCCGCCATGAATCAGTTTGGTGCTGCGACTCGAAGTGCCTTTCGCGAAATCATGTTGCTCCAGCAACAGCGTACGATAGCCACGAGCCGCGGCATCGACCGCCGCGCCCAGGCCGGACGCACCGCCGCCGATGACGAGGACGTCCCAATGAGTAGAGTGGTCAGCAATGGCGCGGAGTGATTGCTCGCGGTTCATGGCGCAGTTTGCGAAAACACTAAACACCAAAAATCAAACACCAGACAAATTCCAAACTTCAAACATCAAAAAGAGGCTTCAGCCGACGACCGTGTTTGGAATTTGGCGCTTGGTGTTTATCTGATGTTTGATGTTTGAGATTTGATGTTTAAGAAATCCACTTCTTCGCGCGGCCCAGCGCCTTGTCCCAATTCGCCGTCAGTTTTTTCCGCGAGGCGGTTTTCATCGCGGGCATGAAGCGCCGATCGGTTTGCCATTGCGCCGCGATTTCCGAACTGTCCTTCCAGAAGCCGACGCCGAGTCCCGCGAGATATGCCGCGCCGAGCGCGGTCGTTTCGGAAACCCGCGGGCGCACCACCGGCACGCCAAGTAGATCGGCTTGGAATTGCATGAGCAGATTGTTCGCGCACGCGCCGCCATCCACACGCAATTCCTTGAGACGAATCTTTGAATCGCTCTGCATCGCGCGAAGAACGTCGGCGACTTGATAGCCGATGCCTTCGAGCGCGGCACGTGCGATGTGCGCTCGTGTGGAGCCACGGGTAAGCCCGACAATTGTGCCGCGCGCGTATTGGTCCCAGTGCGGCGCGCCGAGTCCGGCGAAAGCAGGCACGACATAAACGCCGCCGTTGTCAGAAACTTGCGACGCAAGCGCTTCGACTTCACTGGACGAAGAAATAATTCCCAGGCCATCGCGAAGCCATTGCACGACCGCACCGGCGATGAAGATGCTGCCTTCGAGGGCATACTCCGTGCGATTGCCAATGCGCCACGCGACCGTGGTGAGCAAATTGTTTCGCGACGCGATTGGCTTCGTCCCGGTGTGCATGAGCATGAAGCAACCGGTGCCGTAAGTGTTCTTTACCATGCCAGGCTTGGTGCAGACCTGGCCGAAGAGCGCGGCTTGTTGATCGCCCGCGATGCCGGCGATGGGAATCGTTGCGCCGAGCAGACTGCTCTCGCCGTAAACTTCGCTCGACGAACGCACCTCCGGCAGCACCGAGCGCGGCACGCCGAAGATTTTCAACAGTTCATCATCCCAATCCCCAGTGTGGATGTTGAAGAGCATCGTGCGCGAGGCGTTGCTGGGATCGGTCACGTGATGCCGTCCGCCGGTGAGGTTCCACACGAGCCATGAATCGACGGTGCCGAACGCGAGTTCGCCCGCGCGCGCTTTAGCCTTCGCGCCGGGCACGTTGTTCAGAATCCATTGCAACTTCGTCGCGGAAAAATACGCATCGACCACGAGGCCGGTCTTGCGGCGAATCAGTTTTGCCAAACCCCGTGCCCGCAACTTATCGCACGCGCGCGCGGTGCGGCGATCCTGCCACACGATGGCGTTGCAAATCGGTTGGCCCGTGGCGCGGTCCCAGACCACGGTCGTCTCGCGCTGGTTGGTGATGCCAATGGCGGCGACGTCGTTCGCTGTGAGCCGCACTTTGTTGAGCGCCTGCGCGGCGACGTTGGATTGCGTGGCCCAGATTTCCTGCGCGTCGTGTTCCACCCAGCCCGGCTCCGGGAAAATCTGTCGGAACTCCTGTTGTGCGACGGAGACAATCGCGCCGCTGTGATCGAAAACAATGGCGCGTGAACTGGTCGTGCCCTGGTCGAGTGCGAGGATGTGTTTCATGCGAAAGTTGAGAGTTAATAGTTGAGAGTTGAGAGCGGGAAGTCGCGTGTCCCTCAACACTCAACTTTCAACTCTCAATGGCTTCTACACCGGCCAGCAGAATTTGTAAAACAACGCGCCGGCCACGCCGCCGATGATCGGCCCAATGACGGGAACCCATGAGTAGCCCCAATCTGAATCGATCTTGCCGGGAATCGGCAGCAGCGCGTGTGCGATGCGAGGACCCAGATCACGCGCCGGATTAATGGCGTAACCTGTTGGGCCGCCGAGTGAGAGGCCGATGGACCAGACGAGAAAGCCCACCAACATAGGACCGAAGCCCGCCTTCAATCCCGCGGCCTCGACGAGATTGCGCGTCGAGGGAATCGCAAGAATGCCGAGCATGAGGACAAAGGTGCCGATGATTTCTGTGATGAGATTCGCTCCTGGATTTCGCACGGCTGGTGCGGTGCAAAATACGCCGCGCACCGCCGCCTTGTCCTCGGTGATTCCCCAGTGCGGAAGATACGTAAGCCACACCAGCACCGCACCGATGAATGCGCCGATCATTTGCGCCGCGACGTAGCCCGTTACGTTTGCCCATGGAAACGCGCCGATGGCTGCGAGTCCGATCGTAACAGCGGGATTCAAGTGTGCCCCGCTGATCGCGCCGACCGCGTAAGCTGCGCCCATCACGGCGAAGCCCCAGCCCGCCGTGATGACGATCCACCCGCTGCCGTTGCCTTTGGAGTTTTTGAGCAGGACGTTTGCGACCACGCCGTCGCCCAGGAGGACGAGCAGCGCGGTCCCTACAATTTCAGCCGTAAATGGACTCATGTTATGTGCGCGTTTTGTTTGGGACGCGCGACGTTAGCCATCCGGGTTGCGCTCGTCCAACGCAAAGGAAAGGCGTGGTGAGGAGATTGCCGAGCTACCGTTGCGCGTCGGCGCTGAGCTGGTTGGTTTTCCCGGAAAGTTCGACGAACCCGGCGTGAATCTTCGGCCCAACATCGGGACCCACTGAATTGATCTCGCCGTAGGGCGCCTTCTTCGCGTCGTAGGTGAACGGCGCTTTTCGGTCGAACTGGCTCCTGGGAATGATGTAGCCAATCTCGTCGTTCGCGAGGCCAAAGATGAATTTGACCTTGCCCGGCATCAACTCGCGGATGGGCGGCAACTCCACCACTTCATTGGTTGGATAATCCGCGCCGTATGGCATCTCTACTCCGCCATTCACGATCTCCGGATAAATCTCCCCGGGAATGCAAGCGATGCTCGCGTCACCAATGCTTACGAGCGCGACTTCGCTGCGAATTTTTTTCCATTGCACGTGGCCGCGGTCGATCAATCCAACCACCGGCGCCGTGAGAAAGCCTCGATTGTCGAGCGGCAGTTCAATGGTCCGAGCACGAATTGAAATCGGCACATGGTCGCGAGCCGGTGCGTTCGTCGCTTCAAGTTTCGGAAAGATTTGCGCCGCGAGCGCGCGTCCGAGGGCGCGAGCTTTCTTGTGCGATGGCTCTTTGAAGTCGCTCTCCAGAAATGGATCGCGCACCGACACTTCGGGGGTCGTGCTCATGAGTCCGCCGATGGCGCCATTGACGTAGAGGTGAATGCCGCCGAGGCCTTGCCGCAGCATCAAGTCACCTTCGTAAACTCCATTCTCCAGCGTGTCGCGCAGATAACCGGGAAAGTCCGACGTGATTTCCGTGTTCTTCGACCACACGGTTTCAGGATGGTCCGCCCAGCCTATGATGGAACCTATCGTCGCGCCATTATTCGTCGGACTCGTGAAGTGCATTACACGAATGTGTGAATCAAAAACCATCGGTTCGCGCGTGTCGGCGACGAGGCCATCGGGCTTCAGTGGGATTTCCTGGAACGACACGCGGGCGGGTTGCAGCGCGGCCACAGCGTCATCGAGCACCTGCGCCGCGGCGGCAATCACCTGCGCGCGATAAGCTTCATTCACACCGGTGTGCGCGTAGTCGGGACCCCACAGGCCCATCAGGTCGGGCGTGGAGTGACTGTGCGTTGAGCAAATGATCGTGTAATCGAGTTTGGAATGCGGATCGATCTTTCGCCGCGCGGAAATCACGTCGTCATGGAAAAAGCCGATGGCATCGAGCGCCACGACCCCGAGCCGCGTATGGCCATCATCGATGACGCAGGCGATGGCCCATAGGTCGTCATGAATCGCCGTGGCCGCGCGATGCTGGCTGAAACCCGCGAGCCAGATCGGATGGTTCGTGTTCGAGAGATCGGGATTGATCTTGATGCGCGCGAAACCGACGCGCAATTCCTCCGGCGTCTGTGCGCGCCCGTCAATGTTCACCGCCACTTTGTAACCCGGATTCCGATCGTGAAAGGCGTAGAAACAACGCAGCACCACCGCGCCTACGAGCACGAGCAACAAGAAGCCGAGCACGCGCAAAGTGCGTCGAACAATACGGAGCCACAACGGGCGGCGGCGCGGCGCGACAGTCATAATATGAGTGCGTTTTCCATCTCGGCAGCCTAGCTAAGCATGGCCACCGTGTCTTTGGCGAGAATTCTTGAAGTGCGGCCTGTTCGCGCGGGCGCATCCGGGAAGGTACGAACCACCCTGTCTTACAACTCTAACTGCTCGACAACTTACTTTGACTGCGGAACTTCAGTTCCGCCCGTCTTAGGCGGGAGGATAGAAAATGGCGTTCAGCGTGGCCGTCAGTTCCGCCTGGCAGCGCGCCACGTCCGCTTCCGGCCGCGCGGCAAATTGCGCGCGATGCACGCCGACTGACGGCGAACTTCGTGCCACATGCAGCGTCAGGTTGGCCTTAATCAAAGCATCGATCTTCGCAGTAAGCGCGTTCATCGGTGAATCTTCCGTGTTCATACGAAATACAACGGCGTAAACGTAGAATAATTGAAGCCAACTCCCTGCGGTGGTGGACTCACCCTCAACCCCCTCACCACGCCACAGACTATCCCTCCTCCAGCCGCCATTTGCGCTTTCGTCGAACCTGGGTTCACTTGGTGCCGGGGAGAAAATGGCCGCAAAGAAACACAAGCAAAAGTCCGGCACCGTCCGGCTCATTGGAGCATTCAAATTGCTAAAGGGATTGCTGCTCCTCGCCGCGGGGTTTGGCGCGCTCAAGTTTCTACACCGTGACCTCGCGCAGACCGTGCAGGACTGGCTGCAACATTGGCAGATCGATCCCGGCAACCATTATTTCATGGCGCTCACCGGCAAGCTTGCGAATGTTGATAGCCACAAGGTCGCTCTCATGAGCGCCGCCACTCTCTTCTACGCGGCCCTCTTCCTCATCGAAGGCGTGGGACTTTTAATGCTCAAACGCTGGGCGGAAATCTTCACCGTCATTATCACCGGCTCCTTCATCCCGCTGGAGATATATCATCTTATAAAACATTTCAGCGCCATGAAGATTGTGGTCATCATCGTGAACGCCGCCATTGTGGCCTATCTTATCTGGCGTTTGAAAAAAGAACCGAAGTCTCACTGACTGCTGGCGTATGGCAGAATGCTACTACGGGCTGATCATGCGAAAGAATGTCGTGGGGAGGGTGGGCGTGAAAATGGATCGGTTCGATTCCGTGAGGCTTACATCAGACCACGCGTTTGTGAAATTTAGATTCGTGTTGGATTGCAGCCGGAACCCGCCATAGCCCGCCGGCCAAAACAGCCACATCGCGTCGCCGTTATGAACGAGATGCAGGGCGGGATATGCATTGGTTGGCGCGTTGGTCGCCACGAGGACAATGTTCGTGCTGGTGATGATCGGTTCCAACCGTATGCCCTTCGCAATGTCTAATCCGTTGAAGACCATGCTGCCGCTCAGCGAGCCAAACTTCATGATTTCAAATCGGTCTCCCGGAGCAGGAACAAATCCGTTGATCGAGCACACGTTCACTGCGGCCGCGAGTTTCGCATTCCCGGTAACAGAGACTTGATCGAAATTCGTGCCAGCAATCGTGCCGCCAATCTCGACATTGTAGGCACCAGCGATGCCTTGAATGTAATCTCCCACAATCTCGATATGGCCAGCCGACAAGCCCGGACTGAGTTGCCCTGACATGCTGACAGTCCCTGTTACTGAACCGGAACCGCCAAGCAGACCACCTCCGATCTTCAGGTTTCCAGTGATGTTCCCGCCTTTGAGCAAAGTCGAGCCCGCCCTCTGGACCAAGGGAGATGCGAAGGTCAAAGTGCCACTTTGCACTTCCACTGTGCCGGTATTAGTGAACGCCGCTGAGATGGAAGTTACATTCGTCCCGCCGATCTTACGAAAGATTCCGGTGTTGTTAAATATTCCAGCCATGGATGAATCATTTTGCGCTTCAAACACCGCACCAGCCAGATTGTTGAACTCGCCTTGAAAAATACCGGGAGGCCCGCCAAAAATAAGAGGGGTAACGCCTGTCCAGGTCGTCTTGCCTGCGTTGTTGAGTGTGCGCGTAGAACGCATGGTGGCTCCACTCGAACTGATCGCAATGCCTCCATTGGCATTGAAAGGCGTCCCCCTCACCCCACTCATCCCACTCATCCCACCGCCAGCTGCCCCGCCCGTCCACGTCATCAGGCCGTTCACGATCCAGGTGCATCCGATTACCCCGGATGCCAATCCTTGTCCCGTTAATGTCAAATTGGACAATGTCAGCGTCACGCCGGTATTCACATTGACAAGCGGACTGCCGCTGGGCGCGCTAACGACCAGACTGGCCGCCGTTGCATCGAAAAACACAGAGACGGTGTAGGTGCCCGCTTCGGTAATGAATGCATCGTCATTCGGGCCGGGAACCTGGTTCGGACTCCAACCAAAGGTGTCGCTCCAGTTGCCGCCAAGTACGTTTGTCCAGTGAATGCTCGCACCGCGGGCACCCCCGAGGTTTAAGACAAAGGACACGACCAGGATGAAAAGAACTTTTGCGACGCGCATAGAGCCTCACTATTTATCCCACTGTTCGGCGACCACTTGATAGAACGAGGCTGAGGATCTGGTACACGCGCCGCGCCGGACCGTCAATGTGCCAATTTCAACAAATCTTGCGCATCATCGCCGCGTGACTCAAATCTCGAAATGCAGTGGCCCGTCGCCGTTGGTTGGAGGGAGGGAAGTGTAGGAAAGGTTGGGAGAACTCGGGACACGCGCGGAGGGGACGTGTGGCGTATCAGGCGGATGTTTGTGCGGCAGCCTTGACTCCACGAGCCTCACATACGCCAGAAACTGCTTCACCACCTCTGGAATCTCCGGCAATGGGCCGCGCCGGCCATGGTGCGCTGGCCATTGCAGGCCACGCTGTTTCGTCATGCTGCGGATGGTTTTCTCGGTCGGTCCCAACATCTGCGCGACTTCCTTTTGGGAAAATCCCCCTCCCATCAGCACGATGACCAACGCCTGACGCCAGGTGAAATCTGTTAGCTCTGGAACGGTTTCCATATTGGAAATGTTTTTCTGAAATGCGTTAACCGGAGTCGCGACGAGAAAAGCAAAAACTGAACATTCGCGCAACGGAAATTTGCAGCAAATCAATCTTGTCGAAATCGAATTCTTCCTGTTCTCATTCCCGCGCTTCAAACGCATGTCCAACCAATTTCAATTCGACGTCTTCCTCCGTCATAGGACGACGGACAAAACCATCGTGCGCGAGCCCGCGGAGCGGCTGCGCAAGGATGGGACAATCTCATGAGTGCGAAGCGTTTTAGAATCGCCTTCTCTTTCGCGGGAGAAAAGAGGGACTTCGTCAAAAAGGTCGCCGACATTCTTGTGCAGCGGTTCGGCGAGGCAGCCATCCTCTACGATAAGAATTTCGAGGCGTCATTCGCCCGGGCGGGTCTCGCCTTCTCGTTGCCGGAGCTTTACCACAAAGAGACGGATCTCATCGTCGCGGTGTTCTGCCCGGATTACGAAAAGAAGGAATGGTGTGGCCTAGAGTGGAGCGCCATCTACGGCCTCATCAAGCAGGGGCATGTAGATCAAGTCATGCTCACCCGCTTTGACCGTGTGGATGGAAAGGGACTCTATGGTTTGGCCGGGTTCATCGAACTCGATCACAAGTCGCCGGAAGATACTGCCAAACTCATCCTCGAACGCCTCGCCGATAACGAAGGCCGTCCCAAAGACCACTACACCAAGCCCATCACCACGTCGGCTCCCCTCCTTAAGACCGACATCCCCCACAACCTCCCCACCCTCCAACCCTTCTTTGGGCGCGAGGACGAGTTGAAGAAGATTGCCGACGCCCTTGATCCTGACTCGCGTACGTGGGGTGCGCTGATTGACGGCCCAGGCGGCATGGGCAAGACCTCGCTCGCCGTCCGCGCCGCCTACGATGCATCGCCGGAGGACTTCAAGAAGATCATCTTCGTCTCCCTGAAGACCCGCGAACTCGACGACGACGGCGTGCGCGACCTCAGCGGTTTCATCCTTTCCGGGCTCGTCGAACTTCTCAACGAACTCGCCCGCGAACTCGGCTGCGACGACATCGCCAAGGCCCCCGAGGACCAGCGCCCGCGTCTGCTCCTCGACACACTGCGCGGCACGCAGACCCTCCTCGTCCTCGATAACCTCGAAAGTCTAATCAAGGCCCAGCGCGACACCCTTTTCACTTTCGTTAAAAAACTGCCCGCCGGCTGCAAGGCCATCCTCACCAGCCGCGGGCGCATCGGCTCCGGCGCGGAGGAACTCATCCTGGAGAAGCTCAGCGAGGAGGCCGCGCTCGCCACCCTCGCCGAACTCGCCACGCACAATCCGCTCCTCGCACAGACCAGCGAAGCCGAGCGCCTCGTCCTCTACCGCGAAACCGCCGGCAAGCCGCTCCTGCTCCGCTGGACCGCCGGCCAGCTCGGGCGCGGCCACTGCCTTACCTTCCCCGATGCGCTGCACTTCATCCGCTCCTGCCCGCAGGGGAATGATCCGCTCGAATTCATCTTCGGCGATCTGGTGGAGGATTTCGACACCGCCGAGACCAAGGCCCTCTGCGCGCTCACCTATTTCACCCTGCCGGCCAGTGTGGAGCACGTCGCCACGCTCGCCGGACTGCCGGAGCCGGACACCGACCGCGCGCTGCGAAAGCTCACCGTCCGCTCCCTCGCCATTCCCACCGATGAGCTGAAGACCTTCACCCTAGTACCCATGGTCGCGGACTTCCTGCGAAAGAAAAAGCCCGAGGTGGTGGCGGAAACGGGCGACCGGCTGGAAAAGCGCGCCTACGCGCTCATCATCGAGAACGGTTACAAGAACTACACCCGCTTTCCCGCCCTCGAAGCCGCCTGGCCCGGCATTGCCCCTGCCTTGCCCCTCTTCCTCGCCGGCGACAACGCGCGCCTCCAGACCGTGTGCGATGCCGTGCAAGTCTTTCTCGATTTTCAGGGTCGCTGGGATGAATGGTTCGCTCTCTGTGGGAAAGCCGAAGCCAAGGCGGTGGCCGTCGCCGATCACGACAGGGCCGGCTGGCGCGCCAAAGACGCCGGCTACATTCACTCTTTGCGCCAGCAGGCCGATGCCGTGCTCACCTGCGCCGACCGCGCCGCTGCGCACTGGGCGCGGGGAGGAAAGGCCGGTGCCCGTGGGCGCGCCATCGCCATCGGCTTACGCGGCATCGGCCATGAGTTAAAAAAAGATTACCCGGCCGCCATCACTGCCTACCGCGAATCGCTCGAACTACAGCGAAGTCTCGCCGCCGAAAGCGAGGACGTGGGCATCGGACTAAGTATCCTCGGCGATGCCGAGGCTGCCTCCGGCGATCTCGTCGCGGCGGAGGGACATTATCGCGAGGCACTGCGCGTGGCCCACGCGGTCGGTGATGCCGAAGGTGTGGCCACCTACACTGGCAATCTAGCTGAATTGGCCCTGGGCCGAGAGGACTGGCCAGCGGCCGAAACGCTAGCACGCGAGGCCCTGCTCTTGGCCGAAGCCATCCACCGCCAGGAATTGATCGCCGTAGATAGCCACCGGCTCGCCCACGCCCTCGTGCGGCAGGGGATGGCCGCCGAAGCTCTGCCCTACGCCCGGCGCGCGGTGGAAATCTATACTCGCCTCGGCTCGCCCATCCTCACGGGCGCCCAAGCCATCCTGCGGAAGTGCGAAGCGTGAGCGCATTACGCGAGCGGCCTTCCGCGCCAACGGCGCAGTCCTAGTTGAGCCCAGCCCATCGGACTGGGTCAGAACGTGGAATCAAATCATCACGCCCTGTAGGGGCGATATAACCGAGGTCGATTCTATTTAGTCCCTTAATCCAATTGAATTGAGTCCCGGATCGAAGTCATTTCAGTCCTCGATCCATTTCATTTCGGTGCTGGATCGACTTCGATCCAGCCCCGGATCGAAGTGCATTCAGTCCTCAATCGAAGTGAGTTGATACCGTGATCGAAGTCATTTCAGTCCGTGATCGACTTCGATCGCACCCAGGATCGATTTGGATCTCACCCAGGATCGACTTCGATCCTGGGCGTGATCGACTTCGATCTCACCCGTGATCGAAGTGCATTCAGTCCGTGATCGGAGTGTGTTGCGCCTGCGTTTGAATGTATTCGAGACACGGAGTGCTTTTGAACGAGGACAGCATCGCGGGAGTTTTTACCGCGTGCGGGAAAATCGAATCCTCACTCGCGGGCGTCATTTCCACGGTCGGTAAAAATTCCCGCGCTCACCGCCCGTGAAAGGGTTGGCACTCCCGCTGCGTTAGGAGATGGCATAGGCACGATTATGTATCGACTCTGGAAAGATGATGGTTCTGATATGGTCTGGGACCATTTCTCATGGGACGAGGTCGTGCCGGACACGGCAGTTAAAAATATGAAAGCACTCAAGTTAGGAATCAACGGCAAGGCGGACACCACCGTGTTGCAGCTCGTTGATAGCATCGTGGCGGGCGCCACGGGCAAAACAGAGCTGGCGAATTCGCCGGTAACCATCGCGGCGTTGACGACGCTGGGCGAGGACGGCACGACGTCCATTACGGACGAAGTGCAATCAAAGGAAGCATGGCAGATGAACCGCACGGCGCGGCGCAACAAAATGAAAGAAGTGCGCCTGGCGGTGAAGCGTTTCGCTGCGCACGCGCACTCGGTCTATGCCGGTGACAAGGCAAAGCTCCAGGCGCTGGGGCTGGATGTCATCGAGGTCACGGGCACGCTCGGTGTATTGCCCGCGCCCTCGAACGTGCGCTCACGCCGGGGCGACCTGGACGGCACCATCACGGTGCGGTGGCGCTCAGTAAATGGCACCGATCAGTATTCCCTCGAATGTGCCGAGAATGCGAACGGGCCGTGGACGGAAGCGTATCGCGGCAGCGCCACCCGGGCGACGTGCAGTAATCTCACGCCGGGGAAGGAATACTTCTTCCACGTGCGCGCCTGGGGCACCGCCGGTCCCGGCACGTGGAGCGACATCACGAAGACGCGTGCGGCGTGAGGAGGAGGTTGAGGCACCCTCTCCTTGGGGAGAGGGGTGCTTCCGCACGGGCACTGGGTGAGGGAGTTTTGATATGGACCGCAAAGAGCGCCCTCACCCTGGCCCTCTCCCCCGTGGAGAGGGAACCGGCGGCGCGCGCGGAGCGACGCGCCCTACCTGGCCATCAACTCTCAACCATCAACTCTCAACTATTTAAGACTTATGTTTGATCCAAACTATCCAGCGAACAACACACCGGCCACGGCGATTGGCATGCGCGCACAACTTAATGCTCTCCTCGATGCGGCCGCGCCGATTGGCAGTGTGAAGGCGTGGTTGAAGAATTTCCCCGGCGTGCCGGTACTGACGGCGCAATGGGCCGAGTGCAATGGACAAGTGTTGAACGATGTGCAATCGCCATTGAACGGCCAGGCGTTGCCGGACTTGAACGGGGGCGCGGGCATTCAACGCTTCCTGCGCGGCGCAATGGCGAGCGGCGGCACAGGCGGCAGTGATGCAATGAATCTCGGCGGTGAAATTGGCGTGGATAATAATCTCGACGCCAACATCACGAGCGCAGCATCTGCACCGCAGCCTGATTTACCTATTCTGCCCAGCTATTACGAAGTGGTGTGGGTGATGCGCGTCCGCTAGGGACAGATGAGCCGGAAATACTTCGCGCTGCCACCAGAAATGGTGACTGTGATAGGCGAATTGCCCGGAACGTCAGTCCAAATAGCGTTCTGGCCTAGCACGGTCGTACATTGGAGGCGGTAGCTCGGGCTGTTCCACGAGAACGTGATGCTGCTCCCGTTGAACGTCTTATTTAGTATAGGAGCGGGTGGGCAGCAGCATTGCGTGATGGAAACATTGTCTATATGCGCGCCTCCCTCGTAGGTGGTCGTGCCATCACTAAGATGCGGCTGGCCGTGGAAGGCGAGGGTGACCGAGGAGGCCGTGGGATAAAAATTGGTGCAGAAAGTCAACCAGCCGCCAACGGCATAGGCGTATGGGTCCAACGACACAGACATCGTGGAGCCTCCACTCAGGGTTGCTGTGAAGTTATTGTTCGGTGTGCCGGTGGCGGGATCAACACCAAACCGCCCTGTATAGTCGAAACAAAGTGTTGCGGCACAACCAGGATTCAGGCCGGTGATCAATTGAGACACGGTTTGATTATCGCTTTGGGCGTTGATTTCCAATTGGTTGTTGCCGTCGGAGGCAGGTATGCCACCAAAAGTGTTGCCCCAGACTTCCAGGAAATTGCCCGTGGTCACCCAACCGGGTATACCCGTCGCTGGATCTAAGTTATACTGGGCAGTGTTGGCCCCTATGACGGGGCTGGTATGTTCAAAACTTCCATTGGCGACGAAGCTTTGGTTGCCGTAGCAACTCGGGATCAGGAAGATGTAAGCCGCGCCGGTGAATTGGGCATTATGATCGCTATTGGCCACAGTGGGTTCTGCGGGGAGTGTGCCAGGCGGGTCGTTGATTACAGTCGTGCCCGAGTTGTCCTCAAATTCCGACCCGACCACCACGGTGGTCCCATCGATCGCCACCGACGTGCCGAAGTCGGCACCGTATGAGTCGTTGTTGGAGGCTTTCAGGTAAGCCACCTGGCTCCAAGGATAGGTTCCTGTATCACGCCGGAAAACATAGGCGGCGCCGGATGAAATGGCAGTGTTGTTGACACCGGGCGCGGGCAATGGGTCTGGAGGAGAATTGACCACTCCGATGACGCCGCCGTTTTCATAAGCCGACCCCACCACCACAATGTTGCCCGAAACAGCCACCGAAATGCCGAAAGCCAAACCGCCAATTGGGTCATTGTTGGAAGATTTTAGATAAGCCTCCTGATTCCAAGTCGTCCCACTGCGCGCAAAAACATAGGCGGCCCCTGAGTCCAGAGCGCCACTGTTGGCACCCGGTAATGGTGCCGGGTCTGGAGGGGAGTTGATTACTGCATGAACGTCACTCGGTTCGTAAAGCGCTCCCACTACCACTGTATCGCCCGATACTGCGACCGACGTGCCAAAATAGTTTTGCATGCCTGGGTTGGAAGGTTTGAGATAGGCCTGCTGCGCCCAGATCGTGCCGGTGCGCAAGAAGACGTAAGCCGCGCCGGAATCCGCGCTGTTGTTGTCGTCCTGAGTTCCCAAGCCGCCGTGGAGAGGCGCATTTACCATGGTGGCATTGCTGTCCTCGTAGCTTGCACCCACGACCACTGTATTGCCTGAGATGGACACCGAGATGCCGAACTCGTCGCCCATCTCGGTATTGGAGGCTTTGAGATAAGCCTGTTGGTTCCAAGGATCCGTAAGAAGTGAACCAGAGCGCACGAAGACATAGGCTGCGCCGGAGCCTGGGGCAGTGAAGATGCTTGAGAATTCTGTGGGTCCTGTCCCGGAGTTATCTACGCCGATGGCGTTGTTCGCCTCGCCGAGCGCTCCCACCACCACTGTGGCATCATTGATAGCGACTGACCCACCGAAGTTGGCTCCTCCGGCCAGACTGTTGTTGCTGGCCTTGAGATAGGCCTGCTGGCTCCATGTACCATTATTACGCACGAAGATATAGGCTGCGCCAGCGCCGGGGGCGCAGTAACAGTTGCCGGATGGTATTGGTTGGTTGGAAGGTCCGTTGATTACCACGGAGGAACTCTCGTACTCTCCCGGCGCCCCAACCACAATTGTATCTCCCCATATGGCCACAGAGACGCCGAATCCATAAACGTACGCGCCACTGCCCGTGCCGTCGGAACGATTGGACGGTCTGAGATAGTCCTGGAGACTCCAAAGCCCTCCTGCACTGCGCACAAAGACATACACCGCACCATCGGTATTGTCGTGAGCACTACTTACATGGTCGTCGGATGCTCCTACCACCACAGTGTCGCCGGAGACAGCCACGGCTACGCCAAATGTAAGATGTGCGCCCGAGTTGAACGCCTTGAGGTAGGCCTGCTGCGCAATTGGATCGATGGTCAGCGGGTAATGCGCGTCATGTTCATCGACGGCAAGAGTCAGAAAGTTTCCACCAGGAATCACTGCCTCGAAGCGGGCGTTCAGCGTGTGCCCATCAGCGTCAAGCACAGTCAGCCCGGCATAGGTGAGTTTCGCTTCCCCGCGCCCATCCAGGAAACGTACGCCACGCCCGTCCGGCTGAGTTTCAGGTCGCAGGCCGCCGCGCACGGCGAGAGTCACCAGCAGTCGTCCGTTCGCGCCCGCGGGTCGTGCATGGATGGTGAAACCATGCTCAAGGCCGTGGGTGTCGTTCACGAACCATTCCCGTATATTATCGTCCCAATCGTAAGCCACGCGCTGGCCTTCGGTGGTGACCCGCGGCTGGCCAGCAGCAGCGCGTTCGTGCCCGGTAAAGCCATAGCTGCGAAGTTCCAATCCCCACTGCCAATCCGCCGCGTCCGGCCGCGTGATGAAGCCACAGCCATCAAAACACGTTTGCCAGCGCTGGCCAGGATTTCGCGCCTGATACCCACCTTTCACAGGAATGGCGGCATGACGAAGTCGCTCATATTGCTCGCGAATACTGGACCAGTCCGAAGCTTTGAGACCCATGGGAACGGCATCCGCGCTGGCGAGCCGTTGGTTGCGTCCCGCCTGTGCATTGGTGGCATTTGGAACTGCGGCTAGAATTAACGGAAGTGTGAGGAACATTCCCATCACCAGGGTCAGGCACCGGACCCCGCGCCGAAATCTCCTGAGGTGGTTCATCGCCGGGCAATGAGATGGTTGAGCGCGGCAGGAGTCGCCGCGCAGAATAATGGGGGTATATGTGGAAGGGGTTTTCATATAGGGTAAGCTTGGTTCTTAGTTAATGCGGAACTGCCAGCAAAGGGTTGGTGAGTCAAAAACATCCGCGCGCCCGTGACTGCACCTGGCCAACCACCCGGGAAAGACAACGTGACCGGTTAGAAATGGAACAGCTTTGATTTCGTCGTGGCCGTCGCCAATCTGGGTTGTGGGTGACGAATGTATGACAGAGTAGCCCGCGCCCGTCAATCTTATTACAACATTACTCACTCCCTTCACGCGGCGCGAGGGAGAGTCAGTTGACATAAGAGCACTGCATGTTCGCTGTCAGGAACCTTTGCGGTTCGCCAATGATCATCATCCTTGGTGGCGCGTTCTCGTCCGCCAAATACCCGCGGGAGAAAGTGCTGCCGGTGAAGCAGGAGGTTGAGAGGTGGCAGAGCAGGGCGGGGATGTGCGTTGCACAGTGTCGCGGCAATTGAACGAATCCAGTTCTGTGGTAAGGTGAAACACTTGCGAGGTCGCGAGCGGCAATTGCGTTGCCTGAACCAAAGGAGGGAAGTATGGAGACTTTTTTTAAATCATTCGTGCTATTGATCAGTGTCCTATTGCTCAGTCTTTCCCAAGCTTATGCCGATCTTGAAGTTTCCGCCGACGTACGCGTCAGCGCGGTGGCTGACTTTCAAGCGCCGCTCACCCCTTATGGTTCGTGGATTGAAGTGCGCGATTACGGTCGCTGCTGGCATCCCGCGCGCGTGGAGGCGGACTGGCGGCCTTATTGCGAGGGCGAGTGGGTGTGGACGGACTGCGGCTGGTATTGGCAAAGCGACGAGCCGTGGTCATGGGCCTGTTATCATTACGGCTCGTGGACGCTGGATCCGGCGTATGGATGGGTCTGGGTGCCGGGCATCGAATGGGCTCCTGCGTGGGTATCGTGGCGCGTAGGCGGTGGTTATTGTGGATGGGCCCCACTGGGTCCACGCGGCATCGTGCTCGCACCGGCGGCGTTTGTGTTTGTGGACGAGCACCGTTTCCACGAACGGCTGCATCGCTCGAGCGTCGTAGTGAACAACACGACGATTATTCAGCACACGACGATCATCAACAGTTCACGGCGCGAAACACGGAATATTGCGGGCGTCGGTTCGCGACGCGTGGTGATTAATGAGGGGCCGGGCGTAGAAAGGATCGCGCGGGCCACAGGCCGACGATTTGACGCCGCACCGATTCGCGAAGTGGCGCGCCGAACGCCCGCTCCACGCGAAGTAGTCCGCACACCGGCCGTACGCACGCCGGAACCGGAGCGCAGAATCGAGCGCGGACATAATGAGCAGGAGGAACGATCGGTGGTGCGGGAGGCGCGACCTGAAGTGCCGGTAGTAAGACGGGACGTGCCGGAAGTGAGGCGCGAGCAGGCAGAGCCGGGGCGTAATTTGCCAGAAGTAAGAAGAGAACAGGTGGAGCCGCACGGCGTACCTGCCGAACGAGAAGAACGCCGTGTTCGGGATGAAAGAGAGAATCAGCGATGGTCGCCGACGATACCGAAGCAAGGGCATCGGGATTATGGACGCGGCGGACGGTAGAATTATGCGATTCGCATAGTGAGGCCGCCATCGATGGTCATCGTTTCGCCAGTAATATAGTCGTTCTTAACTAACGTCAGGATAAGTTCGGCCACTTGATCCGGTGTTCCTTCGCGGTGCAATGGGATGCGGTGATCGAGATTCAACCGGCGCTGTTCCTCGCTCATGGTCTTATGAAAATCCGTGCGGACCACGCCGGGGGCGACGCAGTTCACGCGGATGTTATCATTGGCGAACTCGCGCGCGAGCGCCCGTGTGAATTGCGGCAGCGCGCCTTTGGCCACTTGATAGGCAACGTTCGTCACGATGCCGCGAATGCCGGCGGTGGAGGAAATCAAAATGATGGCGCCTTCCTTTTTCTTTTGCATCGCGGGAATGACAGCACGAGCGAGATGGAAAACCGCGTGGACATGGACATCGAATGCACCGGCCCAGGCTTCGGGCGTGAGATCAAACAGGCCGCCGTTCACTGGCCCGCCGGCGGAATGCACCAGGACATCGACAGCACCGAGGCGGGATGCTGTTTCGCGCACACAGCGCGTGGCTTCCGCGGGTTGGCCGCAGTCGGCCTGAATGAGTTCGCAGCGGCGGCCCGCGGCAATCACTGCCTCGCGCGTGGCGTTCGCCTCGGCGTCGAGACGGCGCGCGACGATGGCGACGTCAACGCCTGCTTTTGCGAGAGCAATGGCCGTCGCTGCGCCGATGCCGCGTGTTCCGCCTGTAACCAATGCAACCTTGCCGGTGAGATTCATGATGCCGCGAGTGTTTAGAGAGAGGCGCGGCGAGGTCAACTCTCGTCAGCAACTTACGGCACGAAAAAGCGCAGCGTGCCATCGAGCGTTTCGCTTTTGCGGATGAGGCCCAGGGTGTTGACGAGTTGCGCGTCGGAAAGTTGCTGCACGCTGCCGTCGCCAAAGCCGAGATTGCCGGCGTTCGCGCCGTGACATAGGTCTTTGTTCCACTTGGCCTTCTGGCCGAAAGCTGTGACTGAGCCACTAATCGTGTAACAGGCGGTGTTTTCCCATGAACCTGTAATCCATGCGGCCGAGCCGGTCATGCTGCGATCCGCCGAGAGAACATTGAATGGATAGGTTTCGTTGGCATCGTTGCCAATATCATAACTGACGTTGTTCTCATCATAAGTGACGAAGTCCGTCGCCGTTTTCCGGGCCGAGTCCGCGGGACAAATCAATACCTTTGGCGTGACAAGTTCATTGGCGGCGAGCTTGAACTGTACGGGCGCATGAACGTTGTCTGTGCCATTAGGTAACCCGCCTCCATCCGTCTGGGGCACGTGCCAGGGAAACCTTCCGTCGTTGTCGTTCGCGTATAACTTCATGGCGATGCCAATCTGCTTGAGGTTGTTCACGCAACTGATCCGTTTGGCGCGGGCCTTGGCCCGGGCGAGCGCCGGCAGCAACAGGCTGGCGAGAATAGCGATGATGGCGATGACGACCAGCAGCTCGATCAACGTGAAGGCACGTTTCGCTGAACATCTACCGGGCCTAATGATTATGTTACGATTTCTCATAACATTCACGGCTTCCTTCGCTTATGGCATTGAACGGCTCACAGCCCGGAAGAATTTTGCCGGCCCATTGATCGTATTTGTGCGAGCGACCGATATTGCATCGAAAGGCTGGCTCGTGCCCGGTGGATCGTTGGTGAACGTTTGGGCCACGTTGAGGGAGGACCGCAGGTCATAGTAGAACCCTCGCAAGGCGGGGTAGCGGACTTCATATTGGTTGGAGTTGAGCCGTGTGATTGTGACGGGTGTATTGGTAACGGAGCCGTCCCAATATCGTCGCACTAGATCCCAAGTGCCTTTGCCGACCTGCGCCCCGACACGGCGGCCCACAAAATTATCAATGGGAGGATGGATGCCGCCCCAGATGCGAGAGATGCCGGCCTGATCTGCCGCATCGTAATAGGACGCCCACTGGAGCGTCAGAGGGACGGAAGGGCCTTGCTCAAAACCCAGGACGTAGTTGCTGTAAACACCCAGACCGCCCGGGAAATAAGGAGAGCCGGTGATGCTGGCGAGGACTTCCGCTGCGGACCGGCTAAACGTACTATGGCCGGATATGTAACCGGGGAAGGGTGGCGTAACAAAATTCGTTCGTTGATAGGTGCTCCAGGCGTCGCCATGAATCCATTTCACGCCCGTGTGTTGGGTGAGAGAGTTCGTTGGCGGTCCAGGCCAGGCGAGCACGGCAATTTTTCCAGGAGTCAAACCAGCGTGGCGTCCGGATGAGACAGAGGATGCGGTCACCAATTCGATCTGGTTGGTGATGAGCGGGAGGCCCAACGCGTTATATGAAGGCAACGCCGGATTGCTGGACTGCCCAAGTCCGGCGAGGTAGCGAACGGCACTCATGGGACGCCAGGCACCATAGGCGCGTTTGACTCCCCAGGCGGCGCAGGCGGCGTCATGGAGCGCAGCATTGATCGCGAAGTACACCTTTACGTCCCATTCCAGATCATCCACCACCGGGCCGACGCCGCCGATTTTTTTCACCAGCAAGGGATGATCGGCGAGGTAATTGGCGATGACATTCCAATGCCCAGGCGGGGTTTCGGAGTTGGGACCATCCGCCCAAAACTCTGCCAGGATGCGCGCGTAGTCGCCGCGCTTCACCACGTTAGGCGCATAGGGCTGGCCGGTAACCGGGTTATTGGTGTAGCCGTGCCCGTCGAAGATATCGAAATTGCCTGTTCCATAATTACCCGTGTAATCAAGGCCATTGTTGCCCAGTGCCCCCGGAGAAATGTCGATCGTCGCTCCATCATCCGGAGTCAATTGGCTATCGGCCGTGATGTTCGCCACGATCTCTTTGACAAACTGCGCATGAGTTGCCCCTCCAAAAAAGGGCGGCGGTCCTGGATCGATCCAGGGCTTCGACGAATCAGTGCGAATCAATGCGAAGGGTCGCACCCCGAGCCACTGCGCACCGAGATAATTTTGAAGTGCGCCCGAGGGGAACCCATTCTGATCCACCGCATTGACAACGAGTAGCCGTTGCCAGGAATTGATATCGATGATTGTTCCGGGATTGCCATCTCCATCGATGTAACCGCCATCAGTAATGCCGGGACGATCGGTGGCGAGTGGGTAGCGATTAGTATAAACATATCCGCCAGAACCTTGCGGATAATCCGGATAAGCAATCGGCGGGTTCGCAGTCGGATAGGGTGTGCCATTGGCCTGCCGGGAACCGTCGTTGATGAACCACGCCGAGACGGCGTCGTAAATTGTGTTTCCCACGCCCGTCGCCGTGTTGGTGTCACGGGATTGGTCGTTGATGTTGTAGCCCAAAGAAGCCATCAGTGCGTCGTCTGCCGCGAGAGTCGTGGCCGCCGTTCGCGAATAAACGTGACGTTCCTTCATCAGACGATAAACCGCAAAGCTGATCGCGTTGCTGCGCGCGGAGGCAATGTTCGCAGCGGTGTGCTTGCCGCGATAGATGTAACCGACCGCGTTGCTGTCGTAGGCGGCCCACGCATCATACATCGCGACCGAGAAGCTGAAATAATTGCGCGCCTGTGCCGGCGGATGCGGTGTGTCGACACGAATGGCCGCGAGGGCGCGTTCATTCCAGACCCGCGCGATGCTATTGCTGGCCGCACCTTGCAGTTGCACAGCCACAATCAGCAACATCGCGACCGCGCCGGCCCACGGGGCGAAAATGCGTGATTGAGTCCGGTGCGGAACAAAGCAAGGGGGCAGAAAAGAATTCATAAGTTTGGGTTGTTGAGCGCGAAGCAAAATACGTTTCGTTCCTGAGGTCGATTCAGCAGGGATGGTACTCCGCGATGGTGTGGTCAACTGCCTGAAAACAGGGACGAGATGCTTTTCGGCATTTCCGGATCCACTCGGCTCCGAACAACGAGGCGGCGCGTTGCTGCATCTCCGGCCAAACGTCATTTCTGCGGCAGCAGCGTTACGATCTTTTGCACCCGTTCAACAGTTTCCGCGAAGTCGGCTATCTTCCGCAGATAAAGAGTGGCACCAAGTTGCATGGCGAGTTCTTCCTCCTTCTTCAAAGCAGAACCCGAATAGAGGACAAAGGGGATTTCCTCGAATGCGGTTTGGGTGCGCAGCCAGCGCAGGAATTCCGCACCGCTCTTTCGGGGCAACTTGAAATCGCATACGATAAGGTCCGGTAACGGATAGTATTGCCGATTTACGTAGGGTTGTCGTCCTTCGAGATAGCTCTGCGCATCGGCGCCGTTCACCACCAGGCGCACTTCCACATTCACGTTCAATCTCGTCAAGGCACGACGAAAGAAGAAAACGTCCTCGACGTTATCTTCCACGAGTAAAATTACTTGCCGCCGCTCCTCCACTATTTCCTGTTCATTGTCGCCCGAATACACTCGGGCGAGAGCTGAAAACATCAAGGACGTTTCCCTGATTTTCGGCCCTAAAACGACCCTGATAGCAGGCGAGAAGTTCTCTTTGCCGTGCAACACGTTTTAGAACCCGAAATGGGCTTGCAACTTGCCCGCGAGTATTGCGGCCTGCATTGTCAGGTCTCTGTGAATCCCTTTATTTCCAATGACGTTTCTTCGGCACAGTCAAAGCTCTCTTGGAGATCGGGAGAAGGGGAACATGAAAAATCAACGTTTCATTCTTTTGGTGGAAGACAATGAAGACGACGCCTGGCTTTTCAATCGCGTCGTCTCGAAGGCGGATCTCGGAATCGAAATGCATCGCGTCCATAACGGACAAGAGGCCATCGACTATCTATTAGGGGTCGATCAGTTCGCCGACCGAACACAATTCCCTTTTCCTGACCTGGTCATCCTCGACCTGAATATGCCGATCTGTGACGGATTTGATTTCCTCGATTGGAGACGCGGCCAGCCATGGTTGATGGTCGTTCCTATCATCGTCATGACCTCCTCCCGGTTCGATGGCGACCTTGGCCGGAGCTATGCCTTGGGCGCCAACGCCTTCACCATGAAGGTAAAGAGCACCGATTCATTGCGCGACCGGGTGGAAGCTTTGCGGACGTGGTGGTTTGAACACAGTGTCCTCGTCGAGCCGCCACTGAAGGTGCTTTGATGCTGCTCGCTCCGCCTCGGACGGGGACAGGGATCAAGGTGAGCTGTAGAAATCTTATATCTGAATCGCTATGATTCGAAGCCAATCATACGTCCGACGCCTTCAGGCCCTGCTACGCTGAAACCATTGCCGTGAATGCTCCGCTGGCACCAAACCGAAATGACGACAGGCGGGAGCAATTTCCGTGGAATAAAGCGTGTTGAAACGCTTCTGACCGACCGCCATTCTCATTCTGATGAAAAAATCTGTCGAGCGAAAGCGGGCGAGACACCAGGTTCAGACAATGTTGTGTGTTCGTCTGCCGCCTTCTGATTCTTGTGACCCAATTGACGGTGACGACTGCGGTGACGGCCCAGATTTTGTTCACGCAACAACCGAACGATCAAGTGGTCATTCTGCGTCCCGACATCGTTCAGTTCGGTATCCCTCAAACACTCACCGAAGATTTCGATGGCAGCAATGGTGGGTTCGCCGTGGAAACCCCAATCGATTACGTTGGACCGTGGACCTATGATGCCACGCGCGGATCATGGCGCGAAGACGGGCAAGGGCCGGAGAACTTTCACGCCAACACTTCATTTCTAACCGGGCCAGCAATCATAATTAGTGAAGGTGGCGGTCTGGTGGTCAGGTTTAACCATCGCTATAGCTTCGAATACGACGGCATCCGATGGGATGGCGGACAACTACGCATGAGCCTGAATGGCGGATCGTTCCGTCCCGTGCCCGCCGCCGCGTTCATTTACAATGGCTACGGGGGTTTTACCGTGGATAATAGAAGCGTATCGGCTCTCCCTAGGCAACCGGCTTTCACCGGCCAATCAACGAACTACAATTCAGAATTCATCACCAGCGTGGCAGTTCTGGGCAGTTTCAAGACGGGAGATGTTGTCCGCATTCAATTCATGGCGTCCGGTGACACCAACACGCGTGGCTTGGTTCCGAACTGGGAAATCGATCGTTGGGAAGTGATTCAAGGACTCGATGTCCGAGCGGCAAGTTTTGAAGTTGGAATCAACGATTTGCGGGAAAGCGGCGATCCACCTGCGACCTTTCAATGGTATCGGGACAGTGGATCGGGATTTCAACCGCTCGTCGGTGAAAACACCCCGCAACTCTTGCTCGCGCCGGTACTCGGCGATAACGGGGCGCGATTCCGCTGCGAGGTGTCGATCCCGAGTATCACTATCACATCGCGAACGGCGACGTTGACCGTCGTGTATCCGAATAGTCCGCCGACATACACGAAGGGTCCCGATCAATCCGTAGCCGCGAATTCCGGCCTGCACACGGTGACAAACTGGGCAACGAATATCCGAGCCTACAGCGATGGTTGGGCGCCTGAAGTCGATCAGCGGTTGATATTTTTCAGTTCCGCCGATCACTTGGAGTATTTTTCTCGTCAACCCAAAATCGATACTAATGGAACACTCACTTACACACTTGCCGCAAACGCTTGCGGTACTTCGATTGTGACCGTGCTCCTTCAGGACAGTGGTGGTGCACTTGGTTTCGGAGGCGATAATCGCTCTTCCTTGGAAACTTTTCGCATCGATATTCCATGCCCGACAAATTATTGCCCTGGTGCGGCTAATCTAAGTCTGACCGTTCAACAGAATTCATTCGTGGATTTTCAACTGCCCGCCAGCGATCTCGATCGTGATCCTCTCGCATATCAAGTCACTCAACCGCCCCAACGCGGCCAACTTTTTTATTCGAAAGCAGATGGAACCGCTCGTTACATTCCCAACCCTGAATTGTGTGGGTCCGATAGCTTCAGATTTAACGTCACCGACGGCCACTGTGTTTCAGCCGATGCAACGGTTACGATTAGGACTTCCTGCTGTCCTTATGCGTCAAATCTTTCGATCTCCATACCTGTCGGCTCGGTGCCCGCAATTTTGAACCTTCCTGGCGGCGATACGGATGGCGATCCCGTGACCTATATCGTGACAGAAGGAGCGCAGCACGGCGTCTATGTCTTAGGTCGGCAGGGATTACCAAATCCGTTTGGCGAACTTCCCCCAAACCAGATCCTCTACACGCCATTCGCGAACTTTTTCGGAATCGATACTATCAGGTTCAAAGTTAGCGACGGTGGTTGTGAATCGAGCGAGGCCGCGGTGACTATAAACGTGGTGGACAGCACTCCGCCGGTAATTTACTGCCCCACTGATATTGTGATTGAATTCACCGGAACAACCGGTGCAGTAGTGAATTTTTCCCCTTACGCCGCAGACTTGTCTCCCCCTGTAGTGAAGTGTTTACCCGCGTCTGGCAGTGCATTTTCCATCGGAGTTACTCCCGTGCAATGCTTTGCGACCGACGCCTCAGGCAATTCCAATTCGTGCAGCTTCGTAATCACCGTGCTCGGCGCGCGCAGTGTGAAACAGAAAGTTCTCGCCGCACTTCCGGCGGTTCGCAACGGTATAAACGAAGTAACAAACCGGGCGCGGCTGGATAAGGTCATCAAGCGTCTTACCTCCGCAGACGATTCCTCGCTGTGGTTGGATGAAAACTATCTTAATTCCAAAACGGGCTCACGCGTCTTCAATCTCGATAGGCGTTCTGTGAGACCGATGCGGACCGTTGCCCGAACAGAACATGATTCCGCGATTGATGCCGAGCTGTATGATTGGATCGCGCAACTGATTAAAACCGATCGTCTGCTTGCCGCCCTTGCCGTGGATGCCGCTGAAAAGATCAGCGCCGAGTCAAAAACAATTGCGCACTATCGCAAAATTATTTTAAAGGGCGACGCGAGTGCCGCTAAAGGTCAGGCTGCAACCGCCATCGCTGATTACCGCAATGCCTGGCAAGGTGCAGTTCGCCTCCACGGCAGAAGCGTCGATTAGTCTTCCCACGCAGTTCGGTTATTCGAGGCAAGGTTTGCGGGCCATGTGATGACGCTACCGGTGCGGTTTGCGCGGCGAATGGAGAGTGGCTCCGGCTTCGGAATCCGTTTGCAGCCGAGCGACAATCTGAACGGGAATGAGATCGATGACGCAAATCGCATCAAACCGAGGCAGGTGAGATCGGTCCCTTCGTGATCGCATCGGCCCCGCTCAGGGGGTCGATCTGGAACTCAGTTTGAGTCTTGTCACATCGACCCCCAGATGCGCTTCCAAAACCGCAGCTGCGTCGGGATCGCCCTTGTGCTTCGTTTTCGCCCTTGCACACACAGCACGATAGCTGCTGCGATGCTGCTTTCGCACAACAGCGACCATGTTTGCTCGCAAAGACAAAAAAGAAAAAAAGCACAGCCTGTATTACCTGTTGCCAGGGATGACGCGCGCCAATCGCCACAAGCGCCGCCGCTTTTTCTGGTACTCGGTGGGCATAGGCATCCTCGTGGCCGGGCTTGTTGGTGCTGTAATTTATTGGGTGAACCTGGGTCCCCGTCCGTAGCTGCGGGAATAAGCTACAGCCGTTCACCTCTTGAATTGTTCATAGGCAAACTTCGCAATCATCACCGCGACCACCGAGAGAAACACGGCGCGTACGAGACGGTTGCCTTTGAACATGGCGAGCCGCGTGCCGACGATCGCGCCGGCGATATTGCACGCGCCCATCGGCAGCGCGTAGCGATAGAGCACGTGGCCACGCGCGGCGAAGGCGATCACCGCGGCGAGGTTGGTCGCGAAGTTGATCGCCTTCGCGCTCGCCGACGCGGTCAGGAAATCAAACCCGAACAGGCCGATGAAAATGAAAATCAGAAAGCTGCCGGTACCCGGCCCGAAGAAGCCGTCGTAAAAACCAATCACCACGCCGACGAGGATGGCGAGCCATCGCTCGTGGTCCGCGAGAAACTTCGGCGCATGAAGGTTCCCCAGGTTTTTGTTCGAGTAAGTGTAAACCGCGACGGCGATCAACAACACGAGCGTGAGAGGTTTTAAAAAATTGCTCGGCACTTTGGTGAGCACGAACACCCCCACCGCCGAGAAAATAAATGCGCTGATGGTGGCGGGGAAAATGGAACGCCAGGGAATTTGAACCCGTCGCGAGTATTGTAACGCCGCGACACTTGTGCCGCAGATGGATGAAAGTTTGTTCGTGCCGAAAACGAGCGGCAACGACGCGGCCAGATCCTTCGGCAGAAAAACAAAAAGTGCTGGCAGTTGGATCAGTCCGCCACCGCCCACGATAGCGTCGATGAGTCCGGCGATAAAAGCGAAGAGACAAAGCCAGAGAAGTTCCACGGCGTCTTTAAGCGTTACTGGGTCGATATCGAAGCGCGATTGCGGAAGCAGAGCGAAACGAGCCACGCGGTCGTCAGCGTGACGATGGCACCGATGAGCGTGAACCACGGCCAGGCAACTTTGAGCTTTGTTTCCTGGCCATTGATCAGCCTGATCCATTCGTGCTGGCTGATGCCAATCATCACCAGCAACGACGTCATCATGCCGATGATCAGCGGCCAGGGACTGCCCCTGCGTCGAAGCACCACCAGGATCAATCCACCGAGCAGCGCGCCGCTCGTAAGACCACGCAACGTGAAGGCGGCATTCAAAACCGAGACCACTTCCCGGCTGACATAAGCGACAGCGATCAAGGCCGCGGCCCAAAAGACCGTCGAGTATTTGCTGAACTTTAAGAAAAATATTTCGCTGCGGTCCCTGCGCACGAGGCCTTTCACGAAATCCATGGTTGAGACGGATGCGAGCGAGGTGAGTGCCGAGCTGACCGATGACATCGCCGCCGAAAGAATGGCGACAATCAGGAACCCCTTCAGTAGGTGCGGAACCTCGGTCATCATGAAAATGGGAAAGATGAAATCATTTGGATTCTTGATCCCATCACTTGGCCTGGGCAGGGGGATTTGCATGTCGTGCGTTTGATAAAAAACCCAGAGCAGCGCGCCGCAGAGCAGGAAGATCAGGAACATCGGAAAAATGACAACCGCACTCAAAATGAGTGCCTTTCTTCCGTCGGCCACGGTGCCGCATGCAAGCACACGTTGCACGATGAGTTGCTCCGCGCCATGGGATGAGAGCACGACGACAGTCCCGCCGATCACGCCCATCCAGATGTTGAAGGGCAGCGCGAGCGAGAACTGCGAATTAAACCAATGGAGTTTACCGGCTGTCGCGGCGTGGTTGAAGGCTGCCGACCAGCCGCCGTCGATCAGAGTGGGCACGTAGAACAACGTGAAGAGCCCACCCGCGAGAAAAAGTCCAAACTGCGCCGCGTCCGTCCAGATGACCGCCTTCACGCCGCCGATGTAAGTATAGAGCAAGGAGAGCACGACGAAGATCAGGATGGCGCCGAGAATCGGGTCACCGGTGCCGAGGCTCAGAACTTTGTCGCCCAGCATGAGCTTGACCGGAATGGAGGCGACGTACACGCGCACGCCCGCGGCGAGCGTTTCGCTGACGAGAAAAAAACCACCCGCTGTCCGGCGCGCTGCCGGACCGAAGGAATTCTCCAGCAGTTGATACGGAGAATAGATCTCACCCTTGAGATAATGCGGTACCATCACGACCGCGAGAACGATGCGCGCGATGACATAGCCGATGATGATTTGAAGGAACGCGATGTCGCCACCGTAAGCCATCGCCGGCACGCCGATGATAGTGAGAGCGCTCGTCTCGGCGGCGACGATGGAGAGGCCAATGCCCCACCACGGAATGTTTTTGCTGCCGAGGAAATAGTCGCGCGTGTTGCGCTGGTCTTTGCCGAACCACACGCCGAGCGCGATGATCCCGACCAGATACCCGACGATGATTATCCAATCGCCGGCGTTGAAGAATTGAGGCATTCGCGAGTTGAATTACTGCGCGAGCAGCGGCGGGGCGAGAAAATTATCCTGAACTCCTCAACACGATCGGAACGTGTTGCGCATAGGGATTGGGGCACAAAGGTTTCGCGCAAGTCATGGCTGCGGCAAGATTTTGCTGACGGTCAACGCGCTCGCAACCCGTCCCAACCTTCTCAACCGTCCCCCGTTTTCCCGGCGATATGTCCGCAGGAAGGATTTCCGAAAATTGGTTCTATCGGGGAAGACGATTCACTGCGACAATCTATATGCTTGAACATTTCATCCGCCATTTTTGATCGCAGCGCGCCGGACCTGGATTCTTGTCCGGACGAGTCGTTGCCGGAGTTCGCCTTCATCGGAAGATCGAACGTCGGCAAGTCTTCCCTGCTGAACATGCTGGCGGGGAAACAGGGACTGGCGCGTGTTTCGCCGACGCCGGGATTCACCAAGCTAATCAACTTCTTCACCATGAGTAAGCGCTGGCGTTTGGTGGATTTGCCGGGATATGGATTCGCGCACGTGGCGCGGGAAGACAGCGCCCGGTTCAACGAGGCGGTGAACGATTACCTTGAGCATCGAAAGAATCTTTGCCTGGTCTTCGCGCTCATCGATTCCAGCCTGCCGCCGCAAAAAATTGATCTCGAGTTTGTGGGCTGGCTCACCAGCAAGCGCGTCCCGTACGTCCTCGTTTTCACGAAGACTGACACAGCCACTCCCGCGAAAGTACAGACCAACATAGCGGCATTTACCGATTCCATTTCGGGATGGTTCGAGAAGCCGCCGGAGATCCTGAGTTGTTCCGCGAAGTCCGAGCATGGCCGGAGGGAGTTGCTCGCAGTGATCGAGAAGTCACTGACTGTGAGCCAGGGTGAAAAACAAATTGAAGTTGAACCACCACGCCAGGATGCGGTGCTTCCTCCTGAAGATCTGCCCGCTCAAGCCTGGCCGGTGAGAGCCACGGCGACGCACAAAAAAACTTTCAGTCGCAAACGTCCCTGGTGAAGCCGCGAGATAAAACGCGCCCCGACTTCAATTTCACAATATGGCAAAAAGTGTTGCCGCCCGCCCGCTTGTGAAGCGATACGAGACAATCTATGAGGGAGTCGCGTCCGAAAAAATGATCCAGATTACGCGGGCTGATTCGGGTGCAGGCTAAGGGATGGGGGTTTTCGAGGAGAAATTGGGAAACGACAGTAAAGCAAATTCGTCCGATAAAATACTCTTGCAGGTAGGACAAAGACGGGCCAATGCTGGCTACCGTCATGCCATACAAAGTTTTCCTCAGTTATTCCTGGTCGAACAGCGCCGAACGACATGCGCTCGCGAAAGCGATTTCGGAAATTCCAAATGTCATGCCTCTGGTGGACAAAGAATTCATTCAGCCCGGAGATTCAGTACATGATTCTATTTCGAATGCCATCGATGACGCCGACTGCCTAGTGGTGCTTCTCACGCGTGAGGGTCTTAAATCCCGAGAAGTACTTGATGAAATAGGGCGAGCGCATGAACGAAAAAAACTAATCATCCCGGTTGTCGCAGAAAAGACACCGCTCGAAAAATTGCCATGGTATTTGCGTGATCTGAATTGGATTACATACGGTGATCGCAATTTCGATCAAGTGCTTGAAGCGATTATGAAGACGATAAGCCGTCGCGCTAACCCGCTCGAAGGCATAGATCTGAGGAAAATGCCTTCCACCTTGGTCAACGCGATCCAAGCTGGAGCTCGCTTTCTTGATGTTCCGCCTTCTTCTGAAAGCGGCGGTTATAAAACAAGTTTCGCTGACGAGTATCTTTTCTGCAGGTTGAAGATGAGACAAACAGAAGCGCAATTCGTTCTCCGCGTCTCTAAGGCAATGAGGATCAAGGATGCAGCTGAGTTTCTTGCCTATGAGCTTTTGCCTCACCTATATTCCCAGGATTACGAATGGTTGCTGGTTCATTATGAACGTCCACTCCCGGGGTCTCACACTTTCGCCACCACGACTATTCAGGACGGTGATACCGTCTACCTTCTTGGTAACCATCGCGAGCCTATGTGGGCTCCTTGTCCAGCACGCTGAACGCGGAAGAATTACCTGAGTTGTGTCGAGTATGCAGCGATCTCAACACCAAAAGCTATTCATCGAGATTGGTTCCAACCTCGTTTACAAGATTCCGGCTTCTGTTTTTGAAGCGAGGGAAAGGCGCTTGGAGGATAAAAGCTGTTTCACTGATCTGGCGACTGGACAACAGATTGCCGTTCCCACCGCGGAAGCAAGCGGTTTTATGGTTCCGGACCAACGGGTGGGCTTCGAACTTCGCTTTTTTCGAATCTCAGGATTACGAAAGCCATACCGGTTCGCTCCCAATTTAAGGGATAGTGAAATACCCCTGCAGGGAAATTTAACAGATCCTGCCTGGGCTTCGGTATCAATCGGCGGTTCATGCAACAGCCGATGCGTGTTTTGTTACACACAGTGGCTGCGTAAGTTCCCCGATTTTTCATTGGATATGTTGAAATCTGCGGTTGATCGAATTGCATCAATTGGCAGTGTCAAAACTCTCGTCTTTTCGGGAGGCGAAGCGAGCATCAGACCTGACCTGGTGGAATTGATTCGTTACGCGCAGTCAGCCGGCTTCACAGCGATAGGGCTTCAAACAAATGGGAGAGGGCTGACTGATTTAAGCCTTGTTCAAAAACTAACTGAATGCGGGCTGGGTCGCGTGCTCCTTTCGCTTCACGGCCCCAACAGTCAAATACATGACAAAATCACTCGTTCGAAGGGGAGTTTTGGAGACGCTGTCCGGGCCTTGGAAAATCTAATCCTTTGCCAAGTGGAAATTGAAGTCAATGTGGTGGTGTGCATCGCGAACTGCACACACCTTCAGGAACTTGTCAAATTTCTGATCCCCTACCGCCCCGGCTGCAAAAACATCCGGTTGTCTTATCCTATTGTTGAAGGTGCGGCGCATGACAACGTCGAACAGGTGTTGGTCAAGCTTTCTAAGTTACGCAAAGACATTGCGGAAACCATCGCGCTCGCCAGATATTCCGGCTTTGCAATTGAGCTGGCCAATTTGCCGCCGTGCATACCACACAGCTTTGAATGCGCTGGATCTTACGACGCGGCAGCCCTTTCCGCATTCGTGGAAGCTTCTCCATTTTATAAATGGAATGTGAAACGCGGAGAAAGATCGGTGAAACTCGCTTCCTGTATACGGTGCCTCGCGTTCAACAAATGCAGAGGAATTCAAATCGAATACCTGTTGGCATTTCCGACGGGTCACGAAGATTTCAAACCGATTCTTTCGTAAGGAGTTGGCACGTGCTGGAGACTAGAGCTGCCTTGATTGGAAACCTTGTCAAAGAGCCCTTGGGCAAGCACGAGCGCTTCGGTGGTCTTGAGGCACGATCAAAATCGTCCGCCGCAAGATGCCTGCGCTCGCTCGAAATCGCCATGCCGATGACATTCATCCGCAAAATGCGCTTTTACGCACACCGGCTTCGCGGCCGGCAGCGCGAGTCAGCGGCGAGCGCAACACTTGCCAGCGTCGCAGCGAAACATATGAACGCGCTGAAAATCATATCTTCAAAAATCAAAAGACCGCACGGCGCGTGGCGCAGCTACGAATGTTTTTCAATAACGCCTCCACGCATGCTTCTGCAAATGATGCATCGTTGATGTTGCAATCCAACTCACGGACAGGAATTTCTTTTCGCAAACTCGCCTTGAGCGTGTCGAACAATGCTGCGTCTGCGTCCGCGTCGTGAAACGGCTGGCCCGACGCACTGATGACGCTGATGCCTTTGAGCGGAATCAAAACCGTGACGGGCGCCGTCGAAGCATTCAGTTTCTCCGCGAGAATTTCGCCGAGTTGCTGGCATTCGTCAGGCGTCGTGCGCATGAGAGTCACTTGCGGGTTGTGTTGATAGAACTTTCGTCCGGCAAATTTTGCCGGCACGGTCTCTGGCGCGCCGAAGTTTACCATGTCGAGACACCCTGGCGTGACAATGGCGGGTACGCCGTGCTTCGCCGCGGCTTCGAGGCGCGTTGGGCCGGCTGACAAAATTCCGCCGACGAGTTCATCCGCCCACTCGGTCGTCGTGATGTCGAGCACGCCAGTGACGAGTCCGGCTTCGATGAGTGATTCCATCGTGCGTCCGCCGGTGCCGGTCGCGTGGAACACGAGGACTTCATAGCCTTCCTTCTCCAACAGATGGCGTGCGTGATTGACACAGTCCGTGGTGTTGCCGAACTGGCTCGCGACGATAACGGGCTTGTCTGATCCGAGCTTGGGTTCCGACTCCACCATGCCGCAGATCGCGCCGGCCGCACGCGTGAGGATTTGCCGTGAGATGCGATTCAACCCCGCGACATCAACGATACTGGGGAACATCACGATATCTTTCACGCCGAGGTATTGCGCCGTGTTACCGCTCGCAAGCGTGCTCACCATGAGCTTCGGAAAACCAATCGGCAGGGCCCGCATGCCGGCTGTGCAGATGGAGGTGCCGCCGCCGCCGCCAAGGGAAATCACGCCATCGATCAATTTTTTATCGAGAAGTTTGGAGAGAATTACGGGCGCGCCTTTCGACATTGCTGTCACCGCTTCACCACGATCTCGCTTCGCTGCAAGCGCTGCGAGATCAGCGCCCACCGCGCACGCTACTTCGTCGCGTGAAATGTCCGGCTGAATTTTCGGCGGCTCCAACGTTCCGACGTCGATGATAAGCGCGTGGTGTCCGCGCGCACGAATCAACTCCGCGACGAACCCGTGCTCTTCGCCTTTGGTGTCCATTGTCCCGAGGACTGCGATCGTGGCCATGGGTATGAGTTAGCCGCGTCGCGTGACCTCGCGCAATAATTCTCCGTGGCAGAGAAAACGCGCGCTGAAGTGGGTGGTCAGGCAACTTGCCCATCGACCAACTGAATCACACGCGGCGCGCGCGCCGCCAGTTGGTTCGAGTGCGTGGCGATGATGAGTGTGGTTTGCTCCTCCGCACGCAACGCCAGGAGCAACTCGATGATCTCGTCACCTGTGTGTGAATCAAGATTGCCGGTCGGCTCGTCGGCGAGAATCACTTCGGGGTTGTTGGTCAGCGCACGGGCAATAGCGACACGCTGTTGTTCCCCGCCGGAAAGTTCCGTCGGCCGATGTTCCATGCGCTCGGCGAGACCAACGCGCTTGAGCAAATCGCGTCCGCGCTGTAGCGACTCTCGCGCGGGCACGCGGGCCATACGCGCGGGCAGGCAAACATTTTCGAGGGCATTGAGTTCGGGAAACAAATGATAGGCCTGAAATACAAAACCGATTTTGATGTTTCGCAAATGCGCCAGCGCGGGATTCGAAAGCCGCGAAACATCTTCGCCCGCGAAAATAATTTCGCCGCGGTTTGGACGATCCAGTCCTCCGAGCAAATGAAGCAGCGTGCTTTTACCTGCGCCGGACGCGCCGCGCAAAGCGACGAACTCACCTCGTACCGCGCTGAAGTTTACACCGCGCAGGACAGTCAATTCGCGCTTGCCGGTTTTGTAAGTCTTGAACAAGTCGCGTGCTTCCATCAGAGGCACACTCGAACTTCGATCGTTCAAACTTGGCGACTCACTACTCATTGCGCAGCGCCTCCACCGGCTGAAGCCGGCTTGCCTTCCAAGCTGGCAGCAGCCCGGCAAGCACACAGATGAGAAAACTTCCGCCGCAAATGATGGCAACGTCCTGTGGCAGGCGCTGATACGGCACTTCGGAAATTTTATAGATGGCTGCGGGAAGCAACTCGAAGCCAACCCAATCCCGCATCGCGTGCAGAATGTTGTTCATGTTTCGGAGAAACAATTCGCCCAGAGCGAAACCCAGCCCTACACCAAGCACGCCAATGGCGATACTGTGGCCGAGAAAAATCCACATCACTTGCCGATTCGATGCACCGAGTGATTTCAGCAAACCAATCTCTTTGATCTTGTTCACCGCAAAAGTGATTTCGGAATTCACGATGGCGAAGGCGGCGACGATCATCACCACGAAGAGAATGATGTACATCATCACCTTCTCCGTCGCGAGGGCACCGAAGATTTCCTTGTTCTCCTTGGTCCACGACGTAACGACGTAGCCGGGGCCGAGCGCGGCTTGGAGCCGATTGGTGATTTCATCGGCGCGAAATGGATCATGCAGTTTCACGAAGAGGCCATGCACCTGGCCGGCGAGGACTTGCAGCTCCTGCGCGGTTTCAAGTGAGGAAACAATCATCATTCGATCAAAGTCATCGAACCCGACATTGAAAATGCCGCGCACTGTAAAATCATCCGGCAGCACCGCCTCGTTCTCTTTCTTCCGCGCCTTCTCCCATTTCTCCAGCGTGCTCGGGGAGAGAAGCGAAAGATGGTCGCCCACATCGAGTTGTAAGTCGTAGGCGAAGGTGCTGCCTATCAGAACGCCATGTCCGCTCACGTCGAATTCACCGCGAACGATGCTCCGAGGGAAAACGCTCACCTGTTTTTCGGCTTTTGGATCGATGCCGCGCAACACGACGCCTGCAGTCAACGGCATATCCTTGGCGCTGATCGCGTCTGTTCGCACCATCGCGGGGCCGAGCACGAACGGAGCAACACCTTCAACGAGCGGATCGTTTCGGACGATAGATGCCGGCGTCTGGTAATCGCGCATGAGCCCGTTGCGGGTTTGAATTTTCATGTGCGCGGTCGCGCCTAAAATACGCTCGCGCCATTCGCGATCGAATCCGCTCATCACGGCGATCACGATCATCAGCACGGCAACGCCGAGCATGACGCCCACAATCGAGATCAAAGTGATGATGGAAACAAACGTTCGCCTCGGCCGCAAATAGCGCAGGGCCAGGGAAAGCTCGAAGGGCAAACGTGACACGCGGCGTAAAATCAGAAGCGCGCCGCGCATTGTCAAAAGAAAAGCCGATGGAAGTGTTCACGTATTGGAGTTTGAGTGAGCAAAGATTCTATTCTACTCAAGCCCACATGTTACACGTAACATTCGGTTCCAAGTGTGGAATTCGTTGGCCGAGAAAACGGGGGATGCTATAAGCATTTCAATGTTCGTTTACCCACAACATTATGACGTGATCGTGGTCGGCGCAGGACACGCCGGAGTGGAGGCCGCTCTTGCTGCCGCCCGCATGGGCTGTCGCACGCTCTTGTTAAGTATTAACTTAGATACAATTGGACAGATGTCGTGCAACCCAGCCATTGGTGGTTTGGCCAAGGGCCACCTCGCTCGTGAGATAGATGCGTTGGGCGGGGAGATGGGGAAAACGACGGACATGACTGGTCTTCAATTTCGAATGTTGAATACGAAGAGAGGACCGTCCGTTTGGGCTCCTCGCGCTCAGTGCGACAAGAAGGCTTATCAGTTTCGGCTCAAGTGGCTCTGTGAGCGGCAGAAGAATTTGGACTGCAAACAGGGACAGACCTCGAAGCTACTTTACAACAAAGAGCAGGTGTTTGGTGTCGAGACGACATTGGGCGTTCAGTTTCACGGGACGACGGTCGTAGTAACTACCGGAACCTTTCTCCGCGGATTGATGCATATCGGCGCGAATCAGCAATCTGGCGGGCGATCGGGCGAATCGGCGGCAATGGGTCTGTCAGCTTCATTGATTGAAACTGGCTTAGAGCTAGGCCGATTGAAAACGGGGACGCCGCCAAGGTTAGTCAGAAGCTCTATTGATTTTGAGCAAACAGAACAGCAGGTGGGCGATGAACCGGTTCCCTACTTCACCTACTGGAAAAATGATTTGTTCCACGTGGAACATCGAGACAAATCCACTCCCCACAGAGAAACGAGTGCCTATCCTCCTGGTTCCATCCTGGAAACGTTGAATGGTCAACTCCCCTGCTTTCTCACTCATACGACCGAGAAGACGGCCCAGATCATCCGCCAAAATCTCCACAAGTCTCCAATGTACTCCGGCGTAATCGAGGGCATTGGGCCGCGCTATTGTCCCTCCATCGAAGATAAGATTGTGAGGTTTGCTGAAAAGGAACGACATCAAATATTCCTGGAACCTGAAGGCATCGCAACCGATGAGATTTACGTCAATGGCTTTTCGACGTGCCTGCCATTCGAAGTGCAGGTCGAGATGGTTCGGACGATCGTGGGTTGTGAAAACGCCGAGATCATGCGGCCGGCTTACGCCGTGGAATACGACTTCGCGTTCCCGACTCAACTTCATCTTTCGCTGGAAACGAAGGCCTGTCGCAATCTATTCCTTGCCGGCCAAATCAATGGAACGTCTGGCTATGAGGAGGCTGCCGCCCAAGGTATAATGGCGGGAATCAACGCCGTCCGACGTGTGCGGAATCTAGAGCCGATCGTCCTGCGGCGGGATCAGGCGTACATCGGAGTGCTAATCGACGATTTGGTTACCAAAGGAACGACCGAGCCTTACCGCATGTTTACCTCACGGGCCGAATATCGCCTTCTCCTTCGACAAGATAACGCTGACATGCGCCTCAGCGATATTGGGTTCGAAATTGGACTCTTACCCCGACACAACCATGAAGAGTTATGCACTAAGCGAGCTTTGGTCACGACCGAGTTGGATCGTTTGGAGGCAAGTCGAGATGGGAAAGATACTTTGGCACAACTCCTTCGGCGTCCTGAATTGTCATATGCCGACCTGCCCTCATGCGACAGCCGCCTCGCCCCGGAAATAGTTCAGCAAGTGGAACTCACGGTCAAGTATTCGGGTTACGTAAAGCGCCAACAGATCGAGGTCGACCGAATGAGGACTCTTGAATCAAAAGGGATTCCATCTGCCTTTAATTATGATCGAATCCTCGGACTGGGCTTTGAAGCCCGGCAGAAGTTGAACTCCATCCGGCCCGCTACAATTGCTCAGGCGGGCCGCATCTCGGGAATTTCGCCGGCTGATATCGGACTGCTATTGGTTCACTTGGGCCGAAGTTCCAATTAGGATCGGCCTCAAGTACAGTGAGACATTTTCGAAGTATATGCGCCGTATTGGCACTCTTTCTGAGATCTCCAAAAGCCATACTTATCTCATAACAAACTGCAATCATTCCACTTACAGTAATAGCAACTCTGCCGGCACCTCGGCTGCTGAAAGCTATTTCGCGGTAAGGTGAACGTAATCAAATAGCTTTTATGGCAAAGATTTTAGGCATCGACTTAGGTACAACGAATTCCTGCATGGCTGTCATGGAAGGGAATGAGCCGGTGGTTTTGGAGAACTCCGAGGGCAAACGTACCACCCCTTCCGTCGTCGCATTTACCAAAACTGGAGAGCGGCTCGTCGGCGACGCCGCGAAACGGCAAGCCGTCACCAACTCGCGCAACACGGTTTATTCGATCAAACGATTCATGGGACGCAAGTTCGATGAAGTTCAGGAAGAAATTAAACGGGTTCCTTACAAGGTTGTCCGCGCAGCGAATGGTGACGCGGCTGTGGAAGTGGAAACCGAAGGCAAGACGCAACAGTTCAGCCCGCCTGAAGTTTCCGCAATGATTCTGGCGAAGCTAAAAGCTGATGCGGAAATGCGCTTGGGCGAAAAAATTGCTCAGGCGGTGATCACCGTCCCTGCCTACTTCAACGACTCCCAACGTCAGGCCACAAAAGACGCCGGGCGCATCGCTGGCCTGGAAGTCCTTCGCATCATCAACGAACCGACAGCGGCATCGCTGGCTTACGGCCTCGACAAAAAGAAAGACGAAGAGATCGCGGTTTACGACTTGGGTGGCGGCACGTTCGATATTTCTGTTCTCGAAATCGGTGAAGGCGTCTTCGAAGTCAAGGCCACCAACGGCGACACTCATCTCGGCGGTGACGACTGGGACAATCGCATTATGGATTGGATCCTGGACGAATTCAAAAAAGAGCAAGGTATGGATCTGCGCAAGCAGCCAGACGCCTTGCAGCGTATTAAGGAAGAAGCGGAGAAAGCAAAGATCGCCTTGTCCAGTGCGCAGCAATACGACATCAACCTTCCCTTCGTCACGGCTGATGCGAGTGGACCAAAGCACATCAGCACCAAACTGACTCGCTCGAAATTGGAACAGCTTTGCGATGATCTGTTCGAACGGACGGTAGCTCCTGTTCAGAATTGTTTGAAAGACGCAGGCGTCAGTGCGGATCAAATTGACGAACTCGTTCTCGTTGGCGGAATGACACGCATGCCGCGCGTCGTGGAGACTGCGCATAAGCTCGTCAACAAGCCGCCGCATCAAGGCGTGAATCCCGATGAAGTTGTCGCGGTCGGCGCGGCGATCCAAGGTGGCGTGCTCAAGGGCGATGTGAAGGACGTGCTCTTGCTGGACGTGACTCCGCTTTCGCTCGGCATCGAGACCCTGGGCGGCGTGTTCACGAAATTAATCGAGCGCAACACGACCATTCCGACGCGCAAGTCTGAAATCTTTTCCACCGCGAGCGACAACCAGCCTGGCGTGGAAATTCATGTTCTCCAAGGCGAACGCCAATTCTCGCGCGACAATAAAACGATTGGAAAATTTCAGCTCACTGATATTCCGCCCGCGCCGCGAGGCATGCCGCAAATTGAAGTCACATTCGATATCGACGCGAACGGCATTCTGCATGTGAACGCGAAAGACCTCGGCACGGGCAAGGAACAGAAAATTACGATCACGGCGAGCAGCGGTCTCTCCAAGGATGAGATCGAGAAGATGAAGAAAGACGCCGAAGCACACGCTGAGGAAGACAAACAGAAGCGCGAGGAAATCGAGTCACGCAACGAAGCGGACAACGCCGTTTATCGCTCCGAGAAAATGCTCAAGGACAACGCCGACAAAATCTCCGGCGATTCCAAGAGCAAGATTGAAAAGTCTGTGGCTGACGTGAAGGAAGCGTTGAAAGGCAGTGATACAGCCGCAATCAAGTCGGCTAGCGAGAAACTCAACGAAGCCTGGCAGTCGGTGTCTGCTGAACTTTACAAAGCCGCGTCTGAAAAGGCGAAGGCTGGTCCACAACCTGGTGGCACCGAAACAGGTTCGACAGGTCCGAGCGAACAGCAAACTGGCGGCAAAAAGGACGAAGGCGTGATCGACGCTGAGGTCGTGGACGAAAAGAAATGATTTAAGGGCCGTGGGTTATTAATCCGCGGCCCTCATGCTTTTCCCGCCGCGCGTGCTGCGGGACTTGCTTACGCAACAAAAACAAAACGCAACAAAACAAAACTATGGCAGTAAATCTGAAACCACTCGGTGACCGCGTTCTCGTAGAACCGTCCGAGGAAAAAGAAACCAAGAAGGGCGGCATTATCATTCCCGATTCCGCCAAAGAGAAACCGATGGAAAGCGTCGTCGTGGCGCTGGGCACCGGCAAGACCGACGACAACGGCAAGAAAGTTCCGTTCGAAGTCAAAAAGGGTGACCGCGTTCTCGTCAGCAAATACGGCGGCACGGAAATCAAACTCGACGGCAAGGAATATAAAATCCTGAGCAGCGACGACATCCTTGCGGTGATCGAATAACTTTCAACTCTCAACACAACTAAGAAAAATTATGGCAGCTAAAATTCTTGTATTCGATGAAGCCGCGCGGCAGGCCCTGCTCCGCGGTGTGGAAAAATTGTCCAAGGCCGTCAAGGCGACGCTCGGTCCGAAAGGCCGCAACGTTGTGCTCGACAAAAAGTTCGGCTCTCCGACCGTGACCAAAGACGGTGTCACGGTCGCGAAGGAAATCGAACTCGAAGACGCCTATGAAAACATGGGCGCGCAAATGGTCCGCGAAGTTGCGAGCAAGACCAGCGACATTGCCGGCGACGGCACGACGACAGCGACGGTGCTCGCCGAATCGATCTATCGCGAAGGTCTCAAGCACGTGACCAGCGGCGCGAACCCGATTGCGATTCAACGCGGCATTCAGAAGGCCGTTGACGCTGCGGTCGAGCAACTCGCCAAGTTCGCCAAGAAGGTCAAGGACAAGGAAGAGATCAAGCAGGTCGCGACCGTGTCCGCCAACTGGGACAACACCATCGGCGAAATCATCGCCGAGGCGATGGACAAGGTCGGCAAGGACGGCACGATTACCGTTGAAGAAGCGAAGTCCATCGACACCACCCTCGACGTCGTCGAAGGCATGCAGTTCGACAAGGGTTATCTCTCGCCGTACTTCGTCACGAACGCCGAGACGATGGAATCGAAATTGGAAGACGCTTACATCCTGAATTTCGAAAAGAAAATCAGCAGCCTCAAGGACCTTCTCCCGCTCCTCGAAAAAGTTGCGAAAATCGGCAAGCCGTTGCTCATCATCGCGGAAGACGTGGAAGGCGAAGCGCTCGCGACTCTCGTCGTGAACAAGTTGCGCGGCACGATCAACGTCTGCGCAGTTAAAGCGCCTGGCTTCGGCGATCGTCGCAAGGCGATGTGCGAAGACATCGCGATTCTCACCGGCGGCAAATTCATCAGCGAAGACCTCGGCATCAAGCTCGAGAGCCTCGAACTGAATGATCTCGGCCGCGCCAAGAGCGTCGTCATCGACAAGGAAAACACGACCATCGTCGAAGGCTACGGAAAGAGCAGCGACATCCAGGGCCGCGTGAATCAAATCCGCCGCCAGATCGAAGAGACGACCAGCGATTACGATCGCGAGAAACTCCAGGAACGTCTGGCGAAGCTCGCCGGTGGCGTGGCCGTCATCAATGTCGGCGCCGCGACCGAAACCGAGATGAAGGAAAAGAAAGCTCGTGTTGAAGACGCGCTCCACGCGACTCGTGCGGCTGTCGAAGAAGGCATCGTTCCTGGCGGTGGTGTGGCGCTCATTCGCTGCTTGCCGGCCATCGATGCGCTGAAGCTCGAAGACGCCGACGAACAGATCGGCGTTGAGATCGTCAAGCGCGCTGTCGAAAGCCCGCTCCGCACTCTCGCGAACAACGCGGGTGTGGAAGGCTCCGTCATCGTGCAGGAAGTGCGCAAGCGCAAGGGCAACGAAGGCTACAACGTCGCCACTGGCGAATACGAAGACCTCGTCAAAGCCGGCGTCGTTGATCCGAAGAAAGTGACTCGCAGCGCGCTGCAGAACGCGTCTTCGATCGCGGGCCTGTTGCTCACGACCGAATGCTTGATCACCGAAGCTCCTGAGAAAGAGAAGAAGGCAGCTCCTGGTGGTCACGACCACGGCGGTGGCATGGGCGGAATGGATTACTAACCACCAACTCGGTTTCGTTCTTCGCGGCAATTGTTGCGTGGAACACGGAGGAACCGAAATACTCAGCGAGGCCATCCGAAAGGATGGCCTCGTTTTTAATTTCTATCCACGCGTGAACTCAGGAGAGGCTGCGGAAAAAATTTGCGCCGGAAATTCCGCTGCTTGCGATGAACCTCGTTCTTGTTTCGCCGCTGCCTCAACTTGATCGAGCGGAATCAAGAATCCGCCCGTCGCGTCCGCGGCGCTCTCTGGCTCGGAACGTCGGGCGGCGAAACAAAGCGCGCCGATAAAAAGCAGCGCACCTGAAAACCAAACGCAACCGGCTACGATCAAGAACGTTTGCATAGTTTCGGAGCCACCGAATGTCTCGACCACTCCACTCCGTGACGACCTCACAGCACAATATAAAGTATTCAACTAATCCAAGTTGCCTACTTATTGTGGGAGCGATGCCATGTGAATAGCCACCGCAGCGCAATGAAGCCAGTGAAATCTTTTGCCAACTTTGACCGCCGAGATGTTCCTTCAAGAGTCCGGTCGTCGGGAGTAAGGTCTTCGAAAGCAGGCCAGCTCGGTGAAGAATGAAAACCTTTTTTGAAATGCTTGTGTCCGCGATTGAGGACGGACAGCCGTTTGCGTTGGGAATCATCTCCCACGTCAAAGGCTCCAGCCCGCAACGCACGGGAGCGAAGGCGATCTTTTTTTCCGACGGTCGCATTTCCGGGACGTTGGGTGGCGGCTGCCTCGAAGCAGAAGTGCGTGAACGCGCTCGATTGTCTGCACTAAAGCAAGAACCGGCTTCATTCGAGTTAGTGCTCGATCATGATTTTGGTTGGGACGATGGCTTGATCTGCGGCGGCAAAGTTTGCGGACTGATCCTTCCTTATGCCGCACAAGCGAAAGAAATCTGGCAGACGCTCGCCCGCCGCGACGGAACTCAAACTTGGGGCGTAAAAAAAGACTTCTCGATCGCATGGGCGGACGAGCACAGCAACGATTGGCTTTACCGCGAAACCGTGTCGCCGCCCTGCGCGCTTTGGATCGCCGGCTCCGGCCATGTCGCACAAGCAGTCGCGCCGCTCGCAGCCCAACTTGATTTCAACGTTACGGTTTTCGATGACCGCCCGGCACTGGCCAATCACCATCAGTTTCCAGCTTCAACACATTTACGCGTCGATGCGTGGGAAAAAATTCTCCGCGATGACCTGCCAAAGCAACCGACCTTCGGACTGATCGTCACTCGCGGTCATCAACACGATGCGTTGGTGTTGCGCGAATGGATTCAGCAACCGTTCGCGTTTTTGGGAATGATCGGCAGCCAGCGCAAACGGCGCATCATCTTTTCTCAATTCGTGCAGGATGGCATCGCGGCCGAGGAACAATTGCGCCGAGTGGAGTGCCCAGTCGGCCTGGACATCGAAGCCGTGAGCGTGACTGAAATCGCGGTGAGCATCGCGGCGCGGCTGGTCCAGCGGCGGGCGGAGCTGGTGAAAGCTGGCGTGAAGTGAACGCTCCGAACTCATTCTCCTTCGCGACTGTAATTCTCGCAGCCGGCGCGTCGTCGCGAATGGGCCGCCCGAAAATGCTTTTGCCGTGGGGCACTACAACAGTGCTTGGTCATCTTATCGCGCAGTGGCAAAAGATTGGCGCGTCCCAAATCGCCGTCGTCTGTGCAGCGGACGACAAAGCGATCAGTGAAGAATTGAACGGTATTGGATTTGCCGATGGGCTGCGGATCACGAACACGAACCCATTGCGCGGAATGTTCAGTTCGATTCAATGCGCGGCGCGTTGGTCCGACTGGGAGCCAGCGATCGCGCACTGGGCCATTGCGCTAGGCGACCAACCGCATCTCGCCGATGAAACTCTTCGCGCAGTGATTGAGTTCAGCGCTAGTCATCCGAATACTATCTGTCAACCGACGCGAACTGACCGCCCGCGGCATCCTGTCCTCTTACCCAAGCGTTTATTCGAAGCACTCACGATCTCACGCGAACAAAATCTCAAGGAATTTCTTGGCGCACGCGCTTCCGAAGTCCGACTCGTTCAGGTGAGCGATCCTGGACTCGACTTCGATCTCGACACGCCCGCTGACTACGAGGAGGCGCAACGATTTCTTACGGCAATACCTCGATCGTGATGTCCTTGTAACTCGCCTCCGTGATGCCGCCACCGTGGACTTGCAAGCCGATGAATCCATACTGGGGAATTGCGTCGTCCGGTTCAGTGTAGTTGATCATCTTAACGCCATTGATGGACGTCTCAATGGTTTTTCCATCGGCGCGAATCACATACTGATTCCACTCGTTCGGCTTGAGCGCCTTCTTCACGGCATCGGCGTCGGGTTTCACCAACACCTTGTTCCGGCGCGATTCGTCGTAGAGCGCACCCCACCAGCCCTCGCCCATGTCGCACTGGTAGCCAACCATTTCATTCGGTGGTTTCGTCGCAGGCTGGCTGCGAATCTGCACGCCACCATTCACGAAGCCCTCGGTGCCAGTGAGTTTGAATTTCACTTTCAAAATGAAGTTCGTGAATTGGCGGTCGGTGCGCAAAAATTCGTTCTGCGGCACTTTCGCTTTTTCCCAGCCGCCGACAAACGCACCGTCTTGAATGCGCCACGTTTTGTTTGTCTCACCGACCCAGCCTTTGAAAGTTTTGCTGTCCGATAACGGAATTGGCGCGGCGAACGAAGAGATAAGCGAAGCAGCAAACGCAAGAGCCGTAAGTGATTTCATGCCGCGAAACTAGAAACGGGACATCGAACATTCAACATCGAACTAGGCGTAGCCGGCGCCGGAGGTTCAAACTGTTTCCACAATTGCCGCACCACCACTGAATCCGATGATGCGCACGGCAGTTCCTTTCGCAATCATGTCGCCCTGCGACATCACATCCAGAATCGAATCGCCGAATTGTGCTTTGCCGCCGGGCCGCAATGCGGAAACGGTCACGCCGGTCTTGTGAATCATCGTGTTCTCCTGCGCCACGTAGGCAGCCGCGGTCTTTTCGCCGCTCGCCCCTTGCGAAATAAGTGCGGCATACAGGGAAGTCTTCGGCAGCTTTCCAGCACATTGGGATCCTAAGCTTAGAATTCCACGTGGACAAGTTGTC